>Ga0181526_10000001_pt1 | contig 469105 bp, 373 predicted proteins | sample PEATcosm2014_Bin_35_FD_119750 | JGI IMG/M metagenome (GOLD analysis project Ga0181526, IMG submission 119750) | Peatland microbial communities from MTU Mesocosm Facility, Houghton, MI, USA - PEATcosm2014_Bin06_30_metaG | ecosystem: Environmental > Terrestrial > Soil > Wetlands > Peat | place... | reverse complement strand
GCTTTTTCGATTGTCGAGACCGGAGACTCGCGTTATTCTTTCGGGTACACTCCCAACCGTTTCAACTCCATGTTTCGGTGGCGTTGCTTTGCTGAAATTATTATTTGCAGACTACGAATAGGAGACTGACGACCATCCATGTCTAATGAACTGCGCAATTTTCTGGCACTGACCTATGACGAATTGGAAGAGCTGAATCTGAAGGCAAAGGAACAGCGCAGCAAGCGCGTCCCCATTCACAAGATCCAGGAAGAGCGGTTGAAGTATTTGACCGACGAGAAGCGGATTAAAGCTGTGACCGTGCTCTTTAGCGACCTCGAGGGCCGGTTGCACATGCTCGATTACGACAAAAAGTTTCTCATCAAGAGCTGGGACAACCTCACCTTCGACGGCTCATCCATTCGCGGCTTCACGGCGCAGCGCGAGAGCGATCTGCGCCTGGGCATCGACTGGGGCGCATTCTACTGGGCGCCGTCCGACGTCTTCGGTTCCGGCAAAGTGCTGGTCTTCGGCGAGGTCATCGACAAGGGTGGAACTTCCTACACCGCCGACATTCGTGGCGTATTGAAAGGCTACGCCGAAGCCCTACACAAGAAGAAGGGTTACACCCTCAACGCAGCGAACGAAATTGAAGGGTTTCTCTTCAAAGGTACGGACGCGGAGCGCCGCTACAACGAAACGGGAAAATTCGAATACGTAAACACCGGCGGATATTATCACTCGCTCCCCGGCGACGCGCTGCGCACTTTCATCGATACCACTGCGGAAGTGCAGCGCTCCATGGGCTTCCAGAATGAGAAAGACCACCCGGAAGTTGCTCCGTCACAGTTCGAAATCAACTACGGCTACGGCGAAGTTGTTGCCGCCGCCGACCAGATTCAGCTCTACAAGCTGATCTGCCGTCAGGTTGCCACCCACATGGGCCTGACCGCCTCGTTCCTCCCGAAGCCAGTAGTGGGTGTGAACGGCAGCGGCATGCACACCAATGTTTCGATCAGCGAGAACGGAAAGAATCTCTTCTGGGATGCCAAGGGCGAAGAGAAGTTGAGCAAGATGGGTTGGGCTTTTCTCGATCGTATCCTCACCCATGGCAATGATATCTGCCTCCTGCTCAACCCCAGCGTGAATGCGTATCGTCGTTTGGATCCGCACTTTGAGGCGCCGAACCAGATCAAAGCTTCCGCCGTCGATCGTGGATCCATGATCCGCATTCCCATCGGCAACGAGAAGAGCATGCGCGTGGAAGTTCGTTCGGTGGCGCCGGACGCAAATCCCTACCTGGTAATGCTCTCAATCTTCAAGAGCGGCATCGACGGCGACACCTCCAAGATCAAGAACCTTCGCCAGGCCGAGCGCTACCTGCCGGACAACATCTACACCGCGCTGGAAGACTTCCGCAAAGCCGAGTGGACTACGGAACTTCTGGGGGAAGACGTGAAAGGCCGTTACGCCGACTTGAAGCAAGCCGCCGCTGACCGCTGCCCGCGCCTGCTGGGAACCTTTGTAAAGGCGCCTGAGGTGCAGTATCACCACGACGTCTACAACCAATTCCTCTGGAATTTGTTCTAAACCGCTGCAGTTCTGCCACGGAAAGCGCCCCGCTCGCAAGGCGGAGGCGCTTTTCCTGTCTTTCTTTCGCAGCACCCGACTCTGACTCGGACAGCGTTCGCCCGCCGGATGCGCCTGTGCTAGATTCAGGAGTTTCATGGATCTCGCTCCCACCATCTCGACTCAAGCTCTGACCCGCCGCTTCGGCGAACTCGTCGCCGTCGACGGCATCGACATGCGTGTCTCCCCTGGACAGTTCTTCGGCTTCCTCGGCCCTAACGGTGCCGGCAAATCCACCACCATTAAGATGCTCACCGGTCTCCTCGCGCCCAGCTCAGGCCGAATCGAAATCCTCGGCCTGGATCTCACGGCGCATCCCGTGGAAGTAAAGCGGCAAATCGGTGTCGTCCCCGAGGGAATGGCGTTGTTCGGACGGCTGACCGGTTCGGAGTTCCTGAACTTCGCCGGCCGCATGTATGGACTCGATCGAGACACCACAGCCAAACGCACCGCCGAGTTGCTTGACTTCATGCAGCTTGCCGATCAGCCCAGGAAGCTCGTCACCGATTACTCGCACGGAATGCAGAAAAAACTGGCCATGGCGGCCGCTGTCATTCACGGTCCAAAGGTACTGTTCCTCGACGAACCATTCGAAGGCGTCGACGCCATCGCCGCCGGAACGCTGAAGACCATGCTGCAAGGCATGATCGCGCGCGGCGCCACGATTTTTCTCACCTCGCATGTGCTGGAAATCGTCGAGCGCCTCTGCAGCCACGTCGCCATCATTCATCAGGGACGTCTGGTGGCGCAGGGATCGCTCGAGGAGCTACGCGCCGGCGTGGAGGCGCAGACGCCAGCAGGCTCCAGCGACGGCTCCGCAACATCCGGCGAGAAGATGACGCTGGAACAGATTTTCCTCCGCACCGTAGGCGGCTCACGCCGCACGGATCAGGAGCTTTCCTGGCTGGGATGAAGAGTGCGGCGGGTAGCTTCCTGTTCGCTCTGAGACTGTGAAAAAATAGGCTTCGCATTAATATGCTTCGCATTAGATGACCGTCTCAAACAGCCATCTCGGTCAACTCTCAGCCATCGCATGGCTCCGCTGGCACCTTTTCCTCAACGCTCTGCGCACCACGCGAGGTCAGTTGGAGTTGATCTCGCACATCTTCGTGTCGCTCGCATTTGCCATCGCCGGACTCGGCGGAGCATTGTTCATGGGAGTCGCAGCCTACTTCTTCCTCTCGTCGGGCAAGCCGGGGATGCTGGCCCTGCTTCTATGGGCCATCTTTTTCTTCTGGCAAGCCTTTCCGATCATGGCCACCGCTTTCACCAACAATCCGGACTCTTCCGACTTGCTCCGCTTCCCGCTCAGCTACCGCTCGTATTTTCTGGTGCGCCTGGCCTATGGGGCTTTCGATCCGGCAAGCATTCTGGGCGGTCTGTGGTCGTGCGGAGTCCTGGTGGGCGTGGGCTTTGCCAAACCCGCGGCGCTGCCCTGGACATTCCTCGTGTTGCTGGCATTCGTCGCCTTCAATCTTCTATTCATGCAAATGGTCTTCGCCTGGGTGGAACGCTGGCTGGCACAACGCCGCACCCGCGAGATCATGGGAGTTCTGTTCGTTCTGCTGATGCTGAGTTTTCAATTGATCGGGCCATTGACCAGGCATTTCAAAGCGCACGCCCAACCGCAAGTCCAAAAATTTTTCGAGGTTCTTGCTCCGGTGCAAGGAATTCTTCCGCCTGGCCTTGCCGCCGACGCCATCGTGCAAGGGATCTATCCACAATTTCTAGTGGGCCTTACCTCGCTCACTTTATTAGGCACCTTTTTGATGGTAATCGGCTACGGCCTGCACGTAAGACTGCTGGCCCAATATCGCGGCGAGAGCTTGAGCGAGGCCGTCGCCCCATCCGCTCCGCGGCAAGATCGGCCGCTCCGCCTGGGCTGGCATCTTCCCGGATTCGCAACCCCGGTGACGGCAGTCTTCGAAAAAGAAATTCACTATCTGCTCCGCAGCGGCCCCATGTTACTCACCCTGATCATGCCGATTTTTATGCTGCTGGTTTTTCGCTTCGGCTCCATGAACTCCGTCCGGCATTCCAGTGGCTTTTTGGCTCGCGCGCCCAACCTGGCATTTCCCGTGGCTGCCGCCTACACCCTCTTGATGCTGACCAACCTGGTTTACAACAACTTTGGCGGCGATGCCGGCGGCATCCAGTTCTTTTACGCGGCTCCGGTGAGCTTCCGCGACATTGTGCTGGCCAAGAATCTCACCCATGCCGGCATTCTGGCCGTCGAAATAGCCGTGGCATGGATTGCAGTCACCTCCTTCTACGGCCGTCCCGCGCTCAGCATCACTCTCGCCACCCTTGCCGGCCTGCTGTTCGCAGCCCCCATGAATTTTGCCGTGGGCAATGTGTTATCGATCTACGCGCCGAAAAAACTGGACTACTCCAAGTTCGGCCGCCAACGCGCCTCTCAGGTAACCGTACTTGTCAGCCTGGCCTTGCAGTTGGTTGTCGTGGGCGTGGGTGTCAGCGTTTTCGTGACGGCTCGATACATGGGAAATTTGTGGATGGCGACTTTGTTGCTTCTGCTGTTGGCGGGAATCTCGCTGTCACTCTATATGATGGTACTGAACCGCATGGATCGCCTGGCGCTGGAGCGCCGCGAAGCGATGGTCGCCGAGCTTTGCCGGGCCTAGCTTCGCAGATTCGCAAACCTTATTTCTTTTCCGGATTCGCCAAAAACCTATATCCCACGCCACGCACCGTCAGCAAGTGTCGCGGCTCTGCGGGATCGTCTTCGATGTAGCGCCGCAACCGCACCATAAAGTTATCGATAGCGCGCGTGTCGGTGTCTTCGTGCAGTCCCCAAACTTCTTCCAGAATTTGCTTGCGCGAAACCACGCGCCCGTCGTTACGCACCAGGTAGCGCAGCAGTTCCGACTCCATCAGCGTCAGATGAATGACATTGTCGGCCGTCCGCAATTCGAGCACGCCGAAATCGATGGTCTTGCCACTGAAGGAAAATGTTCCGAAGTCGCCTACGCTGGCCGCGTCAGACGCGGGCGGCGCACTTCCCGCTTGATGGTCGGCTCGCATCCATTGGCTGCGCCGGAGCAGCCCCTGCAGCCGCGCCAGCAGGATCGACAGCTCGAAAGGCTTGGGCAGATAATCATCCGCTCCCGCGGCAAAGCCCTTCAGCACATCTTCAGGCCGGCTTCGCGCCGTGAGCATCAGCACCGGCACATAATTCCGCGCCGCGCGCAACTCCGAAACCACGCTGAACCCGTCTTTGCCCGGCAGCATGATGTCGAGCACGATGGCGTCAAAGTTTTCTTTCTTGCCCAGCAGGCGATCGGTTGCGGCCTCACCGTCGCCCACCACCTCAGCCGAGTATCCTTCCGCCTGCAGATTGAAGCAGAGTCCCTGCGCCAGATGCGCTTCGTCTTCCACTACCAGAACCCGGCTCATGCGTTCGACCTCGGCAGTTCCATGGTAATCGTAGTGCCCTCACCCTCGCCCTCGCTGGCAGCAAACACTTTGCCACCGTGTTTCTGCGCGATCGCTTTCACAATAAACAGGCCCAGCCCCGTTCCCTTCACGTGGGCCAGCGATCGATGAGTGACGCGATAGAAGCGCTTGAAGATGCTCTTCAAATCATCGGAAGGAATGCCGACTCCGTGGTCCTGCACGCTGAGCACGACGCGCTTCTCATCGGGCGTATCCAGACGCACCCGCACGTCCACGGTGTCGCCGGAGTATTTAATGGCATTGTCGAGTACGTTGAAGACCGCCGTACGCAAGTCCTCCGCACTCCCCATCACCCTGATTCCCGCACCGTTGCTTGACGCTTCCTCATAGTGCAGCGCCTCTGGCGCTAGATGATGCCGGACCCGGGCTGCCTCCATGCACGCCTGCACCAGTTGCCGGAAGTCGACCGCGGACTTTTCCCGTCCCGCCTTCTTGTCCCCGGCACGGCCGGCGCGCAGCACCTGTTCCACCGTCTCGGTCAAGCGATCCGTGTCGCTGAGCATCAGGCGGTAAAACTCCTGCTTCTGCGCTTCTGGCAGATCCCTACGCTGCAAGGTTTCCAGGTGCAAGCGGATGGAAGCCACCGGCGTCTTCAGTTCGTGCGTAACCGCGTTGATAAAGCTGTCGTGCTGCTCGCTGCGTCGAATTTCGCGCAGCAGGAAGGTTGTATTCACGATCATGCCCGCAATAATCAGCGCGAAAAAGACGACCCCGAAAAACAGCAGCACTCGCAGGCGCCAGTTGAGGATGATCCATCCCACATTGAGCGCGACCGCCAGGGCAACCAGCCCGATGCCCAGGCAGAGAAAGAAAATGATCGTTCCGCGGCGGCTCGTGATGCGCATGGCTTCAAGCTGATTCTACAACCAGAATCTGCGCCCCGGAGCCCACAGGCCATCACAGGGTAACCCTCAAAAGAACTCCCTCTCTGTTCCCCCCTGTGTGATTTCTTGCAGACAGCAAAAAGCCCGGACCAGAACTGGCTCGGGCTTGAACCAACGCTTCGTGATCAATCTCCCAAGACGGCAACCTCCGGCAGAGCCACCGTAACCAGCTTTCCATTCGGCGTCGGCAGCAGCCCTCTTTCCAGGTCAGCTAACTTCACCCGCTTGATGTCCCAAGCCAAGCCCAGCTGCTTCAGCGCCCAAATCCCGTACCAGTTCATGTCGATTTCATACCAGGTAAACCCGTGCTGCGCCGCGGTCGGATGCGCGTGGTGATTGTTGTGCCACCCTTCGCCAAACGTCAGCAAAGCCACCCACCAGCTGTTGGTGGAAAGATCGCGCGTGGTGAAGCGCCGCGTGCCCCAGGAGTGCGTCGCCGAATTCACCAGCCATGTAGCGTGCAGGCCAACTACGGTCCGCATGAAGATGCCCCACATCAGAAACGGTAACCCGCCGATCGCAAACAGGATCGCGCCCAGCACAATCATGGGCACATAGTGATACTTCGTGATCCATACGTGAAATTTATCCTTGGCCAGGTCAGGGACGTAGCGGGCCAGCGTGGTCGTGTCATGGTGCATCGACTTGCCCATCAGGATCCAGCCCATGTGCGCCCACCATTTGCCGTCAATCGGCGAATGCGGATCGCCATCCTGATCGGAGTACTGATGATGTATGCGATGCGTCGCCACCCAGAAAATTGGCCCGCCTTCGAGCGCTAGCGTCGCGCAGACCGTCAAAAAATACTCGACCCACTTTGGCGTCTTGTAGCCGCGGTGCGTGAGCAGGCGGTGATAGCTCATCCCAATGCCCAGGCTTCCGGAGACCCACCATAGGAACATCGCAACAAACAACGCCTTCCAGGTAAAAAAGAAGAGTGCGGCAATGGCGCCCACGTGAAACGCCATCATAAAGATCGCCGTCACCCAGTTAACTTCGTTTCTTGCGGCTTGTCGTTTTTCCAGGCTTTCCAGTTGCATGTCCAAGGAGCATCCCCGATTCTTGCCTAAGTTCGATAACGTACATATGTAACCTATCAAGGCGCGGAGCCAATCACTGTAATACTTGTGTAATAGCGGGATTTCCGCACATTACGGAAGTGTCTGGCCGCAAAACGAAGGGCGCGACCACAGGCCGCGCCCTCGAAACACTCGGTAAAATCCACTCCTTCAGGCACTCTTCGGCATCTGCTTCATAAACTCTTCCTGCGCTTCTTCGATTTCCTCCATCGACATATCGCGCCTGTGAGTCCCGATCGACCATTTGTGGCCGAATGGATCCACCAGCTTGCCATAGCGGTCGCCCCAGAACATGTCCGCTACCGGCATCTCAACAGTTCCCCCCGCTCCAATCGCCCGGTCAAATGCAGAGTCCACATCCTCGACATAAATGTGCAGCCCCGTGCCTGATCCGCCAATAGTCTGCGGTGATAGAGATCCAAATTGCGGGAATTCATCAGCCAGCATGAGGAGAGAGTCGCCGATGCGCAACTCGGCATGCATGATTTTTCCGTCCGGCCCTTTCATCACGCCTTTTTCCACGGCGCCAAAAGCCTGCTTGTAGAACTCGATAGCGCGCGCAGCGTCGCGCACCGTCATGTATGGTGTAAGGGTGTGGTAACCCTCCGGTATTGCTTTCGCGGTCATATTCGCCTCCTTCAGCGAAAATTCGTGCACCAGAGTTTACACCGAAACGCAAAGGCAGAGTGTCAAAGGAGTGTTACAGCAAAACCGGGCTACGGCAGGGTTTTGCGCCCTGCTACGATCGGCGTCCTGCCTTTAGGGGAACAAACTCAGAAGAACTTTGTAACGCCTTCTTCCAGCACCACCACGCGGTCTTCGATTCCAGCCGCGCGTGCTTCCTGCTCCAGCAGTTGCAGCGGCTCATCGACCGGCTCGTGCGACAGCCGAAATGTCCCATAATGCATGGGAACCATCCAGCGCGACTTCAAATCGAGGAAGGCGTGGGTCGCGTCGGCCGGATTCGTATGCACGTTCCGGAACGTTGGCGGATTGTACGCGCCGATTGGAAGCAGCGCCAATTCCGGCGACAAGCGACGCCCGATCTCCCCGAAGCCGGCAAAATAAGCCGTATCGCCCGCGTGATAAACCGAATGCTTCCCGGCCTTCAAAACGTAGCCGCCGTAGCCTCGATGCGAGTCCTTCAGAATCCGCGCTCCCCAATGCCGCGAAGGAACGTGCGTCACCGACACGCTGCCGTGTCGCGAACTGTTCCACCAGTCTAGTTCGATAATTTCGGCGAAGCCCAAATCCGAAACCAGATCCGTAACATGACTCGGAATAATGATGGCCGGCGCCGTTCCGCGTTTGCGCAAATTGTTTTGTACGATCGCCCGCAACGACGGCCGGTGCAGATGATCGAAATGCGCATGCGTCACCAGCACCAGATCAATGGCTGGCAGATCGCGCACGCGAACCCCAGGACGCCGCAGCCGCTTCAGCACAAATAACCAGCGTGCGAAGTTGGGATCAATCATCACGCTTTGCCCGCCAATTTGCACCAGGAAGCTGGAGTGGCCAATAAAAGTGAGCCCTAGTTCGCCGTTCGAAGCCAGACGGGGCAGGTGCGTCTCTCCGCAAAGCGGGGTCACGGCCGAATGCCGCACCAGGCGCCCGAACTGCGACGCGCGCTTGCGGAGGGCCGGATTGCGAAGCGTTGCCTTGATCATCCTGGAACAGCCTGCTTATTGGATGAAATCTGGAAGCGGCTCGCTCTATTTTAGTTCAATGCCGGTTGAAAGGCGCGTAATTCCCGCGATTCCCCCCAGGAGCTTTTCTCTCGGCCGCTCGGCACCCGCACAATCATACGCCAGTTTGCTTGACCTCCATCCTAGCCCTCATATCTAATCCAGAGCGGGTCCGATTGTTCGAACAGGAGAATCTCAGCGATGCGAGTTGCTTTCTTGGGTCTGGGAATTATGGGCCATGCCATGGCCACGAATCTGGCCAAGGCTGGCCATGAAGTCACGGTTTGGAATCGCACTCCCGGCAAACTTGTAGAAGGCGCAGGCGTCGCTCCCACTCCTTCAGCAGCCGCGCAAGGAGCCGAAGTCGTATGGCTTTGCGTTTCCGATACCGACGCCGTCGAACAGATTTTGTTTGGCGCGGATGGCGTCGACCAGTCGCTCACCGAAGGCACGATCATCGCGGATTCCAGCACCATCTCTCCGTCCGCCACCGTGAAATTTGCCGAGCGCGTTCGCGGCAAAGGCGTAGCCTACGTCGACACTCCTATGACCGGATCCAAAATCGGTGCCGCCAACGGCACCCTGATTTTCATGGTGGGCGGCGACGCATCTACCATCGATCGCCTCAACCCATTGTTCGCCGCCATGGGCAAGAAAATTTTCCGCATGGGCGAGACCGGCAAGGGTCAGGCCACCAAGCTCGCCATGAACCTCCAGATCGCGCTTATCTTCGAAGGTTTTGCTGAGGCCCTCACCCTCGCCAGCAAACTCGGCGTAGATCCGAAGCAACTGCTCTCGCTCATCGAAGCCACCATGGTCCGCTCCGGCGTCGTCGATTACAAAGGCCCATTCATCCTGCAACGCGACTTCACTCCCAATTTTCCCCTGCGCCTCATGCACAAGGACATCCTCCTCACACTCCAGGCCGCCAAGGAAGCTCGCGTAAAACTGCCCGCCCTCGAAACCGTAGAGGAAATCTATGAAATGGCGAGCGAAGAGGGTAATGGCGATCTCGACTACGCAGCAACCTTGACTCTCTTAGAGAAGTGGGCAGGGGTGCAGGTGAAAAGCGAAGCCGCCTGACCACTCACCTCAACTCATGTGGGGACAGCCGCCAAGTCTGCCCTGAGCGGAGCCGAAGGGGCTGTCCATCGGGCGAAGCCCGAGTTTCAATACACCAGAAGAATTCGTAAATCTCTGAGATTGTTCCCGGTCGGCCCAATCTCGATCGCATCTCCGAGCGCGCTGAAGAACGGATACGCATCAAATTTCTCCAGCGCCGCACACGCATCAAGCCCACTCGCCTGAGCCCGCATCACCGTGCTTCCATCCGCAACCGCACCCGCCGCGGGACTGTTCCCGTCCACTCCATCCGTTCCCGCACTAAGTACGGTGATATTCTCACCCGTAATCCTCGCGGCGCACGCCAGCGCAAACTGCTGGTTGCGTCCGCCCACGCCGCCGTTCGTGACTTTCACAGTTACTTCTCCGCCCGAGATCAGGCACACACGCTCGAATTCTTTTCTTAGCTCGCGCACCCTCTCCAACAAATATTCTGCCGCGCGCTCGTAATCCCAGTCGTCGCAGGAGTTGTCCACATGCACGGAGAAGCCCGCGCACTCGGCCGCCCCCTTCGCCTCTTCGACTGCGGTTTGATTCGAAAGAATGGGCCACCACCGTGAACGGTAAAACGCCGGATCATCCGACTTCGGCGTCTCTTCAAGCGCACGCCGCTCAAAAAGCTCGCGCGTGGAATGCGGCAACTGCGCCACCAACTCATGCTTCTCCGCGATCCGGTAACAATCCTCCACGCTGGTGGAATCCGGCATCGTCGGACCCGACGCCAGCGCATCCGCCATACCCTCGGGAACATCGGAGACCAGCAACGAAACTTGCTGCGCGGGAAATGCCGCCTGCGCCAGCCGCCCACCTTTCACCGCCGAAAGATGTTTCCGGATAGCGTTAATTTCGGTGATGGGCGCGCCCGAATGCACCAGCGCTCGATAAGTCGCCATCAGGTCGTCGAGAGAAATCTCATCGTCGATCGGCTTTTCGACGATCGAAGACCCTCCGCCACTGAGCAGAAATATCACGAGCGACGCCGCAGTTTGACCCTCCAAAGCTTTCAGAATTGCTTTCGCGGCGTGAATGGATTCAGCGTTGGGTGTCGGATGTCCGCCATGAAAATACCGGAAACCGCGCACTTGCGCCGAAGGCTCAACCGAACTCGCCACAATGCCCTCGAGCGCAGCCGCACCCATTTGCTGCGCCAATGCCTCCACCATCGTGTGTCCGGCCTTGCCGATAGAAATCACCAGCACCCTTGAATAGACGTGCAGATCGTAAAGATCTTCGCAAACCCTCAACACCCCCCGCTCGCAATGCACATGCCGCCCAAACCCCTTGGCGATCGAGGCTTTGGCTAGCGCATGAAGAAATATCTCCCGCGCAGCCTCGCGCATTCGCCGAAACCGCTCAACGTCATTCATGAAAACTGTCATCCTGAGCGCAGCATCCACGTTCGCTCGCGAACATGGATGCGGAGTCGAAGGATCCTTCGCACTCTCGCACCACTCGCGGCTTCAGAAGGAGTTCCCACAACGAACCACGATCCACGCCGATGTGCTTATCAAACTCATCGATCACGCTGCCCGATGATCAGCGAGAGTCTCTTTCACCCAACCTTCGATCGCTTCTCTCAGCTCCCGCAACCGGCCCTCAAAGAAATGATCCGCACCCTCGATCACAACCAGCTTCTTCGGCTCTGGCACCGACGCAACCAACTCCTCCAGCTTCGCCCGCGGACCAAACTGGTCGCGCGCCCCACTCACAAATAACTTGGGCTTCAAGCAATCACGCAAGAAATCAAACGTGTAAACCCGCGGTGCTTCCACGTTCGCGGCCACCGGAGCTACCGGCGTTCCCACGCCGATCAACTCCTTCACTCGCGCATCGGAAGCCGCGGCTCGCATTCCCACCGTCGCGCCAAAAGAAAATCCCGCAAATATCAACGGAAGATGAAACTCCGCATCGAGCCAGTCGAGCGCCGTGCGTACATCTTCCATTTCTCCGTTACCATGATCGTGCTCGCCATGACTGAGTCCAGTGCCACGAAAATTGAAGCGCAGCACCGGAAAACCGAAGCTGTTCAGCGCCTTCATGGTATGGAACACGACTTTGTTATGCAGCGTCCCGCCAAACAACGGATGCGGATGACAAACCACCGCCGCGTATGTCGCATTCTCGGCGCCCGCATTCAACAGCGCTTCCAGCCGTCCCGCCGGACCTTCGAGGAACAGCGACTTGATGGTTGAATTCTGGGCAGTCACGCCATTCAGATTACATGAAGTCAGAAGTGAGAAGTCAGAGTGCGGAACTTGACTTCGCCACTCTGCGCCCCGAGGTCACGATTTTGCTTCTGCATTTTGCATTCTTACTTCTAACCTATTCGTCCGTTTTCGTCTGCTATTCTCTCCACCATGGACGCCATCACCCTCACTCGCCAACTCGTCGACATCGAATCCATCTCCGGCAACGAAGCTGCTGTCGGAAACTATCTCTACGGTGAGCTCGCCCGCATCGGTTACCAGACACGAAGAATTCCCGTCGAGGGCGACCGCTTCGATGTCTACGCCACATCGCCCGATCAGCCGAATCCGGAAGTGGTCTTCTCCACGCATATGGATACAGTCCCTCCCTTCATTCCTTCTTCCGAGGACGCAGCACGAATTTACGGCCGCGGTTCATGCGACGCGAAAGGCATCATCGCCGCACAGATCGCCGCCTCGGAACGGCTGCGCCAGCAAGGAATCTACGTCGGTCTGCTCTTCGTGGCGGGAGAAGAGCGCGATAGCCTGGGCGCGAAGATCGCCAACGAGTACGCTGCAACTCAACCAGGGCATCGTTGCAGATATTTGGTCAACGGCGAGCCCACCGAGAACCATATTGCCCTCGCTTCGAAAGGCACGCTAAGAGCGGAGGTCACGGCTTCTGGCCGTATGGCGCATTCCGCCTATCCGGAGCTCGGTGAATCGGCCATCGACAAACTGCTTGCCTCCCTCACTCGTCTGCGCGCCATGCCGTTGCCAACAGATCCAGAGATTGGTCCGTGCACGCTGAATATTGGATTGATCGAAGGCGGACGGGCGCCGAATGTAATTCCTGATTACGCCCACGCAGATTTGCTCTATCGCCTCATCGGTCCCTCCAAGGATTTGAGGAGTCAAATTCTCGCAACCGCCGGCGATCAGGTAAAAGTTGATTTCCCTCTGGAACTTCCCTTCCTGCGTCTTCGCACCATCGATGGCCTCCCGACGATGATCGCGGCTTTCACCACCGACATCCCCAGGCTAACGAACTGGGGTGAGCCGCTGCTGATTGGTCCGGGATCAATTCACGTAGCGCATACCGACGGTGAATTCATCGAGAAGCAGCAACTTGCGGAAGCAATTGATCTCTACTGCGCGATCGCAAAGAAACTCATTTAGCTCATAGAGAAAAGTTCGATGTAGTAACGATTTGGGGGCAACAATCGCTGATTGCCGCCGGCCCAACATCAACTCGCCCAGTACAATTAGACTCTAATGATCATGACCACCACCACCCTCAATTCCCTCGCCCGCGCTTCCTCCGCGTACCTACGTTCCGCCATGCACCAGCCAATTCGTTGGCATGAGTGGGGTGAGGAGGCGTTCGCTTCCGCGCAGCGGGAAAACAAGCCGATGCTCCTAGACATTGGCGCGGTCTGGTGCCACTGGTGCCATGTAATGGATCGCGAGTCTTATGACGATCCCGAAGTGGCGGCCATCGTGAACGAGCATTTCATCGCCGTCAAAGTGGATCGCGATGAGCGCCCCGATATCGACATCCGTTACCAGGCTGCGGTCAGCGCGGTCAGCGGGCAAGGCGGCTGGCCGCTCACCGCGTTTCTCACGCCCGACGGCAAGCCATTTTATGGCGGCACTTATTTTCCTCCAACCGATGGCTACGGGCGCTTGAGCTTTCGCCGCGTGTTGTTGAGCATCGCCAATGCTTACAAAGAAAAGAACGGCGACGTGGTCGAGCAGGCGAAGATGGTGGAGAACGCCATCGCGCAGGCGGAATCTTTCGCCGGACGCGGCGGGCGCATCTCGCCCAGCATCATTGCGACGATTCAGGAATCCGCTCTCAAAATGTTCGATCCCCAACACGGCGGATTCGGGCAAGCGCCCAAGTTTCCCCATCCTTCAGTATTGGATCTGTTGATCGAGCAGTTTGTTCGGACCAAAGACGAAAGCTTGCGCAACTTGATCGTCACCACTCTCGAGCACATGGCCAATGGCGGCGTTTACGATCAACTGGCCGGAGGATTTCATCGTTACTCGGTTGACGAGCGCTGGGTCGTCCCGCACTTCGAGAAGATGTGCTACGACAATTCCGAACTGCTGAAGAATTACGTGCACGCATACCAGGCTACGGGATCGGAGTTCTTCGCCAACGTGGCCCGTGACATCATCCGCTGGATGGATGCATGGCTGAGCGACCGCGAGCTCGGGGGTTTCTACGCTTCGCAGGATGCCGACATCAACATGGACGACGATGGCGACTACTTCACCTGGACGCTTGACGAAACTCATGCCGTGCTAACCGAAGAAGAATCGCAGGTCGCCGCGTTGCACTATGACATCAACGAAGTAGGCGAGATGCACCACAATCCGGCGAAGAACGTGTTGTATGTCCGTGCGCCGATCGACGAAATTGCGCGGCGCATGAACCTCAGCGAGGAGCATGTAAAGGATTTGCTCGATTCCGCCAAGAAAAAAATGTACGCTGCGCGCCTGCAGCGGCCAACGCCTTACGTCGACAAAACAGTTTACGTGGGATGGAACAGCATGTGTGTCTCGGCTTATCTGGAAGCCGCGAAGGTGCTCAACCTAGCTGAGACGCGGCGTTTCGCGCTGCGCTCCCTCGACCGCATCCTGGCGGAGGCTTGGAAGGCGCACGCAGGAAGCGCTGCCGAGGGCACCCACGCGATACACGCACAATTGTTGCACGTGGTTGCTTACTCGGACCCTGAGGCCGAGCATCGCGAAGTCCCCGGCATGCTCGAAGATTATGCCGCGACTGCGCTGGCCTGCCTCGACGCGTACGAAGCCACAGCTGATCTCAGCTATTTCAAATTTGCCCAGGCCATCGCCGACGCCATGATTGCCAAGTTCTTCGACCCGGTCTCTGGAGGCTTCTTCGATGCAGAGCCCGCAGCCGATGGCAAGAGCCTGGGCGTGCTGGCAACACGCCGCAAACCACTGCAGGATTCGCCCACTCCGGCAGGCAACCCCATGGCAGCGATTGCTCTATTGCGCCTGCACCACTACACGGGCGACGCCGCGTATCGCGATAAGGCCGAACAGACGCTCGAAACTTTCGCGGGCGTCGCTGGACAATTTGGAATCTTCGCCGCGACCTACGGAATTGCGGCGGTGCACTTCCTGGAAAACCCAATTCAGGTCGTCGTGGTCTCTGAAAATGTAGCTAACGATGTAGGCACTGCTCTGGCCGCGGCGGCCAATGCGTCCTTCGCGTTCAATAAGAACGCGCTGCGACTCACTGCGAATCAGGCAGTCGCGAAGAATCTTCCTCCGGCGCTCGCCTCTACCATCCCGAATCTGCCCGAACTGAAATCCGGCAGGGCATTTGCAGTTCTTTGTTCCGGCTTTACCTGTCAGCCCCCAACCCGTGACGCTCCAGAACTGCGCCGAGCACTGGAACTAGCCGTGAAGCGGCAGAGTTGACAATCCTTTTCCCCAAAAAAAACAGGGCTGACGGTTTATGTATGAGTCCGTCAGCCCAAAAATAGCGAGCCCAGGTTCGGCCCAAGTTACCACAGGTTACTTTGGTGATCTTGCCTTCAACCCTCTCCTCCGATTAACTACTACTTCATCATCGGTGGAAGCTGAACGCATCTACCCTGCAGTTGTTGTTGTGGTGGGCACACTAGAATCGGGCCTCCGTCCGGGGCGGGAACCTGCGGAACGGCAGCTGCGACATAGGTGCCCACTAGTCCACACATCAGGATCGAAATCCTGATTGCTTGCTTCATGGGTTTTCTCCTACCGCGTCGTTACTTCAAGGGAAGCTAACTTGACGCGGTGGAGAATTATAAGGCACAAGTCAATCCCTTCTACAGAAATTCCCCTACATCGTTTCCTGTAGCTGGCTTATACTCCTTACTCCAGCCATCTCACCGCCTGGTTTAACCATTTATCATCAATAACTTAATTGATTAACCCTAAGGTGATTAAACAACTAACGAGGGATGATGTTCCGTGAGACGCGCGGTGGGAGCGAAATTTACGAAATCCGAAATCGAGGCGCGAACTGCAGCCAGAGTGCTAAGAAACCGGCGGAAGGAACTTCAGCGAATTTATCTTCTGGTCGATCCAGTGCCAGGAAGTCCGCTGAATCCCACAGCTGTGGGAGCCCCTCCGGCATGAGCCGCCGCAGCTTTGGTATTAATCCTGTCCTCTTGCACCAGCGACGGCGAAGCTTGAGTTTTCGAGAGAGCTCGATCCACCATGCCTTCAAACATCGGGATCAAGGAGTCCGCAGGAAGCGGGTGATGAATGTCGGTCAGGCTCTGTTCCCAACGCTGCGGCCGCAGCATGTTTGACGGAGCTTCGCGGGCAGGGCTCTTCGCCAGGGTGTATCCCAGCCAGATGAGCAGCGTGCAATTGTAGGCGGCCATGTTTACCAGGCCCATCGAAAGATTATTCAAGTGATCGCCCACCCAGGACGCCACCAGAGAAAGTTCTACCGTAGCGAAGCATCCGAATCCCAACGCAACGCCGAAGCTGTACTGTCGCCGGCTCACGCCCAGGTACCGGGCAAAGAACAGCAGGAAAAGTACCATGCCGATTTGAATGATTCGTACGCAGCGCTGCGCCGTGAGAATGGCTTGCACCCACGGAGCGATGTCCGGCGAATCCGTGGAAACCGATACCACTCCAGCCACCAGCAGCATCACCAGCCCTGCCCATTTAAACAGGACCGTGCCCAGATCTCGCAGTGTGTGGAAGGGCCGGAAAGCATCGAGGAAGGCCTCGTGAATCACCTTGAAACCCAAAGCCACGCTGACTGCGGTACTGATCCAGCTGAGGTAAACGCATGCGGCAGGATTATAGCGATAGGTCGGAAAGACCACGGCAAAGCCCGCAATCTGCGCGATGATGTAGGCGAAAAAATATTTGAAATGCTTCTGCCGCCCCAGACGGAACATAGCCACAGCGATGGCGGTCTGCAGGATGGGATGAGCAATCCACAGAACGTAATAAAGGATCCTAATTTTGCTCATCGCAACAGTTCTCCGGACCTAACTCAAGCACCGACGGCAAGAAACAAGAAAGAGGCAGTAACGCCGTTCTAATGCAGTAACGGCGTTCTAACTAAGAGAAGTTAAACCTTTTAGCGCGGGTGTTCAATGTACTCGCGTAACCTAAAGTAACGTTACCTTCGTGCCATATGCCCGATCCTCAGAACCTGCTCTCGGCAGCTCCTTGCTCAAACGAGCCAATGTACACGTCCAGCGCTGGCGCGCGGAGTGCATCCTCGGGCACGCTCTAGGCGTCGGGAACGGAATGGATGTAGGCCCGCATCATGCGCACTTCGTCATCCTTCTCATTCAAGTCGTGTAGCAGGATGTCCCGTAGCGAGACGATGCCGACCAGCTGTCCCTCGTGGCACACGGGCAGATGGCGGAAGCTATGCCTCCGCATGAGGGCCATGCAGTTTTCCAGGTCCTCGTGCATGCTTACGGTGAGCGGGTCGTCCGTCATCACTTCCGCCAGGCAGGTGCTGCGGGGATCGAAACCCTCGGCCACTACGCGCTTCATCAGATCGCGCTCCGAGAAAATCCCCACTAGTTTGCCGTTGTGCAACACGGGAACCGCGCCGATATTGCGTTCCACCATGGCACGCACCGTTTCTAAAACGGTTTGTCCCATCTCTGCCTGGTAGGTTACCTGGTCCTTGATCAGCTCGCAGATACGCATTGGATCCTCCCAGATTGTTATCTTCCGAGCACCCACAAACCCCTAACGGGGGGCGAGTATATTCCGAAATCAGATGCAGGGGAAGGGCTAAACAGTTGGGAGAAATAATATTTCCGCTCCAGACTCATTCGGGGACGAACGAGCGCAGACCGCTCTACGCCTTGCGGGGGCGAGGGGACCCTTCAGCACCAAGGAAAACAAAGTAGGAGCAATTCCACCAGGAGGTAGGCAGGCTGCCATGCGGCCTCGCCGTCAGCACAATGTTGTATTCGCCAGTGTTATCCAGGCCAATTTCCCTCAGATCGACCTCTCGCGTGATCCCCGGCCGCTGCGCCTGCCCGGAATGCGTCGCTCCCACCGGCTCGATCACCGCCAGCTGCGCCAGGAATTCGTGGAGATCCACGCCCCGGCCTTGCCCCGGAATCACAAATGAGACTTCCGCGTCTTGCGTGGAAAAATGCCACCCCAACGATGCCGCCAGATTCACCGCTTGCTCATAAGCCTCATCGGAGATCACTCCCGCCACTGGATTATCGAAGACGATGCACAGCTTGCGCTCATCCTCGCGGCTAAACTCGCGCACCTTCAGCGATCCGGATTTCGCCGTTGCCTTCCAGTCCACATGGCGCGCGGAATCTTCCGGCATGTACTCGCGGATGCGGTAGAGATCGGAGCCGCGCCCGCGCACAAAGCTTTCCCACTCCCCGCGCACCAGCGGCAAAATCTCGAACAGCTCTTCCGGCGGCTCAACCGGTGGATAGACGAGAATCTCCCGCTGCAGCGCAATCTGCCGCGTCTTCGTCAGAAACGCAAACGGAAAGCGCGTAGCCACTCCAAAACTCGACTCGCAATACCGTCCGCGGCGATCAAACAGCAACTCCAAGTCCGCCGCCAACTCAGTCTTCGCCGGCAAATATGGAAAGTAAACCATGCCCTCGAAAATTCCCGGCGGAGCGCCCGGCAACTCTACCCGCCGCACGCGATAGTCGCGCAGCCGCACCCACTGATTCTGCGGTGGACGATTCAGCGGGAAAACAAATGTGGTCGGCTCCCAGCGCCATTCCTTGCGGACTTTCTTTTCCTTGCGTGTGGGCACGATGCGAATGGAAAACGACGGCATCCAGCGCCGCGCGTTCCGCAGCACAATATGTCCCATGACCGCCCGCCCGGCAAAAACATGCTCGGGAAGTCGCACATCCAATTCCAGGCCGCGCAGTACCATCGCGGAAACTACGCCCGACACCAGGATCGCTGCCAGCATGGCCGCGACCACGATGTACAGCAGATTATTTCCCGTGTTCAATGCCGCGATGCCGATCACCAGCGTGACCAGCACATAGACCACCCCCGCCCGAGTCACTTCATAATGAAATGTCTGCCGCAGCCGCTCGAGCGCCACCCGCCGCGCCAGATACGGCACGGTCACCAGTCCCACGAACACCGCCATCAACAGCGCCACGGACGCCAGAATCACCGAGGCCCACAAATGTCCGGCCTCACCTGACGCCGTCGAAAACAATGCCGTCCCGAAAGCCAGGCTCAGTCCCACCAGCGCCAGCAGAAATTTCGCCCACACCTCCGCCGTCGCCGATTGCCACCACGCTCCCACGCGGCTCGCGGCGTCGCCGGAATTCACAGAATGGATGGTTGTAGAACCCACTGTCGCCAGCCTAGCATCGCATTCAGGAACGATCAACGAGAAGCGGCTTGCAAAGAAAGCGGCGGTAACTTGCCCGGCGACCGTTTGGCGTCATCTCGAAGGCGTCATGCGAAAGTCCCGCGTTTTTCACCAGCGGGACGAGGAATCTCCCGTACGCACACAGCCGTCTGGTCAGACCGGACCACTCAGCTATCCACTCAACTCCCTCGGCGTTCTTCCTGTCCCCAGGATGTAATCATGGACGAGTCCTTTGATCTGCTTCCGCACTTCATCCATGCTTGGCGCGCTGGCCCGGACCTCGGCTCCCCCAACCGTGGCAGCCGGCGAATTGGCCGTCCCCTCCGCCGCGCGAACCGCAGCCCCCTCAACGTTGTCGTCCACGCTGTCTTCCTCTTCTTCTTCCTCTTCTTCGCCCGACTCAAATTCTTCCGGATCCCATTGCGGGCCACCGATGTCGGTCAGCTGTACATCTTCACGAATGATAACCACATCGGTCGGCTCCTCGGGCTCGAAGTCCACGTAGCTCAGGTTGGCGCTCGCGGTCTGCAAACCGTAGAGGAGTAGTCCCGCCATCTTGTGATCCATTTGGCCCCAGGCCAGCAGTTGCATCACTTGCATAAGCGCCATCTGCACTGCATTCGCATCCTCGAGCAGCGGTAGCACAAACCGGGACTGCTTGAACTGATCTTTGATAATCCGGTTATGCTGCTCCCGCGCCCGCTCATGAAAAAAGCACTGCCTCCTTCGGTTCAGCGCGGGAGAGCCGCACTGGATTCCATTCATCTTGATATGCTGACACCGAGGAACATTTCCTAAAGCCATATTTTCTTGACTCCTCCGCCGTCGATGGCACCGGATCGAAATCCGATGCCCCACAGATTCCAAAACTGTTGTGAATTCCGCCCTGTTCTCAGTATTCCCTATTTGGAATTTTCGGCAAGGTTAAGTGAACATCGCGGCAGGGAATCTTGTGGAAATGCCAAAGTTTGTTTTGGCGGGGTGGTGAGACTCGAAGGTTGGTTGGGTACCCCTACCCTAGTGGTCCGTTGGAATCATGGGTTTGGCAAAAAAATGCCCGCAAAATCTAGAGGCCAGACGGGTTACCGAGCAAAATCTAGAGAACAAAGGAAGTTGTGAGGCGGCGGTCTGGTTGCGCCTTTCTTGCGCGTGTTCGCGCTGGATGTGCTATGTAAGCTTGACCATGATGGAGCGAATTGGAGGTGAGGCGCAAGGTTAGATGTCACAGGCCGCCGCGGATTGAGTAGTCGTGCAGTTTGACAGCGAAATGAGCCAAAGGTATGCGCGGATTTTGGGCGGTCTACGATCGACTGACGACTTTTCACTTCGCAGACAGGTCTTTTTCAAATTGCTCCAAAAGGCGAAGGTGCACATCCGTCGGCAGCGGAGCATCGGAAAAGTACTTCTTCTCAGAAAACGGAGTGTTGTCTCGACGTTGGATAGAGAATCGCCCAAGCGGGTGCTTCCTCGTTAGCTGGTCATAGTCGATGCTAAGGATCGCCACGTCGTATCTCAGATCCTCTCCCATGGTATCGGCCACGCCCTTAGCGACAGAGGCGGCCAGCCTTTCAACCGCTGAACTAGCACCGCTCATCTGAGCGTTACTGTGGAATGTCACCTGACTCGCATATTGCCACCTCTTGACCATATCCGGCCTGTATACAAACCCGAGTTCCTTGCGTCTTCTCGCGGCCAAGGAGATCGACATGCCGCTCGGTAAACGTGCCATCGCGGAATTTTTTGGAACGTTCTGGTTGGGCGATTTTCGCCGGCGGCTGGGCGTTGCAGCAATTGTGGATGTTCTGGGTCGCCCCGCTCCTCATCGGCGCGCTCGGAGGAGGGATCTACCGAGCGTTGTTTGCCGAGTAGACGGCCCAAAGGAATTACGAGGGCCGCGCCTGAAAGACGCGGCCCTCAAACCGATCGACTATCTCCGGTTATTTCGACGACTTCGAGTTCGCGGCCTGTTTCAGCCCGAAGATTTCCAACTCCTTGTTGCTCGCGACATAGACTTTGCCGTTCGCCACCACCGGGACTTGATTCGAGTCTCCGCCGAAATTCGGCCAGGAGCCTGCGTTAGCATGAAAGAGCAGAGTCATCGTCTTTCCCCCTGCATCAGGGTTGAACGCGTACAGCCCGATCGCAGTGGAACTACGCGAGACTGGCCGCGTCAGTGCCCAGATAATCGGAGTGGCATTCCCGTTGGAAGACACGCTGGTGAAGAAGCCAGCATTCTGGCCGCTCGTCAGCTTCGGCGAGCGCGTCACACCAACCAGCTTCGGACTCGGCGACGTCTTCACCTTCCAAACCATCACTTCCTGCCCACCACTGCTCACCACGCGCGCCGCGCCATCAGTTGGATCCACAAAGTAAGATTCTCCACACCAGCAGCCGCCCACTTGATAAGTGCCGAGGACGTTATTCGTGGTGGTCGAGTAGCCGCCAAGTTTGTCTTCATTCATCAGATACATGCTGCCGTATTTGCCAGCCGCCACAGCCAGATGCGGCGTAGAACCGGTCTGATCCGGCAAAACCAGCACGCCCCCGGAGCCAAAATCCGTGTCCCCCTCGTCGAGGCTGGCCTGGTTCGAGGGCGTAAACAAGTCGACCACCGTCGTCAGATCGGACGACACCTTCACCACGCTCTCCTGAATGTTGCTTACTCCGTCATAAGTCGTCCCGGAGTAATCGGAGTTTCCCGTGACGAACACGACGTTCCCCGAATCATCCGCCGCCAGCCCGTACCCCGACATCCAGATCGACGACAGAAAAAAATTGTTCGGAGAACTCGGCTGCTGATCGTTGAGCCGGTTGGCAGAAAGTGGCGCCAGCGTTGCCGCATTCCAACCCAGCAACCAGCCGCGTGAATGGTTGGCTGAGTAATCGCAGAAGCTCCCAAACCCCGCATAGATGTTTCCATTCGCCAGCAGCAACCCCGGACGTTGCCGCTGGTAGGTCGCATTGAAAGTAAGTGTGGTGCCATCAGTCAGGGTGTGAGACGCATTTACCACCATCGGCGCAACTTTATCGGTCAGGTTACCCAGGTCAAGCGCGTGAACGCGATAAGCCGGCCCCGTCGAATCCTGTGTATACGCGGTCAAGTAGATCGTATTGCTGCTGACGTCGATCACTGGCGTCGAGTCGATGCCGACGTTCGGTCCATTGTTGTTGCAGCCCAGCGGCGAACTCACGGGCTTCCCGAGGTTCTGGCTTAGCAATATCGTGCCGGCAGTGGCGTCGATCGCATACACCGTGTCATTTCCCGTCACAATATAGACGACGTCGTGAACCCCCTGGTTACTCCCCGCCGTGATGGTCACCCCTGGAACCACAAGCGGCTGCCCATCCACTTGATCATCCACGGCAACTTTGGCCAGAAGTCCAAACGAAGAAGTGCTCACCGTGCTCGGTGTCAGCACGGTCTCAGCCGAGTTCCAGCCCGTGCGGTAATTGTCGTTGTGATAAGTGGTAACGGCAGTCTGTGCCGCGGCGATCTGAGCAACGAAGAGAATGGACGCTAGGCTGGCGACTCCTGCCAGCCCACGGATATGAGCTTGAAGACGAAGCGGCGTCATCGGAACCCCCAAAGTGGCGCCTAATCTTAGGGGCATCGCGAGGCTCTGGTCAATTGTGGAAGGAACACCCGGAGATGGAAGACTCTATAACGCTGTGGGCGCGCAGTTCACCCTTCGCCGTGAACTCAATACTCGGCCAGCTCTTTCATGGCTCGAAACAGATCGTTCGCCTGGGGCAGAATCGCGTCTTCGAGAATCGGCTGGTACGGTACAAACGCGTCCGCGGCAGCGACCCGGCGCACCGGAGCGTCCAGATGATCGAAGAGTTTGTCGCCGATACGAGCCGCGATCTCCGCTCCGTAACCCCAACTCAAGGTATCTTCGTAGGCCACGATCACCCGATTCGTCTTCGCCACCGATGCCGCAATCGTCTCCCAGTCAAACGGATTCAGGCACCGCAGGTCGATCAACTCGACCCTCACGCCGTGTTCACGCTCAATTTTCTGCGCCGCCTGCAGCGCCCGCGGCACCACCGCGCCGTAAGTGATGACCGTCAAGTCCGTCCCCGGATTCACGATCTTCGCCTTGCCGAACGGAATCATGTACTCGGGTCCCGGATAAGGCGCGCGTCCGAAGGTTTCGCGATACAGCCGCTTGTGCTCGAGAAACAATACGGGATCGTCGCAGCGGATCGCGGTGCGCAGCAATCCCGCAGCATCGAGCGCGTTGGACGGGAATACAACCCGCAGCCCCGGCATGTGCGTAAACATGCTCTCTCCGCACTGCGAGTGATAAATCGCGCCGCCGGTAAGATACCCTCCGATCGCCACGCGAATCACCACAGGGCAGGAGAACACATTGTTGGACCGCCAGCGAATGACCGACAGTTCGTCGCGAATCTGCATCACTGCGGGCCATATGTAATCAAAGAACTGAATTTCCACGACCGGCTTCATTCCGCGCGTGGCCATGCCAGTCGCGCGTCCGACAATGGCGGCTTCGGCCAGTGGCGAGTTGAACACGCGATCGTTGCCGAACTCATTCTGCAAACCGAAGGTCAGCTTGAAGACTCCGCCCTTCCCTTTCACCAGCTTGCGCTTCAGATATTCTTCGCGGCTGCAATCCGCGACGTCTTCGCCGAAGATCACGATCCGTTCGTCGCGCTTCATTTCATCGCGCAGCGTCACGTTGATCAGATCGGCCATGGTCTTCGCGGCTGGCTTCTTGCCGTCGGCCGAATCAGGGCCGATCACCGCCTGCGAGTCGAACGCCGCCGATGTCGGATCGATATCCGGTGAATACACATACTGCATCACGCTCTCGGGTGCTGGAGGCAGTGCTTCCAGGGCCTGATCGACAGCGATTTGAAGTTCTTCGTCGACTTTCTTTTCCAGATCGTTGATGCCTTTTTCGTCGAGGATCCCTTCGCGCAGCAAAAACATCTGGGTCCGCGACACGGGATCGCGCGCCGAGTCCCGTTCCCGCTCGGTGTCTGGACGGTACAACCGCTCATCGTCAGAAAGCGAATGCGAATAGGGACGAATCACGTGCGCATGCACAAACGCCGGACCGTGGCCCTCGCGGCAATACTGCGTCGCCCGCTGGAAGGCTCCGTAACTTGCCACCGGATCGGTGCCGTCAACTTCTTCAAAATGAAAATTCGGGAATCCCGAAACCAGGCGCGAAATGCTGCCTCCCGCCGTTTGCACTTCCACCGGCACCGAGATCGCATAGCCGTTATCCTGCACGCAAAAAATGACCGGCAACTTGTTCAGCGCAACCGCGTTCAAAGCCTCCCAAAACTCGCCTTCGCTGGTGGTACCGTCGCCCAGAGAAACATACGTGACTTCATCGCCGCGAAAGGTCACGTTCTTGAACTGGCGATAATCAACGCTCTTGGAAGCTGGAACCTCGGCAGTTTTCGGATGCTGCGTAAAATAGCGCCCAGCCTCGGCGCATCCCACCGCCTGCAGAATCTGTGATCCCGTGGGCGACGATTGGGTCACAACATTCAGACGCCGGTAGCCCCAGTGAGAGGGCATCTGCCGCCCACCCGAACTCGGATCGTCCGCCGCTCCCACCGCTTGCAGAAACATCTCCAGAGGCTTGGCCCCCAGCGCCAGGCACAGCGCTCGGTCGCGGTAATAAGGATAGAACCAGTCATAACCCGCCTTCAGCACCATCCCCGCCGCCGCCCCGATCGCCTCATGCCCGGCTCCCGACATCTGGAAGAAAATCTTCTGCTGCCGTTTGAGCATGATTTCCCGGTCGTCGATGCGCCGGGAGGTGTACATGATGCGGTAGGCTTCGATGAGCTGTTCGCGGGTAAGTCCCTCATAACTGGGGGTCTTTTTTGTGCCCGTGAGAGACAATTTGGGGTCGGTTTTTGTAGTCGCCATCCGGTTCCCTGATAAGTGCCTTATAAAACTTTACCGCTTATTAGATGCGCCTACCGAAATAAGGTGCAACGCGCTATGAGGCAGGTTGCATTGTAAATGGGAACAAGGAATTCGAAAATATGCAAGTTCCTCCCTCGGGAACTCCGGAACCTTAGTCACCCCGAGAATCGCCCCGGTTACCCCAGACTTTCCTCAGGCAACGCTCCAAATCTTCAAGCAAATCTTCCGTATCCTCCAGCCCGATGTTCAGCCTTACAACGCGGTGCCCGTAATCCGGACGCACTTTCGATCTCTGAAAGTCGTAAGCCACAGCCAGACTCGCCACTCCTCCCCAGCTATAGCCAATCTCAAACAATTCCAGCCCATCCACAAAGGCGAGCACTTGCGCTTTCGTAGCATCGGGTTTGAAGACGATGGAAAAAACTCCCGCTGATCCGGTGAAATCCCGCTTCCATAATTCATGTCCCGGCGAGCCTTCCAGCGCCGGATGCAGAACGTGCTCAATCTCCGGCCTCGCCGCCAGCCAGCGCGCAATCTGCAAGGCCGAAGCCTCAATGTGCTTGAGTCGCACCGCCATTGTCCGCATGCCGCGCAAGGCCAGACTGCAATCGTCCGGCGAGGCCGCATTCCCCAGAAGTTGCTGTGTCGTCCCTAATTGCTGGTATAGCTTCGGATCCTTCACCGTCGCCGACCCCATCAGCAAATCGCTGTGCCCGCCCACATATTTCGTTAGCGCTTGCATCGTGATGTCCACGCCATGCGCAAACGCATCGAAATACACTCCCGCGGCCCACGTATTGTCCATCGCGACGAGCGCTCCGCGGGAATGCGCGGCCTCGGAAATGGCCGGCACATCCTGCACTTCCATCGTGATCGATCCCGGACTCTCGCACCACACCAGCCGCGTATTCTCGCGCAGCAGATCCTTAATCCCGGCGCCAACCTCCGGAGGATAGAACCCGGCCTCCACGCCAAACCTCCGCAGCACGTGATAAGCCAGCTTACGATTCGGAGTGTAAACGCTCTCCGGAATCAAAACCTGATCGCCGCTCTTCAGAAACGCCAGACTGATCAGCGAAATCGCGCCCTGGCCTCCGGGCGTAATGATCGTTCGGTAGCCTTTTTCCAGCTCGCAGATTTTTCCTGCAAGTTCCAACGTGGTGGGAGTGCCGTAAAGCCCGTACGTATAGCCGACTTCAGGCTGATCCCAACTGTCGTTAACGGAAGCGGCATCCGGAAACAACGTGGTTGAACCCCGAAATACCGGACTTGCCAGCGACCGGTATCCCTCCGGCACCTTCACATCCGAATGTATCAACCGCGTCTTCCAGCTCTTCGCCATGCCGGAATTATACGGGCACCGCGCCGCGTTGCAGATCAACCCGTAACATTGTGGGAGAGGCTAGAAGCGTCTCAGCCCTGCCATCATTTATTCTAGAAATACACATGATCCAGATTCGCCGTGCCTTCGACCCGCGCTTGATCAAGTTGGTGATCTTTGACCTCGACGGCACGCTGATTGATTCGCGTCTCGACCTGGTGCACTCCGTCAACGCCGCGCTTCGCCACATCGGTCGGCCAGAATTGCCCGATGACGTCATCGCCAGCTACGTCGGCGACGGCGCACCGATTCTGATCCAGCGCGCGCTGGGCGGCGAAACGGTCGATGAGGCCGTCGTGCGTCAAGGCCTGCAGTTTTTCCTCGCATACTACCGCGAACACAAGCTCGACCACACCACCGTCTACGCCGGCATCCACGAGGCACTCGAAACTATTCAGAATTCAATCCAGAGACCTTCTAACGGAAGCGCGCACCCAGGAACACCGCGCCAGATGGCGGTTCTCACCAACAAACCTGTCGTGCCGTCGCGTGCCATCGTCGAGGCCCTTGGCCTGAGCCCGTTCTTCACAGAAATCTATGGTGGAAATAGTTTTGCCACCAAGAAACCCGACCCCGAAGGCGCGCGCAAACTACTCGACGAGCACCATGTTCGCCCAGAAGAAGCCGCCATCGTCGGCGACTCCCAGGTCGATGTCGAAACTGGACGCAATGCCGGCCTGTGGACGGTAGGCGTCAATTACGGCTTTGCCCCTCATACGTTGCCGGAGAGCCCTCCGGATGTGCTCGTAGACGCGCCCCGGGAACTGGCCGAGTTCTTCACTCCTCTCGTGTAAACTCATGCGACGATGAACGAGCCACCGGGCTTCACCTCTGCGGAACTCAGCAAGCTGCGCAGCATGAAAGATCCGCACGGCATCCAGAAATTTCTCGACGATGCCCCGTATCACCTCGCCGATACCGCCTGGTCTCCGCGCCGCGTGTTGGCCGAGCAAACTGCGCATTGCCTGGAGGGAGCAATCTTTGCTGCCGCTGCGCTTCGCGCCAATGGATATCCTCCGCTGCTTCTCGATTTTGAAGCCGAACATGACACCGACCATGTGATCGCCATTTTTCGTCAGAACGGATGTTGGGGGGCCGTCGCCAAGTCAAACTACACCGGATGCCGCTGGCGCGAGCCGGTCCATCGCACTCTGCGCGAGCTGGCGCTGACTTACTTCAACGCCTACTTCAATCTGCGCCGCGAGCGCACCTTACGCCGCTTTTCGGTTCCTGTAAACCTGAAACGCTTCGATCGCCAGAACTGGATGACCACCGACAAGCCCGTGTGGTTCATCGTCTTCCACCTCTTCGATATCAAGCATTACCCGCTCATCACGCCGGCAATGGCCAAGCGCCTGCATCGCGTGGACGAGCGCCTGTTTCAGGCGGAGTGTATGGGAAAAGCGCTGAAGAGAGACGAGTAGCAGCCAGGGGGCGGTGGAAAGACAGAACGGCGGAACGATTCGTCAAACCATCGTCCCGCCGTCGTGCTTCACTCAATTCGATGACACAAAGGCAATCACTCCGAAAGTTCCCGCCAGATTGCCGCTCGGCCCGGCGGTAAAGAACAACTGGTTCGTTCCCCCGTTGCTGCCCGTACCATCGCCGAAACCAACTCCCCAAAGCTGGTCAATATGAATGACCTTGCTGTTTGTGTCCTTGACGGTTCCAACAAACTTCCCTGTCGTCCCGTCGAAGGCATTGATGGTCCCGCTGTTGGTATTGTTCGAAATCAGCAGCGTATTGCCCAAAGGGCCAAAGTTTTTCGGGGCTGCGGCAATCCCCCAAGGCTGGTTGAGCGGCGCCCCTTGAATCAAATGCTGCCCCGGGGTCACGGGCGTACCGTCTTCCTTAAATACGTCAACGAAGCCCCCACTCCCACCGGTAGTACTGGCAAAGGTCACGTAGACCAGTCCATTTATGTCTTGGATGCCGAATGGTGCAAAGCCCGCAGGCACCGCAGCGTCAACGATCGAGGTCACCAGGTTGAAATTTCCGTCGTATATGTCCACTTTATTGTTCTTGGAGTCAGCAGCGTACAAGAAGTTCCCTGACGCGTGGTTCGTGATGGCCAGGCCCGTATAGACCGATGGGGTCGTATTGGTCGACGTGTCCACTGCCACAAGCGCCTGGTTGACGTTTGATTTAAATGTCCACCCACTGATGGTTCCATCCAGCGTGGCAAACAGGAAAAGTGACGGCCATCCCTGCACCTGGAATTCGCCGGTCGTCGATGCACTCCACACAATCCCCGTCGGCGAACCTGGGCCGTTTGCCCCAGTGGGCGAATCCGGGCCGCCTCCCGCCGTTGGGATCAATACCCTCAGTCCCTGCGCCACTCCGGCGCCATTGTAAAGCGTCGACCATCCGGAGTTATTGTCGCTGACCCACCAAGCAGAGCCCGGGGCGTGAACCAATCCCCACGCATTCACCAGCAATGGATCCGTGTGTTTCGCGGCTTTTACCTGGTTTGAACTTAGGTTTGTGAGTTGATATTGTGCCGCGGCTGTGCTGGAAGCAAGCATCAGCATCAACGCGACGAACGACGTGACCGCTAGAGCGCGAGCCGGCAAATGGCGCATATGCGAACGGGACATGGTGGTTCTCCTTCGTGGCTGAAATGAGAGGGCTCGGCCGAAGGCGCATTTCTTTTCTGCTCTCGGCCTAGGAAAGAGTAGGTTGGCCATTCTTTGACCTTGTCACCGCCGCGTAATGAGTTTGTACAATTTGTGTCTTTTGCACGCCGTCGATTCACTCCGATTTTTCAACCGTGCTCTCTCGTTCCCTGCGATAAACTGTGCGTGTGGGTTCCCGCGTCCTCGTTTCCTTCTTGTCCTTCTTGCTGCTCGCGACTGTGCTGGCTTTCGGTCAGCAAGGTCAGCCTGCGTCCGGAACCATTCCTGACAAAACGACTACGGAGACGGCGGACCCGTCCTCCCTGCCCAATCTGAAGCCCGATGCCAACGGCAATCTCTCGCAGGAGCAGATGCAGCAACTCTTGCGCGTGGTCGCCGACAAGGACATGGAAAACGACAAGCGCTGCGCGATTACACCTACATTGAACGCGACGAAGAACATAAGCTCGATGGCAAGGGACAGGTGAAGTCCAAGGAAGCTAAGACTTATGAAGTGATGGAGCTATACGGCGAACAGGTACAACGGCTGATCGAAAAAGACGATAAGCCGCTCGATGCCAAGGACGCAGCGAAAGAAGAAGAAAAAATTCAGAAGATCCTCGACAAGCGCAAGAACGAATCAGAGGACGAGCGCAGGAAGCGCGAGGAAAAAGAAGAGAAAGAACGTGAAGAGGACCGCAAGTTCTTGAGCGAGGTAGCCGATGCCTACAATTTCAAGTTAGTCGGATCAGAACTTGTAGGCGGGCGCGACGCCTGGGTGATTGACGGCGAGCCACGGCCGGGCTTTGTGCCGCGCCTGAAAGAATCAAAGTTTCTACCGAAGTTCCGACAAGAGCGACTTGCAACTTTCCAAGATGGACGTGGAATGCCTGGATACGATTTCCTGGGGATTATTTCTGGCCCGTTTTCATAAGGGTTCTCGCTTCATGCTGGAGCAAACCCGGGTGAACGAAGAAGTGTGGCTGCCGCGCCAGCTTACGGCCAAAATCAACGTGCGTCTCGCCCTGCTCAAGAACTTTAACGTAGATGTGGAACAGACATTCCGCGACTACAAGAAATTCCGCGCCACTTCACGGATTCTGGCGGTCGAAGATCTCCAGAAAAAATAATCGGCCACGTAACCGGCAATCCATTTTTCCGATGCGTCCGGACCCTCGCGTTTGTCATCTACTATGTCTTCAGTCCTTTCGATCTTCTCTTGCCGGGAGAAACCATGTCGACTCAGCAAATACCACTGGCCGCCGATATCCGCGGTGAGGCTTTCCCCGTCCTCACCGAGGAACAGATCAGCCGCATCCGTCCTCTTACCAGGATTCGAAAAGTGAACGTGGGCGACATTCTCTTCGAGCCCGGCGACAGCGACATCCCATTTTTCGTGCTGCTTTCCGGAAGCATGGAAATCGTTCAGCCCGAACTGCGTGGCGAAAGTCCCATCGTCGACCATGGAGCCGGAGAATTCACCGGCGAAATTACGATGATCTCTGGCCGTCGCTGCCTGGTGCGCGGGCGCGTCACCGCAGCCGGCGAATTCCTGGAAATGAGCAGCCAGGATCTGCGCACCCTGGTGGCGCGAGACGCGGAACTGAGTGAGATCTTCATGCGCGCCTTCATCCTGCGCCGTGTGGAACTGATTAACCGCGGCCAGGGAAATGTGATCCTGTTGGGCTCTCGCCATTCGGCCCCAACATTGCGTTTGCGCGAATTTCTCACCCGCAACGGACATCCCCACACTTACGTCGATCTCGACACCGACACCAGCTATCAGGATCTCCTCGATCACTTTCAAGTCAAACTCGATCAAATCCCCGTCGTCATCTGCAACAACCAGACGGTGCTCCGCAATCCGTCGATTCAGGAATTGGCGCGCTGCCTCGGCCTGAACTCCAATATCACGGCGTCGGAGGTGCGGGATCTCGTCATCGTGGGTGCCGGACCATCCGGCTTGGCTGCCGCCGTTTATGCCGCTTCCGAAGGACTGGACGTTTTAGTGATCGAGGCCGAGTCTCCCGGAGGTCAAGCCGGATCGAGCTCCAAGATCGAAAACTATCTCGGCTTTCCCATGGGAATTTCAGGAAACGAACTGGCAGGCCGTGCCGCCGCCCAGGCGCAGAAATTTGGCGCCAAGGTGTTAATCGCCAACACCGTCACTCGACTCAATTGCGAACGGCGTCCTTACGAGTTGACCGTCGACTGCGGTCAGGTCATTCGCGCGCGTACCGTCGTGATTGCCAGCGGCGCGCAGTACAACAAGCCAAAAATTGACAATCTCGCCCAGTTCGAAGGTCAGGGCATTTACTACGGCGCAACCTACATTGAGGCGCAACTTTGCGGGAAAGATGACGTCATCGTCGTCGGGGGCGGTAACTCGGCGGGTCAGGCCGCCGTCTATCTCTCCCAGATGGCGGGCAGAGTCCACATGCTCGTCCGGTCCAGCCGGTTGTCCGATACCATGTCGCGCTATCTCATCCAGCGTATCGAAGAAAATCCCATGATCAGCTTGCACTACCGCACCGAGATCGTCGGCCTCGAGGGCGGCACACAGTTGGAGCGAGTAACCTGGCAAGACAAAAACACAGGTGAGAGTTCGATCCACGATATCCGTCACGTGTTCATCATGACTGGCGCTTCTCCTCGAACTGACTGGCTCAAGGGTTGCGTGATGCTCGACAACAAAGGCTTCATTCTCACCGGCCGCGACTTGGATCCGGTCGCGCAGGAGTTCAAATGGACACTTCCCCGTGCTCCCCAAATGTTCGAAACCAGCTTGCCAGGCGTCTTTGCCGTAGGCGATGTCCGCGCCGGAAACGTGAAGCGCGTGGCCTCCGCCGTCGGTGAGGGATCGATCTCCATCTATCTGGTGCACCGCGCACTGGCCGAGTTGTAAACCCGTCGGGAGTGGCCTCGATTTGCCCGCGTTATAATAGAAAGATTCTTAGTCGGCAAAGTTGCCCTCTGTGAGGGTGCACGCGAGAACGGGTGCCAATCACAGGGTCTGCTAAAGGCTAAGAGCCAAAAAAAGAGCTTATTCCATGGACTTTAAACTCGTCTCGAATTACAAACCGCAGGGCGATCAGGGTCGCGCGATTGAATCCCTGCTGCGCGGTGTGTACGACCGCGAGCAGCATCAGGTTCTCCTCGGTGTCACCGGATCGGGCAAGACCTACACCATGGCCAAGGTGATCGAGGCGGTGAACCGTCCGGCGCTGGTAATGGCTCATAACAAGACGCTAGCCGCTCAGCTCTATCACGAGTTCAAGAATTTCTTTCCGCACAACGCCGTCGAATATTTCGTTTCCTATTACGACTACTACCAGCCCGAGGCGTATGTCCCGGCCGCCGACCTCTTTATCGAAAAAGAAGCGACCATCAACGACGAACTCGATAAGCTGCGCCTCTCCGCGACCCGGTCATTATTTGAGCGCCGCGACGCCCTCATTGTTGCCTCCGTGAGCTGCATCTATGGCCTGGGTTCGCCGGAAGCCTACTACGGCATGATGCTGTTTCTGGAAAAAGGCCAGAAGATAGCCCGCGAAGATATTACTCGCAAGCTGGTCGACATTCTTTACGAGCGTACCAACGGCGAATTCCGGCGCGGTACGTTTCGCGTCCGGGGCGACGTGATCGAGGTCTTCCCTACGTATGACGACATGGCCTACCGCATCGAGTTGTGGGGAGACCAGGTCGAGTCGCTCTCCCAGATCGATCCATTGTTTAGCACAGTGAAGCAAAAGTACATGCGGCTGCCCATTTATCCCAAGACGCACTACGTGATGAAGGATGAAACTCGCGCCTCGGCGGTAGAGTCGATCAAGAAAGAGCTGGCGTGGTGGGAAGTGGAACTGGAGAAGCAAGGCCGCGCCGTCGAGTCCCAGCGCATTCATCAGCGGGTGAAGTTTGATCTCGAAATGATCAAGGTTATGGGCTACTGCCACGGCATCGAAAATTATTCGCGCCATTTCACGGGACGCATGCCCGGCGAGCCTCCGCCAACACTGTTGGATTATTTCCCGCGCGACTATCTCATGTTCGTGGATGAATCGCATCAGACCATTCCGCAATTGCGTGGCATGTATGCCGGAGACCGCTCGCGCAAGGAAACCCTCGTCGAATACGGCTTCCGCCTGCCCTCGGCGCTGGATAACCGTCCGCTGACCTTCGAAGAATTCGAACATCGCACCAACCAGCTGGTTTATGTTTCGGCGACGCCCGGTCCCTATGAGCTGACGAAGTCAGCTGGCGTGGTAGTCGAGCAGATCATCCGCCCCACCGGCCTGATTGATCCTGAGGTCGAAGTACGGCCGGTAAAGGGACAGATCGACGACTTGCTGCACGAGATTCGCGCCCGTGTAGAACGCGGCGAGCGCGTCCTCGTGACCACCTTGACCAAGCGAATGGCCGAAGACTTGGCCGAGTATTACGCCGAAGTGGGCGTCAAATGCCGTTACATGCATTCGGAGATCGAAACCCTGGAGCGGGTCAAGATCCTGCGCGATCTGCGCAAGGGCGAGTTTGATGTATTGATCGGCATCAATCTATTACGCGAAGGTTTGGATTTGCCGGAAGTATCCCTGGTAGCGATCCTCGATGCCGATAAAGAAGGTTTCCTCCGCTCGTGGGGATCATTAATCCAGACCATCGGACGCTGCGCCCGCCATCTGCGCGGCCGCGCGATTCTCTATGCCGATCGCATGACCGATTCCATGAAACGCGCCATCGATGAAACCTTGCGCCGCCGCGAAATTCAGACCGCATACAACACAGAGAATGGCATCACACCGGAATCGATCGTGCGTCCGCTGGACATGACGCTGGCCGGAATCGTCGCCGCGGACTACACCGACCTGACCGGACCCGAAGCCGAAGGTATGCCGGAATTCAAGTCGCAGGAAGAGTTGGATGGATACATCGTCAAACTCGAAAGCGACATGCGCGAGGCGGCCAAGAGGTTTGAGTTTGAGAAAGCGGTGAAGTTGAGGGATAGGATTAAGGAGCTAAGAACGAAGGAATTTTTGTTCGCGTAGACACTAAAACCGTGTTACACTGTTCTCGTGTCAAATGCTCATCGCTTACGCAATGTGACTGTGACCCTCGAGGAAGATGTGGCGCAGTGGGCCCGGATTGAAGCAGCCCGCCGGGACACCAGCGTTTCGCGGCTTCTCGGGGCAATACTGAAGGAGCGTATGACCGCCCAGGACGCCTACGAAAGGGCGATGCGACGGGCACTCGTGCGAAAACCCTTTCTTCACAGTAAGGGCCGCTATTTGACGCGCGAGGAGGTCCATGACCGCTCCGGTCTTCGTTGATTCCAACGTGTTTCTCTACGCCTTGGACGAGGCGGATCCTAGAAAACAGCGGGCAGCGCAAGACTGGCGCGCAGAGTTGTGGAAGAGCCGCCGGGGGCGGGTGAGCTTTCAGGTGCTCGGGGAGTTTTACGTCAACGCGCTCCGCCTGCTGCCAAAGGCGCGTGATGAGGCCCGGGCCGAAGTTCGCGATCTCCTCGCATGGAATCCGGTCGTAACAGATGCGACCGTGCTGGAGCAGGGATGGAAAATCCAGGACCGCTACCACCTCGCGTACTGGGATGCGTTGATCGTGGCAGCTGCTAAGGCAGCGTCTTGCCGCTATCTGCTCACTGAAGACCTGCAGGCCGGTCAGAAGTTAGACGAAATCGAAGTAGTGAGTCCGTTCATAGCCAGCCCTGAGTCGATCTAGGAAGTTGAGCTTCCTACCGTCCATACGCCGCGCTAGCCGCCATCGGCTTGCGGTGGAACGTATACCCATCAAAGGTTTCCGAGCGGAAGTTGAGGTTCGGAGCCGAGAGCTTCTCCGTTTGGCTGAGGAATAGATACCCACCGGGTTCCAAGTAGAGATGCAACCGCTCGAGCACCGCCTGGCGCTGCGCGCGAGAGAATTGCGACAGCACATCCATGCAGAAAATGCAGTCAAAGCGGCCGATGTAGCCGGGACGCGCCAGGTTCATGCAGTTGAAAGTCACCAGGCTGCGCAGTCGCGGCTTCACCAACAGATGTGCGCTGCTCGTGGGATTTTGCGGCCCGGAAGGTTCGCTTAAGCCCTCGCTCGACCCGCCATTTGACCCTACCGCGGGCGAGCCGATCTTTGAAAAATAGTTGCGAATCGTGGCCGGCGGCAAGCCCTCCAGTGCGGACTGCGGATACACTCCCCGGTCCGCAGTCTCGATACCGGACGCCAGCAGATCGCTGCCCACAATATGAATCGAGCACCCCGCGTTCAGTTTGGCCGCTGGAATTGCCGTACTTTGCGAACTTTCCGCAACGCCCCCGTTTCGTGCGCCCGTCTTGCCGTTTCCGTTGCTCGAGCCGTTGCCATTACTCGCCACACTCACGTTGGCGGGATTCACCGCGTCGCACACCGCCATCGCAATGGAATATGTTTCCTCTCCCGTGCCGCAGCCCGCGCTCCAGATCCGGATCGGACCCGGGGCGTCGGCCGACTTGCGCGCGCATAGCTGCGGCAACACCTGCCGCCCGAACGCATTCAACGCTCCTGGATGACGAAAGAATCCCGTATTCGTATTGATCAGTCCATCGAGCAATGACGGTAACGTTGAAGGGTCCTGCTCGGAGGAGCGCAGACGCTCGAGCAGCGTCGTAGAGGAGTCCAACTCCTGCGTCTCGATGAAATCGGCGACCCGCGCGGCCAGCGCGCTGTTGGGACAATCCAGCACGACGCCGGTCTGCCGCTCCACCAGCAGCCGCAGCTCCGAAATCTCGTGCTCCAGAATGGTGCTCGTTGTAATCAGCCTATGCATAGAGCCTTTCCCAAGCACGCGAGACGCCTCGCACGCCAACGACTGTCAGATCGGCAAATTGCCAGGGGAGGATCAATTGTTGCCGCCGCTTACACGGCGGACCCGAGTCTGTCTGCTCTCAAACGCCCGCAGCCACGGCAACGCGGAACTTTCCGGAATCTCGTTCCACTTGTTGCGCGACCACGTTCATTTCTTTTTCCAGCGACGAAAAACGCTGCATCACCTCGTGAATCCGCAGCGTCATGTTACGAATCGTTTCAATCTGCGCGCGCGACTGCGCCGACAGGCTGCCCGGTTCGATCAGCAACAAATCGGAGTTCCCCAGCAGCGAGGTCAACGCATTGTTCAAGCCATGCCGCATCTCCAGCATGTAGCGCCCCAGCATCGCCTGCCGCTCAAGAGTGGCGCAGTTCTGTTCCGCGGCTCGTGCGCGGGCCTCGGCGGCAGCGCGGTGTACCGCTTCCCCAGCAGCCAGTATCAGACTGTCCAGCCAATTTTCGTCATGCCGCAGCACCGAGGTTCGCGGCCATCGCTCCCGCACCAGTTGCGCGGTCGCCGCATCGTGGCAAACGCAGAACAGCGGCTGCAAAGTAGAATGCAGAGGTTCCAGGATCAGCGAAAGCAACTCCCGGCGCAGCGGTCCGACGATTGCCACCTCAAAATTATCCACGCTGCGTGGCCACAAATCTCCGCTCAGCATCGTAAAGGCGGGCACATTGCGCTCTGCCTGCCAGCGCGCAGTAATGCTTCGCGAGAACTCTACCTCGTCGGAGATAACCAGTACCGTCGGATGATCCACTTGCCAGCTTCCTCTGCTTGGAGTCCACGCCTCGTTTGCGGGGGCTCTCGATCTCTTGCCTAAACTCCACCGATCCACTCGCTCCGGGCTATTTTTTCTTCCCCGGCCGCGAGCCGTCCTCCGGATTCCATTCCGGCACCGCCGTCGAGACTTCAAATTCCGGAGCTTCATTATTCGTCACGGCGAACTGGGCATTCGGTTCTGCGACCACGGCCGGCGTGGCTTTGGCCGGCGCTGCAGTTTTTGGAACTCCAGCGGCCGCACCTGCCGCCCGCGCCGCCGGCTGGTTTAGCGCCGGTTTGCCGGCCGCTGGGTTGCCTGCCGCTGGTTTATCTGTCCCGGGTTTGCCGGGCGCAGCCTTCGCCGCCGCGGTCGCCGCTGCCGCCTTCTCGCCACCTTCCGCTTCCGCACCCCGCCCTAGCGCGAAGTCCACCGAAGCCCGCAGGTCCACCAGCATGCGCAGCGGTTGCCCGGACGAATATTCCGCCTGGAACATCACCTTCCACGACTGGCAAATCATGCGCAGCCGCACAATCGGCTCCTGCGCCGAAAACTGGGCTCGTCGGCAGTCGATGGTCTCCACGCCTTTTTCTTCCAGTTCGGTCAGCCCATCCAAAATGTTGTTGAGATCGGCCAGCATCAGGCGGAAGAACACGCGCCGCATCAGATATCCAAAGCGGGTAAATGCCACGAGCGCCACCGGCAGATAAAATAAATCGCCAGCCTGCGCCTTGGCTTTGCGCCCCTGCTCGAGCACACCACCATGCAGCAGTTCGTCCAGCGAACGGCAGCGCCGTGCCGCTTCCAGCACCCGGTCCAGCGCATTCAGCCACACTGGAGCTTTCAGCTCCACCTTGCCCAGCACGGGCTCCAGTCCCTGCGCCACGTACGCGATGTCCGCGCCATTGTCGTCCAGTTCGCTGGGCGCTCCCTGGCTGAAATACTGCACCAGCAGGAAATCGATTTTGTCTCGCGCCGCATCCGTGTGCGCCTTCTTTCCCAGAAAATGCTGCACCAGCGCAATCAGCCCGTCTCCATCCACCAGAGAGCTGGTCTGCAGGAACTGCCGCAACTGGTGCACCTGGATGCGGTCATCCATCTCCTGCAACCATTGCTGCGCGTGCTCCACCGTCTCTCGGTCCGGCGCATCGACCGACTCGTCCAGCCCGGCACAGGGCGGCGCGTCAATCACAAACTCGCGCGCCAGTTCCGCATAGATAGGATGTAAGCGTAGCGCGCTAGACCAGAGCGTCCCGTAATCAGGAGCAGGCGATGCCGGCTCCGGGGATGAAGCTGAAGGAGGTGTCATGATTTCACGATCCAGTTCGGAACTGCGTTGAGGAAGCGCGCTGCCACCACCGTCGCGCCCGGATGGTACTGCACCGCTACCACGGAAGCTTCCGTGTCCAGCGAGCCATCGGAGTTGCGCAGCCGCAGCACGTCGGCAAATTCCAAAGGCATGGTGCAGGCAAACAAAACTTCGCGCGACGTCCCAAACTCAATCACCGTACTCTCCGGGGATCCCGCCGCGCTCGCCAGCTTGCCCTCACTCGCAGGAGTGCTGCGCGTAAACTCGACCGGAATCCGCACCGGCGTCGCCTCGGGGAAAAAGCGCGCCAGGTCGGCAACCGTGCTGGTCGGCCCCGTCCGCCCCCTCGCTGTTCCTACTTGCCCCAAAGCGTCGATGCCCCTTCCCTGGCCCAACTCCGCACTCACCGAAAACTCTTGTCATTCCGACCGAAACCTCCCGGTTCCGGCAGGGAATGAGAGGCGGGGTGCAGGAACCTGCTGTTCCGGTCCGCCCTAACCTTGCTTGCGAACAAAGTGCGGTTGGGCTCCCCCTCTTCCCGGTTAGGAAGAGCTTTGGGGAGCCGAAACTCGCGGTTATGGGAAAAATAGGAGCACGACCGGGACCATCGCCCCGAACGGAAGGATTAGCACCGAGGCGCTAGATTTTTCAGTAAGTTAGAACCGTCGGCATGGTGGGCGGGAGGCATGGCGCGAGACACACGTCTCAGGATGAGACATCAGTCTCATGCCTAGCCAAACAACTGGCGAAAAAGCTCTCTGCACAGATTATCCACAGGCAAAATCGTTCATCCCATCCGGCCAACCTGTTATCCTCAAGCCACTCTGCGCGGGGCTACCGACCGCGCCGCTCGGGAGAAGTTCGTTACACCGTGAAGATCATCCTGATCGCTGTCACGCCACGCTCGACTAATCCAGCATCTAGGGTTGACCCCGAATGGCCGACATTGGTGCGGCGGACCACTCTCGGTGAAAATATTTTTGCGTAGTCACACTCAAAGCTTGGGAGACATAAAACGTCTATGAGAAGAACGCCGAAACTGAAGTCTGCGAAGTCTGCCTGGTGTAGCGCCGTGCTCGCGCTTACACTCGCCACGCTCGTTCTGCCCAACCCCGCATCTGCTCAGGATCAAGACGATCCGCCAGGCCGCGTTGCTCGCCTGGGCTACATGGAAGGTTCCGTTTCCTTCCAGCCCGCGGGCGAAGGCGATTGGGTGGGAGCCGTTCCCAACCGTCCCCTGACCACCGGCGACCAGCTTTGGTCCGACGAAAGTTCCCGCGCCGAACTACAACTCGGATCGGCCGTCATCCGCCTCGGGCCTATGACCGGCTTCTCCTTCCTCGACCTCGACGACCACACGGTGCAGGTCCAACTCACCGCCGGAGCAATCAACGTCACGGTGCGCCGCCTGCACGAAGACGACGACTTCGAGATCGACACGCCCAACCAGGCCTTCACCATCTTCCAGCCCGGTCATTATCGCGTCGAAGTCGGCGCCGATGGAAACTACACCATCATCAGCGTTCGCGAAGGCGATGGCGAATCCACGGGCGGAGGTCAGAGCTACGAACTCCGCGGCGGCCAGCGTGCCACACTCAGCGGTACCGACCAGCTTTACGCCGATGTGGAAGAGCTCTACGGCCCGGACGACTTCGACTCATGGTCCGAATCCCGCGATCACCGCTTCGATTATTCCCGCTCCGCGCGCTACCTTTCACCCGATGTCGTCGGCTACGAGGATCTCGATGACTATGGTGACTGGCGCGACGATCCCGCCAACGGCCACATCTGGTTTCCCAACCGCGTCGACGCCGGATGGGCTCCTTACCATGTCGGACACTGGGCATGGATCTCTCCCTGGGGATGGACCTGGGTCGACGACAATTCCTGGGGCTACGCGCCATTCCACTACGGCCGCTGGATCAACGTCGAGGGACGTTGGGGATGGGTCGCAGGCCCTCCGGCGGTGCAAGCCGTCTATGCTCCCGCGCTCGTTGTATTTATCGGGGGTGGCCCCGGCGGCTGGGGCGGCAACGTCGGCTGGTTCCCGTTAGGGCCGAGGGAAGTTTTTGTGCCGTCCTATCACGTGAGCGAAGCTTACGTGACTCGCGTCAACGTCAGCAGTACGACGGTGAATGTCACACAGGTGACCAACGTCTATCACACCACCATTATTAACAACAACACCACCACCATCACGAACATTACTTATGCGAACCGGAATGTGCAGGGCGCGGTGATGGTGGTGCCGCAGCACGCGTTCGTAAGTGCGCAGCCAGTAGCGGCGGCGCGTGTCCAGGTCAGCGCGGCCCAGATCGCGTCCGCGCCAATGAGCGCAAGAGTCGCCGTGGTTCCAACCAGAGAGAGTGTTCTGGGTGCCAAGGCTGCGACGGCGGGTCACGTGACTGCGCCGCCACCGGCGGTTGCAAACCGACAGGTAGTTGCGAAGAAAACGCCTCCGCCCCCGCCCGTGCCTTTTGCAAAGCAGCAACAGGCTCTGGCGGCGCATCCGGGGCAACCCCTGGCACGAAGCGAAGTGCAAACCTTGCGTCCAGCCGCTGCTGCGGCAGCGCGTCCCATGGTGAAGGTAGCGCCTCCGGCTAAGCCGGCGACGCCGACCACCGGTCATCCACCGGCAAACGTACCTCGGCCGGGACAACCTGCGCCCGCCCCGGCAGCGAATCGTCCGGGGAATCCGCCTCCCGCAAATGAACGGCCCGCGGCTCCTGCACCGGCACAACCGACCAAGCCAGCCCCAGCTCCGCCAGCTAATCGGCCAGCACCGGTGCCACCAGCCAACCATCCGGCTACTCCGCCGCCGACGAATCGTCCGGAGGCAACTCCGAACCGGCCGCCTGCGACGCCGCCGAATAATCGGCCTGCCCCAGCGCCACCGGCGAATCGACCACCTGCTGCGGAACCGAACAATCGACCGGAGACGGCGCATCCGGCTCCGCCTCCTCCAGCACCGCGTCAGGCTCCTCCGCCTGCGGAACATCCGCAGCAGCACACGCCTCCGCCTGCGGCGGCGAAGCCCGCATCGCCTCCACCCAAGCAACCGGCCAAGCCGCTAACGCCAGAGGAGAAGAAGCGGCAGGAGGAAGAGAAAAAGCCTCAATAGGAAATCAACTCTAAAAGTTGGCAGAATTGCTTAGGCACCCTGAGATTTCTCAGGGTGCTTTTTTGCAATGGACCAAGAAATTCGCGCGCCAGTCCGCACACGCTGAACTTACTGCAGCGTATGACTGGATGGTCCTTCAGCAGGACTACCCGTGATGTTGTAACGTTTGAGTTTGCGGTAGAGAGTTGCGCGGCTGATCCCAAGCATGCGCCCGGCGAGAGCCTTATCGCCTTTGACTTGTTCAAAGACGCGCTGAATGGTGGCGCGCTCGATGTCTTCGAGATCGGTGGTCGAGAGTGGAGGCGAGGCAGCGCCGGAATTCAACTCGGGAGCGGCCGCAATATCGGAAACCAATTCGGGTGCGGCATCTGGCAGCGTGCGAGGCGCGACCGAGTTCATCGCAGCGATGGCAGGTGGAAGATCTCCAAGATCGATCAGCGTTCCGTTGCCCAGTGCGACCGCACGCTCCACGCAATTTTCCAGCTCGCGCACATTCCCCGGCCAGTCGTAGTTCATGAGCGCTTTCATGGCCGCGTTGGAGACGTGCAGATTCGAGCCGGGAGCGTAGCGCTCGCAAAACCAATTGACCAGCATAGGGATATCGCTGCGGCGCTCGCGCAGCGCGGGCACGTGTACGGTGACGACGTTCAGCCGGAAGTAGAGATCCTTACGGAAGGTGCCGTTCTTGTAGGCGGCTTCCAGGTCGCGGTTGGTGGCGGCGATCACGCGCACATCCACTTTGACGCGCTGGTTGCTGCCCACTGGACGCACCTCTTTTTCCTGCAGCACGCGCAACAATTTGGCCTGCAATTCGAGCGGCAGCTCACCGATTTCGTCGAGGAAAACCGAACCGGTATCCGCGGATTGAAAGAGTCCTTGCTTGGATTTCAGAGCGCCGGTGAAGGCTCCCTTTTCGTAACCGAAGAGTTCGCTCTCGATCAGTGTGGGCACAAGCGATCCGCAATCGACCGCAACGAAAGGACGGTTGGCGAAGGCTCCGCGGAAATGAATCGCCCGTGCGATCAACTCTTTGCCCGTACCGCTTTCACCCGAGATGAGGACAGAAGTGCGCGTGTCCTTGAGCCGCGACGCTACCCGCAGGACTTCCTGAATTTTCGCCGACGAGCCGACGATGCCATGCACCGCGGTTTCCGTATCCATGCGCTGGCGCAGAAATTCGTTTTCCTCGACCAGCCGGACTTTTTCGGCCATGCGGCGCAAGAACAATCGCAGTTCATCGAGTGGTGAAAACGGCTTGGTGATGTAGTCGTAGGCGCCGAGGCGCATGGCCTGCACGGCGGTTTCGATTGAGCCGTGACCGGTCATGAGCGCGACTTCGGTGCGCGGCAGAAGTTTCTTCGCTTTCTCCAGAAACTCGAGGCCCGACATATGCGGCATCACCATGTCGCTGAGGATCATGTGCACGGGTTGCTCTTCGAGAACAGTGAGCGCGGACTCGCCGCTATCGGCTTCCAGACAGATGAAACCCAAAGCTTCACCTACGGTGATGCACAGCTTGCGGATACTCTGCTCGTCGTCGACAACCAGCAGCCGGACGCGGAGTTCGTCTTTCATCAGAGCTGCACTCACCGGGCCTTCCCCATAGTTTTTTCAACGGCGGAGATGAGATCCTGCACGCGGAAGGGCTTTTCCAGATAGAGCGCGCCGATCTTGCGCAGGGTGGTAACGGTCTCTTCATTGGCATAATCGCCGGTAATGATGACAACTTTATCGACGAGGTCGGGGCGATTGGCGGAGATCCAGGAATGAACCTGGGCTCCGTCGACGCCGCCGGGCGTGCGCATGTCGGAGACCACGCCCAGATACTGGCCTTTTTCCAGCAGGCGAAGGGCTTCTGCGCCGGATTCGATGCAGACGACTTCATAGCCGTTGCGCTCGAGAGTCGCGCTGACCAAGGCCATGATCGAGGGCTCGTCTTCAATCAGTAGAACGGGCAATGTAGCGGGTTGGATGGCAGGGGTCGTCATTTTTGGAGTACTCCTGCGGCCACACCCAGAGAAGCGGTGTGGGGCGCTGCGGGAAAGCGGACGATGAAAGTGGCTCCCTGCCCGTCGGTATTGTTGTGGCAGAGAATTTCTCCTCCGTGCTCCTTCACAATGCCGTAACAGATGCTGAGGCCGAGGCCGGTTCCCTTGCCAACCTCTTTGGTGGTGAAGAAGGGATCGAAGATGCGATCGGGATGGGAGATGCCGTAGCCATTGTCGCGGAAGGATACTTCGACGGCGTTACCGGCCTTAGTGGTCATGATTTCGATGCGGGCCGGGCGGCCAACTTCGTGAACCGCGTCATAAGCATTGTTCAGGATGTTCAGAAAAACTTGCTGCAACTGGTGGGCGTCGCCGATCACCTCGGGAAGTCCCTCGTCCAGATGTTCCACAATATCCACACCGTGGCTGTTGAAATCGTAGGACCGCAGCTGAATCGTCCGTCGCAAAATCATGTTGAGCTGCACGGCGTTGCGTTGTGGAGGCATCTGCCGGGCGAAGCTGAGCAGGTTCTGCACGATGGTTTTGGTGCGCTGCGCTTCCTGCAGAATGACGCGCAGGTCTTTCCGGGCAGTCTCGGGAATCTCAGGATTTTCCAGCAGCAGATCGGCAAAGCCGAGGATCGCCGTTAGCGGATTATTCACCTCGTGAGCGACGCCGGAGACGAGCTGTCCAACAGCAGCCATCTTTTCTGCGTGCACCAGTTTGTCGCGCAATTCGGCGGAGTCGGTAATGTCGGTCATGACCACGACGATGCTGTTGATGTTGTTCTGCTCGTCGCGCATGGGACTGAGGTTCACCGAGAACTGGCCGACGTGACCGTTGCCGCGGATGATCTGCAATTCAAGGTTGTCCACTTGTCCACCGCGCAGAGTGGCCTGCAGCGCGTCCGAAAGCGGCCGCACATAGCCCGGCGCGGCTAACTCCAGCAACGGACGACCGAGAAGTTCGCGCTGCTCGAAACCGGCCTCGGACCAACGCCGGTTGGCATAGCTGACGAGGCCGGCAGTGTCCGAGACCAGGATGAAGCTTTGCGTATTGCTGAGAATCTTGCCGGAGAAATCGCGCTCGCGCTGCAACTCCGATTGAAAGGTGTGCAGGCCGGTGACATCGAGCATCAAACCCCGAATCTGCAACAGCTTTCCCATACTGTCGTACATGCCAAAAGCGTTAATGAGGACGTAAATGGGAGAGCCGTTCTTGCGGCGCAGGGTGGCCTCAAAATTCCGCATATGGCCGTGCTCTTCCATCGCCTGGCTATGAAGAAGGCGCTGTTCGGGGGAGAAATAAACCTGGGTGGGAATATCGACCTGCAAGAGTTCCTCACGGCTGGAATAGCCGAGCATGGCGACCAGCGCGTCGTTCACCTCAACGAAGCGCCCTTCCGGCGTACTGAAAAACAATCCTTCCTGGATGTTGTCAAAGAGCTCGCGATAGCGGCGTTCGGCCTCGCGGCGATCGGTGATGTCTTTCAGCACGTGGATGGTTTGCAGGCTCTCCCCGGAGGCTCCGTGCACGCGTGAAGTGGAAACCAGATACGTGCGGTCGAGTGCGGGGTGAACGAACTCGTCGGTTTCTTCGCCCATGGAGCGGCAGAAGGGGCAGGAATACAGCGTGGGTTCGCTGGTGAGAGCCAGCAGCGCGCGCATATTCACGCCGATCAGTTCGCTCGGAGCAACTCCGATCATGGCCGCCAGGGAGCGGTTCACGCGCAAAACTTTGTCGGTTTCATCGTGGACTACGATCAAATCGGTGATGGCATCAAAGATTTCCAGCCAGTGGCGATTGGCCTGTTCGATGCGAGTAAACAAGCGCGCATTTTCCAAAGCCATGGCAGCATGGCCCGCGATGGCTTCGAGCAATTCGCGATCTTCAGCGCCGAGCGGATGGGAGCGTCCGGCGAGGCAGAGCAAACCGGCAAGCTCTCCATTCGACCCGGGAAGGCGCACCACCAGGCATTCATTCCAATCCAGAATCGCGGCCAGCTCTGGGCCCAGCAGCTCGGAGGCGGTGCCGGAAACGATGGCGTCGGCATGAGAGGCCGCCAGCTCGGCAAGAGAGAGCGCGAAACGCCGCTGCAGCAGGTGATCTTCGCCGCGTGCGCCAGCCTCGAGGACGGGAGCGTCCACACTACGACCCGGGCCGGCAGGATCGTGGCCCGAAGAGGCGGCCGGATCAGCATCCTCAGAATCCGCAGCCGCCTTGCGTTGCTCATTCACAGGCGGGAGCACATTCGGCTGTGACAGAAGCGCAACGGTCTGAAATCGTCCCTCTTGAAATAAAGCCAGGGCCCCGGCGCGCGCTCCGGTTAATTCAACAGCTCGCTCGACAAATTTGCGGGCGAAATCCGGCAGTCGCAACAAGCCATCGATTTCGCGAGCCAGCTGAATCAATACGTCGGAGCGCCGGCGGTTCAGTTCAGACTGGTGCAGGTTGTGAGCCACCTCCATGACCACCGAGACCTGCGCGGCCAGTGCGCGGGCGCGACGTATATCCTCGCGGGAGATGCCCGTACCATCGAGACGATCGAGCACTCCGAACATGCCGAGCACAGTTCCTTTGGCTCCCAACAGAGGCACGGCGAGCAACTGTTTGGCCTGATAGCGGGCAATCAACTCCATGTCCGCTCCCGGCACCTGCTCGAGATCGTCGGACCAGAAAACTTCTTTAGCCCGGAGAGCGTGAGTCGCAACGCCCTCGGGAAAAATGTTATCGACGCGCTGCGGCTCACCCCGTTTCACACCATAGCGCACGTGGAATTGCCCGTCCTCCAGCAGGGCAATGAAACAACGTCCGTAGCCCAGGAAGTCGGCGGCGCGAACCACGAAGGCTTGCAGAAAATGATCGAGGTCGCCGCTGGAGCTGAGTTCGGAGGAGATCTCCAGCAACTGATGCAGCTCGCGGGCCTGGCTCTGTGCGGTGGAACAGAGTTCGGCGTGAGCCATGGCCACTGCGCCGAAGCCGGCAACCGCGGACACCAGCGATTTTTCCTCGGTCGTGAAAGCGCCGTCGGTGCGCGGATAGACCAGGATCGCTCCCTGCGTCCGCGCGGTGCGGAAGGGCGCCGCGATCAGTACGCCGGGGGAAATCACGCTGCCCAGCGAATGTTGGTCGCTGCTGATCGAGATGGTGATGGCTTCGCCCGCGGAAACCGCGCGTTGCGCCAGATCGGCTGCGAAGCGAATGGTCTGGCGATCATGGCGGGCGCGGAAAGAAGTTGCCAGTTGGGGCGTCTCGGCGGAGACGGCACGCAGCTCGAATGGTCCTTCGCGGCGCAGAAAAACCGAGACCAGGCGCGTGCGCAGCAGCAAGCGGAGACGGTCGGCAAGCGCCTCCGTAACGGCGTCCACGTCCGGTGTGCTATGCAATGCCGTGGCGACATCGGCCAGGATTTCTGCGCGCCGGTGTTCCTCGCGCGAAACTTCGACCAACCGCGTCGCTTCCAGCAGGCTGCCCAATTGTCCCGCAACAATTGTGGCCTTGGCCGCCAGGTCTTCGTTAAAGAACTCATCCTCGGAATCATGTAAGAAGGTCATCGCGCCGATGACTTCATCGAAGACCACCAACGGAGCCGCCATGAGAGAACGGGCCTCAAATTCCTGGGCGGCGGGGAAGGTAGCGGAGCGCACGCGATTGACGAAGGTGGTGCGCCGCGAGCGAACCACTGATGCGGTAACCGCGCTTTGCTGAGGCTGCAGCCGCAGTCCCACAAAACGCTCGGCCAGCTTGCCGTCGGCCTGTTCCCCAACGAGCTCGTCACCCGCATGACGTCGCCAGAAATATACCCCGGTGCATTGAAAGAACTCGCGGGTGGCGCGGCAGAAAAGCTGGATCAGAGAGGTGGGATCAGCGCGTTCCGCAGCTTTCGCGGCAATCCGCAGAAGGAGTTTCTGAAACGCTTCGTCGGAACCGCCCTGGACGCGGACTTCCGGCGACGGCGTCAAATTGCCTCCTGTCATGTTCAGAGCGCTACCGAGTGCAGATGGACGATTTTAACGATTCTCACAAGTGATTGAATCTAATGGAAAACTACCTTGTCATCTCAATTTGAGTCAAGTGAAATGGGAACAGGGGGTGCCCAAGTGTGAAATCCCGAGAATTCAGGAGGTTTGGCCTCTCAGTTTGAGAATGAATGCGCCCCACGCCAAGATGAGACGCTACTTATGCGCGACCGGAGCCAATGGACAAGTTCGACAAATCTGCGTAAGTGTTTGCATTTACGGGCTGATCCGAAGTGTGACTTTGGTTTTTTCGAAAAGTGACGCATGGCCCCGGCGTTGCTCCGAAACGATCACCAGGATTATTGCCAAGGGAGGAACTGTGTCTCTACGAAAGGCTGGGGTGTTGGTGGCGGTAGTTGCGATGGTAGCCGGGTCGGGCGTGCCGGGCGTGCGCGCGCAGAATTCCGACAACGAAATCGTGCGCCGCGCCAAAAGCAAAGTGCAGCCGGAGTATCCCGAACTGGCGCGCAAGATGAACATCACCGGCACGGTAAAGGTGCAGGTGGTGGTCGCCCCCAACGGCACGGTCAAGGACGCCAAGGTTGTGGGTGGGCATCCGGTGCTGGCCACGGCGGCGCTGGATGCGGTCAAGAAGTGGCGCTTTGAACCGGCGGCAGTGGAGAGTACCGGCGTGGTGGATTTCAAGTTCGAACCTCATCAGTAGGGCGAGCAGTGGCGGCCGGGAGGAAACGGCATGACGATCGGCAAGAAGCTTTACAAGAATTTCGGAATCATCCTCAGCATGGTGGTGGTGCTGTTCATCGTGAACATTCTGGCGGTGCAGAGGGAACATGCCGCCAAGGACGCAGCCCGAGCCTCCCTTGAGTTGGCGGATGCCACCAATGAAGTGCGCTTCCAGATGATGCAGAACCGCCTCTACCTGAGCAACTACCTGCTCAGCGGCGACAGCCGCGAAGTGGATCGCATGAACGAAGGTCTGCGCACCCTCGCCGAGAAATTGCAGGAGGGCAAAACCCGGGCGAATTCCGAACAGGAGCGCTCGGCCCTGGACAAGGTTTCACAACTGGAACAGGCCTGGAGCAAAGAATTCGCCCAGCCCCTGATCGACAAGCGCAAAGATGTCGACTCAGGCAACGCCACGGTCGCGGAACTGCAGATTTACTATCTTCAGAAAGACGCTTCCTCGTGGGTGAAGAATTCCACCGACGCCCTGGATGTGGCCGATGGGGAAAACCGCAAGCTGGTTGAACAGCGGCGCAAGTCGGACGAGTCGGCCAGCACGTATACGATTCTCGCCGCCATCCTCAGCACCATGTTTGCCTTGGGCCTCGGCGTGGTGGTTGCCTATACCACCGCCAAGTCCATCACCGAACCGCTGACCAACCTGATGACCGTATCGCGCCAGATCGGCGACACCGGCGACCTGGAACACAACATCGACATAACCCGTCAGGACGAAATCGGCGAACTGGCGCGGACCTTCGCCAAGATGGTTACCTACCTCAAAGAGATGGCGGGAGTGTCCGAATCGATCGCAGGGGGAGATCTTACACTTGAAGTGAAGCCGCGATCGACGCACGACACGCTGGGCAACGCTTTCGCGCGCATGGTGGAAGGCCTGGGGCGGCTGGTGCGCAGCGTGCGCGATGCTTCCGCCCAGGTGGCCAGCGCGTCGGGGCAGGTCGCCAACGCGTCGGATGACTCGGCCAAGATCGGCCTGCAGGCGTCCTCGGCCATCGATGAAGTCACCAGCACCATGCACGAGATGAGCGTGAACGTGCAGAACATGGTGAAGAGCACGCAGGTGCAGGCTTCGAGCGTAAGCGAGACTTCCGCCTCCATCGACCAGATGGTGGCTTCGATCCAGCGCGTGGCAGATACAGCCAAAGTGCTGCTCGACATCTCGAACCGCTCGCGGGAAGAGGTGCACAGCGGCATCACCACCATGGAAAAGGCCACGGACGGCCTGAACCGCATCAATGCGACCATCACCAGTTCGGGAGAAATCATCGGAGCCCTGGGACAGCGCGCCGACGACATTGGAAAGATCATCGAGGTCATCGACGATCTCGCCGAACAAACCAACCTGCTGGCACTCAACGCCGCCATCGAAGCGGCCCGTGCCGGAGAACATGGTCTCGGCTTCGCCGTTGTGGCTGACGAAGTTCGCAAGCTGGCGGAGAAATCGGCGCAATCGACCAAGGAAATCTCCGAACTGATCCAGAGCATTCAGAAAGAAGCGCGCAAGGCGGTCGAAAACATGGACCGCTCGACCGGCATCGTAAACGAGGGTCTGGATCTGGGCGGCGAATTAAACGCGGCGCTGCGGAAGATTTCAAACGTCGTCACCGAAGTCTATAAGTTCGCGCAGGAAATCGGCGCAGCCACCAATGAACAATCGCACGGCTCCTCGCAGATTGCCCGGGCCACCACGAGGCTGAACGAGATCACCCACGAAATCAATTCCGCGGTGGAAGAGCAAGCTTCCGGTGCGCAGGCCGTGGTCAAAGCCATGGAACGCATGCGCGAACTGGTGCAGCAGTCAACTTCCGGGTCAACCGAGCTGGCAGCTTCCGCCGAGCAGATGTCGAAGATGTCGCGCGGCCTGCTCGACTTTATGGATCGCTTCACGCTGGACGAGGCGGCGGCGCGGCAGGCGTCGACGGAGGAGAAAGCCCAGAATGCGCGGCGGGCCTCGGCGGGTTCCCGCTACTAGGGAAAGCGTTACTAGGGAACACGTCACTGGGAAATATAAGGATCAGCAATGAGTCGCGAACTCCATATCGTGGGCTTCCAGATTGGGCGCGAGACCTACGGCGTCCCCATCACTTCGTTGCATGAAATCGTGCGCGTTCCCGAAATCACGGCCGTGCCCGACGCACCCGACTATCTGGAGGGCGTTATTAATCTCCGGGGCAAGATCGTCTCGGTTATGGATTTGCGCAAGCGCTTCGGAATCAAGCAGGCCGCGCTGAAAAAAGGAAACCGGATTCTGGTGGTTGAGCACTCCGGCAGGCTGGCGGGATTGATCGTGGATTCCGCCTCCGAAGTGGTGAAGATTCCCAGCGAGGATGTGGAACCGCCGCCCGCGGCTTTCCAGGAGGGCGGCCTCAACTGCGTCACGGGACTAGGAAAAGTTCGAGGTCGGCTGATTGTGTTGCTGGACATGAACAAGCTGCTGGCGCCGGCCAGTCTGTTGCAAGCAGGTGGAAACGTGGAAAGCAAGCCCAACCCGCCTGAGGCGCGGGGAGCGGCGGCCAAGTAATTCACTCGGAAAGCCCAGTGGAGGCGAAGTGATCGACGGGCGCGGAGAACAAGAGAACGCATGAGCACATTCGGAGCAGCACCGGCTCCCATCTTGACGGAAGCGGAGCTTCGGCTTCTGCAGGCGCTGATCTATCAGGAGTGCGGCATGCACTTCGACGAGCGCCGTACCCACTTCCTGCAAGACCGCCTGCTGAAACGGCTGCGAGAGTGCCGCGCGGATTCCTTCTACGCCTACTACCGGCTGCTCATCAGCCAGGAGGGCAAAGCGGAACTGGCCAAACTGGTCGAGAACCTGACGGTCAACGAAACCAGTTTTTTTCGCCACAAGGCGCAATTAGATCTCTTCCAGAAGCATGTTCTGGAAAACATGCTCAAACAAAAACAAGTGCACCGGGAATACTCGATTCGGATTTGGAGCGCTGGATGTTCCACCGGGCAAGAGGCCTACACGCTGGGCATGATGGCGGCGGACACGCTGGCCTACTATTACCTGCGCAACCCGTTGCCGGTAGAAGTAGCGCTGCCCAAGCCGCTGATCCCGCCGCCGTGGCGGGTGGAAATTCTTGCCAGTGATATCAGTTACTCGGTGCTGCGCGCCGGTCAGGAAGGCGCGTACAGCGAACACCAGATGGGGTCGGTGGATTACACCTACCGTTTGCGCTACTTCGACAAGATCGGTGAGCGCTACGGGGTCAAGAAGGCGCTGAAAGAAATGATTCACTTCGATTTTCACAATTTGAAAACAGAGTATCTGCCGCAGCGCAACGATGTGATCTTCTGCCGGAACGTGATGATGTATTTCGACGAGGCCGAACAGAAGCGCCTGATTGAAAAATTTTACCGTTGTTTGAATCCCGGCGGATTCTTATTCGTTGGCCACGCCGAAAGCCTGCTGGGCCTGACCGAAAAATTCCAGATGGTTCATCGGGACAGCGGAACGGCCTATCAACGGATTGAGGTGCGGGAGTGACCGATTTCGACGATCGCGGAGCGGAACTGCGGGAGTTGTTCTTTGAGACTTCGCAGGAACTGCTGCAAGCGCTGAACGAAGAAACTCTGAAGCTGGAGACTCATCCCGGCGATGAAGAGATTGTGCGCTCGATCCGGCGCACGGTGCACACGCTGAAGGGCGACTCGGCGGCTTGCGGGCTGCGCGAGTTGAGCGAACTGGCACACCAGTTTGAGGATGCACTTTCGTTCGAAACAGCCGCCGCCCACGGCGCGCTGGCGGAAATTGCGTTTGCGGCTGCAGATATTTTCGCGGCAATGCTCGCGGCTTACCATGGTGGCGGCCCGATGCCGGCTACCGACAATCTGCGCCAACGGATTCAGGAGTTAGCCTCGGCTCCCCTCGCCAAGAAGTCTCGGCGCAAGAAGAAAGCTGCCGCGCCCAGCCTGAAAGCCTCTAAAGATTGGACGGACGCGGAGAAGCGCGCCTTGGCTCAGGCGCAAGCCACGGGCTTGGCGATCTATGACGTCGTGGTGAAAATCGATCCCCACTGCCCCATGCCGATCGCGGCGCGACAACTGATTCAGAACGCCATGAGCGGGGTTGGGCAAGTCCTGGTCGTGCGGCCGGACGCGAAATCGCCAGCCGCTACCAAGCAGGTGGAATTCGTTGTGGCTAGCTCGCAGCCCGAGGAGCAGATTGCCGCCAAGGGCCGCATCCCCACCATTTCGGCCGACGCGATTGTGACCTTGATTGCAGCCGCCACCAGGCCTAAATCCACCGCGACGGTTGACCCTCAAGCGCCGGAGACGAATCTCACGGAGCTGCCGGCTGGCTCGGCAAGTGAAGCCCCGGCGTCAGGAACCATCCATATCGAGTCTGCTCCGCTTGAAGCTCAGGTTTCTGCGTCTGAACCCGTGGCGCAGGTCATCACGGAAAATATCTTGCGGGTGGAAGCAGGACGCATCGACAACGTCCTCAACCTGGTAGGAGAACTCATCATCGGCAAGTCGATGTTGCAGCAGGCGCTGAATGAGTTCGGAAAACGCTATCCCAAAGATCTGCTGCGCGGCAAGTTTGCCGACGCCATGGCCTTCCAGTCGCGGGTTTTGAACGATCTGCAGCGCTCCGTGATGAAAATCCGCATGGTGCCCGTCGATCAGCTGTTTCGTCGCTTTCCGCGCATCGTGCGCGATGTGGCTCGGCAGTGCGGGCGCGAAGTGGATCTGGAATTGAGCGGACAGGAAACCGATCTCGATAAAGGCATTCTCGACGCGATTGCCGAACCGCTCACGCATCTCGTGCGCAACGCTGTCAGTCATGGGATTGAACCGGCGGAGCAACGCCGCACCATGGGCAAACCACCCCGGGGCAAGATCCGGCTACATGCTCTGCATCAGGGCAATCAGGTGGTGGTCGAAATTAGTGACGACGGGCGCGGCATCGATGTTCAGAAAATCCGCTCCAAGGCGATCGAGTTAGGGATTGTGACCACCGAAGAAGCGGCGCGCATGAGCGAAGCCGAGACCCTGGAACTCATCTTCCGGCCGGGATTCAGCACCGCGGAAGTAGTCACGGAAGTTTCCGGACGCGGCGTTGGAATGGACGTGGTGCAAAGCGTGCTGCACCGGCTGAAGGCCACCATTCATATCGAGACCCATCCCGGCCTGGGTACGACCTTCCGACTGAAGCTGCCGTTAACGTTGGCCATTATCAAGGCGCTGATGTTCTGGGTGGAGCAGCGCCTGTACGCAATTCCTCTCAATGCGGTGAACCAGATCGCCCGCACCACGGAAGCCGAAGTCCACCAGGTGGACAACTACGAAGTTTTGCAGTTGCGGAATCAGGTGCTGCCTCTGCTCCGCCTGGGGCGGCGCGCCGCGGCCGATATTGAGCGGAAATCGATGAAGCTGTTCGTGCTGGTGATTACCGTAGGCGAAAAAAAATATGGACTCATCGTCGATGCGCTGGAAGGGGAGGAAGAATTAGTGATCAAGGCCTTGGACGACCAGACCTTCTCCACGGATCTGGTGAACGGCGCTTCCATCCTCGGAGATGGGAAGGTTGTGCTGATCCTGAATTTGCCCGCGGTGGTGGAGCACGTGTCGCGGTCGCGTCCCGAAGCGGCTGGTGTCACCAATTACGGGCTCTTGCTGAACCAAGCCGATCGGGCGCGCCTGGCTTTGGGCGCCGCCGGAGCGGGAGGCCAGGCATGAGCAAAGTACGCGTGCTGGTGGTCGATGATTCCGCCCTGATGCGAAAGCTGATTCCACAGATGCTGGAAACTGATCCCGGCATCGAAGTGGTGGGCACCGCCATGGACGGAAACTTTTGCCTGAAGAAAATCGAAGAACTTCACCCCAACGTAGTCACCCTCGACCTGCAAATGCCGGGCATGAACGGCATTGATACCTTGAAGGAAATCATGCGGCGGCAACCCTTGCCGGTGATTGTAGTTAGTTCGCATTCTACCGAGGGAGCATCCATCACCTTCAAGGCGCTGGGACTGGGTGCGGTCGATTTCGTAGCCAAACCGCAGGACGCTACCGCGCACATGGCGGATGCTGCACGGGAGCTGATCGCAAAAATAAAAGCGGCCGCCGATTCCAAAGTAGTCCGTCCGGGGACCCTGCGGAGCGCGTCGGCGCGGCCGGAAAAGATTGGGACCGCAAAGTCAGGACCCGCAGCCACCAAAACGGTGGCCATCGGAATCTCCACCGGAGGACCGCAAGCCCTCGAATTTCTGTTGTCCCAGCTTCCGCCCGATTTTCCGGGAACGATTCTGGTGGTGCAACACATGCCGGAGGGCTTTACCGATATGTTTGCCCGTCGGCTCGACGAGTTGTGCAGTCTGCGGGTGAAAGAGGCTCAATCGGGAGACGTGCTGCAGGCCGGGCGCGTTCTGGTTTGTCCCGGAAGCCGGCACATGACCGTCCGGCGGCTGCCCATGGGCGACGTCGTGGTCCTCAATGACGAGGCTCCGGTCAATGGCCATCGTCCCAGCGTGGACGTTCTGTTTCGCAGCGTGGCCAAGGAATTCGGCCGGGGCGCGGTTGCGGTATTGATGACCGGGATGGGGGAGGACGGCGCCCAAGGTTTGGGCGAGGTAAAGAAGGCTGGCGGCATGACGATCGCCCAGAGTGAAGAATCTTGCGTGGTCTTTGGTATGCCAAAAGCCGCCATCGAACGTGGCTATGCCACGCGGGTCGTGGCTTTGGACGTGCTTTCCTCCACATTACAAGCAATTTGTGGCCGCAACGAAGGTCAGGGAGACAACGGTGGCGGGGGTAAGGCGCTCCGTGCCAGGCGTTAAGAAAGTTGCTGAATCACGCTTGATGACTTGAGTCATCTGGTGGGCGGAACTCCGCCGTGTTGAAATTGGAAGGGGAGGTTGCTATGGAGCAGTTTGCACCAATCAAACGCAGCAAGGACAGCCAAGCGGTCCGATACCTGATCGTTGACGATTCGGTATTCGCCCGCAAAAACTTGGCCCGCATGATCGAAAGTTTCGGCGGGCAAGTGGCTGGCGAGGCCGGAGACGGTCTTACCGCGATCAGCGAGTTCGATCGCACCCACCCGGACATCGTGCTGATGGACATCACCATGCCTCAGATGGAAGGCATTGAGGCTGCCGAAAAGATTGTGCAGGGGCATCCCGAAGCCCGCATCGTGATGGTGTCTTCGGTCGGTTATCAGGAAAACATTGTGGCGGCCTTGCAACGTGGAGCGCGCCACTTCGTGCAGAAGCCGGTGAAGCCGGAAGTGCTGTACGAAGTCATCAAGTACGTGATGGGAGAAGACGGCGCCGTCGTGAACGCGGCCGGCGCGGGGGTCTAATCACATGAAGATGGAGCTGATTCAGCCCTTCATCAACGCGGCCGACGCCGTGTTGTCGCAAGGCCTGCAGGGCACCACCAAGGTGGGCAACCTCTTGATGGAAGAGGAAGCCTATCGCCGCAAAGGTGTGGCCGGCATGGTGGCGCTTACCGGCGACATCGAGGGCCGAATCATTCTCGACCTGGAACCGCAAACCGCCGTGCGCGTGGCCAGCCACTATGCGGGCGCCGCTTTGCCTGAGTCCGACGCGCTGATTAAAGAAACGATCTACGAACTGGCCAATCAGGTCGTCGGCAATGCCGTCTCCGCGTTGAACGACCAGGGCTTTCACTTCCGCGTGCACCCTCCGATATTGCTCACCAGCGCCGAGGGCGACAAGACTAGCGAAGACGTCGAGGCGTTGATGATCTGCTTCGAAACTTCCCTGGGAAATGTGTTTATGAACGTTGCACTCCGCTACAACAAACGGCGCATGTCCGATCACGCCGCGGCGGGAGCAAGGTAGCTTAAGGCAATCCCGCCATCCAACAGAAGATCGTGAGACCATCGCCATCGCAGACTGTCCGCGCCTCAAGCTTGCAGCGGCAACTGCAATCCCAAGTCCTCGCCAGAATCTTCCGCGGGATCGGCAATTCTTCTCAGCTCAGGATATTTCTGGATCAGCGTAGGCGGGGCCAGCACCCGCCCGCCTCGTATCATGGCCTTCAACTCGAGCGCATTCACGCCCGCCTTGCTCTCGAAGTGATTATTGGCAATTACGAATGTGGTTTGCGCTCGCTCGGCGACGCTCTCGATTCTTGCTTTCCAGCCTGCCAACTCCCGCTGGCTGTAGAGGTAGTTGTAGCGGTCGTTGCGATTATCGGAGTCGAACCACTGCTCATAGTTGCGTCCATGCAGGCGGACGTAGCCGACCGCGCCCGTCACGTGCTCCGTCGGTGCGAGCGATCGTCCCAGCACCGGCTGATCGATATTGCAGAAGCCAACATTCTTCCGCGCGAACGCGGCTAGCGTTTCCGCGTTGTTCCAACTGGAATCGCGCACTTCGACCACGCGCGGATATTCGATGAACTGTCGCAACAGGCGGTCGAGATATTCGCGGTTGAGCGAAGTGCTCTTGAACGACACCGGGAATTGTATGAGCAGCGCTCCCAGCATTCCGCCATCGGCAATCGCATCGAGCCCCTCGCGGGTGCGAGCTTCATCGTCATCGGTGGGACGAATGGTTGCCGCGGAAGTGGGCTCCATCACGGCAATAGGTGAATGGGTAAATGCACGGTACAGTTTCGCTGTGAACAGAAATTTCTTGTTCACCGCCGCCACTTTCCGGCACCAGAGCTTCGCCAGTTCCGGCTTCAAAGGTCCGTAAAACGATGTGTTGATCTCAGTCGTATCGAAAAATCGCGCCAGGTACTCGAGCGGATGCTGCTTGCGGCGCTGCATGCCCGGTGGATAGAAGATGCCGTCCCAGTCTTTATAAGACCAGCCAGCCGTACCGATGCGTACCTGATTCGCGTTGACCTGGCTCGCGTGAACCTGGTTCGAGTGGACCTGGGGCAAAGGTTCCATGGGAAACCGTCGACGGAGGGCAAGCCAAGGGTAGCACAGAGAAAACGAATGGAGCCTGCCGCGAAATGCCGATCACGGAAGCGCAAAGTTCCTACGAAATATACTCCTGAATATATTCGTCCTGTGAGTCTGCCAGGTTGTGAAGGTCGCCGTCGAAAATTACTTTGCCGTCACGCAAGACCAGAAAACTCATCGGCACATCGCAATGCTGTCCCGGCGGCAGCGCAATCATGCGGTTGTTTTGTTTGTCGAACTGGCGCGTGGCCATGGTGAAGGCATCCTGCAGCCGATGTGTCACCAGTAGCGCGCTCGTCTTGTTGACGTCGCGCTGTTTCACAATCAATTCGATGATGGTGTTGGAGGTAACCGGATCAAGCCCGCCGGTAGGCGAATCATAGAGCAGCAGCTCCGGCTGCGTAATGATCGCCCGCGCGATGGCTACGCGCCGCCGCATGCCTCCTGAAAGTTCGGAGGGATTCAAGTCGAGCGTGTGCTCCAGTTCCACGAAGCGCAGCGCCTCGCGCACTCTGCGGTCGATGTTCTCGTCGTAGACGCCGTGCTCTTCCATCAGCCGGTACGCAACATTTTCGCGCACAGTGAGAGAGTCGAACAGCGCGCTCTCCTGGAATACCATGCCAATCTTGCCGCGCAATTCGAAGAGCTGTTCCTCCGGCATCTGGGTCACATCTTCCCCCAGGACCACAATGCGTCCCGAGTCCGGCCGGATGAGTCCGAGCGCCAGCTTCAGAATCAAGCTCTTGCCGGAGCCAGCCACGCCAAATATGGCCTTTGTCTCACCGCGCGGGAGGTGGAAAGAAACTCCACGCAGCACCTCGTTATCCCCAAAAGACATTGCTACGTCTTCGAACACAATGACCGGCGCGGAAATATCGTTGCTTGATGTAGTAGCGGAATCGAGCGGCAAGGTCGGCGCAGACATGGAATCAGTGATAAGAAAGCGTAGCCATCAGGAAGCGCGTGACAATCAAGTCCATCGCCAGGATCAGAACCGACGCCGCCACCATCGCTTGCGTGGTCGCGCGGCCCACTCCCTGCGTCCCGCCGCGCGCGTTCATCCCGTAAAAGCAGCCGACGGTGGCGATGATGAAGCCGAAGATGACCGGCTTGATCAGTCCCATGAATACGTCCTGAAACACCAGAGTTTGATAAGCGTAGTACCAGTATTGCCGGGCGTCGAGGTGCAGCAACAGTTTCGCGATTGCGAGCCCGCCCAGCAAACCTACCAGATCGGAAATGATGGTGAGAAAAAACAGCATAAACACGGTGGCCACCACGCGCGGCGTCACCAGTTTTTTCATGGGATCGGTGCCCAGAGCACGCATGGCATCGATTTGTTCGGTCACCACCATCGATCCCAGTTCGCTGGCCATGCCGGAGGAATTGCGTCCAGCAATCATCAGGCTGGTCAGTACCGGCCCAAGTTCCCGCACCATGGAAGTGGAAACCAATTGGCCAACCAGTGTGATCGAACCGAAACGCTCCAACGTGTTCGACGCTTGCAGCGCCAACACGGCTCCGGTGAAGAAGCCGGTGAGCACCACGATAGGCAGAGACCCCACGCCGATGGCATCGGCTTGCTGGATCATGTCGGCGAAATACAGGGGTTTGCGAAAAAGATTCGCCATCGCCTGCAGGCAAAACAGAAAATAATCCTGAACCGTCAGGACCTTTTCCTTGGCGAGTTCGGCGGGCGAGATCAGTTCCATGCGGGTCTGGAAGCGAGGCAGACGGAACCACGCTTTTTCGAACTATAGCAGAAGCGCAGTGGCCAGTGGCCAGTGCTCAGTGGCCAGTGCTCAGAAAAATCAGGTGAATGTGTGGTCGACGATGTGGGGCCACTGACCGCTTTCTTCTATCCTCGTGTCTTTTTCTTGATCTCGATGTTCAGTCGCCGGATTTTCTGGTTCAGCGTGGAGAGTGGCACCTTGAAGCGTTCGGCGGCTTCGGTCTGGTTCCAGTTACACTTCTCCAGCATGTCGCTGATGATGCGCCGCTCCACGTCTTCCACAATTTCAAACAGCGAAGCGTCCGTCGGCGGATCGTGCAGCGTTAACGCCGAGCCCCGGCCCAGCAGATTGTCGGGTAGCAGGTCGATCGTGATATCGGGGCCAGAGGAGAGAACCACCGCACGCTCAATCACATTCTCCAGTTCACGAACGTTGCCCGGCCACGAGTAGGACATCAGCGGACGCAGCGCTTCGGGCGTGATCCGCCGCACCGGGCGATCGTTCTCCTCGGCATACTTCTTCAGGAAGAACTGCACCAGCAACGGAATGTCTTCTCTGCGCTGGCGCAGCGGAGGCAATTCGATGGTAATGACGTTCAGGCGATAGAACAGATCCTCGCGGAAGCGGCCTTCCCGCACCAGTTGGCGCAGGTCGATGTTGGTGGCGGCGATGATGCGCACATCCACCTGGATTTCCTGCACGCCGCCAAGATGCATGAATCTGCGGTCCTGCAGCACACGCAGAATCTTCGCCTGCGTCTCCAGGCTCATGGTGGCAATTTCATCCAGAAACAGGGTGCCGCGGTCGGCGATCTCAAACAGCCCCTTCTTCGACGCGATGGCGCTGGTGAACGCTCCCTTCACGTGCCCGAACAGCGTAGACTCCAGCAGGTCAGTCGGCATAGAACCGGTGTTGACCGGCACAAAAGGCCGCTCATGGCGCGGAGAATTCAGATGCAGTGCTTTTGCAATGATCTCCTTGCCAGTTCCACTCTCGCCCTGCAACAACACGGTGGACCGGCTATTGGCGACCTGCGCAACCAGGTCGAAGATCTTCAGCATCGGCTCGCTTTTGCCGACAATGTTTTCGAAGTTGTAGCGCTGCTTGAGGGCGCGCTTCAGTTGGACGTTTTCTTCCTCGGCACGGCGCCATCCCACGGCAGCGCGAACATCAGCCAGCAGCTTTTCGTTGTCCCAGGGCTTCTGAACAAAGTTGGCAGCTCCGCCCTGCATGGCGCGCACCGCGTTCTCCACCGTGCCGAAGGCGGTGATCATAATGACCGGCAGTCCAGTCTCATGAGCCCGGATTTCGGCAAGAATCTCCATGCCATTGCGACCCGGCAAGGTAAGGTCGAGCAGGATGAGATCGAAAGGATGCTCGCCAATCCGCTGCAATCCCGCTTCGCCGGTCGCTGCCGTTTCCACAGCGAAGCCTTCCAGTTCCAGCAAAGTTTGCAGAGATTCACGAATCTCCACTTCATCGTCAATGATGAGAACCGCGCCGGCCAGGCCCGGGTTCTGATTCATCGCCCCGCGCGAAATCACTGCCGCCTCAGACATATTCGGCCTCAGGTGTGGTCGGGTTAGTCGTGCTTGGCTCGGACATATTTTGGCCGCTTAGCTTAGACATGGACTGCCTTCCTGCTGAGTGGGAAATCCAGAGTGAATGTTGTACCGGAGCCAGGATGGCTTTCCACGCGAATCTTGCCGGCGTGTTCCTGGATGATGCCGTAGGTAACGGACAGGCCCAGGCCGGTTCCGCGCGCCTGGCCTTCGCGAGGCGAAGTCTTGGTGGTAAAGAACGGGTCGTAGATCCGCTGAATGTGCTCGGGGGCGATGCCCGAGCCAGTATCGGAAACGCAAACGCTGACGCTATCGCCGTTCATCGTGGCAACCCGCAGCTTGCCACCCCCGGGCATTGCATCCTTCGCATTGAGAAACAGGTTCAAGAATACCTGTTGCAGTCTTCCCGGATTTCCCTGAATCGGTTGCAACTTGAGCGCGAGCGCATTCTCAACTTCCACCTTCGCTACCTTGAACTGATGCTCTAGTAATGCGAGCGTGTCGGCGATCACCTTATTCACATCCACATCGCCAACCTCACTTCCGCTGGTACGGGAGAAATTCAGCAGATTGTTTACGATTTCCGACGCGCGGAAGGTTTGCCGCGTGATCTTCTCCAGCAAGCCGGACTTCTGGGGATCACCCTGCAATTGTTTCGAGAGCATCTGCGTGTAAGAGGAGATCACCGCCAAGGGTGTATTGACTTCGTGAGCGACCCCCGCTGCCAGCAAACCGATCGACGAAAGTTTGTCGGCTTGCGAAAGCTGGGCTTCGAGTTCGATGCGCTCGGTGATGTCGTCCATGATGATCAGCCGCCCGATGACCTGAAACTTGCGCGTCACCAGAGGCGCGATGGCCACATTCACCGTGCGAACTTCCCCGGCAGGTGTTTTCAGCCGAAACTTGTACAGATTGTGAATGCCAGCGCTCTCCCGCATGCGATCGAACTCTTCCACAAATTCTGCCGGGAAAATGGCCTTGAGCGGCTGGGTCAAAGTCTGCCAGCGCGGCACCGCATACATCACTTCCATCTGCGCGTTCCAGCTCTCAATACGATCTTCCATGTCGAGCGCCATCACGCCCACGTTGATGGATTCCACAATGTTCTCGTTGAAATCCTTCAGGCGTTCGTACTCGGCGGCTTTCTGCTGCAGCGAGGCATAGAGCTGGCCGTTCTGGATCGCAATACCCAGATATCCGCCCAGAGTTTCCAGCAATTCCATGTCTTCGCTGGAGAGGAAATCTCCTTGCGTGGTCTTCCCCAGGCCCAGCACGGCGATCGTCTTCTGCTGCGCGTGGCAAGGAATGTAATAATTCAGCTCCAGACGGGCGATGGTTTGCTGCGCGCCCGGATTTTCGCGGGGTACCTGGTGCGTATTCTCAAAGAAGAGGTGCCCACCAGCCTCCGGCCGCGGCGCGCTCAGGAAGGACAGATCGAGTTTGCCCGGCGCGGACAAACCGTAGGACTTCGCCAGCACAAATCTCTCGGCGTCTTCTCCGGCCAGGAAAATCGCTATGCGGTCGACGGCAAGCGTGCGCGATAGCCGATCCATCAGCGAGGAGAGCATCGCATTCAGGTCCGTCTCCGAACTGAGTTCCCTGCCGAATTCGAGAAGCGTGCGGCGGTAGTCGTAGCGCGTGCGATAGAAGAACTGATCGATGCGGTCCTGAATCCACTTTCGTACCGGATCAAAGAGCAGGGCTGTAACCACGACGGCAAGAATCAAGCCCACCGGACCGCTGCTGGGCTGCCGCATATGCACCAATTCGGCGACGCCAGCCACTAGCCCAAAATACATTCCCACCACGGTCGCGGCCGCCAGCGTATACGCCACGCCGCGCTTGAAAATGAGATCCACATCCATCAGGCGATAGCGGAAGATGGCGTAACCGAACGTAAGCGGCAGCAACGCCAACGAGAGCGCGGAAATCTTCATCGTGGCGCCCGGCAGCGTTCCCATCAGGTAAGGAACAACATAGAACAGGGTGTAAGGAATAATGGCCAGGATGGTGCCACGCGTAACCCACTTCAGTTGTTGCCGCAGAATCGTGGTGCTAGCGCGCCGGTAGCTGTACCAAAGCAGGGTGGCTGAGGCCAGAAAGAACAGCGACCCGTAGGACATTTCCATGCGGTCCAGGTTCCAGCGCAGCCGTTCACTGGCCTGCAACCAGCGCATGGCGCCCACATGAATCGCCAGCAGGATCGTGCCAGGCACGTAGACCAACGCCAGCAGCCACGGATACTTGCGCACCGTCTGGCGCTTCTCCGGGAAGGTTAGGACGAAATGCAGAAATAGCGCTGGCTGCAATACTCCGGCGGCGATGTTGCCCCAGTAAATGGTCCAGTCGAAATCGTTCAGCTTGCCGGTGTATTTGAAGGAGTAAGCAATGAACGACACCAGGCAAAAAATATAGAAGTGCGTGGACCCGGGAGCCGTCCACCGCCTCAACAGCACATACAAGCCGATGCCAAGATAGATAAGCGCAATCAGCCGCAGCCAGTTGTTCAGCGAGCGTTCGGCCGGAACTAGAATGACACTGGAATCGAGCGGCACCGATTGCCGGAGCAAGGAATATGCCGCTTTCGACCAGACTCCGTTGCGGTAGAGTTGGCGCTCCAACCCCGATATATTCTGGATTTCCTGCCCGTTGACCGAAACCAGCTGATCGCCCGACTTGATGCCACTCTTGGCGCCCGGTCCGGCGGGATCGACCCGATCGGCCGTGAGTCGCCCGCCATGTTCTACCCACCAAACTCCGTCATCGGGGATCGAAGCTTTCAATTCTGCATCGAAGTTGAAGCCGGCAAATACGACCGCAGCCACCGTTAACAGGAACAGTAGAACAGCAACGAAACGGACTTGGCTTTCCCGATTCATGGACTTCCGCGGCCCCGAACCCCTAACGGGTTGGGCAGGAGTGGCAACGAGGTCCTGCGGGTCATCAATGAGCAACTTCGCTGCCATGTCTTTTCCCGCTTTGGAAATCCTTAAGTGCGGCATCTACAGCACTTCCGCGATTATAGATGGATTTTCGAACAGTGATTACGCCTTTTTGGAGGTTTCTGTGATATTCCGTATCTACCGGCCATGCAGAGAGTTAGCCTGTCGGTTTAGGGCATGCTCTTGGGGAGCGATGAGGCGTGGGGGTTGGCAGGCCGGTTCGAGAGCCGGCGAAGCTTACATAGACGCAGTTATCCCCGCGCTGACTTTCATCAGCCGCGGGGACGCGATTTCGGTCGCCCTGCCGCCTTCGCGACCAGAGCTCGATCTCTTACGACGGCCAGGGCGCCGTCTGCGATTGTTCGTGTGCCAGGCTCACCCGGATCACATTCATCAGTTCATCGTTGTCGGCGGGCTTCTGAAAGAAAGCGGCCGCCCCAGCCTTCAGAGCGCGTTCCTCGTTACTCTGGGGATCGCGAGCACTCAACACGATGACCGGAACGCTCGACAGTGCGTCTATATTCTGCAGCCGGTCAAGAACCACGAAACCGTCGCCGACCGGCAAGCCCAGATCCAGAATGATCAAGGCTGGACGCTCCTTCTGAGCCGATGCGATGGCGGAATAACCATCGCTGGCGGTTGCGACCTCATAGTTGTTGGCCCGCAAGCGCAGCCGCAAGGCACGCACCAGATCGGGATCATCATCGACTACCAAAATCTTTGCTCTCGGCATTGTTGTTCTCCTTTTCAATTGCTTAGTTGGAATCTCGTGGGCTCTTTCCTGCACACAGCTGTTTTCGCTCCAGGCTTGCCGTGATCATCCCGGTGACCCGTTCGGCCACGGTTTGAACCTGCTGTTCCAGCGGTTGGCTGGAAATGTCGGAAGGCAGCTCCACTGGAGCCGCCATGATTGTGAGGATGCACCTGCTCTTAAAGTCAGGCACGCGCTCCAGTTGTTCGCGAATGCGCGTCGTCATAATTCCGGAGCGTTGCAGATCGGTCGAAGCCACCACGAAAAAAGTCTCGGCCGCTCCCGAGGTCCCCATCGGCGGCAGCACCAGATCTTTGTCGAGATAGACACAGCGCCGCAAAATCTCCAGGCACTGTTGCCAGGTTCCCTTCCAATTGCCCCGTAGGGCGGAGTAGGGCGCGAGTTCCACGCGCACCAGCACAAACGCCGGTCGCAAACGATCTTTGTGAGTAATCACGGGAGCTAGCAGCTTGGGCAGAGAATAGGTTGGCAGCGTGAATGTAAAAACACTGCCCTGCCCAGGTTCGCTGGAAACCCAGATACGTCCTCCGTGCAGGCGAACGATTTCCCGGCAGATGAACAGCCCCAGTCCCAGACCGGAGCGGTTGTTGTCGACCGACTCGGCATCTTGATAGAGCCGCTCGAAGATGAGCGTCTTTGTATCCGGATTTATGCCGCGTCCGGTGTCGCTGACCGAAACGTAGACGGCGGATGAATCCGCTTCAACCATGCAGGCCTGGAGAATGACTGCGCCGTCTGCCGGGGTGAACTTGATCGCATTGTCCACCAGATTGATCAGGACTTCGAGTACGCGATCCGGATCGGCATGCACCAAAGGCAGCCTTTGGTCGACTCCGATTTCAAGTCCAATCTGCTTTTCCGCCGCCATCGGCCGCATCATTGCCACAGTCTGATGAACCAGATCGCCCAGCGCGATGCAGCGCGGTTCCACTCGCATTTTCCCGGTCTCGGCGCGCGTTGCTTCGAGCAAATCGCGGATCATGGCATGCAACTGATTCACGCTTTTCAGCACCGTCTTCAGGTGGTCGGACTGATCGGGACTCATCGGACCAGCCAACCCGTCGAGCAGCAGAGTGACGTACTGGTGAATACAGGTGAGCGGCGTCCGCAATTCGTGTGAAACGTGGGAGAGGAACTGGTTCTTGAAGTCCATCTGCTGCTTGCGGGTGATTTCGAGGGAACGCAGGAGCGCTTGCCGCTCCACCGCGTAGCGAATGGCACGCTCCAGATGTTTACTGGACATGGTGCCCTTGATGAGGTAATCCTGCACGCCATGATGAACCGCCTTCATCGCCAGCGCTTCATCGTCCTGGCCGGAAAGCACCACCACGGGCACATTGGGCGAGTGCTCGATAACACGGCGAAAGGTTTCCGCGCCGCGGCTGTCGGGCAAATTCAGGTCCAACAGCACCACCGAGGGTGTTTCTTTGGTGAGCGAGGCGAGGCCCTCGGAGAGCCGGTTTACGCAATTAACGTTCACCGGAGTCTTGCACTCGACCAGTCGCAGGCGGACCAGATCTGCGTCCCCTGGGTTATCTTCAATCAGCAATACTTGCGTCGTCGGATGACCTGTAATCGGATGATCCATAGTCCTCACTCTCCGCGTGGCGGCAGACTGGCGAAATCACACCAAAACTCTTCAATCGACTTCACCGCCGCCAGAAAATCATTCAAGTTTCCCGGCTTGCTCACATAGCAGTTCGCCCCCAGCTCATAGCTGCGTGCAATATCTTTCCCTAACTGGGAAGTACTGAAAATCACCACCGGAATCCGGCGCAGCTCCGGGCCCGCCCTGATCGCCGCCAACACTGCCAGGCCGTCTCTCTTTGGCAGGCTCAGGTCCAGGATCACCAGATCGGGACGAATCGCGTTCCCGTACTTTCCCCGCCGGTTGAGAAAAGCCAGCGCTTCCGCACCATCCTCCACGCTCTCAATCTGGCTGTGATACCGGCTTCTGGCCAGCGCCTCCCGTGTCAATCCCACATCGGCAGGATTGTCATCCACCAACAGCAACCGGAGTCCGGATTTCATCGTGTACTCCTTCCCGCTCGTCAGATCCATACTCGTCAGAACCACGCAGTGCCATCGAGAATTTAAAGGTTGAACCGGCGCCGGGTTGCGATTCGACCCAGATTCGCCCGCCGCAGCGCTCGACGATCTTCTTGCAGATGGCGAGCCCGATTCCGTTGCCCGGGTATTCGGTGCGTGCGTGCAACCTTTGAAAGACCACAAAAATCTGTTCGGCGCTCTCGGGCGGAATTCCGATTCCGTTATCGCTCACGCTGAACAGCCAGTGCAGATCCGCTTTTTCCGCCCGCACGGAAATCATTGGCCTCTCCTGCCCGCGAGCTGCGCCATCTGCGTGCGATTCGCCCAGACGGCGGGAAGCGTTTCCCAGGTAACGACCGCTCCGCTTCCTTCGATGACCGAAGATAGGGTTTCCACAACCCCTTGCATCACGGCATTGCAATCGACGCTCGAGCTGGCGACATCCCTCCGCCCCACTCGCGAGAACGCCAGCAGATCCTGAATGAGGACTTGCATGCGTTGCGCTCCCTCGCTGGCGTAGCCGATGAATTTGTCGGCGTCCGCATCGAGTTTGCCGCGATACCGTTCGCCGAGTAGCTGGGTGTAGGCCGTCACCATGCGCAGAGGTTCCTGCAGGTCATGCGACGCGACATAGGCGAACTGCTCCAGATCCGCATTCGAGCGGGCCAGTTCCTCCGCTTTCCGGGAGAGTTCCTTGGCTTGCGTTGCCAGTTGCTTCTCCGCTTCCTTGCGTTCGCTGATGTCGGTGTTGGTGCCAAACCAGCGGAGCACGCGGCCTTGGCTATCCTTTGACGGCATGACGCGGGTGAGGAACGCGCGAAAAACGCCGTCGGCGCCGCGCAGCGGAAATTCCATGTCGAAGGGCAGGCCAGCGGCGATCGCGCCCTTCCATTTTTCCAGGACCTTGGGCAGCACGTCGGAATCGTGAACGCTCTGCCACGCCCACCCTTCCATCTGCTCAAAGGTCGTGCCGGTGTATTCGTACCAGCGCTGGTTGTACCAGAAAATGTGTCCGTCGGCTTCAGCCATCCAGGCCAGTTGCGGGATACCGTTGGCCAGGGCCTGGAAACGCACCTCGCTGTCTCGAAGGGCCTCTTCCATTCGCTTGCGTTGGGTGATATCGGAGAACGTAACCGCGACCTGGCCTTGGTGGGTGCGGAATGCCGTCACCTCAAACCACTTCTGCAGCGGTTGCGCATAGTTCTCGAAGTGAGCCGATTCTCCGCTGGTCGCGATCTTTCCGTAGGTTTCAATCCAGAAGGGTTCTATGTCGGGTAGAGCCTCACGAATCGTTTTCCCCAAGACCTTCTCCCGGGCCAGGCCGGTGTGGGTTTCAAAGGCGGGGTTTACTTCCAGATAGCGCTGGTCGCAGGGCCTGCCTTCCTCGTCATAAATGACTTCCAACAGCGCAAACCCCACCACCATTTCACTAAAGAGGAGTCGATAGCGCCGTTCACCCTCGTGCAGCGCGTCCTCCGCCCGCTTGCGCTCAGTAACATCACTCGCGGCACCGAACCATTCCACGATTTCGCCGTTCGCATCTTGCAGCGGAATCGCTCGTGAGAACGTCCAGCCCAAGCTGCCGTCCACGCGCAGCACGTGGTGTTCCAGTTCGAATACGCCTTTGGTCCGGATGGCTTTGTTGATGGCCGCCGTCACCCGCGCCTGATCATCCGGGTGAATGTACTCCTGGAGCCAGTTGCGGTTTGGCGCTTCCGTGTCGGCGAGAAAATTCTTTCCCCCTAGCTGGCGCATCTCGCTCCAATCCGGGCTCATGCGATACACCACGTCGGAACTGGCCATCACCAGGGCGCGGAAGCGCTCCTCGCTCTCCCGCAGCGCGTCTTCCGCCTGCGTGCGTTCGGTGATGTCGCGGAGAATGACGGTAAACAGCTTCTTGCCGTCGGTTTCGACTTGAGAGATCGAGGCCTCAATCGGAAATTCTTCGCCATTTGATCGCACCGCGCAGAGTTGGTTCGTGCTTGCTGGCCCCAGCGCCCGATTGGTGATGCCAGTCTCAGAGAACCTGCGAATATGCGCTCGGTGTGCGATCCGAAACCGCTGCGGAATAAAGCGTTCAAGGGACTGCCCGACTGCGTCGTGTGCCGAACAGCCAAACATCTTTTCCGCAGCCGCGTTGAACATGACGATGATCTGCTCTTGGTCAATCGTGAGAATGGCGTCCATTGCAGAATGGATGATGCCGGTCAGACGGGCCTCGCTTTCGCCCAATGCCGCAGTGCGCTCGGCCACGCGCCGCTCCAGTTCCGCGCTTAGAGCTTCGCTGCGTTCAACAATGAAGGCGATCCAGGTGACGAAGGCGATGAGGGTAGCCCCGCACAATATCCCGAGCAGGCTGGCTTCAACCCAGGTGAAGTGAGATTCCGTCAGCAGAGGTTTCGATATAAACCAGCCGATGAGGCTGAGAGCAATCAGAGCGGCGGGAGTTGCCCGCCGCAGCAACCGTGCGCCCGAATTCTGGCCGGTGAGAAGCCCTCCCAAGGCCCAGGTTGCGCGGGAACAAATTAACCCGGGGGTGAGCAGGAAATAGCTGACCACGGCAGGCAAAGCCAGAGTGATGGGTGTTACCTTCGGCCCCACCAGCAAACCCAGCAGCCCAAAGGCCGGCGCCACTGACGCCCCGAGAGAAAAGAACTGAGCGGGCCAATCGTCACGGCGCGTCCTCCAGTCGATCAACAATAGGGCGAGACCGAACAGCAGAAAATTTCCCGCGGCAATCGGCGACATGAGGATGCGCGCGTTGGCCAGTGGCGGCGGGAGCGGTCCGACCAGCAATACCCGATCGATGCCGAAGCTAAGGCGGAAGATGTGCTCCGCCAAGGTGACCAAGCCGACCACGGCGACGATAATGGCTGAGCCTTGAGCCGCAACTCTGTCGGTTCGCGTGGACTGCTGATTGTGTTTTCTTCGCAGCCACAGGGAAATGCCGGCGAGCACGCTGCAGCCTGCCGCGTTCGGGGCCATCGGGGTCCCGAGTCCCCAGGTAATGAGAATTGCAACGCCGAGCGTCCACCCAGCAAGCACCGACAATCCAATCGCGATGGAAAACAAGCTGGCCGCGGAGGCGAAGACGCTTAGCCTCTTGACCAAGCCGGGATCGGCGGACGCTCTCATGTGATTGAAGAAGGGAATCCGAACCAGAGTCCGCGATACCGCGCGCCACGCGGGCTGCTCGATTAGGTTATCGGCGGACAGGAGGGTGGCTTTAGACGAGAAAAGCGCCGTAGCTTGTCGAAAGGACGGCTGAGCGGGCAGCGGAACAACGTACCTTTGGGTGGGGGTTCAAACCTCCGGATTAGAGTCTTCCGAGATTAGCGTTTTCTGAACCGCGCAAGAAGTTGGCCGCAGAATCCGCTAGCCAGCCTTGCGTTCACTCTCCTCCGCTGCCTCACGTTCGTCCGCATCCCAGTCAAATGACAGCGCCCGCGCCGTGGTTTCGATGGGCTCGAGCTCCGGAATATCTTCGGCCACCGACGCGCCCAGCTCGGCAAACTTGCGCGCCGAAACCAGCACGCGGCTCTCCAGCGAGCCAACGGCTTTGTTATACGACTCGACTGCGCGATCGAGACCACTTCCCACCGAGGCGATATGCCCGCCAAGCAAACGTAGCCGATCATGCAGTTCCTTGCCTAATTCGCTGATCTTCTGTGCATTGCGCGCCAGCTTTTCCTGATTCCATCCGTAGTTGATTGCCTTCAGCAGTGCGATCAGCGTGGTCGGCGAGGCGGGAATGACGCGGTTCAGCACTCCGTGCTCGATCAAGCCTGAATCTTGTTCCAGGGCGGCGCTAAAAAACGTCTCCCCGGGAAGAAACATCACGACAAACTCTGGCGTAGCTTCAAACTGCTCCCAATATTTCTTGCCGCTGAGCGTGTTCATATGGTCGCGCACCTGCCGCGCGTGATTGGCCAGGCACGCGCGCCGCGCATCTTCGTCCGTGGTTTCGAAAGCATCGAGGAAGGCCTGCAGCGGCGTTTTTGCGTCCACCACAACGTGCTTACCGCCGGGCAACTTCACCACCAGATCAGGCCGCAGCCTTCCTGTTTCTGTGGTCACCGATTCCTGCTCGGCGAAATCGCAATAGGAAAGCATGCCCGCGATTTCAACCACGCGGCGCAACTGAATTTCTCCCCAGCGCCCGCGCACGTTGGGAGTGCGCAGGGCCCGCACCAGATTGCCTGTCTCCGACTGCAATTCTTTCTGGGTAGTGATCAGCGATTGCACCTGCGCGCGCAGTTCGCCGTAAGCATCACCCCGGGCCACTTCCATCTGCTGAATCTGCGAATCCACCTTATTCAGCGAATCCCGCACTGGCGCGACCATATCGGCGACCGCCTTCTGGCGCGCCTCCAGGTCGCCCTTAGCCTGGCTTTGGAAGCGCTTCAGCGTCTCTTCCGCGATCACCAGAAACGACGAGTTGTTGCTTTTCAACGCATCCGCCGCCATCGCTTTGAAGGCGTTGCGCAATTCTTCGCTGGCGCGCGTGACCAGTTCGATCTTTTCGTTGCTGGTCTTTCGTTCAGCCTCCAGAGCCGATTCCGCCCTGGCCTTGCCCGCCACCAACTCCGTGTGAGCCCGCTGAAGCCGCTCCAGATCGGCCTTTCCGGCCGCTAATTCCTTTTCCATCAAGGACAAGCGTGCGCTGAGCGCGGCTCCGCGCGAGCGCAGCGCCAGCCAAGCAATCAAGCTTCCAAACAATAGGCCGATGACCCCTATGACACTTGGTTCCATAGCGAAGGTAACTTCCCAGGTCGGATTTCAGCTTCTAGCCTAGCACCAGCAACCAAGTTTGAGCCGGAAGGCATCCTTTCCCAGGATCAAGTTGAGTAGGCACAAACTGATGTTACGGGCCCCTAGATCGATGATTAGCAGGACCGGTAGACGATTCGCCATCGCGTTTCTGCTGGTAACGAGCACCCTCTCGATTCCTCCCTCGGCCCGAGCGATGGCTTCTTCCCTGGGAGTTCCGGCTGGCTCTGAGAAGCCCGCACCGCAAGCGACCGTAAAACCAGCCTCGGCCTCCTCTCCCGATATTCCTTTCAACGACTACGATCCCGAGTGCGAACAGCAACTTTTCGCGTTGGCAAATCAGGCGCGAGCCCAGGCCGGTGCCCCGCTCCTCACTCTCGATGCCGGCCTGAGGCGCGCTGCCCGCGTGCATGCAGAAGCCATGTTCTCGGCGCGGCAACTATCCCATCAGTTCCCCGACGAGCCCTCCCTCCCCCAACGTCTGGCGAGCGCAACTCGCACGCAACTCGATCAGGAAGGCGAAAACGTAGCGCTCGATTTCGACGCCGCCGAGGCGCACCAACATCTCATGCTTTCACCACCGCATCGCGCAAACCTGCTCAACCCGGCTTATAACGTAGTCGGGTTGGGCGTGGTCCGCAGTGGCGACCGGCTGTACATTGTGCAGGATTTCGGCCATGCCCTCCCCAACTATTCCACGACGGAAGTGAAGGAACGAATTGCCGCCACTGTGGCGCAAACGCGGCGTCAGGCCAACCAACCGGAGCTCGCGCGCCGCGATCTGCCCACCGCGGACGATGCAGCCTGTTCCATGGCGCAAGCCGACAAGCTCGGTACCGCCTCAGTTCATCAGCTCGCGCAACAATATACTGTCCTCACCTATACCAGCCTGCATCCGGAAGCCCTGCCGGCAAACGCCGGCCACATGCTCACCGGCCACAACCTGCGCAGCTTCTCCGTCGGCGCCTGCTACGCGCGCACGGAGAGTTATCCTACCGGAGTGTATTGGGTAGTGCTTTCGCTGGACTGAACAGAACTGAGTCGGCCCCTTCGCTTCGTCTACTTCCCCGCCATTTCCTTCTCCACATCTTCTGCCTTCGAAGGCAACGCCGCGCTGAGCTTGATCAGCTTGCCGTCCTGATCCACGTAGTAGTCATCTTCGATGCGTACGCCGAGATTCTCTTCGGGAATGTAAATCCCTGGCTCAATCGTGAAGACTTGCCCCGGTCCAAGCGGCGCATTGGGATCGGTCGCATCATGCACGTTCAGGCCAACAGGATGGCCCAGACCATGAATGAAGTACTTTCCCAGCGGTTCGCCGTGCAGGTCTTTCCCGTGAGTATTGATGTAATCGTATGCGATCTTGTAGAGCGAATCCGGATCGTCACGCCTCATGTTGGACTTGCCCGACCTGAACGCCGCTTCGGCGGCCTGTTGTGCTCCGAGAACGATGTCGTAGATCTCGCGCTGGCGCGCGCTGAAATGTCCACTGATCGGCAGCGTGCGGGTGATGTCGGAGGCGTACATGGAATATTCGCCGGCTGCATCGATGACAACCACGTCGCCCGCCTTCATAACGTGCGAATCCTCCGAGTAGTGCAGCACCGTCGAGTAGAAGCCGGAGCCCACAATCGGCGCATAGGCAGGACGCTCGCAGCCGCGCTTCCCCCATTCGTACTGCATGAGTGCGGAAACTTCGAGTTCATTCACCTGGGGCTTTACCGCTTTGAAAGCGGCGAAGTGCGCCGCCACCGATGCATCGACGGCCTTGCGAATCAGCGCCACCTCTCCCGCATCTTTCGTGGTGCGAAATGAATCGATCATGGGCTTTACATCCTGAAAACTCAGGAACGAGTTCACATCCTTCAGAAATTCCAGAGGCTCAGCGCTTGCCGAAGTCTGGTCGTGCGAGGCCACGTCGGTGTAAACCACTGGACGCACGCCCGAGGCGACCTTCATCACTTCCTCTGGCAGCTTGGCCATGTCGTTGACGCGATCGAAGCCGGTAATTCCTGGAGCTTCCGGATTTTCCGGACCGAGTTTGGGTCCGGTCCACTTCTCCTGCGTCAGATTGCGCGGCGGAAGGAAAAGAATCTCAGTGTAGGAGCGCGCCGGCTTGTCCCCCACAGCTTCGGCAGCTGGCGCAATCAGTAACGCCGCTCCTGGCTCGGTCGAGCCGGAAAGATAGTAAAAATTGTCTTCCTGACGAAACCCATAGAGATCATTCGGCCCCTCGCTCTCCATGGGAGCGAAGAGAACGACCACACCTCCAACTTTTCTTGCCAGGGCCTCGCGGCGGGCGTGATAGTCCGAGTTGGGCTGCCGATCGAGCGCAAAAGCAAGCGCGCTCGCAAGCAGGAGAAAAGAAAAAGCCAGAAAGTTTGCCAGAAAAAAAGACAGCCGCCACCTTCGCATCGTGCAATCCGTTCCAGTTCCGAGAGTTGCGCCCTTCCCAAGATTCATCCGCCAAACCGGCCCAGCCGCAAGCCATTTTCCAATTATTTCTGCTTGCCGGTCGCGCTCTGCTTTGCCTGCAGGAACGAATCTACATTGCTTTTGTCGATGAGGGCAGAACCAGTATCCACAAAGGCGGGGATCGGCGCAAAGCTGTCCTTCGACCAATCCGTTTCGAGAGAAGAAGGCTTGTGGTGATACAAATTGTCGAGCATCTGCATACCGACAAACGCCATGGTGTAGGGCTTCTGAGAGATAGTAGCGGCAATTGCTCCGCTCTGGATATATTGCAGCGTTTCCGGATCGGTATCCATCGCCATCACAACCTTGCCCGTGACGTGGTAGCTATTGAGGACACCCGCCACTTCTTTCCCCGACTGCGCCTCCAGGCACACGAACGCATCCACCTGATCTTTTTCCTTACCGATGATTTGTGTTGTGGTATCGAAGGCGATGCGCGGACCGCCCTGGATGTCGACCACGCGCGTGATCTTGATATTGGGCGCGCGCTCCAGCGCGTCGCGATAGCCGTGCAGGCGGTCTTGCATATTGCGCTGATCGGGCATGGTGAAGACCACCACGTTGCCCTTGCCCTTCAACTCCTGGGCCAGGCGCAAGCCGCCAGTCATGCCGACCTCGTAGTTATTTGTGCCGATGAAGAAAAGACGCTTGCTGGCGGGCGCGTCGGAATCCATGGTGATCACGGGAACCCCGGCGGCAATCGCCTTGTCGATGCTGTCTTTCAGCAATACCGGATCGGTCACGCCGAGCAGAATTCCGGTAGCTTTTTGCTGCACCGCCTGGTCGAGCGCATCGCGTTCAGCCTTCGGGTCATATGTGTTAGGGCCCAGGAAATCTGTGCGGACCTTGAATTGCGAACCGGCCTTGGTAAATCCCGCGCCCGCCGCCTGCCAATAGGGTACTTGCAAGTTAGCGGCTACGAATACGAAGTACTCGCTGGAATCATGAGGGCCGCAGGAGAGTAGCACGATCGCCAGCAATACCAGTCCAAGAAGAGAAGACAGTTGACGCAAGCGGAGCATCGGATCCTCCTTGGAACTCTGCGAAGTTACTTGCGAAGTTCAACCGGCGTGCCGGGCCCGATGAGAAAACGTTTGGCGAGTGGATTGTAAACCAGTGATCAAGTGAAAGAAAGATCGCAGATAGAGAAGGTCAGAAACTACACTCCAACCGGGAACGGTTTGGTATGGGCCTCCCCGCTCAACGCCACGCCAGAGAAACGCCCCTGCAACAATGACATCAATCCGGTGTACCAGTAACCCACCACGAATAGCACGAGGAATGGAATCGTAACGTAGTTTTCGTTTTGTACGGCGTAGTACACCGTCATGGCGAAGTAAGTCCCAATCACCAATTCCAGCCACGGCACCCAGCCCAGGCGCTTGCGGTATTTGGTGGCGCGAACTTTATCTTTCTTCGATTCCACGTGGTACTTCGGCGTGCGGGCGAAGGCGCTCTCTTTGCCGATGAGCGCTTCGATGACGGCTTTGGTGTTGGTGATGGTCAGTCCGATCCCCAAGGCCATGAGGAACGGGAGATAAAGCAGCGCGCGCGGCCAACTCTTGGGGAAAAGCTCGCGCTGCGAGACCAGATAAAAGCTCGAGATCGAAAATGTCGACGCCATGAACAGGGGCAGATCGATGAACAGCATCTGAAACCATCCCTGATAAAAGCGGATGATCATCGCCGGCAACATCAGCACCGAGAGAACGATCATCAGCGGATAACTCAGATTCGCCGTCAGGTGATACCACGCTTCAATTTTGGTGTGTAGCGGAGCGTCGCTTTTCAAAACGCGCGGCAGAATTTTCTTCCCCGTCTGAATCAGCCCCTTGGCCCAGCGCGCCTGCTGAGTTTTGAACGCAGTCATCTCCACCGGCAATTCAGCGGGGCACTCCACATCCTGCAGGTATATAAACTTCCATCCCTTCAACTGCGCACGGTAAGACAGATCGGTATCTTCTGTGAGCGTATCGTGCTGCCATCCGCCCGCTTCGTCGATCGCCGCGCGCCGCCAGACCCCGGCCGTTCCGTTGAAGTTAAAGAAGACGCCGCTGCGAGCGCGTCCGGAGTGCTCGAGCACAAAATGTCCGTCGAGCAGGATCGCTTCCACTTGCGTCAGAAACGAATAGTTGCGGTTGATATGCGTCCATCGCGTTTGCACCATACCGATCTTTGGATCGGTGAAGTGATGAATCGTGCGCAGCAGAAAATCGTCCGGCGGAGTGAAATCCGCGTCAAAAATAGCAACAAATTCGCCCTTCGCCGTCTTGAGGCCTTCGGCGAGCGCTCCCGCTTTGAAGCCCTCGCGGTTGCTGCGGTGATGGTAGCTGATGGGATTTCCCAGCGCCGCATAGCGCTCCACCAGATTCCGCGCCACTTCGACGGTTTCATCCGTGGAATCGTCCAACACCTGAATGTCGAGTCTCTCCCGCGGATATTTCAATTTGCAGACGCATTCCAGCAACCGCTCGACCACGTACTGTTCATTGAAAATGGGCAACTGCACCGTGACTCGCGGCAATTCCTCGAACAACGCAGCCGGCTCAGTGGTTCGATTCTTCTTGTGCTTGTAATATAGATACACCAGGATGTACCGGTGCATCCCGTAACCCGCCAGCAGCACGAGCACAATGAAATAAGGAATCAGCAGCGCGCGATCAAAGGCATCGGTGTGGTAAAGACCCTGGAAAGTTTTATCCAGCAAATGCTGCCGGAGATAGGGCCCAATGCCCTTCGGGGCGTCCCATGCGGCCAACGCGGAAGACAAGATGAGGTCAGAACAGAGCAAGTGAGCTGGCTGAAAACTCCCATTCTACCGGATTCGAGTGCCTTCGCCCTCGCAATATCGCCAGCATCTGAATAGAAAACGAATACGAACCTAGCAGGAAGCCGACTCTTGCTCACTTGCGTTTCCCGAACCCTGCAGCAACGGATCGATGCACCCCTCAGCCTTGTCCAGAAGAATCTCGAGTTCCCGCGCAAAGTCTTTGCGAGACTGCGCTTGCAAGCGCCACTGATCCTGCACGGGAGCGCACACGTTTGGAATCAGATCCTCGAAACGCTCCATGGCTTGCGTGAAATAATCAACGTCTTTTCTAAGCAGTCGAATAAACTCGGCATCGCTGATGGCAGACATACAAGCTCCTTCCAGACCAGTGGCACAAAGAAGCAAATAATTTACGGTGCAATTAACGTGCCAAGCTGACCGAGTTCGTGGGTAGCACAAGGAACTGTCGTATTTTCAAAATCCTAGCCCGCATACGCTACGCTACGCAGCTTCGATTCAGCCTTTTCGGTATCAACCCTTGCAGCCCAATCTAGTTGCGATGCGTGTAAAAGTTTCGGCAGGTACTTCTCATTTCATTGCGTCGAAGTTAACGACGCGATTCGTCAGTTCCACTTCTGCTTGCCCAAGCCAAACCGTCAGGGTCCTGCCCCGCCTCGATGCGGCCCACTACTTTCATCGAATGCAAATCGATGACGGCAACATAGCCGTCGGGAGAGCATGCGACGAATGCGCGCACACCATCCGGCTGCATAACGATGCCTGCGGCGCCATGTCCAACGGCGATTCTCTGGAGAATCTTTCGCGTCGCACTATCGATGACGGTGACATCTGGACCGCGCAAAGCTGAAATCACTGCAAGCTTTCCGTCTGGCGTGAACCTCAGCCGGTTTGCGCCGCCTACATTCGCTTCCAGCGTTTGTGTGACCCGCTTACTCGCAATGTCGATGATGGAGACAGTCCCGTCGCCAGCATTCGCGACCCATATTTCTTTGCCGTCGGGAGAAACATCGAATCCTTCCGGCCCGTTGCCGACCTTGACCACCGTCTCATTCCAGTCTCCGCCGGGTGCGTCCAACGGACGGCCCTGACCCGCAACGCCGGCGTCGGTTTTCTCGATGATGCTGAGCGTGCCCGAACTCACGTTCGTAGTCGCAATCAGCCTCATCTCCGGCGAAACATAAATCATGTGGGTTCGATTCTGGCCGGTGCCAAGAATCCAGTCCACGCTCTTGCTCGCCGGATCATATCTGCCGATCGCCTTCGCGCCTTCGGCGGTGAACCACGCTTTCCCGCCTACGAATGTCAATCCATGCGGCCCGCGCAAGGCTCCGAGATCGATGGCAGGCAGTGCCTTTTGCGCGACCAGATCCACCACCGCAAGCGTGTTGTAGGCGCCGAATCCGTAGTTGGAGACATATGCCAGCTTGCCGTCGGAGGACGCAATTACCTCGTGCGGATCTTTGCCCACTGGAATTCGCGCAATCACTTGCAAGCTGGAAGGGTCGACGATCGCCACCGTGCCATCGTGCTTGGCCAGCACCAGCAATGCATTGGCGGGCGTGTCCGCGGCGTGTACAAAACTGGTTCCGCACGCAACGACTTGCAGAACAAAGAGGAAGGACAAAAAAAGTTTCATGATGCCGAAAGGATACGACAACGCCGCGGGAAACGGAGCGGGAATTCGCATCCTACGGTTCGTCTTCAGCGGAGGGAATTGCCTTCAGCGTCACGCTGGCGCGCCGGCCTTCCTCCAGGTGAACCAGACTTCCCTGCCCCTCGTAGCTCTTGAGGAATTCAGGATTGTAATAAGCTTCTCCGTCCACACTTTCCCATGCGAAGACTGTGTAGTCGCCGGGAGGAAAGCCACGCAGAGTAAACCTTCCACTCTGATCGGTGAGGGCTTTGCGATAGCGTTCGGGATGGCTGCGGAATCGCTCTGCGGGTACAGCCACAACCACCGCATCGGCGACCGGTTCATCTTTCTGATTGGTAGCAATGCCCTCGGCGATCGCTCCGTTGGCGCTGGCCACCAAATTGAGCGCGGTCACGCCCCCGCTCACGCTGAATCCGGAGTTGACGGCCTCGCGTCCGCCCGTCGCAACGGATTTCAGAAACCAATCCGGCATCGCGCTGGAATCGGCGATCTGAACCGAGTAGTGCCCCGCCGAAACATTGTTCCACTCAAAGCTGCCATCGGAATTTACATGCGCCAGCGTGGAAGAGCCTTCTCCCATCGTGACACTTCCGAGCGCGTCGTCATCGCCATCAGTCGAGCGGAGTAGAAGAAACATCTGGCTGGCATCCGGTCTTGCCTTGCCGCTGGCGTCCATTTGCATGCGACCACGAATCGTACCGCCGGTTTGCGGGGCGAGCCGAATTCCCTCGACACTTTCCGCAATCTGCAGTGACTGCCGCGCCATCATCGGCACCGCAACGTTATCCACTGTTGCGAGGATCGTATAGGCTCCGGGAGAGACGTCGCGAATCTCGAAGCTGCCGTCCTTGTGCATCTCCGCGCCGTTGAGCACCAGATTGAAATCTTTCGATTGCAGCATGATCGCCGCCGTTGCCGCCGGCGGCAGATTCACCACCGAGCCGCGAATGGTTAAGCTCGGGCTGGGTGTGAGCGAGAAACTCACCGGAAAATCATCGCCGGCATGAAGCTGGATCGGCGCAGCCTGGCCGCGATCTCTTGTGCCGGGATAATAAGTGGTTTGGTAGGCGGAAGGCGCGGGCTTGTCCGAGGCAGCGGCGTTGCCGTGAGTTGTGGCGGGCGCGCTGCCGGTGGTTTCGATCAGGCCTCTGAAATCGGGCGGCGGCGTGACTGAAATAAAGTAGCTCCCGGCCGCGAGGCCTGCAATGCGGTATTCGCCCAGATCGTTGGTGCGCTCGGCTCCAACCTGCTCCCAGTGACTACGCCCCGCAACAAACGTTTGGCGCATCACGGCGACTTGCGCCTCTGGCATGGGATCGCCGTCTTCATCGGTGACTCGCCCTTCGACCACTGCGGCGGCCTGCAGACGAATGACGACAGCTTTCATCTCCTGGCCCGCGCTCAGCGTGAGCACGCGGCCTTCGGTGCGGCGGCGATGCTTGTCGATTTCCTGATAGCCGGTGCGCTCCACGAATAGGCGATAGCGTCCGGGGACGATGTTCTCGATGCGGAAGCTTCCATCCGCGGCGGTGAGCGCGGTGTAGTTTCCGCCATCGCTTTGGCTCTCGGCGATCAGCTCGATGAGTGCCTTCTTCAAGGGCTCGCTACCGGGATCTTTGGTGACCATTCCGACGACGACGGCGCGAGTTGGCTGCGCAGCTTCCGCTGACTGCGTTTGGGCCCATAGCGAAATGGCTCCCAGCAGGACGGTCAGCAGACATGCGTAAGCCAGCTTCATCGGTTGCGATCTTTTTGCGAGCTTCTTCCGAGTTGAGAGTATCTGGAGGTCGCCCTTCACGAGCTGACCGTGAGGATCGGTCGAGCGATAGAACGCTTCCATTCTAACCGCAGTCTGCTTTTTGGCTCTTAGAAAATGCTGGCCGCCTTCCTAATAATTAATGAAGATCTCCATGCCTTGGGTCTTATGAATCATGGAGTTAGCTGGAAATTTTCGTAAGCGGCCTCGCAAAATATAGTTTTCAAAGAACTTAGGTATCAAGATCTTTTAAATCATGGACTTAGAGATCGGTCGATTCGAGTTGTCCCAATCGTCAGGGCCTCGACCATGATCGGATGGCGGGGCTGTGGAGGGCAAGGTTGGATGTCACTGGGACCTTCGGAATTAGCGGCCGACTCTGGGAGCGGTGGTAGCTCGCCCATTTCTCGCAAAAGAAGCGAGAAGTGGGGCACCCGGCACCCGGCCCTTCCTGTCGAGGGGCGCGGATGAGGGGCGGGGTAGGGATGCTTCGACTGCGGTTCAGCTTCGCATTCGCGAAGCTCAACCCTCGCTCAGCATGACAGAGTTTCTGAGAGTTTCGGACTCGACCGGAGCTTTTTCGCCGATCTCGCGACGATCTGACAAATCACTTAATTTGACGGTGTATGATTTCCAGCCGGAGGGACAGATGCGCTTATCCTGGCGGGCGGTTCTTACTTGCAGCTTATGCGCGGCCGGTGTGATGGCCGCCGGTGGTCGGGGATTCTCGCAAACCAATCCAGCACCGACCGCGGAGGCGCGGAAAGCAGCGCAGACTTTCAAGTTGATCCCCAGCCTGGACAAAGATCTGATGGATACGGCGGCGGAACCTTGCGTGGACTTCTATCGATACGCGTGCGGCAACTGGAGCAAGCTGCATCCCATTCCGAATGATTCGCCGTACTCCGACCAGTTTTACAACGTCGATCAATACAACCGGCAAGTGCTGCACGGCATTTTGGAGAGCGCCTCCGCGGCTGGCGGTACGCGCGACGCGAACACCCAGAAAATTGGCGACTACTACGCGAGTTGCATGGATGAAGCCGCGATCCAAAAGAAAGGGATGGCAGCGCTGCAGCCGGAACTGGACCGCATTAATGCTCTCTCCAGCAAAGATCAGCTTCCAGAGTTGCTGGCGCACTTTCAACTGATCAACGTGAATGCGTTTCTGGGATTTGGCTCGCAGCAGGATTTCAAGGACGCGACGCAGGAAATCGCCGTGGTAGCGCAGGGCGGGATGGGATTGCCGGAAAAAGATTATTACCTGCGTACCGGGGAAAAAGACGAAGAGATTCGCAAGCAATATGTTCAGCACATCGCCAACATGTTGAAGTTGCTGGGAACCAGCGAGACGCAGGCGGCGAGCGATGCGCAAGCCATCGTGAAGCTGGAAACCGCGCTGGCCAAGGTTTCTCTGGATGTGACCGCGCAGCGCGAGCCGCACAACATTTATCACATGATGCCGAACAGCGGGCTGCAGGCGCTGACGCCGGCGCTGAACTGGGAGAAGTTTTATCCCGCGACGGGCACGCCGCAATTCAAGGAAATCAATGTGGCGGAGCCGGAATTCTTTAAGGGCCTGAACCAGGTGATTGCGGAAACCGATCTGCCGACGATCAAGACATATTTGCGATGGCAACTGGTGCAGTCGCTTCCGGGCACCGTTTTGCCGAAGGCGCTGGATGAGGAACAATTCGATTTCGGAGGGCGCAAGCTGGTGGGGATTCCTGAGCAGGAGCCGCGCTGGAAGCGTTGCGTAGCCAGCACCGACGGCGCGCTGGGGGAGGCTTTAGGCAAGGCGTATGTGGAGGAGAAGTTTCCCGCGTCCAGCAAAGAGCAAACTTTGCAGCTGATTCATGACATCGAAGCGGCCATGGGCCGGGACATTGAAAGCCTGGACTGGATGAGCCCGGAAACCAAGAAGCTGGCGGAAGAGAAGTTGCATTTGATCGCCAACAAGGTCGGCTATCCGAATACATGGCGAGATTATTCCAGCCTGACGGTGGAGCGCGGCAATGCGCTGGGCAATAGCCTGCGCGCGGCCGAGTTCGAGTCCCATCGCCAACTGGCAAAGATTGGCAAGCCGGTGAATCGCGATGAGTGGGGAATGTCTCCCCCCACGGTAAACGCGTATTACAACCCCAGCATGAACGACATCAACTTCCCGGCCGGGGTGCTGCAATCTCCGTTCTTCGATCCGTCATCCAGCGCTGCCCTGGATTACGGCCACATTGGCCTTTTCATGGGCCACGAAATCACGCACGGATTTGACGATCAGGGCCGGCAGTTCGACGGACACGGCAATCTGCACGACTGGTGGACGAAAGAAGATGCGGACAAATTCACCGACAAGGCAGACTGCCTGGTGAACGAATACAGCCAGTTCAGCGTGGGCGACACCAAGCTCAACGGCAAGCTCACGCTGGGCGAGAACACGGCCGACAATGGCGGGGCGCGGCTGGCCTACATCGCGTTTCTGGCGCGCGCGGCGGAGCAGGGACTGGATGTGGATAAGAAAATCGCCACTGGATACACGCCCATTCAGGAATTTTTCCTGGGATTCGCGCAGGATTGGTGCGCGGTGTGGCGTCCAGAACTGGAGCGGCTGATTGCGACGACTGATCCGCATTCGCCCGACCGCTTCCGGGCGAACGGAGTCCTGGTGAACATGCCGGAGTTTTCCAAAGCGTTCGGCTGCAAGGCCCCACAGCCTATGGTCGCAGTGAAGGCATGCAGAGTGTGGTAGCGGACGCAGGGCTTGCAGGAACTGGTTGCTAATTGAGGAAGTACTGCCGGTAGAGCGTGTCGCGCTGGGCGGGGCGGAAGCCGGCGTCGCGAATGATGCGGCGCAACTCTTCTTCTGTGGTGCAGTTGGTTACGCCGGCGGCTCGCACCACATTTTCTTCTAACATCACCGAACCGACGTCGTTGCCGCCGAAGCGCAGACCCATCTGGCAGACTTTGAGGCCTTGCGTGACCCAACTCGATTGCACGTTCACGAAGTTCGAGAGATATAGGCGCGAGATGGCCAGCACCTTCAGGTATTCGACGGCTGTGGCTTCGTCCCAGTGGCGGCCGCCGAGGGCGGTGTTTTGTGGCTGGAAGCTCCACGGGATGAAGGCGGTAAAGCCGCCGGTCTCTTCCTGCAGATCGTAGAGTTCCTGCAGATGGTTGATGCGGTGTTTGTAATCCTCGCCGACGCCGAACATCATGGTCGCGGTGGTGCGCATCCCGATCTGATGCGCGGTACGGTGCACGTTGATCCAGTCGCCGGTGAGGCATTTCAGGCGGGCGATTTTGTAGCGGACTTCGTCGTCGAGAATCTCAGCGCCGCCGCCGGGAATGGAATCGAGGCCGGCATCGCGCAGGCGGAGAATCGTGTCACGAATACTGAGGCTGCTGTATTCGGCGATGGCGATAATCTCTGACGCGGAATAGCAGTGCAGATGAACCTGCGGAAAACGCTGTTTGATGCCGCGCAGCATTTTTTCGTGCCAGTCAATCTTCAGATCAGGATGGAGGCCGCCCTGCATCAGCACGCCGGTGCCGCCGAGTTCAACGGTCTCGCGAATCTTCTCGTAAATGGTATCGAAATCGAGGATGTAGCCTTCTTTCGCGGCGGGCCCTTTCAGCGGGCGATAAAAGGCGCAGAAGGTGCAGTATTCGGTGCAGAAATTCGTGTAATTAATGTTGCGGTCGATGATGTAGGTGACCGTACCTTCGGGATGAAGCTGGCGGCGCAGCGCGTCGGCTTCCATACCGATGCCGATCAGGTCATCGGACTCGAACATCTCCAGCGCTTGCTGCTTGGTGAGAGACATGTTGACTATTCAATTCTAACGGAGGATGGCAGTTGGCTCCAAATGAGCGGGCGTGGCGCTACTTCTTCTTCATCCGGAGATATTCAATGAGCGAGACCACCGCGCCGATCACCGCCAATCCGATCAGGATGGCCATGGACGGCTTGTAATACTTAGAGAAGAAACCCAAGATATGCCTGCCATAGACGAATCCCAGGGCGGCCTCGACGAAGTAGCGAATCCCGCGGCCAAGGGTTAACGCGCCTAGGAATTTCTTTTTCGAGTACTGCATGGCGCCCGCGGCCAAGAGAAACGGCAAGAAAGGAAACGGTGGAGGCAGTAAGGCGGGAAGCGCGACCGCGGCGAATCCCCAGCGTTCAAAGGCCCGGATGACCTGCTGAGTTCGCTTCCTGGAGAGCTTGCGCTCCATGGTCTCTTTGCCGCCCTTGCGGGCCAACGCATAAGTAATGTAGCCGCCGACGACCGCACCGAGCGTGGCCATCAGGCCATAGTAGGGCCAGGGCTCGCGATGACGGGCGGCCAGCCAGATCGTCAGCACGTCCATGCTGCCGGTGAGAGGAATCACGGAATTGTCGGCAATGCCTAGCAGGATCAGACCTGGGCCACCCATGCGGCGCAGGTGGCGCCACACCGACATTGCCAGAAGCGGATGAAGATGCGGAAGCATTCAGGTTGTAGGAGTTTACAGGCTGCTATCGCGATTGCGCTATACAGGCTTTTGCGGTGCTCAGAAAATCGATTGGTGGAGCGACGGGCAGGGCGCCAATCTCGGCCGCATAGCGATAGAACAGCCGCAAGCCTTCCAGACAGGGCGCGTCGAGCTGGTAATAAATGTTGTCGGTGAGGTAGGAGCGCACATCAGCTTCGCTGAGGGCGAGCCTGGGAGCCCATTCACGGCTGATGTGGTCGAGACTGGCAGGTTCCAGTCCGTGATCGCGAGATTGCTCGAAGATTGTAGCCAGATCTAGCACAGGCCCGCTAGTGTCGCTTCGCGACGCGGACAGCCGGGGGCGGCTGTCCCCACACAGGGCTTGCTGACGAACTGCCCAGAAGGCGAAGACGAACGGTTTGCCGGTGTAGCGAATCCATTCTTCGGCGAGATCGAGTGTGAGATAGCGCGAGCGGTCGATTTGCAGCGCGGGATCACCAATCACTAATCCGGCATCGTGCTCGGCCAGCATTTTGTCGATGTCGGGCGGCATCGGGGTAAAGGTTCGACCGCCGCCCAGCCATTTTTCAAACAGAACTTTGGTCAGCGCCACTGAGGTCATCGAAGACGTATCCAAAGCCACGGTGCGAATCTTATCTACCGGCACTTTGCTGGCTAAGAGAATAGAGCGCACGGGCCGGCGCGAGGCGATCGCGACGCCGGGCAGAACCAGCAGTCCGGGGATTTGCGTGTAAGCGGCCGCCGGAATGATTCCGATGTCGGCGGTCCCGGCCTCGAGCGCGCGAGCGCAGACCGAGGGCAGCGTGTAAGAAATCTCAAACTCGTCGCCCGCGTCGCCGTGCTCGAAATCCCACATCAGGGGCGCAGTATTAAGGTAGGAAATCGCAGAGATTTGCAGACGTCTCATTCCTGTTTTGATTCTAGCAGAGGTTTTTGATCACCCCTTGTGACGGCTTCCCTTGACACTGCCTTCGGCGAATGACTACAGTCCGCCCAGTCAAGGAAAACTGGAGTAGAAACTTGCCGAACGCCGTAGCCGCCCCCACCACCCATATTCTGGAATGGCTCGCCATCTCGCTGACCCAGGGCCTTGGGCCGACCAAGGCGCGGAAGTTGGTGGAGCACTTCGGCAGCGCGTTAGCAGTGTTCCATGCGTCGCTCACGGAGCTGGAGGGCACGGGGATTCAGGCGGTTTCGGCGCAATCGATGGCTACGGGAAAGTCTGCGGAACTGGCGCGGGAGGAGATTTCTCGCGCTGCCGCTGCGGGTGTGACGATTGTTACTGGTGAAGACCCTTGTTATCCAGCGCGGCTGAAAGAGATTTACGACCCGCCGCTGGTGTTATTTGTTCGGGGCAATCCCGAAGTGCTGCGGCAGCCCGGAATCGCCATGGTTGGCACGCGGCATCCCACACCGTATGGCTCGGGGATGGCGGAGCGGCTGGCGACGGATCTGGCGGCGCAAGGATTGGCGATTATCAGCGGCATGGCTCGGGGAGTCGATACCGCCAGCCATCGCGGAGCGATTGCGGCCAAAGGCAAAACCATCGCGGTGTTCGGCACGGGGGTGGATGTGATTTATCCCAAGGAAAATTCGCGGCTGGCGGAGCAGATTCTTGCCTTGGGCGGCGCGTTGATTTCTGAGTTCCCGATGGGGACGTTTGCAGCCCCGCAAAATTTTCCCATCCGCAACCGGATTCTGAGCGGGATGTCAGTCGGCGTGCTCGTCGTAGAAGCCGCGGAGTATTCCGGAACTCGCATTACGGCGCGCTGCGCTCTCGAGCAAAATCGGGACGTTTTCGCCGTGCCCGGAAATGTCACGAACAAAAATTCCTGGGGCCCAAACAGCCTGATTAAGCAGGGCGCGAAGCTGGTCGCGACCTGGGAAGATGTGTGGGAAGACCTTCCAGCCGAGGTCAAGCTGGCACTGACTCCCGCAGCCTCGCTTGAATCCGCCGGCGCGTCTTCCGCATCTCTATTCCCGGACGAAGGCCTTCCGCCACACGAGAAACGGATTCTGAGTCTGCTGAAATCCGACGAGGCCACGCATATTGACGAATTAGTGGAGCGACTGGAAGCTGAGTTGTCTTCCTCCGAGATTTTCGCAGCTCTGTTTGAGCTAGAGTTGACGGGCAAAATCCGACAGATGCCGGGGAAGAATTTTGTAAAAAACTTCTAAAGGCGGCTTCTAGCTACTGGCTTCTAGCTGCTAGCTCAACCGAGGTGGTCCAATCGAAGACTTCAAAGATTTGCGGGTTTGGGCCAAAGCTCACGAATTAACCGTAGCCATCTATCAAACGACGCGCGCTTTTCAAGATTTGGAAGCAAAAGTCCTCGAAGTCCAGCGCATGCTAGCCTCACTCGCGCAAAGCCTGAAAGTCACGGTTTTAGCTAATAGCTAGCAGCTAGAAGCTAGAAGCTTTTCAGCGGTAACTTGTTGCCGCCGTCCCATTCGTGCTAGCTTCGAAGCGAAATCTTAAGAACTGAGGGTCCATTGGTAAAAAGTTTAGTCATCGTCGAATCGCCGGCCAAGGCGAAAACCATCCAGAAATATCTGGGGAAGGGATTTACTGTCGAGGCCTCGCTCGGCCACGTGAAAGATCTGCCCAAGAGCACGCTGGGCGTGGATACGAACAACGAGTTTGAGACCGACTATGTTGTAATCCCTGGGAAAGAAAAAGTTCTGGCCAAGCTAAAAAAGCTGGCAGGACCGATGGATGCGATCTATCTGGCGCCTGACCCGGATCGCGAAGGCGAGGCAATTGCGGCCCATCTTGCGGGCGAACTCGAGGGCAACGGCGCCAAGGCGAAAAAAGGGAAAAAGAAGAAGACAGATAAGGATGCGCCGCCGCGCATTCAGCGCGTCACCTTTAACGAAATTACCAAGCGGGCCGTGCAAGCGGCGTTCGAGCATCCGCGCGCCATCGACCAAAATCTAGTCGACGCGCAGCAGGCCCGGCGCGTGCTCGACCGCCTGGTCGGCTATCAGGTTTCGCCTCTTCTTTGGGATAAAGTGCGTCGCGGCCTTTCCGCCGGTCGCGTGCAGACGGTCGCTCTGCGATTGATCGTGGAACGCGAACGCGAAATCAAGGCGTTCGAGAAGAAAGAATATTGGACGATCGATGCGCACCTCGCAGCCAGCAAGCCGCCCGCATTCGACGCGCGATTCGTAGGCAAGGGCGAAGAGAAGATCGAGGTCACGAACGGCGAGGATGCGGAAAAGATCCGCGCGGCGATTGAGCAAGCGGACTGGCTGGTACGCTCGGTCGACAAGAAAGAACGCCGCCGCAACGCCGCGCCTCCGTTCACGACGAGTAAGCTGCAGCAGGACTCTTCCCGCAAGCTGCGTTTCAGCGTGAAGCGCACCATGATGATCGCGCAACGTCTGTATGAAGGCGTAGAACTGGGCGAAGAAGGCCTCGTCGGTCTCATCACCTATATGCGTACTGACTCGACGCGGGTTGCGCCGGAGGCGATCCAGGAAGTGCGCGAATACGTTGGGACGGAATACGGGGCGGCCTACCTGCCCGAGACGCCGAACACATATAAAGAGAAGAAGGAAGCGCAGGCGGCGCACGAAGCCATCCGGCCGACCGCGGCGATGCGCCATCCCGATCAGATCAAACAGTATTTGAAAGAAGATGAATTCAAGGTCTACAAGCTGATCTGGCAGCGCTTTGTGGCATCGCAGATTATGCCCGCGGTCTTCGACCAGACCACGGTCGACATTGATGCCAAGGCGAAGAACGGCGATGTGTTCTGGTTCCGCGTGACCGGATCGGTACTGAAGTTCGACGGCTTCCTGCGGGTCTACGAAGAATCGAAGGAAGGCAAGGACGAAGAAGACGAAGAGCTGAAGCACAAGCTGCCGGCGCTGGAAGCAGGACAGAAACTCACGCTGAAAGAACTGAAGCCGGAGCAGCATTTCACCGAGCCGCCGCCGCGCTACAACGAAGCGTCGCTGGTGAAGGAATTGGAAGAACGTGGAATTGGGCGTCCGTCAACCTATTCGGCAATTCTTTCGACCATTCAAGAGCGGCAGTATGTACAGAAACTGGGCGGCAAGTTTACGCCGACGGAAATCGGCTTAGTCGTTACCGATCTGCTAGTGGAAAATTTCCGCGACATTTTCGACGTGGCCTACACTGCGCGGCTGGAAGAAGAACTCGACGAAATCGAAGAGGGCAAAGAGAAGTGGACCGACACGCTCGCCGAGTTTTACAAGAAATTCCAGAAGGATCTCAAATATGCCGAAAAGCATATGGAGAACATCAAGCGGATGGAAAAGCCCACAGACGAGAAGTGCGAGCGCTGTGGCGCACCGCTGGTGATCAAGTGGGGCAAGCACGGGTCGTTCTATGCGTGCAGCACCTACGATAAAGAAGATCCGAACACATGCACGTTTACCAAAGAAAATCCGATTAACCTGCCCGACCTCGATTCGGCTGATGTGCAGGAGACGACGCAGGAAGAATATTGCGAGAACTGCGGGCGGGTGATGGTGCTCAAGCGCGGGCGCTTCGGACAGTTCATGGCTTGCACGGGCTATCCGGATTGCAAGACTACGCGGCGTCTCGACCAGGGCAAGAAAGTTCCCGACATTCCGCTCGACGAGCCCTGCCCGAAGTGCGGGCGCAATATGATGATCCGGCATGGACGCTTCGGCGAGTTCACCGCGTGTAGCGGCTATCCTGAATGCAAGTATGTGAAGCAGAACTTTATCGGCGTGAAGTGTCCGGAGTGCAAAGACGGCGAACTGGTGGAGAAACGAGCGCGTAAAGGCAACACGTTCTATGGATGCGGAAATTATCCGAACTGCAAATTCACCTCGGCGCATCGACCGATTGCCGAAAAATGTCCGAGCTGCGGCAGCGAGTACCTGGTCGAGAAAAATCTCAAGGCCGGACCGGTGATCGCCTGCCCGAACAAAGAATGCGACTACGAGCGGCCTGCGCCAGCTCCGGAAGCAGCGGCAACCAGCGCGTAATCATTTAGCGATTTTGCGATCGGGTGATTGGAAATTGCCTTCGGTTTCACTTGTGAGCCGTCGGCATTAGAATCGCCCAATCGCTTAATGACCCAATCATTCAATTTCTCAATTCCCAGACGAGGTGTTTCATGGCCAAAAAGCCTACTGCTGCCGATGCTCAACTGATTCTCCAACTCTACGATCTGCGCCGCGAACCTGAGATGCGCAAGGCGCGCAGTTGGTGGTTCACAGAATTCTGGCCGTCGAGCGCGGACGATTTCATGAAGATCGCGTTCACGGCGGGATCGCAGGAAAATAACTGGCTGCGCCAGGTATCGGGCTACTGGAGCATGGCCGCATCATTCGTATTGCACGGCGTGCTGAACTCGGATTTGTTCCTGCAACCCGCGGTGAGCGGCGAAATGTTCATCGTATTTGCCAAGGTTCATCCCTTTCTCAAAGAGTTGCGCGAAAAATCCGGCGATCCGCAGATGTTCGGACTCATCGAGAAAGTCATCATGAGTTCCAAGTATGGCCGGGAACGTTTCAAGTTCATGCAGAAGCGGGTAGAGACGATGCGGGAAAGAATGGCCTCTAAAAAAGCCAGCTAGAGAATTGCAGGCCATTCTAAATCCCGTCGCGTGCGTGACCGGTGCGACGACTGGTGTCAATCGAACGACGACCGACGGCAGTACTGCGCGTGACTTCCCTTTTCACCGCCGGTGATCTGTTATTCTAATCGGCTGTGCGGATGATCTGGTGGTTCCTGATCCTGGGTGTGAGTACGCTGGTCGTGGTGTGCGTGGCAATCGCCTTGTACATGCGTTTGCGGCGGCACTTGCAGGCTGCACACGCGGCCCAGGAGCTTAACGCCAGCCAACTGGAGCGCGAGGATCAGTCGGGCAAGATTGAGGGATGACACTCCGCGTGGAAGATTCGGAGACTTTTCCATGGAAAAACCGGCAATGCAAGTTCTAGACAATTCGAAGGAACACCACCTCGTTCCTGATGCTGTGCGGCAGGTCGGCTTGGTGGTTAGTGGAAGCCTGTTCGTGGCGTTGTGCGCACATATCACGATTCCGCTGCCGGGCACTCCGGTGCCGCTAACGGTACAAAACTTTGGCGTGCTGCTGGTGGGTTTGCTGTTCGGTAGCCGTCGCGGGTTTGCGGCGCTTGCGCTTTATCTGGCGGAAGGCGCCATGGGAATGCCGGTATTCAGTCCGTTGGGTCCGGGAGGAATCGCGCAATTGCTGGGTCCGACTGGCGGATTCTTGCTGGCCTACCCGCTGGTTGCGTGGGTTGCAGGATACGTGATGGAACGAGGTCGCCGGAGCTTTGCGCGTGCCGCGATCGGTGGCCTTCTCGGTGAAGTTGTACTTTTCACCGGAGGGTTGGCCTGCCTGGCGGTTCTCACGCATTCGCTCGCGCAAGCGTTCCGCTGGGGACTCTATTGGTTTCTGTTTGCGGAAATTATCAAAGTGATGGTTGCCGCCGGGATTACGGCTCAATGGCAACGCAACCCCGCGAGTGGCGAAAAGAAGTAGGCTTAGGTAGCTGGAGTTTAAACAATGACGGTTAGTTCCGAACAAGAAACGCAACCATCCCGCGCCGGCGACTCGCAGGTGCGTGAAATTTCGATCGCTCACAGCCCCGATTCTGACGACGCCTTCATGTTTTATGGCCTCGCGACCAGCAAGGTTCGCGTGCCTGGACTGCGCTTCACGCATACGCTTTGCGATATTGAAACCTTGAATCAGAAGGCGCGCGAAGGCGTATACGATGTGACCGCGATTTCGTTTCACGCCTATCCTTATATACAGGACCAGTACGCGCTCATGTCGTGCGGAGGCAGCGTGGGCGAGGGCTATGGGCCCATGATCGTTTCTCCGCGGCCATTCACGCAAAGTGAGATTAAGGAGAAGCGCATCGCGGTTCCCGGAAAGCTCACCACCGCCTATCTTGCGCTACAGCTTTTTGCTCCAGGAGCGGAGACGGAAGTCGTCCCCTTCGACCAGATTATTCCGCAGGTGCTCGAGGGTAAGTACGAGGCTGGACTGATCATCCATGAAGGCCAATTGACCTACGACAAAGCCGGCTTGCACCGCATCGTCGACCTTGGCCGCTGGTGGCAGAAGATGACCGGATTGCCGCTGCCGCTGGGAGGCAATGCCATCCGCCGCGCGCTCGGGCCGGAACTCATCTCCGCGGTCAACAGTGCGTTGCGCGACAGCATTCAGTACGCGCTCGACCATCGCGAAGAAGCTTTGTCCTACGCCATGCAGTTCGCGCGCGAGCTCGACTCGCAAACCGCCGACCGTTTCGTCGGCATGTACGTGAACGAGCGGACTCTTGACTACGGCCCGGAAGGACGCGAGGGCGTCGCGCGCTTGCTGGATATGGGCCATAAGGCTGGCATCATCGGGCCTGAAGCGCACGTGGATTGGGTTGGGTGAAGCTTCTAGCTGCTAGCTTCTCACTATAAAAGCCGAGTCGATGAAACAAGTTTTGCGGCTATGCCATGGCCACGGTTTACGGAATGTCCTTCCTGCTGCACGTATGCTCTTACCCGAAAGAGGATGTGCCGGCAGAGATTTGGGCTGGGGCAGTTTTCATGTGCTCAAGTGCGCTTTATTTCCGCCTGGCACCGAGCATGAGTTCAATTCCGAAATAGTTTCACTATTGAGTCACGAAGCACATAAGCGGCTTTGCTAGCAGCTAGGAGCTAGGAGCTTGTCCCCTCAAACCCTCCTGATCGACGCCGACGATACACTCTGGGAGAACAACATTTATTTCGAGCGGGCCATCGCACGCTTCATTTCGTTCCTCAATCATCACGAGTTTTCTCCCGAACAAGTGCGCGGCGTGCTCAATGATGTGGAGCGGGAATGCATCGTGAAGCATGGCTACGGCCTGCACAGCTTCGCGCACGCGCTGGTCGATACATTTGAACGCCTCAGCCTGGGGCCAGTTACGCCGGAGTTGCACGCCCAGATCAACGGCTTCGCGCACACCATCGCCGATCATCCGATCGAGATCCTGCCCGAGGTCGTGGAGACGCTGCAGTATCTGTCGGCCCGGCACCATCTCATCCTGATGACCAAAGGTGCAATTGTCGAGCAGACAGGAAAAATCGAGCGCTCAGGATTGAAAGATTATTTTGCGGCGACGGAGATTGTCGCGGAAAAGGACGCCGCTGCCTATCACACGCTCGTCGAGAAATATGAACTCGCCCACGACTCCACGTGGATGATCGGCAACAGTCCGAAATCTGATATCAATCCGGCGCTAGCTGCGGGACTCCATGCGGTTTTTGTTCCTCACGGCAACACCTGGATTCTCGAACACGATGAACTGAATGCGGCTCCGCCGCCGCAGCGTTTGCTGATCGTGGGCCGCTTTGCTGAACTGCGCGAGCACTTCTAAAACTACTCCACAGATGGGTCGGAATCAGATTCGTAAACTGCTTCAATCTTTAGCACCAAACTAACCAACAACGGCTCTCCCTGTGGTTGTTCCTGCGTGTTACGCTCATTTTGCTCAGCATTCTCGGACCACTCGTCTATCGTGGAAACCAATAATTTCCGCAGGCTGTTGCGCACGGTGGAAGCTCTCTCCGATCTCGGACCGGAGCTAACGGCCGAGCGCGAATTCACCGACACATCGCGGCGCATGTTGTCGGCTGTAATGGAAGCCGCGGGTGCGCGCGAAGGTGCGCTTTTCGTTTTCAATGAGAAGCCCACCATGCTGACTTCCGTGGCAGCAGACGGCTTCGCCATGCTGCCCGAGCCGGACTTCATTCCTCTTCTTCCCAAGCACGCTCATGCCCTCGCCGCGGCGCGCGGCCCGATTGTGCTCAACCCGTCCACGTACTCGGTATTTCTCAGCTCGAATGGCAACGTCGCTCCTGAGTTGTTCAAGTGCATCGCTCCGCTCAAATCGGTGGGTAAGCTTGCCGGGGTTATTGCTTTGGGACGCCGTCCCGGCGATGCACCCTACATGGAAGCAGAACTCGATGCGGTCGAGCTGCTGTGCAGCTACATCGGGCTGGCCGTGCACAACCACGCGCTGACGCAGACGCTGGCGCAGCGGGTCACGGAAAATTTGCGGCTCATGGCTTCACTGCACGGATTCTATGACAGCGCTCTCGAAGCGTTCGCTACCGCCATCGATGTGAAGCACGTAAATATTCACGGCCACTCTCTGCGCGTAGGGCGCTACGCGGCTGCGATTGGCGAAGCGATGGGCGTCGAAGCCGGAGACGTTGCCGCGCTGCGCAGCGCTGGATACTTACACGATATCGGTAAGGTGGCTGTCGACCGCCGTCTATTCAGCAAGCCGTCGGCGCTCAACCCGGAGGAATTCCGCGAGATGGCAGATCATACCGTGGTCGGCCATCAGATCGTCAGCAGCGTGGAGTTTCCCTGGCCGAAGATTCACGAGTCGGTACGCTGGCATCATGAGCGCTGCGACGGCTCCGGATATCCCGACGGCTTGGCCAATGAAGAATTGCCTGTGCCCGTGCGCATCATGGCGCTGGCCGATACCTTCGATGCGATGACCAGCCTGCGGCCCTACCGCGAGCCTCTTTCGCTGGGCGGCGCGTTGACCGATCTGGTGCGCATGACTCCGCAGAAATACGATCCCGCTGTGGTGCAGGCCCTGCTGATCCAGGTGCGGCGCGATGCCGTGGGCAGTAATCGAACTCCGCTGCTGGCGGACCATATGGCGGTGAACATCGCTCCCACCGATGTGGATCAGTTGGCCGCAACCTTACAGCACAAAGTCTCCCGCGGCAAGGTGTATCTGACGTAATTCTCGGCTTCTGGCTTGCCTTTTGCCCGTGGGTCCAACGGTAACCTCGGCCTTCGGTTACCTTCGAGGCAGCAACTTTTTGCTCCCCGTGGGTTGATAATAAGAGGGCTGTGGCCTTTCTTTCATCCGGAGTCTTCATGCCTGTGGGCCGTGCGAAGATCGGGATTTTCTTTCTCTGCGTCGGCTTGGCGTGCGCCGTACCGCCCCTGCTTGCGAAAAAGAAGGACAAGCCTGTTGCTAGCGCCGGTGATCAGCGCCGCGCCCTCCACGCTCTCAATCGCCTGACCTTCGGACCGCGTCCGGGAGACGTGCAGCGCGTCATGGCGATCGGCGTGGATCAGTGGATTGATCTGCAACTGCATCCCGAAAAAATCGATGACATCGCGCTCGTGGCGCATCTGGAGCCGCTTCGTACAACACGCCTGAGCACGAAGGAACTGGCTGAAGATTTTCCGGATGGCCAGGAGATCAATCAGATCATTAGTGGCAAGCGAGCCATGCCCACTGACGCGGCATTGCGAATGGTGTATCAAATTCAGATCGACCGGCAACTGGAACGAAAAGAGCGCTTGCAGGAAGCCAAAAATACAAATCCTGCAGTTGCCGATCGCGCCAGCGAAACTCCGAGTGATGGTTCGACCATGGCACCCGGCTCATCTGGAGCCGGCAAGAATGCGTCCGCGGATAATTCTGCAATGAATGCGGGCAGCGCAGGCAACGACGCAGCCGCCGATGCAAATACAAGAGCTGTTGCGGACACCGGTGATGCGATGGCGTCCACCGTGCCAGCAAAGCCGAGTCCTGAGGAAGAAGAGCAGGCGCGCCGCCGCGAGGCGCAGCTTTACACGGACCTGGATGTCCAGCAACTGCCGAGCCTTTCCCCCGATGAGCGCTTCAAGAAAATTCTCAAGATGTCTCCGGATGCGCAGCGTTCGCTGGCCGATTCCTTGCGCGGCGGCAAAGGCCCGGAGTTTCTAGAGGGCTTGTCTGCGAAGCAGAAGGAAACTCTGCTCGCCATGAATAATCCTGCCGGCGTTGTGACCAGCGAACTGGCGCAGGCGAAGCTTGTGCGGGCTATCTACAGCGATCGCCAGCTGGAAGAAGTGATGACTGATTTTTGGTTCAACCACTTCAATGTGTTCGCGGACAAGGGAGTGGATCGGCTGCTCATCACCGGTTATGAGCGCGATGTGATCCGCCCGCACGCCCTCGGAAAATTTGAGGACCTGCTCGTGGCCACGGCGAAGAGTCCGGCCATGTTGTTCTACCTGGATAACTGGCTGAGCGTGGGACCGGATTCGGCGCAGGCCTTGGGCATTCCGCTGCATCCGTACGGTCCCTACGGCGGCCTCCATCCGCCACGCCCCAATCAGGGCAAACGCCCGAGCGGGCTGAATGAGAACTATGGGCGCGAGCTGCTGGAGCTGCACACGCTGAGTGTGAATGGCGGCTACTCGCAGCGCGATGTTACCGAGGTTGCCAAAGTCTTTACCGGGTGGACCATCGACAAGCCCTACCAGGGAGGCAGTTTCAAGTTCGATCCACGCATGCACGAGCCCGGACCCAAGTTCGTGCTCGGTCGCCGCATTAAGCCCAAGGGCGAAGACGAGGGATTGGAGGTGCTGCACCGGTTGGCCACGAGCCCCCAGACGGCGCACTTCATCTCACTCAAGCTCGCGGAACGCTTCGTTGCGGACGATCCGCCGCCAGCCTTGGTCGATCGCATGGCGAAAACGTTTTTGAAAAAGAAGGGCGACATACGCGAAGTCATGACCGTGCTGCTTCATTCGCCCGAGTTTTGGGATGACGGCGCGTATCGTGACAAGGTGAAAACGCCGCTGGAATTCGTGGCGTCGGCGGTACGCGCCACAGGCGCCGAGGTCGACGATGCAACGCCCCTGGTCCGCCAGCTCAACAACATGGGCATGCCGCTTTACGGAGCACAGCCGCCGACGGGCTATTCGATGAAGGCAGAAACCTGGGTGAGTTCGTCCGCGCTGCTCAACCGCATGAATTTTGCTTTGGCGCTGACCAGCGGCAAGATCAAGGGCGTGAAGGTGGACGTGGCGCAATTGGCCGGAAGCAATGCATCCAGTTCACCGCCGGCGGATTCGACGGTAACGCTTTCCGCGCTGGAAGCCTCGTTGCTGACCGGGGACGTGTCCAAACAAACGCACGATTCGATTACCGCACAGATCAATGGATCAAAGACCAATGGACCAAAGATCGATGGAGCGCAGATCGATAAAGCGAAGATCGACGGCGCAAAGAGCGATGCGGTGAAGAGCGACGGCGCAGTGAACGGTGTGCCAGCGAAGCAGAACAATAAGGCCGGAGCGAGCAAGCCAGCGAATTCAGCGCGTCCCCCTGACGTAAGCACGATCGCGGGTCTACTGCTGGGCTCGCCGGAGTTTCAGAGGAGATAGCTGCCAGGAGCGTTTCTATGTCCATCACACGTCGCGTCTTTCTTCGTAACAGCGCACTCGCCGTGGTCGGTACCGCCGCCGTGCCAAGCTTTCTGGCTCGCGCCGCGATGGGCGCGGCTGCGCCGGGGACGCGCACCAGGCGCCTGGTCGTGATTTTTCAGCGGGGTGCGGCCGATGGGCTGAATATCGTGGTACCTCACGCCGAGCCGCAATACTACGCCATGCGGCCCAGCATCAATATTCCGCGCAAGGCTGTGCTCGATCTCGATGGCTTCTTCGGCTTGCATCCATCGCTCGAGCCATTTCAGCCGCTCTGGCAGCAGCGTCAACTGGCGATTGTGCACGCCGCCGGTTCACCCGATCCCAACCGCTCGCACTTCGATGCGCAGGACTTCATGGAATCGGGCACGCCGGGCGTCAAGTCCACAGAGGACGGATGGCTCAATCGCGCTTTGCGCAACCTGCCGGCGCCGCCGCAGAAATCGGCCTTCGAGGCCATTGCCATGGGACCATCGATCCCGCGCATTCTGGCTGGCTTGGAACCAGCCATTGCGATCAACAATATTAACGATTTCGCCGTCGGCGGCCGCAATCCGAAAGCTTCGCCCGTGGCCAATACCTTCGAGGCCATGTACGACCACTCCCTCGACACCGTGATGCACGGGACCGGCGAAGAGACGTTTGACGCGGTGAAGATGCTCAAGGCCGCGGACCCATCGCAATACAAGCCCGCGCCGGGCGCCGATTATCCCAAGGGACGCTTCGGCGATAGCCTGCGCCAGCTTGCGCAACTCATCAAGGCGAATCTCGGCGTGCAGGTGGCATTTGCCGATATTGGCGGCTGGGACCATCACGTCAACGAAGGTGCGACCGAAGGCCAGATCGCTAACGTGCTGCATGACTTCTCGCAATCGCTCGCGGCATTCTGGACCGATCTCGGCGATCTCGGCGAAGACACCGTTGTCGTCACCATGTCGGAATTCGGCAGAACGGCACGCGAGAACGGAAATCGCGGCACCGACCACGGCCACGCCAACGTGATGTTTGTTCTAGGCGGACCTGTGAAAGGTGGCAAGGTCTACGGACGCTGGCCGGGGCTCGATCAATCACAGCTTTATGAAGGACGCGATCTGGCGTTGACTACGGATTTTCGTCAGGTGCTCGGCGAAGCCGTTGCGCGGCACATGGGGAACAAGAATCTTGGGACGGTTTTTCCGGGGTATGACAATCAGCCGGGGAAATTTTTGAGGTTGTTGGGGTAGCCACAACGAAGACAACGGCGTAGCCGCACTAGATTTCGATCAGCACATCGCCGCCTTGAATCTTCAGCGGATACACGGTAACTTTCATGTTCGGATCTTGGACCGCTTGGCCGGTCTTGGTGTCCCACGCCCAGCCGTGCCAGGGACAGACAACCTTACTACCTTCGATCATTCCCTGCCCCAGCGGGCCGCCACGGTGCGGGCAAACGTTATCCAGGGCGCTGTAGACGCCATTAACATTCGCCACACAGACGGCCTTCGCACCGCAGGGAAATTCCTTGGCTTCGTCGACGAGAGGAAGTTCGGGTTCCGTAGTGAGCTTGATGAAGTTTGCCATGAGTCCTCAATCTTTCCGGCATGCACTCCTGACAGAATTGTACCCTTGTGAGGTGTTCGACTTTCCGATCACCGATGCGCGGGATAGATTTTTTGCGTTGGACTCTAGCGCGAACATCCTTGATAGTGGAATCACTTCGCAAACCAGCTCTGCAGCCGGTCCCGCGAAGCTGATGTTTGCATGCTGGCCCTGCCGTCGGTATTGCAATTCTCCTGACCCTGTTGTTCTCCACTCCATCTGAGCCCACGCCATTCGGCCTCGCGCCGGTAGTGTGCTCTTCAGACCAAGAACAGGAGATTCCAATGAAATCGATTCGCAAGTACGCCTACGCCGTTGTTTTGACTTTGAGCGCCCTGAACTTCGCACCCAACCTGGCTTCTGCCCAGGATGAGGTGGGAAGCTTCACATTGCCCCACGAAGTACTCTGGCAAAATGCCGAGGTTCCGGCTGGAGATTACAGGTTCACGCTCCAAGCCATGGGTCCGACAGAAATGCTAACGCTCACCAAGATGTCAGGGGCGACGGCGTCCTTCATGCTGATGGTGAACGATACCGAGACGATAGATGGTTCCGAGACGGCACGCCTCGTAATCCATTCGAAATCCGGCAGCAGTTACGTCAGCTCCATGACGCTTCCGCAGTTCGAGGTCACACTGCACTTCGCAGCACCCAAGAACTATGAGAAGGAGATAGCTCAGGCGCACGCACCTGCCACGAACATCTCAGCCCAATAGCCGCCCGCAACACGAGAGCCGATCCACCATGGATCGGCTCTCGGTTTTTCAGTTTCTGTGGCTTAGCCAACACTGGAGAAGCGATTTCTAGCGGTTGGCAACGTCTTACGATGGACCCGGCGTCCGCGAATTCCCTCTTACCTCTTCGCTCAACACAATCGCTTCGGCAATCTCTCGCATGGCCTTGCGCTTTTGCCGGCTCTGCCGCTGCAATGCGAGATAGGCTTGCTCCTCGCTCAATCCCAAGTCGCGCTGCAGAATTCCCTTGGCACGTTCCACCACTTTACGGGTTTGCAATTGTTCAGCCAGGTTGGAGTTTGCGTCTTCCAGTCGCGCCATTTCAATCTCGGCGCCTACCAGAAACCCGACCGTCGAGATCAACCGAATCTCTCTTCGCCGGTAGACATGAGGCTGACGGTGCTGCAGGTTGATGACTCCCACTACGCGGCCCCGGCACATCAAAGGCACCGACAAGAACGCGTCGTAGCTGTCTTCCGGCAGTTCGTGGAAGAACTGAAAGCGCGAATCGAGCGCCGCCTTTTCCGAGACGGCCACCGGTTCCTGATGTTCCGCCACCCAGCCTGTAATGCCTTGCCCCACGCGGAGTTTCAGACGATCGACAACTTCCGGATGGGGATTTTTGGAAGCACGCAGAACCAACTCCTCGCCTTCCAGCACATACACCAGGCAGGAGTCGCATTTGACCAACGCAGAAGCAAATTCGACCACACGAGTCAGTACATCATGAAAGCCATCCGCCGTCGCCAGCCGATTGCCGATCTCGTGCAGCAAATCTACATGTAAATCCTCAGCTGATATTAACGAGTCCATAGTTAACAGTATGGACTTTTTCGAGACCTGTCTAACGTTAAATTTCAATGACAGTCATGCAGAATTTTCCACACGATTGTTAACGTTATTTAACATCTTCCGGGCAGACACGGCATCGACAATGTTCCCTGAGCGCCGCTGACAATACGCAAGAATTTAGCGTGCAGCGATGCAAGCTTTTTCACTTCGAGTCCACATCCGTATTCTTCACCGGCAAATCCCAGTGCCCGTCAAGAATTTCGAATCGCCGCTGCTCTTCGCGCTGGAACGTCTCCTGATCGGGATACATCTGCTTCTGCAGCGCCGCCTCATCGAATGCCTCGTTGGCCACGGTTGCATTCTTGAAGACGATGGTCACGCGATAGTCCCAGCGCCCATCTTCCGTGGTGTGATAGCGCGGCTGATCCATCCACACTTTCGCAATCCGCCCCATCTCCATTTCCTTTTTGAGCACCGGATAGTGATTTTTCTTGAAGAGTTTCAGAAACTCGTCTGCATGTCCCCACTTCGCTTTGTAGTAGTACTCCACCACAAAGGGCTTGTCAGAGGCCACGGGGGCGGATTGAGCATGCGAAACGATCGGCGATACGGCGACGAAGAAAAGAAATAACGCGAGAGCACGACACGTTGGAATCACAGAAGCCTCCTGGTGAATATCAGCTTGTACACTAACAGGAGGCCAAAGAGAAGGGTCGACAAGTTGGGAAGCAAATGGAAAACGACGAGCAACAAATTCTGAAGCTGTTCGAAGACGGAGACGGCGCCCTGATCGCCGCCGACGTTGCCGCACTCTCGCGCCTCTTCGCCGACGACTACGTGCAATACGACGAATCCGGAGAGGCTCACACCAAGCAGGAAGTGTTGAACAAGCTCAAGTCCGGCGCGATTCGCTACGTTTCAATGGTATCTACCGGCCGCCGAATCCGCCTGCTGAGCGCAGATGTGGCCATCATCCACGGCTCGGAGGAAGATGATATTGAGCAAGGTGGACAGCGCTTCCCCGTTTCCTACATTTACATGGATGTGGTGGTGAAGCGCGACGGCAGATGGCAGATCGTAGCGTCACAGTTGGCTAAATCGGAGTAGCGCCAACTCCCATGTACTAGCTTTCGGTCCGCATCCGGTTCTGCCAGTGACTCCACACAAACCAAGCCGCCCCCGCTACCAGCACCACCACAATTACCGCGTCAAACTTGTGAAAATATTTCCCCAACTCGCGCCAGTTCTGGCCTAACTTCATTCCGAGATAAGCCAGCGCCAGGCACCACGGCCACGAGCCTAGAAACGTATAAATATGAAACCGTCCCCGCGGCATCCTCGCAACTCCCGCGGGCAGCGCGATGAACGTACGAATCACCGGCAATAATCGCCCGATGAACACCGCCAGATATCCCCAGCGTGCAAAGAATCGGTCTGCCCAGTCGAGTTCTCGCCGGCCCATCAGTATCCAGCGCCCATAGCGCTCCACCAGCGGACGCCCGCCGTAGCATCCAATCTCATACGCTACCAGCGACCCCAGGTTGCAGCCGATCGCCCCCGCCGTCGCTACCCATAGCAGCTTGAACGCCCCGGTGAACACCAGATACCCGGCAAAGGGCATGATCAATTCCGAAGGCAGCGGAATGCACGCCGATTCGATCGCCATGAGCAGCGCGACCCCGCCGTAGCCCGTGGTGCTCACCACGGAATTGATGAATACAAAAATGATTGCAAGAAGTTTTTCGGTCATGAGGAAGCAGTTTCAGTTCTCAGTTTTCGGTTTCAAACCATTCCCACCTCAGAGCCGGGAACTGAGAACTAAATTAGTTTATCGGAAATCAGGAATCGAGACGCCTCGCTAGAACGAGCCGTCCTGGGTAAAGGTGTAGCCGGGCAGCGACGCGCCCTGCGGAGTCTTCGTCACTTTAATTCGCACGGTTGGCGCGTCTGGCGCGGTAATCCCGGCCGGCCGCAGCATGGCATATTGCGCGAACACTTCGTTGTACACCTTGGTGACGAGATAGTCCTGGCCGTCAGCATCGCTACGCCACACCTGCCCGAGTTGGATGGAACTCACAGCCACGATAACTTTCTTGAATGAAGTGAAGTAAGGTTCCTTCCAGACTAACGAGTGCGATCAAGTCAGTCAATCATTCCCGTGGTTACCGAGGTCTCTGCTAAGATGTTGCCCTCATGCCCCGCGGTAACATACCCCGTCAACCAGCCCGCACCGGCCGTCAGGACCGCGTGGCGCGGGCGCTCTCGCCCGCGAAGGCAGCACTTAAGAAACCGCGCGCAAGCATAGGGAATCATGTGGCGAAGGCCGCGCCTGGCCGTCCAGGCAGCGGCAAAGGCGCTGAGGCAGCCCGGAAGCCGAAAAACCAGGTCGCCTACAATCCCCTCGCTCCCGACCGCGTCGCCGAAATCCTGAAGCGCCTCGACCAGGTTTATCCCGATGTCACCTGCGCGCTCACCCACGCGAGCGCCTGGGAGCTGCTGGTCGCGACCATCCTTTCCGCTCAGTCGACCGACGTAAACGTCAACCGCGTCACACCCGATCTCTTCCGCAAATATCCCACCGTCGAAGCTTTTGCCGCGCTCACGCCGGAACAGCTCGAGCCCGACGTCCGCTCCACCGGATTCTTCCGCAACAAATCGAAATCCGTGGTCGGTGCGGCGAAGAAAATCGTCGCCGATTTCGGCGGCCAGGTTCCCGGCGACATGGAAAGCCTGCTCACCCTCCCCGGCGTCGCCCGCAAGACTGCCAACGTTGTGCTGGGTACTTGGTTCAAGAAGGCCGACGGTGTAGTCGTTGACACCCACGTTCACCGCATCTCGCGACGCCTCGAACTCACCACCAACGACGATCCGCAGAAGATCGAGCAGGACCTGATGCGCATTATTCCGCGCGAAAAGTGGATTCTCTTCTCTCACCAGATCATCTGGCACGGACGCCGCCTCTGCATCGCCCGCAAACCCAAATGCGTCGACTGCCCGCTCGAAAATATTTGCCACGCGGCCGACAAAACCTGGAGCACGGTGGAGATGCACAAGAACGCGAAAGCCTGAGTTCCTCTGCTACACTTTTTCTTCGATCCGCTTTTCTTCGAACAACGTCCCGAGGCATCGACTCATGCGCAACTTCGCACTCTTTGTTATCGTCATACTCATGAGCACCGTCGTCAACGAAACCATTGCCGCCGCCCAGACTCTTCCTGCGCCGCAGGCCGTCACCGATCCCAAGCAGATCGCTTCCAAACCCAATGCGCAAGTGGAACCCAAGAGCCTGACCATCGAAAAGCTCTACATGACACGCCAGGTCGGCCGTCCCACGTGGTCGCCTGACGGCAAAAGCATCGCCTTCATCTCCAACATGAGCGGACGAAATAACCTGTGGCTCGTCCCCGCTGAAGGTGGATGGCCGATCCAACTTACGGTCAGCGATCAACGCCAGACCGCGCCCGCGTGGTCGCCCGACGGAAAATGGATCGCCTATCAATCTGACTACGACGGCGACGAACTCTGGGATATTTTTCTGGTTTCGCCGAAGACCGGCAAAGTGGTCAACCTGACCAGCACGCGCGAGATCGCCGAAACGGATCCAACCTGGTCGCCCGACGGCCGTTATCTTGCCTATCTGGTGAAACCAAAAACGTCGGCGGCGCATGAGATCGATATCTACGACACGTTGATGCGCGAGGTGAAGCACCTCACCACGAACACGCCGCAGGACAAGGGCAACTACAACCCCATTTGGTCGAAAGACGGCAAGTACATCGTCTACACGCAGGAGCAAGCCAAGGGCACGGATTCGAATATTTTCATCGCCGACGTCGCCACGGAAACGAGCACGCTGCTGACGCCGCATGAAGGCGAGCAGCGCTACTGGGCCAACGATATTTCGGCCGACAGCAAGCGCGTTCTGTTCAACTCAAACGCAGCGAATGGCTACGAGAACATTGGCCTGCTGGAAATCGCTACCAAACAACTTTCGTGGCTCACCCACGACGAATGGGAAATTCGCGGCGGCGAATTTTCGCCTGACGGCAAGCACATCACCTTCAGCGCCAATGTGGATGGCAGTGAAGATATCTACCTGCACGATCTCGCGACCGGGAAATCCACGGCGCTGCCAATCGCAAAGGGCGTGAATGAGCCTGCCGGCGGGCACTCCGCCTTCACAAAAGACGGCACGCGCCTGCTCTACTACCACAACGGCCCCACCGCACCCGGCGATCTCTGGGTGTACTCACTCGCCACGGGTAAGTCGCATCAAGTCACGCATTCGCTCGTCGCTGGCGTGCACTCCGAAGATATGGTCGAGCCCTATCTCGTGCATTATCCCAGCCGCGACGGCAAGTGGACCATCTCCGCGTTTCTCTATGTCCCCTACAACATGGCGCGCAACGGCCAGAACGCCGCCATCGTCTACATCCACGGCGGGCCGACTTCGCAGACCATGAATTCGTTCAACCGATTCGTGCAATATGCTGCCAATCAGGGATACATGGTGCTCGCGCCCAACTATCGCGGTTCCACGGGATACGGAAAAGAATTCCAGCAGGCAAATTTATTCGACATGGGTGGCGGGGATTTGCAGGACGTGCTCGCCGGCGTCGACTGGATCAAACAGACCGGCCACCTCGATCCCAAGAAAATTGCCGTCATGGGCGGCAGCTATGGCGGCTATCTCAGCATGATGTCCGTCACGAAAGCGCCTGAAGTCTGGGCCGCAGGCGTGCCCATCGTACCTTTTGTGAACTGGTTCACCGAGATCGAGAATGAAGATCCAGTGCTGCAACAGTCCGATCTCGCGACCATGGGGGATGTGGTGAAGAACAAGGCGCTCTACGAAGACCGCTCGCCCATCAACTTCATCGATCAAATCAAAGCCCCGCTGCTGCTTCTCGCGGGAGGACACGATCCGCGCTGCCCGAAGTCCGAAACGCAGCAGGTGGTCGATGCCATCAAGAAGCGCGGCGGCACCGTGGATTACAAGATCTACGAAAACGAAGGCCACGGCTTTGCCCGCGTGGAAAATCAGATCGACGCTTATAAGCGCGTCGCCGATTTTTTGCAGGCGCACGTCCCGCCAGCCGATTGCAGTTGCTCGTTGACGGAATAGCTAGAGCCGTTCAGAAGATACGGCGGAGACGATAGCCTTCACCAATCCCGGGATGGTGAACTCTTTGGCCGCAATATCGACACAAAGGCCGAGGTCGCGCAAGGTCGAAGATGTGACTGGGCCAATCGAGGCGAGCTCTATTCCGCTAAGACTTGTGCGCCCCTTTCCGAGCAAAGCCACAAAGTTGCGCACAGTTGAGGAACTGGTGAACGTGACCACATGCGGCCGTCGCCGCGGATTTTTCAGCGCGCCACGCAAGCGAGTGCGCGACGATTGAGGGACCACGGTTTCGTAAGCTTCCACCACATCCACCTGCGCTTCGGCCTTTCGCAGTTCGGTGGGAATCACATCACGGGCAACCTTAGCGCGCACCAGCAATACTCGCTTTCCTTTCACCCGGCGACGCAGACTGCGCACCACGGACTCGGCCACATATTCTTTGGGAACGACATCTACCTTAACGCCGCGCTTTTCGATGGCCTTCTTCGTCGCCGGTCCGATGGCCGCAATCCGCAGATGCCCGAGATTCGTCTTCGTCAGCCGCAGCTTTGCCAGCCGCTCCCACATCGCGTCGACGCCGTTCACGCTGGTGAGGATGAGCCAGTCATACTCGGCAAGATTTTTGAGAGCTGCATCCAGTGGTTTGAAAGATTGCGGCTTGCGAATTTCGATGAAAGGAATCTCCAGCACCGCGGCGCCCAGCTTGCGCAATTCGCTCGAGAGCGCGCCAGCCTGATGCCGTGCCCGCCCCACCAGCACGCGAACGCCCGCCAGCGCGTGAGGTTTCGCAGCGTTGCGAGCAGCCGGCTTCCTCATTCGCGTTCCTTCTCTGCCGAAGTTTTTCCCAGGTGCTGCTCTTTCATCATGCGCGCAACGCCGGAAACCGCTGAGTCTTCCGCATTCTCCAGGGACGCGATCACATTCGCCTGATCCTCGCGGGTTCGGTTCTGGCTGAGCTTGAACTTGCCTTCAATCTTCGTCGCCACAATTTCAAAGCCCACAATCTGCCGCAACATGTTCTCGCGATACTTCTCACTCAATCCCTCCCACTGTAGTCGGTACGCGGGTTCGAACGTTTCCATCAGTTCATGCAGCATGCCATGGACGTCCCGCTCGGATGAGAAGAGTCGCGCGTTGCCATACACGTGCACCGCCGCATAGTTCCAGGTAGGAACGCTTTCCCGCGCTGTGTAGTTGCTCGGCGAAATGTAGGAGTGCGGTCCGTGAAAAATCGTGAGACATTGCGGCTGCTGTTCGAGATATCGCCAGTGCGGGTTCGCCTTCGCCACGTGGCCGTGGAGCACAACGTTCCCTTCCACCTCACGCACGAAGAGAGGCAGATGCGTGGCGAAAGGTCCAGCGTCGGTGGTTGAAATCAAAATGGCAAACGGATTTGCACGCATGAACGCAACCGCATCCGCATCGTGGCGCAAACGAAAATGTTCGGGAATATACACGGATTCGTACTCTCACTTTCCTGACGGCTCCAACTGCTTCTTTCGCACGTGCAGAACCTTCTCCACTTCGGCAATCACCACTCCGGCCTGATCTTTCACTTCCACCGAAAAAACCGGCTCATACTTCGGCAGGGTCTTCAGTTTCTCGCGAACATCCTCGATCTGGCCATCGGACAGGCGAAACTCGGCGCGCACCGTTCCCTTCCCCGGCTTTCTGTAGCGAATGCTCGCGGCCTTGTCCCACACAATGTAATCGCTCCCCAGGTTGGCCATCAGCATCAGCATATAGAAGGCGTCGGTCATGGCAAACAGCGATCCGCCAAAGTGCGTGCCCACGTAATTCGCATTCCAGAAGCGCAGCTTCATCTCGACGTCAACCGCCTTCATGTCAGGCGCAATGTGTTTGACGCGAATGCCCGCACCCAGAAACGGCGGCCACAAGTTGATCCAGCGGCGGAGAGCACGCGAACTCTTGGTGCCGCCGAGAAGTTGCAGGAGAACGCTGCCGCTCTTCATGCTAGATCATGATACGGGATCACGGTTGTGGAGGGACGGCCAGGCCGCGGCCGTAGACAGCTTCAAGAATTTGGTCGCCGCCGCGGCCGAGGAGGGTCTCGCCGACAGCGTTGCCGAGTTCTTCGGGATGGTCGAGATTCCCGTCGCGCGATTCGCGCAGAAGCTTCGAGCCGTCGGGATCGGCGACGATGGCATCAAGATGCAATCTGCCGTTTCGCATTTCAGCGAAGGCTCCGATGGGAACCTGGCAGCCTCCGCCCAGTCGGTTGAGCAGAGCGCGCTCGCAGGTGGTGGCAGCGCGAGCCGCAGGGTCGTTCAAGAATTCGAGATGCTTGCGTGTGGCAGAATCGCCTTCGCGGATTTCAATGCCCAGCGCACCCTGCCCCGCAGCCGGGCACATGATTTCCGCGGGGATGATCTGCTTGATCAGCTCCGTTTTGCCCAGACGCTTCAGTCCGGCAGAAGCGAGGATGATGGCATCGTATTCGCCTTGTTCAAGCTTGCGCAGCCGCGTATCGACATTGCCGCGCAGGGGATGAATGTTTAGATCCGGGCGAATGGCCTTGAGTTGCGCCTGACGGCGCAGGCTGGACGTGCCCACGCGCGCGCCCTGGGGCAGATCTTCCACTCTGGCATAAGACCGCGAGCAGAAGGCGTCGCGCGGATCTTGTCTTTCCGTGATCGCAGCGATTTCGAATCCCGGCGGAAGTTCGGTGGGCAGATCTTTCAACGAATGCACGGCGAGATCGACCCGTCCAGCGGCAAGGGCCTCCTCGATCTCTTTGGTGAACATGCCCTTGGTGCCGACCATGGCGAGTGCTACGTCGGTGATTTTGTCGCCCGTGGTGTGGATGATTTCGATTTCCACTTCGTGTCCGCGCGCGCGGAGAAGTGCGGAGATGTGGTTGGCCTGCCAGAGGGCAAGCTGGGAGCCACGCGAGCCGATGCGAAGTTTCGCCATCAGTGACGCGTCCCCACTTCTTTCTTGTTCGTTTCCGGCGATGCTGAGTCTTTATCTTTGTCGTGCAGATTGAACAGCCTCCGCACCACGTCGATCACTGTGGTCGCTTCCGCCTCGCGCGCCGCCGTCTTCAGCGTGGTGATCGGAGTGTGCATGACTTTATTGATGATGCCACGCGTCAGTGCCTCGACCGCCATTTCCTGTTCCGGAGTCAATGCGCCCATGCGTCCGCGCACGCGATCGATTTCCGCCTGGCGGATGGTTTCGAGATGATCCTGCAACGATACGATCGTAGGCACTACGTCGAGCGTATGCAGGCGGGCTTCAAACCGCTCGACCTCGCTGGTAATGATCGCTTCCGCTAGTTCGGCTTCCTTGCGGCGGTCCGCAACGTGGCTCGACACCGCCTGCTGCAGGTCGTCGATGTCGTAGGCAAAGATGCCGTCAAGCTTGGCCATTTCCGGCGAAACGTCACGCGGCACGGCAATGTCGATGAAGAACATCGGCTTATTCTTGCGGCGGGCAAGAAATTGTTCGCCATGCTCGCGGCGGAAAATGGCGTGGGGCGCGCCGGTTGAGGTAATGACGATGTCAGCCTTGTCGCAAGTATTGTAGAGATCGTCAAACTTGATGGCCTGTCCGTTGAACTTCTGCGCCAGCCCGATGGCGCGATCGTAGGTTCGGTTCGCAACAAAGATCGAAGCACAGCCATGAGCCATCAGATGCCGGGCAGCGAGTTCGCTCATCTTGCCCGCGCCCACGATAAAAACATTCTTGCCCTGCAAAGTGCCGAAAATTTTCTTGGCCAATTCCACCGCAACCGACGCGATGGAAACTGACGACGATCCCACCGCCGTTTCGCTACGCACCCGCTTGGCCACCGCAAATGCCCGTGTGAACAACTGATCCAGTTGTCCGCGCACCGAGCCCACAGCACGGGCTGTAGCGTAAGCCTCTTTCACCTGACCGAGAATCTGCGCTTCGCCCACGACCATCGAATCCAGACTGGAAGCCACGCGGAAAATGTGCCGCACAGCATCCTTTTCTCGAAATTCGTATAAATGCGCGTCGAGTTCTTCCGCCGTCAGATGGAAATGATCATGCAGAAAACCGCGCAGGTCGGCCGATCCGTTGCTGGTGTGAGTCACCACTTCCACCCGGTTGCAGGTGGAGATGATCATCCCTTCTTCGATTCCCGGGTGTGCCGTAAGATCGCGGCAGCAATCGGGCAGCTTCGATTCCGGGATTGCCAGTCGCTCGCGCACTTCGAGCGGCGCGCTCTTGTGATTCACGCCGATGAGCTGATATCTCATGAGGCGGCAAACCTGTGAATGGCAGAGAAGTAGTTTGCGGCCCAGGCCACGATCGCGGCCACGAACGCAAACGTAGCCAGAACGGCCGCGCGGCGGCCGCGCCATCCCGAGTTCCAGCGGGTGAAAACCATGATCATGTACACGACCCACATCAAGATCGAGAGCAGGATCTTCGGATCCTCGAAGTCGATGTGCCCGTAGGTCGACATGGCCACGATCGAGCCGGTAATCAGCCCGAGGGTCATGAATGGAAAGCCTAGCAGCAAGGAGCGATAGCCAATCTGGTCAATCACTTCGAGCGCGGGTAGAAACGAGATCAGGCTGCTCGGTTTCTTGGCCTTCAGGCGCCGCTCCTGCAGCAGGTACAGCAGGCTGGCTCCAAAGCTTAGGACTAGCGCGGCATATCCGGTGAAGATCAGAATGATGTGCGCGATCAGCCAGCCCTTGTGCTGCACGAAGGACGTAGACAGCACGGGTTGCTCGTCAATGGCTGCCACGAAGGTCAGGAAGAACACGATCGGAAAGACGACCACGCCGGGGGAAGTGGTTTTATAAATGGCGTAGATGATCATGAAGAACGTCATCGAAAAAAACGCCAGCAGTGATTCACCGTTGTGCACGGAGGCCCATACCACGTGCCCGGAGAGAAAAAGCTCGACCAGCGAGACGAAGTGGAAGACCATCCCCATGCTGGCGGCGTGTAGCGCAATGCGGCTGAAAAGGTCGCTGGTGCGGGTGAGCGCGAAGAAAGCGTAGATCAGCCCGATGAAGTAACAAGCTAGCGCGAAGCGCAACCAAAGCAGTGCCATAGGCTAGGTAAGTATCAGAGTCCGCTGAGGTTAAGGCAAGTCAGAGTCCGTTTCTAAGCGCGTTCTCCAGTCCCCAGAAACCCCATCTCTTTCCACGCATTATATTCTGCGCGGAGAGCCTACAGCAGGAAAACGCCAGGCATCACTGAGGAGTGTGATCTGGATCACAAAATGATCATTCCACGCCCAGACTAGCCAGCGATTCCTCCAGCAACCCCGCATCAATCACCAGTCGCCGTCCCTGCGCCTTCACATCTTCCAATTCATCAAAGGCCCGGAACAGGCGGAGTTTGGCCGCGGCGTACTGCTCTGCTTCGGTTAGCGGACGCCCGTGAGCGGCGGCCCACGCCTGCACAGATTTTTCCGGCAGGAAGACGCTGACCGCGTAGGTCAGCTTGCGATCCGAAGTAACATCGAAGACAAATTCCGTGGCCGGAGCCTCGCGATCATCGGCCAGAGCGGCGCGCTTCCCAACGAAATAATACTGGTACACATACCCCTGAGTGCCAGCGTAGGTCTTGAGGCGACGGAGGGTCTTATCGGGAGACATGCCGTCATTATGAACGGTCGCCGAAGGTTTGTCGCGACCGCACTACGCAAACGCATTTAGTAGCCCATGTTGTCCGCGAGGAACAGATCTCCCGCGTGGCTCGCTCTCCGCCAAAAAATCCACGGAACGATTTCGAACTTGCGAAGGCGCGTCTTTTTGATGATACGAATTCGCTTGACTCCGCACTATGAGAGAGGACGGGCTGGGTGAATTCGCTCGAAGAATTCTCCCGCGGCATGCACCGCGTGCCAAAGCCCTGTCCCCACAGGAGACCAAAAACGATGTTTCGTATCTCAACGTCCACACTTCTCAATTCGATTCCAATCACCTTGCTGGTTGCTGCCCTGACTGCAGCCCAAGCTCTAACCCCCGCCGGACCAAAGCGCCCAGCGACAGTCCCGGCAGGTTATGTCATCACGCCATACGGCTACTTCGATCCAAGCTGCGTCACACACCTGGCTAAAGGGGATGTTGTACGGCAAGACACAAACGTCATCCAGCACACGAGTGGAGCGTCCGACAACATTCATGTGTGCGCCTATCCACATTACAAAGCCGACGGAGAAAAGGTAATCGGGGATGAGCGGGCCGTTGACCAGCCGACGATCAGCCATGCCTGGGTTGAATATGCGGGCACCACCACGACTTCCGCCTACGGGGAAATCTACGCCAATTGGAACGTTCCCCCGGCGCCGGCCACCAACGACGGCCAGACCGTGTACCTCTTCAATGGCCTGGAGGACTACAACGACGTTGTGACGATCATCCAGCCTGTGTTGGGGTGGAACTCCGATTACGCCTCGGCGTGGGGCATCGCCAGTTGGAATTGCTGCGTGACCGGCACTGTCTTTGAGGCCACGCCGGCGCCAGTCAATTCCGGAGATCGTATCGTCGGCGCGGTGTTCGATACCTGTGCTGCGGGAACCAAGACCTGCTCCTCATGGGACATCATTACCTTGGATGAAACCAATGGAAACTACTCTGAACTGCTCGACACCTCAAATTTTGGGCAGACCTTCAATTGGGCCTTTGGCGGCGTCCTGGAGGTCTATAACATCGCGCAGTGCGGCGATTATCCCGGCGGGGGTGGCTCGCTGGACTTTTATGAACAGTATCTTTTTAACGACAAGTTCGTCCAGATCGCCAAGCCGAACTGGAAAGTAAACAATCTATCCTCCGGATTGACTCCACAATGTAACTACGGCGGATCGGTGCCGGAGGAGGTAATACTCACTTATTGATCTACCCCTCCATCCAGGTGTGGGGTATCCCGGACCCCACCTTCCGCACAGCTTCCACCCTCCACACGCCCCAGCTCTCTGATATCTGCAAGGCGCGTTCGCACTTGCACCACTCTCCAACAGGTTGACGAAATGGTACGGCACCCCTGGGGAATTAACTTTCTGGCGGGATCCGCCGATATCTTTCTTGAGGGAACCCTTCAGGGATCATGCTCGAACACTGGCAATGGATCGTCTTCGGCGCCTTCGCCATCCTCGTGGTTTATCAGGAGGTTCGCGTTTACCGGATCCGCCGCGAGTCGAAAAAACGGGAGGAGTTGTTCCAGATCGTCACCGAAAACGCCGCTGACATGATTGCCTTGGTCGATGTGAAGGGCAACCGGATTTACAACAGCCCGGCGTACCGGCGAATTCTCGGCTACTCCATGGCAGAACTCGGAGAGACGTCCGCCTTCGACCAGATCCACGCCGATGATCGCTTCAAGGTTTTAGAGGCAGCTCGCGAAGCGCGCAGCACCGGAGTAGGCAGAAAATTGGAATACCGTATCCGTCACAAGGACGGCACGTGGCGGGTGCTCGAATCGGTGGCCGGCACCATCCGGAACGAAAATGGGGATGTCGCCAAGCTGGTCATCGTGAATCGCGACGTCACCGAACGCAAGCGTGCGGAAGAACAGCTGGAGCACAATTCCTTTCATGATGCTCTGACCGGCCTGCCCAATCGCCGCCTGTTCCTCGATCGTTTGCAGCAACTATTCGAACGGGCCCAGCGCAACCCCGAACGCCAGTATGCCGTCTTGTTCGTTGATCTGGATGGTTTCAAAGTGTTCAACGACACCATGGGTCCAACGGTAGGCGATCAGGTGATTGTCGAGATCGGCCGCCGCCTCCAGGCGAGCCTTCGAGACGAGGACACAGTCTCACGACCAGATCACTCGGCCACGAGAACCGCCGTCCTCTCCCATCTGGGCGGAGATGAATTTACCGTCCTGCTGGAAGGCGTGGCCGATCCCAGCGATGCGAGTCGCGCAACGCGTCCTTACGGCGGTGGCTGCGCCCTTTGTCGTGCAGGATCGTGAAGTTCTTAGCTCGGCCAGCGTGGGAATCGCGGTAAGTGCAATCACACACGTCCGGCCCGAGGATGTGCTGCAGGATGCTGACGTTGCCATGCGCCGGGCCAAGGCTCTCGGGGGCTCTCGCTGTGAAGTCTTTGACGAGGCTATGCACGCCCGCGCCGTCAACCGCCTGAAGCTGGAAACTGAGCTGCGGGAAGCCATTGAGCGAGGCCAGTTTCGCGTGTATTACCAGCCCATCATGCAGCTTGAAAGCAAACAAATTAAGGGATTCGAAGCTCTGCTACGCTGGCAGCATCCGGAGCAAGGCTTGATTTCTCCATATCATTTCATCGATGCAGCCGAGGACACGGGACTGCTGTCAGCCGCAGGGCACTGGCTCATTCTCGAAGTTTGCAAGCAGCTGCAAAGCTGGAAGTGCGAGGATCCCGCGATGGCCACTGCCACCGTAAGCGTGAATCTCTCCGCCAAGCAGTTCGCCGACGCCCGCTTCGTCAACGAGATCCAGGCGGCCATTCGCGAAACCGGCGCCGATCCCTGGCGTCTGCAACTGGAGATGACCGAGAGAGTCGCGGCGACCGATCCGAAACTAACTGTGACCGTGCTCTCTTATCTGAAGCATCTGGGAATTGGCGTGATCCTGGATGACTTTGGGACGGGAAATTCTTCGCTCAACGGATTGCGGCAATTGCCTGTCGAGGCCTTGAAAATCGATCGCTCCCTTATTTCCCGAATGCTCGCCGACCGCTTAATTTGTGACACGGTGGAGCTGATCATTCTGCTGGCCCGCAAGTTAAAGTTGAAAGTGATTGCGGAAGGCATTGAAAACGCAAAACAATGCGAATACCTCCGCGACTTTGGTTGCGACCTGGGGCAAGGATATTTCTTCTCACCCCCCTTGACCCCGAAGCGGCGAGCAAACTCTTACGCGTACGCAGTAGCACCTCGCAAGCGAACGTAGCCGAAGCGTAATCGGTTAGGTTCCTGGGCGCATCCGGCTCAGCTTTGATTCCCCGCTCTTTCCCTCCAGTGTCTATACTCATCTGTCTGGTCGAAGATTCGTGCAGAATCCCAATGCCAAGCACATACGTCGCGTGAGCTGGGCCATCACCGGCCTGGAGGCGGGCGTCGTGCTCTTTGCCCTTGGTCTGACTCTCCTCTATCTCAATCCGTTCTGGCACTTTGATGAAAGCGGCTTCCTGGATTGGCGGGTGCACTGGTGGAATGCTACGAGTACGATCCTCACCGCCGCCGGCTTGTGGATCGTGGCCCTGGCCCTGATCGGATCAGTGGCCGTGATCGTATCGCGTTGCGCCGGTCGGCACCCCTGGCCCTATGGGGTTGCGGCTTTGCTGGTGGTTTGCACCCTCGTATGGGTCGCCCCGGATGGCTTTACCCGAAATCTGAACGCACATTTTGAGTGGAATGCAGCCGATGGTTTCAGTGTTTTTCGCCTGCAAGCCTGGGACGAGGCGTCGGGCACCTGGCATCCAGCAGGAAGTTCCGCGTTGCAATCAATCGTTGAAGTGGAGATTCAGCCTCTGTTGCACAACTACTTCAAACTAAACGATTGGCGGAAGATGAACGGTGATGTCAGCGTCAAAGTGACAAGACTAATTCCCATCGCTTGGCCTGTGGCGCTCGGAAGCGGCGGCGAAACCCTCGAGGATCCTGATCAAACCCCTCTGATGCGGGCGGCAGCCCAGGACGACCTAAAGACGGTACGGCAACTGCTGACAGACACAGCCGCTGCCAGCGTCAATGCACTGGACCAAGGCGGGCAGTCCGCTTTGATGCTCGCGTGCCAAAATCCCAAGACCAGTCCGGACCTGGTGAAAGCGCTCATCGCGGCCGGTGCGAACGTGAACCTGCGCAGCCGCAACGGCTACACCGCCCTTACCTGGGCACTCGCACGAAATAATAATGACGTCAGCCGATTACTGCGCCACTCCGGCGGCAGACCTTAGCAGGGTTGGCATCCTGCGGCTTTCCGCAAGGACGGCTCCGAAAAAGCACCACTCCGCCACTAGCGGCTCCCGTTTCCCGGCGATACAACTCTGCCATACTCCGACGCGCGGCCGAGACGATCGAACATTCTCCACGCCGCCAGCGAAACCTTGCTGATAGCTTCTTCGCCGTCGCGCTCATTCGTCAAGAACGCCGTCATCACACAGATCACATAAGGACGTCCTGCCACAAAGACGATCCCGGAATCGTTCCGCACCCCTTCGAGCGAGCCCGGCTTGTTGGCGATCTTCACATCGGCCGGCAGATCGCGCGGAATCCAGGAATCCTTGCCGGTGCTCAGAACCGTAAAGAAGTCAGCAGTCGATTCCTGGTTCAGAACTTTGCCACGGTAGATTGCATCCAGCAGCCCCATCATTTCCCGGGGAGTGGAGATATTTTCGCGGCCCTGCTTGGCAGCTTCGAGGTCCATCATCTTCCGCCGCAGGCGGGTATGCTCAAGTCCGAGCGAATCGAGCACGGCGTTCACGTTGTCCATTCCCACGCGATCGATGAGCACGTTCGTCGCGGAATTGTCGCTGACGGCAACCATCATGGTCGCGAGATCGCGTAAGGTGACGCGAGTGACGCCGGGCGTGAGTCCGCCCATGATGTCACTATCGGGAACGAGGTCAGAGGACTGCACCGTGTAAAGATCGGTGAGCTTCAGCTTGCCTTGCTGTGCCTGTAGATACAGATCGGCCAGGACTGTGATTTTGATCGAACTGGCCTGCGCAAAAACTTCGTTCTCGTGAAGAAAATATTGATCGCCGGTGGTGAGGTCTTGAATCGCGACGCCCATCACGCCGTCGAGGTGCTGGTCAAGATCGTGAATGCTGGATTCGAGCTTCCGCCAGAGAACTGTTTGTTTTTCGTTTTTTTGGGTTCCAGTTGGCGGATTACTGGCGGTCTGGGCGAAGGACGCTGCGAAAAATAGGATAACGCAGGCTAGAGGTTTCAACGGGCATCTCCTGAGGCCAGGATTGTAGCAGCCGGGGAATCTTGCAGACCCTCAGCCAGCCCGGATAATCGGCGAGCAGAAGCCCCCGGCTATTTCACCCGTCAATCTTGGCCTCGCGCATCTGCCTCACCGCCGTCTCGGAGCTCACGGGCGAGTAATACACTTCTTTGAAGGTGTAAGAACGCGCCTTGGTGGCAAGTACCGGCATGATTTCAATGTGCCAGTGATAATCCTCGTCGATCGTTTTCCAATATCCCAGAGTTTTCGAGGGATGCAGGCTGTTGGGCGAGGTGTGCAGCACCAGATGGAAGTCTTCCGTGAAGGTGCGCACCCGCTGCAACGTTCGCCGCAGCAGCGCCGCAAGATTCACTCGCAGTCCCGGCTTCGTCAATCCGGTGCGCTCGAAGGATGCCTCGTGATTGCGCGGGAGAATCCAGGTTTCGTAGGGCACGCGCGGTGCGTAAGGCCCGATGGCAACATAATCGCCGCGTGCCTCGATCACGCGCGCGGCCTGACGCTCCTCCTGCGTCAGAATGTCGCAAAAGACGCAGCGTTCCTTGCTGACGAAATATTCGCGCCCGGCGCGCAGTTCGTAAAGCACGCGCCGCGGCACGAACGTCGTAGCCGTAATTTGCGAAGTAGGATGGCCGAATTCCTGTCCCGCATTCTTGCCGTAATCCTTGAAAAAGCTGACGTACTTGATGCGCGGGTCGCGCTTGAGGTCCAAAATACGTTCGGCGGCCAGGCGCAAAAACTGTCCGATCTCATCGTCACCGGCATTCCACAGATGGCGGTCGTGCCGGGGATTCTCCACCAGCACTTCGTGAGCGCCCACCGAACTCATGCGGTCATAAATGCCATCCCCACGCCGGCTTGGTTCCCCTTCGATGTGATACAGCGGAGTGGGGTGCACGACCGATCTCGCCGACCACGCCCCCGCACTCGGAACTGAAGAAATCAACTGCGTGGCGTTGGCGGCGTCGGGACAAAAACGGCAGGCCGTCTCAGGACGCGGGCTATGCTCGACTGGATCGTCCCCCGTAATAACCCAGGAACGAGTGATCGGATCTTTGCGCAGTTCCATGCATCAGCTAAACATTGTGGAAGAAGCTGCGTCAACTAGGATTTCGCTTGAGCCGTGTGCGCCGGCTCACCAAAAGGCGAATGCGGCTTTGTTATAATCCGCGCCAAGCCCGCTGCTGACCGAAAGAATGACCGAGCCGTCCACTCCGCTGATGCGGCAATACGCCGCCGTCAAAAAGGAACATCCCACCGCACTGCTATTCTTCCGCCTGGGCGACTTCTACGAGCTTTTCTTTGACGACGCCATCGTCGCCGCCAAAGAGTTGCAGATCACGCTGACCTCGCGCAACAAAGAAAAAGGGATCGCCGTGCCCATGTGCGGAGTTCCCCATCACGCGGCCGAAGCTTACATCGGCAAACTGATCCGCAAAGGCTTCAAAGTAGCCATCTGCGAGCAGATGGAAGATCCGCGGCTGGCCAGGAAACAAATTGGCGCGAAACTCGTGCGCCGCGAAGTTACGCGAGTCGTCACGCCGGGAACGGCCGCAGATTCTCTGCTGGGTTCGGAAGAAAATAATTTCCTGGCCGCGCTCGCGCAAGTCGGGGATCGAGTAGGCTTCGCCGCCCTGGATCTTTCCACCGGAGAATTCCGCGCCACGGAGTTTTCCGGAGAGTCCGCTCTGCGGCGCGTGCGGGAGGAACTTGAACAACTGCGCCCGAAAGAACTCTTATATGGATCAGCGGCGCCGCTGTTCGATGCCCAAATCGGCCGAGATCAAATCAAGCAAGAAAAGATCGATCAGGAAAAATCCAGCCGAGGGGCATCTCCACAGCCACGCGCGTCCGGAGCAACCTGTACTGAGACTCCGCTCGACGATTGGATCTTCGCACCCGACCACGCGATCCCGCTGCTGGAGAATCATTTCGGTGTTTTGTCGCTCGAGGGATTTGGCCTGGCCGGGCGCACGGCCGCTGCCGCCGCAGCAGGAGCCATTCTCTACTACGTGCGCTCCACGCAGCGCGGATCGCTCACTCATGTCGACCGCATCGGCTGGTATGAGCGCCAGAACTGTCTCGTGCTCGATGCCGTCACCGTCCGCAACCTGGAGTTGATCGAACCGCTGTTCGCCGGAACCGATGCGGGCGTCACGCTGTTTCGCTCCATCGACGCCGCCGTTACTCCCATGGGCAAGCGTCTGCTTCGGGCGTGGTTGCTGCGGCCATCGCTCGATCTCGCCGAGATCAATGCCCGCCTCGACGCCGTAGAGGCCGGCGTGAGGGAGACTATTGCTCGTGAGGAATTACGCCGCGCCCTCGATGGCGTCCTCGACCTGGAGCGCCTTCTCAGCCGGGTGACTTTGGAGGCCGCGAACCCGCGGGACGTATTGGCTCTGGCCGCGTCACTGGCAAAGATTCCCGCCATCAAGCAAGCCCTCTCGAAGTTGGCAGCTGAACGGCTCAGGTCTCTGCATGCCTCGCTCGACGAACTCGGCGACCTGCGCGACCGCATCGACAAAACGGTTGTCGCCGAACCTCCGCTGAGCTTTGCCGACGGTGGTGTGATTGCCGCTGGCGTCGACCGCGATCTCGACGAGCTGCGCGAGCTCTCCCGCAACAGCAAGCAAGTGCTGGCGCAGATCGAGCACCGCGAACGCGGCCGCACGGGAATTAGTTCGCTCAAGGTGAAGTTCAACTCCATCTTCGGTTACTACATTGAAGTCTCGAAGCCGAACCTGCACCTCGTCCCGCAGGATTACGAACGCAAACAGACTCTGGTCGGCGCAGAGCGCTTCACCACGCCCGAATTGAAAGAATACGAAGCCAAGATTCTCGACGCCCAGGAAAAGATTGTCGAGATTGAGCGGCGCCTGTTCACCCAGTTGCGCACCGCAATCGCCGCCGAGGCCAAGCGTATTCGCCAAACTGCGCTGGCGCTGGCCGAAGTGGATGTGCTGGCTTCGCTGGCCCAGATCGCCGCGCTGCGGAATTATTACCGACCGCAACTCCTTGCTTCGACGGAAGGAGATGCTGGCGATCTCGAAATCATCGAAGGCCGCCATCCCGTCATCGAGCAGCAGGAAATGGCGGGAGGCAGCGAGCGCTTCGTCCCCAACGATCTTTATCTGAACGCGTCCACGCACACCATCCTGCTGCTGACCGGGCCGAACATGGGTGGCAAATCCACATACCTGCGGCAAACCGCGCTGATCGTGATCCTCGCGCAAATGGGTTCGTTCGTTCCCGCCCGCTCGGCCCGCCTCGGCGTGGTTGATCGCGTCTTCACTCGCATCGGCGCCAGCGACAATCTCGCCCGCGGCCGCTCCACGTTTATGGTCGAGATGACAGAAACGGCGGCGATTCTGCACACTGCAACGGCGCGATCGCTGATCCTGCTCGACGAAGTTGGCCGCGGTACCTCCACCTACGACGGCCTTGCGATCGCCTGGGCCGCGGTCGAATATCTTCATGCCCGCGTGCGCGCGAAGACTCTATTCGCCACTCACTACTTCGAACTCACAGAATTGGCCGAGCAGCTCACCGGAGTGAAAAACTACCACGTCTCCGTAAAGGAAACGGGAGGCGGCATCGTCTTTCTCCGCAAGGTCGAACCCGGTGCCGCCGACCGCAGCTACGGCATCGAAGTCGCCAAGCTGGCAGGATTGCCCAATGAAGTGATCACGCGCGCCCGCGAGGTGTTGGTCGAGCATGAGTCGGCGGAGCACGAACTGACGGAGCATCTCTCTCCCGGAGCGTCGCCTCCACCAACCCAGCTGACCATCTTCACGCCGATCTCACAGCCGGTTCTGGAGAAGCTACGCGCGGTAGACCTGAACCGACTCACGCCGCTGGAGGCCCTGAATCTGCTGGCGGAGTTGAAGAAAGAAATCTGAGATGAGCGTGAGACCGCAGAAACCCAGACTGAAGGACATCGTGGGCCAACTCCTGATCGTCGGCTTCGACGGCGCAGAGATGACATCGCGTCTCCGGTCCCTGCTCACGCGACTGCAGCCGGCGGGAGTGATCCTGTTCGCACGCAACATCAAGGGCGCCGGGCAGACTTGGCGCCTCCTGCACGATTGTCAGACTTGCGTCTCGACGCCGCTATTTACCTGCGTCGACCTCGAAGGCGGCAGCGTCGACCGATTTCGCGACGCGCTCGGACCAGCGCCCTCGGCTGGAGACGTATTCTCCACCGGCGACCGCAAACTCTTTCGCAAGCACGGCCAGTTGATCGGAGAAAACTGCCGCACCCTCGGATTTAATGTTGACTTCGCCCCCGTGCTCGATCTCGCCTTCGATGCCTCGCGCAGCGTAATGAGTTCACGCGCGGTCTCGGCAGACCCTCAAGAGACGGTGGCCTACGCCCGTGAATTTCTCGCCGGCCTTCGCGCTTCCAAAGTCCTAGGGTGTGGCAAGCACTTCCCCGGTCTCGGAGAAGGAAAACTCGACAGCCATCACAAGCTCCCGGTCATTCAAAAGCCCCTGAAGAAGCTATGGGCCGAGGACCTGTTCCCGTACCGCACACTCCGCGCTCAGTTGCCGATGGTGATGGTTTCGCATGCTGCGTATCCAGCGGTGACGCACGATCAGACTCCAGCCTCGCTCTCGAACATTTGGATCACCGACATCCTGCGCAAGCGCATCGGCTACCGCAACCTGATCGTCTCCGACGATCTGGAAATGGGGGCGGTGCTGTCGGCGGCCTCTGTGGGCCAAGCCGCCCTCGAACACATCCGCGCCGGAGGGGATTTGTGCCTCGTCTGCCACCGCGAAGACTACATCGCGCAAGCTTATGAAGAGCTGATCAAAGCGACCCAGCGCGAGCCGCAGTTCGCCAAGCGCGTCGCGGACGCACTACGGCGAATTCTGGCCTTCAAGAAAAAGTCCGCGAGCCTGTGCCGCAATACAAGAACTCCCTCGGGCGCCACAGTCGAGAAGCTTTCTCGAAAGCTTTGGGAATTCGGCGAACAAGTGCGCCTGCAAGGTCTGATCCGCACCGGGAATGAACCCAAGCAAAATGCTCGACGGGTGCGAGCATGAAAAAGCAGGGCATGATCGTCGCCGGGGTAATGAGCGGGACCTCCGCCGACGGCATCAACGTCGCGTTGGCGCGGATGGATGAGGGTCTCGGCTCGCGCAAATCAGCTCACTCCCACGCAGATTTTAAATTGCTCGGCCACGCGGAATTCTCTTACCCAAAGAAGGTTCGCGCGGCGGTGCTGGCGGCGATGAATGCTTCGCGGGCAAGCGTGGCCGATCTCTCCCGCCTGAATTTTCTTCTCGGTGAACTTTATTCCGACGCTATCCTGGCCACCGAGCGCCAATTTCGCGTGAAAGCAGATTTAGTCGGCTGCCACGGCCAGACTCTCTATCACCAGGGCGAGCTACAGCGTTTTCTGGGCCGCAGGATCGCGGCTACCTGGCAGACCGGCGAGGCCGCAATCGTCGCGGCACGAGTAGGCGCTCCGGTAGTTTCAGATTTTCGACCTGCTGACCTCGCGGCTGGCGGCAAGGGAGCTCCGCTCGTTCCCTTTCTCGACTACTTGTTGTTTCGCGATCCGCACGTCGGAAGAATTGTGCAGAACATTGGCGGCATCGCCAACCTTACAATGATCCCTGCGGGCGCGACCGCGACGGATGTCGTCGCGTTCGATACCGGGCCAGGCAACATGGTGATCGACGCCGTCACCGAAAAACTCTTCGGCCTACCGTTCGATCGCGGTGGAAGAATCGCTGCCTCCGGAAAAATCCTCGATTCAGTTATCCATGAATTGTTGCGGCACAGTTTCTTTCACCGAGATCCTCCCAAGACCGGAGGCCGAGAGGAATTCGGCCGTGGGTTCGTCCGTGACTTTCTCCGAAGTTGCAAACGATGTCGCAAGCAGGATGCCGTGGCCACGGCTACCGCGCTGACGGCAAAGTCGATTGCCGACGCGGTGCAGCGCTATGCCGGGCAAAAATCAGGCCCCTCGCGAAAACCTGCGTTTCAAGAGATGATTCTTTCCGGAGGTGGAGCGAAAAACTCTACTCTCGTCACGATGTTGACCAACGACCTCGCGCCGCTCGGGTTGCGGCTGAGATTTTCCGATGAGTTTGGCCTGCCTTCCGCGGCGAAAGAAGCCGTAGCCTTCGCCGTGCTGGCGCACGAAACCTGGCAGCGGCGCCCTTCCAGCGTGCCTTCTGCGACCGGCGCCAAACGCGCAGCGGTTCTCGGAAAAATCTCGTATCCTTAACAAAGATGCCGACTTTTATCTCCATGCTGCGGGGCGTCAACCTTGTCTCCCACAATCGTATGAAGATGGAGTCTCTGCGAACATCCCTGGGCGCGCTCGGCTTGGAGCAAGTACAAACGTATATACAAAGCGGGAACGTGGTTTTTCGCAGCAAAGAAGGCTCGGCCGCAAAGCTCTGCGAGAAGATTGAAAAGCGAATCCTTTCTGACTTCGGTTTCACCGTCCCGGTCATTTCGCTGACGGCGAAGGAAATGGGCGAGATTATTAAGAACAATCCTTTCGTCGCGCAGGCTGGCATCGACAGCACAAAGTTGCACGTCACTTTTCTGTCGCAAGCCCCGGTGTCGTCCGCTGTGCAAACATTGGGGAAGCTGCCGGCAGGTGTAGACCAGTTTCGCCACGAGCGCCAGGCCATTTATCTTTACTGTCCGGGCGGATATGGCGAGACGAAGCTCTCGAACAACGCGTTTGAAAAACTGCTCTCCGTTCGTGCCACCACTCGCAATTGGAAAACCGTGAACACCCTCTATCAGATGGCAACGGAACTGGAATGATACAAACTGCGCTCCAGCAACCGAGTTTGAAGGCGTCCCTCACACTCGCCGTGCTTGCCTTCACACTGTTTCTGTCAGCCTGCTCCGGCAAGCCCGATCCCAACACGCTGGTGATGCTGATCGAATCGAGCCCCACGAATCTCGATCCGCGAATTGGCGTCGATGCCCAGTCCGAGCGCATCGACAACCTCATCTTCGACGATCTTCTCTCCCGCGGGGATAACCTCGATGTCGCGCCCGGACTCGCCGAACGCTGGGAAATTCCCGATCCGCTTACTTATATTTTCCATCTGCATCACGGCGTTACGTTTCATGACGGACGCCCCCTCACCTCACGCGATGTGAGGTGGACCTTCGATTCCTTGCTTCAAGGCAAAGTTCGCAGCACCAAAGCGGCGGTTTATCGCTTCGTCGACCACATCGATACGCCCGACGATTTCACCGTGATCTTTCACATGAAGGAGCCGTCTGCCACTCTGCTGTGGAATCTTTCCGATGGCGCGGTGGGCATCGTTCCCTTCGGCAGCGGAAGCGAAATAACCACGCATCCCATCGGCTCGGGGCCGTTCAAATTCGTCAGCGCGGAAACCGACAAAGAAGTCATCGTCGAACGCAATGACGATTACTGGGGCGAGAAGGCCAAGCTGGCTCGGGTGCGTTTCGCTGTAGTTCCAGATGCCACTACGCGCGCCCTCGAATTGCGCAAGGGCAGCGCTGACGCCACGATTAATGCGCTCACGCCAGATACCGTGCTCACGCTCGAGCGTAATCCGTCACTCGCCGTGGAACATGCTCCTGGAACCGTGCTGGCGTACATGGGATTCAACCTGCGCGCTCCAATCCTGCGCGATACGCGCGTGCGGCAAGCCATCGCCTATGCGCTCGACCGCCAGCCGATGATCGAATATCTCTGGCGCGGCGAAGCGCAACCCGCCCGCAGCATCCTTCCGCCGCAGAGTTGGGCCTACGACGGCAACGTCCCTGTCTATGATCACGATCCCGGCAAAGCGGAAGAGTTGCTCGACGCGGCCGGATACCCCGCGGTCAACGGTGTGCGCTTTCATCTCACCATGAAGACTTCCACCGACGAGAACACGCGTCTGATGGTCGCCGTCATGCAGCAGCAGTTGCGCGAAGTGGGCATTGTGCTCGACATTCGCACCTTCGAGTTCGCCACATTCTTCGCCGACGTAACCCACGGCGTATTTCAGCTCTACAGCCTCCGCTGGATCGGTGGCAATGAAGATCCGGACATCTTCGAATACGCGTTTCACTCCGCCAAGTTCCCGCCGAACGGTGCGAACCGTGGCTACTATTCGAATCCGAAAGTAGATACCCTGATCGATCAGGCTCGCCGCGAGGTCGATCAGGCGAAGCGCAAGTCAACCTACGCCGAATTGCAGCTCATCCTCGCCAACGAATTGCCTTACATCAATCTCTGGTATCTCGATAATGTTCTTGTTCACAACAAACGCGTGCGCAATCTGCAATTGAATCCAGCGGGGAACTACGACTTTCTGCGAACGGCGGAGTTGGAGAAGTGAGTGGGATGGTGATTGACCAGTGGCTCCCTCAGTATCAGGTGAGCGCCAGCTATTCGATGCTCGTACGCGCCTCGGATGAGAAAACCTATGCCGCCGTGGAACGAGCCCGTTTCTCGAATCTACCCGTCGTGCGGGTTCTGATGGGAATTCGCGGGTATGGCCGCAGCCGCAGCAAGACTACGGAACCGGACCCGCGAGAAAATGTGCGAGGACCTTTTCTTGAACTCGCAATAATTCCGAAACGCGAAGTGGTCTTGGGCGTCGCTGGCCGCTTCTGGAGGCCCGATGGAGGGATCGTCCGCGACCTCACGCCAGTTCAGTTCGTAGATTTTCACCGGCAAGGCTATGCCAAGGCAGTTTGGAGCTTCTCCCTGAACCCCTCGAATGACGGCACAGAGCTCACCACCGAAACACGGATTCAGACGTTTGGCCGCTCCGCTACGCTAAAGTTCCGCACGTACTGGCTCTTGATCGGTCCTTTTTCAGGCCTCATCCGCAAAGCCATGCTGCGCGAGGTCAAGCGAATTGCCGAGCAGCCTGCCCCCTGAATCCGCCGTGGTCAGCAATCTGGCGCGATCTCGTAATTCACGCACTGAGAGCTATCCTCTCCCACGTACCACAACGCCGACATATCGGTTTGATCGGCAAAAGCCGTGAACCAGAAGGTCCATCCCCCTTCGCCGAAATTGATCAACTCGCCAAATCCAATTTGATCCGCAACATCGTTGGCATTACAAGTTGTTCCGTAGTAGAGGATCGCGTTGAAGGAATACGTCGCCGGATTGCCCAGCGAGAAATCGACCGCCTGATAGCTGTGGCCACCTTGCTTGTACCAGCAGCCTTTGAACGTCGCGTCCGGATTGCCAGAACTGCTAATCACTTTCAACGTCGTCTTTGCCGTGGCCGAATCGCTCCCTTCGCTCGCGGTGATCGTCAGCGGATAACTGCCGGCCGGCACGCTGCTCCTCACGCTGATGCTCAACTTGGAGGTCCCGGAGCCCGGTGCCGGTATCACTTTCGGATTCAATTTCAGCGTCGCACCGGCGGGCTCGCCGGAGGCTTTCAATTGCAAGGAATGATTGAACCCGCTATCCACTTTGCTTGTCACGGTAGCCGATCCGGATTTCCCCTGCTCTAAGGTCAGAGTGGCAGGCCGAACAGTTACGGTGAATGGAGCTGCCGTCGCCGGAAGGACTGAAAGATCGGCGCTCACGGTCGCAGCGCCATATTGCGCCCGAAGTGTAATCGACTCCGCGGCTGCTACCGCAAAAGTGGAGATCGGAAAACTCAGGCTGGTTTCACCGCCTTCGACTCTAACGCTCGCCGGAGTTAGCACCACCTTGGGGTCGGAACTGCTAAGCAAAACTGTCGCGCCAGCGGCGGGCGCGGGATTCGCCAGGGTTAACGTGATTGTGGTCGACTCGCCTCCGACCACATTCGTTTCCGAAAACTTCAAAGCCGTCAGGGTGAGTGAGTTCTCCCCGGCGACGCTTTCCAATTGCCTGGAGGGCCGCATTCCGTATCCATTCGGACTTGTCGAAGGGTTCTGGGCCCGTGCGCCCCCTGCGGCGAGCAACACCAGACCTGCGAGAGCCACAAATCTCGTCGCTCCACGCCGCGCTAAGAATAGTTGGCCGACAGCCGTTGCTTTGCTCATTCACGACATATCTCACCGGGATGAAACTTCCGGTAGAGCTTACAGGTTTGAGAACTACTGATTTTTTTAAGAGCCCGTCGGCGTACCCCGCGATACCGCGGATTTCCTCGGAAGCCATGGTGTTACCATCAGGTTTCGGCCTTTTTTTGGATGAAATCGATCCGGCGGCCCGGCACGCATGCGAATTCTCTTCATCGGCGATATTTTCGGACGGCCCGGCCGCACCATCGTCAAAGATCGACTACCGGGCATCGTCCGCGACCAGGCCATCGACCTGATCATCGCCAATGGCGAGAACTCGGCGGCTGGTTTCGGCATCACGCCCGCGCTGGCCGAGGAACTCTTTGAGCTGAACATCGACGTCATCACCACCGGCAACCATGTCTGGGACAAACGCGAAATTCTGGATTACTTCCAGATGGTCGAAGGCAACGGCCACGGGCCGGCGCGCCGCGTCTTGCGTCCGGCGAACTACCCCGCGGATATGCCCGGCTGGGGCCTGTATCAGGGCCAAAAAGCCAAAATTCCTTATGCCGTCATCAACCTGCAGGGACGCGTCTTCATGGCTTCGAACGATGATCCCTTTCGCATAGCCGACCAGCTCTTGAAGCAGGTCGAAGCCAAGATCATCTTCGTGGATTTCCACGCCGAGGCCACCTCGGAAAAGATCTCCTTGGGCTGGTATCTCGATGGCCGCGTCACCGCCGTAGTCGGCACGCATACGCACGTCCCAACCGCGGACGAACGAGTCCTGCCCAATGGAACGGCCTACATTACCGACGTCGGCATGACCGGTCCTTACGACGGCGTGATCGGAGTCAAGAAAGAGCTGGTAGTCAACAAGTTCCTCAATGGCATGCCGGTGCGCTTCGAGCCTGCCACGGGCGACGTCCGCCTCTGTGCCGTAGTGATCGACTGCGACGAAAAGACCGGCAAGGCTCGCGACATTGCGCGGCTCATGCTGAGCTGACTGGGCCTTAGGCTTAACAGAACGTCCTGCAAGAACGCGACCATCCCCCGTTCTATCTGCGCTTTCGGCCCCGGCCCCCCTGCGAAAGCCAGTTAGAACCGAAGGACCGGGTACCATTAGTTATCTGCGAAAGCCTCGGGGCAAGGTAAAATCAACCGAATGCGTTGGCTGCGGCTCATCCTGTCGGCTTGTTTTATGGCGGCGCTGGCTGGCCTTCCTGCGCTTGCCGCCGATAACGCAGTCGATCCCCCGGCCATCTCCTGCGGCAACGGCGTTCCGGGCGGCATCAATTGCTTGGCTTCGAAGCAGGATCTCAAGGAAGCCCGCATCGCTTACAACCGCGGGCTGAAATCAGAACAGCACAGCCGTTTGCCGGAAGCTTTCGCCGCCTTCGACGAAGCCTCACGGCTGGCTCCGAACGATACCCACTTCTTTTCCGCACGGGAAGTCGCGAAGTCACAATTGGTCTTTCAGCACACCGAACGCGGAGACGCGCTTCTGGCCAACGCCCTCCGCGAGCAGGCTGTAGCTGAGTATCGCGCCGCCCTGAAGCTCGATCCTGACAATGACTATCTCCAGAAGCGCCTTGCGAATGCCCTGCTGGTCGACGCAGCCGGTCCCGCACCAGTCGGGGTCCCGTCTTTGGTCGCCGAGTCAGGTGAAATCCACCTGGAACCGAAGACCGAGCTGGCAACCTTTCACTATCGCGGCGACGTCCGCGGGCTTTTCACGGAACTCGCATCCGCCTACGGTGTAAGCGCAGAGTTCGATGATTCGGTGCAGACTAAACCCGTCCGCTTTTACGTGGATAATGTCGACTTCTTCACCGCGCTCAACCTGGCCTGTCGCGTGAGCAAAACCATGTGGACCGCTCTCGACAATCGCCAGTTGCTACTGGCGGCTGACAATCCAGAGAATCACAAACAGTTTGACCGCATGTCGCTCGCCACTTTTGTTGTGCCCGGCGCCAGCTCTCCGCAGGAAGCAACCGAGCTGGTCACTTCGCTGCGCAACATCTGCGACTTCCAGAAAATAAATTCAGGGCAACTTGGAACCGTCGAAGTCCGAGCTCCGCAAGCCACGCTGCACGCCTGCACACAGCTCCTTCAGCAGTTGACCACCGAGCGTCCGCAAGTCGTACTCGATATCGAGGTCTACGAGATCGACCACAACTTCACGCGCGACATCGGTATGCACATTCCCGACACTTTCAATCTGTACAACCTTCCCGTCGCTGCGCTGGCGGCGCTGGGCGGGCAGAACATCTCGTCGCTGGTGAACCAGTTGATTTCATCCGGGGGCATCAATGCCGCCGGAAGCTCGGCGCTTTCCGGACTGCTGGCGCAATTACAGGGCGGGGGGAATTCCGTTTTCAGCCAGCCGCTGGCCACCTTCGGCGGCGGCCTCACTTTTTCCGGAGTGAGCCTGGATCACTTGACTGCGGCGCTTTCCCTCAACGAATCCTGGTCTCGCAGCTTGACCAATGCGACGCTGCGAGCCGGACAGGGGAAGGAAGCCACCTTCCACGTGGGAGAGCGCTATCCCATCCTGAATGCTTCCTACGCACCCGTTTTTAATTCCCCGGCAATCTCCAAGGTGCTGGGAAATCAAACTTACGTTCCGCCGTTCCCTTCGGTCAGCTACGAGGATCTGGGATTGAATATCAAGGCCACCACCGTCATACATGGCAACCGCGAGGTCAGCCTGAAGCTCGAGTTGCAGTTGCGCTCCCTGACGGGAAGCAGTGCGAATGGAGTGCCGGTGATCAGCAACCAGGAATATCAAGGCAGCATACGCCTTCAGGATGGTGAGCCCGCCGTGATCGCGGGCGAGATCACGACCAACGATGAGTACACCATCAGCGGCATCCCGGGCCTCGCCGCCATCCCCGGTCTAAACCAAGCCCTGGTCGACAACAATCGCATGAAGGAAGATGACGAACTGCTGATCATGATCACCCCGCACATCGTGGCCAATCGTGGCTATACGACGAATGAAATTTGGGTCACCCAGAACTAGCGCGTCACTTGCCTTGCTTCGCCGCAAAATCCACTAACCCCTTTAAAGCGTCGGCCGGAACCTGACTAACGTTTCCGATAACGCGGCCATTAATAAAAAGGGTCGGCGTGCCGGTTACATTTACAGATTTCCCCAGGGCAACGGAAGCGTCCACATGCGCTTTCGTGACCGGCGTAGTGGCGCATCCTGCGATCTCGGCGCCCTTCGCGCCCGAAGCGTCGGCCAGCGCCGTCAGCTTTTCATCGGCATTTTCGACCGTAATATCGGATTGCGTTTCGTAGGTCTTCGCCACGAACTTCCAGAAGGCCTCATTCGACGCCTGCCCCACGCACTCGGCATAGGCTGCTCCCTTGGCCGCCCAGTTGTGCATCTCCAGAGGAAAGTTCTGGAAGACGAAGCGAGCGCCCGGCTCAGCCGCGATCAGCGCTTCGATCGCCGGTTGCGCCGCTTTGCAAGCCGGACATTGCAGATCGCCAAACTCCACAATCGTGACCGAAGCGGTTTTCGGTCCGCGCGACGGCCCAGTAATTCCCTTCTCCAGTGTCTTCCTCACCGGCTCGAAAGGCTTGGCGCCGAACGGAATAATGTCGCCCACAATGGCGTGCTCGCCGTCCGCCGTAACGTAAAACCGGCTAATCTGCTGCCCCTGAGGACTGGCAAGAACCACGTCAACCTGCGCCAGGCCCGGCACCGGCGCCGGCTTGATGCTCGAAATCTTCCAGCTCAGCTGGGCTTGGTAACCAAAGGTTTGCTGCATGAACGAATCCACCGTGGCATCGGAAGGAAGAGTAACAGCCGGCGCGGATGGGGCCTTATCCGGCGATTTCGCCGAAGATTGCGCGGCAGCCAGTCCGCCGGTTAGCACCAGGATAAGAATCGACTTAAGAAAAGGGCGCATGGTTTCCTTTCGATTTCAACTTCTCAGAGAATGTTTTTGAAGCTGGCACAGCGGACGAATCTAAAGATATTTTCAAACCTCGCTCTTCGCAGCGATGGGAAATCGACGGCCGAAGCCGAAAGCCTTGGGAGAGATCTTAATTCCCTGCGCTGCCTGCTGGCGCTTGTATTCCGCGCGGTCCACCATTCGGACTACGCGCCGCACCACCTCGATATCAAAGCCATGATCGGCCGCAATGCGTTCCACAGAATGCGCGTCTTCCACGTAATCCTCGAGCACCGCGTCCAGAATTTCGTAGGGCGGCAGCGAGTCGCTATCTTTCTGGTCGGGCCGCAATTCCGCCGAGGGCGGCTTCTCCAGCGTAGCCTGCGGAATCACCGGCCGCCGCGAATTCACATAATGACTCAGCCGGTACACCAGCGTCTTGGGCACATCGGAAATAACCGCCAGCCCCCCCACCATATCTCCATAAAGTGTACAGTAGCCCACTCCCAGTTCGCTTTTGTTGCCGGTGGAGAGCACGATGGCTCCGAATTTATTGGAGAGCGCCATCAGCAGCGTCCCCCGGGCGCGCGACTGCAGGTTCTCTTCCGTTGTATCTTCCTGTTTCTGGCCCGCGAACACTTCCTTCAAAGCTCGCCGGTAGGCTTCGAACGCACCATCAATCGAGATCAACTCAAGCCGGATCCCGAGGTTCTTCGCCAGCGTGCGCGCATCCTCAATGGAACCGGGCGAAGAATATGGTCCCGGCATGCCCACGCCAATCACATTTTCCGGGCCAACGGCATCCGTGGCAATCACCGCAGTCAGCGCCGAATCGATCCCGCCGCTCAGCCCGATGATCGCTTTTTGAAATCCGCATTTCCGCATGTAGTCGCGCGTGCCCAGCACCAGGGCCGCGTACACGCTGGCGTCTTCGCCTTCCATCTGTGTATGCATCTCGCCGATGAGCGCGTTGGAATCGAAAAAGATCAGGTCTTCTTCAAACGAAGACCCTTGCGCAATGATTTTTCCCTCGGCGCTGAGGACGATGCTGGACCCGTCAAATACCAGGCTGTCATTGCCGCCAACCTGGTTCACCATCGCCACCGGAACCTTGTGGTGGCGCGCGATCGCGGCCAACATGTCGCGGCGTACCTCCCGCTTGCCGATCCAGAAGGGCGACGCGGAAATATTCAAAACAATGTTGCCGCCCGCCCTCACCAGAGCCTCGATGGGATCAACCGTGTACAACCGTTTGGGCCAGAACAGCTTATCGTTCCAGGCATCCTCGCAAATGGTAAGCGCCACGCGATTCCCGCAGAATGAGAACAAGCTCTGACTTTTTGCCGGAGCGAAGTTGCGCATTTCGTCGAAGACATCGTAGGTGGGTAACAGCATCTTCGACTGTAGAAAAGCAACTCTGCCGTCCTGCAACAGCGCGGCGGAATTCATCACCGACTTGCCGGTCTCCGATTCCGCCGGCGTGACCAGCCCGCAGATGACCGCGATGCCGTGGGTTTCGGCCGCAATGTGCTCGACCGTCTCCTGATTGCGCGTCACAAACGAGGACCGTTCCACCAGATCGCGCGGAGGATAACCACAGACGGACAGTTCAGGAAACAGAATGAGTCCAGCGCCACTGGCTTGCGCGCGACGGGAAAACTTGATGATCTTGGCAGCGTTGCCGGAGAAATCTCCGACGGTTGGATTAATTTGCCCGAGTGCGATCTTCACACCTTTAGTGTAAGGCCGAGGCCCGCCGAGGGGCTAGCCGCCTGCCCCTGGGCATGGTGCTGCTTCGCGATTCAACTTTTGCTCGGCGACGAACTCGCGCTGGTTGTGCTACCGGCGCCCAACGCCGCCGCCTTCGCCAGCGGAGCGCTCGTGGCCTCGGAGGCAGCCGGCATCAAACACAGCTCTGCAGCTTCTGCCATGCTCTCGGCCGCCTGCTTTTTCAGCGTCTGCCAGCTGTCGAACGCGGACTTCTCCCGCGCCACGCCATCCAGGTTGCGCGTAACCCGCGCCATGTATTGGGCTTTCACGCGTTCGAGTTCGGCCTCAATTTGTGTGTTCTCTTCCGCCTTGCGCGCCCACTCTGCCTCCACCTGTTTCTGCTGATCTTTCTCGTAGCTATCCAGTGCCTCGCGGCGCGCTTTCGCATCCTGCTGGATCTGCCCGATCGTCACCCCGGCCGCTTCCAGCGCCACCAGCACCGCGGCTCGCTTTATCTCCGTCGATACACCACGGAGGTGCTCGCTCTGAAGCATATCGACAACCTTGGCAACGCTGTATCCTCTTCGCGGAGTCAATACTCCGGCTGCACGGTAAATTTCTTCCATGGGTAAAAGTTCCACCTGAAAACCGCCTTCCTCCCGAGAGTCCACAGGGCTTTTTTCCTTTGATGCAGATACTTTGACCGCAAGACTCGCGTCCCGGCCCTTGCCGTTCTGGTTTCCTCCACCGCTTGCCTCGCTGCCTTCATCGCTCCTCACGATGTGAACATCCTGCTGATGGCGCCAGGGCGCCAGTTCGAGCCATTTGCGTTTCATAGGTTTCCTCTCCTTGCTGGCTTCCTTTCTCTTGGGAGGTTGTTTCGTTCGGACTTCGCTCCGGCGAAGCGCACCGAGTTCTCGCGACCGCGAAATATGAGGGCGATCCCGGTTCGCTATTTCGCGACCAACCCGCACCGGTCGCGTCTCTGGGCTCACGCTATGCAGGTCGGGTTTGCTTTCCACTTTCGGCCCGGCTGCGGGTGGTTCACTGAACTTGCTTTCCTGGCGCTCCAACCGGGGTTGTATTTCAGCCGCCGTAACCTGAGAACCCTGTCCTTTGGTGCTTTCCTGCGGCGGCGGTTCCGGGCGAACCGGTCCGCTGGGGACCGCGTTCTTATCCCGTTGAATGCCTACTAGAAATTCCCGTCCGTCGCTGCGGCAGTACTTGGCGATTCCACAGAAGCGATCAAAGCGCCACTGAATCGTCAGCGTCGCTCCCACGGCGACCGGCGTCTTCACCCGTATGCACGCCCCGCTGGCCGACCGATCTTCCATGCGCGCGGGAATCCGTTGTAAAGCGCCGCTTTCGTTCTCCCACGTCGCTTCGACCAGGATCATCACCACCGACCGTAGTTCTCGCACAGCGGTGCTCATGCCGGGTCTATCGGCAATAAACAAAATCAGTTCACAAGCAGGGGGAATTCCAGGTTGGTAACCGTGGAAATGGCTTTCCCATTCTGGAAAAGGTGTGGAAGGAGAAGTCTCAGCGGCTAATCGCTTCCCGCCGGAAACACCGTATGCCTCGGCGCCGGGACCGGCGTCTCGCCCATCTGATCGCGCCACAGCACCTGATTCAGGCGCGCCGCCCCGGCTGCATCCGGACGCGAAAAGTCCATCTTGGCCGATTCGTTCGCGCCCTTGGCATCGCGCCTGTTGGTTTCGTAGATCAGGCCGTTCTTAAGATTGCGATAGTCGGCTTTGAACGCAGCCTGGTCCCCCGCTCCCGAGAACAGTGGCCCCATTGCGGGCGCATAGGCGTCGTTCTGGTTCATCGGAGGCAAGCCGATCAACATTTCCATCGTATGAATCAAATTCACGGTCGTATAAAAGCGATGATCGACATAAGGCTCGGCCACCTTGCCCGGTGAATATCTACTGACCACGAAGGCGATGGATCGATGGGCGTCGATATGGTCGCCCCCGTCCTGCGCATCATCTTCCAGGATAAAGATGGCCGTGTCGTCCCAGTACGGACTGTGCGACACCGCGTCCACCACGCGGCCCAATGCCAAATCGTTGTCCGCCACCGAGGCCGCCGGGCGCGGCCGCTCCGGACGTGTGCCCCCGGTGTGATCGTCGGGAAGATAGAGCAGAACGAAGGCCGGCAATTGAAAATCCTCGCTCTCGTTCGCCTCGCGGGCGTGAGTGTAGGCGGCAAACTCGTTGAGGAATTCGTCGGCGCGAAGCTGGTCGGGATAGTCGGTATTGAAATCGGGATAGAGCGCATCGAAGTGATCGCGCAGCATCGCCTTCGTCGGCTTAACCCCCTTGAACAGCGGCACCGTCCACGGGTAGGGACTCGGCGCGCCGTGCGGATCTCCCACATTCGGCGGCAACGCATCTCCTTGATGCAACTCAGTCCGCGGGCAGGCCGCTTCCTGCGCCGAAGGCGTTCCCTGCTTCGGCGAGGCCGCCTTGCGAACTTTATTGCACCACTGCGCGTTCACATATTCGCCGTAGTCGCGATAACTAAGGCGATTGCGAGCCACATTGTCCCAGAGATAACCGGAGGAAGGATCGTCGATATCCGGCTGCTTATGGTCGAGCGGAAATTCATCGGCGACCGTACCCTGAAAATCGTAAGTCCGCTCGTGGCCGCGATAGGCGATCTGCCAGGTCTTTTCGTTGTAGTCGCTGGTGATCGCGGCGGTCGACCAGAGATGTCCGTCTCCGGAAACTTCTCCGCTGTCGTAGAAATTGTCCAGCACGCCGAACTGCAGCGCGAGTTTGTGCTCGTTCGGCGTGATGTCGGCGCCATACATCGTGAGCGACGGATCGCCGTCGCCAACCTTCAGGTCGCCGAGTATCTGGTCATACGTCCGGTTTTCCTTGATCACATAAATCACGTGCTTGATCGGATTCTTGCCGCCCGCGAATTCAATCTTTCCCGGATCGTTGTGCAACAGGTTGTCGTGTTCGACAATGCGTGTGAGTTCTTCAAGCTTGGGAAGAGTCGAGGAAATGCTTAGTCTTGCGATCGAACCCCGCAGCAGCGTGGGAATATAGGGGTGCTCGTGATATCGTACCTCCCACGCCGTCTTGCCCGAGCCCTTGTTCGGACGCGTGCCCTCGCCTTTGGCCGTTGCGATGAGGAGATCATCGCCGTGGACGGCAAGCGCGCTCGGATACCAGTCGGTGGGAATGAAACCGAGGGCCAAAGAAGCAGCGTTATTCCTACCTTTCGTGGTCAGATTCGCCGTCTCAAACACCGCGACCGCATTAGCGGAGGCGTCGGCCACGAATAGCCGCTTGCCGTCTTCGGACTGAGCCAGGGCGCTCGGATAAGTTCCGGCAAATTCCTGATTGCGCATCGTGGTGCTCAACGTCGCTCGTATCTCGCCACTTTCCGTGGAGACCACTGCGACCGTGTCCGCATTCGACAAAGCCACGTAAAGCGACTTCTCATCCGGACTCAACAACATCGCCGTGGGATGCGATCCCGGCGCAATCGGATCTTCAGGTTCCTTCAACTTGATCCAGCGCGCAATTCTGCCGTCCGTCAGATCAAGTTCCGCCACCTGCGATGCGTTCCACAAGCTGCACCACGCACGTTGTCCATCGCGCGTAGCCACGACGGTATAGGGGAAAGAAGATGGCACCAACTCACTTGTGCTCAGATCGAAGCTCTTAAGCACCTTGCCGCTCGCTACATCGAGCAGCAAAACGTTATCGGAGAGATTATTCGCCACCAGCAGCCGGTCATGACCTCCAGCAGGTACCAGGGCCAATCCTGCAGGATAAGGAATCGCAGTTCCCGCCGGCGTTTTCTGCAAACCAATGGCAACTTTCTTCCCTGCGGCGAGCGCCTGCGGTTCGATGGCAATAAATCGCTCGGACGCAACCTTACCCTCAACAAAGCTGTAGACCGCAATTCCGTTCCCGGTGTCTCCGGGCCTCCGTCCAGTGGGAGCCGTAATCGAACTGACCGAAGCATAGAGATGCTTGCCATCCGAACTGAAGACCAGTCCAAGAAAATAGCTTTGATGAACTTCCTCGCCGAAGCGCTTGTCGGGATAATCCGACAGTTGATTGGTTTTCAGGTCGAGCACTGCGATCGACTGCATCGCCATGGTCTCTTGCGTACCATAGCCGTCGTTCAACAGCGCGGCATAGTGGCCGTCGGGGCTGAGCGTGATGGTGGCGGGAAAGCTGTTGGTACTGCCGATACGCCCGGGCGACGGGATCGTCAAAGTCTTGCTGGTGGGCAAGGAGATCGATGAGCCGTCAGGCTTCGATTCCTGAGCGACCGCAACGGCCGTCTGGAAAGCAACAAACGCGAGCAGGAAAATAGCGCGGAAAATTCGGATCACGGGGCCTCCGCAGATTTATTCTGCACCAGCAATCGATGAGGAGAGATGAGCGTAATCCAGGAGGGAACCTGGGGTCAAAGAGACGACGGAGGCATGCCGGCTACAAATCCGTTTCGCGACCCCAGTGGCTAGACGCCGGAGGCGCGCGTCGAGCCCTCGTGACTGGACGAAGGCTCCGAATGCTCCTCCTCCGGGTTCACGTTGTGCCGCACGTCGGAGCCCTGCACCCAGAAGATCACATCTTCGGCGATGTTGGTGGCATGGTCGGCAACGCGCTCCAGATTCCGCGCCACCAGCAGCGCATCCAGCGCCTGCCGCACCACATCCGGACGCTGGTTCATGGTCTTCACCAGTTGGATGAACGCGTCGTCCTTCATGCGATCGACCACATTATCCATTTCGAGCACGGCCTGCGCCAGCTCCGCCTTCCCTTCGATAAATGCCTCCAACGACCGCCGCACCATCGCGCTGACGGCCGCGCCCATGCGCGCGATATCCACCGGCAAATCCACCGCCGGAAGCTCCACCATGTCCATCACGCGTTCGGCGATGTTCACCGCCTGGTCTCCCACGCGCTCCAGATCGGAATTAATTTTGGTCACCGCCAGAATGAAGCGCAGATCTACCGCCATGGGCTGCTGCATGGCCAGCAAGTCGAAGGCGGCCTCGTCGATCTCCCGTTCCGAGGTATTAATCTGGGTCTCGCCGTCGAGAACCAGATGGCACCGGTTGAGATCCCGGTCGATGTAGGCCTGACGCGCGCGATCCACCGCCTGTTCCGCCAGTCCACCCATGCGGAGCAATTTTTGCCGCAGATCGTCGAGCCCTTGCTGAAAGCGCGTGCGCATTATCCGAACCTGCCTGTAATGTAGTCTTCCGTACGCTTGTGCGTCGGCTTGGTAAAGATCTTTTCCGTCTTATCGAACTCAATCATTTTGCCCAGCAGGAAAAATCCGGTGAACTCGGCCACGCGCGCCGCCTGCTGCATGTTATGCGTCACAATTACGATGGTATACCGTTCTTTCAGCTGAAAGATCAATTCTTCAATTTTTCCGGTCGAAATCGGATCGAGGGCTGAGCAAGGCTCGTCCATGAGCAGCACTTCGGGTTCCACCGCCAGCGCGCGCGCGATGCAAAGCCGCTGCTGCTGCCCGCCCGAGAGGCTGGCTCCGGACTTCTTGTGCACTTGATCTTTCACTTCGTCCCACAGCGCAGAAACCTCAAGCGACTTCTCCACAATCTCGTCCAATTTGCGCCGGTCGCTAAAGCCATTCAACTTCAATCCCGAGGCGACGTTATCGTAGATCGACATCGTCGGAAAAGGATTCGCTTTTTGAAAAACCATCCCCACCCGGCGGCGCAGTTGCGTGGCCGACGTACCGTTGTAGGCGTCGATGTCGCCGATGCGCACACTGCCCGTAACCCGAGCCTCCGGGATGGTCTCGTGCATGCGGTTCAGACAGCGTATAAACGTCGACTTGCCGCAGCCCGAGGGCCCAATCAACGCTGTGGCGTGGTTGGCCGCCACCGCCAACTGAACGTCGTACAACGCCTGCGTCTTGCCGTACCACGCGTTCAGGTTTTCGACCTGTATGCCAACACCCATAAACTATGCAGCTCCAAAGGTTCCGCGGCGTACGGCAAAGCGCACTGCCGCGACCGCGCTAACGATGAGGATAATCAGCACCAGAGCTCCCGCCCACGCCTGCCGGTGCCACTCGTCATAAGGAGAAATGGCGTAGTTGAAAATCTGCAGCGGCAACGCCGCCGTTGGCTGGTTCGCGTGCAGATTCCAGAATTGATTTCCGAACGCCGTAAACAGCAGCGGCGCCGTCTCCCCCGCAACCCGGGCAAAGGCCAGCATGATTCCCGTAATCACTCCGGAAGTTGCCGTGCGCAGCGTGATCGAGAGCGTGGTCCGCCAGCGCGGAATGCCCAGCCCATAAGCCGCCTCGCGCAAGGCCTGCGGTACCAGCAGCAGCATCTCTTCGGTCGTCCGCGTGATGGTGGGAATCATCATGATCGCCAGCGCCACTCCCCCCGCCAACGCCGAAAAATGCTTCTGATAGAGAACCACGATGGAATAGGCCACGATGCCGATTACGATGGACGGCACTCCGTTCAGCACATCGGCCGTGAAGCGAATCGCATCGCCAAAGCGGTTGCGTCCATACTCCGCCAGATAAACTCCCGCACCCACCCCGACCGGCACGCCGATAACACTGGCCAGCGCCAAAATAAACGCCGAGCCCACGATGGCATTCGCCATTCCGCCGCCCGCTTCGCCCACCGGCTTCGGCGTCTGCGTCAGAAACGCCCAGTTGATCGACCCTATGCCACGGTAAACCAGATAGGCGAATATGGCGAACAACGGCACCAGCACCAGAATGACCGTCAACACGGCCACGCCGGTCATAACGTGGTCGGTAATCCGCCGCCGCAAAGCGATCGGAGGAACAATATGCAGCGCGGAAGCGGTTTCGGTCTCAGGCATTCGCCCTCGAAGGCTGGCCGCGAGTGACCGTCCAGACCATCAAACGGGCCAGTGCGTTCACTACGATCGTTACCAGGAACAGGGCCAACCCAATCTCGATGAGAGCCGCCAGGTTCAAGTCGCCCGTGGCCTCGCTGAACTCATTGGCCAACACGCTGGCCATGGTGTAGCCCGGCGCAAAGAGCGATTTCGCGATCTCCGGACGATTTCCGATCACCATGGTGACCGCCATGGTTTCGCCCAGAGCGCGGCCCAAACCCAGAATGATGCCACCCATAATCCCGGCGCGCGCGTTGCGCAGCACTCCCACGCGAATCATCTCCCAGCGTGTAGCGCCCAGCGCCAGTGCGGCCTCGCGCTGGTGCTGCGGCACCACCATCAGAACCTCCCGCGTGATCGAGGAAATAATGGGGATGATCATGATGGCCAGAATGATTCCTGCCGCCAGCATGCTGATGCCGTAAGGAGGGCCCACAAATAATCCGGTCCAGCCCAGAGTCTTGGATAAGAAAGGTTCGACGTAGCCGCTGAGGATCGGTACCAGCACAAAGATTGCCCACAGCCCGTAGACCACGCTCGGAATCGCAGCCAGCAATTCCACGAAAAACGAGAGCGGTCCGCGCAGCGCCTTCGGACACATCTCCGTAGTGAACACAGCCACTCCAATCGACAGCGGCACCGCGATGATTAAAGCGAGCAGCGAGGATACCAGAGTCCCGTAAACAAACGGCAGCGCCCCGAACTTTTCGTTCACCGGATCCCAATCGCGTCCGGCAAAGAACTTCAATCCAAACGCGTGCCAGGACGGCCCGGAACGCAGGACCAGTTCGTAGACGATCAGGACCAAAGTTCCCAGCACCGCCAGACCGCAGAGAAGCATCGCGATCTTGAAAACCTGGTCGCCAACTTCTCCCGTTGGCCCAAGCAGGCTCACAGCTCGCCTCCCATCTGAGGCAAGTTCGCTAACTTTCTTTGCTTCAACGGGTTGCGGAGCAGGCATATCAGGCCGAGGTCGGGCAGCATTGGCCATCGCCCTTACGGTAACAGAATCCTGTTAATGGGGTGTTAAAATGACCGAGCTTTTCGGATTGCCTTTTCGCGGCTAAGCCTGTATTTTCTTCTTCCAATCGCTTCGCGTATGCCAATTGCGCCCAACCGCAGCCGCCTCGTGTTTCAGAAGCTTGAACGGGACCTCGTCAAGCTTTCCTCGAAACCGCGGGCCGAGAGCGTGCACCGCTTCCGCACCGGCACTCGCCGCCTGCAAATATTGCTCGGCGAACTTTCTCCCAAACTCGACCGCAGCGAAAAAAAACTCCTGAAGCTGCTGGGGCGAATCCGAAAACGTGCAGGCAAAGTGCGCGATCTGGATGTTCAGCTCGCTGCCCTGCGCAGCTTAAAGGTTCCCCACGAACCGCGCCGCAAGACCCAACTCGTGAACCATTTGATCGAACTCCGCCGCCAGCAGGAAAAAAAGCTGCGGCAGGCGGCGGATAAAGCCACGGTGCGCGAGATCCGCAAACGTCTGAAACGCGCTGCCCGGCGCTTCAAGCCGGAGGCCAGCCGCGATCCGCTGGCGGCCGCCAGAGCGATGCTGAGCCCGCTTGATCACACAAGTACGCCGCCCACCGAAGCCGTGCTCCACCAATACCGCATTCTCAGCAAGCGGGCCCGCTACGCGGCCGAGTTTGCCAGCCCCTCCCCCGAGGCTGAAAAGTTCATCGCCGAACTCAAAGTCTTACAGGACGCTCTTGGCGATTGGCATGATTGGCTCACCTTGCGCCAAACGGCCATTGAAGACATCGGCGAGGTGCGCGAGTCACCTCTGGTCGCAGAACTTCACAATGTGACCGGAGCGAAATTCCGCAACGCCGTCGCCGTACTCTCGCGCACTCGAGGCAAGTTAACCACCACCTCCGAGCACGCCGCCAGGGCTCCGCTTCCGGCCGCACTAAAAGCAAGAAGCGATACAGCCTCCGCAGCCTGATCCCAAGCCGTAATCCCTTGCCGTATCGGTATCAATAACTTCCATCTGTGAGCGCTGTCACTGCATTCCTCCGCAGCTTCCTGTTAGATAGTAGTGGGTTACCGTGTGCAAGACTCGATGACCTTTCGTGCGCTCACGAAGTCAGCTCACTGTGAGCTCTGTTCGGCAGTGCCTGCGGTTGTCGAATTCGAAATCCTATCCGACCAGGGAACCTCGCGGCAGCAAGGCTACTGTTGCATCCTCTGCGCCCGCAATCTTCTGGATGCTCTCTCGCAGATCTCATCGAAATCTTCCTAGCCCCAGTTTCGCGCATAGCCTATCCCTCGCCGCCTTCGCCCTGCTAATGACCAAGCCCTGCCGACACATGTAAACTGTTGCCCTTGCCTCATGCCGACCTTTGCCGCGGTTGATATCGGTTCTAACTCAGTTCGCTTGAAAATCGCGCGCCTCACGCGTGGCTATCTTCGCCCCATCCATGAAGACCGCGAAGTTACTCGTCTCGGCGAAGGCGTCTTCCGCTCCGGCTTCCTCACTCCCGAGTCGATGGCGGAAACGGTGAAGGTACTGCGCCGCTTCCACCGCGCCACGCAACAAGTCGTCACCGACCCCGTCCGCGTGGTCGCAACCAGCGCGCTCCGCGACGCTCGCAACTCGCAAGCTTTTCTCGAGTGGGTTCGCTCCGCCACTGGCTGGACGGTCGAAATTATCTCGGGATTGGAAGAAGCCCGCCTGATTCACCTGGGCCTGGTCTCGAACCTTCGCAGCGACAGCTCTCCCACGCTCATGATGGATCTAGGTGGCGGCAGCTGCGAACTCACCGTTTCCGCCAGTGGTCACATTCGCGATCTGGTCAGCATGCCGCTGGGCGCAGTCCGTCTCACTGACGAATTCCTGCGCCACGATCCGCCGCGCAAGGGCGAACTGAAACGCTTGCAAGGATTCGTCGTCCGCGAAGTGAACCGCGTCGCCGCTCGGGTAGTGGCCGCGAAAGTTAAGAATGTGATCGCTACTTCCGGAACCGCCGCCGCTTTGGCCACCGCGGCCAGCCATCTCCGCAAGAATGGCACTCGCCAGCGCATGCTGGTCTCCCGCGCGGAAATCACCCGGCTGGCCAAGCGCCTGGCTCACTTGCCGGTGGAAGACCGCCGCAAGATTGAAGGGATCGGCCTGCGGCGAGCGGAAATCGTCGTAGCCGGAGCCATGGTCTATCAGGAGTTGCTCGACCGCTGCCATCTCAAAGGTTTTCGCTATTCCCCGTTAGGTCTTCGCGACGGATTGCTCGCGCAGATTGCCGCTGAGCATGACCGCAGTACGCGCTCCGGAAGGCAGATTGAATCCGAACGCTGGGAATCGATCACCCGAGCCGTCGCTCACTATGGCGTGGACATGAAGCATGCTCTCGATGTGCGCGAGTCCGCCATGTTCCTGTTCTCAGCGCTGCGTTCCGTGCATGGCCTGGCGCCGGAATTCCGCGAGTGGCTGTCGGCCGCCGCCATGCTCTATGAGGTGGGAGATTACGTCAACCGCAACGGCCATCACCGGCACACTTATTACATCATTTCGAATTCGGAAATTCTCGGCTACACCCCTCAGCAGCGTCGATTGATCGCGGCCATCGCCCGCTATCTGGGAAAGTCGCGACCTACTTTGGACGAACCTCCCATGAAAGCTCTCGATCCCAACGACCGCCCCGGGGTCCAGAAAGCGATTATCCTTCTTCGCCTGGCGCGCGCCCTGAACTTGGGCCGCAGTCGCGCCGTGCAAAAAGTTCGCATCAGCCATCGCGCCGCCGAAGTCCATCTGACTCTGGTGCCACGTCGCCGCATGGGAGTGGATTTAGAACTGTGGGCGATTGAGAAAGACGCACCCTATTTTCGCGAAGTGTTCGGGCGGGAACTTTCCACAGCGGCTGTATAGAGAGTGCGCAGCGCCTTCGGCGTCAAACACCATTGCAGCGTGCCCGAACTGCGGCGCATATCGACTCGCGCCACCGCGCCCTTCTTCAACTCGACGGAAGCTTCGCAGCCGGACTCGCTGATCACGGTGCCCAAAAACTGGCTTAGATTCGGGTTGTGTCCCACCACCATGATCGATTCCAGGTTCGCGTACTTTTCCAGCAGACGGCGGAAGTCCGCAAAGGTGGCTCCAGGCCGCAGCCCCGCATCCATTTGCAGCTTCCCTTCATATCCCATTTCGTTACCCACCAGCGAAGCCGTCTGCGTGGCGCGTTTCAGCGGGCTCGAAATGATGACGTCCACCTGCGCATCCATGGCCGTCAGCGCACGGCCTACATAACCGCATTGCTCAATGCCTTCCTTGTCGAGTGCGCGCTTCTCATCTTTTTTCGGATTCGCCAGGTGTTCCCCGGCGCTGGCGTGACGCAGAAAATAAATGATCATTGCGGCTTATCGTTCCCTTCCCGCCGGAGCCTTGCGCTTCCGCGCCGGAACCTGCGGCGGAACCGGGTTCAACTGCTTGCCTTCGGCAACACTGATCAGAAAATCCTGCGCACTGAACGCCGCCGCGCCCGTCGGAGGTTTCCGATTCCGCTTGCCATGCAACGGCTGCCACGCACGAATATAGGTCGCATCGCTGAGAAGGATGCGCGACTTCCGGTTATCGGCAAGATAAACGTCGAGAATTTCGCGGTGCACCCGCTCGCGCAGGAATTCGTCGCGCAGCGGCACCAGCACTTCCACGCGCTCGTAGAGATTGCGCGGCATCCAGTCGGCGCTGCCGATATAAATATCTTCCTCGCCTCCATTGCCGAAATAGTAAATCCGGCTGTGTTCCAGGAATCGCCCTACGATGCTGCGCACCTTGATGCGGTCGCTCAGTCCCCGCACCCCCGGCCGGAGCGAGCAGATGCCGCGCACAATCAGATCAATCTCCACTCCCGCTTGCGAGGCCCGATACAACGCCTGAATTAGATTCTTGTCGAGCAAAGCGTTCATCTTTGCGATGATCCGTCCCTGACGGCCTTCGCGGGCGTGTTCCGCTTCGCGGTCGATTAGCGCAATCACCTTTTCCGCCAGATCGAGAGGCGCCACCAGCAGCGGCTCGTAGCTGGGATTTTCGGCGTAGGCAGTCAGAAAACTGAAGACATCGTGCACCGCGCGCGTGATTTCAGGATTCGCCGTGAACAAACTGAGATCGGTATAGATTCGCGCCGTGGTGGCGTTGTAGTTACCCGTTCCAATATGCGCGTAACTGCGTGGAACGCCATCCGGATCCCGGCGCACCAGCAAGGACAGCTTGCAATGCGTCTTGAGCCCGACCAGTCCGTGAAACACCTGCACTCCGGCATCTTCCAGATCCCGCGCCCAGCGGATGTTGTGGGCTTCGTCGAAGCGCGCCTTCAACTCCACCACCGCCGTCACTTCCTTGCGTTGCGCCGCATCGATCAGCGACGGAACAATCAACGAGTGCTCGTTCGTGCGGTAAAGCGTCTGCTTGATCGAAAGCACGTGATCGTCTTCCGCCGCCGACTCGATAAAGGCGATCACCGCATCATAGGAATCGTAAGGATGGTGGAGCAGAACGTCGTGCCGCCGCAATTCTTCGAACAGATTTTGCGATTTGGCCGTGAGCCGCAACTCGCGAGGCGTGAATGGACGATCCTTGAGATCCGGCCGCGCCGTCTGCTCGTAGATATTGAACAATCGCGAGAGATTCACCGGACCATTCACCGGAAAAACCTGCCACGGATCCAGCTCAAACACGGTGCGCAAGCGTTCGATAATCTCAGGATCGGCGTCGGCCTCAATCTCCATTCGCACCGCGTCACCTTTGCGCCGGTTGTGCAACTCCGCACGCACCGACTCCAGAAGATTTCGCGCCTCTTCTTCCTGCAGGTAAAGATTGCTGTTTCGGGTCACGCGGAACGGCGCCGACGCCACTATGTCGTAGCCGTGGTACATGTTCTCCGCGTGATGCGCCACCAGGTCGGCAAGGAAAATAAAATCTGTCGTCCCCTCCGAAGGCAGCCGCACTAACCGTGGCAATGCCCTCGGCACCGAAACCACGCCCGTGTACGTGAGCGCCGACCGCCGTCGCCGCCGCAACAGCAGACCCAGGCACAAAGCCTTGTTGATCACCCGGGGAAACGGATGCGTGGGATCCACCGTCACCGGCGTGAGCAGAGGATCCAATTCCTTCTCGCAATATTCGTCGACAAACCGCCGCGCGTCCGTGTCCAACTCATGCAGCGCCAGCACCCGAATGCCATGCTCCGCCAGCGCCGGCCGCAATGTATTCCAGCAGTCGTATTGTTCGTCTACAAATTTGTGCGCCAGGCGCGCCAGCACATCGCGCTTCTCCGTCAGCGTCAAACCGTCGGGACCAGCCTCGTTGTAGCCGTCCTCAATCTGCTGCATCATGGCGGCCACGCGAATCTCGAAAAATTCGTCCAGATTGCTGGCCGAGATCGAAAGAAACTTCAGCCGCTCCAGCAACGGATTGCCGGTATCCTCGGCCTCTTCCAGCACACGTTTGTTAAACGCCAGCCATGAGGTGTCGCGGTTGAGATAGTACGCAGGATTGTCCAGCGAAAGACGTGCCATGAGAGAAACTGTTATCCGTCGATTCTTGCCATTTTCGTTGCTGACTGGGATCCGCTTTCGATCCGATCCGGGAGGAACTAGCCGCTCACACAGTATAAAACATCGGCCCGGAAGACGCAGTATAGAGCCTCAACGGAGACAAGGCCTGTACAACTTGGTTGAGCTGGAAATATGTCAGCCAAAAAAATCGGCGCATCCACAGCGGAGAATCCGCCATGCGATGCGCCGATGGAAAGATAAAAAATACTTTACGGCAAGTAGTACCGGAACGAAGTGAAGACCATTCCGTCGAGTCCTTCGGGCGTGACTCCGGGTTGTCCCTTTCCTGCGGGTCCAACCCCAGACCAGGTCTGGCGAGTCACGTAGGAATACTGCGCACCCCACTGCAGCCGGCCCTTGGGCCCGCTATACATCCGGTGCCAGAAGCCCGCAGTCCCCTCGATGAGCGCTCGCGTATCGGACGTGCAATTGGAAAGACTGCCAGGAAAGAATCCGCCACTGATGCTCGGCGCGGTTTCGGTGTAGCAGCCGGTGTTGCTGAAGAAAGGAGACCCGTAGCCCACATACTTGCCGGAGATGGGATCGAAATCCGCCGCGCGGCCGGCATACTCTGAACCAGCATTGAGGTAGATATCCATCTTGGAGCCGTGCCACTCCAGCGTCGCGAGTCCCTGATAGCTCTTGACCAGATCGAAGGTTCCGTTGGCATGGATCGAGGCATCGGGAAGTCCGCCCGTGCCGTAGCGGCCGATTCCACTTCCTCCCAGAGCGTGCAGCCCGAAGTCAAGGCGCTTGTTGATGAATGACCACCGGGCATTGGCGCCAAAACCACCGCCATTCTTCGAGGAGTTAAAGGCTCCAAGGGCATTCGCGCCTGCAGTAGCATCGCCGCCGCAGAGCGTGGTGCTGCTGGCCACCTCGCCGCAGGGATAGATCCGGTTGCGGAAGCGGTCAAACAGCCCGTAGATTTCGTAGTGTCCGAATCCCGGCTCGAAGACAACCTTCGCGATGATATCCGGGGACGGGTTGAAGGCATAGCTCGCCGCCAGGGTGCAGGTGGTAGTAGCAGCCGTATCGGTGGAGTTGAGGGCAGTGCTGCAATTGGTAACTGCTCCATTGTAAAGACCACCACCGGTACCTTCGGAGCCCACCAGGAAATTATTTCCGTTGTTGTGGGTGGTAACTGTGGCCTGCGCATTTTCCATCGAGACGCCAAACCACACTTTGTTGTCGACATTCTTCACCAACCGCAGTCCGTACTGCCGCGCCCAACTGAAGCCGACGGTATACTGCGGGTCGATCGTCATCGGCACGGCTTCCGTTCGGTTGTCCATGCCATGCTTGGTTTCGGTAACCAGGCTCCACATCTGTCCGCCTGTGACCGACAAACCATTATCCAGCGCCGCTTGTCCCCACGCCTGCCGCTGCCGCAGAGTGTAGCTGTTGCTCTCGTTGTTGTTGGAGGTGACGCCGGCCGACAGGAAGTCAGCCTCCACGTACCCGCTCAACTTGGCGCTTTTCAAACGCCCTTCCGCCAGTCCCGAGATACGCGACTGACGTCCGGATCCGAAGAACTCAGAAATGCTGCTCTGCGCAGCTCCCGGCATTGTCAGAGAGTTAAACGGGGTGTTGATGTCGGATGCCAACGCCCTCGATCGCCGCACAAATTCTGCCGCCACGAATCCGCCCGGCGTAAGCGTAATTCCCTTGTAGTGAATCGCCAGCGGGCTCTCCAGCGCCGTATTCACATTCTTCTGCGTCTCCTGCAGCGAGAGCGCCGTGTTGTTGACGTTGGTCTTCAGGTCGGTCACGTCACTCTTCAGTTCCACGACCGTCTGCTGCTGCTGGCTGGCAGTGGCCTGCGCCGCCTCTGCTTTGGTGGCGGCATCGGTCGCCACCGCCTGCACCTGGGTTACGGCTTGGTCCTTGCGATGCAATTCATCGCGCAGTTGCTGAATTTCCTGTTGCTGGGCGGCCAGCGCGGCTTGCTGCGAGGCGATTGCGTCCTTCAATGCCTGCACATCCGCTGCGGTTAAAGTCGCGGGCTTGCTTTTCTTGGCTTTGGGTGGCGTGCTGGTTTGTGCCACCACGGTTGTAGCCAGAAACAAAATCGCACACCACTTCCATACAGAATTCATTACACTCTCCTTTTTAAAACCAGGGATGAAAATTTTTCTGCAGATCTACCGGACTTGCTTGATTGCGTCCTTTTCTTTCTGAACAACGCCTTCGGGCAGCGGAGCATAGGAAAGCGCCGCTGTCATTTTTTGTCCATCGGTAACCATCCAGTTGAGAAAATCTGCCAGAATCTTGCCCTTCGCCGCATCTTTCGATTGAGCAGGAATCAACAACCAGGTAAAGCTGGAAATCGGATATGCATCTTTCCCCGGCGCGTTCGTAATCGAGACTCGAAAATCCGCCGGCATCTTCGGTGCCGAAGCAGCCGCTGCCGTCACACTGTCAAGCGATGCCTTCACAAAATTTCCCGCCGCGTTCCGAACGCTTCCATAGTTGATGTTGTTTTGCACGGCGTAAATCAATTCCACATATCCGATCGATCCCTGCAATTGCCGGATCGAACCGGCGACTCCTTCGTTTCCTTTTCCGCCCAGCCCGATTGGCCACTTCACGGACGTGCCCGTCCCCACCTGGCTTTGCCATTCGGGGCTGATCTTCGAGAGGTAGTCCGTCCATATGTACGTCGTCCCGCTGCCATCGGAACGATGCACCACAATAATGTCTTTGTCGGGAAGATTCACTCCGGGATTTGCGCTGGTAAGGGCTTTGTCATTCCACTTCGTAATCTTTCCCAGGAAAATCCCCGCCAGCGCATCCGGAGTGAACTTGATCTCCGCCGTCACCCCCGAAATGTTGTAGGCAGGAACGTCCGCACCCAAAACCGTCGGCATGTGAAGTATTTTCGTCTTCGCTTCTTTCAGCATGTCATCGGTCATGGGGCCATCGGTCGCCCCAAAGTCGACTGTGCCATTAATGACTTGCCGGATTCCGCCGCCGCTTCCGATCGATTGGTAATTGATCTGAATGTCAGGATGCAGCTTGTGATATTCGCTGAACCACTTGGAATACATGGGGTAAGGAAACGTGGCTCCTGCGCCGTTCAACGTGGTCTGGGCCACTGCAGGTAAAGCGAACAGTGCGCACACCAAAACAAGCATGGTTCTTCGCATCAGTTTTTATGACCCCTCATCGAATAGATATTCTGGTTCTAACGGCGCTGTGTTACAGGACGGTTACAAAAGAGTGAATTTCTGATGAATGGCTAGGCAGGAAAAACACGAATTCTGGACGAACCGTTTTAGGAGGGTATGGCTGCGAACGGTTTCGGGAAAATTCGCTCTCTTGCATCGGGTCCCGCCGCAAACCCCGATTCGCAGAAGCCCAACCAAAGGGCTGCTACCATAATCAAAGTTAAGGCGCTCCGCGTTTGCTTGATCGTCGTTTGGTGGATGGTCGGCATGGGTTTCGGTGCGGGTCTGTTCAACTATCCTTCGTTCATGGAAAGCGCAAGATTTCTTTTTGCTTCTTTCTTCGATGCCGTTCATCGGCTTTGTGTCCACGCCATCGTCGCAGCCTCGGCGCGTCCCCGCCGAGATTACGGTTGCAACCAACTGGAGTCCCTAGGATGAAAACTGCATGAGCGATTCTCCTACCCGTTACGCTCCCGGCTGGCCCGGCATTCCGCCGCGCTGGACCTCGAGCGCCAAAACCGCCGCCGGCACGGCCTTGAACCAGCACAGCAAAGTCTGGTTCACCACCAGCCACGGCATTCTGAACGAAGTTTATTTTCCCCGCGTCGACCAGGCTTGCACCCGCGACCTGGGCCTGATCGTCACCAACGGACGCGATTTCTTTTCCGAGGAAAAGCGGCACTGCACCTTCGAAGACAAACCTTTCGAACCCGGTGTCCCCGCCTATGAGCTGACCAACACTGAGATCGGCGGCCGCTACCGCATTCACAAGGAAGTCCTCACCGATCCTTATCGCAACGTTGTTATGCAAAAGATCCGTTTCGAGCCCCTGCAAGGCCAGCTCTCCGATTACCGGCTCTACGCCTTACTTTCGCCTCACCTGGCCAACTGCGGATACGACAATACCGGCTGGGTCGGCGACTACAAAGGCGTCCCCATGTTCCTGGCGCAACACGATGGTGTCGCATTGGCTTTGGGCAGCTCCGCGCCTTGGAAGAAAATGTCGGTCGGCTTCGTCGGCTTCTCCGACGGATGGCAGGACCTCTCGGCTCACTTTCAAATGGAGTGGGAATACCAGCGCGCCGAGAATGGGAACATCGGCTGCACCGGCGAAATCGATCTCGCCGCTTGCCATGGAGAATTCGTCCTGGCCCTGGGTTTCGGTGCCATCGTCTCCGAAGCTGGCCAGCAGGTCCGCTCAACTTTGCTCGAGGATTATGACGAGCTTCGCGAGCATTACGTCTTTCACTGGAAAAACTGGCAGAACACATTGCTCAAACTCGATGAACCAAAGCGTGACTACGATCTCTATCGCGCCTCCGCCTCGGTCCTGCGCACCCACGAATCGAAAGATTTTCTCGGCGGCATCATCGCCAGCCTATCCATTCCCTGGGGCTTCAACAAAGGCGATGAAGATCTCGGGGGATACCACTTGGTTTGGCCGCGCGACCTGGTCGAAACTGCGGGCGCACTTCTCGCCGCCGGCGCCGTCGACGATGCGGTAAGGGTGCTGCGTTATCTTGAAGCAACCCAGGAGGCCGCAGGCAACTGGGCCCAGAATCTATGGCTCGACGGCCGTCCCTACTGGAGCGGCGTCCAGATGGATGAGACCGCCTTCCCCATCCTCCTGCTCGATCTCCTGCGCCGCGAAGCGCCCAATAAGTTGGGTAAGCTCGATCGCTGGTGGCCAATGGTGCGCCAGGCGGCAAGCTTTATAGTGCGCAATGGCCCGGTCACGCAGCAGGATCGCTGGGAAGAAGATGGCGGTTATTCTCCTTTCACGCTGGCCGCTGAAATCTCCGGGCTACTCGCTGCTGCCGACATCGCCGACCTCACCGGCCACAGCGAAGTTGCCTCCTATGCTCGCGAGGTTGCCGACGCCTGGAATGACAACATTGAACGCTGGGTCTATGCCACCGGCGGCGATCTCGCCGAGCAAGTCGGCGTGGAGGGTTACTACGTCCGCATCGCTCCGCCAGTTACCGATACCGCCGCGTCGCCGACTCAGGGCTTCGTCCCGATCAAGAATCGCCCTCCCGGGAAGGACATGGAACGCGCCTTCCGCATCGTCAGCCCGGATTCTTTGGCGCTGGTGCGCTTCGGCTTACGCGCCCACGATGATCCCCGCGTTCTGAATACGGTCCGCGTCATCGACGCGCTCCTGCGCGTGCAACTGCCCCAGGGGCCCTGCTGGTACCGCTATAACGGCGATGGATACGGCGAACACGAAGACGGCTCGCCCTTCGATGGCAGTGGCATCGGACGTCCCTGGCCGCTGCTCGCCGGTGAGCGCGCTCACTACGAACTTGCCGCCGGCCGCCGCAGTGAGGCCGAATCGCTGCTCACGGTGATGGAGCAATCCACCGCCGGGCATGGCCGCTTGCTTCCGGAACAGGTTTGGGATGCCGATGATATCCCCGCCCTGGAATTGTTTCGCGGCAAACCCTCCGGCTCCGCTTGTCCGTTGGTCTGGGCCCATTCCGAATACATCAAGTTGCGCCGCTCCCTGCGCGACGGCAAGATTTTCGATCAGCCTCCGCAGACCGTGCAACGCTATCTGGTCGAGAAGCGTTCTCGCCAAGTCTTCGGCTGGAGACTGAATAACAAGGCTCGATCCATTCCACGCCACAAGAAGTTGCGCATCGCCCTTCTGAATCCCGCGATGGTGCATTGGAGCATCGATGGCTGGATGACTGCGCAGGATACCAACACGCGCGACACCGGTCTCGGCACCTTCATCCTCGATTTGCCCACGGCTTCGTTGCCCGGCGGCAGCCAGATTGTCTTCACCTTCTATTGGCCGCAAGAAAATCGCTGGGAAGGCAAGGACTATACCGTAGTGGTCGAATAGCGGGTGCCCCATCCTTGTCGCGCTCTTTGCGACAGGGTGGGGATTTTGATTTCGCAAGACACAATCACCGACTCTACGCTTCGGACGCGGCACTCGAATAAATAATCTCCACCACCGTGCAGTCGTCGTTCAACGGATTCCCCGCACAAAACTCCGACACCGCCGAGAAAATTCCTTCCAGCGTAGGAGCCTTGGCTGCCGCCGCTTCCAGCCTGGAGTCTTCAAAAAAGTCGCCCATCGCATTTTCCGCTTCGGTCACCCCATCCGTCACCAGAATGAAGCGGTCGCCCGAATTGAGCTGGCAGCGCGCGCTCTCAAACGTCGCATCGGCCAGCAATCCTACCGGCACATTGCCATGCGGCGGCCGCATCACTTCCCCGGCGCAAACCAGCAGCGGCTGCACGTGGCCGCAATTCACGTACTCCAGATCGCCATCCCGCCGCAGCCTCGCCAAAAGCACGGTCGCATATTTTTCGCCGACCAGCTTCTCCGTGAAAAAGTGATTTACCGCAGACACCACTTCCAGCAAAGGCATCCCCGAACTCAAATGCGAATAGATCATTCCCTGCAGCGTGGAAGCCAGCAGCGCCGCGGAAACTCCTTTCCCGCTCACATCCGCCAGCACCACTGCAAGTCCTTCTTTCGTGTTGACGGCATCGAAGAAGTCTCCGCCAATTTCCTTGCAAGAAAGATTCTTTCCGCGCAGTTTGGCAAACGGCACTTCCGGGATCTTCACCTGCATCAGCCGCTGCTGGATGCTGGCCGCGATCGTCAACTCCTGCTGATATCTCCGCGATTCTTCTTCGGCCTGCACCAGCCGCGCATTCTCGATCAGGGACGCCGCTTCTGTCGCGATCGCCCGCAGAATGTCATGGCCCACGCCGGAGAATTCGCGCGAAGCAAACCGCGAATCCACGTACAAAACTCCCGTCACTTCCGCAGCCGCACCGGGCGCCGGTGTCTGCTGTTCGCGCGTAGCCTGCACCTGCCGCTTGCGCAGAGGAATGCAAATCACCGTACGCAGATCGTAGGCCACAATACTTTGCCGCCCCGCCAGATCCGCGGAACTCCCCGTATCGGTCAATAAAAACTCGGAGTTCGAGCGCAGCGACTCTTCCAGCGCAGAATGCGAAATCGTCTTATCATCCAGCAGCGACTCGCCCTTGTTGTTTCGTCCCGCCGCCAGCCGTAGATTGCCTTCGTCGTCTTTCAGAAAGACGTACCCGCGCTCGGCCCGCGTCAGCCGCAGCGTGACCTCCAGCATGGTCATCAGGATCTCATCCAGTACGCCCGCCGTATTCAACTTGCGCGCCGCTTCCAGAAACAGCGTCAGCTTTTCCAGGTCGGTGGCTTCCTGCGAAATCTGTATGCCGGAAATCTGGCTCAAAAATTCCCGCGCGGTGTTCGAGGTCCCATGCGCCGGATTGAAAATCAGGTAGGTTGAATCCCGCGCCCCGAACTCCAACCGGTCATTGCGCTCCAGCCTTTGCCGCTGAATGCGCTCTCCGTTGACGTACGTGCCGTGCTTGCTGCCCTGATCGACGAGAAAGAATCCGTCCTCTTCCAGCACGATGAGCGCGTGGTCGCGCGACACGCGCGGATCGGCAATCACCAGATCCTTGTCGACCTTGCGCCCCACGCTGAAGGGAGTTCGGTTCAGAACGATGTTCTTCTGCTCGTTCCCCTGCACCAGTACCAGCGCCGGGAACACTCCCGATCCGGAAGACTGCGGACGCCCTATTGCGCTAAGACCCATGAGATGTAGTCACGCAAACGACTGCCCCCATCCTGGTCGCGTTCCTCGCGAAAGGGGGGAATCTACCCCACACCCAAACCAACCGCTGTGCTGCTATGCATAATGACAGGAATCATGCCCCGGCGAAAGAGCCTTCCGCCTCAAGAGCGAACAAAATCGGGGGCCGCTTCCGTTCCCACGCTGGTGGCCTGCCGCCAGAGCGCAAAGCCAGCCATGGCGTAGACGCCCATGGCAATCAGCAACAGCGCACGCATCCCGAATACTAGAGACAAATTCTCCATCAAGCCCCCGGCCACCGCGCCCAACAGATTCGCCCCGAGCGCCGCACTCTGCGATTCCACCGCCCGAAATTGCGACGCGAACAGGATGCCGGCAAACACTACGGGGATGGAGAAAACCGCGACCGCCACCATCCCGACAACCGTGGGCGATCCCCCCATCCGTTCGAACGGAAACCAGAAGGCCAGCGCCAGACCACCCAACAAAGCCAGCAGATTCCACGCCGGCGACGGAGGCTTGTGGCTACGTTCTACGATGACATTCGCCAGCAGCAAAGCACACAGCATGGCCGAGATCACAATACCGTTGACTTCCCAGGTGGTGCCGAAGAACAAAGCCAGCCGGCTGATCACCTGGGTCTCCAGCAACAGGAAACCCGCTCCCATGCAGAAGAAAAACAACGACAGTCGCCGCGGCGCCTCGCCGGAAATTCGCGAATACAACACTATGGCTAGCAGAATAATGATTCCGGAAATCGCCCAGTAAGGCCGCGGAATTGTCTTATCGCGCTGGTAGAGATAGGGCCAGTCATCGGTTGTCACCGGAACCTCTGCGTCGCCGCTATCGACGGGATTGCGCGCCACAAACTCCTCCAGCCGCGGGTCGTGGTTCAGCGCCTCTTGCACGCGGTTGGAAGGAGAGATCACGAAGCAACGGGCCCGCGCCGTATAACTTGACTCCGCGTTGAAAACCACCGGCTCTTTGCCAAAGGTCGAGGCCAGCATCTCCTTCAACCTCCGCGCCATCCAGGGCCGCCGCACTTCGAACTTCACAAAAATGATGCCGTCCGGCTTCAGGTGCGCCTTCGCTTCCTGAAAAGATTCTTCTGTATATACAAAATTGTCGATCCGCATATTCGCGTAATCGGAGAACTCGGTGTGCGAATCGAGCAAACCGAAAAGGATCAGATCGTACTTGCCCGTACTGCGCTTCAGGAAGGCCCGCGCATCGGTTAAATGCGCCGAGACTCGCGGAGAATCATACGGGTGTTCGGGATGCTCTCTCTTTCCAATCTCCAGGATCGCCGGATCGATCTCCACCGCATCGACCCACGAACTGCCATGCCGCAGCGCGGCGGCAACGTCATTGCCTGTCCCCGCTCCCACAATCATCACGGAAGGCGCGGGCGCCGCAAAGCGAAACGGCAGGTTATACGGATTCTCGTCGATCGCCTCCTTTAACATCTTCGGATGCCGCCTCAGAAAGTCGTCGGTCAGGTTCACGATGAATTGATATCCAATATGGTTGACCTGGACGAGCCCGTTTGCCCTCTCCCCGTTCGGGGCATAGATCCAGGTGAAATTGATCTGCTGATAGGGCGTCCAAATGCTGTAGTGATCGCGATCCGAGGGCTCGTGCAAGAGCAGCACCAGCGGAATCAGCAAGCTCCCAAGCAAAATCCGCCGCTCCCTGCTTCTTTGCAGCAGTGCAAAGCCCAGCAGTACGACACCAAGCCAAACCCACGGCGGAAGCATCAGCCGGCTGACCGCGAGAAACGCCAGAATACCCGCCAGGCTCGCAGCCAGGTTCAGCGAATATGCAGTCAAAGGTTTCGGAGTGAGGTTCATCTGCCGACCGACGACCTGCCCCAGGGGCACGAACACCCAAACGATCAACACAAAAAGCAAAGCGGAAAGAGCGGCGGCTGATAAGAATCCCAGCATATTCCGCGCGGTTCCCGTATCCCAGATACTCATGTCGGCTCCGGCGCCCAGGTTCTGCGAAAGATTTTCCAGTAACCCTCCCGCTCCCCACGGCACTCGAACCAAGAGAAGCAGCCCCAACAGCGCCGTGACCGCCCTGTTCCAGCGAGTTGGTTCGCGAACCAGCGCGCATCCCATTCCGAAACCGAGAAAGCAAAGCAGCAGCGCGAGGTTCTTGAAGTACGCAAAGATCCGTACTTCCACCGCAATCCACCGGATGAACGCCAGTTCGGCAAACAATACCAGAAAGCTGGCCAGCAGCAATCGCCACACCTTGCGCTCAGATTCCTCTTCCGGCTCCGCAGTCGATGAATTCGGTCTGCCCCGTTCGCGAATCGCGACCACCACGCGCACCACCACCAGCATCAATGCAGCAAGAACGTAGGTGGACACTCGAGAATTCATACGGGCAGGATTATCACACAATCACGACGAGTTTCAGTCAGGCTGAGAACTCGCGTAGCTAGCTTTCCCGAATGAGCGGTCTGCGCTCCGCTCGGCTCGTCTTCAAGACGAAGAAATTCAGCGCGAATATCCACACCGGCACGGCAAACGTCGAGAAAAATGGCAAAGTCCAATGCTCAAGAGCCCAACTCCGCGCCCCCACCAGGTAGAGCGCGCTCAGGCTCAGGCTTGCCGCCCACTGCCATCCCACGAGCAACGCGCCTACCAGGTAACTCAACCGCCAATACCTCGATCGCGAGAGAAACGTTGCTCCATCCCTTACCACCACAAAGATCGCCGGCAGAAGCAGAACCTGGTTGTATGGCGCGTACATGGGCACCACGAGCACGGTCAGCGCCATCACCAGCGCCGTCGCCGTTCCAAATTCAGCCGTATCAGCAGCCCGGTCCCGCAGCTTCCACAGAACAAACGCACAGCTCAGCACCGCAACTCCAGCCAACAACTTTCCCGAGTAACCCCATGGCGCCAACACATCCAGCACCGATTGATTCTGGGTATAGCGATGATACTTTCCCACCGCGTCGGCAAACATTCGCCACCAGCCCGGCAGAACAACTTCTGCTCCGCCCAGCAACAGTCCCATCACGATTCCAAATCCAAGCACCAATCTCCGACGGGCCCGCCAATCGCTTAGGGCCCACACCAGAACCCACGCCACCAAAGGAGCGGCCAGTTGCGGCTTGACGGTGGCTAACGCCAGCAACACTCCACCGGAAAATAAAAGTCCGCTGGCTGCACACGCCACCGCTCCCGCCAGCATCGCCGCCACCAGCAGGCTCAATTGTTGCAACTTGATTCCCTGCACTGCCGGAAAACTCCCCAAGGTGAGCGCTACGCAGATCGCGACGGAACTCAGCGGCAACCGCCATCGCAGTACCCGCAGCCACAGGCACACGCTAGCCGCGGTCAGCCCGACCAGCAGCCAGTAAAAAAATATCTGCACGCCATGAAACGGAAATCCAATCAGCGGCGCCAATAGAAATACGACATAGACCGGGTAGGCAAACCCCTGCTGATCCTTCGGGTCATTCGGTCGAGCCGGGTCGAGCACCCGCCCGTAATACCCTTTCTGAATTTCCAGCGTGATGTCTTCCCGATAAGGATTCCGCCCATGCAGCAGCAGTTCGCGTGCTCCCCACCACCGCGGATAAAGATCTGAAAGATTCCCGCGTGGCCGCGCGTGCGTTTCCGCGTCAGCTCTTTCATGAGGGATGAGCACGCGCTGCACGTAGAACCACATACTGCCCGCGCACAGCAGCGCAATCAGCAATCCGAGTTGAGAAACTCTGCGCAAAATGTTTCGAAAAGAAGTCCGCCGTAACTTCGGCATTCGCCCTTATTCGAATGTCCGATTCCCCGGCCGTCCATGTTACAACTGAATGCTCTGAAGAACTCTGCATGAAGCTGCGTGTCGTGGTTTCGGCCGCCGTAGGCTTGGCCAGCGGTATCTTCTGCTGGTTCCTGATGAAACATCTTCATCAGGATGCCGCCGATTTCCGCTGGGCTCTCCACCTTGCGCACCGCTTGCTCGCCCGGCAAAATCCATACGACACGCCGTTCGAGCAATATCCCCTCACCGCCGGCCTGTTGGCATTGCCCTTCGTCCGCTTTCAGCCCGAGACCGCTGCCGGCCTCTTTTACGGAATCAGTTCCGCAGTGCTGGCCTTCGGGCTCACTCGCTATAGCTATCGTGGTCTGCTCATATTTCTCGCGTACCCCTATTGGGCAGGACTGATCACCGTACAGTGGTCTCCGATTATCGCCGCCAGCGCCTTCTTTCCGCTTCTGCTGCCTGTCACCATGGCCAAGCCGCAGATCGGGCTCCCGGTATTCCTCTCCCGCCTCAGTCGCCGCGGCTTTGTAGCTTGCGTGGTCGTCGGAGCCATGAGCCTCATCGTCATGCCTCGCTGGCCCCAACTTTGGATTGCCCAGCTTGGCAACTACGATCACTTCATCCCGCTTCTTGTCCTGCCCGGTCCGCTGCTGCTGCTCGCCCTTTGGCGTTATCGCGACCGCGATGCGATTCTGCTTCTGCTGGCGGCCTGCATGCCGCAGCGCTGGTTTTTCGACAGCTTCATTCTCTGGCTCATTCCACGGTCACGCCGTGAGATCGTATGGACTGTCTTCTTTAGTTGGGGAACTGGCTTATGGCGCTGGTATCACCCGCCGCACAATTTCACGGAAGTGGGACGGTGGACCGTTCTCTTTATTTATCTGCCCATGCTGGCCGTCGTCCTGTGCAGACCTCATTCATCGCCGGAAGATTCCCGGGCCTAGTCACGCTTGAGATCCAATCTTGTCGTCCGGCAATTTCTTGCAGATCTCCCAAACCCACCACAGAAGAGGAATTGCCATCAGATTGACCACTCCCTTCGCGATCCAAAGCACCAGCCACAGTGGACTGATCAAGAGCGGGAAAATCGGAAGCAGCAAGCCGAATCGCTTTACGAATTTCTCCCCTCCTTGCGTCGACGCACGCAGGCAATAATCAGCGATCAAAACCGCTGGCAAAACCAGCAGACTCAGGTCATGCATGTTGGTTTGCCACGCGATCAACATGGACACGATGACGGCCAGAGAAAATCTCAGCTCCAGATTTTCCTGTGGAATCCGGCTGCGCCCCTTCCACGCCGCAAAAACAAACAGCAGGATCGAACTCACCAATGCGACCGCACTCCCAACTGTCCGCGAGAAATGCAACGGCCATCCCAAGGCTAGTCCTCGCAGGTTCGGCGCAAACTCCGCAGCCACTCCTCCCAGCCCCGGAGTGTTCGCAATTTGCAAAGCGAATTCCGGATAGCGGAGCAAACTCCCCCAGCCCGCAAATCCCACCGAAATCAGAACCAGCAACGTGGAAACCACCACGAACCCAATCGCCGCCCGCCTCCACTTCCAGATCCCGATCAGCAACACAATGGGAATCACAAATTGAAACTTGAACATTCCCAGGGCGAACCAGCATCCCGCCAGCAGATCGGCCCTCTTCTTGAGTGCGTTGAATCCTAGCCCGCAAAGTAACAACAGCAAGACGGAATCCTGCCCTTGCAGAAAACAAATGAAAACTGGAAAGAAGGCGAGACATCCCAAAACAAATTCCCACGCCGGAATCCGGCCGAGCCCGCCTACGGATTTCCGCAAAAGAAGTCCCACCCCGAAGAGCGCACCCACATTCAGCAGATCCCAGAGAGCAAACGCCTGGGGATACGGCAAATAACTGAGTGGCAGGAAAATCAATGCCTCAAAAGGCGGGTGGATGTAAGGCAGAGCGCTGCGTCGCGTGGCGATAACGCCCACGGACCTTTTCTGTACTTCATATTGGACGTGTGCGTCATAAAGCTGGTGCCCAAGCCCATTGCGCAAAATCGTAGCGGCCGTGTAATAAACCGTGAAGTCCGGATAGCCCTGCTTGATTCGTTCTCTGAGACTGATAAAAAGAAATAGGTGCAGGCACAGCATGCCCGCGACAAAAAGACGCACCAGGCCTCGCCTCGATGCGCTCCAAATTGCCCGGATGGATTCACTGCCGTTCGCAGCCACGATCGATCGCGATTGTACCTCCTGCCACAGTCACCCGCTATGATGGATTCCCTATGACGGGCCTGCTCGGAACAACGTTCAGAACAACGTTCAGAACAAACATCAGCGCAACGTTCAGCACAACCCGCGTATTTCTGGCCATCCTTTTTCTGGGCCTGTTCGCCATGGCCGCCCGCAACGCCACCGATCCTGACCTCTGGTGGCACCTCAAGACCGGAGAGTACATCACTCAGCATAGGTCCGTTCCTCACGCCGATCCTTTTTCTTACACTCGCGCCGGAGAGCCCTGGATCGCGCACGAATGGGGTACTGAAGTTCTTCTCTACCAGATTCAAGGCACCACAGGATTTGCCGGACTGATCCTGATCTTCGCCGCAATCCTCTGCGCAACTTTCTACTGCCTTTACTTGCGATGTGGTCCCGCTCCTTACATCGCCGGCGTCGCCACGCTCTGCGCTGCCTGGGCTACAGCGCCCATCTGGGGCGTGCGCCCTCAGGTACTTTCGTTCCTGCTGACCAGCCTGTGGTTGCTGATCCTCGAACGCGCCGACCGCAATCCCAAGCTTCTTTGGTGGACGCTTCCCCTCACTCTTCTCTGGGTCAATCTGCACGCCGGATTTGCATTGGGCTTAGCCCTCTCCGCGCTGTTTCTCGTCGGAGCATTGTTTGACCACTATTTCGGCGACTCCTCACCCAGAGCGCCCTGGCGCACATCCGCGCTCGTTCTTTTCATTGACCTCCTGCTCGTGCCCCTGAACCCCAACGGCCTGCGCCTGTTCTCCTACCCGATCGAAACGCTGCGCTCCACCACCATGCAGAACTACATCCTGGAATGGGCCTCGCCGAACTTTCACCGTCCCGAATACTGGCCCTTTCTCCTGATTGTGCTCGTCACCTTCGCAACCTTCATCTGGTCCCGCATCCCGGTCCGCCCGCGTGACCTGATCCTTCTGCTCGTTGGCCTCTATGCCAGTCTGATTTCGATCCGCATGATCCCTTTCTTCGTTTTGATTGCCGTCCCTCTTATCTCCCGCCGCCTCGGCGACTGGCCCCAGCGTGCCCACTCCTCGCGTCGTCTGCCGTCCGCAGTTCGCATTCGGCTCAACGCTGCCATCGTCCTCGCCATGGCTTTCTTCGCTGCCCTTCATATCGCGCAGGTGATCCAGCGCCAGCCCCAAGCTGAGGCCCGGCAATTCCCTGCCGATGCGGTGGCATTTCTCCACCGTCATCCGCCCTCCGGCCCCATCTTCAACCACTATGACTGGGGCGGCTATCTCATCTGGAAGCTCTATCCGTCCACCCCGGTTTTCATCGACGGCCGCGCCGACCTCTATGGCGCAAAGTTGTTTCACGACTTTGCCAACGCCTATGAGCTCAAAGGCTCGTGGCAGCAGATCCTGCAGAGCTGGGGAATCCAGACCGTCCTCGTGCCACCAGACTCGGCCTTGGCCGTGGGCCTGCAGAATGCTCCCGGCTGGACCGTCTCCTACCGTGATTCCCAGGCCATGATCCTGACGGCGTCGCACCCCTCCGGCAGGCCCTATCCCGCCCTCCGTGGAGCAGGAATGACTGCGCTGAAACTCCCGCCGCCGGTTACTCCTGATATGCAATTAATTACGCATCTTGGTTACTTTGAAGGGTATTATGGTTTATATTCTGGACACTCCTCCGTAGGACAATGCAAGCAACCTATATGATAGTTCTGCGGTGGCAAATGCTTTTGTGCGCTTGAAACGCGTGCTGTTTCTTAAGGAGGCATCACCTATGTACCACCTTTACCGACTCTGGCGCGACGATGAAGGACAGGACATTGCGGAATATGCTGTAATGCTCGCCGTCATTCTGGTCATCGTTGTCGGCACCATTCGTCTGATTGGCTCAAACGCCAACAATGTTTTCTCGAATGTCGCCAGTTCCATTCAGTAGTATTTGGCCTCGGCGCACCATGGCGAGGACGGCTCTCGTCCGATTTTCAGTGCGTCCCGGCGTCTTTGTTCGTCCTGACGGAGTCCTATGAATCGTACGCGTCTGTTGATGATCGGGGCTGTGGCTTTAGGCTTGGGCATTGTTGTCAGCCTCTTCGTCTACAGGAATCTGCAAGGTAGGGTCTCGTCGAACAACGAACCTGGCGCGGACGTAGTTGTGGCTGCCGACGATATCCAGGTCGGGGCTCGTGTGGAAGAGCATGACGTGCGCATCGTCAAGTATCCCGCCTCTGCCCTACCCGCCGGAACCTTCTCGACTCGCGGCAAAGTGCTCGGACGCGGCGTCATCCTCCCCATTTCCCGAGGCGAATTCATCTTACCCAGCAAATTAGCTCCGGAAAATGCGGGCGCGGGTCTGCCTTCTCTCATTCCACCCGGCATGCGGGCCGTCTCTGTCCGCGTGAATGAGGTCGTCTCCGTCGCTGGCTTCGTCGGCCCCGGCACTCGCGTCGATGTACTCCTTACTGGCACTCCCAACGGCAGCTCCGAGAGTCAGACCACGACCGTATTGCAGAACGTCGCCGTCATCGCCTCCGGCCACACCTTGGAGCGCAATGCTGCCGGAGAAGCGCAGAGCACGCCGGTGATCACTCTTCTGGCTTCACCCGATGATGCCGAACGCCTCACCCTGGCCAGCTCCGAAGGTCATATTCAACTTGCCCTGCGCAACCCCCTGGACACTCACCAGGAGGACGTGGCCGCCGCCAACGCCAGAGGACTCTACAAGGGTGGCACCCCGGCCCCGGCTCCGCCGACGCCGGTTCATGTCCATCCCGTAAGACAACAAAAGGCTCAACCACCGACTCCCCCTCCTTCGGTGTTTAGCGTTGACGTCTATAAAGGTGATAAAAAGACTGTCGTTCCCTTGCCGGAACAAAGCAGCGAAGAGACCAAATAGTAAGAAAGCGGCTTTGCCCTACGCGTTCCGTGCGCGCATTGCAAGTTTCCTCACGTGGAGAGGAATCACACGATGAAGTTTCGCTCGACATCTTTAATAGCTGTCGCACTGTGGCTTCTGGTCCCGGCCTTTGCCCTACCCAAGTCCCGGTTCCAACCACCCGCCGAGCTCCAGGAAGCTTCGGCCCCCGTTCCAGCCCAGGAACAGACCGCCCCGGTTACTCAGACTACGCTCGGCGCGCAGTCGGCTCAGCCGCAAGGTTCCGCGCCTCTGCGCGTCATGGTCGACAAATCGCTGCTCATCAATACCACCGAACAGATCAAGCGCATCTCGATTACAGACTCCACGGTTGCAGACCCCGTCGTCATCGCCCCCACGCAAATCCTCGTCCACGGCAAGTCCCCCGGTGAAGTCTCGCTCATCATTTGGGACGAACTCGAACGTTCGCGCAGCTTCGACCTTCGTGTCGACGTCGATGTTAGCGCCTGCGCCGAAGAAGAACATCGCGTCTTTCCCGATGAGCAGATCACCGTCACGCCCTCTCGCTCCGCCGTTGTTCTCTCTGGCCACGTCACCACTGAGGATGTCGCCAAGCGCGCCGGAGAACTCGCTGCCGCCTATTCCAAGAACGTCGTTAACGTGCTCACCTTCGGTCCCGTGGGTGCTCAGGAAGTTCTACTGGAAGTAAAATTCGCCGAGGTGGACCGTTCCGCCCTCAGCCAGGTCGGAATCAACATTTTTTCCACTGGCGCTGCCAATCTGGTCGGAACCACCACCACCGGCCAATACGGCGGGTTCGGCTCCCAGGCCATCAGTCAAACGCAAGGCCAAAACACGCCCTTCACAGCTACCCAGACCGTCAGCAGCGTTCTCAACATGTTTTTATTTTCGCCCAACCTTCACCTGGGCGCGGTGATTGAAGCACTGGAGACCAAGAATCTCCTCCAGATTTTGTCCGAACCGAATCTCATCGCCGTCAATGGCAAGAAGGCCAGTTTCCTCGCTGGTGGCCAGTTTCCGTTCCCCATCGTGCAGCCCGGAGCCGGCTTCACCGCCGTTACCATTTCCTTCAAGGAGTTCGGCGTCAAGCTGGAGTTCACTCCAGTCATCATGCCCAACGGCAACATTCACTTAACCGTCGCTCCTGAGGTCAGCACTCTCGATTTCGCCGACGCTCTAACCATCTCCGGTTTCACCGTGCCCGCCTTAAGCACGCGCAAGGCGGAGACCGAATTCGAACTCCGGGATGGACAGAGTTTCGTAATCGCCGGCCTGATCGACAATCGCGTCACCGATACTTGGAACAAGGTCCCCGGCCTCGGTGATATTCCGATCCTCGGAGCCTTTTTCAAGAGCAAGAGCATTTCGAAGAGCAATTCGGAGTTGATGGTCTTGTGTACCGTGCACCGGCTTTCGCCCAACAACGAGCCGCCGCCCGGTCCCACAAACCCGCAGCCCTTTATCAACAACGACAAGTTTGATGGCTCCAAGTCCGGCGCCAAGCCTTCGGGCAAGTAGTGGTACGGAAAAGCAGTTGCAGAACAGATGGACCCGCAATAACCTGATTTCAGCCCCTGACGGGGGCGGCACATGAAAGCCCGGCGCGGCAGCGCGGGGCAGGAGAAGTAAGCGGTTTATGCCCGAGCTTTCAGTCGTTATCGTAGCCACCGACAACGAACAGCGCACTGTGCTCCAGGTGCTGGTCGATGGCACCAGCGTGGCTAACACGGTTCATACTTGCGCCACTTTCCCGGTGGCCGCTTCCGATCCCATTATGCGCCGGGTGCAAGCTGCCAATCCGGACGTCCTGTTGGTGGATATCCCCGCCGACAATCCCCTGATCGCCATGCGCGCCATTGAACTTCTCCGCCAGGAAATGCCCGATTCCGCCGTCTTCGCCATCGGAGGTCTTAGCCAGCCGCAGACCATCGTCAATGCCATGCGCGCCGGCGCCCGCGAGTTCATCGAGCGCCCCACTACGACCACCGACTTGCTCGAAGCTTTTGTTCGCCTCACCACCGCTCAGCGCCGGGTTCAAAAGGAAGGCCCCCGCGGAAAAGTCTTCTCCGTGGTGAACGCCAAGGGCGGCAGCGGTGCCACTACGGTGGCCGTCAACCTGGCCCTGGCGCTGCAATCCGCCTTTGGCCACACTGCCCTCGTCGATCTCGCGCCTCTTGGACATTCGGCACTTCATCTCAACCTCAAGCCTCTGTTCAATATTTCCGACGCCACTCGCAATCTTCACCGCATGGATAGTTCCCTGCTGGAAAGCTTCATGACTCGCCATAGTGGCGGCCTGCAACTGTTGGCTGGAACCAATTCCCCCGCGGCCATCGAACCCTCCACCGCGGAGTTCGTGCGCCTCTTCGATATGTTGGTCACCCACTACCGCTATGTGGTTGTGGATAACTCTTCGCGGCTCGACGCTGCCAGCCGCCTGGTCTCGAATTTGGCGGAAGTCGTTCTCCTGGTCGCCTGCACCGACGTGGCTTCTCTGTGGAGCGCTGCCCGCGTCCAACAATACCTGGGAGAAACGGGAAACCGCGAGCGTTTGCGCCTTGTCCTGAACCGCTTCCGCAAGGTCCCCGGATTCACCGAGGCCGATGCGGAAAATGCGGCGGGGGTGAAATTGCTTTGGCGTATCCCGAACCAGTACTTCGCCATCTCGTCCGCCATCGATCGCGGCGCGCCGGTGATGGAGCAGAGTCACACCGAAATCGCCCGCTGTTTTGCCGGGCTCGCGCAAGAACTGACCCGCAACGACGCCGATGTAAAGCGCGCTGCCTGGTCTTTGTTTAAGACGGTGTAACGGTTTTGAAAGGGCGCGGCTCCTAGCCGCGCCGTAAGTTAAGAGAGAATCAACAGCGCGGCTTCTAGCCGCCGAGGTAACATTCGGTTATCGAGACGATTTTAAGAATTTATGGCTAATCTGCAGACCTTCGAGCGTAGCGAGTACCAGCAGGTAAAGGCGGATCTGCACCGCAAAATCCTCGACCGCCTGGACCTCGAAAAACTCGGCCGCTCCACCGGCGATTCTGCCCGCGAGGAAGTTCTTGTTCTCATCCGAAACTCGGTCAACAGTGAGGTCGTTCCTCTCAGCTTCGCCGAGCGCGAGCGCCTCTCGCGCGAAATCCTCGACGAGATTTTCGGCCTCGGCCCCCTCGAGCCCCTGCTCAAAGACACCACCATTTCCGACATTCTGGTCAATCGCTTTGACCGGGTCTACATCGAGCGTGGCGGCAAACTTGAACTCACTGGCTTGTCGTTCAAAGACAACGCCCACCTCATGCAGATCATCGAGCGCATCGTTTCCCGCGTTGGCCGCCGTGTGGATGAATCTTCTCCCATGGTCGATGCCCGCCTCCCCGATGGCTCCCGCGTCAACGCCATCATTCCACCTCTCGCCCTGGATGGCGCTTGCCTCTCCATCCGCCGTTTCGGACGCGACCCCGTCACCGCCCGCAACATGATCGAGAATCACTCCCTCACCGAGCCTATGCTCGAGCTTCTCTCGACGATGGTGAAGGGCAAATTAAATCTTCTGATCTCCGGCGGTACCGGCGCAGGAAAGACCACGCTGCTCAATGTTCTCTCTGGATACATTCCCAACGTCGAGCGCATCGTCACCATCGAAGACGCGGCCGAACTCCAACTCAAGCAGGAACACGTAGTCCGCCTCGAAACCCGCGCTCCTAACATTGAAGGCAAAGGCGCGGTCCGCCAGCGCCAGTTGGTCATCAACAGTTTGCGTATGCGCCCCGACCGCATCGTCGTCGGCGAGGTCCGCGGCGAAGAAGCCTTCGACATGTTGCAGGCCATGAACACCGGTCACGAGGGTTCCCTCACCACCGTCCACGCCAACTCCGTGCGTGATGCCCTGGCCCGTATCGAGAACATGGTTTCCATGGCGAACCTCAATATTCCCGAGCGCGCCGTCCGCCATCAGATCGCCTCCGCGATTCACGCTGTCGTACAGGTGGCCCGTCTCTCGGACGGCACCCGCAAGGTCATCTCGGTTTCCGAGGTCACCGGCATGGATAGTGAGTCCATCACCATGCAGGATATTTTTGTCTTCGAACGTCGCGCCGTCGACGAGAACGGAAAAGTGCGGGGAGCCTTCCGCGCCACCGGGATCCGCCCTCAGTTTGCCGAACGCCTGGCCACTTACGGAGCCCGCATCCGTCCCGCGCTCTTCGAATCAAGGACCGAAATATGAGGAGATATAGTTCGCTAAGTCGTAGACCAGAATACTTGCCATGCCAGCGCTGATTGCACTTCTCGTCTTTATCGTGGTGGCCCTCGCCGTCTTTGCCGCTGGCTCCCTCATCGACCAGCGCAATGCCCGCGCCCGTCTCATCAAAGACCGCCTTGCCACGGTCCAAAAAGCGCCTGAGCGCGAACCCGACGAGGAACTCGCCCTTCTCCGCGACGAACAACTCAGCAAGATTCCCGCACTCGACACTCTCCTGCGACGCTCCGCGCGCGTCTCCGCCATTCAGGAAGCTCTCACGCAAGCCGGCATGAAATTCCGTGCCGGCAACTTCCTGATGTTATGCATTCTCTGCGGTGCGCTCACCGGACTCGCCGCCATCCTCTATACCAAGAATCCCGCCATCTCCTGGGCCGCGCTCGTCATCGGCGCTGTTCTTCCCTATTCCGTCGTCTCCTATCGCCGGCAGAAGCGCTTCGAAAAATTCGAGGAACTCTTCCCCGAAGCCATCGACACGCTGGCCCGCGCCGTCCGCGCCGGACACGCCTTCACCACCGCTCTGGAAATGATTTCCAACGAAGTCGCCGAACCGCTCTCCGGCGAATTCCGCAAACTCTATGAAGAGCAAAAGTTCGGCATGCCCGTACGCGACGCCCTCATGAATCTCACCGAGCGCGTCCCGCTCGTCGACGTCAAATTCTTCGTCACTGCCGTCATGCTGCAGCGCGAAACCGGCGGCAACCTTGCCGAAATCCTCGATAACCTGTCCTACGTCATCCGCGAGCGCTTCAAGATCCAGCGCCAGGTTCGCGTCCACACCGCCCAGGGCCGCCTTACCATGGCTTTGCTCATGGCCATGCCGCCAACGGTGGTTGCGATTCTTCTCGTCTTCAGCCCGGAGTTTGTCAAACCGCTTTTCTACGATCCCATCGGCCACGCCTTGCTGGTGGCCAGCATCGCCTTGCAAACCGTGGGTTACTTCGTGATTCGCAAGATTATTAAGATTCAGGTATGAAGATTCGAAGATATTTCGTAGAAGGTCTTGGGAAGGGCGCGACTCTTAGTCGTGCCGCAAGTTACGCTCGCGCTTTAGCGCCTGAGGCACTCTATAAAATCCAGGCCGAATACATTCAGGTTGAATTATGCCGTTGATTCTGACCATCGTCGTCTTTGTCACCGTCGTGCTGGTGGTTTTCGCCTTCGGGGCAGCCGCTGTCACGCCCGGTTCCGTGCTGGGAGCCCGCTTGCGCGCCCTCGGTGGACAGCCCTCGTTGGCCCAGGAAAAACCGGCGCTCAAGGTCCGCGAGCGCATCGAGCAAGCGCTCGATCCTATCAGCAAAGCCATCCCGCTTTCCCCCTCCGATGTCTCCCGCACCCGCGCCTGGCTCATCCAGGCTGGACTCCGCGAGTCCCGCCATGTCAGCTACTATTTCGGCTCGCGTATCATGCTGGCGATTCTTGGTCTGGCCGGAGTCATCGTTTTCTCCGGCGTCGATAGCGTACCCCTGCTGGTCTGCATTCCCGCCCTCGGTTTCTTCATCCCGCGCTTCTTTCTCAAGCGCATGATCAGGGACCGCCAGCGGCGGATCCGCATCGCGCTTCCAGACGCTCTCGATCTCACCGTCATTTGCGTGGAAGCCGGCCTTGCTCTCGACCAGGCCTTGATGCGCGTCGGCAAAGATCTTCATCACGCCCATCCCGATCTCAGCGATGAATTTCATCTGGTCAATCTCGAGATGCGGGCCGGCAAGCCCCGCGCCGAAGCTCTGCGCAACATGGTCGACCGCACCGGCGTCGATGACATTCGTTCTCTCGTCGGCACCCTTATCCAGACCGACCGCTTCGGCACCAGCGTGGCCCAGGCCTTGCGTGTTCATTCGGACTCCTTACGCACCGCCCGCCGCCAGCGCGCCGAAGAGCAAGCCGCCAAAACTACCATCAAGATGGTCCCTCCCCTCGTCATTTTCATTCTGGTTCCGTTCCTCTTCGTCACCGTGGGTCCAGCATTGATTCAGGCATATCACTCCCTCACCAGCAAGTAATTGCAGGCAGTGAGTGGAACTAAATGGAGTAAACGAATTGGGAAGGGCACGACCTTCAGTCGTGCCGCCCGCGACCAAGGCAGGACGGGCTTCAGTCCCTGAGGGACGGTTCCCGTGTAGGCGAGTCATTTTACGAGTCGAGTCGTCTGGCAAACGATCCTATCGGATCGAGAAGAAGGATTTTTAGGCAGTCCAGACCGCACAACCAACCCAGGAGAAATCCATGTCGGGAGTCGTCCCGCACGGCCAGGCCTTCAACCAAACCCGCCAGTGCTATCTCGCCACCGACCTCTCCGTGGCCCAGACCCACTGGACCCGTCTGCGCGGCCTCGTGGGAGCCTCCGGAAATGACTTCCGTAACGGCCGCGGCCTTTGGATTCGCCCCTGCCACGGCGTTCATACTCTTGCTATGAGCTTCCCAATCGATGTAGTCTATCTCGACCGGGACGGCACCGTTGTGCACCTCGAGCCGAACCTGCAGCCTTGGCGTTTCGCCCCCATCCGCCTGCAAGCCGCTTCAGTTCTGGAATTACCGAGCCACACCGTCGCCGAAACCAAAACCGCCGTGGGCGATAGAATCGAAATCAACCTGAAGGGGGACACCGGGCTTTGAAAGGGCGCGGCTTCAGCCGCGCTGCTGCCAATAAATCAATGTGGTGGGCTTTAGCCCCTGGGGTCGAACCTACCGCGTTCAAACTTCATCGTGGCCAACACTCTCCAACTCGAAGAACTCACTCGCCTCCACGACGCTCCCAAGCTTCTGGTGGAGTGGACGCCGCGCTGGCAGGAATTCACCACCTCCATCCGTCCCGCCTTCGCCCGCTCCGCCCCGCGGCTGGCCGGGGAAGCTCCCCACGGAATTTTCCCCTACCGTGGCATGACCGCATCCCTGCTGCTGCAAGCCTTCATCATTTTCGTCTTCATGGTTCTTCCTCACGAAATTGACCGCCTCCGTCCCTATGCCCCTCCCCGCATTCAACCCGACGAAGTCATCTATTACTCCGCCGACGAACTCCCGCGCACCGAAGATTTGGGCGGAGCCCAGTCCGGCGCCACCGGCCGCGCTGGCGGCCGCGAAGCGCATCACCGCTCTCAGACCATCAAGGTCGCTCGCGGCACGTCGCTCGCACAGAAAGTGGTCGACGCTCCCAACCTCAAACTGCCTTCTTCCACCGGAGCCGTCGCCAATCTCCTCTCCTTCAAGTCCGTCGCACCGCAACCTGGTCCACCCAGTCCTTCTGCCGCGGAAGGCTTGCACTCTTCTTTTTCTGCGCCCAGTCTCCCCGCCAACGTGATTGCTCCTGCGCCCACCAACGTCACTCGCGATCAATCGCGTAGCGGCCTGACCCTCACTTCGATCGTGCCGCCCGCTCCGAATGTTTCTGCCAGCCAATCTCGTACCGCGCCCGCCCTCAACGCAGCCGTCGTCGCTCCCGCTCCCAGCGTAACTTCCGAGCACACGCTCTACGCGCCCAAACTTGATTCCAGCATCATCGCTCCCGCACCCAACCTCTCTCGCGACCGCACCCGCGACGCGCCTTCCTTAAGCTCTACCGTAATTGCTCCCGCTTCCACGCGTGTCTCCCGCGACCAGGCCCGCTCCGCTCCAGCGCTGAACGGCAGCGTGATCGCGCCCGCGCCTTCCACCGTCACCCGCGAGGTTGCTCCCTCGCGTGTGCAGATGAACACCCTCGCCGTCGTGCCGCCTCCTGTCTCCGCGCCTGAGCGCGACTCGGCTCGTACCGCGAAGCTCAACTTGCCCGCGCCCTCCGTCGTTGCGCCTCCACCTTCTGCGGATTCTTCCCGCGACCTGCGCCGCCTCGAAAGCGGCAGCGTTCGTTCCAACGCGCCCCAAGTCGTTCCTCCACCACCCACGCAAGCCGCAAACGGATCGTTCGTCAGCACCATCATCGGAAAACTTTTCGGCACGCAGGATGTCGTCCCGCCGCCGCCGTCCGTCTCATCTGCCAGCGCTGCCGGAACCTCCCGCACTTCAACTGGCGGATCGGGCAGTTCGCTCACTGCGAATGTCGTTCCCCCTCCACCATCCGTCGGTGGGTCTGGCTCCGCCATCGGTGGCTCTTCCTCCGGACGATCTCACGGCGCACCGAACGTCGTCCCTCCGCCTCCTTCAGTTTCCGGGGCGAGCGGCAGCGGTTCTTTTCCCAGCGGTTCGCCCTATGGACGAACCCAAGGCACGCAGCTTGGCGCATCCAACGTGATCCCTCCTCCTCCATCCGTCTCCGGCACTGGAGAAGGATCCGGCAGCGGCACGCACAATTCCGGCGGCTCCGGTAACGGAGGTCTTCTCGCCGGCAACATCGTTCCACCTCCGCCGTCGGCCGGCTCAGGCTCCGGTCTTTCCGGCTCCGGTAGAAGAGGCTCGGGCCTCGGTGGCCCAGGAGACGTCGGTTCCGCTCTCGCTCCGCCCAGAGGCGCAGGAGGAAACGCGGACAACTCTGGTGTCGTCTTGTCGACCGATCCCGGCTCGCAACCCGGCAAGCCCGGCACCGGAGGCAAAGGATCGCTCGCCATGTCTCCTGCCGGTGGCGATAAGCCTGGCCTAGGCGGCTCCGGCGGTGGCTCCGGCATCGGAAATGGCACAGGCCCAGGCAGCGGCCTCACGGGAGAAAACTCAGGCGCAGGAAAATCCGGTGCAGGCCGCGGCTCCGACCCCAACGCAGGCGCTGGAATCTCTCCCACTCCCGGCCCGGGCGGCGCAGGCACTGCCCCGACTGGAATTCCCGCCGCCCCCGGTGTGGACGTTCGCGGCGGCAGCACCGTCGTCAATCTCCCCAGCTTTGACTCGGGAAGCAGCAACGCCCCCAATCTTCCCGGACGTTCCACCGTAAAAGGCGATCCCGGCCCCGCCATCACCATCGTCGCCACTTCGCGCTCCGGCGGAGTATTTGATTTCTACGGCAAGCTTCCCGGCGATAACTACTCCGTCTACGTCGATACCACCATCGGCACTGTCGTCATGCAGTTTGCCGAAGTCGACGCCAACGCTCATGCCCGCTCCGGCGCTCTCACCGGACCGCAAGGCCTGCGCACCGATCTACCCAAAGATCTTCCCCATGCCCGCGTCGTCGTCAAATGCAAACTCGACGCCTCCGGCAACCTGAAAAATCTGCAAGTCCTCGAACCCGGCCCGGCTTCCATGACCGCGAAAATCATGGCCGCACTTCCCGGCTGGAAATTCCGCCCCGCTACCCGCGGCGCCCAGCCCGTCGAAGTCAATGCCATCCTCGGCTTCAACATCGACACCAACGACCGCTTTTAAACTTGGATATGTAAGGAGCGGCGCGGGCATCGCGAGCGCAGCAGAATTATTCGCTCCGCGAATAATTCTGCGAAGTCGAGGGATCCCTTTTCCATTCACGATTGACCGTCGGGAGTTCTTCGAACTTCAAATGTGCGGGATCAAATGTCTGGACTATGCAAGACGCTTGCAGCACCGTGGAAGAGCGGCGCTTTAGCGGCCTGCCCTGAGCGAAGTCGAATGGGCCGCGAAAAGCGTCCAAAATGACGGGGGTTTTAGCCCCTGCCTACACTCAACCGCGCCATCAGCCCATACGCCCGGCGGAACCACACCCGCTCCCGCCTTCTCTGATATCCCGGCATGGTCGCCCGCTTATCCAGAATTTTCTGCGCCCACTGCCGCGCCTCATCTACTCGCCTTTGCGACTGCAGAAACGTCGCGTAGTTGTAGTAAGTCTCCGAGCTGGTAGAAATTGTCGTCGCCTGCTCGAAAAGCTTTGCCGCTTTCTCCGCCTGCCCCGTCTGCGCGTAGGCATGAGCCAGCAATCCTATCCCGCGATGAAAGTCATACGTCGGATCGGCCCCCACCGCGCGCTCCAGATCCGGCACCGCTGCGGCGAAGTCGCCCAACTCAACCTCCGCCACTCCCCGCCGGTAAAACGGATCCACCGAATCCGACCGCTGTGCAATCGACCGGTCATAACACGCCCGCGCACGCGCAAAATCTCCGTCATCCAGATACAGCAACCCCAGCTCTTCGTAATTCCCCGCCGAGGGATTATCCAGAATCGCCCGCTCCAGTTCATGAATTCTGCGCCGCCGCGGAAACGCCTGAAACGACCCACGCAGGAGCCCCGCGTCCGGAATCACTTCCGCCACAATGTAAACCGCTGCCCCAATCCATCCCAGGAACAAAATGACGAAAATCCAGTAAGTGTCCGGCCGTCGGCGAATGAAATGCACGATCGCCACCGCCATCAGAACCAATTTCCACCAGGAAATGAAGAAGAAAAAAAGAGGACCCATGCGAAGCGCAATATATCACGCCGAAGGAGCGGCCCACGTCGCTGTGCCTGCTCGCTCTTAGGACGGACTCCTTAGGCGTCTACGCGAAACTCTGTACAGTATTTTCGCCGGCTTTCTGCCATGCTCTCCCCCATGCCAATTCCCCCCGAAGAGCGAGTTCGCCAGTTGTGTGCCTTGCTCTCCGTCGCCGAAGGAGAGGAGCTGGAAAATGCGATCGCCGAACTTCGCTCCGCCGTCCGCATACTTCTCCACGACGTTCAAAATGTCTCCACCTACAACCTGATGAATTTTCCCGCCGCCCTCGATAAACGAAAAAAAGCCTAGACGATTCATGTAGGGACAGCCGCCCAAGCCTGCCCTGAGCGAAGTCGAAGGGGCTGTCCGTTCGAGCGAAGCTCGAAGGCTTCACTGCTCCCTGAGCGGCTTGCGTAACAATGATGTGTAACAATGAAACGTGATAGAAACTGCGAGTCCCTTGCCGACGCCGGAAGCCGGACGTCCGAAGCTCGGCCCCATCCGCCTTCTCGCCTCCGATATCGACGGCACCCTCCTCAACCCCCAATTTCAAATCTCCCCGGATGACCTCGAAGCCCTCCGCCGCGCTCACGCCTCCGGTGTCGAAATCGTCCTCGTCACCGGACGCCGCCACACCTTCGCCCTTCCCATCGCTAAGCAACTCGGCTTCGATCTCTGGCTCATCAGCTCCAACGGCGCCGTTACCCGCTCCCTCGCCGGCGAGACTTTCCACCGCGATCTCATGCCGCGCCAGCTCTGCCGCGAATTAGTCACCGCCATGCAAGATTTACGCGGCCACACCGTTCTTACTTTCGACAAGGAAAGCAAAGGCGCCATCGTCATCGAGCACCTCGAAGCCCTGAATATCAGCATCCGCCGCTGGCTCGAAAAAAATATGCAGTACATCGACTTCATCATCCCCCTCGAAAACGCCCTCGTCACCGATCCCGTGCAAGCCATGTTCTGCGGCTCCATGGACCGCATGTCCCAGGCCCTGCGCGCCCTCGATGCCACCGGCATGGGCAACCGCATCACCGTCCTCCGCACCGAATATCCCGAGCGCGATCTCTCCATGATCGACGTCCTGAATGCCGGCTGCTCCAAAGGCCACGCCTTGGCTCGCTGGGCCGCCCACCGCGGCTACCGTCGCGAACAGGTCATGGCCATCGGTGACAACCACAACGACGTCGAAATGCTTGAGTTCGCTGGCCATCCGGTTATCATGGGGAATGCCTGCGCCGAGCTCCGCGCCCGTGGCTGGCGCGAAACTTTGGCCAATGACAACTGCGGTGTCGCCGCCGCCATCGCCGACTTGATCTGAGGTTAGAAAATCTGAAGCGTCATCGGATCGCCAGGCCGTGTAGAAGCGCGCAGCACCCTGATCGCACAAGCGCCGTGAACCCGCGCAGCACCGTGGAAGAGCGGCGCTTCAGCGCCGCGTAAAGCGTTCGAAAAGATTCGGGCTTTAGCCCCTGAGGGATGTTTCCGAAACAGATGCACAAGCCGATCCAACTCGCACTCTGGACCGCGCTTCTCGCGCTCACCGCGCTTCCCTCTTCTGCCGCCGATTCCGCCATCCTCCGCAACGGATTCTCTATCCGCCACGAACGCCGCGAAATCATCGGAACCATCACCCGGCTGTACATCGACGGGAATCAATCCAGCTTTGTCGACATTCCTACCGCCGAGATCGACCACTTCGAATCCATCCCCGACCCTCCCACTCCTCACACGGAACCCGAACGCGCTGCCGCAGCCATTTCGCATCCCTTCGACCTCACGCAAGCCGTAAAGGACGCCAGCGGCACCTACCAGCTCGATCCCGATCTCGTCACCAGCGTCATTCGCGCCGAAAGTGGATTCAATGTCCGCGCCGTCTCTCCCAAAGGCGCCCAGGGACTCATGCAACTCATGCCGCAAACCGCCTCGCAACTTGGCGTGCGCAACGCTTTCGACCCGCAAGCTAACGTCGAAGCCGGAACCCGCTACCTCCGCGAACTGCTCGAGCGCTACAACTTCGATCTCGTCAAAGCCCTCGCCGCCTACAACGCCGGACCGCAGCGCATCGACCAGTACAACGGCGTCCCTCCCTACTACGAAACCAGAGCCTACGTCGCCCGCATCGTTCGCGACTTCAACAAAAAGAAACTCGCCGCCAAATCCGCTACTGCGCCCGCCACAAAGAAGCCTCCCGCTCCCAAGCCCGTCGCGCAGAACTAGCCACACATTCGCGGGTGCCCCGTCCTTGTCCCTGCGTTCTTTTGCAGGGACAGGGCGGGGATTTTGATCTCAACGTACGGGGGCTTGACGCGACGGGGATTTTGATCTCAACCAATTGGCTTGACACGGCAAGCCCGGCGGAACAAAATTTCAGAACCCGTAAAAGCCTTTGCCCGCGGGCGGAGTCCGACCGAACCTCGGTTAATTGACGTAGGAGTTGTGCTGTGCCGGAGAAGAAGATTCGCTTCGACGATTTCCAACTGGATTACGCTCGTTTTCAACTCTGCCGCCATGGCATCCCAGTTCGGCTGGAAGGCTTGCCTCTACAGTTGCTCATGTTTCTGGTCGAACACCGGGGGCAACTGGTTACGCGCGAGCAGATCTCCACCGAGTTGTGGAGCAGCAAGGATGTCTTCGTCGACGTCGAACAAGGCATCAACACCGCCATCCGCAAAATCCGCCGCGCCCTGGCTGACGATGCCGGCGAACCACAGTACCTGCAGACCGTCGTCGGCCGCGGCTATCGCTTCGTCGCTCCCACCGCCCACGAGGATGCCACCCAATCCGCTCCCGCCGAGCCCTTCGTCATTTCTCCCGAAGACCTCGGTCGCGCCATCATGTGCGCGGCTGGCCTGGATCCAGAGGATCCCCGCGGAACCCGGAAAGCTTCCGCCGAAGACCAAATCAAGCCTGAGTAACAATCACGGGGTGCGGCGGACCGTCTCCGTTCGCGCCGAAACCTGCCAGGAAAACCCGCGCATACAATCTTCAGATCGCTTCAGACGGCTTCAGACCCTCTCCATGGACTCTTCCGGCAAGCCGGTTCAATATCGCGAACATGATTTCGACCTTTTGCCGCTACCGTCGGGTCGAAATCAATTTATCCGGCAGCATCGCTCATTGACGTCAGTTCTTGCTAGTGCGCAAGTTTGGGGCAGCCCCGCTGCGTTCCTGAGTCATGGCGTAGCGCCGGGCGTGGATGAGTGTCCGACTGCTGTTGCGGGACGATCTGGGGGGATCGTCGACCAACACAGTCGGACCGATCCGCTTTTAGCCCATCCTTGACGCCCCTGCTATAATAGCTATTAGAGAATTAAGTCAAACCTCATAAAGCTAGAGATCACAAAGCTAGAGATTAAAGATCAAAGATTAAAGATCAAAGTGGAGCCCGCTTCGGCTCCCTCCGGAATCAGAAGTCCCGATGCCCAAGCCGCGCCCCCACCCCGAACCTCCCAACCGTCCCAACACCAAGCGCACCGGCGAGCGTTCCGAAGCCGCATTCCTCTACCAGGCCAGCCAGCGCCACTTCGCCATCTCCAAGCCCTGGGGCGATAGCGAGCGCTACGACTTCATCCTCGACAACCGTCCTCAGCCCAAAGTCCATCTCTTCCGCATCCAGATCAAGTGCACCGACTGCCTCCGCGCCGACGCCTACGAAACCCGCGCCACCTACTCCGTTGGCAAAGGCCGCGCCGTCTACACCAAGCGCGACATCGATTTCATCGCCGCCCACGTCGTCCCCCTCGACATCTGGTACATCATCCCCGTCGAGGTCTGCACGCCCCAGCCCATGCTCCGCTTCTATCCTCACCGCCAAGCCAAGCGCATGCGCCTGGAAAAATACCGCGAAGCCTGGCACCTCCTCGACCCTCCCTTAACTATCCACGCCAGCATCGACCCCGAATACCCAGACGACGACCACGTTGTCGCCTTGAGCGAATCGAACTGAAAGCCCCGCGGGTGCCCCGTCCTTGTCCCTGCGCCCTTTGCAGGGACAGGGCGGGGATTTTGATCTCCCGTTCGCACAACCGAGAAGTGCACGACTTCCAGTCGTGCCGAATAGCCTCGAAAAAAGAGAACAGGGCTTCAGCCCCTGAGGTAGCGCGTGTGGGACGGACACTCCTGTCCGTCGCCTTTGACCTTGCTTGTGAATTGAGAACCACCACCCCCGCCAGCTCAACCGTGGAAGAGCGGCGCTTCAGCGCCGCGTCCAACGCTTTTGGGTGGCGCAGCGCTTTCAGCGCTGCGATAAGCCCACTCCCCAATCAACCCTTGTCATTCCGAACCGGGCTTAAAGCCCGGTGAGGAACCTGCTCTTGGCTTTGATCGTCAGCAGCGCCGCAACTCCACAATCGTGCACGACCAGGAAGGGCACGACTTCCAGTCGTGCCGAACAGACTAGAAAGTAAAGAATAGGGCTTCAGCCCCTGAGGCACGCAGGGACAGCCGCCCTCGCCTGTCCCTACGTGCGCGACTCCAAACACGCCCGTGTGGGACGGACACTCCTGTCCGTCGCCTTTGACGTTCCCTTCGAGGCCGCCGGCCCCCGCGCAATTCTCGACGGCGACGGCGTCGCGAAGGTAATTTTCGCCGAAAGCAACGGTTATTCACTCGCATTCACAGGTTATGCACAATAATCGGTGCGATTTCGCTTGTTGTTCGCCCAAAATATATGTTGAACTACACCTCGTAATCGTAAGATGTGATGTATTGGGCCCGGAACAAAATTAGTGCGGCACAAGGAGCCCGGAAGCTATGGCCACCAATCCAGGCAGCGCAGCAAAGGACGACTTACTCGGTCAGATATGGTCGATCTGCACTACCCTGACCGAGGAGGCGATGACAGTAGCATCGACTAAGGCAGGCGAGGCGGGCTTCGACGTCAATCGGGGCTCAATCCCTACCGAGACCTGGTGCATTCGATTCTCCAAAACGACGGAACTGCGGACCAAACCAAATACGCCGACTTCGTCATTGAGTGGGTGAAAGGAGTATTTATGTCGCCAACCGATAAGGTTTTCGAGGGTGAGAAAAAGGAGGGGTGGGGTACAAGGCTCTCAAGCAGGCTACGGAACTCGCCGGAATTGCGGTAAAATCCGCAAAGTAGGGGCGGCGGGCTGCTCAATCTGGAATGCCCCTACCTTCTTTTCCTTTCAACAACTTACCCCCACCCAATCCCCCATTTCACCGCTAAACCCCCTTTTTCTCCCATTCGTTGGGATAATGATGCGCATCTCCTTCCCTTCCAATAACATCACCTACAGACAACTCCCAGGGAAGAGTGTACAAACCCGGTTCAATTCCCGGGGAGAGCCACAGGTTGCTGGGTTTGTGGACTGGTTTTGTGGAATAAGATCTCAGGTGAAGCCCAGGCAAGTTTCCGCTGGAGTTTTGTCCGAAGACCCAAGACCTAAGACCTAAAGAGAAGCCAAGGAGCCAGAAGCCATTATGCGCAAGCCGATCAAGTACGTGGAAAAAGCAGTCACCGTCGCCGCCAAAGGCGCTTGGGTTGTCTTCGACCGCTTGAATCGCATCAAGCCCAATCCGTCGCCCACCCCGAAATGGTCCGACAAACCTCTGCTCAAGTCCTACGAAAAATCCAAGCCACCTCTCGGCTGGCCTCGCTCCACCGATTCGCTGTGCCCGAAGTGTGTGCCGGAAATCCGCCAGCAGATTCTTGACGGCAAATTGCCGCACGAAGTTTTGATGAACGAAAAAGTCGGCGAGATCAAAGCCACCATCGTGGAACGCGACGGAAAAATTCTGATGGTGAAGGACTGTCCGAAGCATGGCCACTTCGAAGACGTGATGTCGATCGACACCGATTTCTCGAAGCACCTGGAAGATGTCTTCCCCGGCCGCGACATCGTTGCGCACAATGACGAAAAGTTGCACCATCACGGCTCTTCCACCGTGAAGTATGGACGCGGCTCCGTGCTGACCATCGATCTTACGAATCGCTGCAACATGATGTGCGATCCCTGCTTCATGGACGCGAATCAGGTTGGTTTCGTCCACGAACTGACGTGGGAAGAAATCAAGACCATGCTCGACAACGCGATCACCATCAAACCGCGGCGTCAGATGAGCGTGCAGTTCTCCGGCGGTGAGCCGACGTTGTCGCCGTACTTTCTAGATGCGGTGCGCTACGCGCGCAAAGTCGGATACAACTCCGTGCAGGCCGCGACCAACGGAATCGAGTTCGCAAAAAGTTTAGAGTTCTGCCAGCAGGCCGTGGAAGCCGGCATGCGTTACGCGTACTTGCAATTCGACGGCATCGGTAACGCCGCCAACGCGCACCGCATGGTCGGCAACCTGTTCGACGTGAAACTGAAGGCGATCGAAAATCTGCACAAGGCCGGAGTCGAAATCGTTCCGGTCGTGACCATCGTGAACGGCATCAACAACGAACAAGTCGGGCGCATCATCAAGTTCGCGCTGGATAATCCGAAGACGATCAGCTTCCTGAGCTTCCAGCCCGTAAGCTTTACCGGCCGTGACGAAGCGGTCACCGACGACCGCCGCCAGGCGCAGCGCTACACGCTCTCTCACCTGGCTCACGACGTAAAAAATCAAACCGGCTTAGGCGAACCCAGCCGCGACTGGTTCCCCATCAGTTTCATGGGCACCTTCAGCGATTGGGCAGACTTAATGCACGCCAACGACGTCAAAAACGACTGGGGCCAACTATCGTGTGGTTGTCACCCGAATTGCGGGACGGGCATGGCGGTGATGATTGATAAGGAAACCAAAGAAGCGGTTCCGGTGACGGCGTTTTTGGCGGGGGACCAGCTGGCGAAGGACATTGCGAAAGTGAACGATGCTTCGCGAGGAAAATTCCTGACGGCGTTTGGAATGGCGTTGTGCTTGATGAAGAATTACGATCCGTATCAGGCGCCGACGCATTTCAAGATGATGGATCTGCTGAAGAAATTTGACAAGAATTACAACGTTTCGGGACGCAATTATGGGAAGGTTGGCGGTGATCGTACGCTTGATGATGTTATGAAGCGGCGTACCAATGATCGCTGGAACTTCCTGTTCATCGCGGGCATGTGGTTCCAGGATCTGTTCAACTACGATTTCCGGCGGACGGAGCAGTGCATCATTCCCTACGCGACGCAGGAAGGCGAGATCAGCTTCTGCGCTTACAACACGGGGGTGGGCTGGCGGAACATCATCGAGAAGATGCATATGACGGCCACGCTCACGAAGTGGTATGAGGAGCATGGACGGCATGAAATCTTCGCCGGCGGCAAGAAGGTGAAGATGGAAGAGGAGCATGTCGACTACTTAAGGCTGCGCGATGATCTGGTGACCAACGAACTACAGCACGATCTGGACAAGCTGGGCATCGCGAAGACGGCACGCGAGGAGAAGAAGCGGGCGAGGGACGCGAAGGCGGCTACTGCAAGCGCGGCTGCGGGAGCTGAGATGGCGGATGCGGGGACGGATCATTCGGCAACGCCTGTGCCAGGACATCGTGGACCGCAGAAGAATGATGAGGCTTACAACGCACGCATGGCTGCGCTTTATCGCGAAGTCGTGTTGAAAGAGAAGCCGGCGGTGGCGGAGAACGGATTCATTCCGCTGGGGGCGCTGGGTAAGCCGAACGGAAATGGCAATGGAGCAGCGACAGCCAAGCCGGAAGTGGCCGAGCCGGTAGCGGGAGACTGAAGTGCGCTGCTAGTACTAGCTTCTAGCTCAAACTAACGGGCCGCCTGCGGGCGGCCCGATTTATTATGTGCGCTAGCGGACAGACGGGGTTAGTCTAAGAGACTACGCTGGCAGGATTATAGAGGGGTGCTGTGAACAGTCCTGATTGCCGCGATCCGCTTCGCGCGGAAAAGCCTCTTGGTTCGCATTCTTCTGAAGCGGTATTGTGCTCGATCTGCAACCGAGCTGTGACACTGGAAAGCGCCATGTCGGACGAGTACGGACGACCGGTCCACGAAGAGTGCTACGTGCTGAAGACCCAGCGTAAGCAGGCGGGCACTCCGTCGGCGGCCTGACCGGAGGAATCGAATCAATTCAGGCTGAATTCTTGTCCTGGAAATTCCGCCGAAGCCAAACAACACTGCGAACCCATCCAGTTTCAATCGTCATTCGACCCAATTAGCGGGTTCACCACCTGAACCGACCCATAATTCTGCGACACTGCCAGATCCTCGGAATAGAGAACGGCAGCGCCAGATTGTTCGGCTGCCTGCAAGATGAGGGCGTCCCAGAAAGACGTCTTATGTCGTTCCTGGATCTCAAGAGCTTGGAGGACGGCATCGGAAGTGTTAACCACGATCTCCCAGCTCATGTAGTCACGAACCAGTTTGCGAAGTTCCTCGAGCGAGACTGGACGAGCAACTTTGCGGCGCAGGTTGACGCAGAGCTCCTGTAAGACTTGCGTACTCAGCACACCTTGCCCGCTCGTCCACAGACGCTCGATGGTATGCCTGGCACGCTGGTGTTTAATGCCCGACGAGCGGTCATGAGCGTAAATGAGAATATTAGTGTCGACGAAGTATTTGTCGGCCATTTCGCCTCACCGCTGGTGCAGCTCGTCGCGGGAGCGAGGACGAGTCCAGTGCAGATCCATTCCGTCGCGCAGCCTGGCGAGAGCACGCTTGCGAGCGCGATGAAAGCTCTTGCGTTCGCGTACGATTTGCTCGAGACGTGCGGCAAGCAAGGCGCTGATGGACGTGTCTTCCTCCGCTGCGAGTATGCGGACTTCACGCAGGAGATCGGAGTCAAGTTTCAGGGTGATATTGGTCTTCATACGTAGCACGATATTGTGTGCAGCACCATTTTACGTGCTCAATAGGAAATGGTCAATATCAAGGATGTGCAAGGTGATTGGCCAGAACTGCGAGGACCGCGTGGACGGGAAGCGGACAGGTGCTTTGTTACAATTCTTTCAAATGAGCGCACAAACTTCATTCGTGGATGTTCCGGCGGCGATCGAGGAGATTCGCGCAGGCCGCATGATCGTGGTGGTGGACGACGAGGATCGCGAGAATGAGGGTGATCTGACTCTGGCGGCGGAGAAAGTTACGCCGGAAGCCATCAACTTCATGGCCAAGCATGGGCGTGGGCTGGTTTGCCTGGCGATGACGGAGGAGCGGCTCGATCATCTGCGGTTGGGGCCGATGACGGCGGAAAATACTTCGCAATATGGGACGGCGTTCTGCGAGGCGATTGATGCGCGAGTCGGAGTGAGCACGGGAATCTCTGCGTATGATCGGGCGAGGACGATTCAGGTGGCGATCGATCCGGCGACGAAGGCTTCTGATCTGGCGCGGCCGGGACATGTGTTTCCGCTGCGCGCACGAAAAGGTGGGGTGCTGGTGCGGGCGGGGCAGACTGAGGCTTCCGTGGATCTGGCGCGGCTGGCGGGCATGGTTCCGGCGGGCATTATTTGCGAAATCATGAAGGATGACGGAACCATGGCGCGGGTTCCGGACCTGATGGAGTTTTGCCGCGTGCATGAAATGAAGATGCTGACCGTGGCGGAGTTGATCCGGTACCGCATGGCGCATGAACGGTATGTGCATCGCGTGGGTGAGGCGCTGGTGGGGACGCGGTTTGGGGAATTCCGCCTGATTGCTTATGAGAGCGAAGTGGACGGTGGAGAGTCGCACGTGGCGCTGATTCGCGGTGATGTAGAGAACAGCCAAGCGCCGGTGCTGGTGCGCATGCATGCACACTGCCTGATGGGCGATGTGTTCGGATCGACGGGGTGCGAGTGTCATGCGACGCTGGAGGGATCGCTGCGGCGGATAGCGCAGGAAGAACGTGGAGCTTTGATTTATCTGCATCAGACTTCGCAGGGATTCTCTAAAGAGAAGATTGGGGAACGGACGGCGCTGACTTTTCATCGGGGAAGGAAGTTGCCGGCGTTGCTGGACAATGAGCGGCAGACGCAGCGGGAGATCGGGATTGGAGCGCAGATTCTTTCGGATTTGAATTTGCGGCGGATCCGGCTGCTGACGAACCGTCCTAAGAAAGTTGCGGCGCTGGAAGGATTTGGGATTGAGATTGTGGATCAGGTTCCGGTGGAGTTGAGCGGAGTCGGCGCGAAATCGTAGTGGATTGATTTGGACGGCGCGAATTCGACACAGGGGCTAAAGCCCGCATTTCATTCTCGATGCTTTACGCGGCGCTGAAGCGCCGCTCTTCCACGGTGGCGCCGACAGACAGCAGGTTCCCTTCGACTTCGCTCAGGGCGGACTCTACACTTCAGGGGTGTGGACCTCGACCAGGATGCTGAAAAAGAACCCCAGGGGCTGAAGCCCACAAGAAAAGACGATTTTTATCGCAGCGCTAGAAGCGCTGCGCCACCCAAAGGCGCGCACGTTGTTTATCAGGCGGGCTTCTTGATCGGATGAAGCGTTAGAAGGGCTTGCGGACGATGACTTCGGCGTCACGAATGAAAAACTGCGCGGAACATTGTTCGGAGCCGCAGATGACGGGGACCAGGCCGTTGATCTGGCGGCGGGTGATGAGGCCGAGCATGCCGCAGGATGGGCAGGCGAGTACGGCCCAGTAGGGATCTTCCTTCTCGCCGACTTCGCCGGCGTTCTCGAGCACAAAGACGGTTCCGGGCTGCATTTGTTCCGGGATCCATTCATTCAGGATGTCCAGTTCGCCGACCATGTTTCCCCCTTTGAACCTAACTTTGTGAAGCACGTCTAAGAGACCTTTCTAGCACGCCGACGCTCGGCCGGCGGTATTACGGAAGTACTCGATTTTCTAGCTAAGACCTCGGCGCGCACGTGACGGACCGCGTCACTGAGGCAAACACCCAGAATCGGCTGCTCAGAATTCTTGAGGATATCGACGATTTGCCGCGCCGATGTTTCGATATAGAGGTGCGTACCATCGGTAAGGAGGTGCACGTCGGAGGTGCGGCTGACGATGTCGGCCAAGCCTTTGCCGAACTCGCGCTCCAGGAAGCGCATGACCTTTCGTACCCCCTGCAATGAGAAGCCCTTGCGCCGGAGTTCGCAGATGACGGCGACTTCGGTGAGCTTCTGGAGGGAATACAGACGGCGATGGCCATGACGCTGGGGCTTGACGACGCCGCGCTCGTCCCACCACTGGAGCTGGCGGGCGGTGATGCCGGTCAGAGCGATAACTTCGTTTGATGGAAAGCTATCTTGCATTGATCCCCGATTATGTTTGAAACAATCTATCAGGTGAATGTTTGAAACATTCTAGACACGGGCGGGCGGGAGTCAACGAAGATTCGTGCGGGAGGGGTAACTAGAAGAGTGCGCGGGGATGGATTCGGCGTGGCGGAACGCGTAAGAAACTGTGGCGTCGCGGGCGCGACTCTCTGTTTTCTCTTGCTGGACTATCCCGCACTTACGTGCGGGGCTAATGAATGGCGTCGCTGACGCGACTATCGTCGAAAGACTGGCAGCAAGCGCCACCGCCGACGAAGTGGACGATTTCGAGGCGGTCGCCGTCTTTGAGGACGGTCCGAGGCCAGCGGGCGCGGGGGGCGATTTCGCGGTTGAGTTCGACGGCGACGCGATCGGACTTCATGTTGAGCGATTCGATCAGGGTCGCGAGGGTAAACTCGGCGGGCGAAGCGGGATCGGCGAAGTCGCGAGCGTCTCCGTTGATGTGAAGCTTCATGGGCTATTTTCTCACGGCGAAAACTGCAGGCCAACTTTTCTACTCGCTCTTGCGAAGAGCGAACTTGCGGGTTACGGTGCGGCCTTCGTGGTTGGCTTGGACCATGATGGAAGAATCGGGCAAGGCAGATTCCTCGACCTCGACTGAGATTTCGGTGCTGCCGGTGGAGTCAGTGACGGCCTGGGTATAGAAAGGGGCGACCTCAGGACGGGCGAAGCGAAAGGTCAGACGGGCTGCGGGGACTGCGGTTCCATCTTCGGTCACGCGCAATCGCATGGTCAGGTTCCGGTCGGTGTGGATGGAGGCGGCGTTGATCCATTCGACATCGAGTTGCTTGATGGCGGCCAAGGTTTCGGTCTCGGCGCGATCGAGGACGGAGTCCAGTTTCCCTTCCCGAATGGCTTCAAGAACCAGGCGGTGCTGGTCGCGCAATTGCTGCTCTTTCTGGGCGTCGCTGAAACCGGCTTCCAGGGCAGAGTTGGCATAGGAGATGGCCTTCTTGCCCACGCAGCGACCGCGAACGAAGACCTGGGTCTGGAGCAGTTTTTCGCTCTCACGCGCTTCGCTTTGCACGTGGTAGATAGTGTCGCCGTGTTTGACGTCGGTATTAAAGCCGAAAATCATCAGGAATTTGTAATTTGGTAATTCTGTAAATTTGTAATTTAGCCAGCCCGCCGCGCCGCATGCCGAGAGGCTGTGAATCCCGTACTTGAAAACCTAAACACTCTGAGCTTACAACGTTTGGGGTGCTATCGGAGTTTTGATTTTCGATTCCCTGATTATCCAATCACACAATCGCTAAATTGTTCCTGGTTCCCTTGACACTCGCGCGCGCCAACACCTAATCTAGAATGTTTAGCGACGCATCGCGCGAATTATATGTACGCTCTCCTATGCCAGACAATTACTTCGTTCGCTACCTGCCGTTCCTGATCCACATATTGCTGGCGGGAGGGATTGCGACTGCCATTATCACGCTTTCCTGGCTGATCGGGCAGCGGAAACCGACGCGGGCGAAAATGGAAGCCTACGAATGCGGCATGCAACCGGTGGGCGATTCGCGCGGACGCTTCTCGGTGCAGTTCTACCTGGTGGCGATGCTGTTCATTCTGTTCGATGTTGAGGCGGTCTTCCTGTATCCCTGGGCGGTGATTCTGCGGGACCTCAAGCATTTTGGGCTGTGGGAGATGTTTGTATACATCGGCATTGTTCTTGTCGGATTTTTTTATGTGTGGAAGAAGGGCGTGCTGGACTGGGGTCCGGATGCGGCGCGGCGGGGAGCACGCTGATGGCTTTGGCGCCGGCGATCACTGATCTGGAGCAACTGAAGGGTCATCCTGCGGTAGGACGACTGCTTGCGTGGAATGCGGCGGCGGTTACCGGAGTGAAGTTCGACCGCGACGAGATGACGATTTATGTGGACCGGGCGAATATCCGCGAGGCCTGCGCGCTGCTGCGAGACGACGCGGGCTGCGCCTTCAACTTCCTTTCCGATATTACCTGCGTGGATTGGTATCCGGCGGAGCCGCGGTTTGAAGTGATCTACCACCTGCTTTCGATTCCTAATAAGGAGCGGGTGCGGTTGAAGGTTCGGCTGGATAGCGCGAATCCAGTGGTGGAGTCGCTGACTTCGGTGTGGCCGGGCGCGAACTATTTTGAGCGCGAAGTTTTTGATCTGTTTGGGATACGGTTCACGGGACATCCTTATTTATTGCGTCTGTTGATGCCGGAGGATTGGGAAGGGCATCCGTTGCGGAAAGATTATCCGGTGGAGGGCTACCGCTAGAACTTCATTATGGCGCACCTGACACCAACGCCGGTTTTGGAGCCCGGGCAGGATCGAACCATGATCCTGAACATGGGGCCGCAACATCCTTCGACGCACGGCGTGCTGCGCGTGCTACTGGAGATTGACGGCGAGACCGTGGTGCGGATTATGCCCGACATCGGCTTTCTGCATACGGGAATCGAGAAGACGTGCGAGGCGAAGTTCTACCAGCAGGTGGTGCCGCTGACCGATCGCATCGATTATCTGTGCCCCATGACCAACAATCTGTGCTATGTGCTGGCGGTGGAAAAGCTGCTGGGGCTGGAGATTCCGCCGAAGGCGCAGTGGATGCGGGTGCTGATGAATGAGTTGACACGGATCAATTCGCATCTGGTGTGGCTGGGAACACATGCGCTCGATATCGGCGCGATGACGGTGTTTCTGTATTGTTTTCGCGAGCGCGAAGTAGTTTTGAATCTGTTCGAGGCGATTGCCGGGCAGCGAATGATGACCTCGTATTTTCGAATCGGGGGACTGGCGCTGGAGCCGCCGCTGGACTTCTTTGACCGAGTGCGGGACTTTGCAGGATATTTTTCCAGCAAAGTGGATGAGTACGAGAACCTGCTGACGGGAAATCCGATCTGGATGATGCGGACCAAGGGCGTGGCGAAGCTTACGGCGGAGGATGCGATTGCGCTGGGAGCGAGTGGACCGACGCTGCGCGGAAGTGGCGTGGATATTGATTTGCGGCGAGATATGCCTTACACGGGCTATGAGAACTTCAAGTTCAAGGTTCCGGTAGCGCAGGAGGGCGACGTTTTTTCGCGATACATGTGCCGCGTGGCGGAGCTGCGGGAATCGAACAAGATTGTGCAGCAAGCATTGGACGGGATGCCGGAAGGGCCGGTGAAGGCGAACGCGCCGGGAGTCGTGCTTCCGGATCGCGAGAAGATGAAGACGCAGATGGAAGCGCTCATCTATCACTTCAAGATTATTACCGAGGGTTTTGCGGTGCCGGCGGGAGAGGTGTACCAGGCGGTGGAATCGCCGCGCGGCGAGATGGGATATTACGTCGTGAGCGACGGAACTGCGAAACCTTACCGCGTGCATATGCGGGCAGCGTGTTTGGCGAATCTACAAACTTTGCACAAGATGTGCGAGGGCGGGCTGATTGCGGATGTGGTGGCGGCGATCGGGAGCATCGACATTGTGCTCGGGGAAATCGACCGGTAGGAATTTGTAATTTTGTAATCGGGTAATTTCTAAATTGAAAACCGGGCGGTGATCAGATGTCCACCGGGCCCCAAGAATTGCGCGATCGAACGAAGGCTTTCGCGGTTCGAATCGTGAAGTTGTATCGACCACTGCCATACACCGCCGACGCGCAGGTAGTCGGCAAACAGTTGTTGTGCTGCGGCACTGCGGTTGCGGCAAACTATCGAGCGGCTTGTCGAGGGCGTTCGCGGGCAGAATGGCTTGCGAAGATCGGTTTGGTGGTGGAAGAAGCGGATGAAACGGTATTTTGGCTGGAAATGCTTTCGGACTGCGATATCGTGAATGGTGAGGGCTGCAAGGATATTTTGAGGGAAGCGTGTGAGTTGAGCGCGATTTTCACTGCGTCTCAGCATACGGCGCGGCGGGCAAGTTAAATTACAAATTACCGATTGCCAAATTACAAATGCGATTTTCAGACGAGTTCGAGGTGCGGTTTGCGGAGATGGTGCCGCATTATCCGACGAAGCGGTCGGCGCTGGTGCCAACGCTGCTGTATGCACAGGATGAAGTTGGATTTCTTTCCGACGAGGTGATCGCGGAACTCGCGGGACGGCTGGATTTGACGGAGCTCGAAGTAAGGAACGTGATCAGCTATTACTCGATGCTGACGACCAAGCCGCGCGGGAAGTTTAATGTGCAGGTTTGTACGAATATCAGTTGCATGGTGCGCGGCGGGGAAGAAATCCTGCGCCATTGTGCGAAGAAGTTGGGCGTCGGAAATAAGGGAACTACGCCGGATGGGATGTTTACGCTGGAAGAAGTGGAGTGCATTGGGGCGTGCAGCTGGGCTCCGGCGGCGCAGGTGAACTACGATTTTCACGAGAACCTGACCGCGGAGAAGATCGACAAGGTTCTGGACGAGTACAGGAAGAAGTCAACGCAGTAAGGAAGTCAGAAGGTGGAAGTCAGAATGCAGAAGTAAAACGTGACTGTCATTCTGCATTCTTAGTTCTAACTTCTGAATTTATATGGCTGATTTGGTTTCACATCCCGACGAGGTAAAGGTCGTCTCGCGACGGTTTGGAAAGGGCGCGACGAATATTGACCGCTATCTCGAACTGGACGGCTACAAGGCCGTGCAGAAGGCGCTGGGCATGGAGCCGGACGCCATTATTAATGAGGTCAAGAGCTCGGGGCTGCGAGGGCGCGGCGGAGCGGGATTTTCGACGGGGATGAAGTGGTCGTTCGTGCCCAAACAATCGGCCAAGCCAAAGTATGTGCTGTGCAATGGCGATGAGAGCGAGCCGGGAACGTGCAAGGACCGGCTGATTTTTGAGCATGATCCGCACTCCGTGATCGAGGGCGTCATGATCGCGGCGCTGGCGGTGGGGGCTGCGAGTGGGTATATCTACATTCGCGGCGAATATCGATATCTCTCGAACATCATGCAGAAGGCGATTCGCGACGCGTATGCGAAGGGCTTTATTGGGAAGAACATTTTTGGCAGCGGACGCAATCTCGATATTTACTGGCATGGCGGCGCGGGAGCGTATGAAGTAGGCGAAGAGTCGGCGCTGATGGAGTCGCTCGAAGGCAAGCGCGGGATTCCGCGGATCCGGCCTCCGTTTCCGGCGGTGGTAGGACTGTGGGGGGGACCGACGGTCATTAATAACGCGGAGACGCTGGCGAATGTACCGCACATTATTCTGGGCAGCGGGGAGTGGTATGCAAAGCTGGGCACACCGAAGAATGGCGGGACGCGGCTGTTTTGCCTGAGCGGAAATATTGCGAAGCCCGGGGTATATGAACTGCCGATGGGCTACAACCTGAAGAAGATGATTTATGAAGTGGGCGGTGGGATTCCGAACGGGCGCGGGTTGAAGGCAGTGGTGCCAGGAGGATCGTCTTGTCCGGCGCTGACGGCCGATGAAATCGATGTCGCGATGGATTTCGATTCGGTGGCGAAAGCGGGATCGATGCTGGGATCGGGCGGAGTAGTGGTGGTCGACGATGCGCAGTGCATCGTCAAATTCGCGCTGCGGACCATGAAGTTTTACAAGCACGAGAGTTGCGGCTGGTGCATTCCGTGCCGCGAGGGTACGGACTGGCTGGAGAAGACGCTTACGCGATTTCATCGCGGGGGCGGACTGAAAAAAGATATCGACAACATGCAGTACCTGGCGGAGAACATGCTGGGACGGACGTTTTGTCCGCTGGGGGATGCGGCGGCGATGCCGACGATCGCGTTCGTGAAGAAGTTCCGCAAAGAGTTTGAAGATCATCTTGAAGGCAGACCGTGCCCGTATGAAAAAGAGGGGGCGATGGAAGAACTGCCGGTGCTGGCACACTAAGAATTTTGTAATTTGGTAATCGGGTAATTTGTAATTTGAAAACCAAGACCGCGATACGGCGTTTTTAATTTGCAAAATTACAAATTACAAAATCGCTAAATTTTTTATGGCTGACGTAACACTTACGGTTGACGGCAAAAAGGTCACGGCCCCGGCGGGGACGTTGCTCATCGAGGCCTGCAAGACCGCGGGTATTGAAGTGCCTTCGTTCTGCTATTACCCCGGCCTCTCGCTGTGTGGCGCGTGCCGCATGTGCATGGTGAAGATCGAGAAGATGCCCAAGCTGCAGACCGCGTGTACCACGGTGGTGGGCGAAGGAATGATCGTCACTACGGAAAGCGAAGAGGTCAAGCAGGCGCGGAAATCGACGGTTGAAATCCTGCTGGGAAATCATCCGCTGGACTGCCCGGTGTGCGACGCGGGCGGCGAGTGCGAATTGCAGGACATGACGTTTTCCTATGGAGCGGCCGAATCGAAGTTCATGGAGGCCAAGAATCATAAGGAGGAGCAGCAGTGGTCGCCAGTGGTGTTCTTCGATCGTCCGCGGTGCATTCTTTGTTTTCGGTGCGTGCGAGTGTGCGGCGAGGGGATGGATGTTTGGGCGCTCGGGGTGCAGAACCGCGGCGTGAGTTCGATCATTGCGCCGAATAAAGAAGATCATCTGGAGTGCGAAGAGTGCGGGATGTGCATCGACATCTGCCCGGTGGGGGCGCTGACTTCTGGCGCGTACCGCTACAAGACGCGGCCATGGGAGATGAAGCACGTGGGCACGATCTGCACCCACTGCGGAGACGGGTGCAAGACGACTTTGGGCGTGCGCCGCGCTGATACGGGGATGGAGATTGTTCGTGGGGACAATCGCGACAAGAGCGGGACGAACGGAGATTTCCTCTGCATTAAGGGGCGATACGGTTTTGATTTCGCGAATCATGAAGAGCGGCTCACGAAGCCGCTGATTCGCAAGAACGGCAAGCTGACTCCCGCGACGTGGGAAGAGGCGTTTGAGCTGATCGGCAAGACGTTTGCGGGAATTCGTGACGTGGAAGGCGGGCAAGCGATTGGAGTTGTGGGCTCGGCGCGGACCACGAATGAAGAGGATTATCTTCTCTCGAAGTTTGCGCGGGTGGTTTTGAAGACAAATAATGTCGATCACCACCGGACGGCGGACTTCCCTGCCCTGGCGGCCGCGCTTCGCGGAAAGGCCGATGCGACGGCGAGCATGGCGGAGATTCTTTCTGCTCCGGCCATTCTGCTGATTGGGAACGATCCGACGGAGCAGCACCCGCTGCTGGCGTGGCAGATTCGGACCAATGTGCGACTGCATCGCGCGCGGCTGTATGTGATCAATTCGAGTGCGATCAAATTGCGGGGGCAGGCGACAAGCTTTGCGGAGATTCCGGCAGGAGCGGAAGGGAAAGTCGTGGAGTTTTTGAGTGGTGCCGACGCTGCTGCCGAGGTTCTGTCCGGTTCGTCGATGAATAAGGAAACCTGGGTCGCACTGCGCGATAAGCTGCGCGGCGAACAGAATCTTGTCATCGTTTTTGGCTCCGAAGTTCGGGGCGAGGATCTCTCGAATCTTGTGAAGTTTGGATCAGGAATCTCCGGAGCCAAGTTTGTGTGTCTCGCGGATTATGCAAATTCGCGCGGGGCGGCTGACATGGGGTTGTATCCGGATTTGTTGCCGGGATATCACCCAAGCAGCGGAAACAGCGAGTTTCATCGGGAATGGGGTGAGATTCCGCAGGCGGCTGGGCTGGATTTGCAGGGAATGATCGACGCCGGAAAAGCGGGCAAGTTGAAAGCGCTTTATGTCGTGGGATCGAATCCGGTGGGACGATTGAACATCGATCCATTCGCATTCTCGAAGAGTTTCGTTGTGGTGCAGGATATGTTTTTGACCGAGACTGCAGTGATGGCGGATGTAGTTTTGCCGGCGGCGAACGCTTACGAAAAATCCGGAACGTTCACGAATACTTGCGGCGACGTGCAGCTGGTAAAAAAGGCCGGCGAGGTAACGGGAACGAAATCGGATTTTGAAATGATGGTGCGCATCGCGGACGCCATGGGTTTTGACGTTCGCAAGCTGGTGCCTTTTGGCGGCGGAACGCACGCCGACATGGGACAGTCTCGGGGAGCGCAGTCGGGAGAGGCCGACCGGCATGCGGTATGGCTGGAGGCACACGGATTGGAACCGAAGATGAGTCCGTTCGATCCGACCGCGATTCTGGATGAGATTCAGCGGCTGGTTCCGGGCTATGACGTATCCCGCATCAACCTGCTGGCGGGAAACAGCCAGCATACGTCGTTGGCCAAGGCCGGAGCGGGAGTTGCCCATCGGCCGGAATCCATTGAACCGGCCAACGACAATCTTTTCAGTTCCGGGACTCTGGGACGCTATTCGCGCGCATTGCAGTCGGTGATTGAGAGCCGCGAAGTAAAGCCCACCGAAGTTGCGGCAGACTGAGAACATTTTGTAATTGGGTAATTTCGTAATGGGTAATTTTGGACCGCAACCGTGACACGGCGCGTCACGCCGGGATTCTCGGATTGCACATTGGCCGATTGCCCAGGTCAGGGACGTGTCTTTGCCGATTTACATATTCATACTCGTGTCGGTGATCAAGTCGGTGGTCGTTCTTGTCGTGCTGCTCACCGCGGTGGCATACACGGTGTGGCTGGAACGCAAGGTGGTGGGCCACATGCAGAATCGCTGGGGACCCACGCGGGTGGGGCCGTTTGGATTGCTGCAGCCGGCGGCCGATGGTTTGAAGTTTCTGTTTAAAGAAGATCTGACACCGCCCCACGTTTACAAGCCGCTATTTCTGGCGGCGCCGATGATGGCGCTGATTTTCGCGCTGACTTCCATTTCGGTGATTCCGTTTGGTAATTCGATCACGATTGGCGGCACGAAAATCCCGCTGCAAATCACCGATGTAAACATCGGGCTGCTGCTGATTCTGGGCGTGACTTCGCTGGGGGTATACGGCGTTGCGCTGGCGGGATGGTCGTCAAATAACAAATATTCACTGCTCGGCGGGCTGCGCGCCAGCGCGCAGATGGTCAGCTACGAAATTGCGCTGGGACTTTCGCTGGTGGGAGTGCTGATCCAGTCCGGGAGTTTTAGTTTGCGGACGATTGTGGAGGCGCAGGGCGGACATTTCTGGGGATTCATTCCGCGGTGGAACATCATTCACGGACAGTTCATTGGATTTTTTATTTATCTGATGGCAGCGTATGCGGAGACGAACCGCATTCCTTTCGACCTGCCGGAGGCCGAAACCGAACTGGTAGCGGGATACCACACCGAATATAGCGCCATGAAGTTTGCCATGTTCTTTATGGCGGAATACTCGAACATGATCACGGTGGCGTGCGTGGCTACGCTGCTGTTTTTCGGGGGATGGAATGGGCCGCTGTTTGGGCCTCCGCTACTGCAGGCGCTGCTGCCTCTGGTCTGGTTTGGTGCTAAAGTTTTCTGTTTTCTTTTTCTTTACATCTGGGTGCGCGGGACGCTGCCGCGCTTCCGCTATGACCAACTGATGTCGTTTGGCTGGAAGTTTTTGTTGCCGCTGGCAATTGCCAATCTGGTGGCAACGGCCATTGCCGTGGCCTGGTAGGGAAATCAGTTTCCGGTTGCCGGTTGCCAGTTGCCAGTAAAGGCAAGCGGTACAAACGTTTGGAATACTGGCGACTAAGGACCAGGCACTGACGAGTGTTCGTATGAGTTTTCATCTCATTTTATTTCTGGCGTTCGGTGCGGTTTGCGTGGGCGGGGCGGTTAACCTGCTGGCGCAACGGCATCCGATCAACAGCGCACTGTCGCTGATTGCCGTGATGGCAGCGCTGGCGGGGGAATACTTGCTGCTGGGCGCGGAGTTTGTTGCCGCGGTGCAGGTGATCGTATATGCGGGCGCAGTGATGGTGCTGTTTGTTTTTGTCATCATGCTGCTGAATGCCGGCGAAGAAGAGGAAACCAAAGGTAGCCGCGTCGCTCTGCTGCTAGGTGTGCCAGGGGTACTGACGGGGAGTGTGCTCACGGCGTGGGTGATGGTGCGGCATTCGGGAACGGAAGCGGTGGCAATCGGTGCCTTGCCGGGACATCCGATCGAGATTGCGCAGCTTCTATTTCACGATTTTCTTTTGCCGTTCGAGATCACTTCCGTGTTGATCCTGATCGCGATCATGGGTGCGGTGGTGCTGGCCAGCAAGCCAGAAGCGACGGCGAGGAAGGTGGACTGATGGTACCGCTCTCTTATTACCTGGTGCTCAGCGGATTTTTGTTTGCGTGCGGTGTTGCGGGATTTTTGATCAAGCGCAATATCATTACCATCTTCATGTCGATTGAGCTGATGCTGAATGGTGTGAATCTTTCATTCGTGGCATTCGCGGCACACTGGCACGCGCTGGCGGGCCAGGTCTTCGTGTTCTTTGTGATGGTGGTGGCAGCGGCCGAAGCGACGGTGGGACTCGCGATCATTATCGCGGTGTATCGCACGCGGGAGACCTTGAATGTGGACCAGGTGAACCTGCTCAAGCTATGAACCCGATGCTCAATCTATGGCTGATCCCGGTTCTGCCGCTGGCGGGTGCGGCGATCAACGGCTTTCTCGGCAAGAAATCGTCGAGATCAGCCGTGACAACCGTTGCGCTGTTTTTCAGTGGGGCAGCTTTTGCGATGGCTCTGTGGGTGGCGATGCGGTTTTCGTCGCTGACGCTTCCCTACCACGAATATCTGCTGCACTGGATTCGGTCCGGGAACTTCAGCGTCGACTTCGCTTTCTATCTCGATCAACTCTCGCTGGTCATGCTGCTGGTGGTCACCGGCGTAGGATTTCTGATTCATATCTATTCCGTCGGCTACATGTGGGACGATCCCAGCTACTATCGCTTTTTCAGCTATCTGAATCTATTCATGTTTTTCATGCTGACGCTGGTGCTGGCCAACAATTACCTGATGATGTTTATCGGGTGGGAAGGCGTTGGACTGGCGTCGTATCTGCTGATCGGGTTCTGGTTCACGAAGGATTCGGCGGCTTCGGCGGGCAAGAAAGCATTCATCGTGAACCGCATCGGCGACTTCGGGTTTCTGATCGCGTTGTTTTTGCTGATCAAACATTTTGGATCGCTGAATTTCGATCAGGTGTTTCAGAGCATTAGGCCGCTGGGCGCAGAGACGGCTGGCGCGGGGCTGCTCACGACGATTGGGATTCTGCTGATGGTGGGGGCTTGCGGGAAGTCGGCGCAGATTCCGCTATATGTCTGGCTGCCGGATGCGATGGAAGGTCCGACGCCAGTTTCGGCATTGATTCATGCTGCAACCATGGTGACGGCGGGCGTGTATATGGTCTCGCGCTCGCATGTGATTTTTGAGCGGGCGCCGATCGCGCTAACGGTGGTGGCGATCATTGGAACGCTTACCGCGTTTTTTGCGGCGACTATTGGCATCGCGCAAACCGACATTAAGAAAGTTCTCGCGTACTCGACTATCTCGCAACTTGGATACATGTTCATGGCGTGCGGCGTGGGAGCATTCTCGGCCGGAATCTTTCACCTGATGACCCATGCATTCTTCAAAGGGCTGCTGTTCCTTGCGGCGGGCTCGGTGATTCATGCGGTGGGCGGCGAGCAGGACATGCGGAAGATGGGCGGGCTCAGGTCGTATATCCCATGGACGTTTCTGACCATGGGCATCGCGACGCTGGCGATCTCCGGAATCCCGCCACTGGCGGGCTTTTGGAGCAAGGATGAAATTCTGTGGAAGGCGTACCAGGTCAGTTGGGTGTACTGGCTGATTGGACTGATTACGGCTTTCATTACGTCTTTCTACATGTTTCGACTCTTGTTCATGACGTTCTTTGGCGATTACCGCGGAGCGAGGGTGGATGAGCACGGACAGGGATCGCACGGCCACGCCGAGCACGGGCACGGCGAACCGCACGAGAGCCCGATGGTGATGCTGGCGCCGCTGATGATCTTGGCGCTGCTTTCGCTAGTGGGCGGAGTGGTGGGGATCGGCAATCATTTTGAGAATTTCCTGGCGCCGGTGTTTGGGACCGGCGTGACTGCAGGGGCTGTGGGAGAAACGGCCAGCCGCTATACCGAATACGTGTTCATGATTATTTCAGTGCTGGTCGCAATCGCGGGGGCAGTGCTCGCGTATGTGCTCTATTTGAGTAAGCCTGAGCTTCCGCAGAAGATTGCGGATTCGCTCGATGGGCTCTACGAGGCGGTCGTACACAAGTACTACATCGACGAATTGTATGCGGCGATTTTTGTCAGGCCGCTGATCAATGGATCGACTCGAATTCTGTGGCAAGGAGTGGATCGCAAGATTATCGATGCAGCGGTGAATGATGCGGGCGACGGAGCGCGGCACGTTTCCGACGAAGTGCGCCACATGCAGTCCGGGAATATTCGCTCGTACGCGGGCTGGATCGCGGCCGGATCCGCGGTGGTGATCGCTTTCATGATCTGGATGGGAGTGCGATGAGCACCGACAATCTCAGCTCCATCATCCTGACGCTGGTGACGTTGACTCCGCTGGCGGGCGCGCTACTGCTGGTGCTTTTTCCACGGCGCGACCGGGACATTCGAGTTTTTGCGCTGGTCATTTCGCTGCTGACATTTGTTCTGTCGTTACATCTGCCGGTTCACTTTCATCGAACACAAACGGATTTTCAGTTTCAGATCGACCGGCAGTGGGTCTCCAGACCGAACATTCACTACCACATGGGCGTGGATGGCATCTCGCTATGGCTGGTGGTGCTCACCACGTTTCTGACGCCGCTGTGCGTGCTGATTTCCTGGAAGTCGGTTCACGACCGGGTGAAAGAGTTCTTCATCCTGCTGCTGATTCTGGAAACGGCGCTGATCGGGGTGTTCACTTCGCTGGATTTATTCCTGTTTTATTTTTTTTGGGAAGCTACGCTGATTCCGATGGCGCTGCTGATCGGCATCTTCGGCCACGAGCGCAAGGTCTACGCCGCGGTGAAGTTTTTCATGTACACCATGATCGGGTCGGTATTTATGCTGGCCGCGATCTTGTGGTTGTACGCGCATACGGGCAGCTTTGACTTTGTGGTGATTCGCGAGCAGATCATGAGCGGCGCGGTGCCGAACTTCGCCGCAGCCGGGCAGTGGCTGTTTCTCGGATTCTTTTTGGCGTTCGCGGTGAAAGTTCCGTTGTTTCCTTTTCATACCTGGTTGCCGGATGCTCACGTAGAGGCGCCGACGGCAGGATCAGTGCTGCTGGCGGGCGTGCTGCTGAAAATGGGGACTTACGGATTGTTGCGATTCAACCTGGGATTGTTTCCGGAACAGTCGCGGAACAACGCTCCCTGGGTGATGACGCTGGCATTGATCGGGATTATTTATGGCGCGCTGGTGGCGATGGTTCAGCCGAACATGAAGAAGTTGATTGCGTATTCGTCGGTGAGCCATCTGGGATTTGTGGTGCTGGGAATCTTCAGCTTTACGCAGGCGGGACTGAACGGCGCAATGTTTGTGATGTTGGCCCACGGAATCTCGACGGGCGGCTTGTTCATGCTGGCGGGGATTATGCACGAACGGCGTCATACATACGAAATCAGCGAGTTCGGCGGGCTGGCGTCGCCAATGCCGGTATATGCGGCGTCGTATCTGGTGATCGTGCTGGCGTCGGCGGGGCTGCCGTTGCTGAACGGATTCATTGGCGAGTTTCTGGTGTTGAGCGGCGCCTTCCAGGCCCGGCCGATTTTTGGAATCCTCGCGGCCACCGGCGTGATCTGGAGTTCGATTTATTTGCTGTGGATGTACCAGCGCGTCTTCTACGGCAAGGTAACGCACGCGGTGAACAATTCTTTGGACGATCTTTCGGGATTCGAAAAGTGGGCGGTGTGGCCGTGCGCGGTGGCGGCTCTGGTAATGGGAGTGGCGCCGATCATGTGGCTGGCCGCGATTGATCCGGCGGTTCAGACGGCTCTTACACCCTTGACGCGAATCGCGAGCAGGGTGGTGGGACAATGATCAGCCAAGTCGCGATCGCCGAGACCGTGATGGCGAGCCTCGTCCCGGCGTATTCGCAGACGCTGCCGCAGAGCGCGGATTATGTTCGGATCCTGCCGGAGATTGTTTTGTCGATTTTCGGCATGATCGTGATGTTGCTGGAACCCTTGCTCGACGAGAAAACAGGGCAGAAGATTCTTGGCGGAATTGCGCTGGTAGGCGCGCTGGCAGGGATTGGGGCGACGTGGTTCATGGCACAGGCTCCGGGGCTGGCGTTCTGGAACATGGTGCAGGTAGACGGATTCAGCATCTTCTTTCATTTCCTGATTATCGCGATTACCGGCGTCGTCATTCTCAGTTCTTACGAATACATGGCGGTGCAGCGGATCCGCGCGGGAGAATACTACGCATTGGCTCTTTTCGGCGCGGTCGGGATGGCGCTGATGTCGTCCGCGGTGGAACTTGTTCTGATTTTTATTGCGCTGGAGATTTCGTCTATTTCTTCTTATGTATTGACGGGATTCCGGCGACACGCAGCAACCAGCGCGGAAGCTTCGCTGAAGTATTTTCTGTTGGGATCATTTGCCACGGCATTTTTTTTGTATGGAGTGGCGATGATGTTTGGCGCCACGGGTTCAACGAATATCGATCAGATCAGCAGCACGCTGCAGATGGGCCGGATTCCGCTGCTGGCCTTCGTAGCGGTGGCGTTCATGTTTGTCGGTCTGGGCTTCAAAGTGGCTGCGGCACCGTTTCACGTTTGGACGCCGGACGTATATGAAGGAGCACCGGCGCCAATTGTGGGGTTGATGTCGACTGCGCCGAAAGCGGCCGCGTTTGCGGTTTTGTTGCGTATCGTTTTCGTGATCAGCGTGCCGGGAACAATCTGGTTGATCTGGGTTGCAGCGGCGCTTTCCATGACTTTGGGCAATGTGGGGGCGCTGGTGCAAAACAATGTGAAGCGGTTGCTGGCTTATTCTGCGATCGCACACACCGGCTATTTGCTGGTTGCGTTCGCAGCGGCGCCCGTGCTGGGGACCTCGGCGGCCATGTTCTATACCGCCGCTTACGCCGCCATGAACCTCGGCGCATTTGCGGTGGTGAGCCATTTCGCCAACGCGGGCGAACGTTATGTGACGCTGGAAGATTATGAGGGGCTAGGACGGAGTTCTCCGCTGCTGGCGGCGACGCTCACCATTTTTCTGTTGTCCCTGATCGGCATTCCGATGACGGGCGGATTCTTTGCGAAGTTTTACGTCTTTAGCGCGGCGGTGAAGGCCAATTTGATCTGGCTAACGATTATCGGTGTGCTTAATAGCGGTGTTGGGGCTTACTACTATTTGCGCGTCATTGTGGTAATGTACATGCGCGAATCAAGAAAGGAAGTTCCGGTGAGCCGGGTTCCGGTAGCGCTGGGTCTGGCGTTGATATCCTGCGTCGCCGCGACTATCTTCCTGGGTGTATTTCCTGACCGAGTGCTGCAATATGCACAGAATTCCGCGCGGCAGATGGTGGGGCAGTCTCGGGCTGAGACGCCGCCAACCGCATCGGTTTCAACGCTCCATAATTCTCCTTAGTCAGAAGTTTGAGAAGCGGTTCGTTGGATTTGACAAGCGCCCGGCGCTGCGGCATTATGTCTGCACCGATTTTCTATTCTCCGCTCAGGGAATATACTTGCCAGATTTGGAGGTAGGGCATGTCCGAGTTCATACGTAGAATACTTTCGGAAGATTCGGGGCAAGACATCGCCGAATATGCAGTGATGCTGGCGGTGATCCTGGTTCTGGTTGTGGGAACTATTCGCTTGATCGGATCGAACGCGAACAACGTCTTCTCGAATGCAGCCAGTTCGATTCAATAGTTAAAGACGAGTTGTTCAGCGGCAAGGCCGTTTAGAAGAACAAAAAGAGGATATTTATGGCGCGATTTACCTCGTTTAGCATGCAGTTTCGCTACTGGTTTGCGGGAGTAGCGGCTGCGGCACTTGCGAGGAGATCGAATCAGCCATGATTGACTAGATTCCCAGCAAGTTCAGCCAGAAGCCGCGATCCAGGATCGCGGCTTTTGCTTTTGCGGCGAAAATCCAGGAGGCGGGGCAATGATCGTAAACATGTCAGAGAAGGCAACTGAAAAAGAGATTGCGCACATCATCGAGCGCATTCGCGAGGCGGGATACCAGCCTCATGTTACGCGTGGAGTGGAGCGGACCATCGTGGCGGCGGTGGGCAATGGACGACGGCATGAGATTGAAGCCCTGCAGGTGGCTCCGGGGGTGGAGAATGTGGTCGCCATTGCGCAGCCGTTCAAGCTGGTGAGCCGGCAAGTAAAGCCGGAGCGGTCCGTGGTAAATGTGGCAGGAGTCGGCATTGGTGGGCCCGGAGTTGTGATCATTGCTGGACCTTGCTCGGTGGAATCGCGCGAACAGTTGCTGGACACGGCGCATGCGGTAAAGCGCGCGGGGGCGACGATGTTGCGGGGTGGGGCGTATAAACCGCGAACCTCTCCTTATGATTTTCAAGGGTTGGGGCTGGAGGCGCTAAAGATTCTGCGAGAGGCCCGCGAGCAGAGTGGACTGCCCGTAGTCACGGAAGTGATGAGCACGGAAGATGTGGAAGTCATCTGCGAACATGTGGACATGCTGCAGGTGGGAGCGCGCAATATGCAAAACTTCGCGCTCTTACGGCGACTGGCGACTGTGGACAAGCCGGTGCTGTTGAAGCGGGGGCCGTCGGCGACGGTGAAGGAATGGCTGCTGGCCGCAGAGTATTTGCTTTCGGGGGGCAACAGTCAGGTGGTGCTTTGCGAGCGCGGCATCAAGACTTTCGAGACGGAGATGCGCAATACGTTTGATCTTGCAGCGGTGGCACTGGCGCGGGATCTTTCACATCTGCCGGTGATGGCCGATCCTTCGCACGGAACGGGCAAGCAGAGTCTGATCGCGGCGGTGTCGCGCGCGGCGGTAGCGGTGGGAGCGGACGGGTTGATCATTGAAGTGCATCCGTGTCCGGAGCGGGCGTTGTCGGATGGAGCGCAATCGCTGGATTTCGCGGGATTCGAGAAGGTGATGAAAGCCATCGCGGAGCCACTGCGGAAAGCGGCAGTGACTGCGAATATGGCCCAAGCGTAGAAAAAACATCAGTGCGCGGGATTCGCGGCCGGGAGTTTGATCTGCATCGCGGGATCGCCCAGGAGGTTATAAGTCTTACGCACGGAGAGATCGGAGATGCCGGACTTCGCCTTGAGAATGGCGTCTCCCAGCGTTGGCTGCGGCGAGTTCATCGCGGCCTGCACGATGAGTTTGTCGAGAATCGTTTGCGGCGGGGCCTGGTTCAGGCCACTCGAAGCCAGCACAGCCACGGCGCCACCATTGGGTGCGAGCATCAGAGCTACCGCCAGCGGTTCTTCGTAAACATCCTGGAAGAAGCCATTGAGGCAGTCCATGATGAGGAATACGGGCAATGAATTGCCGTTGGTGAGGGCAGTTGCGGTGCCGCTATCGAAAAGATCGTCGCCGGACCATTCATCTTCTGAACCGTGGCCGGAATAATTTACCAACACTTGACCTGAGTTGATGGCGGTGAGAATTGCCTGCCGGGCATCCGGGATGCTCATCGAGGTGGCGAAGACATCCGTCACCTGTATGGTGGAAGGCAGCTGAGCCTGGACGATCTGACTGTACTTCGTAAAGTTCAAGGTATCGTTTACATCGGCGACCATCAGGGCTTGCGAAGTCCACGGTCCATTGGTGGATTGGCCCTCGTAGGTGGCGATTCTGCCGGCCACAAGCTGAGTTTCGGCCGACGTGCTCACGGGCAAGCGTCCGGTTGCGATGGTGGGCAGGCCGCTGTCGGTGAAGTCGGAGAACCAGTCATCGGAGGCCGTCATCAGGCCGGTGGTTGGAATGATTTTCGTGGGAACGAAATCCAGGTAGCCGAGGCCGAGGTAATTGCGGGGATCGAGCGAAGCTCGACCGTTGAGCAGGAGATAGAGGGGCGCGGTGTGCCAGGCGTTGACCGCGGTCTGCAAGAATGCACGGATGGCGGCGGGACTGCGCTCGCCGAAGTTGAATTCGTCATAGAGATCGTCAATCAACACGACCGCAGCGGATTTTCCTTCCGCCTGATGTGCATGCAGCAAGGGGTTCAGAGCGCCGGCAAAGGCTCCAGGAGAAATCATCACAATTTCGCTACCGGGTTGCGCGCTGTGCCAGTGCGAGGGATGGTTCTGATGAATCTCGCCTGTCGAAGAGATCCGGTCTGCTTCTACAGCTATGAACGTATGCAGGGTGGAGTTGGTTGCCGACCATGGCACTTGCACTTCCAGAGCATAGTCTGTTTTTGAAGCAGCATCGGACGTGACTTGAGCAGTGAGCTGCACAGGCTGAGCGGGATTGGTGATGTCGAGGACGGTCACCGCAGATTGGGTGAAGCCAGAAATATTCAGTTCATCGCCGGCCCGGCCAGTGAAGGTGAGGGCGCCTGAGTCGGCTACGTAGGAATGCGGATAGATGATGCTGATCGACTGCAGGAGACTGTAATCGTATTCGCCGTCTTGCGCAGTCAGAGTGACGGTGTTCGCACCGTTCTGCAAAAGGCCCGGCGGAACATCTACGGTGAGTCTTCCTTTGGTTTGGCCGGTGAAGGTCACATCACCTAGAGTGGTACCGTTCAGCGCGATGGTAACGTCGTGAGGAAAGGCGAGAATAACACCTTGCAGAATTACTTCGAGTCGAGATGCCCGCGGCGAAGTTGTATCGAGGTGGTACACCTGCACGGTTTCATCGACAGGTGTGGAAGAGACCAGAGGTCCGAAGAAATTGTTGCCATGTGCCGTAGTCAGCGCTGAGAAATAAGTAGTGTGAGGCGTAAGTTCGACGGTGAAGAGGAAGCTGGACGGAGGCTGATTGGAGCCAGCGGAAGGCGGCAACGATTGAATGCGCTGACCCTGTGACCCTTCGGATGCGAGCCAGTAAACTCGGGCATCGGAATATTGCGTATTGATCCCTGTACCGTAGAAACAAATTTCAGACTGAGGACCGAAGCCTCCAGGGCCCGAGGAGGCTCCGGTGATCTGGATTGGTTGCTCGATGGCTTCGGCGAACAGATGCAGGAGTGACGGATCCACATTCGAGTCCAGCCCAGCCTGAACCAGTTGCGGCTGAGTTATGCAGTACCAACCTTCGCGGGTCACAAATATTTTGACCGCGGGATGAGCTGCGAGGTTGAACTGCTGCTGGAGCTGGGAGTTCGTTGAGACAACTTCGTGCCAGACATTTTCCGCGGGGTGACTCGCGCTGCTGAGCGCGGCGGCGGGCTGCGCCTGGTTCAGCTGATTCATCATGATTGCGGAAGTCGCTTCGCTGTCGGCACTGGCGATCGCTGAAGCCGCCGGAGAAATTGGTCCGTGGAGTGTGCGAGTGCCGTTTACATCCACGTCCTCAAGCCAGTAGGAGCCGCTGGCGGCGCTTGGGGAGGGATCGATCCAAGTGTAGGTTCTGCCGGAATGCTTTGGCAGAGCACCATTCATGAGCAGCGCAGAGCCTGCAATCAGCGAGGGATTCAATGGAAGCCGTTCGCCGCTCTGATCGCGGTAAACATTGAATCCGAGGTTGTGTGCTTCCCCACCCGTCTTCCAGAGAAGGACAACGCGGTTCGCTCCGGTCTTGTCTTTGCCGCTCTGTGCGGTGAAGAATTCCAACTTGATGTTGGTCGCGAAAGTGATGGTGGTTTGAACCTGATTGGACGTATTCGGTGAAGTCATCTGATCCGCACTCACGCTGGCTGTGTTGGTTGCGATCCCGGGCGCGCCCGCGAGGGTAAGAATAGTAATTGTGGCACTGGTGCCGCTGGTCATAGTTCCAAGCAAGCAGGTTACGGTGCCACCGGCCTCCGAACATGTGCCTTGCGTAGTAATAACGGGCGAAAGAAAGGTAACGTTCGGTGGCAAGGGATCGGTTACGGTCACAGTTGTCGCAGTGGCGGGACCGGTATTTTTCACTGTAAGGGTATAGGTGAGAGGGTCGCCGCTGGCAACGGTGGGATTCGGCGAAGCCGCCTTCCCAATGGTAACGTTGGCGCTGTTTGCATTGGCGACAACAACCGTGGCGGTCGCACTATTAGTGGTGAGGTTGGGAACGATGTTGGTGGCAGTGGCCGTGGGGGTTTCCGCGATATTTGTTCCAGAAGCCGTGGCGGCGTTCACTTGCAGCACCAGGGTGAAGTTAGCCGTAGCATTGAGAGCAAGAGTGGTGGCGGTGCAGGTGATTGTGCCAGCCGCTCCCACCGCGGGAGTGGTGCACGTCCAACCCGCGGGAGCGGTGATGGACTGGAAGTTCGTATTTGGCGGCGTAGTTTGCGTAAAGCTGGGAGCCGTAGCGGCAGCCGGACCATTGTTGGTGACGCTTTGCGTGTAAGTGACATTGCTGCCTGCAGCAACGGACGTAGGCGCCGCGGTGTTTGTAGTGATCAGATCGGCCTCGGTTGCGGTCGCGACCACGTCTGCAGCAGTTGCAGTGTTGTTGGCGGTGTTGGGATCTGTGGTTGTGGAACTGACGGTTGCAGTGTCGTTGATCGCGGTGCCGGCCGGGGTTGCGGCATTGACTTTCACGATCACCGGGAAGCTGGCGGTTCCAGTGGCGAAGCTGGGATCGGTACAGGTGATGCTCCCGGCGCTACCCACCGTGGGAAGTACGCAAGACCATCCACCGGGGATTGGGGTCAGCGATACGAATGTGGTGTTCGCCGGCGTAGTTTCGGTGAAACTTACGCCGGTGGCTGTGCTTGGCCCAGCGTTGGTTACAACTTGGTTATAAGTGATGTTATTGCCGGCCAGCACCGGGACTGGACTGGCGGTATTCGTGACGGATAAGTCGGCGGAAGCGGCGACCAGCACGCTGGCGGAGGCGGTGTTATTCGCGCAACTCGGATCGCTGGCGGAGCAAGTCACGGAGTCGGTTTGAGTAATGGTGGAACCGGACGCCACACCTGTGTTCACAGTCACGACGAAAGTGAAGTTCGCAGTCGTATTGGCCGCGAGAGAGGCGATGGTGCAGGTAAGAGTTCCCACATTGCAGGTCCAGCCGGCCGGACCGGTCAACGACTGGGCGGTTGTGTTTGCTGGCGTGGTCTCGGTGAACGTAATAGTGCTGGCTGCCGCGGGACCGCCATTGGTTACGGTTTGCGCGTAAGTGATGTTACTACCGGCGGACACTGGATTCGGGCTGGCTGAGTTCGTAACGCTGAGGTCGGCTTGTCCGGCTCCAGCCACAGGAATATTCACCGTGGCCGAGTTGTTGTTTAGATTGGTGTCGTAGGTGGTGGTGGTAGCGGTGTCGGTGTCGGTGATGATGGTTCCTGCGGCGGTTCCGGCGTTCACAGTCACAACCACGGTGAAGGTGCTAGTGGAATTTGGCGCCAAACTCGGAATGGTGCAACCAGAAGCGAAAGACGTACACGTCCATCCTGGCGGAGGTCCGCTATAGGAAGTGAAGGTTGTGTTGGCGGGAATCGCTTCGTTAAAAGCTACTGTGCTGCAATTACTGGGGCCAGCGTTAGTTACAACTTGGGTGTAAGTAATAGTTCCGCCGGCCTGGACTGGGCTAGGTGTACCACTATTAGTGACCGCCAAGTCGCAAGCTGTAGTCACTGGAGTATTCACGGTGGTGCTGTTGTTGCCGGAATAGGGATCGCTGGTGGACGAGGAGACCGAGGAGCTTGCCGTGATGGTGGTAGCGGCGACGGTGGGCGCCACGTTTACGACTACGATGATCGACGCCGATGTAGCAGCAGCCATGCTGGAGTCGTTGCAAACGACAGAGGTGGTGGTAGTGCAAGACCAACCCACCGGAGCTGATACGGAGACGAAGGTGGTGTTGGTAGGAATCGCCTCGGTGAAAACGACGTTAGTGGCCGCCGCTGGACCATTGTTCGTTACTGTCTGCGTATAAGTGATGTCGTTGCCGGCAAGGACCGTGGGTGGCGAGGCTACCGTACTCAGAGCAAGATCAGCTTGGACAGCGGTGGCCACTACGTCGGTGGCCGTTGCGGAATTAGAGCCGAAGGCTTGGTTACCGGCATTTACAGTTGCCGTATCGATGATGATGGTGCCGGCTGTCGTGGCAGCGTTCACCTTGTAGATGACGGTAAACGTGCCCGAGGAACCTGCGGCCACGCTAGCGTTGGTGCAGACTGGAGGAAATGCGGTGCAGGTCCAGCCTGCCGGAGGCGTGATTGAAACGAATGTGGTGTTGGCGGGAGTTGTCTCACTAAAGGTCGCGCCGGTCGCCGCGGCGGAACCCGTATTGGTTACGATCTGGGTATAAGTGATGGGACTGCCGGCCTGGACGGGATCCGGAGATGCGGCATTCGTTACTGTTAACTCGGCTCCCGCGGTGGTGCCAACAACGGTGGATGCGGAGGCGGTGTTGTTGGCCGAGTTCGGATCAGTTACGGACGAACTTACAGTAGCAGTATCTGTAATGACTGTGCCATTGGCGGTTGCGGCGTTCACTTTTGTGATCAATGTGAAAGTGGCGACGGTGTTCCCGGGCATGTTCAAATCGGTACACACCACGTTGCCGGCATTTCCGACGCCCGGAGTGGTACAACTCCATCCTGCAGGGGCGGAGAGAGAAACTAGCGTAGTGTTGGCGGGGATGGCCTCAGACAAGGTAGCGTTGTCGGCAGCGCTGGGGCCGCTATTGGTGACAACCTGGGTATAAGTGAGGTTGCTACCAGCGGCGACCGGGTCTGGCGAAACGGCGTTGGTCACGCTCAGGTCCGCGCTGGATACGACAGTCGCCACATCAGTAGCGCTATCATTCGCGAGATTCACCTCACCGCCGCCACTAATGAGCGCGGTATTGGTTTCAGTGGAAGGGGCGGTCTGCGCGACATTGGCGGTAATGGTGATCGAAGGATAAAAACTATTCGCTGCCAGGACCGTTGAGTCGGTGCAACTTACAGTTTGAGAAGCGATGGAGCAAGCCCATCCCGTGCCAGCTGCGCTGGTCGGAGTCAGGCCCAGAGGCAGGGTGTCGTTCATGGTGACGGTGCCGCTGCTCGGACCGTAGGGGCTTAGGTTCTCAACTGGAATGGTATAGGTAGCGGTTGATCCGCGAGTAAAATTACCGACGTGGCTCTTTCCGAGAGTCATGTCGGGAGTACATTGGGCGCCGGACTGGGTGCCGGAAGTCTGGGTGATTGACTCGGTGGTGATGCTGGCGCCTGCGGCGCCGGGCGTTGATCCATAGGCGACTCCTGGATTCTCGGTGAGGCCATTCGTCCCGCCGGTCACACTGGCGCTCGCTGGCACGCCGGAAACAAGAATCACGCCACCACCTCCGCCGCCGCCGGGGCCGTGACGATTTCCGAGAGTGAAGGGTTCGGAGGCCCAGGCATCGCCGCCGTTGCCACCATTAGCTTGGAGCGTCATGCCGCTTTCGCCACCGTTCGCGGAAAGAATAACGATACTTCCACCGGCTCCTCCGCCACCACCCGCGTCATTGGCTGTACCGTTGTAAGCTGAAACGCCGTTCGCGGTGAGCGTGCCGGTTCCGCTGAGCGCGAAGGTGCGAATGATGATGATGCCGCCACCGGTGGCGCCACCGCTGGCCTGATTGTTGCCGTCATCATTGTTGCGCGTGCCCGCGCCGCCGCCACCGCCCATGGCGATGCGATTGATGGTCGCGGGAAATGCCGTGCCACCTTCACCGCCAAGACTCAGGTTGCTATTCCACGAGTCTCCACCGAATCCTCCGGCACCGCCGTTGCCGCCGCCGCCACCGCCATCATTTTGGTCGTTGCCTCCGGGAGACGCGGTTTGAGGATCGGCGTCAGTGCCACCCGCGCCTGCGTTGCCCGGTGCGCCGCGCGCCATGCTGCCATCAGTTCCCGCAGTACCGCTGGGATAACCAGTGTTGGTGTGCAGGAACGTTCCACCGGTTTCCACCCATTCGGGAGTGCCCGCGATTCCTTCGCCCTTCGGTGCGTCCCAGCCAGCCTCTCCCCCCGCCGCTCCGGTATATGTAGCGGGTGAAGGCTGACGATAATCTGTGTTGGCGCCACCTCCGCCGGTCAATTCCATTCCTGCGCCACCGCGGAAGCCAAGGCCATCGACCGCGATGGCTGCGCCGTTGAGAGTGAGCGTTGCGGAAGTATCAAGGGCGAGTACTCCGCCCGTGGAACCATTCCACGCTTGCGCGGTGGGCGGCGTGGTCGCACTGAACGAGGCGGTTGTGTACTGCGGCACGACAATAACTTGATAAGTGCTCTGGCCGGCTGTGGCGGAGGCTGCGGCGGAGTGATAGGGGAAAACAAGTCCGCCGCCGGCGCCTGCACCCGTAATGGTCAGAGTGCCACCGGTTGCTGGAACTGCGCTTTTCGCGGTAACAAACTCGTAATCGCCAGCGCTATTCAGCGCGGTGAAACCCTGGCCTGTGAAACCATTTCCATAGGCGACAGTGTTTGAGTCATTGATGCTGGCATCCTGCATCTGAATTACAAGTAGCAGGTTTCCTACCGCGATCGGCGTGGGTGTACCGCCGGGACCGCCGGTAGCGGCGCCAACAGTGATGGAAGTTGCGCCCGCGGCCACGCTGGCGCCTCCGGGATAGTAGGTGTTCAGGACACTAGAGAGATTGGTTCCGGGAACAGCCTGGGAAACTCCAGCGCAGGCGACCGATTGGACAGTTGCGACCGCTACGTACGTATTGTTACCGGTGTTGAAATCGGGCGGCGTTCCGGAGTCGGAGACGACGGCTGTATTGGTAAATGCGCCAGAGGCGGTCGCGGTCTCAACCACGGCAACGGTGGCTGTGGCTCCTTTCGCGAAAGGAGTTGGAAGAGTGCAGGTAATGGGGCCGGTTCCGGTGCAGGTTGTGCCAGCGCTGGGAGTGACCGAGTTCAATGTCATCCCGGGAGCAAGGGTATCGGTCAGGACGACGGCATTCGCGGCGGAGGTTCCGTTGTTGAAGACGGTGATGTTGTAAGTGGTGCTCTGGCCGAGAAAAACCGCGCTGCCAACGGTGGTAGTAACGCCGATGTCGGCTGCGCTGGGGTTGATCGATACGGCTCCAAGCGCCCAGTTGAAGGTGCCGTTCGTGGTCGCTGTTCCAGCGTGGGTTTCCGTGACTCCGGCCGTGTTGCTGCAGGTGAGAGTAGTCGCCGTGGATGCGGTACAGGTAAATGTTCCGTTGTTACCGGCATTGGTGAACCCCGCGATAACAAAGCTGTCACCAGCAAAGCCATTGCCTGTTCCGCCGGTAATCGTTCCCACGTAGACGGTGTTGGCGGACCCGGTCGCCAGAATGGCGGTCGCGGGATCGGTTTCCGTAACCCCAGCTTTGTCGCTGAGCGTCAGTGTCGTCGCAGTGGATGCGTTTACCAGGAATGTCCCGTTATTGCCGGCGTTGGTGAATCCGGTGACAACGACGGTGTCACCGAGGAAGGCATTGCCGGCGCCACCGGTGATGGTGCCCGTATAAACGGCAGTGGTCATGGCTGCTGTTCCGGCGTGGGTCTGCGCAATTCCATTCGCGTTGTTGAGAGTTATTGTGGTCGCCGTGGACGCAGTACAGGTGAACGTCCCGTTGTCGGCCGCGTGAGTGAAACCCGCCACGACGACGGTATCCCCGACCAAAGCGTTACCAGCACCACCGGTGATCGTTCCGGTGTAAACGGTATTGCCGCCACCGCCATTCGCAACGGCAGTTAGAGTGAGCGTGGCGGTGTTGGGCGCAACGGCGGTCAGGTTGAATGCGACGCCGTTGGGCACGACGGAGGTGAGAGTGAGGGCTTCATTGAAACTCTCTGAAAGGGGCACGCTGGGCGCACCGGTTCTGCTGCTGCCTGTGCCGACTATATCCTGAGCTGCGTTTGGGGTGGTGCCGCCGGAGGTTGCGTTCCACTGCGACACCTGGGGACCATTCACCGTGATCGCGCCCATGCCCACGGCCAGCGTGTCGAGGATCATACCGTTGACCACGCTCGGTATATCCACGGTGGAGGAGCACTGCGAGTTGCCGGCGGCTGCACTGGCGACGCAGCCTGCCGATTCACCGTCAGAGGAGGCGAATGTACCGAGGGGCACCGTCTGATCGACATCGGTGAATACGGTCGCGCCGGCGGCTACGCCGACGGTCGCCGTCGCCGGGATGTTGATGGAGACAACGATCGGCAGATTGGTTCCGGAGGCAGGATTGAGCAGAAACCACTGCTCTATGCGGCGAGTGTTTGCGGCATCGTTCTGCGCACCTACCAGCGTGAGCGCCGTGCCGTTGTAAGTGACGCCGGTGACGGCGGTGGTGGGGCTGTTCGTGATGTTCATCGAAACGCCAACGAGCAGTCCCCGATTCGCCGTGGCCGAGGTGGTGTGATTAAAAGTGAGAGTCTGCGTGCCTGGCCCTGTCAGATCTGCCGTGACATTCGTACTGGGGCTAGTATCGACTATGACCTGGGCGCGGGAGGTGGGCACAGCGAGAAGAACGAGAATCAGAGATAGCGCTCCAAGCAGAATCCCGGTTCTGTTATCCGCACCTTGGGATGAGCGCTGCAGTCCTGACCTGCGCAGGAGCGCGCCGGCCAGATGTTGGCCGCGGGCCGCTACTCGCAGCAATTTGCCGCCGATTCCTTTTAGTTTTGTCCGCACGATGGTTTTTCCCAACCTGACTTCTTTCGCAACGACCACGCCCAAAATTTGGTGGCCGCGCGCTGGAGGGTCGTCTTGCTGTCCACAATCGCCGCGAGTAATAAATAAATCGTTATCATGCTCGATACGCACGAGGCGGTGAAGGCGGAAGCCGCTATGACCTTTCGTTAGTACAATATCGCCCTTTCGTAATTTGCTCACGATTACGGGGGTAACATGCACAATCTGGCGGTCGCGAATGCACGGGGACATGCTCGCGCCGCGCGCCTCGAAGCGGACGCTTAAACCATGCTTCAGGAGCTCGCGGCTGAGGGCCTCGAAGCTTTCTGAATCAGACTCGTGGTTCGTCATTCGTGCGACTCTTCGTGCGGAAACGTTTTTGAAGATTGTGCCCAGGAAGACGGGTTTGGGAAGGGCACGCCTTCAGCCGTGCCGCAAGAGCCAAGCACAAGGATGGGCTTTGGACCCTGGGGGAACATCCCCTCGAAAACAAGAAAGCCCACCTCAGAGGCTGAAAGCCGCGCAGTCCGGGGATCCAATATGGCACGAGTGAAACTCGTGCCCTTCCCGGCCTCACTCAAGGCGGAGTTTCTCGCCAGCCTGCTAGTCATTGAAGTGAAGAACTTTTTCTACGGCGCGCTCATCGGGCTCGAAAGAATAGTGATAGCAAGGAACGGAATCGGCGACGCGCTCCAGGAAGCTGAGGGCGGAGTCCACGTACTCGTGACGATGAAATGGGACGAAGGCGCGCGCGAATAGTTCGGCGACCATCTGGCTACGCGTGAGGCGCGTGAGGACGTTGCCGTGGCCGTGCTCGAGAACGAAGATGCGTTGCAGCGGAGCGCGCTGCGGCCGAGCGAAGCATCCCTCACCATGCCAGGGAGTGCCGTACATGAAGATTTGCCCCGGATCGTCGCCAGGCTGTAGTTCGCGAGCCGGGCGTTCACGCACGATGATGCGGTCGTCGCTGAGAATTTCGACGTTGTGGAGCGCGGTCCAGAGACGGGCGGTGGTGCTTTTGCCGGCGCCGGAGTGACCGACGAACAGGTTGCTGGCGCCGTCAGGGCCGACGATGCCGACGCCGTGGAGTTCGATGGCCCGCTCCTGGGTCAGGCGGTGCATGATCAGGAGCTCGTCGAGGGGATAGGCGAGCGGGGCCTGTAAGTAGGGCCTGTGCGCGATTTCCTCTTGGCTAATCTGCAATCGAGCACGCGAAAAGCGATGATCTATGAGGAGTCTTTTGTGAGGCCGGCCATGGAGGGCTGCGGCGTAAAAGTCAAAGCGGAAACCGACTTCATCTTCATAGAGTCGCCAACTCGATCCGGAGTCAAATAGCTGCTTGGCTCGCAAGGCTGGAAGCCTGGGCAAGCATTCGAGTTCGACGCTGACGTCGGGGTCTTCTGCGTATGACCGGAACGCCTGCAGCGCGGCGAAATCTGTATCGAAGCAACATCCCAGAACTTCGACCTGAACCTCACCGATGCAAAAGCCACCGGCACCGGGCTCCCTTCCCAACGCAGCAGCGTCCTGTACAAGCGCGGAGCCAGATCCGTGCACGGTCAATTTCCTTTCCGGCTTGCGGTTCTAAGAGCCAATGCTGCTGCAAACCCCGATGGGGGTACAGCCAAAGGCACTCAGGTTGCCGCCACCGCTAAGAGTTTTGCAGTGCCCGAGCACTGCCTCCTCCGGGCGTAGACTGATCGTCGTCAGGCGGGGCGGTTCATATGTTTTCTTGATCCCTACTTGCCCTACTTCATGATTCATTCGCTCTCCCGCTGTTGCCTTCCGCTCAGTGGTGGCCGCAGCTACCGCAGCCCCCAGCTGTGACGCGCGAATTGCTCAGGATCGGAAAAACTTGCCGGGGCCCTGACCAACTTTCCACATCGATTTCCTTGCTGGCAATTCGGCGCGCCGAATCTAGGATTTCCTCATGTTGACTGCCTCCCTGGCAAAATTCGCACTTGCCATGCATCGGAACCTCAACTCCGATGACAGCGGCCCGCAAGTGCGCGACATGACAGAGAAATTCGACCGGACTTTCGCGATCTCCATTTTCCATCTCACCATTGGCGGGGCACATTCCGCAGAGGGATTGAATGCGGCATTCGACACACTTGGTCTTGCGAGTCCGCTTTCGCGAGCGCAGCTCCCGCAAAGAATGCTCCCATACTTCTTTGACTCCTGAGTTCCGGATATCGAATGTTTCCTGTTGCGAGACGACGCAGATGCCGACCTCTCCGAAAGGGCTAATGGCAAAGGAGTTTATGCCCCCGCCGCAAAAATACACGCTGTCGTTTTGCCCCAAGTTCGGTGGATTTTCAGCGTCATGCTTAGCCAGCCTGCGGTACTCACTGGCACCTTTAGGGGCGGCCATATCGAGGGCAACGACCTCCTCGGGCAAAAGGCGAACGGCCAGCGGACTCTGCGAGCAATCAATTCTCGGGTTGATTTGGCCGTCGGTCTTGAACTCGACACCTAACTCTTCTTCCGCAAAACGTCTCATTGCCATCACTTCATGCTTGTTGATGCTGGTGGCGACCGTCTTCAACTTAAGGGGCAAGCCGCGCTCGCGCAATAGCTTGATTCCGCGGAGGCAGCGGTCGTAGGAGCCGGGAATCTGCGTGAGGGCTTCGTAGGTTTCGCGGGTGCGGCCGTAGAGGGTGATCTCGATGGCGAAGGGCGGCCACTCGACGAGATAGTCGGCGATCTTTTCACTGATGAGCGTGCCGTTGGTGAAGAGGGTGATGAGAAATCCCTTGTGCTTGGCGTAGGTGTAGATCTCGAGAAAATCTTTGCGGGCGAAAATCTCGCCTCCGGTGTAGAGGAGCCAGAAGCAGCCCATCTCGACCAGTTCGTCGAGCATGCGGAAGTGCTCTTCCGTGGTCATCTCGCGGCTGCGGGCGTCCTGATCGCCCATGGGGAGATTGTTGTAGCAGTGCTGGCACTCGAGCGGGCAGCGCCGCGTGACTTCGATGGATACCTGCATGGGCGCACGCTTGCCGGATTGGCGCTGGTGCAGATCCGCGCTGAAAGCCCCGTAACTCAATTGCTCCATGGTCCTCCGGAATTGGTTGAAATGCGCATGTGCGACATTAGCGCGAGCCCGCCGACTGCAGTTCTCCGTGCCCGGTTGCATTCATGGCGGCCATCGAGACTTGCTCGCGAAGCTCGACCAGGCCGGCTGAAAGCGTGTCTTCGAGGAACTGCTTCACATCCTGCTCGGCCTGTTCGTAGCCGACGGCGTATTCCTGTTGGACCGCGTTGATTAACTCGGCGAGGGTCCTGGGAGATTCCATCGACTGCCAGATGAGGGATCCGGTTTGATTGAAGCTGTAGATGGACGCCAGATCTCCGACTTTGCCGCGCACGGGAACAATCAAAGTTTCTCCGGCAACGCGGCGCGAGACGACGGCCAGGGAGCGGACATAGACTTGCTCGAGCTGCGGGCCGGATTGGTCGACGGCGAATTCCGTTTTCCGTAACAGGGTTGTGTCCATAGATATTTTGGGAACATCCTTACCTTTGGATTACCGCAGAACTGGGGGCATTGCGCAATTGCGCCTTTGGGCACAGGTATTCGGTTGGTTATCACCCTTATTGGTTCACAACTATAGACACCACAAAGGGTTACGGCATCGGCGCAGAGTGAGAAGCGTTCTCGAGAAGTGGCGGCTGGTTCGACGGCCGGCTGTGGTGGGGAGCACGCACACCTCAGCGGCTAAAGCCGAGACGTGTTGGAGCTGATAACGGCACGGCTGAAGCCGTGCCCTTCCCATTCTTGCTCCACAGTTGGTCGGGAACTGCTCAGCGCTGATCTTCTACTCGGAGCGCGCTGGGTGGTGGACAAAAGGAAAACAATCGTTATACAAACGAATGCGAACGATGCCCACCTTTGACGTTACGATTGCCGGTGAAGTGAATCTGGATTTGATCCTCTACGGCGTTCCCGAAGAGCTGCCCCGGGAGCGCGAACTGCTGGCCGATCGCATGAAGCTGACGCTGGGAGGCTCCTCCGCGATCCTGGCGCACAATCTGGCTGCGCTGGGCAGCCGCGTGGGATTTCAATCCTGCATTGGGGATGACGATTTCGGTCAGATTGCGCTGCAGCCGTTGCAGCAGAGTGGGGTGGATATTTCGCGGGTGCGGCGCGTGGAGGGAGTGGTGGGGACGGGAATCACCGTGATCTTGCAGCGCGAACAGTGGCGAAACATGGTGACGTATTCGGGCACGATTGCGGAACTGGCGTGGGATGAGCTTGATCTTGATTATCTGAAGGATTCACGCCACTTCCATCTCTCATCTTTTTACTTGCAGCGAAAATTGCGGGAGCGGATTCCAGAACTCTTCCGGCGAATGAAAGAAGCAGGACTTACGACTTCGCTGGATACGAATGACGATCCGGATGACGGTTGGAAGGGCGGTCTTCATGAGGCGCTACGCTATGTGGACATCTTTCTGCCGAACGAGCGGGAAGTTCAGAAGGCGGCGGGGGTTGCCGATGTTGAAGCTGCGATACGGAAACTTTCTGCGATGGTGCCGTTGCTGGTGGTGAAACTGGGCCGCGAAGGAGCGCTGGCGCAACGCGGAAGCGAGCGCTTTGTGAGCCCCGCCCTTACGGTTGAGAGCGTGGATCCGGTGGGTGCAGGAGATAGTTTTGATGCGGGATTTCTGCACGAATATCTGCGGGGCGGCGATTTGCCGGCGTGCCTGGCGGCGGGCAATCTGGCGGGAGCTTTCTCGACCACGCGTCCGGGTGGAGTGGAGGCGTTTCGTGACGCGACTTACCGGCGGCAATTCTTCGAGCAACATCCTCTCGGAAAATAAGCACTGAAAATTTATTTCTTATGCCTCGTTCCCTGCGCCGGTGCGCGGATGGATTTCGGATTGGGAATTGTGTAGTTACTCTGGTCACCATCGGATATCCAGAAAGTTGATTATGATCGAACAGTGGCTCGGTCATGAAAAAACTCAACTTCTTGATCTCTCTTACGAACGACGATAACGACTATCAGCAGGAACAGGCGTCTGCCGCAGAGAAGACCGCGCGGCGCCTGGGCGTGGATCTCAAGATCATCCACGCCAACAATGATGCGGTGACGCAGAGCCAGCAGTTGCTGCAGTACATTCAGGGCTCGGGAGCGCGTCCGGATGCAATCGTGTTCGAACCCGCGGGTGGAACGGGATTTCCGCAAGTGGCGCGTGCAGCCACCAGCGCGGATATTGGCTGGGTCATCCTCAACCATGATGCGGACTATGTGCACAAGCTCAGGCAGAATTGCCAGTCGCCGGTATTCTCCATCAGTTCCGACCACAACGAAGTGGGACAGATTCAAGGCAAACAGTTTGCGGCACTGCTGCCGAAGGGCGGATCCATTCTGTACATCGAGGGTCCGGCCAACAGTTCGGCGGCGCACGAGCGGAGCGTAGGAATGAACCGGACGAAGCCCGCGAATATTCAGGTGAAGACGATGCGAGCCAACTGGACCGAGGAGAGCGCCTATAAGGCGGTCAGTTCATGGTTGCGACTGCGCACTTCGCAGGAAACCCATATCGATCTGGTGGGAGCGCAAGACGACAGCATGGCGGCGGGCGCGAGAAAAGCGTTCTCCGAAGTTGCCGGAAGTGATCGCGAGCGATGGCTCAAGATACCCTTCACCGGCTGTGACGGCTTGCCCAAGACGGGGCAGGCGTGGGTACGAAATGGTTTGCTGACGGCCACAATCTATATTCGTCCTAATGCTGACCTGGCCTTGGAGATGCTGACCGAAGCGATCCGCACCGGAACTCAGCCGCCCGAGCGTAAGCTGATCGTTCCCGAGTCCGTGCCGTCTCTGGAAGAACTTGCAGCACATGCGGCGAAGACCGAAGGCGTAAAGCTTCGCTCCGCGGGAGCCTGAATCGGCTCCCGTTCGCAGCGAAACTTCTACGTGATGCGCTTCGGCTCCAACTTCCGATCTACTACGAGTTCGGGATGGAGACGCCGGAACGTTTCGGTCACGTGACAATTCCAACAGACCGGCCGGTGCGTGGAAAATACGTCGAGCAACTGCTCGGGGCGCAGTTCTCTCCACTCGACTGATTTGTGGTCTGGGCTGAGCAGAGCTGGCGCGTGGTCCAGATGGTGAAGTCCGCTTAAGGTCTTGTGACAGAAAACGCACTGCTTGCCTTCGTACCAGGTCGACACAATATTCCACACCAGGCAGTTCTCGGGACTCACTTCGATTTGCTGCAGGCATTGTTGGCCGCAATCCTGCCGCTCCGGCCAGCGCGAGCATTCCTTTAAACGCAGGGTTGGCTCGGAGAGAAAAGCGCCGACGGCGGCCTCACCCGCGGCAACATCAACAGCTGCAGCTTTGTGGGTTTCGGGGCAGGTGATGAGGCGCTTGCCGCGAAATCCAAAATAAGCTCGCAGACCGGGAATTGCGCGGAATGCGAACAAACCTACCGCCAGCATAACGACGACGACGGCGACCCAAACTGTTCCAGTCATATACACCTCATGCGACGGTCGCTTGCTTCAGTCTCCTACGGTTACCGGTTCTGCAGCCTGCCGGCCCTGCTGGTAAGACTCATTCTCCTGGGCGTCCACTACGGCGATGGCAGCCACGTCTATGATTTCCTCGACCTGAGCGCCCCGGTGCAGGACGTGGACGGGGCGGCTCATTCCCATGAGGATCGGGCCAATGGTTTCGCACCCGCCGATCTTTGCCACCAGTTTGCAGGCGATGTTGGCGGAGGCGAGGTCGGGGAAGATGAGAACATTGGCGCCACCCTTCAGCTTGCTGAAGGGATACGATTGCTCAATCGTCTCCGGCGACAATGCTTCGTCGGCCATGATCTCGCCGTCGACGATGAGGGTTGGATCGGCAAAATGCAACAAACCTACTGCTTTGCGAACCTTCTTGCAGATGGGGTGGTCGACGCTGCCGAAGCTGGAGAAGGAGAGCATGGCGACGCGCGGCTGGACGTCGAAACGGCGCGCGATGTGCGCAGTGCAGAGTGCGATCTCGACGAGGTCCTCGGCGGTGGGCTCGATGTTCACGCTGGCATCGGCGAGGAACAGCACCTCGCCTTTGCGAGTGATGACGGCATAGCAGCCGGAAACGCGGTGAAAACCTTCGCGCATGCGCACGATTTGCAGTGCGGGACGAATGGTATCAGAAAAATGTTGAGTCACGCCGGAGACCAGCGCGTCGGCGTCTCCCGTGTGAACCATCATCGAACCGAAAACGTTGCGATCATTGATGAGGGTGCGTGCCTCATTCAGAGTTACTCCGCGGCGCTGCCGCAGGCGGAACAACTCCTGAATATAGGACTCGCGCAGCTCCGATACTGCCGGATTCACAATCTTGATGCCTTCGAGGCTCAGGCCAAGTTCGTGAGCGCGGGATTGAACCACGGCGAGGTCGCCCAGCAGAATCGGCTTGGCGATCTTTTCTTCGACGAGAGAGTGGCAGGCTCGCAGGATTTTTTCGTTTTCACCCTCGGGGAAGACAACTTGCTTGGGATGGGCCTGCGCCTTGTGGATCATGGTGCGCGTAACTTCGTGAGCCTTGCCCAGCCTGCTTTCGAGTTGTTCGCGGTAGGTGGCAAGGTCGATGGGTTCCTGCGCGACACCTGTACGCATGGCGGCTTCGGCGACGGCAGAGGCTTCCCAGACCAGAACGCGGGTGTCGAAGAGAGTTGGAATCAAGTACTCGCGGCCAAAACTCAGCCTTTCCACGCCATAGGCGCGGCAGACTGAATCCGGAACATCCTCTTTGGCCAGCGCAGCCAAAGCGCGCGTGGCCGCCAACTTCATTTCTTCATTGATGGCGGTGGCACGCACATCCAAAGCGCCGCGGAAGATGAATGGAAAGCCGAGAACGTTGTTGACCTGATTGGGATAGTCGGAGCGGCCCGTGGCCATAATGATGTCGCTGCGGCAAGCTTTCGCTTCTTCGTAGGTGATCTCAGGATCGGGATTTGCCATTGCGAAGACGATCGGGTCCGGGGCCATGGAGCGAACCATATCCGCAGTGACCGCGCCCTTGACTGACAATCCGACAAATACGTCGGCACCCCGCATCGCGTCCGCGAGGGTTCGCTGGTCTGTCTGCTGCGCGAAGCGTTCCTTGTATGGATTCATGCCTTCGGTGCGGCCTTTGTAGACAACGCCCTTGGTGTCGCAGAAAGTAATGTTCTCGTGCTTGACGCCCAAGCGCTCATAGTGCTCGGCGGTGGCAACGCCGGCGGCGCCGGCGCCGTTGAAGACCACGCGAACGCTGCCGATATTCTTGCCGACGATCTCGAGCGCATTCAGCAGCGCGGCTCCGGTGATGATCGCGGTGCCGTGCTGGTCGTCGTGGAAGACCGGAATCTTCATCGTCTTGCGCAGGGTTTCCTCGATGTAGAAGCACTCGGGGGCCTTGATGTCTTCGAGATTGATGCCGCCGAAGGTGAGTTCGAGAAGCTGGCAGACTTTGATGATCTCGTCGGGATCGTGAGTATTGACTTCGATATCGAAGACATTCACGTCGGCGAATCTCTTGAACAGGACGGCCTTCCCTTCCATCACGGGCTTGCCCGCCAGCGCGCCAATGTCACCCAAGCCGAGGACAGCAGAGCCGTTGGTCACAACGGCAACGAGATTGCCGCGTCCGGTGTATTTAAAGGCGTCATGCGGATTCTTGTTGATAGCGAGACAAGGTTGAGCGACGCCAGGAGTGTAGGCCAGGCTGAGATCGCGTTGCGTCCGGCAGGGCTTGGTGGGGGTAACTTCAATTTTTCCCGGCTGGGGGCTGCTGTGGTAATCCAAAGCTTGTTGCTTGGTAATCATTGCTTCCTCTCTAATCTTTGGTGGCGCCCCGACCCCGGATTCCGGCGGCCAGGCTCTATTCCTTCGGACTCCGGCGCCATACGGGCACATTCGGATTCCAGTGGTGAACGTCTTTAGTAAAGTCTCTGCTCTGCGGTGGAGTTGCTGCGACGCTAGCTAGTTCAGCGGACTGAGATTGCAACAGGCTGGCGACGTAGTTCTCTACTTGTTGGCGAATCTTGGCATCGCGCAAAGCGGAAAGCAATTCGGGCTTGGCGACGTGGGTGAAACCACCGCACAGCGGACACTTCACTAAATCGTCATTTACCATGGGCGCCCCCGGAAGGACCGCGGTTGACTCTCGGGATGATGCTCCACCGCGCTCCCAGTTTTATTAGAGTCGCGGTGGAATGGACCGGCAGTGATAAGCGTCTCGGGGGTAAGTGATCCGAGTCACATACAGGTTACGCAAGGGCGCGAGAGGCCGACAAAGGCTGAGAGAACACGATGGCAACACTCACCACTGACGATCGGTTAGATAGTCGTGGATCGATTTGGCGGCGCGGCGACCAGCGCCCATCGCGAGGATCACGGTGGCGGCCCCAGTAACAATGTCGCCACCGGCGAAGACTCCGGGGCGCGTGGTGCGCTGGGTTTCAGAATCGGCTTGAATATAGCCGCGTTTGTCTGTGCCCAGACCCGGCGTGGTGCTTTGCACGATCGGGTTGGCCGTGGTGCCGATCGCCATGATCGCCACGGAAAGCGGCAAATCAAACTCTGAACCTTTCCTCGGGACGGGCCGGCGACGTCCGGAAGAATCCGGCTCGCCCAGCTCCATGCGAACGCAACGTGCCGCGGTCAGCCAGCCTTTGCCGTCGGAAAGAAATTCGACGGGGGCGGTCAGCATCTGGAAGTCGATTCCCTCTTGCCGGGCGTGATGAACTTCCTCGGCGCGCGCGGGCATTTCCGCGTCACTGCGACGGTAGATGACATAAGCTTTGCGTGCTCCCAGGCGGAGGGCGGAGCGGATCGCGTCGAGAGCGGTGTTTCCCCCACCGATCACGGCAACATCTTTTCCATGCAGGTCGACCATGGGCTCGTCGTAGGTGGGGAATTTGTAGGCCTTCATTAAATTGATGCGGGTGAGAAACTCGTTGGCGGAGTAGACGCCGTTGAAATGTTCGCCGGGAATGCCCATGAACTGCGGCAAGCCTGCGCCAGTGCCGATGTAGACGGCGTCGAATCCCTCTTCGTGGATGAGTTCGTCGATGGTGACGGTGCGGCCGACGACGACGTCGGTTTCGAACTCGACGCCCATTTCACGCATGTAGTCGAGTTGCTCGCGAATGATCTGCTTGGGCAGGCGGAACTCGGGGATACCGTAGACCAGGACTCCTCCGAGCTCGTGAAGGGCCTCGAAGACGCGAACTTTGTGGCCTTTCTGAATCAAGTCACCGGCGACGGTGAGGCCTGACGGGCCGCTGCCCACGACCGCAACTTTCTTTCCGGTTGGCGGCACATTGGGGAGAACGTGTGTGCCCATGCGCTGCTCGTAGTCGGCGACGAAGCGCTCGAGATAGCCGATGCCGAGGGGCTTCACTTTTTTCGAGAGCAGGCACTTGCCTTCGCAGTGATCTTCCTGCGGGCAGACTCGTCCGGTAACGGCGGGCAAGACATTGTCTTCGCGAATCTTTGCCGCGGCACCCAGAAAATCTCCGGCGACGATGAGTTCCACGAATTCCTTCACCTTGACGCCGACGGGACAATTGTCGGTGCAGGTGGGCTTAGCGCACTCCAGGCAGCGCAGGGCTTCCTGGCGGGCCAGTTCGGGACTGTAGCCGAGATTCACTTCGGTGAAATTCTTGTTGCGTTCATCGGCGGGCTGTTCGGGCATCAGTTGCCGGGGAACCTTCATGCGCTCCTTCATCGGCAACGGGTTGAGAGATTTGTTCGTGGTCGGACTCATCGTTCACCCCTTAGCGCAATGGCGAAGGATTCTTCGGCTTGGTGAGCCGCAGCTTTTTCGGCGGTGGCGCGCTGGTACTCGGCCAGTGAGCGCTGCTCGGCATCGCGATACATCGAGTTGCGCTGCACCAGAACTTCAAAATTTACTTTGTGCGCATCGAACTCCGGGCCGTCGACGCAGGCGAATTCGCTCTTGCCGTCGATGGGAACGCGGCATCCGCCGCACATTCCGGTGCCGTCAATCATGATCGGGTTCAGGCTGACCACGGTGTGGATATTTTCTTTGCGGGTGAGTTCCGCGACGGCGCGCATCATGACAATCGGTCCAATGGCGAGGACAAGATCGATGCGAGTGCCGTTTTGAATGAGCTGACGAAGTTTGTCGGTGACAAAGCCTTTGTCGGCATAGGTGCCGTCGTCGGTGGTGATCATGACTGCATCGCTGACGGCGCGCAGTTCCTGTTCGAGGATCACCAGTTCTTTGGTGCGTGCGCCGACGATCGAGATCACACGATTGCCCGCGCGTTTGAAAGCCGCCGCCGAGGGGTAGGCCATGGCCGTACCGACGCCGCCGCCGATTACGACGACGGTGCCAACCTTCTCGATCTCGGAGGGTTTGCCCAAAGGCCCGACGACATCGAGAATCTGGTCACCGGTATTCAGCGAATTCAGCAGATGGGTCGTTTTTCCGATCGACTGCACCACGATGCTGACGGTGCCGCGCTCAGGATCCGAGTTTTCGATGGTCACAGGAATACGCTCGCCTTCCTCGTAAATGCGAAGAATTACAAACTGGCCGGGCTTCTGTTTGCGGGCGATGCGGGGGGCTTCCAGGACGAACCGTTTGATGCCGGGGGCGATGAATTGTGCGTGGGTGATTTTGAACACGAGCACTCCAGCGAATGAATGACTCCTCGATTCTGAGTGGTTGCGGCGGGAGCGGCAGTGATTAAGATCACAAGCGTTTGTGAGCAGAGTGGCATAAGTCCCCTTCGGCTTCGCTCAGGGCAGGCTTTCGGCGCCAAAAGGGCGCCTCAGGATGACACATCGGTTAGAAAACAGTCCCGCTGGAGCTGGCCAACGCGACTACCCGGGCACAGTCAGCACGGGGCAGGCTGCGCGGGCCACAACCTGATGAACGGTGGACCACGGCAAATGCGCCGTGCCATCGACGGGATGCGCTCCGAGAACAATCAGATCGGCCTCGCGTTCCGCCGCAGTGTTCACGATGCATTCGGCGGCTGGACCGAATTCCATCACGATTTCCGGCGCGTACGGCAGCGACGCATCTTTGGGAACCAGCGCCTGCAGCTTCTGGACTCCATCTTCAATCGGCCCGGGACAATTGTCCAAGTCCGAGTACTGCTCAATGACGTGCATGAGGGTCAGCTGCGCCCTGAATTGCTCGGCCAAGGCAACGGCCACTGGGGCAACTACTACCGAAGCGGCGGTAAAGTTCGTCGCATAAAGAATCTGTCGCAGCTCCAGTTCAGCCGGGGCCAGTTCGCTGCCCTTGGCGTGGATTTCTTGCAGCTTGGCATGGCCGCTGACCTTTGGTCCGACGGTTAGAACTGGGCAAGGCACGTGACGCAAGATATCCTCTGCCACGGAACCGAGCAGAAGCTTTCCTAGTCCAGTACGGCCGTGGGTCCCGACCACTAACAAATCAATTTCGTTTTCTACAACAATACGGCTCAGGTTCTTCGAAGGCTGCCCATGGAGCACGTAGGTGCAGTAAGGAATCTTGCCCAGCCGGTTCGTGATTTCCTGGAGCTTTTCCTGAGCCTGAGTGTGGGCATCTTCGTAGATAGTGCCCATACTCACGTAGTCGACACCGCCGGTCATTAGCAGGAGATTGGCATCGGAGAGAACGTGTGCAATGTGCAATGTGCTGCCGAAGCGGCGGCTGATGGCGGTGGCGTAAGGAAGAGCAGACTCCGATGTGGCCGAGAAGTCAGTTGCGTAGAGGATGTTCTTGACTGAAATAGGTTCGGATCGCTTCCCGATTTCGGGTGAGTCTTGTCTGGTTTCCAAGACTGTCATACAACACCTCCGCACCCGGATTCAGGGTTACACCTGGTGGGAATTCCGGCGATGCGTGATGTCACTACTTGATGTGATTGCGATCACGAGCGGGCGGGCGGCTGAAGCCGCCAGCAAACTTTGCGGAACTTGGCGGCGCGGCTAAAGCCGCACCCTTTCACATCCATGGAGAGGATGCTGTGGAATTTGCGAGAGGTGAGGCTCAGAGGTCGAGATAGGCGCGTACTGAAGTCATATCTTCGCCGGTGCGAACGCGGAAGCCAAGGCGCCTCATGACGACCTGCATGGCCACGTTGTCGGTGAGCATTTCGGCGGAGACCTGACTCAGTTTTTCATCGCGAGCAACCTCGATGACACGGCGAAGCAGCTCGTGTCCTAAGCCGAGTTTTTGATAGTGGTCGGAAACCAGCACGGCGACTTCGGCTTCATTTTTGCTGTGCAGTTTGCTCAGACGCCCGACGGCAATGATCCGGCGTTCTTGAGTGGCGGGATCGGTGAGCTCGGCGACCAGCGCCATTTCACGGTCGTAATCACCGAAGCAAATTTTCAGCAGCCGTTCGTGAGCGATGCGGCGGCTCAAGCTGAGGGAGCAGAAATAGCGCAGGTAGACGCTGCGATCGGAGAGCGTTTCATGGAGCTTCACGATGAGCGGCTCATCTTCGGGGCGAATGGGACGAATGGTGACCTGATTTCCATCGCGCATAGTCCAGTGCGCGACGTACTGCAAGGGATAGGGACGGACGGCGGGCTTCGGCAGAGTATCGAGCGCCACGGCGGGGCTATGCAGGACGATTCTGGCATCGAGGGCTAGAAGACGCTCCGGCGAAGCGAGCAGAGGATTGATATCGATTTCCGCGATCGAGCGCTGTTCGAGAACGAGTTGACTGAAGCGGACCAGCAGCTGCTCGAGAGCCGGGATGTCAACGGGCTTGCGGCCGCGAACTCCCTTGAGCGCGGTGAAGATTTTTGTTTGCTCCATCATTCTTTGCGCGAGGGTGGTATTGAGCGGCGGGAGCGCGATGGCACGGTCTCGATAGACTTCTACTAGTTGGCCTCCCGAGCCAAACAAAATTACTGGCCCGAACTGCGGGTCGAGGCTGCTGCCGAGGATTAACTCGTAGCCGTTCGGTTTCACCATCGGCTGAACCGTCACGCCGGAGAATTGATCGCGACCGGCTTTTTCGGCTACGGAGGACTGAATGGCGCGATAGGCGGAACGGACGGCCGCTTCGTCCTGCAAATTCAGTTTGACTCCGCCGACGTCGGTCTTGTGGGTGATGGTTTCAGAAAAAATTTTCACCACTACTGGGAATCCGAGGTTCAAAGCAATCGAGGCTGCCTCGTCTTCGGTGAGCGCAACGCGAGTCTCTACTGTGGGAATGCCATAGAGCGACAACAACTGTTTCGATTCCAGTTCAGTGAGTAGAACGCGTCCACGATCGCGAGCATTGTTTATGATCTGCTCGACCTGTTTACGGGAGGCGTCGCTGAGTTCGGAGATTTCCGTGAGCGCGGGAGTTTCATAGAGTCCACGCAGGTTGTAGGTGTAGCGCCACATGTAGGTGAAGGCGCGCGCGGCGGTGTCGGGAAAAGGAAAGGTTGGAATCCCGGCAGAATTGAGAGCTGCCTCGCCTTCCGCGATGCTGTTTCCTCCCATCCAGCTGGCAAGCACGGGCTTGCCGTACTCCTTGGCATAAGGCTTGAGACGTTCGGCAATATGGAGAGGATCGGTCATGCCTTGCGGAGCAAGGACGACCAGCAGGCCGTCACTGTTGGGATTCTGAGCAGCGATTTCGAGAGCGCGGGCATAGCGCTCGGGATCGGCATCACCGAGGACGTCGATGGGATTGTTGTGGCTCCAGTGGGCAGGGAGAAACTCGTTCAGGCGCTGCGAAGTTTCGGGAGATAGCTCAGCCAGCTCTCCACCGTTGGCGACCAGCGAGTCGGTGGCCAGGACGGCGGGTCCGCCAGCGTTAGTCAGGATGGTGAGCCGCGGACCATTGGGACGCGGTTGCCGGCCGAGAACCTCCGCCATGTAGAAAAGGTCGGCGATGTTGTGCACGCGCAAAACGCCGGAGCGGCGAAAGGCTGCGTCCAGAACTTCATCGCTGCCGGTGAGCGCGCCGGTGTGGGAGGCGGCGGCGCGCGAGGCTGCTTCGGAGCGGCCGGCTTTGATAACGATGATGGGCTTGGTGAGTGCGACCTCGCGAGCTGCAGACAAGAACGAGCGCGCGTCTCCAACTGACTCCATATAGAGCAGGATGCTCTTGGTGTGCGGATCATCGCCGAAGTAGTAGATCAGGTCGCCCCAGCCTACGTCGAGCATGGAGCCGGTGGAGACGATCGCACTGAAACCGACTTGCTCGCGATGGCTCCAGTCGAGGATGGCGCTCAGGAGCGCTCCACTCTGGCTGAGGAAGGCGACGTTGCCGGCCTGGGGTGGATCTTTGGCGAAGGTGGCATTCAAGCCAATCGTTGGATTCATGATTCCGAGACAGTTGGGACCGATCAAGCGCAAGGTACTACGCTTCAACTGCTCTTTGATTTGTTGTTCGAGGGCAGCGCCTTCTACACCACGCTCTTTGAATCCAGCAGAAATCACGACCGCGGACTTCGCGCCGGCATCGACGCACTCTGTAATGATTTGAGTAACCGTTGCCGCCGGAGTGGCGACTACGGCCAGGTCTACTGGATGAGGGATATCGCGAATGCTCTTGTAAGTTTTGAGTCCGAGCACTTCGTCATGCTTGGCGTTGACGGCATAGACTTTGCCCCGAAAGGTATCGCGCAGCAGATTCTCGAGAACAGTCCGGCCGACGGTGCCGGGACGGCTGGTGGCGCCGATCACGGCCACAGAAGATGGAGCGAACAATGCGTCCAGGCCTTGCTTCTGCGGGATTTGCTGGTTGTCTTCCTGATTGGTTTGGATCAATGCCATCGGACCATCCTGAGTGGAACTTAAAGGTGCGGATCCCTGAACCTGCGATGTTGCGGCCTATACCGTCGAGGATAGCCTAACTTTTGAGTTGAGGTGAGAAAACAATCACGTGGAGCTCAAGCTACGGGCACAGCAACCGCGACGAGTGGCTCGAAAATCTGCGGGATCGCGAGCGCGCGAGACACCAGGCAGGAACTCTTGGCCGTGTTCAGGAGTTTGACCGCCCGTGCACGTTCTGCTTCATCGGGAATCATGAGGTTCGCACGAATCGATATCTCGGCGAAGCTGTAGCCGCTTGCACCGTTCTTAAGGACGCCTTCTACTTCTACCTCGAGGTCGGTATGCTCGAACTTTGCATTCTCGGCAAGAGTCCGAAATGTGGTGGTGAAAGAACTGGCGATGGCGCCGAGGAGCAAATCTTCCGGAGTCCAGCGGCCATCCATACCGCCCAGAGCTGGCGGGGAGGTGAAGTGAATCGTGTTTGGCGCGGAGTTGGATTGGGCAATCCCATTCCGGCCAGAAGACCACCAGGCAACGACACGAAACTGGTCTGATTCTTCCACGATGCTGTCACCTCCCGCGTTCTCCCTTTCGCGCTCCCGGGGCATCAAGAGAGTTGGAAGTTTACGGTGATCGTTGTCTCCACTTCCACCGGTTCGCCGTTCAGCAAGAATGGGCGGTAGCGGAACTGTTGCACAGCCTTGATGGCGGCCGGCACCAGCATGGGATGTCCGCTGATCAAAACCAGATTTTCAATTTCTCCGGTTTTGGAGATAACCGCGCTCAGCACGACTGAGCCTTGAATGCGCGCAGCCTTGGCAATCGTCGGATATTCCGGCTGAATTTTCTGAATCAACCGGCCTTCGGTAACGCCCTGCGAAATTCGGATGCGCTTGGGAGCTGCCAGTTTCGGAACGGCGGATAGATTCGAAGTTGAGCTGATGATTCCACCGATGACTCCACCCATCTGTCCACCGGGGATTCCGCCAGGAACGCCTCCGACGACTCCGCCGGTCGAGAATGATGGAGGTGGCGCCTCGTCTTCTTTAATCATTTGTATTTTCTGCGGAATCTTTCCGGGAGTGCGTAAATGGCCATCGCTGATCTCACTGACGCGTTGTATTACTCTCGAAGCGGCTTCCGCCGCGGCAGGTGGGGGAGGAGGTGGCGGAGGCGGCGGTGCTACCAGGAACGACAAAAGTTGCTGCTTCGGAAGGGCCTCCGTGAACATCAGCGGCATGAGAATCGCGACTCCCACCAACAAACATTGCAGAATAAATGAGAATAACGTTGCGGCTGTGAAGCGGCCGTGCTTAACCCCACCTGACTCAAGCAAACAGTCTGAAAACAAAGGCCTAGTCTCTGCAGTCTGCAGGGATGCCGATATTTGTGATTTGGGTCTCTCCTCGACCGGCTTCTTAACTTCCGGCTCGTGGACTTCGGTTGCGCTGCTCATGGGTCCTCCACATGCACAGCCTTCACAATTCGCTGTACATTACATTCTGATTGCATAACTCCCGAGATACCATGCCCCGAGTCACGGCTTTTAGTGATCGTGGTCACGGGTCGCTAAGTGGTACAATTTGCTGGACGGCGGTGCAATGCGAGCTCCCTACGGGCTGAATATCCTCGATAACTGCCTTACCTGTCCGGTGCGGGAAGAACATGTTTTTTGCAATCTTCCAGCGGTTGCGGTACAGAAGCTTAACGAAATCAAATCCACCGCGGTCTATCCCAAATCTGCCATGCTTTTCATCGAAGGCCAGCAGCCCCGCGGCGTGTTTGTGCTGTGCGCGGGGAGAGCGAAACTTTCGACGTCCTCGGCCGAGGGCAAGACCATCATCACGAAAATTTCCGAGCCCGGGGACGTTCTGGGGATTAACGCTACGATCTCCAACCGGCCTTATGAAGTGACGGCCGAAATGATTGAGCCGGGACAAGCGAACTTTATTGCGCGCGATGCTTTGCTTCATTTCCTGCGTGAACATGGAGAGGTCGCGGTACGAATTGCCGAGCAGTTAAGCCGCAATTACTACACTGCGTATGAAGAGATCCGTACGCTCGGATTGTCAACATCGCCTTCGGAGAAGTTTGCGAAGTTGCTTCTGGGCTGGTCCAATTCGACGAGCAACGGCGACCCTTTGCAGGTAAAGCTGACCCTAACGCATGAAGAGATCGCCGAGATGATTGGCACCACTCGGGAAACCGTGAGCCGGTTGTTTTCTGAATTCAAGAAACGGCAATTGGTGCAGCTGAAGGGCGCAACCCTGTTCATCCGCAACAAGCCCGCGCTGCAGAAAATGGTCAACTCCTGAGCTTGCATTTGCGCCGTTCTGTGATCTCACACGCCCTGCGTGCTTCCGATAGCACCCGTTGAAGATCTTCCAACCAACTTGCGCTTGCTCAGTTGCGCTTGCTCAGTTGCACATGGTTAAGACCGGGCATTTGGCGTGGCAGAGAACCTCATGCGTCAGAGCCCACGGAATATGGGCCGCTACCCGTGGAACCGAAGTGTGATTCACGCCCATAACAATCAAGTCAATGCTGTGAGCTGCCGTCGTCTCCAGGATTCCTTCCGGCAGGAAATCCATTCCGGCAAGATATTCGGGTTCGACTTCAAGTTTTGTTTGGGGCGGAATCATCTCCTTTAATTTCCGGACGCTTTCGGAGCGCATGGTGCGCTGCCAGGTTGTAAATTCCTCAGCAGCGTACGCCGAAGGGCCATACATAGCGGGCCCGAAACCGGAAGCCGGCATCGGAGGCACCATATGTAGCAGAAAGAGCTTCGCCCGATAATCTTCCGCGAGTGAGAGAGCGTACGGCAAGGCTGCGTTGGAAGCAATTCCAAAATCAGTGGCAAAAAGAATGCGCTTGAATTCGGCAGTGTCCGGGGCCGGTTGCGGGACATTCGGACCGATGGTGAGCACGGGACACGAAGCCAGGTGCAGGACTTGTTCCGCGACCGAGCCCAGGGCCAGCTTTTTAAGTCCACCGCGTCCGCGAGTACCTAGGATCAGCAGATCAATCTTCTCACCCTGGATTTCGGAAGCGAGAACCTCCCATACGTCTCCTCGTTCGAGCAACAATTCGTGTTGGAGGTCCTTGAACGGGGCTTGCTCTTCAAGCAGACTCAGTTGACTTTCCGCTTCCAGCCTGCGGCGATCCAGTTCGCGAGGGAGCGGACCGATCGGGATGCGATCATGGGGCTCCGCCGGGATTGCGTGCATCACGGAGAGCATCGAGCCGTGCCGGCGGGCGATCGCAATTGCGAAGTGAAGCGCCCGCTGGGAGGCTTCGGAAAAGTCTGTGGCCATCAGAACATGCTTGAACGCAATGCTTTTCTGGCTGGGTATCTGCGCCGTCGTTGACATAAATGCCTCCTTCGAGGAGTCCTCCGCAGAGTCAAGAAAGCGACTCTGGGCCGGCTCCTGCCGCCATGCCTCGAGCCCGCTCCTGTTTTCGCTTTTCCGCTAGATCTGGCAGAGGAACTACCAAAATTCCACAGCCGTCGGAAATGACGGTCATCTTGGTCGAGCACTCGCCGCAGAGCCAGAAACGCTCATGGGTGGATGTCGCGGAAGTGCTGTCCTTTTCTGGTCCGCGTGGTCCGGCTACTACGTGGAAAATCTTGCCTTCACGCAGATATCGGAAGATGGCCGAGCAGGAGGGATTCGCGCACTTTGACACCATAGCCGCCTCCATCACAGTTCTCCAAGGTCAGAAGCAATGTGCCCCGAAGATGCGATTGGCCTGCGTCCCTTATTACGAACGTACTATTCGATGCGCGAACATGAAGTGATTCGGAGCACCGCGGGAAGTGACTCTCGTCACTACGTCGGCTCGGTGGCTCCGAGCCGGCAGAACCTGTCAGCTTTGCGCCCCCCGGTGATCGGCGACGGGAGTTTGGAGCGAAGGAACCTGATGAAAACAAGGGGAAGGTTGCTGTGACCCATGTCACAACCAGACGTGCCTCCTGTCATAGCTGTATCCGGGGTCAGGGTCGAAGATTCAAGCAGTTAAGGAGGGGCACCGATGTTACTCGCATATAGGCTTCTCCGGCTGGTTGAGACCCACTCGGATGCGCTGGCAACGGGGCTTCTGGAACGAACGAGCCATTCTCCTTTTCTCCCGGATTACGACCACGTGCCAGCGGAGGAACTCAGAGAGCGGGTTCACGAAATCTATCAGCATTTAGCGGAGTGGCTACTCGGCAAAGGCGACCTCGATGTCGAGAAGCGCTACCTGGAGATCGGCGCAAAGCGCGCCGCGCAGGAGGTGCCGCTCAGTCAACTGATTTGGGCGATCATTCTGACCAAGAAAAATCTTTGGGAGTTTTTGAAACAAGAAGCGGTTCTGGACCGGCCCGTGGAGATTGCCGGCGAACTGGAAGTGGAAGAATTGGTGGACCAGTTTTTTGATCGCGCAATTTTTTCCGCGGCGGTGGGTTACGAGCGCTTTAAGGCGTCGAAGGCTGCGGAGCCGGCGAAGAAACTGAGATCGGTTGGATAACGCGGAGATTGGGGAGGAAGGATGTCCTGGGAGCTTGATTACAAGAAGAAACTGCGCACGGCAGACGAGGCGCTGAGTTGCGTCCAGTCCGGAATGCGCGTCTACATTCAGCCGGGCTGCGCGGAACCGGAGACGTTGGTTGAGGCGCTGATGCGGCGCGGTCCGTTCGTGCAAGACGTGGAAATCGTTCACATGATGACCATGGGAGCAGCGCCTTATGTCGCGCCAGAGATGGAAGGGCACTTCCGGCATAACGCAATGTTTATTGGCGGCAATGTCCGCGAGGCCATCAACGACGGGCGGGCGGATTACACGCCGATTTACCTGAGTGAAATTGAAGGATTGTTTGAAAGCGGCGCCATGCCGATTGATGTGGCGCTACTGGAACTCTCTCCCCCGGACCCACACGGGTTTTGCAGCTTCGGCATCGGTGTGGATACATCGCTCACCGCCGCGAAGTGTGCGCGTTACGTAGTGGCGCAGATTAACGATCAGATGCCGCGCACCTATGGAGACAGCTTTATCCATATCACGGACATTGATGCGGTGGTGAATTCCTCCCGCCCTTTGTGCGCCATCAAGCACGCGCCCATCACCGACATGCACAGGGCTATTGCCCGCAACGTCGCCGACTTAATTGACGACGGCGCCGTGCTGCAGACCGGTATCGGCGGAATTCCAGATGCAGTGTTGCCGTTTTTGATGGACCGCAAGGATCTGGCGGTGCACAGCGAACTGGTTTCCGACGGCGTGATTCCGTTGATCGAAGCTGGCGTGCTTACCGGGGCACGCAAGAACTTCAAGCCCCGCAAGATCATCCTGGGATTTGCCCTGGGCACGAAGGAATTGTTCGATTTCGTGGACAACAATCCGATCTTTGAATTCCATCCGACGTGCTATACCAACGATCCTGGACTGATCGCGCGGAACGACGACATGGTGGCGATCAACTCTGCATTGCAAGTGGATCTCACGGGGCAGGTCTGCTCTGATTCAATTGGGAATCAGTTCTACAGCGGGATTGGCGGGCAAGTGGACTTTCTACGCGGGGCTTCGCGCTCCAAGCGGGGAAAACCGATCATCGCAATTTCTTCTACGGCAAAAAATGGCACGATCTCGCGGATCGTGCCCATGCTGAGCCCGGGCGCGGGCGTGGTGACTTCGCGCGGGTTGATCCGGTACGTAGTGAGCGAATACGGCGTCGCGTTTCTGCACGGCAAGAGCATCCGGCAACGGGCGCAGGCGCTGATCGACATTGCACATCCGAAGTTTCGCGAAGAGCTTTATCAGTTCTGCGAGAAAACCAAGTGGCTGCAGCGGCCTTTAACTGCGGAACCAGCTGGAACGAGGTGAACGATGGCGGGCCAGGCGCGCGGTAAAGTGACGGTCGATGCTGAGGAGTGCAAGGGATGCGGGCTCTGCGTGGAATCCTGTCCGCCCAAATGTCTTGAGTTGGGGCCGGAGCTGAATTCCTACGGGGCGCACCCTGCACGCTATAGCGGAGAAGAATGCACCGGTTGCGGGATTTGCTTTTATTGCTGCCCGGAACCGGGCGCGATTAAGGTCTACCGCATGAAAGCTAAAGGAAAAGCGGTCGCGGCAACACAGGAGGGCGAAAATGCGTCAGCTGTGTAAGGGCAACGTCGCAGTGGTGAAAGGCGCAATCCTCGCTGGGTGCCGCGGCTACTATGGATATCCCATTACTCCCGCCAGCGAAATCGCCGAGGCGGCTGCGCTGTACTTTCCGCAGGTCGGCGGAACATTTCTGCAGGCGGAGAGCGAGGTAGCCGCCATCAACATGGTCTACGGGGCGGCGGCGGCTGGAATGCGGGTGATGACGGGATCATCTGGCCCCGGGCTCAGTTTGATGCAGGAAGGAATGTCGTATCTGGCGGGCGCGGAGCTGCCGTGCGTGATTGTCGACGTAATGCGCGGTGGACCGGGACTGGGCAACATCGGGCCGGAGCAGAGCGACTATTTTGCGATGGTGAAAGGCGGCGGCCACGGCAATTACCGGAACATCGTGCTGGCTCCCGCGTCGGTGCAGGAGATGGCCGAGCTCACCATGCTGGCGTTCGATCTGGCCGACAGGTATCGGAATCCTGCGGTGGTGCTAAGTGATGGCTTCGTCGGGCAGATGATGGAGCCGCTCGATCTTGAGTATCGCGAGATTCAACTGCCGGACAAACCCTGGGCGGTGAAAGGTACGCCGGAAACGCGGGCGAATCTGGTGAGTTCCATCTTTCTGGAAACCGATGAACTGGAAATGCACCAGCGCCAGATGGAGGCCAAATACATCCGCGCACAGGAAGCCGAGCAGCGTTCCGAGCTTTACCACACCGATGATGCCGAGGTGCTGCTGGTGGGGTACGGAATCGTTTCCCGAGTGTTGCTTTCTACGGTGGAAGCCCTGCGCAAAGAGGGAGTGAAAGCCGGGCTGTTCCGTCCAATCACGCTGTGGCCCTATCCGGCGAAGGCGCTGGCGAAGGCGGCGAAGAAAGTCGAAAAAGTGATCGTTGTCGAGTTGAGCAACGGACAGATGGTGGAAGATGTGCGGCTCACGCTGAATGGGAAAGTGCCGGTGGAGTTTTACGGGCGCGTTGGAGGCAATGTGCCCTCGGTCGCGGAGCTGCAGGAACAAGTGCTGACGCGCGTGGCCGCAGCGGTCTGAGAGTTGGCGACAAAGAGTTGATCCCAAGAGGACAACGCAAATGGCAAACGAAAACGCAATCACGGTAACGGGCCCTGAAGCCGAAGTGGAATCCGAAACGCGGATCGAGGTCAGCAGCCCTAACGGCAACGGATACGAAGCCGTCCACTCCAAGTCGCCGCTGTTCTATGACCTATACGAGCGCAAGTCAGAGCTAAAGCATCAGACGCACTACTGCCCGGGCTGTGGACACGGGGTAGTACATAAGCTGATTGCCGAGGCGCTCGAGGACCTGGGAGTGCAGGACAAAACCATCCTCGTGACTCCGGTGGGCTGCTCGGTGTTTGCCTACTACTTCTTCGATGTGGGCAATGTGCAAGTCGCGCATGGGCGCGCACCCGCTTCCGCGACGGCCATCAAACGATCTTGTCCCGATAAGATTGTCATTTCCTATCAGGGAGACGGAGACCTGGCGGCGATCGGCACGGCTGAGATTGTACATGCTGCGAATCGAGGCGAAAAGATCGCTGTCTTCTTCGTGAACAACGGAATCTACGGGATGACCGGCGGGCAGATGGCACCGACCACTCTGGTGGGACAGAAGAGCACGACTTCGCCCTGGGGCCGGAGGCCTTCGAATGAAGGCTTCCCGTTACACGTGGCCGAACTGCTGGCCACACTGGAAGCGCCGGCCTACATCGAACGAGTGGCGCTCTCGGACAACAAGAACATCATGAAAGCGCGGCGGGCGATCCGCAAGGCGCTGGAGATCCAGCGGGACGGAGGCGGGTTCTCGTTTGTCGAGATACTGTCGCCGTGTCCGACGATTTGGGGGAAAGATCCGGTGGAGGCGCGGCGCTGGGTTCTCGAGAAGATGATCCCAACATTTCCGCTGAATGTCTTTCGCGACCGGCGGCCGCAAAATCCTGTAGGCAAAGAACCGCCGCAACGAAGCGTTGCCGATGTCCTCGATATCGCTCCCAAAGATCGAGCGCATGATGCTTCGACCGTGAGCCACCGGCATCATTTCAAAGACGTCAAGATCAAGATTGCCGGATTTGGCGGACAGGGCGTGCTGCTGCTGGGGCAACTCCTGATTGAAATGGGCATGCGCGAAGCGCTGGAAGTAAGCTGGCTGCCATCGTACGGGCCGGAGATGCGCTCGGGCAGCGCGCACTGCCATGTTTGTTTATCGAAAGAGCGCATTGGGTCGCCGCTGGTTTCGCAGCCTGATGTGCTGGTGGCGATGAATGAGTTCTCGCTGCGAAAGTTTGCGCATGAGGTGCCGAGCCGCGGCCTCATCCTTTATAACGGAGCCAGCGTCCCCGCCGACTTTGCGGCGCCGGGAGTGCAGCTGGTCGCCATTCCCGCGGCGGAAATCGCCGACAAACTTGGTTCGACCAAGGTCGCCAACATTGTGTTGATGGGCGCGCTGCTGGAAGAAACCGAGTGTCTGGCTGCCGGGACTGCCTTGAGCGTGCTTGAAGATAAAGTAAAGAAACTCGATCTGCTGGAACTTGACCGCAAGGCGCTCTCCGCCGGCCGTTTGTTCATCGACGACCAGGCGCACGCGGGCGCGGTCAGTCAACCCGACGGCTTCGCCTAAACAAAGAAAGGCTCGCAATGTCCACTGCGTGGACCGCGCGTTACGCACGACGCACCAAAGGCATCACCAGTTCGCAAATTCGCGAGTTGCTGAAGATCACGCAACGGCCCGGAATGATTTCTTTTGCCGGTGGCTTGCCGGCTCCCGAGGTATTTCCCATCCAGCGCTTTGAGGAAGCCTGCCACAAAGTGCTGTCGCAGCAGGCTGCTTCCGCTTTGCAGTATGGCGCCACGGAAGGCTATGAGCCTCTGCGTGAATTGATCGCGAATAATATGGCGCGCTACGGAATCAAGGCGAAAGTGGAGAACGTTCTGATCACCTCTGGTTCGCAGCAGGCGCTGGACCTGATCGGAAAACTTTTCGTCAATTCCGGAGATCGGGTGCTAGTGGAAGCGCCGACTTATCTCGGCGCGCTGCAGGCTTTCAATGTCTATGGCGCGGAATATGTTTCGGTTCCAGTGGACGATGACGGCCTGCGCACCGACCTAGTGGAGAAGCCGCTGCGTGGCGGCCCCAAGTTCATGTACATCCTGCCGAACTTCCAGAATCCGGCGGGGACGACGTTGTCGGAGGGGCGCCGCCACGAACTGGTGCTGCTGGCGGATAAATATGGCATTCCGATTGTCGAAGACGATCCCTACGGGCAGCTGCGTTATGAAGGCGAGCATCTTCCCCCGCTGGTAGTGCTCGATCGCGAAAACCTGCGCCGCGACAGTGGCTATTCGATCGGCAACGTGATTTACCTGAGCACGTTCTCGAAGACGCTGGCTCCCGGGCTTCGCCTGGGATGGATCGTGGCTCCCGAGATCATCGGCAAGCTGGCGCAACTCAAGCAGGGGGCGGACCTGCACACTTCTACCTTCACCCAGGTCGTAGCCTACGAAGTGGCGCGCGATGGATTTCTCGACAAGCATGTGAAGCTGATTCGACAGGTCTATCGCGAACGACGCGACGTAATGCTGCAGGCTCTGAGGGAATCCTTCCCGCCCACAGTCACGTGGACTCATCCCCACGGCGGATTATTTCTGTGGGTGAGTCTGCCGGATGGGCTGGACATAGCAGCGATTTTCAAAACGGCGATCGAGCACAATGTGGCGTTCGTGCCGGGCAATTCCTTTTATGCAAATGACAGCCTGGAAGGCAGCCGCCACATGCGCTTGAACTTCTCGAACGCCGCCCCGGAGCAAATACGCGAAGGAATCGGCCGGTTGGCCGCGGCGGTGAAGAGCCACCTTGACCGGTTCAGCAATCCACTTTATTCGAGTCCGCAATTTACGTAGGAGGTCTTGCCATGCCAACTGCCGAAGTCGCCTCGAAAATAGAACTTGTGCTCGCCAATCAAAAGACAATTCTTCAAAACCAAGCCTTAATTTTAAAGGGCCAGGAAGAGATTCTGGCCAGCCAGCGTCACTGTATGTACCGGGAAGCTTTGGAGAGCTACCTCCAGTCGAGCGAGATCAGCGGCGTGACCAGAGAGAAGCTGGAAACAAGCCACTAACGGCAGCAGTCGATTCAGCGGGCAAAATGCCAGGGCGGTGAAAGCGCCGACCTGTCCAGGGCGCGTTTGACTACGCTTCCGAGGGCTGGCCGTCCTTGCGAGCCGTTTCAATTGGAAAGTTTCCGAGGAAGGACTTAAGGGATGGCTTCTCTACCATCCCCCTCATTTCTTTGGAAGGAAAACTGTTTACTCCAGCACGTAGATATTTTTGTTCGCGCACATCTCCTTTAGCACTTTCGGCCATACGGTCACGCTGACTTCCCCGAGGTGGGCTTTGCGAAGTAACAGCATTAAGGTGCGTGACTGGCCTATGCCGCCACCGATCGAGAGTGGAATCTCGTTGTTCAGGATCGCCTGGTGGTAAGGCAATCGCATGAAATCCTCTTGCTTGGCGAGGGTGAGCTGCTTCTTCAGGGTCTCGGCGGTGACTCGAATGCCCATGGAGGTTAGTTCGTGGCGCCGCTTGGTCACAGAGTTCCATACCAGGATGTCGCCATTCAGTCCGTGCGTGTCCTTGCCGGTTTGATCGTGCGTATCGGTGACCCAATCGTCGTAATCGGCGGCACGCATCTCGTGGGGATATCCATCCTTCAGAGGCCAACCAATGCCGATGATGAACACGGCGGGATGTTTTTCCAGGATCGCGGTCTCGCGCTGTTTGCGCGGGAGATCGGGATACATGTCAAGAATTTCTTCGGCGTGCAGGAAGATCAATTCCTCGGGCAGATCGGGATAGCGATAGTCCTTCAATTGCGGAAATAAGTTCTGGGCAAACTTCTCTGCTCCTACGATCACCTTCCAGATCTTGCAAACCGTCGCCTTCAGAAAGTCAAGATTGCGCTGCTCACTGATGACGACGCGCTCCCAGTCCCACTGGTCGACGTAGGCGGAGTGGTCGTGATCGAGGAAATAGTCCTTGCGAACGGCGCGCATGTCGGTGCAGACGCCCTCGCCGACTTTGCAATCGAATTGCTTCAGGGCCATGCGTTTCCACTTGGTTGCAGCTTGTACGACCTGGGCGTCGACCGGATGCAGTTCGCGATCGTTCGAGATGTGGAACTGCACGGGCGTGCGCGATCCATCGCGATCCAGCATATCGTTGACGCCGCTCTCCACATCGACAATGAGCGGGACTTCGACCATCATCAGGTTGAGTTCCTTGCACAGGTTATCTTCGATATAGCGCTTTACCTGGAAGATGGCATGCTGGGTCTCTTTGGGATTCAGTAAGGAACGGTAGCCGCGCGGCAGGATTTTTTCTAATTCTTTGTAGTCGCCGATTCCCGGACCGGCCAGATCGGCCTTCTTATCTTTATTCAGCACAAGCGTGCTCATGCAGTTCTCCTTTATTCGTGAGTTCGGCGCCACGGGGTCCCGGGGCGCGGCCTAGCGAAGTTTCGGATAGTGGGGAGAAGCGACGCCGGAGAATCCATGGCGCGCGACATTATTTTGTGGCCCATGTGGGTGCTCGGAACGCTCCATGATCACTGCGACTCTCAGCAGAATCCCCAAAAGGCCAATCTCCATCAACACGAGCAGAACTATCGTGAGTGTCGACACGGCAGCCCTCGATCCTGGGTCCATCTTCTCTCTTGTTCGCGCGCGGTACCGTGACCGCAGTCACCCCTTTGCGTGACCAAAGATTCGGGGCATTTTCTAAAGATTTGGAGCGTTTTCCAAGCTGCGGCTCGCCCTATGGAGTCACGGCTGTAGGTGACCTGGATCACTGCACCCCTTCCCAGCAATGTTGAAACTCTCAACTAGGCAGCGATCAGGTTGCTGAGTTCTTTTACATAGAGTCAGGGAAGTGTTTCGGTTATCCGTGTTCACTTCCGCAACGGTAGTGGCTAGGGTTGCAAGAAGAGTCGCTGCTTTCATCGAGTTGCGAAACTATATAAGGAGAAGAAGAGAAATCATGAAGACCACGAAGCTGGTGATGCTGGTAATGACAATCGCGGTAGGGCTGTTCATTCTGATCCCAAATCTGTCATGGGCCGCCGATGACGGAGCCTCCCTCTACAAAGCAAAATGCGCTGCCTGCCACGGAGCGGATGCAGCGGGCAAGCCCGCAGCGAAGATTCCGAGCCTGGTTTCGGATGAGGCAAAGAAAACTTCTGATGATGAGCTGGCGAAGGACGTCACGGAGAAGGCGAAGCACCCAGCGACCGTCAAGAGTCTGACTCCTGATCAGGCGAAGATGATTGTTACCTATATTCGGAGTTTGCAGAAGTAACAGGTGACATTGGCTGTTCCTCTATGCGCCCCCGCCGTAGTCGCGAACCTGCGAGCGGCGGGCGAAGACAGATGAGGGAGTATGAAGATGTCCGGCTCAATTCGGCGGACGCCAACAAAAGCCTGCCGATTCGTTGTCAGAAGACAATCTCCTCTCTTGTTATTTGCTTCGCCGGATGGAACAGTCCGCCGGGTTCCGGATGCTGGCCGATCCGGGCCCGGTAATTTTTTTCGGTCCGCTCATCAAGGGCATTCTGCGCGCTTGTCAGGCTTGGTTCCGTCATCCTACGCACTCTTACCTAATTTTTCCGGAACGAAAGGCCGTTGCGAAGCGCCGAGGAGAAATTTCCATGAGTAAGGCGCTGTTATATGACGCGACGATGTGCATCGGCTGCAAGCAGTGCGAAGCCGCATGCGCACAGCAGAACAAGCTGCCCTACGACGATAGGGTAGCCGCCGAGTCGGTACAGTCGGAACATAAGTACACGGTCGTCATGACTAAGGACGACAAGTTCATGCGCCGGCTGTGTATGCACTGCGAGCGGCCAGCGTGCGCCTCGGTTTGCCCGGTCGGAGCATTCCACAAAACAAAGGAAGGGCCGGTCGTATACGACGTATGGAAGTGCATTGGCTGCCGCTATTGCATGGTGGCCTGTGCCTTCGCCCAACCCAAGTACGAATGGGGTTCGCTGAATCCGCGGGTGCGCAAATGCATTATGTGCCCGGACCGCGTGGTTGCCGGGAAGCAGACGGCATGCGCCGAGATCTGTCCGACGGGTGCTACGAAATTCGGCGACCGCGACGACCTTATTAAGGAAGCACAGGCCAGGATTCGGGATAACCCTTCGAACTACCAGCCTCGGATTTATGGTCTTCACGAAGTCGGCGGAACCTGTGTACTGATCCTCTCCAGCATGAATGTGGAAGAGTACGGCTATCCTGCCTCCGCGAAAATCGGCGACACTCCGATGCCGGAATATACCGGCCGGGTGATGGAAAAAATTCCGGACTTTATCCCTGTGTGGTCGCTGGTGCTGGGCGGCATTTACTGGATTTCGCATCGCCGCGAAGAAGTGGCCGCGGTTGAAGGTGGCGAAAAGAAAAACGGGAGCAAGAAATGAAGATCAAGTTGACCTTCTGGAGAGTCGTATTTCTTGTGATCATGGCCATGGGCCTTTACTCCTCATTTGTTCGCTATTTTCGCGGTTTGGGTGCGGTTTCAAACATGACCGACCAGTTTCCGTGGGGGCTATGGATCGGCTTCGATTGCCTGTGTGGAGTGATGCTGGCGGCGGGCGGCTTTTGCGTGATTGGTGCGGTTTATTTGTTCAACGTGGAGAGACTGCACAGCGTAGTACGCCCCGCCGTATTGACGGCCTTTCTCGGGTATCTGCTCTTCATCGTTGGTTTGCTGTTTGACCTGGGCCGACCCTGGTACATCTGGCACCAGTTGATCTACATGAATCCGCACTCGGTCATGTTTGAGGTCGGCATGTGCGTGATGGCCTACACCACGGTGCTGTTCTTCGAATTCCTCCCCAATGTGCTGGAGCGTTTTAAGCTGACAACTCCCATCAAGTGGATCAAGAAAATCTACGCGGTGCTGGTGGTGCTGGGCATACTGCTCTCGACTCTGCATCAGAGTTCGCTCGGCTCGCTGTACTTGATCATGCCGAGCAAGCTGCATCCGTTCTGGTACACGCCGGCGCTGCCGTTTCTCTTTTTCGGGTCGGCGATTGCGGTGGGTTTGGCGATGACCATTTTCGAATCGACGCAGAGCGCGAAGGCGTTGGGCCGTCACCTCGAACTGCCGGTTCTGGTTGAACTCGGTGGCGCATTGCTGGTTGCCCTGTGGGTGAATGCACTGCTGCGCTTTGAAGATTACTTCCATCGCGGCATGCTGGGACAAATCATCAAGCCCAGCTACGAAGCGTATTTTCTGTGGCTCGAACTGACGCTGGCGTTCGTGATTCCTATCACTATGCTGAGCTTCAAGAAGGTCCGGCTGTCGCCGAGTGGCCTGTATCTGGCGTCCGTTTTCAGCTTGCTTGGGTTTATCACCAACCGCCTGAATGTCAGCCTCACGGGGTTCGAGACCTACGTCGGGCATCACTACATGCCGAAGTGGACGGAGTTCTCCGTGACGCTGATGATTATCGCTTTGGGCTTCGCGCTGTTCGGTGTGGCCGTCCGATACCTCCCCATTTTCCCCGAAGAAGAACACGCCGTGAAGCCGAGCCTGGCAAAAGAAAGGCAGCCTGAGGTTGCCACCGCGGTGTTAAGTCATGCCAGAGATTGAGCCAACTCGTCGCTACCTGGCATGGAGGCAATTGCGCCGCAGCCTCAGTGCCAAGCTGATTGGGTCATTGTTGGCAATGATGGTTGTGATCTTCGCGCTGCTCGGCTACGCCAATATCCGATTGCACCGCCAGCACCTGGAAGAGGCCACACTGGCCAGCGCCGAGCGGGTGAGCGACGTGATCAAACGCAGCACCACCTACTACATGCTGCGCAACGATCGCGAGGGCCTCTACCGCGCGATTCAAACCATGGCGGATGAGCCCGGCATGGTCAAGGTTCGCATCCTTGATCAGGAGGGGCGAGTGAGTTACTCGACCGATGCCGCGGAAGTCAGCCACGTTCTCGACAAGACGGCGGAGGCCTGCTACGGCTGCCATAACCAAGCCCAACCGTTGGCGCGGTTGAATCGTCCTGACCGATTTCGCATTTATCGCAATGGCGGCGGACACCGGGTGCTGGGCATTATTACTCCCATTGAAAATCAGGCCAGTTGCTCCAATGCCGCCTGCCATGCGCATCCCGCCGATCAGCAAGTCCTGGGTGTTCTGGACACAAATCTGTCTCTCGCGAAAGCGGATGCACAAATTGCAGTGAGCAGCGCGCGGTCGCTCTCCTACACGGCCGCAGCGATGCTGATTGTCGCCGTAATGAGTTGGCTCTTCGTCTGGTGGGTGGTCGACAAACCGATTCGCGCACTCAAGAACGGCACCGAACATCTGTCACTCGGGGAACTGGGCTACCAGATCGACGTTCGATCGCAGGATGAGGTGGGGGACCTGGCTCGGTCTTTCAACGGCATGAGTCTGCAACTGCGCGCGGCGAATGAAGAGATCGTGAGCTGGGCGAAGACCCTGGAAGATCGCGTCGACGAGAAGACCAAAGAACTGAGAAGCGCCCACGAACACGTGCTGCACGTGGAAAAGATGGCCTCTCTGGGCAAGATGGCGGCGGTGGTGGCGCACGAAGTGAACAATCCGCTGTCGGGCATTCTGACCTACGCCAAGCTGCTTCGGAAGTGGGTGGAGTCCGGACAGGCGGAGCATGAAAAGCGCGAAGAGGCGATGCAATGCCTGGAACTGATCGCGGCGGAAAGCCGGCGCTGCGGCGAACTGATCAAGAATCTGCTGAGCCTATCGCGCACCGCGCCCATGAACGTGCAATCGACCGATCTGCATGCGGTGATTGACCGCAGCTTGTTGCTAGTGCGGCACCAACTGGATTTGGGAGGAATCGAGCTGCAATTGGCGATTGCGCACGATCTGCCACGCATACCCTGCGATCCGGCGCAGATTGAACAAGTTCTGATCGCGCTGATCATGAATGCCATCGACGCCATGCCGCGTGGCGGCAATCTATGGCTCGATGCCCATCTGAGTGACGACGAAACAGAAATCGAGATTCAGGTTCGCGACGATGGAGCGGGCATCGCGCCGGAGATCCTGCCACATATTTTTGAACCGTTTCTAACCACCAAAGAAACCGGGCATGGAGTTGGATTAGGTTTGGCTATCAGTCGCGGCATTGTGGAGCGGCACAACGGGCATATCGAGGTGAAATCGGAGTTGGGCCGGGGGACGACATTCGTCATAACTCTGCCAACTCAAGCCGCCGACACTCCGCTGGCGCCCGTTGGCATCGAGAATGTCGTGGCGAATACGAGGTGAGCGAAGTGAGCACACAGGGAAAGCTGCTGATCGTGGACGATGAACTGAGCGTGCGCGACTCGCTGGGCAAGTGGTTCCGGGAAGAAGGCTATGAAGTGGCGACCACAGAAAACGCCAGCGATGCACTTACGCGGCTGGCTGAACAGCGTTGGGATGCCGCTCTAGTCGACATCAAAATGCACGGCACGGACGGGATCGAACTGCAGCGGCGCATGCATGAAGTGGATCCGGAGCTGATCGTTATCATGATGACCGGCTATGCGTCAGTGGAGACCGCTGTCACGGCGCTGAAGAACGGCGCATACGATTATGTGACCAAGCCGCTTGACCCCGACGAGATTGCCCACCTGGTGAAGAATGCGCTGGCGCACAAGCGGACGGAGCAGGAGAACGTTCTGCTACGCGAGACGGTGGCAGAAGTGACGCGGCCGGGAGATCTGATCGGACAAAGCACCGCCATGCGCAAGATATTCGACGCCATCGAAACAGTCGGCCCGACGGATGCTACGGTGTTGATCACCAGCGAAAGCGGAACTGGTAAGGAATTATTGGCGCGCGCGATTCATCAGGCCAGCCCGCGGAAATTTCATCCCCTGGTCGTAATTCATTGCGGAGCGCTGACTGAAACGCTTCTCGAAAGCGAACTGTTTGGACATGAGAAAGGTGCGTTCACCGGCGCGCAGTATCGGAAAAAAGGTAAATTCGAGATTGCGGAGGGTGGGACGGTTTTCCTGGATGAGATCGGCGACATTTCTCTCAAGACACAGACTGATCTGCTGCGTGTGCTGCAGGAGCGCGAGATCACTCGCGTGGGCGGCAATCAAATTATCAAAGTTGACTTCCGCTGCATCGCCGCGACCAACAAGGATCTGGAAAAGTTGATCGAGGAAGGTAAGTTTCGTCCCGACCTTTTTTACCGGCTCAACGTATTCCGCATCGAGTTGCCGCCGTTGCGCGATCGCCGCGAGGATATTCCTTTGCTGGTGGATCACTTCGTGCGCAAGCTGTCGCTCGCGATGAACAAACGCATTACCCGGGTTTCGCCCGCGGCTATGAACCTGTTGCAACAGCAGCCGTGGCTGGGCAACGTACGGGAACTGGAGAATGCGGTCGAACGCGCCATGGTTGTGGGGCAGGAGCCGGAGCTGAAAGAACAAGACTTCATCTTCAAATCACCGGGCGGATCGAGTTCCAACGGTGCGAGCAAGAGCCTTGAGGACATTGAGCGCAGCCACATTCTACGAGTGCTCGAGGAATGTGGAGGCAACCAGAGCCGCGCGGCAGAGTTGCTCGACATCGATCGGGTCACGCTTTATCACAAGCTGAAGAAATATGGGTGGACTCGTGCTTCGGTGGATCGAGAGAAGAAGCCCGATGAAGTTACCCGATGAAGGCGCGCGATGAGGCTACTGCATCTGTTGCCGATCGGGAACGTGGAGGACGGGCTGCTGAAGGATCTTTGTCATCCCATTGAAGAAGTTCTTCGTGTTCCGTGCAGAGTTCTTCCGGTGCGCCTGGAGCCGGAGTTCGCGTTTCATGGAGAGCGGCAGCAGTATCACTCCTCCGAAATTCTGCGACGCATGCAAGGTTTTCTGACCCCGGATTCATGGCGGATGCTGGGAATCGGGGCGGTAGATATGTATATTCCGATTCTCACGTTCGTTTTCGGCGAGGCGCAGATGGGCGGTCCGTGTGCGGTGGTCTCGGCGCACCGGCTGCGGCAGGAATTCTATGGATTACCCTCCGACCGCAAACTATTTCGCCAACGACTGATCAAGGAAGCGGTACATGAAGTGGGACACACGCTGAACTTGACGCACTGCGATGACTACCGCTGCGCGATGGCGTCGTCGCATGCGGTGGAATGGATTGACCTGAAGGAAAGGGCGCTGTGCGGAACCTGCCAGAGCGCGGTAGCGCTCACGACGAAGGTTCCAGAGGCACGGATTTTCTAGCGTCGTCTTCAATCTGATCTTGAGGGCTTTCCCACGTTGGAGCCGAATTTCCTTCTGAGTAATAGGGACCCTTCGACTGCGCTGGAACTTCACTTCGTCGAACTCCGACCTTCGATCACTCTTCGCGGTAAAAACACCAGCCGCCCGGTATCCTGGCGGTTTAGCCTTGGATCCGGGCGGCCTGGTTCTGCGGTCCTCCGCGAATGGTCACGGATTGCGCGAGGTGCACTTATGACAGGAAGAACTCTTTTGCCAACGGCAGCCACTGTTCGTCGGGGATCAGGGCGGAGACGTTGTCTACGGCTACTCCGCCGTCCTGGGCGTATGCACCGGCTGTCGCCAGCGGCATGTGGCGTTGCAAGCGGCTAGCGGACTCTTCGGTCCACCAGCGGGCCATTGCGCCGCCCAGCAGGTTGCGGAAGCTTGTCTTGGCGTCGGGCGACTGCACGGTGACCAGCCAGCCTTCGCCGTAAGGATCGCGGAGAGCGAGCTTGGCATCTTTCACGATGGCTTCGTTGATGTCAGAGACACTGCCTTCGATGGGCGAAACTAAGTCGACGGGGTGGCCGTCGCGATGAATGGTGCACATCTTCTGGCCCTGACGAATCCACTGGCCGCGTTGTGGGAGCGTGATGCTCTCAAGCTTGCCGGTCAGCTTGGAGGCGAAATCATCCATGCCGACGCGGACCAGGCTGGGGCTCTCGCTCAATGCCCAAGTGTGGCCGGGATGATAGCGCAGGTTCTCCGGGACTTCGAAGCCGCCGACCAAAGCCGGTTGCAATCGCGGTGCGTTTGCTTCCTTGCTGGGCCCGGCGACCTGCAATGCCGGTTGTACGACTGCGTGGCGGCTGCGGAAATGATCGATGAGTAAGAAACTTGCGAATGTGAAGAGAACCAGTAGGACTGTCATAAGTCACCTCGTCGGAGGGCCGTCTTTAATTCTTGTCTTTGCGAGCCACTCACACTTTTCTAAAGGCAATCGGCGTACCAAGGCGAGGCGAAATGCGAATGAGAGAGCGGAGCGAGGCGATCTCCTGCTGAATCAATCGGATGGAGGAGGCGTGCGGCGGCGACTTGACGGCGTCCGCTGAAGTTATCAACAGCGGCATGATTGAAATCGCAACAGACTAAGGCTCGTGTTTGCAGCGCTGGCGAGACGAAAGAACGAATTGCTTTTGGAATCAGTAACTTAGCGACTTGTGCTCAAGAGATGCACATCGCAACAGCGAACGCTGAGAAATGCAACGGGGCCGCGCCTCTGTTCGCCGACTTTTACTAACAAAGCCGTCGAGCTTCGATCGACTGGACAGCCGGGGGCAGCTGTCCCTACATGATAACTCCCGAGGCTATTCGGGCGAGTATTGCGCCTGGAGTTGGGTATCTGCGGTTTCGGTAATGGCGGTCAGCGCGTTGACGCCGTATTCGAATCCTTTTTCAAAGGCCTTCAGGTTTAGATCAAGGAAGCTGGGCGGAACGGAATCAGCGACTGCTTTGCGAACGGCTTCGGGATCCAGTAAATGAGTGACTGCGGTGAAGAATCCTACCATCACGGAATTCAGCACCATACGCTTTCCGAGATCCTCGGCAATGCGGGTGGCCGGGATGCTATAGACCCGAATCTCCTTATTTATGTCGGAGACTCGCACCATATCCTGCTCAACAATAAGGATGCCGCAGTCTTTTAATTCGGGGGCGAAGCGTACGTAGGCTTCCTGCGACATGACGACCAGAATATCCGGCTGGGTGACGTAGGGATACAGGATTGGCGAATCGGAGAGGACCAGCTGCGCACTGCAGGCGCCGCCGCGCGCTTCCGGGCCGAAGTTTTGCGTCATGGTGGCGTAAGCGCCCTGGTAAATCGAGGCTGCTTTGCCCAGCAGGATGGCCGAGAGGATCACCCCCTGGCCACCGAAACCCGCAACTCGAATTTCTGTTAGCTGCATACTGTCTCCGGTTGATCTTGTTCGATATATTTCTCGCCGAGTGATTGCTCGAATTGACCGCGCATCATGGTTTGATAGTCAGGGCGGTCGCGGTCTACGAATTTGCCGACGATGATCTCTCCCGTCATGGTGAGGCCGACTTCGTTGGTGGGGGCTCCGTTGCGAACCTTGCTCTTCTCTTTGTAGTACTTCATGGTATCGAGGCCATCGCCGAGCTTGTTGCGGCGCTGATAAAGCGTAGGACAGGGTGAGATGACTTCGATGAAGGAGAAGCCCTTCTTTTTGAATGCCTCGCCAATAGAGCGCGAGAGCTGACGGACGTGGAAGGTGGTCCAGCGCGCGACGTAGACCGCGCCGGCGGCTTCCACCAGGTGCGGCAAATTGAATGAGGGCTCGAATGTGCCGTAGGGATTGGTGGAGGTGGTGGAGTGATCGGGAGTGGTAGGCGCGGTCTGGCCGCCCGTCATGGCGTAGATCAGATTGTTGACGCAGATGACTTTCAGATCAATATTGCGGCGTGCCGCGTGGATGAGGTGATTGCCGCCGATCGCGGAGAGATCACCGTCGCCAGAGTAGACGACGACGTTCAGCTTTGGATTTGCCAGCTTGAGTCCCGTGGCAAAGGGGATGGCGCGGCCATGCGTGGTATGGAAAGAATCGAGCTTGACATAACCTGCGACGCGTCCGGTGCAGCCGATGCCCGACACTAAGGCTAGCGAGCCTAGATCGATTTTCGAATCGACCAAGGCGCGGGCGAAAGAGTTTACCGTGGTGCCGATGCCGCATCCGGGGCACCAGATGTGAGGCATACGATCGGTGCGTAAGAACGGTTCGACCGGGTTGACGATGTCGATCAAATGCTCTGGCATTTGCTGGCCTCCACGATTACTTTGAGGATGTCTTCGGGCTTATGAACGCCGCCGCCGGCGTGCGATACGGCGAATGTCCTGGCCTTGCCGGCTGCGGAGCGCTCCACTTCGCGCACCATCTGGCCGAGGTTGAGTTCGGGGACGACGAAGGCTTTCACTTTGTTTGCCAGTTCGCGAATTTTTTTCTCGGGGAAGGGCCAGGCAGTGATCAGGCGCAGCTTGCCCACGCGCAGACCTTGGTCACGAGCAACCTCAATGGCACGCTGGGCCACGCGCGAGGTGATTCCGTAAGAGACAACCACAACATCGGCGCCAGCGAGTTGTTCTTCCTCGAATAGCGCGATACGGTCGGCGGCGTCACGAATTTTGTTCTGCAGGCGACGGACAAGCTTGTCCTGAACCGGCGGCGTCATGTTGGGGTAGCCGTGTTCATCGTGGGTCAGGCCGGTGACGTGAAAGTTGTAGCCTTCGCCGGCGTGTGCCATCTCTGGGACTTGGTCGCCGTTGGTGCCATAGGGAAGGTAGTCCTCCACTGATTTGCGCGTGTGCTTACGCGGCACGACGTCGATCTGGTCGGCGGGCGGGATGACTACTTTTTCGGTCATGTGGCCGACGACTTCATCCATCATGAACATGACGGGCACACGAAATTCTTCGGCCAGGTTGAAAGCTTTGATGGTGAGATCGAAGCATTCCTGTGGAGAATTCGGGCAAAGCGCGATGATTTCGTAGTCGCCGTGCGAGCCCCAGCGCGCCTGCATCATGTCGGCTTGCGCGGGAAGCGTGGGCAGGCCGGTGGATGGGCCGCCGCGTTGTACGTCGACGAACACGCAGGGGGTTTCGGTCATAGCGGCATAGCCAATGTGTTCCATCATCAAAGAAAAGCCCGGACCGGAGGTAACGGTGAAGGCTTTGGCTCCGCCCCATACAGCGCCCTGCAACGTAATCGATGCGGCGAGTTCGTCTTCCATCTGGATGAATGTTCCGCCAACCTTGGGCACGCGCGAGGCGAAGCGCTCGACGATTTCAGTAGATGGAGTGATGGGGTAACCGGCGGCGAAGCGCGCACCGGCGGCTAGTGCGCCTTCGCAGCAAGCGTGATCGCCATCGAGGAAGTGTATGCCGGTGAGGACTCCGCGAGGATCAGCCTTCATTTCTCATCTCCCTTGAGGCCAGGAACCTTGGTAGCGAAAATGGCGAAGTCGGGACAGTACATGCCGCACAAGTCGCAGCCGCTGCACTTGTCGGGATGGACGACGTGCGGCGGATGGTAGCCCTTGGAGTTAAAAGCGGATGAGAGAGCGAGCACGTGCGAAGGACAAAACTCCACGCAGAAGCCGCAGGACTTGCAGTGCTCAACAACGATGGAAACGCGTCCTTTTGCCATGAGAACTCCACGCCTAAGGTGGTAGAACACCCCAGAAATCTGTAGTGATTATGCGATTGCGGGATTTTATTGAATGTGACAGTAGTCACAGCTGTATGTGAAGGAGCGCACCTGGGAAATCATCTGTAAGGCAGAACATCACGGAGTTGGGGGGACGTTTTGCGGACTGGAGTGTTGTTTCTGGTGACGTGTGGTACCGACTATTGTGTTTTTCATCACAGCAATCCGAGAAGGGGTGGACTATGAATAAGTTGAGAGGAAATCTCACGATTTCTTCTGCCGCCGCGCCTGGTTGCAATCCAGTCGCTTTTGATAGCGGAGCGTGCGCTTTGAGTTTCAGAAACAAGATCTTGATCCAAGAAGATCTTGGTCTAAAAGGAGAAAGGCAATGTCGCTGAAGAAGCTGATCTTAATATTTCCTGCAGTGCTTGTATTCGCAGGCATGATGGCTGCGCAGGACCAAACATCTGAACAGAACAAAACGGTCATCCAGCATGTCCCGATCACGAACACGTCGCCAATTTCGGGCAAAGAGATGTATACGGCGTACTGTGCGGTCTGCCACGGAACGGACGGCAAGGGCGGAGGGCCTGCGGCAAGCGCTCTGAAGGTACCACCAACCGACCTGACCCAGCTGAGCAAGAACAACGGCGGGAAATTTCCCGCGTTGAAAGTTACATCGGCCATCCGCGGAACGAACGATCTTCCGGCACATGGTTCGAAAGACATGCCGGTATGGGGAGAGTTATTCTGGAATATGAGCCACGGCCACGAGGGCCAGGTTCAGCAACGGGTGTCGAACCTCACCCACTACGTCGAGACTCTGCAGGCGAAATAGAACGTGCGCGGCGGGGTATATCCGGGGTAGGAGCGCGAGCTTGTATCCCGCCGCTTATCTCTTCTTCTTCTTGACAGCGCTTCTAGTTGACAGCGACCCCCTCTTGGTCACGGGGGAGGAGCTTCTAGCTTCGACTGAGAAATCTCCAGGCCTCGCTGCTGGAGACCATAACGTGTTGAATGCTCTTGACCGCCTTCATGTACTGTGCACGCTCGAAGGCAGATGGATTGGGGCAGCGGATCTGACTCATGCTGCCCTTCATCTGCTGGACAGATTCGTATTCGTGCTTTTCCATCCACTCCCGCATTCCCGCCTCGACGTACTGAAGATGTTCGACGCCGTTTCGTAAGAGTGCCGAGCAGAGCATGGTCACATCGGCGCCAACCATCAGCAGCTTGATGACGTCTTCAGGCCCGTGAACGCCGCTGGTGGCAGCAAGATTGGCGCGGACGCGGCCGTAAAGAATGCCGATCCAGGTGAGCGGAAGCCGCAACGCCTGCGGAGTGCTGAGCAGAACATTCGGCTGAATTTGCAGTTCGTCGAGGTTGATGTCGGGTTGGTAGAAGCGATTGAAAAGGACGAGGCCGTTCGCGCCAGCATCGTCCAGCCGCTTCGCCATGTTGGCCATATTACTGAAGAAAGGGCTCAGCTTCACGGCTACTGGAATTCTAACCGCCGACTTTACCGCCCTTAATATGTCGATGTATTCCTGCTCGACCTGGATGGAAGTGAGGTCGGGATCGGCAGCGACGGAGTAAATGTTGCATTCCAGCGCGTCCGCGCCAGCCTGCTCGATGAGTTTGGCGTACTGCGTCCAGCCACCGGAGGTGCTGCCGTTGAGGCTGGCGATAATCGGTATCGAAACCGCTTTCTTTGCTTTTTGGATGTGATTCAGGTATCCCTCAGGTCCCAGGTGAAACTCATCGGGCTGAGGAAAAAAGCTGGATGCTTCTGCGAAGCTGTCCGTTCCTTGAGTCAGATGATGCTCGAGCTCGAAGCTTTCCTGGCGTAACTGCTCTTCGAAGAGCGAATACAACACGATGGCGGAGGCGCCGGCATCTTCGAGGCGGCGGATGCCGTCAATCTCCTGGGATAAGGGCGATGCGGAGGCCACCAAAGGTGTCCGCAACTGCAAACCTAGATAATTTGTTTTGAGGTCGATCATGGTGCTCCTGGCGGAGAAGCCGGAACCACCTCTCCGCTGTCGATAACGTGTTAGTAGTGCTGTTCTTGAGAGGCGCAGCTTGCCGCGTCTCGTATGCAAAGCTTGTGGTTCACTCGGACTTAGCCGGCTCTTTGTCGCCTTTCCGCTGCGCGAGATATTCGTACAGGTGGAAGCGAGTCATGGCGTCCTGCTGCGCTTCCGCCCAGAGATGCTTGGCGTCCTCGGGCCGGCTCTTGGTGAGCATCTTGAAGCGGGTTTCCATCGACATGAAATCCGAGACTTTGCGCGTGGGCGTTCGCGAATCGAGGATCAGCGGATTTTCTCCCTGAGCCGTCCTTTCCGGGTTATAGCGGTAGAGCAGCCACTGCCCGGAATCGACGGCGGCCTTCTGGTTCGACATGCCGGTGGTCATGTCGATACCGTGAGCGATGCAGTGCGCATAGGCGATGATGATGCTGGGACCGTTGTAGGCCTCGGCTTCGAGGAATGCCTTCAGCGTGTGCTCGTCCTTTGCGCCCATGGCCACGCTGGCCACATAGATGTTGCCGTAGCTCATGGCGATGAGTCCGAGATCCTTCTTGGGTCCGGGCTTGCCGCCAGCGGCAAACTTCGCAACAGCGCCACGTGGTGTGGATTTCGACGCCTGACCTCCAGTATTGGAGTAGACCTCGGTATCGAGCACGAGCACGTTGACGTTGCGGCCGCTGGCTAGCACATGATCGAGGCCGCCGTAGCCGATGTCGTAAGCCCAGCCATCGCCACCGACGATCCAGATACTTTTCTTGACCAGGAGATCGGCCACGGAAAGCAGCTGTTTGGCGTCATTCACACTTGCGCCGGAAGTTATACCGTGAAGTTTTTCTTTTAGCAGATCCACGCGCTGGCGTTGTTCGAAGATGTCTGCTTCATCCTTCTGCGGAGAAGTGAGGAGCGCGGTGGCGAGTTCTTCGCCAATCGTTCCTGCCAAGCGCTTGACCAATTCTTGTGCGAACTCAGTCTGCTTGTCGATGGAGAGGCGGAAGCCCAGGCCGAACTCGGCATTATCTTCGAAAAGAGAGTTGGACCAGGCGGGGCCACGGCCGTCCGCGTTCTTCGTCCAAGGAGTAGTGGGCAGGTTGCCACCGTAGATTGAGGAGCATCCGGTAGCGTTCGCGACGATGGCGCGATCGCCAAACAATTGTGACATCAGCTTGAGATACGGAGTTTCGCCGCAGCCGGCACAGGCACCAGAGAACTCGAATAGCGGCTCCTGCACTTGCTGTTGCCGAATGTTGCCGATCTTAATATTGCGGCGGTCGAGTTCGGGAATCTTGAGGAAGAAATCCCAATTTTCGCGTTCAGGCACACGCAGCGGAGGTTGCGGCACCATGTTGATGGCCTTCAGGCGTGTTTCGGCCTTGTTCTTGACCGGGCAAATTTCCACGCAGATGCCGCAGCCGGTGCAGTCTTCGGGCGCGACCTGGATCGTATAGTTCAGGCCTTGCCATTCTTTATCGCGAGTCTTGGTGGACTTGAAGGTGGCAGGAGCACCTTCCAATTCTTTCGAGTCGTAAACTTTGATGCGGATGACCGAGTGTGGACAGACCATGGCGCACTTTCCGCACTGAATGCAGATGTTCGAATCCCATGCAGGGATTTCGAGAGCCAGATTGCGCTTCTCCCACTTCGCGGTTCCGGTGGGGAACGTTCCATCCACGGGGAACGCGCTGACCGGCAATTCGTCGCCACGTCCGGCATAGATCGTGCCTAGAACATCGCGCTCGAATTCCGGAGCTGAGGGAGAAAATGGAGGCGGTAGCTCGATCGTACTGGTGAGTTCAGCCGGGACTTTCACTTCGAACAAGTGGGCGAGGGTTTCGTCTACGGCCTTCATGTTCTTTTGCACGATTTCTTCGCCCTTGCGGCCATAAGTGTGACGGATGGACTCGCGAATGGCCTCGATCGCTTGATCAGCGGGCAATACGGCGGAGATGGCGAAGAAGCAGACTTGCAAGATCGTATTCATGCGGCTGCCCATGCCGGTGTCGCGCGCCACCTGGTAGGCATCGATGACATAGAGCTTCGCGTGCTTTGAAATGAGCTGCTGCTGCACGGGACGCGGGAGATGATCCCAAACTTCATCAGCGCCGAAGGGACTATTCACCAGGAAAGTACCTCCGGAGACCAGAGAACTCAGCATGTCATAGCGTTCGAGGAAGATCCATTGGTGACAGGCGACGAAGTTGGCGCTCGAAACCAGATAGCTGGAGCGAATGGGCTGCGGCCCGAAGCGAAGATGAGAAATGGTGGCCGCACCGGACTTCTTCGAGTCGTAGACGAAATATCCCTGGGCGTAATTGTCGGTGTTCTCGCCGATGATTTTGATGGAATTCTTGTTTGCGCCCACCGTGCCGTCGGCACCCAGACCGTAGAACATTGCGCGAACAACATTGTCGGGCTCGGTGGAGAAGCTGGCATCGTAAGTCAAACTGGTGTGGCTGACATCGTCGTGAATGCCGACGGTGAAGTGATCTTTTGGCTTATCCGCTTTCAGATTGTCGTAGACCGCCTTGACCATAGCTGGCGTGAATTCCTTGGAAGAGAGGCCGTAGCGGCCGCCCACGACGACCGGCGCGGCGTTTCGTCCATTCAAGCCAGACTTGATTCCTTCGTGGAGCGAGTTGACCACGTCGAGGTAAAGAGGTTCACCGATCGCTCCGGACTCTTTGGTGCGATCGAGCACGGCGATCTTGCGCGCGCTCGGAGGCAACTCCGCGAGGAGAGCCTGCACGGGGAAGGGACGATACAAGTGAACTTTCAGGAGCCCGACCTTCTCGCCTTGGGCGTTGAGTGACTCGACGGTTTCGTGAGCGACTTCGGCGCCGGAACCCATCATGACGATCACTCGCTCGGCATCCGGAGCACCCACATAGTTGACCAGGCGATAGGATCGGCCCACTACTTCGGCGAACTTGTTCATCACGGACTGGACAATTTTCGGGCAGGCATCGTAATAGGAATTTGCCCGTTCGCGCATCTGGAAGAAGACATCGGGATTCTGCGCGGTGCCGCGCAGGACGGGATGATCGGGTGAGAGAGCCCGCTGCCGATGCTCGAAGACGCGGTCCATGTTGATGAGGGCGCGCATATCGTCTTCCGCGAGCATTTCGATCTTGTTCACTTCGTGCGAGGTGCGGAAGCCATCGAAGAAATGGAGAAAAGGCAGGCGCGACTCGAGGGCCGCGGCGTGCGCGATGAGGGCCATGTCCATCGCCTCCTGCACCGAATTGGAGCAGAGCATGGCATAGCCGGTGGCGCGGACGGACATTACATCTGAATGATCGCCAAAGATGGATAGAGCGTGGGTGGCCAAGGTGCGGGCCGATACATGGAACGCCGTGGGAGTCAGCTCGCCGGCAATCTTGTTCATGTTCGGAATCATGAGCAGCAGGCCCTGGGAGGCGGTGAACGTGGTCGCGAGCGAACCCGTCTGCAGGGCGCCATGGACCGCTCCGGCGGCGCCACCTTCACTTTGCATCTCGGCCACGTGGGGCACCGTGCCCCAGATGTTCGGGATCCCCTGCGACGCCCATTCGTCCGCCCATTCGCCCATGTTGGAAGAAGGAGTGATGGGATAGATGGCAATGACCTCATTGACTCGATAGGCGACGTAGGCAACCGCCTCGTTGGCATCCATAGTCTTGAACTTGCGTTTCATCAACGGTCTACCGCCTTTGCATACGGATAGGTATCCAGGATTACTTTTGTTCCCACTTGTCTGAATAAGAATGGACCTCGGCCGGGGAAGAGCGCAGCAAGGCAAGTCACAGACGAATGTGATCTCCGTCACATCAAGGGCCGCGATGGGAATTGTGAGGCACGTCACATCGAAATGTATCTTGCAGCACAGCCAACGGGTTGATCCCGACGGACACTAGCGAAAGAAGAGCCGCCTCGATTTTCGGGAATAGTCGCAGACCGGGATTCCCAGGAACCGAGGCAACTGTTGGATACGAGTCATTCGAGGAGGTCGCATGCTCTCGCCGTACGGAATGGAGATTGTGGAAAGCTGCATAACCTGCAAGCTGCGCGCGGACCGCATATTTTGCGATCTGCCGCCCACGGCGCTGCAGAACTTCGAAAACATCAAGTTCGCGACTGCCTATCCTCAGGGAGCGGTGCTGTTTGTGGAGGGGCAGTTGCCTCGCGGAATTTTTGTGCTGTGCAAAGGCGGGGTCAAACTTTCGATCAACTCTCCAAGCGGGAGAACGATGATCGTGAAACTGGCGGAACCTGGAGAGGTATTAGGGTTGAGCGCAACGATCTCGGGCAAGCCCTACGAGGTGACAGCGGAAACGATCGATCCCTGCCAGGTAAATTTCGTCAAGCGTGAAGACTTTCTTAAGTTCTTGAAAGACGATGTGGAGGCCTGCTTCAAAGTGGCGGAGCAACTGGGCGAGAAGTATCACAACGCGTGCAAGGAAGTACGTTCGCTCGGACTGTCGCACTCTGCCGCCGAAAAATTGGCCAAGCTGCTTCTGGAGTGGAGTTCCAAGAACGGTGAGGGCGGCAAAACGGAGCCCCGTTTGAAGCTCAGACTCACGCACGAAGAAATTGCGCAGATGATTGGAACTTCGCGAGAGACGGTGACCCGCCTGTTTGCCGAGTTGAGGAAGCGTCAGATTTTGCAGTCGAAAGGCTCGACTCTGGTGATCCGCAATACGAATGCATTGCGCGATATTGCGAATAACAATTAGGCACATCTTTTTGGAGACAATGTGGGGCGCCGGTACGCGCCGGGCACAGGGTTCTTTGTCGGGACTAAAACCAAGACAATCCAAACATTCTAAATGACTTAAGGCTTGGTGACGGTAATCACAATTTGGAGTGATGACCATCACCGCTGGGGTTTTCAATCTCTTCTATTGTTGCGCCGTGGGTGGGCCGATAGCGCCCGGTTCTGGGAGGGATAGAGCACCATGACTACTGCAAACGGCAAGGGGCAGCCAAATCAAGTGACGCAAAAACCGCGGCTGATTTTTTGGGAGTTGACGAAAGGGTGCAATCTTCGCTGCATCCATTGCCGGGCCAGTGCCACGGAGTTGAGTTCGCCCTCCGACCTGTCAACCCAGGCGGCTCGCGACATCATCGATCAGATCGCTGAAGTATCGTCTCCTATTCTTGTTCTCAGCGGCGGCGAGCCGCTATTTCGCTCAGACATTTTTCAGTTAGCGCGATACGGCACCGATAAAGGGCTGCGGGTGGCGCTGGCTACGAATGGCACGCTGGTTACGAAACAAGTAGCGCAGAAGATTGTCGACAGCGGCGTGAAGCGTGTGGCCATCAGTCTGGACGGCGTGGATGCGGCTACACACGATACGTTTCGTGGGATTCCTGGGGCCTTCGACGCCGCGATCACCGGGTTTCGCAACCTGAAAGATCTTGGCATGTCGGTGCAGATCAACACTACGATCGCGCGTCACAATGCCCATCAACTTCCGGCGGTGCTCGAACTGGCAAAGTCGCTGGGAGCCGACGCGCTGCATACCTTTCTTCTGGTGCCGGTGGGCTGCGGTGTAGATATCGCCGCCGAGCAAATGGTCCCACCGGAAGAATACGAGCGGATGCTGAACTGGTTTTATGATCGATCGCTGGAAGGCGGCATCGAGTTGAAGGCGACGTGCGCCCCGCATTATTTTCGTGTGGTCCGGCAACGGCGGGTAGCGGAGCATCGTTCAGCGTCGGCGGCGGAAGCTGCGCAGTTAGCGGTCGAAGCGCCACACAGTTCGCCGATTGATGGTTCGGCAAACCATGGAGCGGCATACATCGGCCCGACTGAGATGGCGATGCCGGGCTCGACCGGAATCGAATTGAAACCTCATGGGATCGGCAAGGCCGTGGGGCATCCTGGAGCTCACCCATCCGATATGAATGCCATGACGAAAGGATGTTTGGCGGGAACGGCTGTGTGTTTCATTTCTCATCAGGGGGAAGTTTATCCCTGTGGATACTTGCCAGCGTTGGCCGGAGATCTGAAGAAACAGTCGTTTGCCGATATCTGGCGGGACTCATTTGTGTTCAATCAATTGCGCGATACCAACAACCTGCAGGGAAAGTGCGGTTGCTGTGAGTTTCGCAATATCTGCATGGGCTGCCGGGCGCGGGCGTTTGCCGTCACCGGAAACTATCTGGATGAGGAACCGTTCTGCGTCTACGAACCGCACACTAAGATCTTGAAGGGCAAGGATATTACGCCTGCGGAGGTCGCACGCTAAGCGAGCCTCGAGAGGCAGTTCACCACAGAGACACAGAGGCATAGAGAAAAATCAAATCCGAACGGATTTAAGGTTGGCTGACCCTCCCCCAGTGTTTTGGTCGGTTCTCTCTGTGGCTATGTGTCTCTGTGGTGAACGCTCCGGACGGGCCAAAAGACACGAGCGCAGCGTGATATCCCACTAAGAAAGCTGTTCCTCTCCTGTTTTCCTTCCTGCAACAACCTGGCTAACTCGCTGACACAATGGCACTTGCCTGCTTACAGAAAGAGCGCCTGTTTGGCATGGCGGGTGCTTTTCTAGAGTGTGGTCTACAGGAGCTAACGACGTGGAACCCGCTCTGATGGTGATCGGCCTGAACTACCGTACGGCCCCAGTGGCGGTGCGGGAACGTTTCTGGATCAGCGAGGACCGGCGTTACGAGACACTGTCACAGTTGTCGCGGGCGGAGGGCATCGACGAAGTGCTTGTGCTAGCCACCTGCAATCGGACTGAGTTCCTGCTGTGGGTCAACGACATTACGCTGGCGGCAAATTCGGTAATGCGGTTCCTCGGCTCCGAATATGGACTCATGCTGTGCGAGTGGAAGCATTTCTACCGCTTGCTGGACGAAGCTGCGCTTCTGCACATATTTCGGGTTGCATCCAGCCTGGATTCGATGGTGGTGGGCGAACCGCAGGTCGTCTCCCAGGTGAAGCAGGCTTGGCAGCAGGGGCAGAAGGTTGGGTCTACAGGACGATTCCTGGATGCCGTGATGCAGAAGGCTTTGACGGTCTCCAAGCGCGTGCGCACGGAGACGGCGATTGGTAATGCGGCGGTTTCCATTCCCTATGCGGCAGTGGAACTCACAAGACAGATATTCGGCGGGTTGGAAAATAAGAAAGTGCTCCTGTTAGGCGCGGGAAAGATGAGCGAACTCTCTGCCCGCGGATTACTCAACCAAGGCGCCGCTTCCGTGTGTGTGATCAATCGCACGCTGGAGCATGCCACCGAGCTTGCGGCCAAGTTGGGTGGGTGTGCGATCCCGTTTGAAGAGCGCTGGCAACATATGGCGGAGGCCGACATCATTATTAGTTCGACTGCGTGTCCGCACACAATCCTCAGCCGCGAAGAAGCCGAAACCATGATTCGCGGACGCAAAGACAAACCTCTGGTGATTGTGGACATCGCCATGCCGCGCGATGTTGACGCTGAGGTACGCAAGGTGAGAGGCGTCTTCCTCTATGATCTCGACGATTTGGAGAATGTAGTCGACCACAATGCGGGGGAGCGTGAGGCTGCCGCGACCCAAGCACAAAAAATTCTGCAGACCGAGGCGCAAGGGTTCCGTCGAAAGCTGCTGGCGGAGCGTGTGGTACCGACGATTGTTGCGTTGCGCCAGCGGCTGGACGAAATTTGCCGGCAAGAATTGGATTCCTTCCGCCAAGAGTGCGGGCCGTTTTCCAAGGACCAGGACGAAATGTTGAACGCGGTGATGTCCCGAATGACGCAGAAGATCGCAGGGTCCCTGGCCCGTGAACTCAAGGAACTTCCAGAAAAGATGGAGCAGGAACAGATGGCCGTTGCGTTGCAGCGGCTGTTCCATCTGCAAGCGCCTAAGACGGCGATTGCCGGCACCATTTCATAGGAAAATTGAACTCCGCCAGTGGACAATTCGGCGGAAAAAGACGTAGAGTCTGCCTGTGAGCAGCAGCCTCAGTCGTGTTCCGCTCATCGCTCAGGCCGAGCGGCATGGCGGACGCATCGCGATCGTAGACTCGCAACAGTCTTTCACTTACAACGAGTTGTCGAATGCTTCGTCTCGCGTGGCGAGAGCGATGCTCGCTGGGCGTGGGGATCTTCACGAAGAGCGCGTGGCGTTTCTGATCACGCCGGGATTTCCGTGGGTTGCGGTGCAATGGGGAATATGGCGAGCCGGGGGCGTTGCGGTCCCGTTGCCGGTCAACTCGGCCCGGCCTGAGCTGGAATATTTTGTCGACGATACAAGAGCATCGACTCTGGTGTTCGATGAGCAGGGCGCTTCCCTGCTGGAGCCAATCGCAACAGCGCGTGGAATTCGGCCCTTGTCCTACGATCAACTTCTAACGCGGCAATCCCCGCAGACGTCTAACTCCCCTTCGGATATTGGCGATGAGCGGCGCGCCATGATTCTCTACACCAGTGGAACGACGAACCGGCCGAAGGGCGTCGTCACAACTCACGACAACATTACGGCGCAGATCACGACGCTGGTGAAGGCGTGGGAGTGGTCGGCTGACGATCGCCTTCTGTTGTGTCTGCCGCTGCATCATGTCCACGGAATTATCAACGTGGTTTCGTGTGCGCTGTGGTCGGGCGCGGTCTGCGAGATGCTGCCGCGCTTCGACGCGAATGCGGTTTGGGATCGCATCGCGGGTGGAGATGTAACTTTGTTCATGGCGGTGCCGACGGTTTATGTGAGGCTGATCGCCGCATGGGAGGCGGCTTCGGCGGAGCGGCGGGCGAGGTTAAACAGTGCGTGCAGACGGTTACGGCTGATGGTATCCGGCTCAGCCGCGCTACCGGTGAGCACGCTCGAGCGCTGGAAGGAAATCAGCGGCCACATACTGCTGGAGCGCTACGGGATGACGGAGATTGGCATGGCGCTTTCGAATCCCTTGCACGGCGAGCGCGTGCCGGGAAGCGTGGGGACGCCGCTGCCGAACGTTGAGGTTCAGCTGGTGGGAGAAAATGGTGAGCGGGCCAGCTCGGGAGTAGCGGGGGAGATTGAGGTTCGTGGTCCGAGCGTGTTTGCGGAATACTGGGGCCAACCCGATGCTACACGCGATGCGTTCCGCGATGGGTGGTTTCGTACTGGCGATACCGCCGTCGTGGAGGACGGCCGCTATCGCATTCTTGGCCGAACAAATATCGATATCCTGAAGACGGGTGGACATAAAGTATCGGCGCTGGAGATTGAAGAGGCTCTGCGGCAACATACGGCGGTAGCTGAGTGCGCGGTGGTTGGCGTGCCTGACGCAGAGTGGGGCGAGCGTGTGGCCGCGGCGGTGGTGCTGAACAACGGCGGTGCCCTGGAGTTGTCGTCGTTTCGCGCGTGGGCGAAGGAATTGCTGGCGGCGCACAAAGTGCCATCGCGGCTTCTCGTGCTGGATGCGCTTCCGCGCAATGCAATGGGCAAAGTGATGAAGCCGGCATTGGCAGCGCTATTCCGAACTACGAATGGCAGTGACCGCGCGAGCTGACGCCGCCTGACGCTGCTTGACCGACCGTGTTATGCTCCTGCGGACACAAGGACAGAGCCATGGCCCGTGATGCGGTGATCCGTCCATTTCCTGCCATTCATACCAAGCTTTCACGCCAGCAAATCACGGGATTCTGGGGCGCATGGGCCGGGTGGACCCTGGACGGCATGGATTCGGTGATCTACGCGCTGGTTCTCAGCCCTGCGCTTACAGAATTGCTTCCGAAGTCGGGGATCAAAGCCAGTCCTGCCAATGTGGGATTTGCGGGATCGACCCTGTTTGCGTTGTTTCTGGTGGGATGGGGACTGTCACTGATTTGGGGTCCGATTGCCGACAAGTTTGGCCGCAGCCGCGTGCTGGCTGCAACCATTTTTGTTTATGCGATCTTCACGGGCGCTGCCGCTTTGTCGCAGACGGTGTGGCAACTAGGGTTGTTCCGCTTGCTGGCGGGCATTGGAATTGGCGGCGAATGGGCGCTGGCGGGGACATATGTCGCCGAAGCATGGCCGGAAGACCGCCGCAAGATGGGCGCAGGATATTTGCAGACCGGTTACTACGCTGGTTTTTTTCTGGCTTCCGCACTGAACTACACGGTGGCGCCGCACTACGGCTGGCGCGCTATGTTCTGGTGTGGACTGACGCCGGTGGTTGTGGCCTTCATGATTCTGTTCCGCGTGAAGGAACCGGAGCGCTGGCAGCATAAAACCAAAGTTAGGGCGAAGGATGGAATGTCTCCTCTAAGTAGGATTTTCAGTGCGCCTTACTTGCAGCGTACGCTGGTGAACACGGTGCTGTTGGCATCGGCGATCTGCGGGCTGTGGGCAGCTGCCGTGTATGCTCCAACCGCAATCATCAGCCTGGCAAAGCGGGCCGGCATGTTGCAGGCGCAGGCCGTGCGCATGTCATCTTTCGGCATGGGATTGCTGTCGCTGGGGACGATTCTGGGATGCCTGGCGGTTCCTCCGCTGGCCGAGCGTTTTGGGCGCAAGCGGACTCTGACTTTTTATTTCTTCGGGATGGCGGCATGCATCGTGCTCAGCTTTGGCTGGGCGTTCTACCTGACGCAAGGACTTCATCCATTCATCGCGGTGCTGTTTTTCCTGGGCTTCTTTGGCGGCAACTTCGCGGTGTTCAGTCTTTGGCTGCCGGAGCAGTATGGGACTGCGGTGCGCGCCACCGCGTTTGCGTTTACTACTTCGTTTGGACGATTCATCGCCGCCGGAGTCAACTTCGGAGTGGGCGCGCTAGTTAGCCGAATGGGAACGCTCGGAAAGCCGGTTGCTTTTACGGCGATTGCGTTTGGGATTGGACTGCTCGTGATTCCCTTCGCGGTGGAAACGCGGGGAAACGTGCTGCCGGAATAAGAGCTTCCCATGAATTCGAGTAGTACCAGGGAAATCATCTAAGGGCGAAGGCTTATGAAATCGTCACTCTGCGAATTTCGGCTTCGCCAACGTGCAGCCGTCTTACTTGGGGCAGTCTTGCTCAGTCTCGCGTCTGGGTGTCACAAGACTGACGCGTCCGCCACCGAATTTTTTACAGCGACGGGCAACGGCAATTTGGCGAAGGTCGCCTGTTACTCGACCGTAATCCAAACCTTGTATTCCGCAAGAACAGGGACGGCTCCACCGCTCTCCATTCCGCCGCGTTTCATGACTACTTGGAAATCGCCGAGTTGCTACTAACCAGGAATGCCGATGTGAATGCAAAGAACAGCGAAGGCGTTACTCCGCTGCACTATGCTGCGTCGTATGGCCATAAGGACATTGCGGAACTGCTACTGTCGAACAAGGCCGACGTTAACATCGGAGACGGAATGGGACGCACGCCACTGTATGACGCCGCGGGGAGCGGTCGAATCGAAGAAGTCAGCATACTTCTTGCCGGCAAGGCCGATGTGAACGCAAGAACTCTTGGCGGTTATACCGCGCTATCCACGGCAGCCGCTCGCGGCCGTGAGGATGTTGTCCATTTGCTGATCGAGAACGGGGCCAACGTTAACGCAGCAGACCTCGACGGTTCTACTCCGCTACACTGGGCGCGAGTAAGTGGCTACGAGCGCATCGAGGACTTATTGCGCCAGCACGGTGCCTTTGAACTGCCTCGTGCGAAGTCAGAGTGGCCCTACCCTTGATCTTCGATTTACGACGGCAAATTCAGTTGGCGAAAACAAGCGATTACACTCACGATACCGGCGGGTTGCACGGCTAGAGTGATCTCTACTGATCCTCGGTCGCGACAGCCTGGGAGCCTTCATCGTCTCCGCGGATCAAGCCGAATTTCTTCAGCTTGTAGCGGAGGGCGTCGCGGCTAATGTCGAGGAGCTTGGCGGCGTGGGTCTGGTTTCCATTCGCCTGACGCATGGCCAACTCAACCATGGCGTGCTCCACTTCCTCGAGCGACGTACCGCCATCCGGGATGTAAAGACGCGGGAGCGTGCGACCGTTTGGCAGCGTCTGTCCGCCGTCGGCGGGAGAGGTTCGTTCGAAGACGGTACGGCCGCCGGACTCGCCGACCGAGAACGGCAGATAGAGCGGGCGCAGGAGCGGTTCGTCCTCCAGAATCATGCCACGCTCGATGGTGTTCTTCAGCTCGCGAACGTTGCCGGGCCAGTTGTGAGCAAGAATCAGGCGGCGAGTCTCTTCAGAAATACCGCGCACCGACTTCTTGAATCGACGGTTATAGCGATCGATGAAGAAATCCACCAACGGCAAGATATCTTCTTTGCGGTCGCGCAGCGGCGGAATGAAGATGGCGATGATGGCGAGCCGGTAGTAGAGATCCTGACGGAATTGGGCTTCGCGCACGGCTTTTTCCAGATCGCGGTTGGAGGCCGCGATCACACGGACATCGACCTGCATATCGCGGATACCGCCGACGCGACGGATGACCTGGTCCTCCAGCACGCGAAGGAGTTTGGCTTGCAGCAAGGGAGAAAGTTCGCCGATTTCGTCGAGGAATAAGGTGCCACCATCGGCCGCCTCGAACAGGCCCTTCTTCATCTGCTTGGCATCGGTGAAGGCGCCTTTTTCATGGCCAAAGAGTTCGGCTTCCATCAAGGTCTCAGGAATCGCGGAGCAGTTGATGGCGATGAAAGGCTTCTCCTGGCGGGAGCTTTCGTAATGAATGGCTTTCGCAATGAGATCTTTGCCGGTGCCGCTTTCGCCTTGAATCAGAATGGTGGTGGCCTCGCTGGCGGCAACCTTCTTGACGAAGTTCATCAGCTCGGTCATCTTCGAGGAAACACCGACCACGTTGCTATAGCCGGAAGTGCGGCGCACCTCCCCACGCAAGGTTTGTACTTCGGTGCGGAGGCTGGTGGCTTCGAGAGCATTCTTGATGGTGACGTGGAGTTCGTCGAAATCCACCGGCTTGCCGACGAAGTCGTAGGCTCCAAGCTTGAGCGCGGCCTTGACGTCGTCCAATTGCGGGTCGGCGGTGATCATGATGACGGCGCGGGCGTCGCCATTTTTCTTGAGTTGATCGAGCACTTCGATGCCGGTGAGGTCTGGCATGCGGACGTCAAGCAGGACCAGATCGGGCGACTCGTTCTGGGCGAGCTTGAGCGCAGGCTCCCCGGAATCGGCCTCGATTACACGATAGCCCCACTCTTCGCACTTCTGGCGCAGAGACCAGCGCACCAGGCGCTCGTCGTCCACCACCATGATTTTCTCGGCAGCCATGCGTGTTTAATTTACTACGAAACGACGGCAGCTTGCTTTGGCGAGCTCGTTGGGATGGCCAGATGAAGGAGTTCTAGGAAGCGGTAGTCGGAGCGGAGATCTGAGCGGTCGGCGAGTGGAATGGCAGCAGCACCGTGAACTCACTTCCCTTCCCGACAACGCTAGCGACTTCGATGCGGCCATGATGCTCTTCCACAATGCGGCGGGCCAGAGAAAGGCCGAGGCCGGTGCCGTTTCCTTTGGTCGTATAAAAAGGACGGAAGATGTTGGAGAGATGCAGAGGGGAGATTCCACGGCCGGTGTCGCGGACTACGACGCTGGCAAAGCCATCTTGTGCTTGTGGATCGATCTCGACATTCACTGTGCCAGCGCCCGTCACCGCTTGCACTGCGTTAAGTAGCAAGTTCAGCAGCACCTGGTGAATCTGATCGCTGTCGTGTTCAACCTCAGGCAGATCTGGAGCTTTCTGTAATTCTATTTTGATCGGCTTGGAGAGGACTTGCTGGCGCGCCAGCATCACGGCGTGTTCCACCGTTGTGTTGAGATTACTCAGGCGAATCTGTGGCGGGTGTGGCCGGGCGGTCTCGAGGAGATCAGTCACAATGCGATTAATCTGCGCGATTTCCAGACGAACGTCTTTGATGACGGCGCGCGCGGGACTGGTGGAAGGCAGATCGCGGCCGACGATTTCGATGACTCCCGCGATACCGGCCAGAGGATTGCGGATCTCGTGGGCCAAGCCGGTGGCCAGCTCGCCGAGAGTTGCCAGATGTTCGGCGCGAGACATTTGCGTGCGATGCAGGCGCTCGATTTCCTCACGGCTTTCGCGCAACTGCTGCATCATGTGATTGAATTGGCGGCCGAGGTCTCCGATTTCGTCGTTGCGACGAGAGAAGCTGACTCGAACGTCGAGGTTGCCGTCACTCACCTGCCCGATCTTCTCCTGCAATTCCACCATGGGTCGCTGAATTAAGTAAGCGAGCATCAACATGGAGACGGCACAGATGGCGACGGCTCCCGCTCCCGCGACGATCAGAACGGCGTGACGATCGGGATCGCGCAACGATACGGTTGCAAGAGTGAAGAGAATCAGTCCTGCTAGGAGCACGAAGCCTACCGGCAAAATTGCCTTGAGCTGCCAATTCATGCGCACGGAACCTGACTTGCAGTCCTCACCCTGCGATGAACGTGCCGACACAGTAGGCTTGCCACCGTCCAACCGACCAAGAGCATGGCCAGACACCGCAGTCGTCTGCTCTGTCTCGGTGATTGACTTGGTCGTGGATTGCGGTTCGCTAAGCATACGAGTGAAGTCCCGGGAGCAGATAAGTAACGCCGAAGAAGGTGAACATCACCACGATGAAGCCCAGAATCGCGAAGTACGCGGCGCGACGGCCACGCCATCCGCGAGTGATGCGCATGTGAAGATAGCCTGCGTACACAAGCCACGTGATCGCCGCCCAGGTTTCTTTCGGATCCCAGCTCCAATAGGAGCCCCAGGTTTGGTTCGCCCAGTACGCTCCCGAAGCGATCATCAGAGTTAACAGGGGGAAGGCAAGAGAGATGGTTTTGTAAGTGATGCGGTCCAGGTTGTCGGAACTGGGCAACAAGCGCTCCAGATCCGGACGCCGCCAAAGTAGCAGCAGATAAAGTAAGGAGATAAATACTCCACCGACCAGGCCGGAAAGGATGAATGGACTCGCAGCAAGACTGGTGGGAAATAAACCGTCGGCATCGAGTGATGCGTAGCGGCCATCATGAGCGCGCATCAGAAACATGGCCAGCGCCATCACCTGGAGCAGAATGCTTAGGAAGACGGCACGATTCGCGAGTGTCAGAAAGCTGTCGTGTTTCTTCCAGCGCGCGAGCCCGTAAAGGACTAATGGAGACACGACTACCAGAAGCGCAAGGGTCATAAGCCAGCCAAGATCCGGAACATCGACAAACAACCGCACACCCTTGGAGAGAAATACCTCTGACTTCGATTCCGGATTCCATGCCACCAGGCTCAGACCGCCCCACTTCTCGAAGCGGGTAAGAACAATAGCTGCGTAAATAGCGACCGTGCTGGAACTGGTTACTGCGAGAAAAGTCTCGGTCTTCATCTTGTCCTGGATCAGGAACATCGTAGCCAGAGCAAAGCTCAGCGCACACGTGGCATAAGCGAGCATGGCGAGCGTGACATGCACGTGCAGCCAGGTGGACTGGAGGGCGGGAACCAGCGGGTGCACTTCAGTTCGCAACAGTTGCATTAGAACCACGCCCACAATGGCTACCGGCATGGTGACTGTGCCAATGACTTTAACGCCGTACTTTTTTTCCACCACCAGCGTGAGCACCGCCAAGGTCCAAACGAAGCTGAGCAGCATTTCATAGACGCTGGAAAACGGTGGATGCCCGGCTTCATACCAGCGATGGGCGATGGCGGCCGTATTCGCAATCAATCCCGCCGAAGTAGCGAGCGAGGCAAACTTTACGTAGGACTCGGTGCCGGTAACGCCGAATCCCAGGTACAAGGCTCCCGCGCCGGCATAGAAAATCAGAGCGGCAAACAATAAATTGGTTTCGTTCAATACATTGCCGCTTTTAACCACATTCAGAAATGCCATGAACAGCAGGAACACAATCGCCAGTCCGACCATCACAATCAGGGTCATGCCGGTTGTCGTTTGCTGCGCCTCTGCTTTTGCTCGTGCCATTTACCTTCCTCCGATGAGCCGGCTCAGTTGCCGGCGACCACAGCGACCTTCTCGCTCCGAGAGACCCTGGGGATGGTTGTCAGTTCTTCCGTTACCTTTGCGACGAGAACGTCGAAGCGCTCCTCAAAAGCATCGCGGTTGCGGTTCGCACTGCCCCCCATCCACAGCGAGTGCTTGCCGGTTTGGAGATCGAGAACCGGTACCACCCAAATTCGCACATGGACTACGTAGAAAACGAACGCGAGTCCGACGACCATCAGGACGACTCCCGCCCAAACACCCCACTGTCCGGGTTCGTGCGACACCTGCAGGCCGGTAAAGTGGCCCATCTTCAGATCGGTGGCCTCCAATAGATAAGGCGCCTTGGAGTTGTCGGCGATTCCTTCGATCTCAGGGAACCAGACGTCGAAGTCTTCTCCGGAGCTCTTCGAGGTCACCACCAGGTGGGCTGCCGGATTTTCCAAATCGTTTGACTTCCGGTAAACGCGGCCGTCTTGAACCGCATAGTCGGGGAAAAATTCGGCGAAACGAACCGTGGTGTCGGCATCGAGCGGAACAGTCTCATTCACGGCCAGTCCGAGTTCCCGCTTTTCGCCGGAGCCTTTGCTCGGAGTGGCGACGAACAGGAGCTTCTCTACTTTTCCGTTCTGGCCGTAACTCGACTGATAGAAGCGCACACCACTGTAGAAAAGCGGGTCGTTCACGACGATTTCTTTCGTCTGCACATCTTGCCCTTCCCGGACGACGGCGAGCTTGGACCACCACTTTTTCGGACTACCATCTTTATAGTTTTCCTGGCCAGCGGCATCGCAGCGGATAGAAAACGGGAGCGTGCGCGTGGTGCCATCGCGCAATTCGACAGTGTTGGAGCTCTGCCCCTCATTCAGATTGAGCGTGCCTCCCCAGCCCCAAATGCCGTCCACCACCGTGCCGAAGAAAATAAGCAGGAGGCTGGCGTGGACGATGTAAACAGCCAGCTCTGAGATCCGGCTGCGCTCGGCAAAAATAGAGAAGTGATCCTTGTGGACCACGCGTTCTGGTTTGTATCCAAGTGAATGGAGAGCGCGTTCGGCGGCCACTAATCCTGATTCCTCGTCTGCAACGGCCAGCAATTTCTGGGGATGGGAAGCGCGACGGAAGCCTTCATCGGGATACTTGTACGGACGCGAGAAGTAGCGCCACGAGTTGGGGAAACGATCGATCGAAGCGGCTACGATGCTGATGCTGACCAGCAGAACCAACCCGAGAAACCACCAGGAGTGAAAGACGTCTGTCAATCCGACCTTGTCGAGGATTCTGAGAGCCTGCGGCGAGTAGGCGCGCTGCATCTCGTCCGGCTCAGTGACCGGCCGTTGCAACACGATGGTTCCCACTGCGGCAAAGATCACGACAAGGATCAAGAGCACCACCCCAGTCTGGATGGAAGCCACGGTGCGCCACACTCGATGCGGGATTGTGCGGGAATCTCCTGCCATATTCCTCCCCTTCATCGCTTAAGAAAGCACGTCTCCCACCATAGGTTGCGGATTGGGCGAAGTGCCTGAAACGGCGGAGGATGCGAAATTAAGGAGAGGATTAATACAAGCGAAATGTGAGGCATATCACACAACAGATTTAAAGTTCTGCGGGAATTTCGCGCAGAATCGAGAGGCGCGACCCAGAAAAGCCCGTGGTTGCACATCACGATTACTTGCGTCATTTGACCATCGGAGTGTGGGAGAATCCGCGATGGTGATGAGTTTCTCAACGCATCGCTTCTTTTAATATTGGAGGCCACGCGGCCATCCTATTTATTTTCAGGTCTTTACAAAGACCTTTAGCAATCCACAGGGGCGGAGTATAAAGGCGAGACTCGTGCAAAAGCTCTGTTACGGAGGTAGGCGGGAGTGGCACTGGAATCTCTCAAATCGATGGCAAACTTGCGTTGCACGCTCAATGCGCTGGGATGTTTCCTTCTCGTCCTCCTATTTGCTGGCCGGGTCTCGGCCGTTCAACATCCGGTCACGCTTGATCCGAAAGCCGATCCCTCTACTTGCCTCGCGTGCCACGAAGACAAAACCAAGGGCAAGTCAGTACATTCAGCGATCGCCATGGGTTGTACCAGTTGCCATGAAATCCGCACAGTCAAAGACGTAACACACGTCAAGCTGATCACGACCACTCCGTATGCACTGTGTTTTACTTGCCACGCAGATAAAAATGCCGCTGACATAAAAGGTAAAGTTCATCCCCCGGCAGTGCGAGACTGTCTCAAGTGCCACGACCCTCACGTCTCCGATAATAAGAATCAGTTGCTGAAGCCCGAGTCTGGCGATCAGAAAGAGAACCTCTGCCTGAGCTGCCACAACACGGGATTGAATGTCCCGGCAAAAGGTAGCCGACACGCCGCCCTGGACATGGGTTGTGACACCTGCCACATCACGCACAAAACCGGAGAGATTGGAAAGGCCGAGTTTGATTTCCACCTGACGAAGGCGGCGCCGGCGCTCTGTTTGGACTGTCACGATGCCAAGGGCGCGGACCTGCAGAAGGCCCATCAGAATCAACCGTTCGAAAAAGCCGATTGCCTGACCTGCCACGATCCGCACCAGTCAGACGCGCCCAAGCTGATGGCGAAGTTCATGCACCCGCCCTTCGCCGACAAGCAGTGCGACGTTTGCCACGCTCCGGCCAAGGACGGAAAAGTGGTGCTCACCCAGCCCGACGCGAAATCTTTGTGCGTAACCTGCCACTCGGATAAAGCGGAACTCATCGAGAAGGCAAAGGTGCAGCATCCGGGAGCGGCCGGTGATTGCACCGACTGCCACAGCCCACATGCCAGCCGGCAGCCAGGGCTTCCCAAGACGAACGCGGTGGATATCTGCCTGGGTTGTCACAGCGATCAGGCCGAACAGTCCAAGAAGCATGTGCTCCATCAGCCCGCCTTTGGCCAGGGCTGCGCGACCTGTCACGAGCCGCACGGCGGCGAGAATGACCACCTGTTACGGGCCAAGGGAAATCCGCTTTGCCTGGAGTGCCACGGCCCCGACTCGGAGCCACAGAAGCTTGAGGCCGAGCATTTGCTGACAATCTTCAACGGAAAAGTGAAGTTGCCCGAAGACTACTACCAGAAAAACAAGGTCGCGATCCTACCGCTTCGATATGGGCTGGGTCATCCGGTGCAGGGTCATCCTGTGGGAGATGTGATGGATCCGTCGGATATAACCAAGGTCAAGACTCACTTGACTTGCCTATCCTGCCACCAGCCGCACTCTTCGGCGCAGGCTGATTTGCTCGTGAAGGATCAGCAGAACAATATGGCCTTCTGTGATAGCTGCCACAAGAATCGAACGAATATGCGAGATACAACGGTGCCGGGAAATTAGAGACAGGAGAATAGAAAATGCTCGCCCTTCCTTATAAACCGAATTGCAGCGTCAAGGTGCTGGTGGCGCTCGTACTCCTGCTAGCGCTGTGCCTGGCTTCGCCGGTTTCTATGTTTGCCAGCGACAAGAAAAAGAAGAAGGCCGACGCACCTCAGCCGACCGAAGCTCCCAAGCTGGATATTGATACGTCGAAGCTGGTTTGGCCGAACCCGCCCAACATCGCGCGCGTCCGCTGGCTGAGCTACTACGCCGGCATGAAGATCGACCGCACTCCGCCCGCCGCCACGAAGAAAAAGCAGAGCTGGATGGACCGTGTGGCCGGCGCCAAGCAGGAAGATAACGTCGACAAACTCAAGACTTTTCCCTGGCAGTTGCTGGGACCGTACGGCATCGCCATTGACTCCAAGGGCCAGGTATATGTGGCCGATCAAAAAGTCGGAGCGGTCTTTATCTTCAACACGGAGACGCACGACGCCACCCTTATTAAAAACGGCACGGATGCTCACTTTGGCTGGATCAACGGCCTGGCCATCGACGATGGCGACCGCCTTTTTGTCTCCGATGGAAAGATGCATCGAATCCTGATCTTCGGTCCTAGTCATGACGTCCAGGGCCAGATCGTGGAGGGGTTGGTGGATCCGGTGGGACTGGCGATCGACAAAGAAAATCGGCTTCTCTATGCCGTCGACGAGCAACTGGACCAGGTCTTCGTGTATGACGCGGACAGCCTGAAACTGCTGCGCAGAATCGGGAGCGCGGTGACTGCAGCGAAGAAACATTCTCTGACGACGCCGGGAGACTTCGCTGCGCCGACCAATGTTGCGCTCGACAATGACGGCAACGTATACGTCACCGACACTCTGAACAGCCGCGTCGAGATATTCGATGCGGACGGGCATTTCATCAGCACGTTCGGCAAAGCCGGCGACGGTCCAGGATACTTGTTCCGGCCAAAGGGCATTGCGATCGATTCTGACGGGCACATATGGGTGGCCGATCAATATCAGGACCGCGTGCAGGTGTTCAACCGCGACGGGCAGTTGCTCACCTACATTGGCGACACCCACGCCAACGGACCGGGGCAGTTCAAAGCGCTGGTCGGAATTGCCATTGACAAACAAAATCGTGTCTTTACCACCGAACAATATCCCGGCCGCATGCAGATGTTCCGCTACATTACCGACGCTGAGGCGGATGCCGAGCGGACGCGACGGCAAGCGGAGCTGACAAAAACGGCAGACGCGCGAAAGCAGTCGACCGACAGCACGCAGAAACCGGCGGAAGCATCAACCCAGAAACCGGCGGAAGCGCCTGCAGTGAAACCAGAAACTGCAACACCAGCGCAGAAACCTAATTAAAGGATACGTGGTATTTAACCTCACGCTTCGGCGCCCATGCCGAGGCGTTTGCGCGATAGCACTCACTGGCACTCTTGCCGCATCGCCTGAAAGGTGACATCCGTCACGAGCAGGGGTGAGAGGCGTCCTAGAAAGCATCATCTCAAAAATGTCTAATGGCCTCCGGAGAGGAGAGTCCACGTGACGTGTTGCATTTTTTTGCTGTTGAAAAACGCCACAGCGAGCGACCACGCGACGTGGGGCATTTCCCCAATCCCACTGCGGAAGAAGACCCAACAAAGTAACTTATCTGGTGTTACCAAAGTGGGATCAGTTCCCGAAACGGGTTCTAAGTGCAACTGTGGCAATTACTTACATATCCACGTTAAGAATGGCTTCAGCCAAGCTCTTCGGTGGTTCTCGTGCAATCGTCCATACGGGAGGGTTTACAGAACCTCCGCAATCTTATGAACCTCGAGAGTTCCAAGAGTGCAGCAGTAGAAGTAAGCGGTAGATGTGAACGTGTTGCAACACTTCATAAAGGAGCTAATATGAAAAAGAGCTTTTTAGTTCTGTTAATGATTCTGGCCGTAGCTGCTTTTGCTGCTGCTCAGACATTCGCGCCGCCGTCTGACGTCCTCGGCGCTCACCTCAATTACGGTCGTGGCTGCGCAGCTTGCCACGCGCCACACAGCGGCGCATGGGGCAACGGCGCCAACAAGTCGGGCGACACCACCTCTGGTACCTCGATCCTCTGGGGTCAGGATGTGGGCTCGTTGTACGGCAAGACCATCATCACGGGCAGCACCAATGGCAGCACCGGCTACACTGAAGTTCTGCCGGCCAGCATGGCCGCTGGGACTCCCGATGTGAATGGCCTGATCACCTGCCTTAGCTGCCATGACGGCAACTATGCCACCGGCGCCATGATGAAGAACCAGGTTTATGAGACACTGCCAGCCGGCTACGGCGGTTTCAACAAGATTCCGACCTTGCTGGGTGCGAATGGCGACGGCGCCAACAGCTACCTGGCCACTCACCCGGTGGGCTTGAACGCCACCGTTTCTTGCGGCGGACAGTGGAATTGGGATTGCGTCGAGACCAACGGCGTGATCAATATGACTGGCCCGAATTCCTCCGCATTCGTAAAGAACTACGGCTTCTTCGTCGGCCTCAGCGCGTACAACAACACAGCTGTGGTTACCTGTACGACCTGCCACAACCAGCACATCATGAACGTCGTCAAAGTCACCAACGGCGCGAAGAGCGGCTTGGCGAGCGGCACCTACCAGACGATGTTCTTCGTCATCGGCCCCTATAACCCGGGCAGCGGCACGGCTGGATCGAACCAGACCGCGCAGTTCTGCCGTCAGTGCCACGGTGGAGAAGCGAACGAGTCGAACGGAAGCTATACCATCCCGACGACTTTCTAAGCTGTCGGCTTCGTAACACGGGGGAGAGGAAAACTCTCCCCTATTTTTTCGACCGAATTCTGTGTGAGGATAGATTTATGAAACGCCAACCAGCAATACGAACCCGGATTCTCGCGGCCTTTACGCCAATCGCGATGAGCATAATCGTGATGAGCTTAATCGCGATGACCGCGGCGGTGACGGCGACGGCCCAACAGCTCGCCGTCTCCCACACTCCGACTGCCGTGGCGTCTCAACCCGACGCCGGGATGCAAGTCACGGGCAGGCCGGTGGCACGAGTCAACGGAACGGTATTGACCGATCGTGACCTGCAGCGCGAGATGTTTACCTTGTTTCCTTACGCCGCGCAGCACAATGGTCAGGTGCCAGCAGAAATGGAGCCGCAGCTCCGCAAGGGCGCTCTGCAGATGATTGTGTTTGAAGAACTGGTGTACCAGGAAGCGTTGCGCCGCCAGATGACGATACCTCCGGCCAAGTTGAAAACGGCAGAAAACGACTTTCGCGGTCAATTCAGCACTCCGGCTGAATATCATCAATTTCTGATTTCAGAATTTAAAGGGTCGGAGAAGGCTTTAGACGAGAAGATTAAACGGTCATTGCTGATTGATGCCCTGCTCAAGGCGGAAGTGGATGCCAAGTCGACGGTCTCGTTGGCCGAGGCTCGAGCCTATTATGACAAAAACCCAGCCCGATTTGAGTATTCGGAAGGCTTTGCCATACAAACCATTTCCTTCTTGCCTCCGGAGAAGCCCACGCCTGACAGCTTGAAGGAAGAGCGTAAGCGTGCCGAGGATGCTCTGAAGCAGGCCAAAGCGACGACGAGCTACGAGCAGTTCGGGATGCTGGCGGAAAAAATCTCCGAAGACGACTACCGGGTGATGATGGGCGACCACAAAAGAGTGGACCGCGCAAAACTGGCGCCGCAAGTGGTGGACGCGCTTCTCTCCGTTAAGGAAGGCGAAATCACCGGCATCATCCAGATCGAGCAGGCCCTTACGATCGTCCGGCTGAACCAGCATACCCCCGCGGGGAAAGTGAAGTTTGCCGATGTGAAGGATAAGCTGCAGAAAGAGCTGCAACAGCAGAAACTGAATGCTGTGCGCGCGGCCCTGGACAAGAGGCTGCGGAAGACCTCGAAAGTCGAAGAGATGTAAGCCGTCCCCCTATGCAAAAGACCTGCGCCAGAGCGCAGGTCTTTTCTTTTCCTCTTTTTTCGCAATTGGCTTCGTACCCGTGGGGAATGCAATGGTTTTGGGCTTCAGCCCCTGTCACTGCAGGGGCTAAAGCCCGCGAGATTTTAGGTCGCTAACGCGGCCCTGAAGGGCCGCTCTTCCACGGGATTCCATGGGTCGGTGGCGCGATGAGGGCCGTTGCATGGATTCTTCGCGAAAGCATGCCCCTGAGCATGACGAGGTTTCAAGTGCGGTGACAGGGGCTAACGCCCGCGAGATTTTAGGTCGCTAACGCGGCCCTGAAGGGCCGCTCTTCCACGGGATCCCATGGGTCCGTGGCGCAATGAGGCCCGTTGCATGGATCCTTCGCGAAAGCATGCCCCTCAGCATGACAAGGTCTCAAGTGCAGTGACAGGGGCTAAAGCCCGCGAGATTTTAGGTCGCTAACGCGGCCCTGAAGGGCCGCTCTTCCACGGGATCCTATGGGTCCGTGGCGCGCTAGTTGCACAGATCCTTCGTGGGGACAGGATATGCCCCTCAGGATGACAAGGTCTCAAGTGCAGTGACAGGGGCTAAAGCCCACGAGATTTTAGGTCGCTAACGCGGCCCTGAAGGGCCGCTCTTCCACGGGATCCTATGGGTCCGTGGCGCGCTAGTTGCACAGATCCTTCGTGGGGACAGGATGCCCCGCGCAGGTCTTCTCTTCTCGCAACGTATTGCTGCGCAAACTACGGCGGGATCACCTGTCAGCTCGGGCGGCTGCGTGGGCGCTGGAGATCCCCTTCGGCAAGCTCAGGGCAGGCCCTCGTCCTGCTGGTGAAAACGCGGGACTTCGGGATGACGCCATGGGGGTGTTTCTCGTGCTGCTGCGCATGCGCCAAATGCCTTGTCCTCTTGAGCTTAGCTGGGTTATATGCCCCAGAACCCACGCTCTAATTTTCCTCCAAATTCCTTAGCTCGTTGCTGGGCAATGGTTTAGCCAAGTGCCAGTTCTGGCGGGGAACGTGCTTTTGTTCCATTAGAGGAAAGCGATGCCGGTTGCCCTCCATTTGGGAGACGCCACACCCACCTTGAAGCAGCCGGATATGGGAACGGGACCGCAGTTGCGCCGCTGTGGGGAAGCCAGGATAACGCAGGTGCAAAACCGGTCTGGAGACTGGAAGAAGTTGGTGAGTGTGAGGGGTGCTTTCCTCAATGTCGCTTTGATTTTAGCAGGAGCTCTCCTGCTGGTACTGCCGGCTCAGGCGCAGCTGAAGCTGGGGGAAAGCAGCAACAACCTGAACGGCACTCTCTCCGGGGGATATAACGCGGATTACGGAAATTTGGTTCCTTCCGACCACAGTTTGTCGTTCGGAGGCACTGGAACACTGTCCGGTTTTTACTACAATCCCAACTTCCTCTCTTACACAATTTCTCCTTACGTGAATCAGGCGCGAGACAACTCGTCCTTCCAATCCATTTCCGACGCGAGCGGGGTCAATCTCAGCGCCTCGATTTTCTCGGGCAGCAAGTTTCCCGGCTCCATCACCTATGCCAAGGCTTACAACAGCGAAGGCAATTATGCGATCCCGGGAGTAGCCAACTATGCGACGCATGGCAATAGCGACAACTTCGGTATCAACTGGTCAGAAATCCTGACGGATTGGCCCAGCCTCTCCGCCAGCTTCCAGACGGGCAACAACCAGTATTCGATCTATGGTGCGAACGACAGCGGAAGCACCAATTCGCGTTCTTTCAGCTTGCGGTCGTCCTACCTGTTGAGGGGCTTCAACCTTACTGGATATTTTTCAGATGGAGACTCGCACTCCGACATACCGGAAGTTCTTCAGGGCTCTACGCAGCCAGAGACCTCGACCTCCAGCAGCCGAGGGTATGGATTTGCCGTGGGTCACCCGTTGCCGCTTAACGGAGGATTTTCCGGAACCGTTAACCGCTCGGATGTTAGTTCCGACTTTCTCGGCTATAGCTACAGCGGCACGATCGATACTTACACCGGGACCGCAGCCTTTCAGCCGACCCAGAAATTCCACTTTTCGGTCAGCACAGACTACTCGGATAACCTCACCGGTACCTTGTTCCAGGCAATCACGGCGACGGGAGGAATCGTCACGCCACCGGCACAAGGGGAGTCATCGCACGCCTTCGATGTGCTCGGCAATGCCAGCTATTCGGTGATGCAGAACTTGCAAGCACTCGCCTCGGCTGACCATCGCCAACAATTCTTCGAGGGCAAAAGCTACGGAGCCGACTCTTACGGCGGCGGCGTCATCTATGGACGGGTTTTGTTTGGCGGCAACCTTAATACGGCACTGACTCTCACGGAGAACACAGTCAGCACTTCCAGCGCGAACGAACTCGGGTTTAACGGCACCATCAATTACAACAAGCGATTCGCTGGCTGGACCGCGGGCGTGTTTGCCAACTACGCGCAGAATGTGCAAACGCTGCTGATCACCTACATGTCCTCGTTTTACGGATACGGCGGCAACATCCGGCGCCGATGGGGAAGGTTTGGCTGGACCGCGGGCACAAGCTTCAACAAAACAGGATTGACCGAACAGGCTGGAACCTCGAGCAGCAGCCAGAGTTACAACAGTTCCGTGAGTTATTCGCCCTGGATCAACATTAACGCAACCTACTCGAAGTCGAATGGAAACGGAATCGAGACCGGAGCCGGGTTGACTGCCACGCCAACGCCGCAGCCGATCCTAACGCCGAATGATCTTATTCTCTTTGCCGGATCGAGCTATTCCTTTGGCCTGGCCAGCAATCCGATGCGCAGGCTGACCATTGCATCGAGCTTCGCCAGGGCCTACGGGAACAGCAACGTAGTCGGAATCACCTCGTCGAACAACACGGAGCAGATCAACACGCTTTTTCAGTATCAATTCCGTAAGATGTACCTGACTGGCGGCTACAGTAGACTGGACCAGGGCTTCAGTGTGTCCGGCACACCGCCGGAGAAGATATCAGCGTTCTATTTCGGGGTGTCGAGATGGTTCAACTTCTTCTAGCCCGCCCCGATGTTCCAAGCAGAAGCAGAGAGCGAATATAAGATGCGGGTCGCGCGCCGGCTAAAGTCGGTTCCTGATTTACGAATGGCGGTTGTTCTGACGCTGGTGGTTCTGATGCCGCTTCTGCTGGCGCCCGGGATTCCGGCCTCAGCCTCGCGGCAACCGAAACCCAATGCAGATGAACTCGGACCTCCTACGCTTGAACTGGAGGGAGGCCGGAAGCTGCTCTACGAACGAAGCTTTGGCTCGGAACGCGAAGTGAAGCCGAAGCGCGGCTTCTGGAACCGGCTGGTGGACATCGTGGCGGGCGAGCCTGAGTTCAAGAATCTGGTCCGGCCCTACAGCATTGCGGTGGATTCTCGTGGGCGGATCATCGTCACGGATCCGGGCGCAGCCGGGGTTCACATTTTTGATTTCGCACAACAGAAGTACAAATTTATCGAGCGCCGCGACAAAGGAAAGGATGCGATGCTCGGACCGCAGTGCGTCGCGGTCGATGCGCAAGACAACATCTATGTCACCGATTCGGAGACGGGCAAGATCTTCGTGTTCAACTCCGGGGGAAAATATGAGCGCGTGATCGGCAGCCTGAGAGGCGGGGAAGGATATTTCAAGCGTCCCACCGGAATCGCGGTGGACTCGGTGACGCAGCGCATCTACGTGACGGACACGCTGCGCGACAAGATTTTCATGATGGATATGCAGGGGAATATTCTGCAAACCATCGGAAAGCAGGGCGATGGCGATCTGGAATTCAATTTGCCGACCGAGCTGCGATTGGATGGCGAGAACCTGATCGTGGTCGATGCCATGAACTTTCGGGTACAAGTTCTGGACCGCTCGGGAAGTTTTCGCTATTCCATTGGAAGAGCCGGCGACAACAGTGGAAGCGTGTTTCGGCCGAAAGGAATTGGGGTCGACTCCGAAGGCGATTTGTATATCGTCGATGGTCTGTGGGGAGTGGTGCAAGTATTTAATCGCCAGGGAGATTTGCTCTATTACTTCGGAAAAAGAGGCACGCACGCGGGAGAATTTCAATTGCCAGCGGGATTGTTTATCAACCACGAGGACCGGATTTTCGTGGTGGATTCCTTCAATCGCCGCATTCAGGTATTTCATTACTTCGGCTTGAAGAAGGCCAAGGAAGGAATGTAGTGAGGTTCAAATTCTCATGCGTGTGCCTGACGGTGGTTCTGGGGGCAGGGACTCTGCTCGCCCAGTTCACCGGCGACGTGATTGGCTCGCACGATCTTGGCCCAGGCAGCAAATCGCCCATCACCGGCGCCCGCACTGATTTCTGCATGTATTGCCATGAGCCTCACAATGGCGTCGGAGGCCGAACGCCACTGTGGAATCAGAAGCTCACGGTCCAGAGCTATAGTTTGTACACCAGCGATACCGAAACAAATCGTGGCACCCAGCCGATGATGGGAGCCGACAGCAATCTGTGCCTCTCCTGCCACGACGGGACCGTGGCGCCGGGAACCACGGCGGCGTTTGGGCAGGTCACGATGTTCGGATCGATGTACAACTACGACGTGTTTGGTACCAATCTGCAGCCGTCGCATCCGGTCGCTTTTGCGTTGCCCTTGAAAGATAACGTCGATTTGATTGCATCGCTGGCGGCAAAGGGCGCGACGGGAGATCCAACCGGAGCGGTTCGGCTTATCAACGGCAACGTTGAATGCACGTCGTGTCATAACGCCCATGTGCAGGCAAAGGATCTGATATCGCAGAATTTTTTGGTCCGGGATAGTTCGAACGGTCAGATGTGTTTGGCTTGCCATGACCCGACCCGCCAAATGGCCGGCAAAGTGAACCCGCTGGCGGATTGGGCCACGAGTGCCCACGCCCTGGTGCAGAACAAGATTTCACCCCAGGCGAATGTGGGGAGCTACACCACGGTAGGGCAAGACGCCTGCATTTCCTGCCACGCCCCGCACAATGCCCAGGGGCCGGCGCGACTGCTTCGCGGACCCAACGAGCAGGATTGCATCGCATGCCACAACGGAGGTGCGAATATCTCGCCGGCGCCGCCGAGCGTTTTCTCCGAATACGCTGCCCCCAAGGTCGGGCATCCCTTCCCGACCACAACGAATCCTCATGACGCCGGCGAGAGCATGCTGCTGAATAACAACCGGCATGCTACCTGCGTGGATTGTCACAACGGGCATGGGTCAGCCCAAGTGGGAATATTTCCACCTCCTCCCCGGGTCCGTGTTTCTCAAAGGGATGTCTCCGGAATCAGCGCGACTGACGGCATGTCCATCGTAGCGCCGGTGGTGAACCAATACGAGAATTGCTTCCGCTGTCATGGAAGCAGCTCCGGAAAAGCGGTTCGGCCGATGTATGGATACTTGCCGGTGCGTGCGGCTTCGGCCGGGGATCCGTTGAACATCATCCCTCAATTCAGCGCTACCGCTTCTTCGAGCCATCCGGTGACCCACGTTAGCAACAGCTCTCTGCCGCAGCCCAGCTTGCTGACTACGATGCTGAATCTCGACGGCGTAACGCAGGGGCGCGCGATGGGAACACAGATATTCTGCACGGACTGCCACAACAGCGACGACAATCGCGAGTTCGGGGGTGCAGGACCGAATGGTCCGCATGGTTCCAAGTGGACCCATATTCTGGAACGCCGCTATGAATTCAATCAAGCGGTGGCGCCCGGCCAACTGATCACAAATCTATTTCAGAATCCTGACTTAAGCGTGAATGGGCCTTACGCGATGTGCGGTAAGTGCCACAATCTCGCCAGCATCATGACGAACACCAGCTTCAGCCAGCACCAGAGCCATATCGCCGCCGGTTTCACGTGCTCGGTATGCCACACCGCGCACGGACTGGGAGGCGTCAATCCGAATCTTAGCGGCCAGCGGCTGGTCAACTTTGACGTTAACGTAGTTGCTCCGAATGGCGGCATTCCAATCTCCTACAACCGCGCCACCAATACATGCACGCTGACCTGTCACAATACCTTGCATTCCCCTAACGGCACTGTTACTCCCGCGACTGGCGGGAGCGTGCTGAAGAAGTGACGGCGTGACGATGGCGACCGCGGCGGCGGCGGAGACCGGCTTCGAGAAACCTGTCTCCATACTCGACAGGCTGACTTATCCCGTGGCTTTCGTGGCGTCATTCTCTATATGGTTTCTGGCAATCAGAGCGCCCCTGTGGTTGGACGAGACGCTCGCCTACTGGCAGGTCAGCGGCGGCTTGGGAAAAATATGGAGCCGCTCGGCGCTCATGCCTTCTTCGATTGGCTACCTTTACACCCTTTGGGTTGCAAAGTCGATTCTTGGCAGCAGTGAGATCGCGCTCAAGATCCCGTCTACATTGGCAATGCTGGGCGCGGTTTACTTTTTGTTTCGGGCTGCACGCGAGCTGTTCGATCTGGAGTTCGCGTTTCTGAGCTGCATCTTCTTCAGTCTGGAATACAACGTGGTCTTTGCGGCCACCGACGCGCGCCCGTACGCATTTGCCTTGCTGGCGACGAACGTTGCAATTTTTGCATTCGTTCGGTGGATGAAGCGACAACAATTGCGCGACGCGATCGTTTTTGGAGCGGCGGCGGCAGGAATTCTCTATTTTCATTACCTGTTTGGAGCGATCCTGCCGGCGTTTGCGATTTACTATCTGGTGGCACGACATCGATCGATCAAAACGGATTTGCGGCAACTGGCTGGGGTGCTGATTACTTTTACTCTGGTTGCCCTTCCGTTGGTTTTTCGGGTTGCGAGTTTATACCAAAGCAAGGTCATACATGTTGTTCAGCAATTGCGCCACCCTGGCCTGGCGGCACTGAACACGCTCGCACCGATGCAGACGCTCATTGGTTTTGGAATCGCGGCTCTGGTTGCAGCGCTGATGCGGAAAATAAAGTTTCCCGCACGCGAATGTTTTCCGGCAATCCTGCTCTGCCCTTTGCTGGCTTTGGTCCCGGCAGGCGTGTTTTTCGCCGTCAGCGCCGCTACTCCGGTGCATCTGGTCATTCCGCGCTATCTCACGGTCACAGCGCCGGGCAGCGCCTTGACCTGGGCGTTGTTGACGAGCTATATCGATTCCCGCGTGTTGCGGCAGATCTTCTGCGCAGGCCTGGTGGGAATCACTTTGTTTGAAGCCTACAGTTCACCGCTTTCCCGCCAGCACGAACTAAACTTCAAACAAGCGCATGCGTTCGTAAACACGAATGTTGCGAAGGATGAAGGCAACGTTCCGGTACTCGTTTGCAGCGCATTCATCGAGTCCGACCATACGACCGAGTTGGGGAACAGCAACGGCGAGAATCCGCTGTACTCGCAAGTGAGCTACTACCCGATCCATGCCCCTCTGATCATGCTTCCCATGGATCTGAACGACGAGACAATCCGGGTTGCAAGTCAAACTGTTTTGGCTTCCGCACAGCAGCACCAGAGGTTCATTTTCGTCGTACCACCCTCGTCGTATCCGACGTTGCAGTGGCTCGGCAACTACGCACGGGGCTCATTTACGGCGCAAATTCTCCGAGAGTTCGACGAGATCCTGGTGGTCGAATTTCGCCCGGTCGCAGAAAGTTACTGACGCCGGATGAAGACGACCGCGAGAGGGTCTTCATAGATCTTCTGAAAACGTTGATCCCCGCGCAGGACAGTGGCAAGAGGTTTCGTCCTGTCCAGGAGAACCACGCCCGCTTCGTTTAAATAAGGATCATTGACGTAGGAGTCGTCGCCTCTTTCTGAATTGAAAAAAAGAAAGTCAAGTTCGTCCCCGTAAAGATCGGTGCGCCCGTCAATCGCCACGGGATAGTCGGGCATATACCAGGTGAGGAAGCCGCCCCAATCGAAAGTGTTGTAGAGGGGCCCCGGCTGGGGGTTTTGGCGGAGAAAGTTGACGGCTTTAATGGGAAACACACCGCTCATGGCGGCGTCCAGACCGCGCGTGGTGAACCCGGTGTTCAGGGCGATCAGGTAGATAAGTAAAGCCAGCACCGCTGCCAAGGCTGCTTTCTCAGGGAAAGTCTCGTCGGGTTCGCGCGCAACATCCTCGCGCCAGGAGTCGGCAATGAGGGCCGCGGCGGTAATGCAGAGGAACCATGAATCGCGCATGGTGCGGAAGGCGACAATACTGACGACAGTGAGGAGCGACAGTTTGAAAAGATCAACGCGCCGCTGCCGCCCCAGTGTGAAGAATGCTGCGCCGCCGAGCAACAGTTCCACGTAGTGACTGAAAGCACGAAAAGTAAGGGCGCGAAATTCGCGAATGAAGATGTAAGGAAACTTGGAACCTGCATAGGCAAAAACCACGGGATAGAGATGATAGGTGTAAGGGCCCACGCAGGTGGCCAGCCCGCAGGCGGCTAAAACGAGCAGAAGCTTGCCGGCGGGAAGTTTGGAGGGCTGCGCAAAGTCCGGGGCAATGCCAATTTGCACACCTAGTTGCTGGAGGACATGCGCTCCGGCGAACAATGCAACTACGAAGAGGCCGTAAACAAACTGAATGTGGCAGTTTGCCCAGACGAAAAACACCAAAGGTAGCCAGTACAAAGGCTGTATGCGACCGGTGCGATGAGATTCCAGGAGCAGGGTGAGCGTCACTGCGAATAAGATCATCGAAATAAAAACCGGCCGTGGCATCAGGCTGAAAAGAAATGCCGAGCAGCTGACCGTGGCCAGAATGCACGCCACCCAGAACCGTCCCGAAACTCTGCGAACCATCCAGTACACGGCGTACGCAACAGCCACGGTGAGCACAGTGCCGAAGATCCCGACGCCGACGAGGCCGAACCAGGCATAGGCGCGCGACAGCAGCACCTCATAACCCCAACTGTAGGCCGCCCACGGATGATTGGCTGCCGTGCGCGAAAGAATTCCAGTGTGAGGAAAGGCGCGGTGCTCAATAATCCAGTCGCCAACCTTCAGGTGCCACCAGATATCGAGATCGAGAACGGAGAACTTCAACAACATGGCGCGGGCTGCCACCGCGGCGAGCAAACAGATCAGGACGAGCATCTGGACGAGCCGTCGCTGCAACAGTCCCCACAACTCTTGCGCAAAACTCATGTTCTGAAACTCATGGTCTGGAGTTTCTCACGCGCGGCCGGTTCAGAGACTACGTCGAATGAACGAGATGAGTCCGAAGCCGTGGTTTCCTCAGGCCGTGTCACCGTCATTGCACTGTCAGACCTACGGTGGTGATGGTTACCGGGTTGGACTGCCCCGGTGTTGCCCCTTGCACCTTGACGTTGTAGGTTCCGAGTTCAGGATTGGTGGAAGAAGAATGCGAGCTCCCGGAGCCGCCGCAAGCTGTCAGCATCAACAGAAAAACGCATGCTCCGGCGAGCCTCGACCGTTGGCGCCGTTTATTTCGAGGTCCGATACTGGCAAGCAAAAGACCGGCCAGTGGGAAGAACGCGAGGTAGAAGTGCAGCCCCATCCCGCTTGGGGTTGCCAGGGACGCCGAACCGGTGGGAACGGTGATGGTGAGTGAGAACGGTACGGCTTGGGATGCCGGGGTAATCTTGGCAGGCGAAAAACTGCAGCTACCGCCCGGGGGCAGTGAAGCTTGAGAACAAGAAAGCGTGAGAGGCTGGCCGGGAGCACCCGTATTTGCGTTCAATAAAAGTGAATAGGTCGCCGTTCCTCCGGGAGAAATTGTTTGAGGCGCCGGCTGAGCCGCGGTCGGTGCGCTGACTATCGTGACGGTGGCTGATCCCGTCGTCTTGCCGTCAGCTTGCGAAACTGCGGTGATGGTGACTGTGGCTGGGGCCGGGATTGTGGCGGGGGCCTGAAAGAGCCCGGTCGTCGAGATTGTCCCCACAGTCGAATTGCCGCCCAGTGTTCCATTCACGGACCACGTGACTGCCGTATTGGTGCTTCCAGCTACCACAGCCGTGAATTGCTGCTGGGTGCTGACTACCACGCTGACGGGGTTTGGTGAAATCGTGACAAAGAGAGCCGGCACCAACTGGCGGATGCGCGTATTGTCCGTATCCGCGACATAAAGATTGCCGGCAGCATTGCCAAACAAGCCGGTAGGCGAGTTCAGTTCCGCGAGGGTTGATTGGCCACCATCGCCGGAAAATCCTTGCGTGTTGTTGCCTGCCACAGTTTGAATGTTTCCTGCGAGGACCTCGCGAATGACAAAGTTTTGTGTATCCGCGATGAAGATGTCTCCCGCGGTGTCGACGTAGACTCCGTAGGGAGAATCCAGCAGGGCACTCGTAGCGGCCGAGCCGTCACCGGAGTAGCCACGTGCTCCAGTCCCGGCCACCGTGGCGATGATGCCGGTCGATGCTGTGACTTCGCGAATGCGATTGTCAAAAGTGTCGGCGATGAATATGTCTTCCGTCGCATCGACGAACACGCCTGCTGGAGAACTGAGCTGCGCGCTGGTGGCGGCTCCGCCATCTCCACAGGTTGCACCGGCCGGAGTACATTCCGTGTTATTGCCGACCACGGTGGTGATAATTCCGCTCGACGATACCTCACGGATCACGTTATTTCCCGTGTCCGCAATGAAAATATTCTCATTGCTATCGACGAAGACGCCGTAAGGACTGCTGAGCTCTGCACTAATGGCTGCTCCGGTGTCACCGGAGTAGCCGCCTGTTCCAGTGCCTGCCACGGTAGCGATCGTTTGCGAAGAAATTGCGATGCCAGCGACCGTGATCGTCGCCGTTGTTGTATTCACAACGCGAATGCGATTGTCTGCCGTATCAGCGATGAAGATGTTTCCAGAAGCATCCAGGAACACACCTTGAGGATTGTTGAGTTGTGCGCTGGTAGCGAGTCCGGTATCGCCGCAGAGTGCGGTCGATAAAGCGCATAGCGTGCCATTCCCAGCTGCGGTTTGGATGTCGCCGGAGGCGGCTACCACCTCGCGAATTGCGGAGTTTTCCGAGTCGGCGATGAAGATATCTCCCGCGGCGTCAATCGACACGGATGCGGGTGAGCTCAACTCCGCGTTTACGGCCAACCCGCTATCGCCGGAATAGGCCAGGGTATTATTTCCGATGATCGTTTGAATAAAGCTGTTAGAGGCTGTGACCTCGCGAATGACAAAGTTGTCGGTATCGGCGATGAAGATGTCGCTTGAAGCATCGACGACAACACTGTTCGGGTAGTTGAGTGTTGCACTGGTCGCGGCGGCGTTGTCACCGGTGTAACCAGCTGTTCCGAGCGTGCCTGCAACGGTAGTAATCGTGCCGGTGGTCGCGACCTCGCGGATGGCAAAGTTAGCAGTGTCTGCGATGAAAATATTCTCGGAGCCATCCACAAATACTCCCGCAGGCTGGCACAGATAAGCGCTGGTGGCCGGGCCCGTGTCGCCGGTAAACATGCAGGCAGCGCCTTCTCCAGAGTCGTAGGAAATACCGGCGACGGTTTGAATATCGCCTGACTGGATCACAATTTGAGCAATCGTGATGGGCTGCGTTCCAGGATTGACGACGCGAATCGCGGAATTTTGAGTGTCCGCGATGAAGATATTTCCCGAGCTGTCGACGAAAACACCAAACGGCTCATCGAGCTGAGCACTCGTGGCGGGTCCGCCGTCGCCCGAGTAGCTGCAGGGCGCCGGCGTGGCAAGAGGGTTGCCAACGACGGTAGAGATGTTGCCGCCGCTCACCTTGCGAATCAGACAGTTGTCGGTGTCCGCGATGAAAATGTTTTCGGCGCTATCTACAAAAACGCCGTATGGATCGTAGAGCTGCGCGCTGGTCGCGAGGCCGCCATCGCCGGAATAGCCGGCAGCGCCCGTGCCGGCGACCGTAATAATGTTGCCGTTCGAAGCTGTGACCTCGCGAATTACGGAATTCTGCGTATCCGCGATGAATATATTTCCCGAGGCATCCACGAAAACGCCTTCAGGGCCGCTGAGCGCGGCGCTGGTGGCGGGTCCGCCGTCACCCGCGTAACCGTGAGTGCCATTGCCTGCCACAACGGTGAGGTTGTTCGTCGTGTCGACTTTGAAGATATGACTCGAGTGCGAATCCGCAATGTAGGTGTTGCCCGCCGCATCCAGCGCGACGCCGCCGGGATACCCTATGCTGGCACTGAGCGCTGTTAGATTATTCGGACCGCCGCCGGCAACCGTGCTGATGGCATACTGGGCCAGCAAAGCGTGAGGCGCAAACAGGACGAGCGCAAGAGCAACAGGGAACACGAAGGGTGAGTTCTGGCGGCGCATGATCACTTCGCCTCCTTGCCAGAAATCCGGTCCAGCCGCACCACCGTTCTGCTCTTACTGTGGCCTGGGCCCGCTATCTGCAGGACAAGGCGAGGTCGGAATCCCTTTTGCCACGACTGATAGTCTGAACGCCGGATGATGAATTGCTGGCTCGTCTCGGCCGATGCGTGAGCCCGGAGCGCAACCGCGCAGGCGCTGGTTCCACCCTTATCGGCGTGGGAGAGATCCCAAAGAGTCATTCGCTGAATCGAGAAATCAGACGACCCGTGGTTCACCAGATGGATGCGTATCTGGATTTGTGACTGGGAGCCGAGATCCCTGCTTTCGACCACTAGGTAAGAACCCGAAACCAGGGGAGCATTGTTGGCCGGCGCGGCTTGGACGCTCAGCGCAAACAGCGCGAGCATCACTAGCCGCCACTTGCTGAAACGAAGATTGTCGTAGTTCATGTGAACTAACCTTCCTAACCCACTTGCCTCGAGGACCACTCCCAGCCCGAAGCAATCACTCCAGGCGGCTCAACTGCAATGTCTCAATTTCTAGTGACCCCTGGGTCGCACCTGTTGCCCAGCTTTTGCTGGGGTCAAGACCGTGCTAGCGTCCCTCAAGGGCTTTAGCACCCTTTGACCTTGCTAATCACCTTAAAGGGGAAGGAACAGAGGGGCAGCATTCTACGTCACTCGCGAATGTGATGGAGATCACATGAGCCGCAAGACCGCAATGTCGGCTCAGTCAAACTTGCGCCAGTTGCATAGGACCGGGGCATTGTCGTAAGGCAACGCTGCGCTGAGTTCCCTTTCGGCAGCGGGCGGGTCGTAGCGATGCAGGAGGAAACCGTAGTTGAGATGCAGCAGCCGATCCTGTGGGTTTCGCATGATGGCCCACTGATATTCGGCGACTATCTCGCCGTAGTCCAGACTTACTCCTTCAGTCTGGCTCTTGAGCCGCAGGACTTCTTCGGAATGGTTGAGTTGGTTTGTGAATGGAGGCCGCTCCAGCTTGCTTAGAACCAGGCCAGCGACGCGTACACGGTCATAAGGAGTAAATGCGAGCAGACGCTCGCAATCGTTCTCGGAGATAACATCCGCACCCGTGGCGCCACGCTGTAGCTCGGGTGGGAGGAGGCTGACGACCTGTTGGAAGAAGGCGCGCGCCAACAGGTAGGTCCCGCGGGGATTCGTGTGCACGTGTTCGTAGAAGAGCTCGCCGCCGGGGACCCCATGCGGGCTCTCGGCAGCAAGAACAGCGGCGGCGTCAACCAGGCCGATGCCCGAACCCTCGCCCGCTACGGTACGAATCACGTCATTCAACTTGTTGTCCGCGCGAAAGCGAAGCGTGTCGAGATCCTGGGCGCGCACGAAGCGCTGCTTGGCCCCGGAGAAATCACCGATAGCCCAAAGACAACGGGCGATGCGAAACTGGAGTTCAGCATACTGAGGATCGATATCTGCCGCCGAGAGGTATAGCTTGATGGCCTCAGAATACGATCCCGCGTTTTCGAGAGCCGCGGCATGTTGGACCAGTCCCGCCCAGGAATTCAATTCATCCGGTCGAATGCCTTCGCGGTGCAGTGAAGCGAAAGGAGCGCAGTCCTTTAAGTTGGTGGCTACCGTGCTGATCAAGACACGAGACCCCGAGCGGCGGGCGACCGCGCCAATGTCACGCAAATTGGCCGCGAAATTCTCATATACCGGTCTCATCTGCGGAGAATCGCCGCGCACCTGCCTCTCCAGAAACATTTCCATGCCACGCCACTCGGCCGCGTTATTGCGGCCACCGCCAGAGGCCTTCCCGACAAGTTGACCAAGTCTAGTGGAGTTGAAGGCGATCCTGGCGCGAATGGCCGGGAGGCTCAAGTCCCAAGGGGTTAACACTGTTCCTGGACCAAAAGGACCGACAACTTCGGTGTTGCCTGTGTAAATGACGAAAAGGTCGGGCTGGTATTGCGCCAAGTCCTTCACCATGGGCAACAGCACATGCGAGTTGATGGCGGTGATGCTGGCATTGACGACCTCGAACTTTACTTGGGGAAAGCGTTCCCGGAGCATCACCTCGAGGTAACGGGCAAATCCGTAGGTAGGATCGGGATCTCCCCAGGCTACAGACTCGCCCAATACGAAGATCCTATAGGTTCCGGGCGCCTTTCTTGCGGGAATCACGTAGGGGCGCGGTGTCCGGTACATGCCCGGAGGGAAAAAGGGTGCCGCAAAAAATTGGTTGTCGCAAAACGCAGGGCGGCCCTGGTCTGTACAGGGACGCATTGTGCCGGTTGGCGTTCCAACTCCGCAAATGCGCAGCAACGCCTCCGCGACCACGAGCAGTAGAACCGGAACCAGAATGGCAGTGGCCGAGATGGATAACCAGCGACGCCAGGAACCGCGGCGTGGCGTTGGGACCGCTTCCGTGATTTGCACCTCTGCAGGTACAGTCATCTGTGCTCTCGCCAACGCGCTCGATTATCGGGTGTTCGGCTTTCCGGGACAGGCAGGAATACTGGCTGCACGCGAATACATCGGGTGCGAAGCCGCAACCTCCCTCCAGTCTTAGTACTGACGATAGCCAAGGCACCTAGCCGCAACAGTGGCGACTATCACGGCTTCTTGTGATAAAGGTCACAAGAACCCCTCTCCGGAAAATACTGTTCCGCTCAATCAAGGCACAAACTTCACACAGCTAGAAGTTCCGGTACATAAACTGAGCTGCGCCGGCACCTTGCGACTGCGTCACGATGAATAGGAGGAGCGACACCAGCACATAGAGGGGTGGGATCCAAAACCAGCGCCACCGAGCCAGGAGCACAATGAACCCCGCATGTGACAGCTCGCTCGAAGGCGGCCCTTCAACCGAATGCCGGTTCAGGGTCTCGATCATCAAGAGCACCACGGCATATCCCAGGGCCATCATCAGAATCAGGAGATAAAGGCTGCCACTCAGGAAGTGTGAAAGATAGCTGGCTGGCGATAGGACCGCGGACAGCATCTGCCGCGCCTGGACGAGAGATGAGGCGCGAAAGAATATCCAGCCCAAGCTAATGAGACTGATGGTTGCAGCCCACGAGACCGGCATCCAGAGGGCCGCTGGAGGGGACCAGTCAAACTTGCGCTGCACTTGCTGGACCTGCCGATGCAAGACGAGCAGCACTCCGTGGTAAAGGCCCCAGAGCACGAAGAGCACACTTGCTTTATGCCACAATCCGAACAGGACCATCGAAATCACCAAGACGAGGTTTCGCCACCACACCTCGCGACGCATCACCGCCAGCGGGAGGAAGACGTAGTCACGAATCCAGAACGACAGCGACATATGCCAGCGCGTCCAGAAGATCGATGGGCTGGTAGATTGAAACGGACGAGCGAAATTCTCGGGCACGGTGAATCCGAGCGCTTGCGCAGCACCGATAGCGATGTGCGAGTAGCCGGCGAAATCCAGGAATAGCTGCAATCCATATCCCAATGCCAGGCACCACACGTCGGTACCGCTCCAGTGAGTGGCGTGGTCGAAGCCTGAATTGATTCCGTCGCCTGCCAGAATTCCCTGTTCCAGCAATTGCGCCAACTGCATCATCAAAATGCCCGTTGCGATGCGGCGGAAGCCGCATCCCATGGCCTCCCGAGAAGTGGTTTCCTCGGAGCGAAATTGCGGAAGCATGTCAGGCATACGGCAAATCGGTCCTGAGATCAGGACGGGGAAGAACACCATGTACAGTGCAAACTCGACGAAGGATGGGGCTAATTCCTCGCCACGATAAAGGTCAAAGAGATAGCTCATCGCCTGGAAGGTCCAGAATGAGATCCCCAGGGGCAGGGCAAAATGCGAGAATCTTTGCAATGACGAAATAGGAATGTTGATCGCGATGGGCGGCAGGTACTTGAAGGTTCCGAGCAGCGCCAGGTTCAGCAGAATACCGATCGAGAGAATAATCCCAGAAGGCTTTCGCTGAAGCCATTTTCCGAAGAAAAAGTTGATCACGGTGGACGCAAACAGAACTGCGGCGAACCAAACTCCCCATGTGAGGTAGAGTGCGCAGCAGCCGATCAGAAGAACGGCTTGCCTTACGGTGCGCGAGCGCACCTTGGCAAAGATCAATACGCAAAGCAGAAAAACCAGAACGTACAGGATTCCCCGAAGCAACATTCCTCACCCGCATGACAGAATCGACGAGCTCTTTAGAACGGCATGGCATTATTGCGCATTCCAGCCGGTCTCGGATACGTCTTCACCCACACCAGTACGAATCTTGGTTGGTTGTGATCGGCGTCGCGGATTTGTGCCCCGCTCACCGGCTACAATGGCCGGCAGCATGACCGGATTTCGCAATCTTATCGACGCGCTCGCCGCCGCTCCCGGCGATCGTCCGTTTGTAACTGCCTGGATCGACGAGGACGAGCAAGAGACGGTGACTTTTGCCGAGTTTCGACGTCGCTCCCGCTCGCACGCCAAAATGCTCAGCGAACATGCCGTGCGCGTGGGCGATCGCGTAATCATCCTCATGCCCCAGGGCATCCCCGCGATGACGGCGTTTGTCGGGGCGATGATGCTGGGCGCGGTACCAGCATTTCTTGCCTATCCCAATTTCAAGGTCGAGGCTTCCAAGTACCGCTCCGGGCTAGCTGGAGTTACGGCTAACCTCAAGGCCAAGGTCGTGGTCATCGACGTTGCGTTCCCTGAAGAGATGCTGGGACACGTATCCATAAGCGAGGAAGCGAGACTGCTTCGTGCCAGTGACAACAAGAACCTGAGTGCAGATGTCGACTTGCCTGAGTTGGAGAGGCATTCAGAGAGCCTGGCGTTTATCCAGCATTCGGCCGGCACCACCGGACTTCAAAAGGGAGTCGCGCTGACTCACGCCGCCGTGCTGAGGCAACTCGAACACTTGGCGCACGCGCTGAGAGTTGACGGAACGAAAGACAGTGTCTACAGCTGGCTGCCTCTTTACCACGACATGGGCCTGATCGCTTGCTTCATGTTGCCCATGGTTTACCACGTGCGTGTTGTGATGCAATCACCTCTCGACTGGGTGATGCATCCTGAGACCATGCTGCAGATTATCAGCGAATACAAGTGCACTCTGGCATGGATGCCGAACTTTGCGTTTCAGTTCGTCCCGCGACGAACGCCAAGGACCCGGTGGGCACAATACGATCTATCATCGGCCCGCGCGCTCATCAATTGTTCCGAGCCCGTGCGATCCAGCAGCATGCGGGAATTTGAGAACGCTTTCTCTCCCATCGGACTCAAAAGCGGGACGCTACAGTCCTCTTATGCAATGGCCGAGAATGTTTTTGCCGTGACCCAGTCAGACGTCAACCGGCCATCGAGCCCCAAACAGATTTGCGTGGATGGCCAACGATTCCGCAGCATGCATCTCATCGCCCCCGTCGCAGAAGGAACTCCGGGCGCAATTTCCTTCACCTCGTCAGGCCGGTTGCTCCCGAATAATGAGGTACGGCTTCTATCCGACTCCGGCGCTCTGCTTGCCCCGGGCCACGTCGGAGAGATTCTCATCAAGAGCGACAGCCTGTTTGCCGGCTACTATAACCGTCCTGATCTTACGGCCAAGGCAATTGTCGAAAGCTGGTGCCACACCGGTGATCTTGGCTTTACCCTGGAAGACGAACTTTACGTAATCGGACGGAAGAAAGATCTGCTCATCGTCGGCGGCGAAAACCTTTACCCGCAAGACATTGAGGAAATTGTGGCCAGCCACCCAGCGGTTCATGATGGCCGCGTGGTTGCGATGGGGCTCTATAACCCCGATCTCGGCACGGAGGACATTGTTGTGGTTGCTGAAGTGGAGCGCGAAGAAATTCTCACAGATACCGCAGAGGTCGAACGGGAGCTTCGCAATCTGATCGTCGCCGGGATTGGAGTCGCGGTTCGGACGATTTTCCTGAAGCCGCCAAAATGGATAGTAAAGAGCACAGCCGGCAAAGCGGCGCGTTCTACTACACGTGACAAGTTATTGAAAGAGCATCCGGAACTCAACGTCGAGTCTGGGGAGAGTAGTACGAATGACCGAAGAAGAACAACAGATGATTGAATACATTGTCCGGCTGATCCGGAAGCCGAATGTGAGCATTGATGAAAATACTCCACTGGTCTCTTCTGGGCTGATCGACTCGATGGCGCTGGTGGACTTGCTGCTGAAGCTCGAAGACCTCACCCACAAGCGCATACCCGCGGGAAAAGTGCAGCCGAAAGATATGAACACGGTTGCCTTGATGTTCGCGACCGTGGAGCGCATAGGGAAAGCTCGTAAGTAGTTTCGGACGAGACGGGCTATTGCAGTGGCTTTGCCTGAGTTCCCGGCTTCACGCCCGAGTGCTTTTTCGCCTGCGCCATCAGTTCCAGAACTTTGTCTTTTTCCGGGTATTCTGGATTCTTATCCAACAACTTCTGCCAATCGGCGACGGCTTTGTCGATATCCATCTTTCCCTGCCATTCGACCACACCGAGATTGAAGAGCGTATTGGCCTTATTTGGGTCGTACGAAAGTGACCTTTGGAATTCGGCGATGGCGCCGTCGGCGTTGCCGGTGTACCAAATTGCAGTCGCCATGTCGGTGCGAACACCGGTATTTTCCGGGTGAATCTTCAGAGCGCGCTGGTAATAATCGATGGCTGTGGAAAACTGTTGCGCGTCATAGTAAATGTTGCCGATGCTTTCCAGCAGCACGGCATTGGACGGGTCTGCCGCGAGCTTCTCGATCAACGGTCCCGCTTGCGTGTCTGCCATTTTCTGCATCTGGACTGGAGTTGGAGCTTGGTTCCTGCCATCCGGTGTTCCGGACGGGACGGGTTCCGTGGCGGCTCGAGTTGCCGCTGCTGCTGGATTCTGGGATCCGCGTATGAACCATCCCCCCGCGATTCCCACCAGCAGACAGATCACTGCCAAGGTGTAAGCCTGCACGCTGGTCCATTGTTCGATGGACGTTGTTCGATTCTTATCCGTCATTTCTCCATGCTCCTTCAATCTCTTGTGCGTCTATTTAAACTGTCGCGCCGATTGCCCGGCCGGCGCCAAAGTCACGAAATTAACTCTTGCCTTTCATTTGAACATCAGCCATCAGTTTCTCTACCGCGGCCTTGCGGTCTGCGCTCAGCTGCGGATTCGTCTTCAGCAACTCTTGCCAGGCCATCAAGGCGCCTTTGGCGTCCTGCTTTCCCTGCCACTTGATCACGCCCAGATTGAATAGCGAGTTGGCATCCTTTGGGTCATAATGCAGCGACTGCTGGATCTGGCCAAGCGCCCCATCCACGTCGCCGTTGTAGTAAAGGCACGAAGCCAGTTCGGTACGCATGGCAACGTTTCTGGGATCAATCTGCACGATCTTGTCGTAGTACGTGGCTGCGTCCTTAAATTGATGAGTAGCCTTGTAGATGTTTCCCACCTGGGTGAGGAGATCGACATTGTTGGGATCAGTTTTCAACTTATCAATCAGCGGCCCCGCCTTGGTGTCCGCCATCTTCTTCATGTCTTCAAGGCTCGGCATGTGTCCCGCCATGCCACCTGCGGTTGCGGCCGGTTGTGGCTTGGACGCTTCGATGGGTGGCGCGGCAGATTGCGAGCCGCGGAAAAGATAGCCGAGCGCTAAGCCCACTACCAGGCAGAGAGCCGCCATGGCGTATACCTGCTTCGCTTTCCAGGTGGATCCGCTAGTTCCCTGCTCGACGGCTTCGTTGGGCATTCGAAATCTCCTTGGACCTGTGCTTCCACACTCGAAATAGCGGGGCAAGCTTCAATCCGTTATGGCACATCCCATGCCAGATCGCATTTCCGACGCTCAGTGTTCTAACCACTTGCTTTTGAACGTTTTGCCGGGAGCCATTCTCCGAATGAGCGCCCTTGAAGCGGGCGATTTCGGGTTTTTCTGCTCAGACCCCGCGAAATTTGCCCCGGCGTAAGCCTAATCAATGGATCACCTTTACCATGTTTACCTTACGTGCGAGGGGCGCGAGAGACAGCAAGCTCCGTCACAGGCAAATGTGACGGAGATCACACGACAGCGTAGCCTACAGCAGATCAATTCGCCCTGACTCAGTGATGAAAAGCCGAGGGGGCAGCTCTTGAAATATTTCGCTGGGTTGAACCAACTCAAGACGCGGACAATCGATTCTTCACCGCACTTCTCTGGCTGACTGACGGGACTTCCCTCGATAATGCTTGAGGGGGAGTGTATTGCTTTTCATCGTTCAGCATCGTGAACTTCCGCAGCCTTCATTTGTGCATCGATATGGCGTTGTATGCGATCCCAATCCGATCGAACAAACATTTCCTTGATTTCGAATTTGCTTTCGCGCTTCGCATCGTCCAGCCGGACAGCCAGCTCGTTCTTTTGTAAACGGAAGTCGATGACTTCGGCGAGGGGAATGAGCTGATTGGAAGTTTTTCCCACGATGACATAAACGACGTTGGGGGACACCAATGTGTATTCAGGGCAAGAATCCCGAATCGGAATCGACGGAGGTCCAAAGGCCACCATCATTCCGCGATGGGCAAGCATGCAGTCGCCCATGTGCATCCTCACGACGGAGCCATGCTGATAGATTCCAAACTGCGCCGCCAGCAAACTCGGCACGCTGCACAATAAGAAAGCCAACCAAAATCCCCGCTTCATGGACCGTCCTCCTGCCGAGCACTGCCGAAGCGGTGAGAGTAGTAGCCGCGGCGGCAGCGGAACTGTAAGTTAAGGTTGTGAGTGGGAAGAATGCGAATCGAGTGAAACTCCGAACTGGATTTTGGCAGCAAGTAGGTCACCAGCAGGCCGGAATGCAGATCATCCATCACGTCGTTGAGGATCTTGACCGGCCCGTCGGCGAGGCCTACGTAGCGTCCCCCGGAGTCATCGGCTAGCCTCTGCAGAGTTGCGGTTCCGTTTGATAAGCGTTTGGAGTTGCCGACATCGATGGCATAAATCTGGGTCCCACTTTCCAGTATCTTCTCGCGGACATGGCGAAAGGACGTCTTGCTGATGGTGTCGTCACCATCGGAGAAGAGTAAGATCACCGGCCAGACATCCTGCTGCCGACAGTGGATTAGCAGGGTTGTCGCCAGACTAACGGCATCCAGCAGCGGAGTCGCTCCTCCTGTTGGGACCACCTGATCGACGCGGAACGAAGTGCGACAGGTTTCGGCACAAATAAGGTGTGCCTCCATTCCGCTGAATGACATCACCGAGACGAGGTCACCAGAATTCCATGGCGACCGGGAAATCAGTTGCGCCACGTCCGCGGTCACTTGCTGAAGGTGCGGCAGAACAGATTCGCTGGAATCAATCATCACCACGACGTCAAGCTTGATTGAGGCCGAGCGAGTAAAGCTGCGAAACTCCCGAATCACCCTCTCATCGTCGACGATCGCAAAGTCGTCTTTCTGAAGTTGCTGGACATTGTGATTGTGTTCGTCCGTGGCGAAGAATACGAGACGCACTTCGGAAACGGTGCTGTGGTAGGTGGCATCACTGGATTCGTTTTCATTGTTTGAAGGCAAGGCGAAAAGACGGTCAGGACGCGAAAGGGTTGCGACCAGCAACAGCAGAACCAACACACGGCTGGGCCGATTGCATCGGATGGCTGCTTTTACAAAATTGGACGTCATAAACAGTAAGGACCGTCTCTATCGGGGGAAGCTGCGACCGGGAGAAGCGGAGAGTATGTTCTGTTCATAGGCGCTGAAAACCGGACCGGCGAGGAGTGTCTAGCTGTAAGAGTCGTAGCTGTGCAGACTTATCGCCCCGAACAACGCGCCGAGCAAGATCCAATAAAATTGCCGTCATAAGTGTGGAAATGTGGGCTACGGTTGACATCGGCACGCAGCGGCGAGAACTTGAGCCCTTGGTATTCGGCGGGAAGGCACAGAAGGTCGCAGCAGCAAACGATGCTGTCGCAACGATTTAGTTCAGGCGAGGCAGTTGCGGCAAAGCTAAGCTGGATTTAATCAGTCAGAAGCGGCTGCATAAAACTGTGATGCAACTTAACCTAGCTCACCTCGCTGGTCATGATGAATAGCGGCTTCATCTCGAAGCTCTTGTAATGCGGACGAAGGCGGTCGACATTGTATTGCTCTTTTACATTGACGATTTTTTTCGAGGCAGTCACGGTGTCGATGGGCAAATTGTCGTAGCGCCCGTTCCTGAGGACAACCAAGCGCCCGTGGATCTTGCCTAACAAAAGATCCAACGCGAGATTGCCATAGGCCATGGGGACGATGGAATCGATGGCATCGGGATCGCCGCATCGGACCAGATAGCCGAGCTTTTGGTTGATGACATCGATCGTTTTTCCCTTGTTATAATTCGGGGAAAGCTCCTTCAGCTTTTCTGAGACCAAATCTCCGATGCCGCCAAGTTTCTTGTGGCCGAAGGCATCGGTGGTATCCGCTTCGAAAACCATTTCTCCGCCCTGGAACATGGCGCCTTCGGAAACCAGAACAACAGAATAGTGGCTGGGGTTCTTCTGGCGGTCAGAAACCAAAAGCTCCGTGAGCCGCTCGATGTCGAATTTATGCTCTGGGATCACGCAGCGGTTCGCGGCTCCGGCCATGGTCGGCAGCATGGCGGTGAACCCGGCGTAACGACCGAAAACTTCGAGGACCATGAAGCGTTCATGGGAGCCGGCGCTGGTGCGGAGGCTGTTGGTCATGGAAATGGTGCGGGTCACACACGTGCTGAAGCCGATGCAGTAATCGGTGCCCGGGACGTCATTGTCCATAGTTTTTGGAATGGCGACTACCTTGAAGCCTTCCTGATAAAGACGAACGCCGTAGCTCAGTGTGTCATCGCCGCCGATCGGAATGAGGTAGTCGATGCCGAGCCAATCCAGATTCTTCAAGACCTCTGGAGTCAGATCGTTCTTCTCGGCGTTGTAAGCGGACTGCAAGTGAGGTGGAACGCTGGACTTCTTCACTTTGCTGGGATTGGTGCGCGAGGTGTGTAGAAAAGTACCTCCGGTGCGGCCGGTGCGGTTGACCAGATCCTCGGACAGCGTCTGGAAATTCTCGCTGTTGTCGTAGTCTTTCTCACGGACGATGTCGACCAAGCCGGCCCAGCCGCGACGAATGCCAATTACTTCGCAGCCCTCGCGCAGCGCGCGAATGGTGACAGCGCGGATTGCGGGATTCAGGCCGGGCACATCGCCGCCGCCCGTGAGTATTCCGATCACACCCTTTTTCGTTTTCACTTTTGCTCCCTTGCGTTCGTAGATAAATAGGATCCCTCGCGAACCACGGTTCTTCTCATCGCGAAATACTGCTTCTCAATTGTTTGGGACTGCATTCTGGAGAGGCAGAGGTCAGAATCACATTCCATGGCACACGAAGGTGCGCAACGGTGTCAGTGACACGAGTCACATTTGATCGCGCCAGCAGAAGATGCCGCGCCAGGGTTGATCCCTGGAGCTGATGACGACCGGCGATAATTTGCCTACGTCGGCAAGGCAGTAGTGCGCCGGACCACTACGTGGCGTAGTCAACACAGATACAATCGCGTGTAAACTAGTTCCCTGACTTCGCAGCGGGCTGAAACCAATGGGTAGCCGTCAGAGGAATTTGGAGCCATGACAAAAACTGGAGCGCAGATTCTGTGGGAATGCCTGGAACGCGAGGGCGTGACCCACGTCTTCGGATATCCCGGCGGCGCGATCCTGCCGGCCTACGATGCCCTGAAGTACAGCAAGATTCATCATGTCCTGGTGCGGCACGAGCAGGGTGCCACGCATATGGCCGACGGCTATGCTCGCGCCAGCGGACAAACCGGCGTCGCCGTGGCAACGTCAGGTCCAGGCGCTACTAACATGGTCACTGGCATCGCTACGGCCATGCTGGATTCTTCTCCCATCGTTTGTATCACCGGTCAGGTGGGCAGCAAGCTGATTGGCTCTGACGCGTTTCAGGAGACCGACATCACCGGTATCACTCTGCCGATTACCAAGCATAATTATCTGGTGACGCGGGCTGACGAACTGGCACGGACGTTGCGCGAAGCTTTCTATGTGGCCGCCTCAGGCCGCCCGGGGCCGGTTCTGGTGGATATCACGAAGGATGCACAACAGTCCTCTTGCGAGTTCGACTGGGAGGCGGCGAAGCCGCAACTGCCGGGCTATCGTCCAGACCTTTCGCCTGCTCCTAAAGAATACGAACAGGCGCTGGAGTTGATCCACAACTCGAAACGGCCAGTGATTTTACTAGGGCACGGCGCAATTGTCTCCGGGGCGATGCGCGAGGTCCGCGATTTCGCGGAGCGTGCTGGAATTCCAGTCGCGCTTACCCTGCTGGGCTTGGGCGCGCTTCCGGCTTCTCATCCCCTCAACCTGGGCATGATGGGAATGCACGGCGAAGCCTGGGTCAACCACACCATTCAGGAGGCGGACCTGCTCATCGCGCTCGGCATGCGCTTCGACGACCGGGTCACCGGGAACCTGAAAACCTACGCACCCAATGCCAAGAAGATTCATGTAGAGATCGATCCCGCGGAGATCAACAAGAATGTAAAGGTGGATGTTGCCTTGGTGGGCGATCTGCGGGAAGTTCTACATGTCATGTTGCCGAAGGCTGAATCTCTTGATCGCAGCGAGTGGCTAGATCTTATTGATCGGGTGAAGGGCGACTCGGCTGTCCGTGATATTCAGAATCTGCCGGATAGCGGTCATCTTTACGCCGCCCACGTGATCAATGATCTTTGGCGGGAGGCGCGCGGCAGCAACACCGTGGTGGTGACCGATGTGGGCCAACATCAGATGTGGGAAGCGCAATACTACAAACACGAAGATCCGCGTTCACTGATCACTTCCGGAGGCCTGGGCACCATGGGATTTGCCCTGCCAGCGGCGATTGGAGCGAAGGTCGCGCGTCCTGAAGCGGAGGTCTGGGTGGTCGTGGGAGATGGCGGCTTTCAAATGACGATGTGTGAACTCGCGACGATCGTGCAGGAGAATCTCAAGATCAACATTGCCATCATCAACAACGGCTTTCTTGGGATGGTGCGGCAGTGGCAGGAATTTTTCTACGAACGCAACTACCAGGCCACCCCGCTGCTGAATCCGGACTTCGCCAAAATTGCCGCGGCTTATGGCATTCGGAACGCAACTGTGACTGAACGCTCCCAAGTTGTGCCAGCAGTGCAATCGGCTCGGCAACACGAAGGGCCTATGCTGATTAATTTCCACGTGGAGCAGGAAGATACCGTTTATCCCATGGTAGCGGCGGGCGCGGCTTTGCATGAGATGATCCGGCGCCCGAGTCCAATCGTGGAGACGGCTGCTGACGAGTAATCCAAGATGCTGAACACATTCGTGGTGTATGTCGAAAACAAGCCGGGCGTGCTGACTCGTGTGGCGTCGCTGTTTCGCCGTCGCGCCTTCAACATAGACTCGCTTACAGTCGGACGCACGGAAAAGCCGGAAGTATCGCGCATGACCATCACGGTTGATGCCGACTACGACCAGGCGCGCCGGATCGAAGCCAATCTGTACAAACTGGTAAATGTGTTGCTGGTGGAAAACATCACGACGGTTCCGGCGATCGTGCGCGATCTGGCGATGATCAAGGTTGCGGCCACGCATGAGGCTCGTTCTCACGTGTTGGAACTGGCCAGCGTTTTCCGGGCGCGGGTGGTGGATGTTGCGCCCGAATCTCTGATCATCGAAATTACGGGCGGGGAAGACAAGATCGACGGACTGCTGGAAGTACTTCGTCCCTATGGCGTTCTGGAAATGGTGCGCACCGGCATCGTAGCCATGCGGCGCGGAAATAAATCATCCGTTGCGATTTCATCGTCGGAGGAGCCGGCAAGGGCGGCGGCAGATGCAGATGACGACCTCTCGCAATCGGTGTAGCGGGAGAATTTTTGCTCGAAAGGAATCATTATGGCAACCATGTATCACGAGGACGCAGCTGATCTGGCATTGATTCGCGCGAAGAAAGTAGCCATCATCGGCTACGGTTCGCAGGGACACGCCCACGCACTTAACTTGAGAGACAGCGGGGTACAAGTCCGCGTTGGCCTTCCCCAGGGAAGCGAGTCTCAAGCCAAGGCTGAAGCGGCTGGATTGAAAGTGTCTTCCATCAGTGATGCCGCCGCATGGGCTGACGTCATCATGATCCTCGTGCCGGATACGGCGCAGCCCGGCGTCTACAAGCGCGACATCGCTCCGCATTTGTCGGCGGGGAAGACGTTGATGTTTGCCCACGGCTTCAACATCCGGTTTAAAACGATTACTCCTCCTGCCAATATCGATGTTTCCATGGTTGCGCCCAAAGCACCGGGACATCGCGTGCGCGAAGTTTTCGTCGAGGGCGGCGGCACGCCCGCGCTCCTCGCAGTACACCAGGATGCCAGTGGAACCGCCAAACAACTTGCGCTTTCGTATGCGAAGGCGATTGGCGGAACCCGTGCCGGCGTGATCGAGACGACTTTCACCGAGGAAACCGAGACCGATCTCTTCGGTGAGCAGGCCGTATTATGCGGCGGAGCCAGCGCGCTGGTGAAAGCCGGATTCGAGACCCTGGTTGCGGCGGGCTACCAGCCGGAGATTGCTTACTTCGAATGTCTGCACGAACTAAAGCTCATCGTGGACTTGATGTATCGCGGCGGTCTGAACTATATGCGCTACTCCATCAGCGACACGGCGGAGCACGGAGACTACACGGGCGGTCCGCGGATCGTTACGGACCAAACCAGGCAAGCGATGAAGCAACTGCTGAAAGAAATTCAGGACGGAACTTATGCGCGAAACTGGATTGCGGAAAACGAATCAGGACGCGAGTGGTTTGAAACCACGCGCCAGCACGAGCAGGAACACGAAATCGAACGCGTGGGCGAGCGCTTGCGAAGCATGATGAAGTTTCTCGATCCGGTGACGGTGAAGCAAAGCAGAAAACGACCGCCGGTGCCCGCTTAAGGAATTTGGCTGCCGGCGCTTTCTTGCCAGGTGCGGGAAGAGAGTTTGGTTGCGAGTAACCGGCTCGCAAAAACCCCGGAGCAGGCGCTCCGGGGTTTTCAATTGGAGTGCTCAGTCTAGGCGGCAAGCGCCTCCACGAAGTGCTCACAAACAGCGGTCTCAAGTTTGTGATAGTTCACCTTCACCGGGGTGGTCAGAAATGGTTTCAGAATGTCCAAGACTTTCGGGTAGAACTCTCTCTCATAGCGCTCTGCGTCCGCCTTGGTGGTCCACAGGCTGATGGCAATCACTTTCTCCTCTTTCATCTTCTCCGGGAAAAAAGGCAGAATCTCAAGGAAGCCAGTCTGCTTCTTGAGGATAGGAAGGACTTCGTTCTTCAGGACCTTCACGATCTCTTCTTTCTTTTCCAGTTTCACTTCGCAGTCAAGAATACGAGCAAACATGGGAGTATTCCTTTCGTTGTGGGATTTGAAACATGTTCCAGGCGGGGGCCCTCGGTCGAACGAGGCTTACAGTGCTTCCCTAAAATACCGGGAGCTCGGGCCGATGCGGAAGATAGCACAATCGGAGCTACGCATGCAGTGATCTTTGACTGCCAATGGGGTGCTTTACATCACAGCGTCCGGCGCCGACTGAGATTGCCGAGCCTTCCTACGGACCAAGGCAGTCGCCCAAGTCGGATCTCGAACGGAATCTCGACAGGTTGTGATCTGCATCACACCGGCTTCGCTAGAAATACTCTCCTAATTTCCGGTAAGTCTTTGAGAAGAGATCACTTCTAACATATTGCGGTGCACCTTTACAGGCAAGCCAGTTCCAGCTAGATTTAGATATCGAGAGTTGGAACCGGGAGCTTCAGCATTGCGACCTTCGTCTGATCCGAATGGAGCCACGCCCACACTTTCGGCCAAAACCATAACTGCCGGTCTACTTTCCACCGACCTCCTCGAGGCGCTTCCGGATGCCATCGTGGCCGTCGATCGCGACGGAACCATTGTTCAAGTAAATTCACAAGCCCAAGAGCTATTCGGCTACGACCGCGAGGAGTTGATCGGTCAGAAAGTCGAAATGCTCGTACCCGACAGCGATCGCCGCCAGCACCACCAGCATCGTCAGAGCTTCGCGCAAACGCCGAAGACAAGGCGCATGGGAGCGGATCTGGATCTTTACGGCCGGCGGCGCGATGGATCGGAATTTCCCGTGGAGATCAGTCTCAGTCCAGTGTCTACGGAAACAGGCTGGTTTGTACTGAGCGCTATCCGTGATATCAGCGACCGCAAGAGAATTGACGAGGAGTTGCGCAGGGCAAACGAGGAACTGCACCGGCGGACGATCGAGCAACTTGGAGAATATCGCTCCAGATTGGCATCGATTATCGATTCTTCCGAGGATGCGATTCTTAGCAAAGATATGCTCGGGAACATCACCAGCTGGAACAAGGGAGCTGAGCACATCTATGGCTATGCTCAAGCAGAGGTAGTTGGAAAGCACATCTCGCTCCTGGCTCCCAGTGACCGTTCCGACGAAATCCCGGAGATTCTCCAGCGAATTGCCAGGGGCGAAGGCGTTGAACATCACGAATCTGTGCGGATCACCAAAGATGGGCGACGCCTGGACATGTCTCTCTCTGTCTCTCCGCTGCGCGATGCGGCTGGCGAAATCGTGGGAGCATCGGTGATTGCACGCGACATCACGGCACAAAAGAAGGCTGAGGGCCAGCTTCGTCAAGCCCAAAAGATGGAGGCGATTGGGCGTCTGGCCGGCGGAGTAGCGCACGACTTCAACAATATTCTGGCAATCATCACGTCCTGCACGGAGTTCCTGCGCGATCGCATCGATCCCGCTGCTCCGCCGTCGGTCTATGTCGAGAACATCCGGAAGGCGACCGAACGGGGCACTTCCTTGACCAAGCAAATGCTGGCGTTCAGCCGCACCTCGGCGATCCAGCTCCAGATCCTGGATCTGAACGAGCGGTTAAGGGAAATCAGCAAGCTTCTGCGCCCGCTCTTGGGGGATGATGTTGAGATTCTCATTGTCCCGAGATCACCCTCGGCCATCATCGAGGCGGACCCCGGCCAGCTCGATCAGATCGTAGTGAACCTCGCAGTGAACGCGCGCGATGCCATGCCGCGCGGCGGCAAGTTTATTCTCGAAACCGGTGCGGTGAACTTCGATGATTCTTTCACCGAGCAGCAACAGGCCATGGCGGCAGGAAAGTACATCCTGCTCGCCGTCAGTGACACCGGCAACGGCATGGACGAAGCCACGGCATCGCGCATCTTCGAGCCTTTCTTTACCACCAAGGAGGCGGGCAAAGGCACTGGCCTGGGCTTGGCCACGGTGTATGGCATCGTCAAGCAGAGCGCGGGACACATCCTGGTTTATAGCGAACCGGGCCACGGGACTACGTTCAAGATCTATCTTCCCAGCGCCGAGCACAAGCTTGGGATCGAATCCAAACCTGAGGCGGAGACCGCCAGTCCGAAGCGGCAAGAGAGAACCATCCTGCTGGTCGAAGACGATGAAATCATGCGCAGCCTAACCCGGCAACTCCTCCAGGAACATGGGTACACAGTAGTGGAAGCGGATGACGGAAAATCCGCCCTCGAATGGGTAGAGTCTCATCCAGGAACGATTGACCTCTTGTTAACCGACGTAGTGATGCGAAGGATGAGCGGTCCTGAATTGGCGGAACGCCTGAACAGTTCTCACCCTACGTTGAAGGTCGTATACATGTCGGGCTACACCGGGGAACTCATGGCGAATCGCGAAGTGCTGAAGCCCGGCGTAATTCTTCTTGAGAAGCCGTTTAGCCGAACCTCTCTTCTGAACACCGTGCAGGCCAATCTGGGGTAAACGTTAGTACCTATCCGGGCTTCGCGCTGGCCAAGAACTTGACAATCTCCGGTGCCCCATAACCATGCGGCTGGTGACGAGGATCACACAGCGGTGTGGGAAAGCACCCAGCCCTCGGCACCGCTTGGCCGGCGATAGAGCAATCATCTCGCTTGGGGACACGATTTCAAGTTATTTGTTTTCTTATAGTTAGACGCTCCGTAGCGCGCCTCCCAGAGTCGCGCAGGGAGTGGCACGGCGCTTGCCCTATGCAAAGGTGAGCGGAGGCACTTATGGCCACACAAGCAATCAACAACTCGCAAAACAAAAACGTTTGCGATCTTCCTCCAGTCATAGCTGGCGCTCTGGAGCAAGAAGCCGTCACCACGACTTATCCCACGGGCGCTGTTCTATTCGCGGAAGGGCAAGTTCCGCGCGGGATTTTCATCGTCCGTCGTGGCCGGGTGAAACTTTCCATCTGCGGCAGCGACGGCAGGACTCTGATTTTGCGCATTGTCGAGCCCGGTTCTCCACTCGGAGTGGCGGCCGTCGTTTCCGGACGGCAGTATGAAGCTACGGCCGAGACCCAGGAGCCAAGCGAAATCAGCTTCCTGCGCCAGAGTGATTTGCTCCGGCTCATGCGAGTCCACGGGGAACTGACCCTGTGGGTGACCCAGCACATTAGCCAGGATTACGCCTTTACCTGCCGCGAAATCCGCGACCTGATCCTTTCCGACTCAGCCACCGAAAAACTCGCCCGATTGCTGGTGGGATGGCTCGACCAAAATTCCGATTCCAAACATCCCAGCCAAATGAAGCTGGCTTTGACTCACGAGGAAATCGGCCAGATGATCGGCACGTCACGGGAGACCGTTAGCCGCTTGTTCGCGGGCTTCAAGAAGCAGCGTCTGATTCAGCAGAGCGGCTCCACCCTGGTGATCCCCAGCCGCATCGCGTTAGAATCCTTGATCACGGCGTGAAGAGTTTGACTTCCCCTGGGGCCGACTTGTGTCGGCCCTTTTGTTTTGTGCCGTGATCACGCGACGCTGTGGCTTACCTTTAAGGTTTGGTCTTGACCGGAGCCGAGCCGGTGGTCTCAAGCGCCTGCTCCGAGTCCTGAGGTTCATCGGGCCGTTCGATTAGGTGAGCTTTTTCCAGCGCGCGGTAATAGGCCGGGCGGGAATGGCGGTAATGGTCGGCCGGGACTTTCCCGTTGATCCAAGCCGTGTCCATCGGGTAGACCAGTGGATCGAAAATCACCATGTAGAAATGCCACAGCAGAATGGAGAACGTCGCGAGCAGGGCCTCGTAGTAATGCACAGCCGTGGCCGCATCCGACACCCACTTGGGCAAGTAGCGTAGCGTGAAATTGTTGAACCAGAGCAGACAGCCGGAGACGGTCATCACGACCGTGCCCCACATAAATGCCCAGTACTCGACTTTCTCGGCGTAGTTGAATTTCGCGAAGTGAGGTTCGGTCTTCGAGAGTCCCAGATTGTAGGCGAATACCTGCAGCAGATCGGTGGCATCTTTCAACTCGGGCAGCATCGCTTTCAGGAACAAGCGGTCGCGCCGATTCATTGCGAGGTGTATCACGTGGTAGATGGTAGAAGCGATGAGCACAACCGCCGCAGTACGATGCACGATGCCGCGGAATGCGAAATGCCCTTCCAGCAGCAACAAGGGCCGCGCCCACCAGGCTTCAGGATATTTCAGTGCGAAGCCAGTGATCACCAGGGTTGGGAAGCTAAGGATCACGCCCCAATGCGCAATCCGGAAGTTTCGATTCATGCGCATGACTTGCGCGCTGGTTTCGTGTCGCGGCTGACGACGAATGAGCTTGGCAAGGAAATCCAGCAGGTTGTGCAGGATCATGAAACCAAGCGTCATCGGGATCAAGGCCAGATACGTCCACCGGATCCACTTCACTACGGGATGCGCCGGGCCAACTGTAATTCGCACGTGAACGGGTCCAATGACGAATCGCTCACCCGCGCCGGCGTGACAGGTTCCACAAGTTTTCGGAAGGTTCGCGGCATTCACCGTGGAGCGCGCATCGGCCGTCCGGAAGATATTGTGAACGCCATGGCAGGAAGCACAGTTGGCCACACTCTGTGATCCGCCGCGCATGGCAAGGCCGTGATAACTGTCGGCGAAAGAAGGAACCCGGTCGGCGGGCAGATTGTAGCGCAACGCCAGGCGCTCATCGCTGTGGCATCGCCCGCAGGTGGTCATCGAGACGCGGGCTGCATTTACCAGCGATGCCGGCTCTTTCGGCGCCAGGATCAAATGCTCTCCGTGACAATCACTACACACCGGCGCGCCAGACACGCCGTTCTTCATGGCTTGTCCGTGCACACTTTCCAGATACGTCTTCGCGATGTCGGTATGGCACTGCCCGCAGGTGGCCGGAATATTAAAGTGGTTGACCTTGGAGCGAGCGTCCTGCGACGGCAAGATTCCGTGGCTCCCGTGACAGTCGGAACAGGTTGCGGCCGCGCCGTCTCCATCCACGATGGCTCGGCCATGCACGCTCTGCTTATAAAGTTCGACAGGATGCGCGAATGGAATTTTGTGCCGAGAAAGAAATTGCTGGTTGCTGTGGCAGGCGGCACAAGTGTCAGGCAGATTTTTCTTGGCGACGGTCGAAGCCGCGTCGCTCGAGGTTTGAATCTGGTGGATAGGCCCATGACACGAGATGCAGTTCGGCGCGTCCGGATCGCCAGCCGCGGCAGCCTGCCCGTGGATGCTCTGTCTGAACTCCTTTACTTCGTCGGCGTGGCATTGTGCGCACTTTGCCGGCGCCATCTGCGCTGCCACCGCGATTTCGTGGTGATTCCCATGACAGGATTCGCAAGCCGCGTCTCCCAGGGCGCTGTGCACGCTATTCGGCACGTGAGCGGCCTCATCATCGTGGCACGTTGAGCATTGAACGTTTGCCACCTTCGCCGGATGCGGATAGTCCTTTATGGTCTGGTGGCAGTCTTTGCAGGTCAGAGTACCGTGAACACTAGCTGCGTGTTTGCCGGGATCAATCGAAATGCTCTTGCCCTTGTCCGAGGTGATTCCCGCCTGCCCGTGGCACGCGAGACAGCTTTCATCCTGTTTGAGAGGCGGGGGTAACTTCGCTTGGGCTCGAGCCCACGCGGGCGCGCATACTGATGGGATAAGAATTACAAGAAATAAGGCTGTGTAGAAGAGACCGAATCGTTTGAGAACATCCACTGCGCGGCGCTTGGCACCAAATACGAACTTACTTCCGCTTTTCATTTCATTCCCAAATCACTCAGGACTTTTGGATTTTCCTCACCCGCCGCCAACACTTGATGGCACGCGGAACAATCATTGGTGATGGTTTGACCGTCGGCGCTGGTGTGGCTGCCGTCGTGGCAGCGGAAGCATCCCGGCGAGTCGTTGTGCCCAAGATTATTGGGATGTACGCCCCAAGTTACCCGCATCTCGGGGAAGATGTTGCGGAGGTAGATGTTCGCCACCTCGTCGCCCGCTTGCTGCACCAGCGTGCGCCGGGTCGCATAAACCTGCGGGTAGTTCGTGCGATAGAAATTATTGAGTTCGTCCAGGATGCGTTCCTTGGTGACATCCCGCGCCGGATAATCCACCTTGAGAAGTTCCACCGCTTTTTTCTTGATATAAGGGAGTTCCGGGCTGATGCGCCCCAAGGACATTTGCTTGTCGACTGCGTTCTCGGGCAACTCGAAAGTGTGTGTCGGACGATTGTGGCAGTCCACACAGTCCATCGTGCGATGCTCTCCTTTCTCCAACTGCTCCTGAGAGGGCTTGGCATCGCTGGAGACAAATTCCGTGGTTTTCCCCTGATCGTCGGTGTAATACACCACTGGAATCGTCTGCCGTTCCGGGTCGGTTGAAATATAGCGGATGCGTGCGTTATCGGCGAGATGGTGCCCGTGGATACCCACGGATCCCTGCCAGGTGCGGCCGCCGACTTTCAGCAGCAACACGTCGGTCTGCGGAGTGTTTTTTTCATCATCCTTATAGCTTGTGTTCACCAGGAACTTGTCACCGGTGAAGCGCTGCGGCCAGTGACATTGCTCACAGGTTTCACGCGCGGGGCGAAGATACTTTACCGGCGAAGGAATGGGTCTTGAATAAGTATGGAACGTAACTGCTGCCACTTGCCGCAGGCCGGAGAGCTTCGATCGTACAAACCACCCGGCCCCGGGGCCGATGTGGCACTCCACACAAGCCACGCGCGAGTGCGGAGAATTCTGATAGGCCGCGTACTCAGGCGCCATCACGGTGTGACAGGTCGTACCGCAGAAACTGGTCGAATCCATGTACTCGACCCCGCGGTACGATGCGGTCCCAATAATCAGAAGATTCACTACGGTGGCGAAACCGACCCACTCCAGAGTGCGTCGGACCACGGGCAGGCGCAGGTCGATCGCCGGGTAGGTTCCCGGAAGAGTGCCACTTCCGAGCAGACTTCTCCGTCTCAGCAAGATTCCAATCGGTATCAGCAGCAATCCAACTACAAAAATACCCGGGAGAATCAGGTAGACCAGCAGGCCGATGTAGGGATGCGGTGGCCCGGGGAGGAAGATGTCATAGAACCAGAAAGCAATCGTGGTAAGTGCCGTGCTCGTCGTGACCACCGCACCGGTAAGAGTGATGGGATTCTGCCCCAGAAAATAAATTGGCTGCGCCCAGTCCCGGATGCGCTCTCGCAGATTCATTGGAAACCTTCACTCCCCTTTATTTTGCTGCTCAGCACACACACTTCACGCTTTGCGGCGCATCGTTCGCCACGTCCGACAACTCAGCTTGCCAGAAAAAGCTGGACTATTTCTTGAGAGTACGGATGTAAGCCACCAAACCCTTAATCTCTTCCGGCTTGAGGGTACCGTACTTGGGCATCTTGTTCTTGCCGTTGGTGATGATATCCGTCAGCTGGGCATCCGTCATTCCCTGGACTTCAGCAGTAGTGAAGTCGTGGGCGCCCATCTTCTTACCCATTGCCGCGCCGGTTCCATCAGCTCCGTGGCACATGGCACACTTTGATTTGAAGAGTGCCGATGCATCCTGCGCACGCGCCGATAAAGAAAAGCTTAGAAAAGCCACACATACCGCTGCAATCGTAAACACCTTGAAGTCGATTCTCTTCATCATTGAGCTCCAGTTAGATTTCTTGCCACGACATCGAAAGCGAGGATACATCCAAACATGTTGCAATATTGAACTTTTTGATCAGACAGGTTCTGTGACCCCGGTCACAGGTGCATGTTAGTCCGGTATTCAGAGCGGACAATCCAAAGCACCGCTCCGCGTGACCGCTCTCACGCCAGACTGTGACGCCGGTCACGGCGTGCGTGCACCCTGGAGACCAAAATGTCGGGTGAGGTAGGCTTATGGCAAGGGATAAACGCAACTTGCTGGACGTGCTGAAGTTCGAGCTGGAGTTCCTGCAGCAGGGGGGCTACGGACGCCTGCCGCGTGAATCCTGGCGGCCACGGCTCGTTTTCGAAGATTCCCCTACCTGCATGAATTTTAACTCCAAAGACCGAGAGCCTTGCAGCGAGTGCCTCCTGATGCAATTCGTTCCCGAAGAGGCCCGCAAAGAGCAGACTCCATGCATCCACATACCGTTGTCTGTAAGAGGGGAAACTCTCGAGAATTTATATCGCACGGGAACCCAGCAGGAGATCGAGGCGGCGCTTGGGGCTTGGCTACGGGCCACCATTCAACAGATCGAAGCAGAACAATCGAAGCCAGCGGCAGCTGCCAATTTAGCTCGCTAAATCCTTCGTTGCAAATTTTCAGCCGCAACAAAGCAGTTCAGCTGCTATAGTTCGCGTCAATTTTTGTGAACCAGTCGAATCGCCGTTATCGCGAGCTTATGTTGAAGTCTGCTTGCTGATTCTGATTTTGGTCTCAAAATTTAGAACCGTCGCCAGAGCTCGCGACACCAGACATAATTCCCGAGCTTTTTGCAAAAGCGTGACGGCCCGCTCCCGGCTATCCTCACTGGGAATTGTCAGGCTGGGACGAAGTACGATTTCGCTGAAGATGTAGCCGCTTCCAGTTTTCTTTACGATTCCTTCGGCCTCAACTTCCAGGTCGTTGTAGTCGAATTTCGAGTTGTCGGCGACGGCATGAAACGTGGTCGTGTAGCAGCTCGCCACCGCACTTATGAATAAGTCTTCAGGGGTCCACCTGCCTTCGAGGCCGCCGAACTGCGGCGGTGCGGCAAAGTGGATGGCATTCGGGGCTGAATCGGACTTGGCGAGGCCCGTCTGGCCTGAGCTCCACCAGGCTACGACTCGGTGCTTGTGTTCATTTTCCATTCCTCACTCCCAGTTGATGATTTGTTTTTGAAGATAAGTGCCTTCCAGCAACTCCTCTGAAGGATGGAAATGCCCGCGAACCAGGTCGCCCTACGCACTCGCGGAAACAGTTTGGTCTTGCGATTCTGTCCCCAGGAGTCGATCCCGACCGTGGTCAAGGTCACGATGCATCGTGATACGAATCACATGGGGAGCAACCGCTCGAAGCGTCAGGCCGTCCTGGTAGTCAGGCGACCCCGTTTTGCCTTAGACTCACTCTTCTTTACATTTTCCGTTTGGAGGCGTCTTGGCTGGTCTGCACAAAATATCTCCTGCACTCAAGAAGCGTTCCGCGCAAATCAAGCTTGTGCTCATGGACGTGGACGGAACGATGACCGACGGCAGCGTTACCCTGCTCTCGCAAACCGATGGCACCGCGCTCGAAATCAAGACATTCGACGCGCATGACGGCCAAGGTCTAACCCTTGCGCAAGCCGCCGGCCTGCACACTGGATGCATCACCGGTCGCGAAAGCGCCGCACTGCTTCGCCGCGCCCACGAAATGAAGATGGATTTTGTTTATATGAAGCAGCCAGTAAAGATGCCGGCCTACGAGGAAATCCTTGCGAAAGCAGGGGTCTCGGACTCTGCCGTGGCCTACATCGGCGATGATTTGCCGGATATTCCCTTGATGCGCCGAGTCGGGCTCGCCGTCGCGGTCGGCGACGCCGTCCCCGAAGTGAAACAGGCCGCGCACTACACGACGAAAGCTCTCGCCGGCCACGGCGCCGTTCGCGAAGCCATCGAACTGATTCTCAAATCGAAAGGAATTTGGAAAGCGATGATCGACAAAGCGCGGGCGTGAAAGAACCATAGCCTACGGCCTGGAAGTGGCCACACATTCCTCGCCGACTAGTTTATGCTGCGGAGAAAAAATTCAGCGGCAGAGTGCCGCCCCCCCGGCAATGCCGGCATCTGCTCCGTAGTGGGCGGCAAGCAGGGGTATTTCCTGGCAGTGCGAATTCACACACCAAGTTGGAAGCCGCTCCTTTATTTCGCCAAAGAAGGGACGGAGCATCGCGCCCGCACCGCCGCCGATGATCATTACGTCTGGTTCGAGTAAATCCACGATATTTCCCAGCCATACAGTCAGCAGTGCTGCGGTCTCTTCTAGCACCTCTTTAGCGAGCCGGTCCCCTGCCGCATAAGCTCTGCCGACCATCTCGCTGGTGATGCAGTCAACCCGGCCTCCCGCCAGCTCGAGCATCGCGGACCCCTGTCCGTCCTTGGCAATTTTTTCCGAAGCTCTGCGAGCGATCGCCGGACCGGATGCCAAAATTTCTATGCAGCCCAACTTGCCGCATCCACAACGCGGACCATGGTAGTCGATGGTGTTGTGACCACCTTCAGCCGCTGCGCCAGTGCGGCCGTGATAAATACGTCCATCGAAAACAATCCCGGTTCCAATTCCTGTACCGATGGTGGCACAGAAGACATTTCGATAGCCGCGCCCCGCTCCCCACAAGGCTTCCGCCAAGGCAGCGGCGTTGCCATCGTTGTCGACACGAACTGGTAAGCAGTAGGCCTTCGATATCTCAGCTGCCAGGGGGAAATTGCGCCAGCCAGGAAGATTTGGTGGATTGATGACGATGCCGGTTCGGGGATCGAGCGGGCCGGGAGCGCAAATCCCGATGCCAGCAATCGGATTGGAATGAGAATTGCTTTCCGCCCGCACGGAGTCGATGGCCGAGACCACCGCAGCCAAACCGGCCGCAGCGTTATTGGACACCATTGGGGTTCGCGTCTGGAAAGTTATTTCACCCGCGGCATTAACCAGACCGGCGGCGACTTTGGTGCCGCCTACGTCTACACCGATGAGGTGCCCGTCTACGGAGACTTGCGTCATGCGGTTCGCACTTGGTCCAGTCTATACCTTCTTCGGCGGCGTCGCGGGCATCCTGATTATTCGCTTGCTGTTCATTCCGTTCCAGCGGGAATCGTCAAGACTCCTGTCGAACGGCCAATGGTAAACTATTTGGGCAGGGTGGGGCGCGTAGCTCAGTTGGTAGAGCAATGCCCTTTTAAGGCATGGGTCGCAGGTTCGAATCCTGCCGCGCTCACCAGATTTTTCAATCACATCCCTCGACACCCACAGACCTGTTGGAACCGGATCTAGGTCCAAACCCTACCGCAGCCTGGCTCGCTCGGAACTACCACAGTTCTAAATTGTTAAATTTCTCTGCAACCTATCCTCGAGAAACACATCGAAGGTTGTACCCGAGGATTCGAGACTTTATGCGAGGCAAGGTAGAACCCCGGAACTGCGGCGCCGGACAAAACTCAATCATCATCCGCCGGACGGCAGCTTGGCCCCTTGCTTCCCGATGTATTCGGCGACCCACGATTGGGGAGTCATCGAAAATCATAAGTTCGAAGTTCCGCAATTGGACGAAATGAAAAAATCGTGCCAGACCCATTGCTTTTCCACCTTGAATCATAACCTCGGTTTCTGCTACAACGACTCAAGGGTTGTTAAGTGGGTGCTCAAACAGGCTGCCCGCGGATTCCAAGGCGTGAGTGGCAGCTTCGCTTGACCGGGTCGAGACCTTGCCTGAGGTCTTGCAAGTTGGGGTAATAAAAGCTGGCGGAAGTTGGCGAATGGTGCGGGTTTTATCGCTTATCCGGCGCCCCGAGACTCGTTTGTAGACGTTTCTCGCTGGTGTAAAACTTGAGCCTCCTGTAACACGCTATAGGAGTTTCCGGTGATCTTAGATCGCAGGTTTAAGGGTAATTTGCTCGGTTTCCGCGGAGACCTGCGCGCCTCAACTCCAATCAAAGTTTTGTTTCCTTCCATTCTTTTTGTTTCTGCACCAGCGTCTCTTCGTGCCGCCATCCGCTCGTCTGCAATTTCAAACCTCAACATCAAAACACCGCATATGCCGGAGGAAGATAATGGCTACCCATCTCGTACGAATTGACAACGATGAGGAAATCAAACAGCGCCTGGAGGCGGAACGCGCTCGGCTGCGCAAGATCGCTGGTTTGGACCAGCCCACACATTTTCACCGCCCTGTGGAGCGGGCGTTCAAAGCTGAGGAGAGAGATCGCGTCACGATTCTGTTTGGCGGATTTACGTGGAAGCATGAGGATTTAATCCGCGCCGTCTTCCAGGGCTGCGGTTACCGCTGCGAGAAGCTGCCTGTCCCCAATGTCGCGGCCTTCCAGACCGGCAAAGAATTTGGCAACAACGGACAATGTAATCCGACCTACTTTACTGTGGGAAATCTGGTGCAGTATTTGCAGTTTCTGGAAAAAGAAGGGCTGTCGCGCGACAAGATTCTGAATAACTACGTCTTCTTTACGGCGGGATCGTGCGGTCCGTGCCGCTTCGGCATGTACGAGGCGGAATATCGATTCGCTTTGAAGAACGCCGGCTTCGACGGCTTCCGCGTTCTGCTCTTCAAAGACAGCGATGGGATCAAAGCGGCTTCCGGTGAGCCGGGACTGAAATTCACCATCGACTTCGGATTTGGAATGTTGAATGCCATGCATCTCGGCGACGTGATCAATGATTTGATCTATCAGATTCGGCCATTCGAAGTGAGTAAAGGCGAGACTGATCGCGTGTTCCGGGAAATGGTGGCTGGCCTATGCGATGATCTCAGGAATCGCGACTCATTCGAGATTGAGCAGCGCGCTCCCAATTGGCTCAAGCCAAAGTTCAAGACCAACAAAGTGCTGAGAAACACCGCGAATGTGTTTGGCAAAATGCACGAACACATGTGGGGTAAGGACTATCTCAACGCTTTGCACACCGCGCAGGAGCGTATGGATCGCATCGAAGTGGACCGTACCAAGGTCAAGCCGGTGGTGAAGATCACGGGCGAGTTCTGGGCGCAGATCACCGAGGGCGACGGCAACTTCCACATGTTCGATTTTCTCGAGCGAGAGGGCGCACAAGTGATTGTGGAACCAATTGCAACCTGGGTGGCTTACCTGATGTATCAGGCGAAGGCGCACGCAATTGCGAAATGGCCGGTGAACCGCCCGCACCGAAATCCAGAATGGTATGAACCCAAGAAGAATCTAGCGAATTATTTTGGACTGCATAAGAAGCTGTGGGGCATCGGCTTTGGAGAGAAGGCGTGGCAGTTCTTCTACCACCGCACCATCAAGAACATGGGCGGCATTACGCATCACCTGGTGCCTCAAGCCGAGCTTGCCGAGATGGCGCATCCCTTCTACAACCAGTTCGCGCGCGGTGGAGAAGGCCATCTCGAAGTGGGCAAGAACGTGTATTACACCGTGCACAAGCTGTGCCACATGGTGCTGGCGTTGAAACCGTTCGGCTGCATGCCCTCTTCACAATCGGATGGAGTGCAATCGGCGGTCGTCAATAAATTCAAAGACATGATCTTCCTGCCGGTTGAAACTTCCGGCGAAGGCGAAGTAAACGCTCATAGCCGCGTGCAAATGGCGTTGGGCGAAGCGAAGGTCAAGGCCAAGACCGAGTTTGAGCAGTGTCTCAAGTCAACCGGAAAGAGTCTGGACCAGATCCGGGATTACATTGCCGAGCATCCCGAACTGCGCCGACCTTTCTACCATGTGCCTTACCGTGAAGGGGTCGCAGGGACCGCGGCCCAATTCGTTCTGCATGTGAGCGATCGCATAGATAAGACCACTCTGTGGAGGAAGCGATCGCGCGTTCCAGGAATCGTCCTGCCGAACGCCGCCTAACACAGCAGTGAGCCGCCATCTTGTTTGGAGAGACTTGCTTCCCGACAAGATGGCGCAGACAACTGTTCCCGACACTTCACAACTTTTTGGGCCTACCATCGGAGACGAGATGCACGATCATCTGGAACACGACAAGAAGCCACAGCTCTTTAGCATTGCTCCCCTGCCTCCGCAGAAGCCGCACGATCATCACACGCAATTCATGGTGGGGCTCGACGTGGGTTCAACCACGGTCAAAGCGACGGTCGTGGATGCGGCTACGGACGGCGTGCTGTGGCAGGACTACCAGCGCCACGAGACGAAGCAACCGGAGAAAACGCTGGAATTTCTGCGCCGCGTGGAGAAAGAGGTCGGCATCAATCGTCACAACACTCGCGTGTTCATGACCGGCTCTGGCGGGGGAGCGATCGCCGATCAGATTGGCGCCAAGTTCGTGCAGGAAGTCACCGCAGTTTCACTCGCCGTCGAGAAGATGCATCCCGAAGTCTATTCGGTGATAGAACTGGGTGGACAGGATGCCAAGATCATCGTCTTCAAAGATGACGAGGAGACCGGGCGGAAGAAAAAAATTCCTTCCATGAACGATAAGTGCGCTGGAGGGACCGGGGCGGTCATCGACAAGATCAATGCGAAACTGAAAATTCCGGTTGCGGAACTCTGCGAACAGGGATACCACGGAATCAAGCTCCACAAAGTTGCGGGGAAGTGCGGCGTCTTCGCCGAGACCGACATCAACGGCCTGCAAAAAGTTGGTACACCGCCAGATGAATTGATGGCGTCACTATTTGAAGCCATCGTTTTGCAAAATCTAAGTGTGCTCACTCGCGGCCACACGCTGCGGCCGCACGTGCTACTTCTCGGCGGCCCGAACAGCTTCATCAAAGGCATGCGCGAAGCCTGGCAGGCGAATATTCCGCGCATGTGGGTAGAGCGTAAGGTCGCGATCCCCGATGGCGCAAAGCCAGAGGATCTCATCAAGGTTCCGCAGAACGCGCAGTATTTTGCCGCCATGGGCGCCATTGAATTCGGCAAAAGCGAGGAGGACTGCGTCGGCTGCTACCAGGGATACGAAAAGCTGGTGCATTACATCGACTATGGCCGGCAAGAGGAGAAGACTAAATCGGGCGCTAAAGGACTGGCCACAACCGACGCAGAGCTTGATGAGTTCAAAGTCTCGTACCGGCGCAAGAAGTTCACTCCGGCAACCTTTCACACGAATCAAACGGTCGGAGGCTTTATCGGCATCGACGGTGGCTCGACCTCGACCAAAGCCGTGCTGCTCGATGAAAACGGCGACATCCTGTGCAAGGCTTATCAACTCTCGAATGGCAATCCTATCCAGGACACGATTGAGATGTTCGAGAACCTGCGCGGACAAGTGGAAGCGCAGAAAGCCAAGCTGGAGGTTTTGGGAGTCGCAACCACAGGGTACGCGAAGGATATTCTGAAAGAAGTTCTGCACGCCGATGTGGCGCTGGTAGAGACGGTCGCCCACACCGAGTCGGCGCTGAAGTTCTACGAAGATCCGCACGTCATTGTTGATGTGGGCGGGCAGGATATCAAGATCATCATTCTGCACAAGGGCCGCGTGAAGGACTTCAAGCTGAATACGCAATGCTCAGCGGGTAACGGATATTTCCTGCAATCCACTGCGGAAGGCTTTGGATTGGGCGTGGAACAATACGCCGATCTCGCGTTCTCTGCGCGATCGATGCCCGTTTTCGGATACGGCTGCGCTGTCTTCATGCAGTCGGACATCGTGAATTTTCAGCGGCAAGGCTGGCGCGCGGAGGAAATTCTTGCGGGGCTTGCGGCCGTGCTTCCCAAGAACGTTTTTCTTTACGTGGCCAGCATTCCGAATCTCGCAGCGCTGGGTACGCGCTTCGTTCTGCAGGGCGGCACGCAGAACAACATGGCGGTTGTAAAGGCGGAAGTGGACTTCATCCACAACAGCTTCCGCGCGGCGGGCAAGAAGCCGGAGATTATCGTCCACGAATTCTGTGGTGAATCCGGTGCGATCGGGGCCGCGGTTGAGTCTCTTCGCTTGTGGCGCAACGGACTGCAGACTAGCTTCGTTGGATTGGAAGCGGTTCGCAAAATTGAATACCGCACCACGCGCAACGAAAGCACGCGTTGCAATTTCTGCAAGAACAATTGCCTGCGCACGTTCATCGACATTCGCACGGTACCCAAAGACGACTTGGCATTTGTGCCGATTCAGAAAGTCACCAAGGTTCCGCTGATGCATGGAGAGCAGCGCCTCATCATTGCCACCTGCGAAAAGGGTCTGGTCGAAGACATCAACGACATGAAGGACATCAAGGCGGGCATTGACCAGATCAAAGATAAGTATCCCAACTTCGTGGACTTCGCCGCCCATGAGGTTTTTCGTCCAGTCAATGCGAGGAATGTTGCTGATCCGGTTCCGGTCACGACATTCTGGAACAAGGCAGCCAAAGAACGCATTCCTCTAATCGAAGGTCGCAAGAAGCTTCGCGTCGGCATTCCGCGCGTGCTGAACATCTATACTTACGCACCGCTCTTCAACGGGTACCTGGAAAGCCTTGGAGTACAGCCCGAGAATATTGTTTATTCCGACTACACCAGTTCCGATCTCTATCGGGCCGGCGCGAGTCGTGGAGCCATCGATCCCTGCTTCCCGGCGAAGATCGGCATTTCCCACGTTTACAACTTGATCCAGGAGAAGCACCGCAAGAAGCCCCTTAACGTGATTTTCTTCCCGATGTATGACGTACTCACTTCTCCGCTGGTGAAAATAGTGGGCGCTAACGCCTGCCCGACAGTGACCGCGACGCCGGAAACGGTCAAGGCCGCATTCACGAAGGAAAACGACGTCTTTGCCGAGCACAATGTGAAGTATCTCGCTCCGGTTCTGAATTTTGCGGACCGCAAACTATTTGCACACCAGATGCTGCAGGCTTGGCAGCCGATTTTGGGCTTGTCCCAAGACGAAAACGACCGCGCCGTTGAAATCGGCTACAAAGCGCTGGAAGATTACGAAAAGAGCATTCGCGAGCGCGCGCGCCAGGTGCTCGACCAGTTGGAGCGTGAAGATCGCATCGGCATTGTGATGCTGGGCAGGCCGTATCATCACGATCCCGGTCTGAATCACGAAATTATGGAGGAGTTCCAGAAACTGGGCTATCCGATCTTTTCGCAGAACACGCTGCCACTCGATGAGGACATGCTGGAGCGCTTGTTCGGCGAGGAAGTTCGCGCGGGCGTGATCAGCCATCCGCTCGACATCGGGGATGCCTGGAAGAATTCTTATTCCTGCAGCACTAACCATAAGGTGTGGGCGGCAAAATTCACGGCGCGGCATCCAAATTTGGTTGCACTGGAGATATCTAGCTTCAAATGCGGCCATGATGCTCCGATCTATGGCGTAATTGAGGGAATCATCGAGCAGTCCGGGACACCGTATTTCTGCTTTAAGGATCTGGACGAGAACAAGCCTTCCGGCTCGATCAGGATTCGCGTCGAAACCATCGATTACTTCCTGCGGCGATATCGCGAAGAAGTTATTCGCAAACGCAAAGCCAGGGAGGATATTGAGGCTCAACTGGCGGCGTTAGAGGCTGAACTGAGGGGGCAACCGTCGCCGGATGTAACTCTCGATCCCGACCTCGACCGCGTAGCACAGGACATGGCAGCCGATTAAGAACTGAGCTTCGAAATTCCTCATTTAGATTCGCAGGAATCGCGCTTACGGCAAGACTGCCTCCACTTCCTCGAGAACCCATTTGTCGGGCGTCTCGAGATGGCAGTCATATCCGTAAAATTGACCATTGAAGATATGCTGGATCAGGCAGGCACGCTGTCCACGCATGATTGGGTTGCCCTGGACGGGCTCAAAATTGCCGTCGGGTGAGTCTGCGGCGAAAACTTTAACCTGCCACTCGCCTTCCGGATCCGATGTGTAGCGGTGCGGATAGACTTCGGTTGCCAGATAATAGACTCCGGACTTTTTCCCGTGGATACTCCGAGCGTTCCTGGCATAGAGCAGGGTCGGCGCGGCGACGGTGTCAGTCGTTGTCATCAAGATTTTTTCCGGCGCCTTATCGAGATCTTGAATGGTTATTGCATTTTTGCTGATGATTTCGAAGTGATCGCGATCGTTGCCGCGATAAAACGTCAGGTAGAAACGCCGTGAGCGCGGATCGCGAAAAAGATTCGGATTCTGGTTCCGCTGGTTGGGAACACCTTGTACCAACACTTTTTCTTCCTTCAGGTGGATTCCATCTAACGACGAAGCCAATACGATGTGACTGCTCGTAGTGTCATACTCTCGAGTAATGGCGAGATAGAGCGTGTCTTTGTGCTTGGGGTCGGCTTTGGCTAGGACGGAGGGCCAGCGTGCGTCCGTCCACAATGGATTTTTCTCGTACTTGGTCCAGTTCACCAGATCATTGCTTCGAGCCAGCCCGATCCCACGTCCCTCATTCAGCCCGTACCAGCCCCAGTAGCGGAATCCGCCTTTCTTGAGTTCCAGGACGCTCAGGGTATGGGGATACTGGTCGCCTTCCCATGATTGAGCGTCGGCCATGACGTGCGTAGGTGCGGTCAACTTCAAATAAGGGATCGACGCGACATTGCTGGTTTCGGCTTTCGTCTGGCCTAAGGCCGAGCCCGTAATCATCAACACCAAGAGTCCGCCACCGGAAATCCGATGCAAAACATTCATGACTTCCTCCACGAAAGAACGTCTAGCCAGGCTGAACTTCAGCCTTCTTGAAGCTGACGGTTGCATTGGTGATCAGCGGTTTGGCCCAGAAACCGACACTGAGAACACACGCGAACGTGAAGTAAAGGAATGAGACTCCTGTCCTGAGGCCAAAGTGATCGCCGATGCGCCCAATGATTACAGGTACCACGGCCCCACCCATGATTCCAGTGCTCAAGATCCCCGCGAAGGAACCGTGGTGCTCTGACACAGAATTGAGTGCGAGCGAAACTAAGATCGGCCACATCACGGATGCGAAAAGGCCAATCGCGGGAAATGCGATAACCGAAACATTTGCGGGACCAAACAAAGCGGCGGTCAAGCACAGAAGTGCTCCCAGGCAAGTTCCGATCAGGACGTGGCGGCTGTCAAATATCTTTAGGAGCAACATGCCGATGAAGCATCCGGCTGTGAGCAAGCCCCAGAACCATGAGACTGCAGTTGCGCCGGTGGTGTGCGGATCGTAGCCGTGGTATTGCGAAAGAAATTTCGAGATCCAGTCCGCCGTTCCCTGCTCTGAACCGACGTAGGCAAAAATGCAAAAGAAGAAAGCCCAGACCATTGGCCTGCGAAAGAGACTACCGTAGGTCTCCAGAGAGCCCGCTTGCTCGTCGAGGGTTAGCTCGACGTGGGGGAAGCGGCTGACGGAGAGGAGCGCAACCATCGCCAGGGTAAACACAGCGAAAATCCAGTACATGGAGGCCCAGGGAAGGCCTGGAGGCGTGATCTTGGCCAGAACCTCGAGCAATCGATTTTTGTCGGCGTGCTCGGTACCCAGATTCAAGACCAAATACGAGTACATGTAGGGACTCAGAAAAGAAGCGCTACCGAATATCAGCTGGGCGAAAGCGGAATTGAAAGCAAAATGCTCTTCCCCGCCGGCAACGCGCAACAGCGGGTTAATCGCAGTCTGCAGTGTGGCCATGCCCGATCCCATTACGAATAGCGAGATGACTGCGACTCCGTAACTCGGGTGAAACGCGAAACTCAGTGATCCAGCCGTGCCGACCAGGAATGCAGCAATCATGACAGGCTTTTCGCCAAATCGTTCCACCAGAAAGCCGGCGGGGATGGACATTACTCCGTAAGCAATGAAGAAAGAGAAAGGCAAGAAAGCGGCAGCCGCTAAGCTTATTTTGAAGCTGTTAATGATGTCGGGCACGAGGGGCCCGAGAATATTGGTCAGCAATGACATGACGAAAAACGTCAGGAAGACGATGGTGACCATGTATCGGTTTCTGGGCATGGAGCGAGACATTGTGTGCTATTCCTTCGTGGTCACTTTCGATGCGAGTTCAAAACGGCCAGGTTCACGTCCCACTTGAGCCGCCAGAGCGAGGGTGACCATCTGTACGGGGAGGATCTCAAGAATCGGATGGATGGAGCGCGGAGCGGAAGGCAGGTTGCAAGGCGGGAACGCAGCGCCTTCCCCAACAAACTCGGCCCGGCCCCGTTGGCCACGAACATCTTCGAAGAGGCGTCGATTAAGCTCGCGAGTTTTATGTTCGCCGGCGAAGACAAGAACAAATGTCTCGTCGCTGAGCATTTCAAATGGACCATGGCGAAATGCTGCGCTGCTCATCCCTTCCGCGTGGAAATGATCGGATTCTTTGACGATCAGCGCTCCCGTTCCAACCGCCGCCAGCGAAGCCCCGCGGCCAACAAGGAAAAGGTGTCGGGTCCCTCGAAGCATCTGCGCCAAACTTTGTACATGTTCTTTCCAGTGCGCCAAATAGTCTCGCACCGCCGGGCTGGCAGCTTTGAGTTCCTGCTGCGTATGTCGCAAATCACGGTCGCAAAGCACATCGCCAAGCCACTGCAAAGCCATCAGAGCGGTCAGGTAGGTCTTACAGGAAACCGAAAACTCTTCACCGGCACGGCTCAGAATGGTAGCGTCGGAGTGTTCCGCCAGCGGACTACCGGGTGTGTTGGTAATCGCGATTACAGATGACTTACCACGATTGATTTCCAGCAGGCGGACAACTTCGGCGCTCTGCCCGGATTGAGAAACCGCGACGATCAGCGTCGTCGGATCGAAGAGGCGGTTCCGGTAGTGCAGCAGCTCCGAGGTCTCCACCATGATGGCGGTCAGACCGTGATTGATGAGCTCGATGTTAAGGGGATGGAGGGCGTGAAAAGAAGAGCCCATGCCGGTGAGGACAACGGTCTTGAATTTGCCTTCTTGCAGGCGAACCGCAAGTTGATGCAAATTCTCCGAGACCTTCAATCCAGCGAGTGTTTCGTCGAGCGCGTGGGGTTGATCGAGAATATCGCGCAGATATGCGCCTTCGATGACGGAGAAGTCAGATTGCACTGGTCCCGCTCTCCGAGCCGAAGCGGTGGTACCAGACCCTGGCGGCTCCAATCAGGTTCGAATCTTCGCCCAGCGAGGCCAGAGCCAACTCCGTCCTTTCGAAGGGAACCAATCGGCAACTGGCAGTTATGACCTTGCGAATCCCCTCCAGAAACAGGACGGCACTTTTCATGACGCTGCCCCCGAGCACGATGACTTCGGGAACAAACATCGTGACCAGGTTGGCGAGACCTAAGCCGAGGTAGCGGCTTTCACGGTCAACCGCACGCGACGCCCAATCATCGCCCTGCTGGGCGAGTTGGCAAATTTTCTTGGCTGTGAGGTCCGCGCGGTGGGGATAGTCTGAAGGTGCGTTTGTCTCAAGCCACGTCACCATGGCTGGCCCGGCCGCCAAAGATTCCCAACATCCTCGAAAGCCGCATAAACAGGGCGGTCCAGAGGGATCGATAAGATGATGGCCGATTTCTGGATGAGATTGATCGACTCCACGGTAGAGCTGCCCGTCGAGAATGAAACCTGTACCGATGCCGGTCCCGACCGTCACGTAAACCAATCTGCTTTTGTTCCGGCCAGCGCCCCAGCCTGCTTCTCCCAGGGCGGCTGCGTCTGCGTCATTCTCCATGGCCACTTTCACTTGAAAGGTCTGCACAAGATCTCGAACCGGATTCTCGCCTTTCCAACGGGGAAAGAAGTTGACATCCCCGATCTCGCCAGTCAGCGGATAAACCGGTCCCGTAGATCCGATCCCAATGCCAGAGATTTGCGCGTTGGCGGTATGTGCGGTGGCTTGGAGCATTCCCACGATGCGCAACAGCGCTTCGTGATAGCCGCGATCGGCGTCTGTCGGGCACTCCAGACGCGCTAAGACCTTGCCATCATTGTCAATCATCCCAACCGCTATCTTCGTGCCACCAATGTCCACCGCTGCGATCAATCGCGCCTCCAACCTCAAGTACTAGTTCCTTAAGCTATTTCCACTCGAAGACTTCGCCCTCATAAGCGCCAATATCGATTTTGAACGTGCCGCCTGCAATCTGAAGTGGCGTCTTCCCTTGTGGAGTGATTCTCGCAACCGAATGTAACGGGCTGGCCGCAGTGATGGTCACGCTTTGTGGTACAGAACCGTGATTGGTCACAACTACGTAGCCGTGGGCCCCGCCGCTCAAAGCACAGACTTCGATCGAGGGCTGGTCGCTATGGAAAAGCGGCTTCAGGCCTGACCATTCGCGAAACCCTTGGTAGATTCGATACGTGGTCTCGACCTTGTCAAAAGCCGCGGGTGTATTTGCGAGATAGTTTTCCAATGGGTACGCGCTCAGCAACGTCTTCCCTGCCCCCAGAGTATTTGCGACCAGGGCGGGCCGGTTGTCCTGATCAACCGCGATCACCGTGCCTCCCTTGACCTCCAGGATCGCCCCCCAGGAACGAGGGGCTGCGGAAGGCACTGAGTAGTGGAAAGTCTCCCCCACTTTCAGGTCGCCGAACGGGGCAACGATTTTTAATGTGATGTCATCTTTCGGGTTGGCATCAACCATCCTTGCGCCGAACAAGGACTCCATCTCAGGAATCGCCGCATCCGCGGCAACCGACGCGTACAGCGAGCCTCCGTTCGATATGTATTGCTTCGCTTTCTCCCAGAAATCTGAATGCACATGAACCAGGAAGCTATCGGTGCTGGTCAATGGTGCCGGCATGAGCACAAGTGGGCGTTTTTGCCAGTCGTCATACTCTCTCGGGAAATCCGCCTTGAGACCGGCACGGCGCGCGAGCACAAAAGATGACAACCACGCCCCAGTGATCCAGAGGTTTTCTTCGCTGAAATTCGGCTGCGGTTGCCCGGCCACATTCGCGCCTTCGTCGGTTGTGGTGTAAGGGACGACCTCGAGTCCAGAGAGGCCAAAGTGAGAAAAGTCGCCATGCGGCTTTGACCACTCATAGGGAACGATGATGCCGGCCTCCGCCGGAGCCGGCTCAATGCCGGTGAGATCCAGCTTGGCAACAATGTCCTCAAAGTCTTTGAACATTTTCGCGGATGGCCGATCCTTACCATTCCAGGTGGTCAGGCCAAACTGAGTTTCATGGGGAGAGCGAAGATACGGCACTTTGTGAAACTGCTCCGGCGCGGCATCGGTATAGCACCAGAGAAGAAATCCGTTTGCTCCCGCGCCCAGACCCGAATAGAGGCTCGCGCGCAGAAACTTGGCGATCTCCTCGGGATCATATTGCGCCGAGGAAGCTCCGATCTCCTGCACCATCACTGGACGTCCAGCGCCACCGGACAAAGCAGTCTCGAAAGCCGATCCGTAAGTTCCTCGTTCGGAAAGCATGGCATCCGGAAAGAGCTTGGACGCATAGATGGAATAAGGATGAACACTGAAAAAATCCGCTTCTTGGCGAAGGTTGTCGGGACGGAATGGACCGCGCTCGACGTCCTCCATGCTGGTCCCAACAACGATCGGATGCAGCGAATCATGGCGGCGGATCGACCAGGAAAGCAGGCGCGTCCAGTTGATGGCCATTGCATCCGTGGTGCTGTCGGCAGCAATCCAAAATGGAGGCTCGTCGGTTAAATCCCAGCTGAGAATTGCGCTTTCTTTTCCATAACGGCGCGCCAACTCGGCGACGTGGTCGGTCTCGATGCGGAGCATGTCGGGATCAGAATGAGGATGCCGACCCTGCCGGTACGGAACGTCCCAGTAGGCCTCGCCCACCTCGCCGCCGATCAAGAGACTTGGGTGCAAATAGATCTGATATTTGTGAGCTAGCGCAATCAGGAAATCCAGCTCCCGAAATGCTTCTGGGTTGTAATCGCCGGGGCGCGGCTCGATCCACGCCCAAACAAAATCGAGACGAATGGTGTTGAAGCCGAGTTCGTGCATCCGCGCGAAGTCAGCTTCAATGGCTTTCGGATCCCACTGCGTGGGCCATTGCATGGCGGTCTTCGCAGGTACCCAGTTTGCGCCCACCGGAATAAAGCGGTGACCGTTTTGCGAGAAATAATTGCCATCGAGACGCACGGCTGGCAGTTCGGCTGCGTTCGGAGTGGCGGCTGTTGTGGCTCGCGGAGTGGAGTTTGGTGGGTGTGCTCGGTCGTCGCCTATCGTAATGGTTGCGCACGCACACGCCAGCATCAACACAATCGCCGGCACGCACTTACGAAAGCATCTTTTGTAGCTGGCCATGTTCATCGGGGTGCATTCTTTCTAATGCAGAACTGGAGTCGCGAATTTTCTAGAACATGAACTTGAGTGCCAGCTGAATTTCCCGCGAAGCGTGCACGGTACTCGTGATCGAACCGGAAAGGCTGGGAACCAGCGGTGTGCCAGAGCTTGCAGGGGATCCGGTTTGATCGACGGCAGTATAGGGCAGTCCGAACTCGGCCGTATTAAACAAGTTGAAGGCTTCCACGCGGAATTGCAGCTTCGAATTCTCGGTGAGGCTGAAATTCTTGAACAACGAAGCGTCCAAGTTATATTCCGCGGGCCCGCGCAGGGAACCGCGTCGCGCATCCCCATACTCATGCGCAAAAGTTTGCCCAGGAGCAAGAGCCGGAATCGCGAACGCTGCGGGATTGTACCAGCACGCAATCGTCTGTTTGTTGGAAGGGCAGCCTACGCTGGTAGCGTTCGAAAAATCGTAAGGATTTCCGATGATATCCGGCCGCGGCGCTCCGGAATCCGTGTTCGTGTAATCGGAGGAGAGCAGCGGTGTGAAGGCCTCTCCAGAGTGTATGGCGACGATTCCGTTGAGCTGCCAACCATCCGTCAGCCAGCGACTCGGTCCGCTGCCGGCCCAAAATCGCTGGTTCGGACCGATGGGAAGGCTATACGACCAAGCGGAAGAAAACTGATGGCGAAAATCGGGGGCGTTATCGCCACGCTCCGCTGCCAGGTTATATGTGTCCTGCGGTTCCAGATATTCGTCTTCTTCCGTCTGACCAATTGTGTGCTGCCACGTGTAAGAGTTCAGCATGCTCCAGTTGGCAGAGAACCTCTTCTCCAACTTGACCTGCAATCCATGGGAGACGGACCAGGCCTCATTGGCGAGAGTGCGAATTTCTCCGACGTTCGGCACCGTAGCGTAATAGAATCGGCCGAAATTTGTTGGCGCGCCGGTTGTACACGATGGATCAGCGGGGGTTGGACAAGACTCGAAATTCGTGTCCAATGGCTGAGGTGGTTGATTGCGATTGCTCAGAAATGCGAGTTTGACGCCGCGCGTCCCAACATAAGCAACCTGGAGCGCCATGGTGCTGGATAGCGCTCGCTCGATATCCAGGTTCCACTCTTCAATATAGGTTGTGCGGTTGTTGAACAGCGAGGCGCTCGCGCGTCCTGCGGGGTTCTGTATCGTCGGATAGACTGCCGCGGGATAGCCCGTCGAGATTCGCATGCTGGGCGTGGTGGCAGGACTATAGATGTTCTGACTGAAAAACAGCCCGGTCGGATTATAGGCGAGCTCGGCATCGCTCTGGTCGGCTTGTACGTCGTAGAAAATTCCGAATCCTCCGCGAACTACAGTTTTGTCGTTCCAAGGAGTCCAGGCGAATCCTACGCGGGGAGCGAAATTGTTGTGATCCGTGTCGACGTTTCCAGAAGCGCTGACGCCCGGCATCTGCGGTGAAACAAACTGGCCAGTCGAAAAATCAAAATTAGCCAGGCGATTCTCCTGCTCGACCGGCGGAGTAAAGAGATCGTAGCGCAGGCCAAGGTTGAGCGTCAGTTTTGGACTGACTTTGAAATCGTCCATGACGTATACGCTGAACTCGGTCCAACGCATGCCAAAGGATCCTTTTTGGCCGTCGCGATACGCAGAGATCGGGTAGCCCATCAGGAAGCTGGCCAGCGCACTGCCTCCTGTGTCAGTCGTCAGGTCTGAAGTGAACAGCTCGTTGAACGACATATCCCCGCGTGCGTTTTGGGTCTGGAAAAATCCATGCAGACGCCGGCGAACGTCTGCTCCAAACTTGAGCGAGTGCCGGCCGTGCACGTAGGTGAAGGAATCCACGTATTGGTAATTGTTCTCGTTTAGGTACTCGGGAAACCAGTCTGTACTTCCCAGCGGGCTCAGGCTGGAAAACTGGAGATTGGGCAGGCCCCCGGTTGCCGATGCGTTAGCGGGATTAAAAATCCCAGGAATGCCGAATTGCTGCGAGATCGGCTCGCCAGCGAAGTTCTGCACAGCTCGTACCACGTAGCGCGAGTAACCGATTTTGAATTCGTTGATCTTGTTTGGGCTGAAGGTGTGCACATCGCTGACTCCCGCGGATCTCGCCAGGTTTGTGATATTGCCCGTGAAATTCCCTCCCCCGGCTTCGCCAGGAAAAGGGTCAGGCGCGAAGGCTTGCACATTGTTGAAGCTGAAGGTCAACGAGAGGCTGTCTTTGCCCGTGAGCTGATGATCGCCTCGCACGTCGAAGGAATCCTGATTGTTGCGAGCCACTGGATTGGACAAGTAATTGCCCGCCGCTAGCGAGCGATTGGGAGCAGGATAGAGTTGCACGAGTTTTAGCGCGGCGGAGTCAAGACATGCACCGTCAGTGGCGGAGGAGCAAGGAGGAATCACGTTGATCTGTCCGTTGGACTGAACCGGACTACGCAGAGTCAGGTTCGTTCCGTCCGCGCAGGTATAGGAACGGTTCGAGAACGGATCGAAAATGGTCCCGGTATCGAAGGTATCGGCGGGGGAGGGAGTGGGGCAGGGAGAGAACGTCTGTCCGGTCAGCAAATCCGTAAAGTTTCCGCCGCGCTCGGAAAGCGATGGGACAATGGAGACGAAAGTCTGCGCCTGCCGGATGCGAGTTCCCTGGTAATCGACGAAGAAAAACGTTTTGTCCTTGATGATCCGGCCGCCGAAAGTACCACCAAACTGATTTTGCTTGAAAGGAGCGATGGGCTGGCTAGCACTGTCGAAATAGTTCTTGGCGTCGAAGGCTGAATTGCGCAGGAACTCGAACACGCTGCCGTGAAATTGATTGGTTCCGGACTTCAACACCACATTCACCACGGCGCCGCCTCGTCCAATGTCCGCGCCGAAGCTGTTGGTTTGTACTTTGAATTCCTGGATGGCATCGATGGAGGGTTGGATTACTTCAATTCCGATCTGCTGCTCGTTGTTGTCGAAGCCGTTGAGAAGAAAATTGTTGTTGGTCGCCGTAAGGCCGTTCACCTGAATGGAAGCGTTGCCACGCTGATCTTCCGGGATGCCACCCTGCTGTACGGTGTAACCTGCGCTTGGTCCCTGGTTGACTCCTGGCGTCAGGTACGCCAACTCCACGAAGTCTCTCCCATCCAGCGGAAGATCGTGTACCTGGCTCTGGCCGATTACTTGCCCGAGCGAAGAGGTCTCAGACTCGATTAACGGCGCGGCCGCCGTAACCACCATCTGCTCGCTGATGGAGCCCACCGCTAGTGTGATATCCACACGCACGACTTGATTTACGTCCAACTTAAAAGGAGCTTGCAGTGCCTTCTTGAAGCCTTCATGCTCCACAGCCACGGTGTACTCGTCAGACTTCAGTTCGGTGACAACATATTCGCCGTTGCTGTCGGTTTTTGTTTTTCGCTGGGCGTTCGTCTGAGTTTCCGTCACGGCGACCGCCGCGCCAGCCACGACAGCTCCGGAGGCGTCCTTGACCGTTCCCACAATCTTTCCCGATTCCACTTGGGCGTGGACAGCGAGGGACCCGCACAATAAGAAGATGATCGCTGTGACGCGCGGGATGTTTTGAGAAAAACGGTTGGGCCGGCATGCTTGAGATTTGCGAATGAAGATGTTGGCAACCATAGCGGGATCTCCGGTACAGACGTATATGAACCTCGTATGCATACATGATGTCAAGCACATTCTTAGAGACGAATAGCATCTTCTGCCCACCACGGTCGCCAGTTTCTTCTACTGTTTCATATTAATACGTTTATTTACAACTAGTTATGGCTTGTTAATTTCGCGCGATGGTTGATCAATAACCAGTGGAGTCAAGGTAGATAGTTCTCGTGATATATACGTTGTATACTATGTACTCTGGTTTAACTTTGAAAGGGGTTTGCCGTGACGCAACCTGACTCCGTTTCCGTAGAACGCCTGGGTCTCACGATCGACAGCAACAGCTTCGTGCCCTACTACATGCAGATTGTCGATCATGTTCGCGAGCTGATCAAAAAGAACAAGTTGAGCCAAGGGCAGACGTTTTGCTCCGAGGGCGAGATTGCACTAGCTCTGAAGATCAGCAAGATGCCGGTCCGGCAAGCCTTTCAGAAATTGCGATCGGAAGGGCTACTGATGATTGCAAAAGGCAAGCGGCCTGTGATCGGCTCGGGACGTGTTCCTTGGAATTTTCAGCAGCTTCGCGGCTTCAGCGAGGAGATGAGAAGACGAGGCCTCAACCCTTCAGCCCGGCTGCTCAACATGGGTCTGGAAGATCCGGATCTGGAAGTAGCGCAGGCGCTCAAACTAACTCCGGGAGAGCGCGTGTACCGTGTCAGGCGGCTACGCTCCGTCAACGGCGAGCCGGTAGCGGTTGTTACCAGCTATCTTCCGGCGCGAATCTTCGCGGGGATCGACAAACAGGACCTGGAGAAACAGTCGCTCTATTTTATTTTCGAGCATAGCTACAAGCGCACGCTGCAATGGGCGGAAGAAGTGATCGGAGCTGTGATCGCTGGGCAAGAAGAAGCGGAAATACTTGGAACTTCTGTGGGCAGCGCTCTTCTCATCATCCGGGAGACAACTTATGACGCGCAAAACGTGGCCATTGAATATAGCCTCTCATTGCTGCGCGGCGATCGCTACACAGCTTCAGTGATCTCGGTGAGAAAGAACTGAGACGGCGGGAGTTCGGCCGTGAGGCTTCCAAAAAAGATTCGGCACTGGTCATAACCTGATTACGGACTTCCGCTGCGTCGCGGAGCTACTTGAAACTCGGCTTCGGCGGCGCGCACACCGAATCAAACCAGCGGCTGATGTAAACCTCGGCGTGGGCTTCGCCGCAGTAATGCCGGGCTCCGGCTGCTGTGGCAGCATCAGAATTCCATCGCTGGACCGTAAGCTCAGAGTCTCCACATCGAATCACGAACCAGTGGATCGGCTTACTGGTCACAGTTCCACAGACTTCACATCTGAATTCCCGCAGCTCCGTCATGTTTTCGCTCCGTAATAAGCGGCTGGTCGCAGTTACTTTACGGTAGAGGCTTGTCGCGGATTTGGCGTCAGCACCGTTAACTCGCCGACTTGCTCCCGCTTCACGGTACCACGAAGATGTGCGGCATGATCCATCATCCAAAGTTCAGGAATAATTTCGGCGACCAGTTGTCCGTGACAGAAAAGTCGCACCACCGAGCTCTCAGAAACCACGATGCCCACAGCCTTGGTCACGGCACTCATGTTGGCAGCCGCAATGTGACGGCTGCCAAGACCTAGCGGCACATCCACTTGTGCGGCCACGGCATCCAGGTAGCGGCAAGCAGAGATAACAATTCCGTCGTGACTCACCACAAACCCACCATCCAGTTGCGCCAGTTCCTTGATGGTCCCGCGGAGATTGAGATTCGTGAGGTGGCGCGAGGACTTGGGGTGCCCGAACAGCGGATCCAAAATCAACGCCCGGGATCTGGCGAGCACAGCGTCCTCATCTCCCAAAGTGAACAGAGTGCCAATGCGTCTTCCCTCTCGCCCCTCGCGAGCAATCTCGACCGCGAGACCAATCAGAGGCTCAAGAACCTCCGGATTGTATTCCGTTACTTCGCAGAGAATACTCTCAAACATCCATCACGCTCCTCGCGTCAGGTAAACCTAGTTTGACTTCATCGTTAAGACGAATCGGGGCGCGAACCGATTATGTGAGCGCGCCAGCTAACGGAAGCCAAACTTGAAAACGGGTGTCGCCGGGTTTGGAATTGACCTGAACATTTCCCCGGTGCTTCTTCACAATTCGCTGGACGGTATCCAGGCCAAGTCCCGTGCCTTCTCCAACTCCTTTGGTGGTGAAGAAAGGCTCGAAGATGTGGGGCTGCACCTCGTCCGGAATTCCGGGACCATTATCGCCAATTTCAACCACAACGCAACCGTCTTCTTGATAAGTTCGGATGCGAAGCTGACCCTTTCCGTGCATCGCATCAATGGCGTTGTCAATAATATTGGTCCAGACCTGGTTGAGCTCGCTGCCAAAAGAATTCACGAGCAGCGGAACTTTTTGGTAATCGCGCTGCACCGCGACTCCCTGTTTCAATTTGTGATTCAGGATCGTAAGCGTGGTTTCCAGGCTCTTTACAACGTCTACGTTTTGTACCGGAGCCTGGTCCATGTGGGTATATTCCTTGATGGCGCCGACCAAGTCCGAAATCCTTGAGGTGCTGCTCTCGATTTCGTGTAACAGACTCGCAACCTCCACTGATGCGGCGATCCTGACCAGAGCGGCACGAGCGGTATCCCCCTCGAGATTCGCGAACAACGATTCGACCACCGCTGGCTTTATGTTCCGTTGCGCAAGGCCAGCCGCCAACATCCATAAGTCGTTCTGCCCATGACTGCGCAACAAGGAATCAATCTGGTCTTCGAGGTCGCTGATGGTTAGCGCGTCCGGCGGAACTATATCCGGTTGTGTAAAGGACGCTTCCAGTTTTTCGATCTCCGATTTCTGAGCAGGGGAGAGATCGCGCTTTCCCAGTTCGAGGCTCGCGTTCCTGATTTTCGTCAGCATGTGGCGCAGTTGGCTGGCCGCGCGTTTCGCAGCAGATGCTGGATTATTGAGTTCATGCGCAAGTCCCGCCGAAAGTTTTCCTAACGAAGCCAACCGGTCTCGTTGTTGCTCGAGGCGGGTAGTTTCCCGGATGCGGTCGGACATCAGGCCCACGAGACGTTTGGTGAGCTCGGGCATTTTCTGCACAAGATCAGGAAACAGCGAGGCAGGAAAGCGGAGTGCGCGGCTATCCGTTATAGCGCGACCACCCACGGTAAATGTCTTCATCCGCGAAAACGGGAGTATTCCGGTAACGTCGCCCGGCTCCAGATCGAAAACGAAGGTTTCTCCGCGAAGCTCGCCCCGCCCTTGAAGGTGCCCTTCAAGAACTACAAACATGGAATCGGCTGGGTCGCCTTGGCGCGAGTACACATCACCCGCCTTGAGATTCAGCTCTTGTGATTGACTGATGAACCAGTTGAGCTGATCGTCGGGCAGATCAGCGAATTCGGGGACGCGAACTAATTCAGATTTGTCGACCATTTATACCTTGCTCAGATATTGATGAATAAACTGTACCGCGACCGATCCCTCACCGACGCCAGAAGCCACTCGTTTTATGGAACCGTGGCGCACGTCGCCGACGGCAAAGATGCCGGGAACATTGGTCTCGAGCAAGAACGGATCCCGGTCGAGCGCCCAGCCTTTCGGACGTTGCCCGTCACGAATAAGGTCAGGACCGGTCAACAGGAAACCACGCTCATCCCGCTCGACGACATCGGCCAGAAAGTCCGTCCGCGGCAACGCTCCAATAAAGATAAACATGGCACTCGCCGGCACGCGCTCAATCTTCTTGGTGTCGGAACAAAGCACCGAAATTTCTTCCAGGTGCGTTTCCCCATGCGCCTCGACCACCCCGGCGTGTGTCCACAGCTGAATGTTAGGCGTCTCTTGAATCTGGTCGATCAAGTATCGAGACATGGTGCTGGAGAGCGATTCCCCGCGGACAAGTATAATGACGCGCTCCGCGTATCGAGCGAAGTTCATCGCTGCCTGACCCGCGGAGTTCGCTCCGCCGACTACATAGACGACCTCACCCTTGCAGGAGAGAGCCTCGGTGGCGCCGCCTCCATAATAAATCCCCGCACCCTGCAATCTGTCGATCCCGGGAGCATCCAGCCGCCTCCACTGGACTCCGGTCGCGACCATCAGGGCATGGCACGATATCTCGTTTCCATCCGCCAGCTTGATGATTCGGTAAGGCCCCTCGGTTCGGACGCCAACCACTTCCTGCGGCGCCAGAATTTCCACACCGAAACGCTGGGCCTGCACTACGGCTCGCCGGGCGAGATCTGCGCCACTCAGCCCGGTCGGAAATCCAAGATAATTTTCGATGCGGGAGCTCATCCCGGCCTGACCACCCGGGGCCTCCCGCTCGACCATCACGGTATGCAGACCTTCCGAGGCTCCATAAACGGCAGCTGCAAGCCCGGCCGGTCCCCCACCCACAATCGCCAAATCATAGAAACTGGTTTGGGCGCGCGTTCGCAGCCCGACCTTTTGCGCCACGTCTGCGGGTATCCCTTCCAGAAGCTTCGTGCCGTCCGGGAAGAGCACCACGGGAAGATTGGCTGCCTCTGGACCAAGAGCTTCCAAAAGACGTTTGGTCTCCGGATCATTCGCGGAAAGCTCCACATCGATCCACTGATAAGGAACGTGGTTGCGCGCGAGAAAATCTCGCAACTCGTAGGATCGAGGCGACCAGCGAGTGCCCAACAACCGGATTCCTTGAAATGTTGGACGGAAGGAAGCTTGCCAGTCATCGAGCAGGTCATCTAATTGCGGATAAAGGTGCTCCGCGGGGGGATCCCAGGGCTTCAAGAAAAAATAGTTGATGCTGGCGTGATTGATGGCGCTGATCGCGGCGTTGGTGTCCGCGTAGGCGGTAAGCAATGCCCGCTTCGCGCCTGGGAAAATTCCGATCGCCTGCTGGAGGAATTCCACCCCATCCATCCGGGGCATGCGCTGGTCGGCCAGCAGCAAGGCCACGCTATCATTGCGCAACTTCAACTGCTTCAGAAGGTCAAGCGCCCCCTCGGGCGAATCGCTTCCGATCACCCGGTATTCAGCACCGTACTGCGAGCGCAGATCGCGCTCGATCGCACGCAGAACGTCAGAGTCGTCATCTACGCTTAGCAAAATAGGCTTGGCCATGCTTGATCTCGTTTCGGACCTTCCGGTTGATTGAATTCATCCCCTGATCGCCGAGGATGCACGCCGCGATGTCAGAGGTGAAAAGGTTTGTTGTATGGCTCGACTGGATAGCCTTTCGCTTTCCAGGCCGCCAATCCACCCTTAAGGAACTTGATCCGTAAGAACTGAAGTGAACGAGCTCGATGCAAGATTTCTCGACTGGTTTTGTCGCTTGGGCAGGTGCAGTAGACGATCGAGTCTTTCTCTTTAGGGATAAGCGAAGGGTTCTCAAGCACCTCCTTGGGGGGAATCCTTTTTGCGCCCGGAATGATCTCGGAATTGGCCAACAGGTCGAGCGGCTGGCGAACATCGAACAAGAGTACCTCTTGATTTCCGGCTAACAAGGCTTGGAGTCCCTCCGGGGTGATGCTGTGATGCTCCATCTCATCTCGGCCGGTTGTGCGCCTGATCCAAATGACGGTCAACAGGCACACCACCGTGACACAAATAGCGGTCAGGACCAGCGTCACCTTGCGTTCCCCTCCACAGTCTCTAATACCAGATTCCAGAAGCACGCAAAAAGATTCTCGCCGCGGCACAATGAGCATTAATTTCAAGCACAATCGAGACGAGAAGGGTCGGTTATGCAGCTTTTGAAGCACCCGGGGTGCTCTCCAGAAGCTGCCGGACCGCTCTCTGGGCTTCCAGTATGGAATAGCGGTGATCCATCGCTCCGGCGAGATCGGTGTTGGCAAATGCGATCCTGCCAAACGGCGCATTGCGCAGGATCTCTCGCGGCGCAGGACGACCCTCCCGCCCAAAAAAGAATCCGGGTTGCGGGCTTAGATAGGCATGACCCCATCGGTTCAGGATGATCCCGGCGATATCCCGTTGCGCATCAAATCCGGAGGCCGCAAACATTTCGGTGAATTGTTCGCGGATTCGTCTTTCGTATTGCCGGAAAGACGTCCCGAGCAATTCCGTACGGCCTAGGTTTCCTTGTTCTTCGGTGGAGTAGCCCGGATAGGAATACAGAATCTTCATAGACAGAACGATGGGAGAGTCGGGACCGATTTTGGAATCCGCGATGCCGGTGAGTGCGAGTTTGCGTACCTCGACATAGTTGCCGATTCCTTCGAACCAGCGACAGCCGCTCATGCCCATCGTGTATAAAAATCGCCAATTCCTCAATGCAATGTTGGCCATCATGCAGGGAGAGCGGTGGAACTCCGCGTACGCGGTGCGGTGGGATTCCGGAAGGTCTTGCACGATGTGCTTGGTCGTCCAGCTTCCTCCCGCCAGGATGGCAGAGCGGGCTTTGACTCGATACAGCTTGCCGTCCTTGAGGTAGGAGATAACGACAGAATCTGATTTGCCTGCTTCACGGTCATGCTGCACAGAAATCGCAGTTGACGATAACCGCACTCTGGCGCTGGTTTGTGGAGTGTCGAGCGCGGCGAAGTTGACGTGGTTGGCGGTAACCGCCGTCACGGCGTCTGGCCCCGCGGCTCTACTATCGATCGCCGCTGGAATTAAGGCCTTCACGATCAATCTTGCGATGGTCGTGTTGCCGCCCGGGAACATCTGATCTCTGGTGCCTTCGCCGGTTAAGGGATGCAACATTTCGAATGCATAGTCTGAGTAGGCCGACAGAGCGTCGGGGCCAAGGCCAGCGCCGCCGCCTTCCACGGGAGAGAGAAATGTACGGACCGTCTCCCGGCTCAGGTCGAAGCGCTCCATGTAGTGCTGCTCCAGCGTGATCGAGTCAAGGTATCGGGAAGTCTCATCCCCCTCTACCTTAGGATGAACGAATCGATCGCCTTGCGCCGGCGTGCTCTTCAGCCAACGAAGCCACTCCGTTCGAGTTGCCTCGGGTATGGGAGCGCCTTTGAGATTCTTCCCGATGGGGTCGATTAACCACAGGCCCGCCTTCTGTCCGAACTTCGCTGCGAACCAGAATCCGTATTGCCCATGCTCTAGGCCGATGGCTTCATAGGGAGTTTGCGAAAGCGGCATCTCCGGCCCCGGCCCTCCCCATTTTTGATAATCGAGCTTTTGTGCTTTCAGACCTATGCTGTCGTAGAACTGGGCGATGAAGCTATCTGGAGGGTGAAGCTGGTAAATCGCCGAGCCTTGGTGCGCGATCAGCCGCTTGCCATCTACCAGGAACTCATTTTGCTTCGCTTCCCCACCGAAAATAGGATGGTTCTCAAGGACCAGGCACTTTGCTCCCGGGCGCGCTTGCCGCTGAAAGAACAATGCGGCGGCGAGTCCGCTGATTCCGCCGCCGACGATCACACAATCGTAAATCTCCCCAGTATCGATAACGTCCTTGGGAAGCGGCACATAGACTCCATCGCGGATGGTATGTCCGGCCTCGAGCACTGCCAGGGTGTTGCCGTTGGACATACTGTACTCGCCGACGCCGCCATACCCAGTAAATTCGTCTCCAGCCGCAAGGAGTTGCGCGGGCGTAATGGATTCGAGCAACAGAGCCCCGGAGGCCAACAGCGTAGAACCGAGGAAGTCACGTCGGGTGATGGAATCGTTCATGCCCAACTTCGTATCGCCGGAGATAGCGGGTCTTAGGGTCATTGGTGGGTTCTCATTCTGGATCCTGCGCAGTTTAATTCGTTAAGGACTCGTTTCGCGAGCAAAGATGTGTTCCCTCCCGTTTTATTGTGCCATCGAGGTCAGTCTGCGTCTCCCCTTGACAGCCCGATATCAAAACAAGCAATATTCTGCCTGTATTAAATGCATTTAATACGCCCGCCGCAAGGAGCAAGTCATGTTGCCTTTTAGCCTCTCTCCTTCGATCCGCTTTCGACTTGTTCCCATTACCAGCGTCTTACTCTCGCTTTTGGCATACACTCGGCCTGGGCAGGCGGAGTCTGCTTACGTGCGGGTAAATCAAGCTGGCTACGAGGCTGGTGAGACATCTCTTCGTGCATATCTGATGTCGTCTGCGGCGGAAAACGCAGCCAGCTTCAAGGTAATCAATTCGGAGGGCGTCACCGCGTTTTCGGGCCACGTTGGCAGTTTGCTGGGCACTTGGAGTCACAGCAAGATAGTGAGCTACAACGTATACGCGTTGGACTTCAAGGTTCCGGGAGGCGATCTTTACACGATTTCAGTATCCGGGCCGGAAGATGCCGTTTCACCCAGTTTTGCGGTGGACAGTCCGGACGGGCTTTATTCCGGCCTGCTCTTGAACACCCTGTTTTTCTACGAAACACAACGTGACGGACCGAACTTTATCCGTAACCCGTTGCGCACCGAACCCGGACACCTGAAAGACGAGAACGCACACGTTTATCAGACGCCACAGCTTGACGGCAACGATTTTATCGACAACCTGCCACCGACGCCGCCCCTAGTATCCGCAGCCCTCCCAAACATTGACGCCTCCGGCGGATGGTGGGACGCAGGCGACTATGAGAAATACGTCGAAACCACCAGCTACACAGCGGCGCTGATGCAGATTGGGATCCGAGACTTTCCCGACCGGATGGGAGCGAACGCTCGAGTGAATCCTCCCGCTCCGCCAGGCTCCATTTCTTATGCAGGCAGCAGCGGGCCGGGAGCGCCAGCGTCCTCTGACTTCACCGACGAAGCAAGGTTTGGTGTCGACTGGCTGATGAAGATGTGGGATGAGAAGACGCAAACCCTGTATTACCAAGTAGATAACACTCAAGACTGGGATTACTACGGAGAGGGCGATCCCAGTTCAGCCACCGGAAACTGCGGCGGAACCTATGTGACCCCCTACTGCTTGATCACCGAGTACGACATCTGGACGCTGCCCCAGGCGGCCGACCATTTCGAACAATCCGGAGATCCCCGCCCTTGCGATCCGTATACGACTTTCTTTATCTGCAATCGTCCGGTGTACGTGGCAGGGCCGGCGGGATCGCCGATCAGCCCCAATCTAGCGGGTCGCCTGGCGGCGGATTTTGCCTTGTGCTACCAGCTCAATCACAGCACGAACCCTTCTCTCGCCAATCGGTGTCTCAGGAATGCGGAGGACATTTTTGCGCTCGCTGACACATCGTACCCAGACCCTGCCCCTTCGGTAGGTTCGGGCTCGTGCGGTACATGCCTGCTTACTATTTCTCCGTTTGATGGCTATCCCGAGAACGTTTGGGAAGATGACATGGAACTTGGCGCAACCGAGTTATACCTCGCGCTGCATTCCAAACTAAGGAACCAGGAGCTGCCCACCGGTCTACCGCATACGAATCCGGAGTACTACCTCCGGAAAGGGGCGGAGTTTGCCGGTAATTACATCACGAACATTTACGACGCCGGTTACACCGATACGCTGAATCTGTACGATGTCAGCGGACTTGCGCATTTTGAGCTGTACCGGGCATTGGAAATGGCGGGAAATCCCAGGGGCATGGCTGTATCCGCAGGGAGCATTCGCAAGCAGCTCCTGCGGCAAGTTGATGACGCAATTACTCAAGCTGGCACGGACGCTTGGGGCTTCGGGTATCAATGGAGTTTCGGGGATACAACTTCCCACGGCGCCGGTTTATCGGTGATGGCTAGTGAAGCGTATTCCCTAACGCAGAGCAAACGCTATGATTCCTACGCGCAGAGATGGCTCGCCAATGTCCTGGGAACGAATCCGTGGGGCTCGTCGTTCATCGTAGGTGACGGGAGTACGTTCCCAAATTGTATCCAGCACCAGGTGGCGAATCTGGCGGGGGTGCTGGATGGAACTTCCGCGGGCACGCCGGTCCTCTGGGGAGCGGCTGTGGAGGGTCCGGCCAGTTCCGCCACTTCCGGGGTGGTCGACGGCATGATCTTGTGCCCGGCAAACGGGGCAGACACCTTCAGGAAATTCAATGGAAACGATGGCGCGTTCGATGCGTCACAAGTCGCGGTGTATCGGGACAACATGCAGTCGTACAGTACAACGGAGCCGGGTATCGATCTCACAGCCACGTCGTTCCTCATGTGGTCCTGGAGGTTGGCTCAGCGCGTCAGCTTCTGACATAGCGAACCGGCAACCAGCCAATCGGCAAGACTGTCGTAACTTCAGGAAGCCTTATCCGGCTTTCCTTTCGCTGTCCAGCCAGCGCATTTGATTCTCGTCATAGCGCGTTCCGGCGATGGCATCGGGCGGTATTGCTTTTTCGAGTTCAGCCAGTTCCTGCGGCGAGAGTTTGAGGTCGAGCGCTCGTACGGCGTCTGCAAGTTGCGTTCGGCGGCGGGCGCCTACCAGCGGAATAACATCTGCACCGCGCGATAGCACCCAGGCGATCGCGATCTGAGCCGGCGTCGCATTCTTCCCGGCAGCAATCTCTTGAAGCGTCGCGAACACCTTCTGATTTTTCTCGAAGTTCTCTCCCGTGAAACGAGGCAAGTGAGTACGGAAATCGCGGGGACCAGAAGGGCGAGATCCGCTGAGTAGACCGCGGGAGAGCACGCCATACGCAGTCACGCTCATTCCTAACTCGCGCACGGTGGGCAGAATTTCGGCTTCTATGCCGCGCGTCACGATGGAGTACTCAATCTGCAGAGCGGCAAGCGGATGCGTGGCATAGCCACGGCGAAGACTCTCGGCTGAAGCTTCGGATACGCCGATGTGCCGCACGTAGCCTGCTTTCACCAGGTCGGCGATGGCACCGATTGTGTCTTCGATTGGAATTTTCGAATCGATGCGGCACGGTTGGTAGAGGTCGATGTAGTCGGTGCCGAGGCGCCTCAGGCTGTAGGCAACGAAGTTCTTGACCGCAACCGGCCGCATGTCGAGGCCGTTGAACGAGTTGTCGGGTCCGCGCAGGGCGCCGAACTTGACTGCGATAAAAATATTATCGCGGCGGCCTTCGATGGCTTTGCGAAGGAGCATTTCGTTGTGGCCCATGCCGTAGAAATCGCCTGTGTCGAGCAAGTTGATACCGGCATCGATTGCGGCGTGAATGGTAGCGATACTTTCGGTTTCATCAGCCGGACCATATAGGTCAGACATACCCATACAGCCGAGTCCGAGGACCGAGACTTGCGGGCCATTCTTCCCAAGGGATTGACGATTCATGAAGGCTTCCTTTATGGAGAAATTTTGCTAGTAATCAATGATGGTGCGAGAGCGCCTACATCGCGATCCGCTCGGTCAGAATAGGCTCCGTGTTTGCAGGAAAGAAGGGTTCGAGCAGTGAGCTGAGCCGCGCGCTCAGATGCAGTTCCTCACTTTGCCGGTTGAGCAGTTCGCGAGGGTTAGGGGCGGTTTTCAGGGCATACCGCAGGTACGAAAGCCGCATAAGCCACACCGCATGTTTGAAGTCGTCTTCGGTGCGGACGTGAAAAGTGATCCAGCCAGAGTTAGGAACCCAATGGTGCTCCCCGGCAAGGCCTTCCGCTAAAAGCGCATCGCGAAGCGAACGCGGAAAAGGTATATCAAGAATGCCACCATTGTGCATATGCCCAAGCTCGGCGCTTCCGAAGCGGAATTCCCTGCCGCCAAAACGGTGCGAGTGAACGGAAATGTGCGGCCATGCAGAAAGCTCGTCTTCCAAACCCTTCAAATACGCCATATTCCTAAATCCTCGCCGCTGCAATTCTTCGATGCCTGAGCATGTTTGGGCGATTCAGTCGCGGATGTCGGATGCCGCGAACCCCGCGCCTCTTCGCTATCTCAGACTAGAGCCCTATGAAACTTCTCGTAGTCCTTGTTCGGTCCACCGTTGTCGCGGATTCCGCCATTTCGCAAATCCCGCGAGATTCGCAAATCTCGAAGACCGAGTCCAGGTTGGTGACTCTCAATATCTCCCGCACTGGCTGGGTGGGGTTCACTAGTCTGAGATAGATACCAGCGGCTTGGAGCGAAACCAAAGCTCCGATTCCTGCCGCGTCGATTACATCAACCTGCGCCAAATCAAGAATGATATTGCGCCCCGCCTGATGGAGGGCCGAGCACAAGAGAATGCTTTCATAAGCGCATACAATTCTGCCCAGGCAATGCAAAATCACAACGTCATCGAGGGTTTCGGTAGCTATCGTCAACATGCTTCAATTCTCCGGTACTCCAGCCCATGGCAGCGGCCATTATAGGCGAATCAAAAGCGAACATCAACTAACAAAATAAGAGCCTCCTCCGCTCAAGCCTTCGGCTCTGTTGCCGGCGATCCGAAGGATCCGCAGCGACCACGCATGCCCTGACGGAACTTATCGCGTTCCTCGGGCGTCATCTGTTCCCACCGCTCGATCATGCGGCGACGCCAGTAAAGATGCCGGCCGGGGCTGCCCCGGAATCCGCCGAAGAGGATCTTGCTCAGAACCAGAATCCCCACAGCTTGCCAGAAGTTGATCAAATGCCAACCAAAAAGACCCGGCATAAGCCAGTTCCACAGCGCCCTCACCACAAAGCCAAACACGGTGACGAACAACACGGCGAATAGTACGAACTTCAGTCCCCGCGCTAACCTTTTCATGTTTATTGACCCCCTGCTTTTCTAAAGTCGTTGTAGATGGTTTGGAGGCGTTCGCGAAGGTGCAAGACCGCATAGCGCTTCCGGGAGAGCAGAGTGTTCACACTGACGCCCGTCTGTTCGGCGAGTTCTTTGAAGCTGTAACCCAGGAACTCGTGAGCCAGGAACACTTCGCGCTGCTCTTCGGGCAATTCGTCGAGTGCCGCGTCTAACTCCTCCAGCAACACGCTTCGCGCGTAGGACGACTCAGGCCCGCCATCCGGCGAGGGCAGCAGATCTTCCCACTGGATTTCATCGCCATCCTCAGTTCGGACCGCCGGTTCGCTTGACGCCGTCCGCTTCTTGCTGCGGAACAGATCCGTGATCCGATTGCGGGCCACCCGAAATAGCCAGGCCGTCATCTGCTCCACCGGCTTCATCATCCGGTAGGCCTCGACGAGCTCGTAGAAGACTTCCTGCAGAATGTCTTCCGCGTCGCTCTGATCAGCCACTCGTTTGAGGATGAAGTTGCGAAGCCGGGGCCTTTCCCGCTCGATCGCCTCAGAGATCCGCTGGTCTTGCTGCCCCATGATCCACTGTTTTCTCAGCGCCTCGTCCATCTATTCATGTAGACGAACGAGCGAGCGAAATATTGTAGGCTTTTAATCGAACTCGCCCGAGCGCGCTCCTTTACGTTTCGACCCCATCAACTAACGGGGACAATTGGGACGCACGCGTTCTTGTTACTGTCAATGTTTTCTGGAGGATAGCCAGTCTTCCAGCCGATCGGCGTATGCCCAGCTTCACAAGATACTCCCGATTGTCGATGGCTCGAAGTTCCCGGATGCATCCGACTCGCAAGATCCGGGAACGATGAATGCGAAGAAACTGTGGAGGATCGAGTTTTTCTTCCAGGGAACTCATCGTCTCACGCAATAGGTAGCAACGCCCGCCACTGTGCAATTCCGCATAATCTCCCGTGAGCCACGCATTTTCACGGCTTCAGCGACAAAAATAGCAGGCTTTCCCGCAGGTCATGCAGAATTCGTGAGATCGGATTTTTCTGTGTTCGCACACATCCATCCGGCCGGGTCGGTGCCGATGGCCTCCCTCATGGTTGCGCAGAGGGATTTCGGAATGGCCATGCAGCACAACTCGATGCAGGCGCTTACGGACGAGGTTTCGTTTCCCTACGCTTTTCCCCAACCCGGCGACTATCGTTTGTTCATACAGGTTAAGCGGCATGGTGAAGTCGAAACCGGCGTGTTCGACGCGCATGTAGGAGGCTGATCGGAGCGCCCCATCCGTCATCCTTAGAGTTACTAGAGCTGCTCCGAGGCTAACGGCTTCCTGCTCTTGACGAATGCGCGGCACCTGATCCACTGCCAAGCCCGCGTGATATCAGCGGGATCCACGAAGAGAATATAGGCCGACAAGATGTCCCACTGGAACATCGGAATGTTAAGGGAGTATTCCAGAGAGAGATGAAAGAGCAGTCCCAATGCGAGCAGAATATACCTAAGATCCTTCACCCAGATCAAAACACCTAACGAGAATTCAAGGGCCATCGCCGACCAACTCCCCATCTTCAGCGCCGTTGGATGGAGAAGCCAAGCCGGAACCGGGAATCGCTTAAGCGCATCGAGATGATCGATGTAAAATAGCGCCGTTCCCTGAAGCCATGCCGGGCCCTTCAGTTTCCAGCAAAATGACGCGAAGTAGAGAAGCGCCAGCTGAATCTGGATCATCCGCTGAGCCCAGGGACTCCGCGGCCTGACCTGCGGACCTTCCTTCCTCCGCCAGATTCGGATTAGCCTATCCACGGAAAAGGCAGCACCGGCCGGAGCAAAGATCAGAAAGAACCCGGCCACGCGCAGGAACGTGTCGCCTCCGTGCGTAATGAACAGGTTCCTTTGCTGAATCGACGTAAGACACAGAAATACGATTGCGCTGTTAATGCGAGTGAGAAATCCGACCGTGAGGAGGATTGCCGAGCCCAGGAATGCCCAGAAGAGGCCATTGATCCAGGCATCCGTTTGCGGAATAACCGTGAACAGGTTTAGCCGCCGACCCGGCTCGAGCGCTTGCATGGTCGGCAAACTGATCCAGGCATGTGGCCCATACCATGCCAGCCAATCGGGGCACAATAACAAAAGGGTCGCGATCACCGATGTGCCATACGCGATGCGAAAGAGCGCAATTGGCGTCGGGGATTGCTTCGCGAAAAAAAATCTATTCCATGCCGCCGTCAAGGATTTCACGATCATTGCAAGTCCTTGGGCTTAACGCCATAGCCGTAAAGTACATGCTGGTCCCAAGGCTCAGGGCGATACGAGCCCTGCGCACCTGGCGTTAGGACTGACAACTCTTGAACCAATATGACGGTCTTCGCTGGGTTTGCGGCAGTGCCGTTCGCGCGTGCAATGTAACGAGCGACATCGGGCCACAGAGCATCGTTCTTGTCGTTTTGAAGGTTTTCCTCGAATTTACGGTACCGCTCTTTGAAGTAGCGATCGTGAAGAGTGAGTTGCTCCATTCTGGGGAACGGCCAGATCTTTCTGGATCCGTCCTGGTAGATAACGATTGCTTCGACGTAGCTGTTCGCCGACCAGGGTGTTGGGGCGAATGTATCCCACGACTGAAACAGTCCCGACCACAGGAAATACGGCCGGACCAGATTTCTGCATAACGTGAACATCGGCGCGTACAGCGGCAAGCACCAGCAAGCTATGAACAAAATGTGAAAGCCTAAGAACAAGTTGATCGCGACGCGTTTTGCCGTCTGCAAGCGAACACGATTCCAATATGTTTCTTTCTTCATTTTCGAATGGATGCTGTTGCGGACCTCCCTTCTCACAGGGGGTGTGCACGGGCCCTTCAGTGAGATCTGGGTTTCTTCAAAGCAAACCTACCAAACTTACCACTCCCAACCCCGATAGAGGAGCACGATGCTTGGAGATCGTTGGAGTTAGCTACTCTTGCGAGGAGATCAGAACAGAAAGAGCGCGGCATGGATGGAGGTGAACGGCTAAACGCCCGCAGGTACGAGTCACCCTTTCTCAACCATTACTGTTACGGAGTGTTCGACGTATTGCGTCCAGCTGCTGGCGAGGGGTTGCTGTCCTCAATTTTTCTAGATACTGGAAAGTGGATAGTGAAAACGATCACCATTCCTCCGGTCCCTGCAAACATGCTCGAGGATATCTGTCACGGAGTATTGGCGTTTCGCCCGCTCTCCGGATCTAGAGACCCAGCTCTGTCAATCCTGGATGCTCGTCTGGCCGACGACCCAACGGCCAGCGAAAGAGCCGGTCGTACTCCTTGATGGGAAGATCGTTGATGCTGGCGTGCCGAATTTTCGAGAGCCCTGTGGAATCGAACTCCCAGTTTTCATTCCCGTACGAACGGTGCCATTGGCCCGACTTGTCGTGTGATTCATACGCGAACCGGACCGCAATCCGGTTCTCATCGAAGGCCCAGATCTCCTTGATGAGGCGGTATTCCAGCTCTTCGCTCCACTTCCTCTTTAGAAACTCGATGACCTCTGCTCTCCCGCGGAGAAATTCAGAGCGATTGCGCCAATAGCAATCCAACGAATAACCGCGAGCAACCCGCTCCGGGTCGCATGAATTCCAGTTGTCTTCGACAGCGCGCACCTTCAGAATGGCTGTCTCCCGGGTGAAGGGCGGTATCAGGGCTACAATCGTTTTCGGCTGTGCATTCATAACAATTTCCTTTCGCCTAGCGCCTTGAGGTGCTCCGCAAGGACTCCCACCCGCTATCCAAGTGACGTCTAGAGTAACCTTTGGCGATTTACTCTCCAGCCTTGGCCGCCAAGGTCCCGACGACGGCGATATTTTGCAGCAGATCCTGCGGCAGACCGTGCCGCTCCTGCAAGTACTCCGGGCTGTTGTAGGAAAGCCAGACCTTTCCCTGGCCGTCTTCCCACACTAGAATCTTCAGAGGAAGGTCGATGGCAACGCTGGGTGCAGCCAGCATCAGAGGCGTGCCGCCTTTGGGATTCCCGAAGATCAACAGCTTGGTGGGAGGCATTTGCATTCCGACCTTTTTCGCCTCGCCACTGTGGTCAATCAGGGCAAACAGAGTGATCCCCTTCGATTGCAGAATATTCTTGAGTCGCGCAACCGTCTCATCCACAGAGTGATTACTGGGAGCGTCGACGATTCCGTTCTTCTTTTGGACTGGAGTATCGGCCGCCGGCACCGGCAGGACAAATCCACCGATCAGTAGAAGCAAGTGCCATAGTTTCATAATCCACCTCCTGCACTCCGAATCCGCCCCATTGAGTCGGGGAGGCCTCATCCCCTTTGGATGCTAACTCTTTCCGCCCAGCAAGCTACAATCTGCACGATCACCGAGACGAATACATCACGAGATGCGGTGTTTTTTTGCTACCACTCTAGGCTGGGCGTGAAATACCCCGTTCGGGGTAGAGGGGCAAGCTGCGTAACAAGTGAGGATGATGTCTCCCCGGCGGGCACTTGACGCGATTTTACTTAGCGACTCCGGAACTCTCAGACGACGATACTGAGCCACGAAGAACGGTGACAGAAGCGGCAGGCAACTCATACAGGGCGTTTTGATCACCTGAGAGTTGCGACGTGGCCGGCGGCCCGTCGGGATCGGCATAGCCTTTCTTTCTGGCGGCGTGCCACTGATATTGCGCCTTGCCGAACGTGATCATGGCGATCGGCCCCGCAAAGAACGCGCCACGGTTGCTGCTTGCATCGTGGAATTCGATCCGGACTTGATGCACGTGCTCGTGATCCTTGTTAATGAGCATGAGCGCCCATTGACCATCTGGGCGATGCAAGGGATAGGCCGTCACCAGCGTGCGTCCTTTGGCGTCTTTGACATCGCTGGAAGCAGCGTAGAGCTTGTGCTCGGCATCTTTCGGTTCTGCCCACTCCTGCGTAAGGAGCTGCGCTGCGAAAAATTGCGCAGTCTTCTGCTGTATCTTGTAGTGCTCGTCAACCATGAACATATGGTAGGTTCCCCAACTATTAGAGCAGGCGGGATGAGGTGGTGAGTAGGATAGGTCGTGATAATAATGCGTAGACTTGCCGCCCGCGGTGAGAAATCCCGCGAAGGAATCGGCCAGCCAAAGAGCACCGAAGATATCGATCGCGGCCTCACCACCGTGATCATTGGTTTCGGTATCGAGCAAAGGAATTTCGGGAGGCAAGCCGTCGTCGCGCCAGACCTTCATGATGTGCGTGATCAATTCGGGTTCTTGATAAAGGTTCTCCCAGGGCGTATCGCATCCATCGTACGGATAGTGCTCGAACGACATGAAAGCGAGATCCTGAAGACGATCATGAGCCCTCAGATAATCGAGGAAGCGCCCGAGCCAGGAAGTCCGGCCTTGGGCATCAGGCCAGGCTTTGATGTCCTCAGTAACTCCTTCAAAGACAGGGCCGCCCAGCTTGAAATTCGGATCGACACGATGGAGAGCAGTCGCAAATTGCAAATATAGGGTCGCATAGTCTTCGGGCAGCATGTATTGGCCGTCCGGTTCTTCACCCATCTCGATGTATGACACAGGATAGCCGCGCTTCTTGATGTAGGTCATCTGCGCGGCGGCATCCTCGGGCGTGCTGTACAACATGGCTACAGGAACAATGGCAGGCAGGCCGCGCGTGATTCCACTCTTGAAGAACAGGTCAAAGCCCGGTTGATCTCCCGACTCCATGCGGTCCGGCGCCACGTAAAGATCAGAAGGATCGTGCCATGGATCAACCGATGAGCACAGCGTCAACGTCTGCTTCTGGTCGGGCGAATGATGAAGAATATCTTTGAATTCGTTGTTCGCATCGACGGTTCCGAGGTAAAGCTCGCGGATGGCGTAACCAACACAATTTCTGCGATCGCTTGAACCATGGGTATCGCAGATATTCGACGAGCGGGTCATCCATACACGCACGTATTTTGTGGTAACCGGTGAAGAATCGAGACGCAGCGTCGCGGTGCCTCCTTTTCCGTCCGTCACGTTTCCTGACACGAAGGTCTTCCACGCTCCTTTGTCTTGCTCATCCATGGCATCGCCATCTCCAACCCAGTACTGCACCTCGTAGGCCTGAGCGTAAGGCTCTGACCAATCAACGCGAATTGCGTTGATGCTCTCCTGCTTGTCGAAAGCGATCACAACCCATTGCGGATGCAGCGAATCGTCCTCTCCGGTGAAGGCCTTCGTGAGATATGGATTGCTCTTCCAATAAGACTGCGGATCTCCATCATCGAGGCGCGAGAAGCCGTCAAACTCCGTTCCGCCGTTGCGAGTAAAGCCGCGGTGGCGAAGCGAGTAGCCATAAGAGTGGCGGATCATTTCCTTTGTGGGAGCGGCGTCGCCGGTGAAATATCCCTTGCCTGCGGGGTCGCTCCAGACGCCCTTGGGATTCCAATGCCAGGCTTGCACAAATAAATCGGTGTTCTGACGATAACTGATGACTCCCCACCCGGCGGAAAGGACCTGCTTGATCTGATCGGGCTGAAAGAACATGTCGGTGGCGTTGCTGGGCACGCGGTCCACGGTCGAACCGAGCGCATAGAGAGGACTGAATGTGTTTACGACATGGCCGGGGGTTGCATCGACGACAACGGTCTGCGCCATTCCGTAGTTTGGCCCGGCAAGCGCAGCGCCCAGAAAAATAATTGCGCGCAGCATTTTGCGCAGAATCGACTGCGAAAAGGACGACAGGTGCATCCGAGGCCTCGGAGAATCTGATTGTAATCCCGCATGAAAGTCATACATCAACTCGCCGCCCCGCTGCTACGCTCACCACTGTCGGCTTTCACGTAGTGAAACCGAGATTCATGATTGCATCTTCGCGGCCGTGCTCTTTTGTATAATTTGCCGACTCCAAGACGGACATCCCGAGCCTCGCAAGGAACGAGATTCATGCTTCTCAAAATGTTCAACGATCGGACGACGCTCGGGCAGGCAGCCGCCGAGCAGGCCGCGGCAGCCATTCGCCGAGCCATCGCGGAGCGCGGCCGCGCACGGATCATTGCCGCAACAGCTGCCTCACAGCTGGAATTTCTGGAAGCTTTGACGAACGCGCCGGGAATCGACTGGTCGAAGGTAGAAGCCTTTCACCTCGACGAATACATCGGCTTGCCGGTTACTCATCCGGGAAGCTTCCGCAAGATGCTACTGGAGCAGTTGGTCCAGAAAACCGGAATCACTAATTATCATCTGCTCGACGGCGACGCCGCTGATCCGTTGGAAGTCGTAAGCCGGGTGGGTGGACAGCTGGCATCCCTACCGGTAGATATCGCATTTCTGGGGGTTGGCGAGAACGGTCACATCGCGTTCAACGATCCACCCGCTGACTTTAATACAGAGGAACCTTACATCATCGTGAACCTGGATGAGGTGTGCCGCCAGCAGCAAGTAGGAGAGGCCTGGTTCGCCGACATTTCACAAGTGCCGAAGCGGGCCATCTCGATGTCGGCTCGACAGATTCTCAAGGCCAAGGAAATCCTGGCAGTCGTGCCCGGCCCGCGCAAGGCAGAAGCGGTGAAAGCTTGCTTTGAGGGTGCAATCAGCCCTATGGCGCCGGCGTCGATTCTGCGCACGCATCCGAATGCCACTGTTTATCTCGACAACCAATCGGCTTCGCTTCTGGGCCCAGCCCTGCGGAATACGCTCGATGAAAAATCGCACGTCACGGTTGGCGCTTAACTCCTGGTTCGCGACTCATCACACATGGTAACTGCCAGCAAGCCGATTGCTTCGTTGCGCTGGTGGATCGGTGGCCTTCTGTTTGCATCCACGGTCATCAACTACATCGACCGGCAAACTCTCTCGCTTCTCGCTCCTTACCTCAAGCTCCAGTACCACTGGACGAACTCAGACTACGCAAATCTCGCCATCGCCTTCCGGGTAGCTTATTCGATCGGGCAGACAGTTTTCGGAAGACTCATGGATCGCATTGGCACGCGCCGTGGTCTGACTCTAACGGTGATCTGGTATTCCGCGGTTTCGATGCTGACGTCGCTGGCGAGCGGGTTTTACAGCTTCGCCACCTTCCGATTTCTATTGGGTGCGGGGGAATCGGCCAACTGGCCGGCAGCAACCAAGGCGGTCTCGGAATGGTTCCCCAAACGCGAACGCGCACTTGCGACGGCCCTTTTTGATAGCGGTTCTTCAATCGGGGGAGCCATCGCTCCTTTCATTGTGCTATGGATTTATTTTCGCTGGGGCTGGCGCCCCGCTTTCATGCTCCCGGGCATTCTTGGATTTCTCTGGCTGATCGTCTGGCGATGGCTGTATTTTCCGCCGGAGGCGCACAGCCGAATTAGCCAAACTGAACTTGAAATGCTGGTTGCGGATAAGCAGGAATCGGATAACCCCCGGCGAGGCAAACCGCGGTTGCGGTGGAGTGAACTGTTGCGCCTTCCGCAGACGTGGGGCGTGATCATTGCGAAAGCTTGCACCGACCCGGTTTTTTTCTTCGTCACGGAATGGTTTCCAATTTACCTGGTCGCAAAAGGCATTGACCTCAAGAACGGGTTGATTGCCGTATGGATCCCATTCATCTCCGCCGATCTGGGCAGCTTTTTCGGAGGTTATGTATCCGGTTATTTGATCAAGCGGGGATGGCCTTTAGGTGCGGCGCGCAAGGCGCTGATTATCTTTGGGGGGATCGGCATGACCATGCTCATTCCCACAATCTTCACGACCAACCTTTACTTGATCGCCCTCTTGTTTGCAGTCGCGACCTTTACTTATGCGGGTTTCACCACGATGGCGAATGTGTTGCCATCGGACCTGTATAACAGCGAATCAGTAGCATCGGTCAGCGGGCTCAGCGGCACGGGGGCAGGCATTGGAACGATCATTGCCTTCAAACTCATCGGCTATTTTTCCGATGCGCGCCAGGCCACGGGCACTCATTCCTTCGATCCGATTGTAATCATTGCGGGGTTGGTGCCTTTATTTGGCATGATTCTGGTCCTGCTCTTGGTTCGCAACACGCGAGCGACCAATGAAGGACTGGTTCGCCGGATATGACCTCGGATACACTTTTGAGGAACCATGGGACATAAGCGCCTGGAACTCGACGGCAAGGTGGCAGTCGTGATCGGGGGCAGCTCTGGAATTGGCCGGACCCTCGCACGCGGGTTGGCGGAAGCTGGCGCTGATGTCGTACCGAGTGCGCGACGCCTGGAACTCGTCAACACGGCGGCCGATGAAATCGAATCTCTCGGTCGCCGGTCGCTGCGTGTCAGTTGTGACGTGACCGACCGCGAATCGTTGGTACAAGTGTTGCAGGCCTCTGTCCAGACGCTCGGGAAAGTGGACATCCTGATCAACGCCGCCGGTTTCAACCAGCGAGCTCCGACTCTCGATTTTCCTGACGCCGACTGGGATCGCCTCATCGATACGAACCTCACTGGTACGTTACGGGCTTGCCAGGTTTTCGGGCGTCACATGATCGAACGCGGCTATGGACGCATCATCAACGTCGCTTCCATGGGTTCGTTCCTGGCTCTCTACGAAGTGACGGCGTATTGCGCGAGTAAGGCAGGCGTGGCGTCTTTGACCAAATCGCTCGCGATCGAATGGGCGCGGCATGGAGTCTGCGTCAATGCGATTGCGCCGGGATACTTCAGCACGCCGCTGACGGAGAAGTTGCTGACAGGCACGCCCCGGGGACAAGAAGTGTTGATCCGTACTCCGATGAGGCGCTATGGCGAACTGGAAGAACTGATTGGAGCAGCGGTCTTTCTCGCATCGGATGCTGCCAGCTTTGTGACCGGCACTCTGCTGGCCGTGGATGGCGGCTATCTCGCCAGCGGCGTGAATCAATGAGGTCTAATTAGTTTCTGTCGCGCTTTGCAGGCGTACTAACACCCCCTCATCGCAGGTAGGGCACGAAGCCTTGCGTCTTCATCTCCAGTCGGTACACCGAGGTGGTGGCCGTAATGTAGAGGGTTTTAAAATCCTTGCCGCCCCAAGTCAGATTCGCCGGCTGCTCCGGCATCACAATTGTGCCGAGATGGTTGCCTTTGGCGTCCCAGATCCAGATGCCTTCCGGTCCGGTGACAAAGAGGTTGCCGTTCTTGTCTACCTTCATCCCGTCGGGTACACCATCGCCCTTAGCTCCCGGCTCGTCGCCGAAGATGCGTCCGTTCCGGAGAGATCCGTCAGGTGCAACGTCGTAGACGCGGATATTTCTTAATTCGCTGTCGCCGACATAGAAGTGTTTGCCATCCGGCGAAAAGGCAAGACCATTCGGCTGGGTTAGATCCTTGGTGAGCAACTGCACGTTTCCGTTGGCGTCCAGCCGATAGACGCCCTGAAACGGAATTTCCTGCTTCTCGCCAGCAACGAGATCCAGAGTCGGGTCCGTGAAATACAACGCCCCATCCGGACCAACGATCACATCATTCGGGCTGTTAAATTTCTTACCGTCATAACGGTCGGCCAGGATTTTGTATTTTCCGTCGGGACTTACCTCAATGATGGCGCGCAATACGCTGGCGCAGTCAATCAGCCGATGCTGGCGGTCGAAGGTATTGCCGTCTGGGTCGCCCAGCGAAATCACCTCGTCCTTCTTGCCGTCGAGATGAAGTCGATAGATCTTGTTGATAGTTTCGTCGCTTACATAGAGGAATCCCGCCTCAGCCCACACTGGGCCTTCGGTAAATCCGAAACCGGCGCCTACCACGCTGAGCTTAGCGTCGCGATCCACCAGATTCCAGAACTGCGGTGATTTTCCGTCCAAGCGAAACTCTTGGGATGCGGGACGTGCAGATAGGAAGCCTGATGCTCGAGCCGCAAGGAGCACGACGATTACGACGATGAAGCTGTTCAGGATTTTCATGCGGCGGTTCATAAAAACGGTTCTCCTATTTGCAAAGTCCCTACTCAAACTTTCATCTGGCGAAAACTGGCGCCGGATTATGAAAGTCTACCGCACCTTGGAATGAGCGTTTATCTCAATCGCAGTAGACATGTCAACGTCACGGCCAAAGACAACTCACTTCTGCTTCACCGCAATTGCGGAAATCTCAATGCGCGCGTTGTTGACCAGGGCGGCCGCCTGAATCGTGGCGCGGGCCGGCTTGGGATCGGGCATCACGCTCTTGTAAACCTTGTTCATGTCGGGGAATTCATGAATATCGGCCAGATAGACCGTTACATTGACAATGTCCTTCATCTCAAAGCCAGCGGCCTTCACGACCTTTTGAATATTCTCAAGTGCCGCGGTCGTCTCGGGACCAATCCCCCCTGCGGCCAGTTTCCCAGAATCATCCGCACCCTCCTGGCCCGCGATGTACAGAGTATTTCCTACGATGATCCCGTCGCTGAAAGGAAGTCCACGCGCGTCGGAGAGATTCACCGCTTTCTTTTCCTGGCCGTTAGCGCTCTGCGCAACAACGCCCACGGCTAAGGCGACAGCGAAAGCACAAAAGAATAGTTGAGCAGGCTTCGTGTGGATTGCAATTTTCATTTCCGTTTCCCTTCGTGATAAAAGATTGGCTCTACCACGCGGCGAAAAACCATGTTAGAGTCCGCGCACATATATACATTGAGGAGTACGAAATGAACAAGTTTCACGTCTTTGCCAAGTCCCACGCCGTCGCCACATGTGTCCTATCCGCCGCCTTTTTGGCTGCCGTCTTGTGCGGAGCCAGAGTGTTGAGGGCACAAGGTGTTTCCGAGCCAACTGGATCGGGAGCAGACACTGCGTTGATTGCAGACTTTCGACGAGTCGAAGTGGCCTCGGTATCGGATGCGCTCGAGCAGTTGACTGGCAAACGCATGTACATGAGTCACCGCATGCATCCCATTTTCACCACAAAGTTTGCCGGATTTGCGCGTACCGTTCTGCTTAAGAAAGACGAAGGCAACGCTGACCCCACCGCGCTGAACGGAATGCTGGAAGCCATTGATCAGGGATCAACCAATTCCGTTTACGTGATGGCAGTCGAGGACGGCGAGGATATTGCCGGCATGGGTGGATTAATGGGCACGGCCATGGCAGCGCGCGGCTACGCCGGCGCTGTCATCGACGGAGGAGTGCGCGACGTGGCCTATCTGCGTAAAATCGGATTCCCAGTGTATGCGACTGGCATCGTGCCTTCGACTTCTGTGCATCATTATCGCTTCGGGGGATCCCAGATTCCCGTGACCTGCGACGGCGTGACCGTGAATGCGGGTGACATTGTCGCAGCGGACAGTGATGGGGTTGTGGTCGTTCCGAGGGCCAAGGCTCAGGAAGTGCTATCCCTTGCGCAACAAATGGATTTCAAGGAACATTCCATGTATGCGGTGATTGAGCAGATGAAATCGATCGTCGAGGCGGTCAAAAAGTTTGGAAGATTATAAGCCGCCCGAGATATCTGCTTGCATTAAATTGATTTTCATCAGATAATCCGCACTTTCACTCTGCGAATTATCAACTGAGCTCGGTACTCATGGCTGTCACCTCCAATCGAAGCTACAACATCACCGCCCTGCAGCGCGGATTGCGCCTCCTCCACCTCTTCAGCGAGTCGCCCCATGGACTCACCGCAAAGCAAGTCGCGGCGCGCTCTCGGCTACCTGTAAGTACGGTTCATCGGTTCCTGGTGAATCTGGAGAGTGCGGGCTTTTTGAACTGCGGTGGGGACGGCGTGTACCACCTGGGAATTGCCTGTTTCGCGATCGGCCAGGCGGCTTTGGGACAACTTGACATTCGCCAGGTGAGCCTGCCGTACCTTCAGGAATTGAATCGGCAGACACGCGAAACCATTCACCTGACCGTGCGGCACGGCCTCTCAGCCGTTTACGTTGAAAAGCTGGATTCACCCGAGCAGCTGCGCATTTACTCTCGCATCGGCGCCGCGGTTCCGCTGTATTGCACGGCCGTGGGTAAAGTCATGTTGGCTTACATGCCTGACGACGAGCGGGACAGAGTTCTGCCCCAGTTGGCACTAAAGCACCTGACGCCGAACACGGTGGGAAGCCTTCAGGAGTTGAAGGCGGAACTGTATCGCGTCCGAAAAAACGGCTACGCCTGCGATCTGGAAGAACACGAGCTGCACATTCGATGCGTCGCAGCTCCCATCTGGGATCATGCCGGAGGCGTAAGCGCAAGCCTGAGTATCACTGCGCCCATGGTACGCATGGCAGTCACCCGTCTGCGGCAACTGGCGCCGCTGATTCAGACCGCTGGATTGCAAATCTCGCGTGAACTGGGATACCAGGGGACTAATGGCCGTTCGACAGTGAGGAAGAATATCGCCGGAGAGGCGCCGCTGGCGAAACCTCTCTGAGCGGAATGACGAGAGCGATTACGGAGTTGTTCCCCAACTCGGTGGCATAAGGAAGGATTCGTAGGTGCGGGTCGCAATACTCATCGTTGTCATTTTCATTTGCCTGGCAGCTCTGGCTGGTGATAACGCCCCTGCTGCTATATCGGCAGCAGTCGATGTGCGCTCCGACGACCTTTTGGTTCAGCCTCCGGCAACTAACTGGGTCTCGTACAACGGAGACTACTCAGGACGGCGCTTCAGCGGGCTTTCTGAAATCAATGCGGGCAATCTTGCGGAACTTCGCGCGGAATGGGTTTTTCATGCGCACAATACCAGCCGGCTTGAGGTCACTCCCGTTGTGGTAAATGGAATGATGTTCGTGACCGCTGCAAACGATGCCTCTGCGCTTGACGCGCGCACGGGGCGAGCGGTGTGGCATCATGCGTGGCCGACTTCGGAAGGGTTGATCGACGACGCGTCCGGGCATATCAATCGCGGCGTCGCGGTATGGCATAACCGCGTCTATATGGAAACGGATAACGCGCATCTCCTTTGCCTGGACGCGCGCTCCGGCAATTTGATCTGGGACGTCGCTTACGCAAATTGGAATAAGAATTATGGGGCAACCAGCGCGCCGCTCGTGGTCAGGGACAAGGTTCTGGTTGGGACCTCAGGCGGCGATGACGGAGTCCGGGGTTTTGTCGCCGCTTACGACGCGTTGACGGGGAAGCTGGCCTGGCGGTTCTGGACGATCCCGGGTCCGGGCGAATTCGGTTCTGCAAGCTGGCCCGGAAAACTGTACCTGCACGGCGGCGGAACTACGTGGATGCCGGGAACTTATGATCCACAGCTCAACCTGATTTACTGGGGTACCAGCAATCCCGCACCTGACTTCGAGGGCGGCGTGCGGCCGGGAGACGATCTTTACACCGACTGTGTGCTGGCCCTCGATCCGGATACTGGAAAACTGAAATGGTATTTTCAATTCACGCCCCACGATTTGTTCGACTACGACGCAGTTGAGACTCCGATTCTGATCGACGCGGTGTATCAGGGCGCGGCACGGAAACTGCTCGTACAGGCGAACCGGAATGGATACGTCTACGTGCTCGATCGCACCGACGGAAAGTTTCTATCCGCAACGCCGTTTGTGGAAAAGCTAAACTGGGCGAAGGGAATTGATGCGCAGGGAAGGCCGCTGCGTACCGGCGTGGAGCCGACCACAGCGGGGACGCGAGTTTGTCCCGGCTACTCGGGAGCAACCAACTGGTTCGCTCCGTCGTACAGCGAGACTACTCATTCCGTTTATTTTATGGCCCTGGAGGAATGCGAGACCTATTTTTTTAAACCGCAGGCTTTTCAAGAAGGTCAAGGCTATTACTCAACCGGAGTAAAACGCATTCCCAGCGAGACTTCGCAAAAGATTTTGGTCGCGTTCAATCTGGATACAAATTCGATCGCTTGGAAGGATCCGCAAACAGGCGCAGGGCGATCTTCGGGGGGAACCATGGCAACGGCCGGCGGCTTATTATTTTTCGGGGACGATGCCGGTTCCTTTGAGGCTGCGGACGCGCGAACCGGCAGACCGCTCTGGCACTTCGATACCGGACAAAACATGAGCGCGTCTCCCATGAGCTATGCGATCGCCGGCAAACAGTATGTGGTGATTGCCGCAGGTAGTAACGTTTTCAGCTTCGCGTTGCCTTGATTCGCACGCGGACGTAGGAGGTTAAATTTGAAGGAGGGATATATGAACTCGAATTACACTCGCAGAACCTTTGCCATGCGGTTCGCTTCCGTACTTTCCGCTTTAGGATTCACTACAGCCGCGTTGCCCAATCGTGCGTTGGCTCAGACTTCGGCGGCACTAGACGCGGGCGGAATCCGCAAGCTGAATAGCGAAGGTAAACCGGGCACCGAAAAAGACGTCATCATGCCGGTAATTGTTCACAACGGATTGATTTACGTTGCGGGGCAGGGCGCCCACGATACGCGCGATCCCAAGGAATGGACGATCGAATCCCACACCAGCATGGTCATGGATAAGATCAAGAAACACGTGGAAATTGGCGGCGGAGACATGGACACAATTCTTCAAGCGAATGTGTTCCTGGTAAAGATTGAACACTGGGACGGAATGCACAAAGTTTTTGCAACATATTTTCCCCATGGCGGCCCATCGCGCACGACTGTCGCAGTAGCTGCCTTGCCGGGAGATTCACTGGTAGAAATCAACTGCATCGCAGCCGTCGCCCGTAAGTGAGCGCCAAAGGAGCTTCGTTCATGCGTCTGAACTCAAAATGGAACCGGCGTGGTTTTCTCGGCAGCCTGGGAGTGATTGCAGGCTCGATTCTAGCGCCGCGTAAGTTATTCTCGTGGAATCGGCCTACAGCGGGCGTGAGCGCGCGAGTCAGTGGCTTCGGGCAGACCGGAAATCCCTACGAAGAACTTGGGGTTACGACGGTGATTAACTGCGAGGGAACCATGACCATGTTGGGCGGTTCCCTTCCCCATCCAGAACTTGAAGCCGTGATGACGATGGCCGGGCGCCACTTTGTCAGCGTCCCGGAGTTGGAAGTGGCTGCCGGAAAACGTATCGCCGAGATGCTGAGGTTGCCGGATGGTTACACCGCGTTGGTGACTTCGGGCGCGGCGGCGGCCATTCAGTCAGGACTGGCCGGGATTCTGACTGGCGGCAGCGAAGCCTTGATTCGCCAATTGCCGGACCTGACCGGCATGAAGTCGGAGGTGATCATCCAAAAGTCGCATCGCAATCCATTCGATCACCAGCTTCGATCGACGGGGATCAAGCTCATTGAAATCGAAACGGTGGATCAATTGCGAGCCGCAGTCAACGATCGCACGGCGATGATGCACTTCTCCAATTTCGCCAATGCCGCCGGACAGATCAAAGTGGACGAGTGGGTCAGGCTGGCGAAGCAGTACGACATTCCCTGCATGAATGACGCCGCGGCCGATACGCCCCCGGTGTCTCATCTGTGGGACTACGCCAGGATGGGTTACGACCTGGTGACTTTCAGCGGCGGAAAAGCGATTCGCGGGCCACAGTGCGCGGGTATGTTGATTGGCCGCAGCCAGATGGTAGCGAATGCACTGCTCAACAACAGCCCCCACGAAGATACGTTGGGCCGCAGCCAAAAAGTGGGGAAAGAAGAAATCGTTGGCATGGTCAAGGCACTCGAACTCTTTCTCGCGGAGGACCATGACGCACTGGCCAAAGAATGGCAGGCCCGGCTGGAATTGATCTCGAACGAAATCACAAGAGTTCCTGGCGTGAACACGTCGTTCTTCGTGCCGGACATTGCCAATCACGTGCCGCACATGAGCATCACGTGGGACACGGCCCGCATTTCGTTGACGCCCGAACAGGCTTCCAAGCTGCTGCGGGGTGCGAAGCCGAGCATTGTGATGGGAGCCGGAGAAGGACGACCAGGGCTGGCTATGAACTCATTCATGCTGCAACCCGGCGAAGACAAAATTGTTGCCGAGCAGCTTTCGCGCCTTCTGCGCGAACACGCGGCGTAACCGGTGTCCGCCATGACCAGTGCTACCACGAGCCATGTGCGATGGTTTCTGGTCTTCTGGCTGTTCGTTCTCAGCGCGGTTTCTTATCTCGACCGGGTAAACATTTCCATTGCCGGCGGGTCCATTGCTGAGGCTTACCATCTTAGCGATGTGCAACTCGGCAAAGTGTTCAGCGCCATGCTGCTCGGTTACGCGCTCTTCCAAACTGTGGGCGGGAGACTTGCGGACCGTTACGGGCCGCGTCGTGTACTAACTGGGGGCGTGGTGTGGTGGGGAGTCTTCACTGCCCTGACTGCGCTGGTCCCTGCGAATATTGCAGGTGCGGTTGTCGTTTTTGTTGCGGTTCGCTTTCTCTTGGGCGCCGGAGAAGCTGTGATCTACCCCTCAGCGAATCAGTTCATCGCACGCTGGATTCCGACTACGGAGCGCGGCATTGCGAACGGTTGGATTTTTGCCGGTGTGGGAGCAGGCGCCGGCCTTACGCCATTGATCATCACCTACATCATGGTTCAATACGGTTGGCGGTCGTCATTCTGGGTGTGCTCGATCATCGGATTCGCCGCAGGGGCGGTCTGGTTCCTCAGTGCTCGCGACACACCCGCCGAGCATAGAGGTGTATCTGCTTCCGAGCTGAATTTGATTCGCGCCGGGCTGACGCAAGCTGAGCCGAAGAGCGACGCCACGGCGCTCGTGTCGTGGGGACGCGTCATGCGAAGCAAAGAAGTCTGGGCCGTTACGATCAGCTATTTCTGCTACGGCTATGTCGCGTGGATTTTCTTTAGCTGGTTCTATCGCTATCTCGCAAAAGTGCGCGGTCTGGACTTGAAGGCCAGCGCCTTCTACACCATGTTGCCCTTTCTGGCCATGCTGGTGTGCTGCCTGTTAGGAGGAGCCATCAACGATCGGCTTACAAAATGGCGGGGACCCCGCGTGGGACGCTGCGGTCTTGCGGCATTCGCAATCGCCGCGGCAGGAGTATTTATCGCCTTCGGTTCCCAAGTTCCAAGCGCTCGACTGGCTAGCGTTGTACTTGCAGGCGGAGCAGGGGCGCTTTACTTATCACAGAGTTCCTTCTGGTCCGTGACGGCCGATATCGCCGGTGCGTCCTCGGGATCAGTGTCAGGCTTTATGAATATGGGGAACCAACTCGGAGCGGCGCTCACGGCTACTTTGACGCCCTGGATTGCTACTCGGTTCGGTTGGACGACCTCGTTTCTGGCGGCGTCTGGATTGTGCATCGTTGGTGCGGTGACTTGGCTGGTGGTAGATCCTTCGCGACAACTCTCGGCTCAGTCAGAGGATGCCAGCAAACTGCGAAGTGGATCTGCCATCGCCATCGTCGTTTTTGCGCTTCTCCTGCACGGCGCAGCCGCCACTGCCCAATCGGTATCCGCCCCCGAATCGCAGGCTGCGACCGTTCACGTGGATGCGACTCCGGGACATGTCATCAACTCCTTCGATCCCGACAGCGCTCTCGGCAGTTCGATTGATGTTTTGTCTCATGCCGACATCGACAAGGTTTATACCCCACATATCATTCAGGAATCGCTTTCGGCGGGATGGGGACCAATTACTTACCGCAATAATTCCGAGCTGCGCATGGCAGCCTGGCACTGGACCGAAAATGGAACGTGGAGCGATCCGGTGCACAAGAGTGGGTACTTTACCGGCAGCACTGATCTGAAGGAACCGATTCGTTACATCCTTTCCTACGCGTTACCGCACCGTGGTTTCTCAACGAGTGGCGACCGCCCGTTGCAAGGTCCCAATCTCAGCTTTTGGAAGAGCAATCCGTATCTCACCAGCAAGTTCACCGGGGAGAGCGACGCACTGCACCCGCAATGGGTGGTCGTGGATCTGCAAACTGAAAAGCCGGTCAACGCGATTCGCATCGCCTGGGCGACTCCGTATGCCACCACATACGAAGTGGAGTATTGGATAGGAACTCGCGCGCTCGACTTTGATGAGGGCCCGCTGGGAGAATGGAAAACCTTCTCCGCCGGCTCAATCAAGAACGCTCAAGGTGGAACCGCAAATCTAAAACTTGCCGATGCTCCGATCAACACTCGGTACGTGCGTATCTTGATGACGGAATCTTCGAACACCTGCGATCTGCATGGAGGGGACGACGTCCGCAACTGCGTGGGGTACGCCATTCAGGAAATTCGCGTCGGTGCGATCGATTCCAGCGGCGCCTTTGCCGAGGTTCAAAAGAATTTCAGCGATAAGCCAACCACCTATTGCACGTCATCGATTGATCCCTGGCATTCCGCCGCTGATGTGGACGCTACGGGTGGCTACCAGCACAGTGGCTTCGACCTGTTCTTCACCAGCGGACTTACAAACAATCTTCCGGCCATGATTCCCGTCACCCTGCTTTATGGAACACCGGACGATGCTGCCTCTCAGATCTCCTACATTGAGAGACGTGGCTACCGCATCGGTTACATCGAAATGGGCGAAGAACCCGATGGCAAGCATGCGATGCCGGAGGATTACGCAGCCCTGTACATTCAGTGGGCCGCTGCCATCCACAAGGTTGATCCTAAACTCAAGTTGGGAGGACCGATCTTCGAAGGAGTCAACGAAGATATTCGAGTGTGGCCGGACGATCAGGGACGAACCTCATGGATGGGCCGCTTCGTCGACTACCTGAAGACGCAAGGCCGTATCTCCGACCTGGCTTTCGTCTCGTTTGAGCACTATCCGTTCGAGCCTTGCACCATCACCTGGAAAACTTTGTACACCGAGCCGAAGTTGATGAAGCACATTCTGCAAGTGTGGAGAGACGACGGCGTCCCCGAAGAAGTGCCGCTGATGGTGACCGAGAATCATCTAGCCAGCGAACTCACCGGTCCGATGACCACGATCTTCGCCGCGCTGTGGCTCGCCGATAACGTTGGCTCCTTCTTCGAAGGTGGAGGCGCAGCTTTCTATCACTCGCCGATTCAGCCGCAGGGCATTCAGAACACTTGCCTCGGCTGGTCATCATGGTCGAATTTTGTCTCTGACGAAAACTACGACATCAAGGGATACACATCGCCCTACTTCGCGGCTCACATGATTAATTTAGAGTGGGTGCAGCATCGCTCTGGTGTGCATCAGATGTTCCCTTCTTCCACTGATATCAAAGACGCTGAAGGCAATCTACTGGTTACGTCGTATGCGGTGCATCGGCCCGACGGGAACTGGTCCGTGATGCTGGTGAATCGAGACCAGAGCAATCCGCACACCCTGCGCGTGCAATTCGAGGATTCCCAGAAAAAACAGAATGCGAGATTCTCCGGGCCAGTCGCCTTCGTGACCTTCGGGAGCGAACAGTATCTCTGGATTGACGACGGCCCGACTAGCCATGCGGATCCGGATCACCCTCCCATCGCGACTACTCTGGCAGCAGGTGCGGAAACGACCTTCACTCTACCAAAGGCTTCCATCACTATTTTGCGAGGGAAGGTAGCAGGGCTCAAGGATTGAGGTGGCGAAAGAGATATCTCGCTTACACAGTAACTAGTCGTGCGATGCTGAGCGCTCGCTCGATCCCAGCAACGGACGGCCCGGGAAAACATCCGGCACAGTTTTGCCTTCGTCGACGACCAAGGTTCCCGCTACCACCAAATAGCGCACGCCCACGCTCGGCTCCATCGGCTTCTCGAAGGTGGAGCGGTCGTTGATGGTTCCAGCATCGAACACAACGATGTCGGCGTCGGCGCCCTCCCGCAATCTGCCTTTTTGCCGTGCCGCGGGAGTCGAACGCTCCAGCATTTCCGCCGGCATTAGGCTCATCTTTCGAATAGCATCCATCAGCGTGATTGTCCCCTTTTCGCGAACATATTGCGCCAGCACGCGCGAATAGGTTCCGGCATTGCGGGGATGGCCTTTCTCACCGTCGCTGGCGATCATCACCAGGGGATGAGGAATCACTTTGTCCACCATTTCCTGTGTATTGGAGAAAACCAATACCAGGTGCGTGGTGCTCGAATTGTGCAACTCGTCAAAGCGCTCCTTGGTGAGGTGCTCACCAGTATCGGGAAGCACGAGGTCGCCATAGCTGATGCCAAACTTTTCCTGCCAACCGGGATTGAACAGCGCTGAGTTGATTGAGGTCATCCCCGCGGTGTAAGGGTAGGCCTCGGTGGTGACATCCAGGCCCCGGGCCCGCGCTCCTTCGACCATGGAGAGACACTCCATCGCGTCGCGCGCACAGGTACTGTTGATGTGCACGATGTGCAACGAAGCGCCTGTGATAGCGGCCGCTCCAATGACCTCGCTGGTCGCCTCGATGGCCGAACCGGGCTCGACGCGGCCCGCACTGCGCATGTGCGTGTAAACGGGTAATCCCCGTTCGGCGGCGAGACGGAACATGTCAATCACTTCCAGCCGGGTTGCTCCCGGTGTGTACTGAATGCCCATCCCTACGGCCAATCCGCCCGCATCCAACTCTCCCCGCAGCCGCTCCTGTATGGCTTCGATTTGTTCGGGAGTCGCGTGTTGATCGGTCGCGGGTCCGCTCCTGGGCAGGATTTCTCCGGGCGGCAGTGGGGATCCGAACACCAAAGCTCGCGCCGCGACGTGGCTGGCCGAGGTACCGTAGTGAATGAGCGAATGGCCTTCTTTCGCTTTCAAAAACTGAGCGACGTCGGGCGCACCGATTTCTAACTCCAGCGCAGTAGTCACGCCATCAAGCGCCTTAACACGCTGGCTCGCGGGATCCTGGGCGTGCTGGTGCAGATCAATGAACCCAGGGGCGACCACCAGCCCGGCGGCATGGACGACACGACGCCCGTTTAGCGCTTCGGAGGAGATGCGGACAATCCTGCCGTCGCGGATGCCCACGTTGCGCACCGCATCCATCCCGGTTTCGGGATCCATGACTCTGCCGCCTTCCAGCACGAGATCGAACTGTTGAGCCGCCACAATCGGGTTTGATAGCGGGAGAAGAAGGAGAAAGAAAATCAGATTGCGCATGGTTGCTCCGTTTGCACCGCGATGATAGCAGGATGAAACTCCATTTGGAGCTTGCCTCGCATTTCGCGGAGTCCCGCCAACTTACTGTGGACGGGTTCTTGGATGTCAGTTCCGGAGACGATGACGAGCTTAACGACCTGCAGCCGCAAGACCTCTTTCAATTCCCTGTTGGGTATCGGTTGCGCGGGTCGGACCGGCAAGATAGGTGAGGTCCTGGATGACTGGTCCCTTGTCAGCACCAGCAGCTTGAAGAATTTTTTCTGTACGCGCGGCGCGCAGGAAGCCGGTAATGAATTCTTCCGACTCCTGGCCAGTGGTGTACTTGCTCACGCCACCGTCGAGAACCGTTGGAGCGAAGAAAGGATGCGTCACTCTCAGACGATTGGATTCGTTGTAGGCAATCGACCCTACAAGCTCCAGTCGCTGCGGTGTAAACGTCTGAGCATCCCCGAGGCCGATGATCAACAGGTTCCTCGCAGTCAGACTCCCCACTGGGGGAACGATCAAAACCGTTTCACCGAGTTCTCCACGAAACAAAGATGAGCTGCGGATTTTATCGAGCAGGCCTTTCAACTTTTCGTTCGTCTCGACGAGCGATCCATGAAGTGTGTTTTCCGGGACGGACTCGAACAGACAGATGATCTGCAAGTCCGTGTCCGTCTCGGCAGGACTTTGTATCAACACGCGGGTTGGAATTGGCGCGTTCGGAATCTGGATTCCGGCCGGTTTTGATTGGGTCGCGGCCATCGTTGTCTGGGCTTGAGCCGGAGTGCTCTGGATCAGGCAAGGAACTGACAACACCGTCAAAACTACGACAAAAGACCCATAAGCCGAAATTCCTTTCATCGCACCTCCTTCCAAGATTTCGCCCGCCACGAAACCTGATCGCAAAGCTCGGCGTTCGTTCAACGGTGCTTGATGAAGCTTCCGTTCTGCAGTTCGTCTACCGCCTGGCGCAGTTGCTCCTGGGTGTTCATCACGATTGGTCCGTACCAAGCCACGGGCTCCTCGATCGGTTTGCCGGAAACCAGCAGGAAGCGAATTCCTTCGGGCCCGGCCTGCACCGTCAACTCGTCTCCACGATCGAACAGCACCAGCGAGTGATTGCTCACGTCGTACTTGGCTGGTGCATTAGGGCTTGCGGCCTGTTCCGTCAGGACCGCGCGAGGGTCCGAAGCATCGCGAAACGTGCCAGAGCCGGCGAAAACGTAGGCAAACGCATTGCGCGTAGTCTCCACTTTGAGCCGCTTCCGCTGGCCCGGGGCAACCGAAATGTCGAGGTAGTTCGGATCGGAGGCCACGCCTTCCACCGGTCCTCTCTTACCCCAGAACTCGCCGCAGATAACGCGCACGCGGGTGCCGTCGTCGTCGGTGATCTCGGGGATAGCACTCGACGGAATATCCTGATAGCGCGGGTCGGTCATCTTCAGGGACGCGGGGAGGTTCGACCATAACTGAAAGCCATGCATGCGACCCTGCTGATCACCCTTGGGCATTTCCTGATGGAGAATACCGCTGCCCGCTGTCATCCACTGCACATCGCCGGCGGTCATTTTGCCTTTGTTGCCCAGGCTGTCTCCGTGCTCGATCGAGCCGGCAAGTACATAAGTGATGGTCTCGATGCCGCGATGCGGATGCCAGGGAAATCCCGCAACATAATCTTCCGGATGCTCATTGCGAAAATCATCCAGCAGCAGGAAGGGATCGAAATCCTTGGTTTTGCCGAAACCGAAGGCGCGTTGCAGTTTAACGCCGGCGCCTTCGATCGTCGGCTTCGTTTGAATAATCTGTTTTACTGGGCGGAGTGACATGACTCCTCCTCTCTCTTTCTTGCGCCGCGCAACGCCCGGTTCGGTGCGCGCGGCGAATGGTTTAGCTTTACGCCTTTATGAACTGCACATCTAGAGTGATAGTGACTTCGTCGCCGACCAGAATGCCGCCGGTTTCAAGAGCTGAGTTCCAAGTTAGGCCAAAGTCTCGCCGGTTGATCTTGGTTGTCGCCGACAAACCCCTGCGAGTGTTGCCCCAGGGATCTTTGGCTGGCACGGTCGGTCCTTCGACGTTGAACACCACAAGTCGCGTAACACCGTGAATGGTCAGATCTCCGGTTACAGCCACTTCCTCGTCGCCGGTGCGGCTTACGCCGGTCGACTTGAAGGACAGCGTCGGAAACTTCTCGACGTCGAAGAAGTCAGCGCTTTTCAGATGCCCATCGCGCTGTTCATCACGCGTGGTGATGGAAGCTGCCTCGATCGAGGCCTCGACACGCGAATTCGTGATATCGGTCTCGTCCAGAGAGAGGGCACCATTAAGGCGCGCGAATTGGCCCTTCACGTTGGAAATCATCATGTGTTTCACCTTGAACTCAGCCACGGAGTGGACCGGATCGATGTTCCAGGTGGTGGTGGCGGTTAGCAGAGTAGCGGGAGTGCTCATCGTAATCCCCTTTCTATTCATTTGATGCGTTATACCGATAATCGTTGCAACAACTATTGAAACCAATAAATCATTCCATTTGGCTACGGGAAACCTGCAGGAGTTGGGTCAGAGCCCGCAGTCTCTCTCGCCCCAAGTGGCCCAATTGTTTGCGGTGGGCGGCCTGCACGGGTTCATCCAGCCGCGTCAGAACCTTCAGACCTTCCGTTGTGATACGGGCCATCACCGTTCGCCGGTCCTTGGCTTCGCGGGACCGCGCGATCAGTCCGCGCTTCTCCAGCCGATCCAGCAGCCGGGTAACGTCCGGGTCTCGGGTAATCATTCGGTTCGCGACTTCCCCACAGGGCAGCCCTTCCGGCGAACCGCGAAGGATTCTGAGCACGTTGTACTGCGTCGAAGACAGGGCCTGCGTCTTGAGAACCTGCGCCGGTCCCCGGGACAACATATCGGTGGTACGCAGCAGGTCGAGGAACATCGCCTCCTCAGGACAGCCGACGCTTCCCTTACCTTTAACTAGCCCGACCGATTTCGCCATCGACAATCGATATTACATGTGGTAACGACTATTGTCAAGACGACTACATTCAATACTCGAACATCCGATCGATACTCCGCAACATCGCGCACCAGCCCCCGATCGCCGATCAAGCCGCATGCGCCGGATCGAGGTGGAACCTCTTCGCCGCAAGGATCGTAAGCGCAATGAAAATCGCCATCACGGTGAGCTGGGCGATCAGGAATGGCGGCTCTTTCCCCGTCGGTGCGAGCGCCTTGAGCGCCGGCACCTTCATGAATAGCTGCGCGATCAAAACGAAGACATTGAAGTACAGGGCAATAGCAGCTCCGACCACATAGGTGCCCCGCCATGCGCCAGCGAAATGAAAGACGTAGCGTGCCGGAATCGTGACCGCCAGCACAACGAGCGAGATGATTCCGAGAATGTGTGAGGGCAGGAGGTGATCAAACGGAAAACCGAAGCCGGAGACGCTGGTCAACACTGTCGCGGTCAAAAATACCGCGGTGAGGCCGTCAAGGCGCTTCCCTGTGAGCAACCCCACCATGACGATTAAGCCTGAGCCGATTCCTATCAAGCTGATCAATACATGCAAGAAAGTGTATGTTGCGGTGGACATGCCGAGAATCATGATTCGCTCCTTTCAAAACCATGGACCTATCTGTTGGCTCTTGCGATACATTCGCGGAGTCTTACGCTGGGATCTCCACAAGATCTGATGGTCGCGCCTCAACTCGCGGAAAGAACGCGGCCCGCGAAAGTCGGCGTAAGGCAAGGGCTTGGAGCTGGATTACATTCTTCGTGCTGCAGGCCAGCAGCACGGAGCACTCCCAATGGGAATAGCGCTCCAGAATTGAAAGGACAAACACGAAGCGCTCCAACGGAGGGAACTGCGTCACAGCGTTGATTTCGTCCCCTGTGCTTCCACCCTGTTGGCCCAGGGTCCAGATTTCGCGTCTTTCGCTACTCTTGCCGGACATGGGCGATACGATACGAACCGCATTCTCAACCAGGCGGCGCTTGATCCAGTATCGCGTCCAGTCCTTGAACACGGTTTGTTCCTTCTGCGCTTCCTCGACGGTCATAGCAAAACACTGCTCGGCCTTTTCGTGATTTCCTGTCAATAGGAAAGCCAGCAGGTACAGGGGCTGCAAATCCTGCTCAAGTACCTCGCAGAAGTCGGCGCGGGTCGCGTAGTCAGCGCGGAAGTCCGCGATCGTTGTTTTCTTGGGTCGAAACATGAGTCCCCTTTTCTAGCGTGGACGATCCCGCAGCAACAAATTATGCGGCCGCCTGCTTACTTTGCTGTAAGAATGCAAGCAGATCCGCATTGATCTGATCGGCGTTGGTTGCGGGCATGCCATGTGGAAAACCCGGGTACACCTTCAGCGTCGCGTTCTTTATGATCTTCGCGGACAGCAAACCTGCCGCCGCAATTGGCACGATCTGATCGTCATCGCCATGCATAACGAGCGTGGGTACATCGAACTTCTTGAGGTCCTCGGTAAAATCCGTCTCCGAGAAGGCTTTGATGCAGTCATAGTGAGCCTTCATGCCTCCCATCATTCCCTGGAACCACCAGTGCTCACGGATGCCCTCGGAAATCTTGGCGCCTGGCCGGTTGTAGCCGTAAAACGGGAGAGTAATGTCCCGGTAAAACTGAGGCCGATTCTCCACGTACGCCGCCCGCAGGCCGTCGAAGACCGAGAGAGGTGCGCCCGCCGGATTCTTTTCCGTCTTCACCATCAGCGGTGGCACTGAGCTGATAAGCACTGCCATAGCGACACGCTTTGAGCCATGGCGTCCAATGTAACGTGCAACTTCTCCGCCGCCGGTGGAATGACCGACATGGATTGCGTTCTTCAGGTCGAGCTTTTCGGTGAGAGCCGCGAGATCATCAGCGTAGGTGTCCATGTCGTTGCCATCCCAGGTTTGCGTGGAGCGACCGTGACCTCGCCGGTCATGCGCGATGACTCGATAGCCACGCTGGCCGAAGAACAACATCTGTCCGTCCCAGTCGTCGGCGCTTAACGGCCACCCGTGACTGAACACGATGGGCTGTCCTTTGCCCCAATCCTTGTAGAAAATCGTGGTTCCATCTTTTGTGCTTATCGTGGGCATCGCCTTTTCTCCTTAGTTTTGGAAGTCTTGATTTCTTAGAAACACAGATGCGACATTCTGTCGTGCCACAGGTAAGTGAGGGACTGTTTACGCCTGACAACGATAGCTTGCCGAATTACGGGCGGGGACGCATCACGAGATACAGTGTTTCTTTGCTACCTCAAAAGGTGGGGCATGTTGATACCTCCTTGGTGGTAGGCGGGCAAGAGTCCGCTGCATTGCGAAGGGCGGTTAAAGCCCTTCGTGCGGAAGGAAAGGGAGCCCCCTGGGAAATCACGGTTCCGATGATCGCGAGATACGATGATCCTGCGCGCAGCACACCTGAATCCGAACCGTGCCACTCATTTTTCTCGCTCACTTCCCTGCTTTTGGACATCACGCGGACGCGATCGGTTGAACCATCGTACCCCGCGGCCCGAAGCATAATGACGGAAAGCGACATGGCCTGGGACAGACAGCTCAACTTCCGTTCCACCTGCCGGACGGCTCCAAACTTTGACCTTCGCGCCAATCCTCTCCGCCCGCTCGCGCATGCCTGACAGTCCCCAGTGTCCTTCGCGGCCCGCCCGCAACACCTGCGGGTCAATGCCGCAGCCATTGTCGCGCACTAGAACCCGCAACTGGTCTTCCGCGTACTCCATTTCAACTTCGACGCAGCTAGCTTGCGAATGCCGAAAAGCATTGGCCAAAGCCTCGTGGCCTATGCGATAGACCTCGTCGCGAATGACCGGATGCAATGGCCGGACTTGCCCCTCGACAATCACCCGAAAATCGACGGACTGCTGAAGAAAGAACTCCTGGTGAGTCCGGGAAAATGCCTGTTGGAGATCGTCAGACTCGTCCGCAGACGAACGGAGCCCGCGAACGGCCTTCCGGCCATCATCAATTACGCGGCCCATCAGTTCGAGAACACGGCCTATGATGGGTTTTGCCGGCCAGTCCTCCGGTAACTGATCATTCGCGACATGAAGTTGCATGGTGGCGCTAAGAAATCCCTGCAGCAGCGTATCGTGCAGTTCCTGCGCGATTCGCGTTCGTTCCGCCAGCCGCTCCTCAAATTGCGAATCCAGTCGAGCCGCTAACTGACGAACGTGCTGCTGATACGCCGCCCAGACAACGCCCCCGAATGCCGCCAGGCAGATGAGAAGGAACCAGTTTGTCTGATAAAAAGCCGGGAGCAGCGTGAAGCTTAGCGAGGCTCCGACCTCATTCCAGACCCCATTATCGTTGCAGGCGATCACGCGAAACCGATACCTGCCGGGCCGAAGATCACTATAAAAAGCTTGTCTCCGCCCCTGAGGGTCCTGCCAGTTCGCATCTCGGCCATCCAGTCTGTAGCGGAAGCGGACCTTTTGCGGCGCCACGAAACTAAGGGCCGTGTAGTCAATTTCAAGATCACGAGTGAGAGAAGGCAGGCGAAGATCTTCCCGTGGCGCGTAGCTCTTGCGATCGGCGACGATCTTTTCGATCTGGATTGGCGGGGCCGTGCGGTTCTCGTACAGACGGTCAGGATCAACCATTTGCGCCACCGACCCGTTTACGAACCATAACCGTCCGTCACGTGATCTCGCAGCTGATGGTCGAAAGTCCGAAAACGCAGGTTGTGCGCCATCAACCGCGTCAAAGAGCGTCAGCTTCACTTTGGCGTCTGGATGCTCCCACCACCTTCCTAGCTCGGAATCAGAGATCGCAACCACACCGCAACCGGTGTAAAGCCAAATCGATCCCCTCGGATCCCTCAACACGGAGAGAACGGAATCGCACGGCAGATCATTTCGCGAATCGAGGGTTTCCTCTTTCCCGTTTTTCCACCGCATCAGTCCGTCTGAAGTTGCGGCCCAGATGGAACCATCCGAATCAGCCAAAAGATTTTGCACGGCCTGATTGTTCGCACCCTGCTTCCTGGGGAAGGTCTCTAGCCGGCCTTCCCGATATCGGGCAAGATCTCCGTTCGTGAGACCTAACCAGACGCCACCCTTGAGATCGGCCGCTAGTGATTTGGCGCGTGGGATACGCGGCGGTGCAATTTCCTCTCGCACCCGCCCATCCTGAATCCGCACCAGTCGGCTTGGGTTGCCGATGGCTTCGGCCCAGATCACGTGGTCGGTATCCTCGGTGATCGCAATAATTCCCCCGAGCGCACTACCGTCCGACCTGTTAATGGGATGAAAGGCGCCCGCCTCATAAAGGTTCAATCCGCCGTCTACGCCCACCCATAACCGACCCTGGTGATCTTCAAGAAGCGAAGTCACTCTTCGTCCAGGCAATCGACTCACGGTTCGAAATGCAGAAGACTTGCCGCCAGGAAGAAAATCCAGGCCGCCCCGGTTCCCAATCCACAATGTTCCGTCATGTGAACTGAGAACGGAACCGACATCCTCGGCGGTCAACCCCTGACGGATGGAAAAGCTCACGACCGGAAGATTATGAAAGCGGTCGATTCCGGCGGACGTCACCACCCACAGGTTGCCCTCGCGATCCTGATAGAAGCTTTGCACAGAATCACTCGATAGTCCGTCCCCGCTGCCAAAATGATCGGTGTTGCCGTTCAAAATTCGATAAATCCCTCCCGATACGGTTCCGATCCACAACACATTATCGCGGTCAACGAAGAGAGCACTGACGCCCGAATCAATGCCAGGTGACCGGGGAAGGACTTGGTGCTTCCAAACTCCGTCGGCAAATTGCTGCACGCTTGGCCCCGCGCCCGGCGAATCAACACTGCTCCATATAGAGCCGTCCGGGCCGGACGCAAGTTGCCATAATCCGATGCCTCCACCCGCAAGGGCAGCTTGATTCACAAAGTAATTAGCGCAGGTCGAACCTGGTTTCCAGCGACACAACGCACCATTGGTCTCTACCCACAGATTTTCGAACTTGTCTTGAACTATCAAACCGCCATAGGAAAACGGGATGCCATCGCTGCTGCCGTAGCAGCGAAGCTTTTTGTCCTCAACTCGGCAGACTGGGCCGTTTCCATCAGAAACCCTGGACCGAGCAATCCAGATCGACCCTCTCGAGTCTTCCAGAACGCTATTGACCCGCCCGTTCGTATCCGCATAGTTGATCAGGTCATTGTTCTTCCATCGGCTGAGAGTGTTTCCGCTGCCAATCCACAGACTGCCATCGTGGGCGCCGAGAAGCGAGTAGATGCTGGAGCTGGGTAAAGACCTCCCTTCTGGCGGGTTCCAGGGAACAAATCGGACGCCATCAAAGCGTACCAATTCAGTTTGTGTTCCGATCCATATGTAGCCATCGGTAGTTTGCGCAATCGCGTTGGGGGTACCGCCGAAGACTCCATCCTGGACGCGCCAGGCCGTGTGTGCGTACTGGCTGATTGCCCTCTGCGGGTCAAGTGCCGCAGCCGGGACGGCCAGCGCTAGACCAATCATGAGGAAGGCCCAAAAGCCCAGCCACGAAATGTGGACTCGCGCGGTTAGGCCGCGACTGCGATCTTTTCGTGCGGAACTCAAAGCTATCCTTAGGTGCCCGGTCCAGCCGAAAACCAATCCGCAAGAATCGGCTTTTTGCGGCTGACGCGGTTTCGCTACCGCCGATTAGACGCGACCTCCGATAAGAAAAGGCCTAGCTTAGTCGCAAGCCGCCAAATGCGTTGCAACGCATTCCCACTTTTGGGAACCAGTATACCGGGTGTTCGACGTGCAAATCCGGAACGGCCTCAAACAAGCCCAGGGAAGCACGCAGAGATTCCAAAGGGGAGAATGCGTCAATTGAAACTTACCGCTTCTTCGGAATCACAAGCGCAGCCACGGCGGCACTTGCCATCGACAGACCAGCGCAAATCAACGCGACCACTCGGAATCCGAACACAAACGCCTCTCGGACGAACTCTCCGACCACTGCTCTCATGCTGTCGTCGGCACTGGCGGGCAAGCGAAGGCCGGCAAGCCTCACCTCATCCGCCTTTATAGCAAGCAAAACGTTCGGTGGTAGGGAGACGTTCGCCAACTGCCGATCCAGCCTGTAACTGAATGCGCGGACCATCACAATCCCCAAAACTGCGATCGCCAGCACTCCTGCGACCCGCGCAACCGCATTGTTGATTCCTGAAGCAGCCCCGACGCGATCCTGGCCCACTGAATTCATGACAACCGTAGTGAGCGGCGCCACGGTAATCGCCATGCCAAAACCAAGGGCCATCACCGGAGGAAAAAACGCCTCCCAGTAGCTGCCGCCAACCGAAGGCACGGTAAACAGAACAAAGCCTAACGCAGTGACCATCGGGCCGACAATCAACGGAAGTCTTGCGCCGTAGCGTGTCACGAGACCTCCCGACCAGCGTGAAAGAAGGAAAATCAGAAGAATCAGTGGCAGAACAGCCGCACCCGCGGCAGTTGCGGAGTATCCCTGGACTTGGATCAGATTCAACGGAAATAAGAAGAAGAAAATCCCAGTCGCGCCATAGAGAAACAGCGTAAGCAGGTTGGTGCCGCTAAAGTCGGGAGATGCGAATAGCGTTAGGGGGACCATGGGTGAAGTGACCCTTGTTTCAAGGAACAGAAATAAAATCAGACAGCCACAACCCAAAATCAAGCTGGCCAGCACCAACGGATCCTCCCAGCCTAAATTCACTGATTCGATAAAACCATAAACCAAACCTCCTAGTCCGAGAGTTACAGCCAGGGCCCCGCGCCAATCGATATGGCCTCCCGATGAGTTGCGGCTCTCGGGAATACGCCACAGCGAAATCGCGATTACAGCTGCCGCCAGGGGGAGATTGACGAAAAATATCCAGCGCCAGGAAGCGTACTCAACCAACCAGCCGCCGAGAACGGGTCCGACCGCAGTAGTGATCGCCGTGAAGCCGGACCAGGTGCCGATCGCCCGACCGCGGCTTTTCTCGTCGAACGATGTGCTGATAATGGCCAGGCTGCCGGGCACCAGGAGTGCACCTCCCACACCTTGAATACTCCTCGCAATGATCAGCCAATGTATATTCGGAGCGAGTCCGCAGCCTATGGAAGCCATGGCGAAGATCGCCACGCCCAGCAAGAACATAAGGCGGCGGCCAAACAAATCGCCAAGCGAGCCTCCGACGAGAATTAACGCTCCCAACAAAAGCCCGTAAGACTCAATCACCCATTGCACATCGACTACCGTTGCATGAAAGCTAGCTTGGAGGGCGGGCAGAGCGACATTCACTACAGTGCTGTCGATGAAGACCATGCTCGAACCGATGATGGTCGCGGCGACTATCCAAATTCTCGATTCCGCAGCACAGGGAGGTTCGGGACGCCCTGACCGGATCACGGACTCGTCGCAGGGCGGTCTCATGGAAGCATGGATGCCACGTTAGGCGAATTTGCTTCTGAACATGAACGAGCCGCACGCTGAACCGCGGGGTAACAGAAGGTCAGGAGTGCGGTGGAGCAGAAGCGCCAGGAATGATAATCTCGCGGCGCCCGAATAAGCGGGCATCCAGTGAAAACGCTCCCGGACCGAGGCAAACGAGCGCAATTGCAATCACAGTCGCCAAAGCGGCCGTGGGCTTGGCTTCAAACAATTCCACGTTCGGTACTGGGAACCAGGAAAACGCGCTGCCCACGCAGAACAACCCGCCAAAGATGCCCGCGACCGGAGTTAGATAACCGACTATGAGCGAGAGGCCGCTCGCCACCGTCAGTAGGGCGACGAGAAAGATCAGAAATCCCAGGGTATTCCAATCGACAAGGTAGGCCCCGCCTTGTACAAATAGCGCCGCTCCCGCCGCCGCTCGCAGTAAAAGAAGGCCCGCTCCGGGTAAGCCGTCCGGGAACGTAGAAAATGCCCTCTGCAATCGGCCTCCTCAATAGACCGTGGTTAGAGTAAAGGTTTCACTTATCAAGGGAATCCCTAGCGCGTGGAATCTTTTCGTACCACTTTTGTGGTATCCCGGAAATTCGGTTTTAAGATGGGCCTTACAGTTGGATGATCCCCCTGCGCACTCCGATAGCAACCGCTTGAGTGCGATCACTTGCGCCCAACTTTTCCATAATGTGTTTGATGTGGACCTTCACAGTCTCTTCGGTGATGAAGAGCTTATCCGCGATATCCCGGTTACGATTTCCGCCCGCGATTTGACAAAGGACTTCAACTTCGCGACTGGTGAGAGCTTCGTCGCTGTAATGTTCGGCTAGATTTGCCGCAATCTCGGGAGGAATACGCCTTTTGCCGGCGTGAACCTGGCGGATCACTTCCACCAACTCTTTGGGAGGCATGCTTTTCAAAACGTAGGCGCGAGCCCCAGCCGCGAGAGCGTTCTGAATTTCCACATCGCCGGAAAATGTTGTCAGAATAATGACGCGAGCCTCCGGGAACTCCGCCCGTATCGCGATCATCGCGTCGACGCCGCTCATATCGGGTAATCGAAGATCCATGAGAGTTACGTCCGGAATGTGCTCGCGAAAGCGCTGAAGGGCCTCCTGGCCATTGGATGCTTCTGCCACCATCATCATGTCCGGCTGATTCTTGATAACCGTGGCAAGGCCCTCATGCATAAGAGGATGATCATCGACGCTGAAGATACGGATCTTGGCGGCTTCGCTCATTTGCCCTTCCCGCTTCTCAGACTCTCTGACTTGAACACGTCTTTGTCTCGCGTATAGATCCTTGTGATCCAGTTAGACGCACGATTCGAAGCATCGGATTCGAAAGCAAGCCGGCTTGGGACAATCAGTTCAACTTCTGTTCCACTGGAGCCGCTGGTTGACACTTTCAGTCTTGCCCCAATTTTTTCCGCGCGCTCGCGCATTCCGGAAAGTCCCCAGTGACCGTCGCGCCCTGAATGCAGCACTTCAGGATCGATTCCACAGCCGTTGTCGCGAACAAGAACCCGAAATTCGTTGGGAGCATATTCCAGTTCCACTTCGATATTGTTCGCCCGGGAGTGGCGAAATGCATTGACCAGTGCTTCGCGGCCGATACTATAGATATCGTTACGGATCGCCGATTTCACTGGCAAGGCTGGACCTTCGACGAGAACTCGAAAGCCGATTTCTTGCTGTACGCTCAGCTCCTGCGGAACCCTTGAAAATGAATACTCCAAATCGTGAGCACTTCCCACGGACGACCGCAGCCCTCGAAGAGTAGTCCGGCCTTCTTCCACGACTTGCCCCATCAACTTCAAAACATGGTTGAGTGCGGGTTGCGCGGGGGAATCGGCGGGCATTTGGTCCACGGCGACGTGAAGTTGCATGGACGCACTGAGCACACCTTGCAAAAACGTATCGTGCAATTCCTGCGCGACGCGCATGCGTTCGGCGAGACGTTCCTCAAAACGGACACTGAGCTTCCTGGTGGTCTGGCGAAGCCGCAAGTGATGGAAACCAAATATCGCAATTACGCCGGCAATGACGCATACGAACGGAAACCACCATCGCTGCCAGAATGCCGGCTCGCCGCGCGTTACGGCGAAAGTCACTACGCCCGCGGTGGGCAGTTCGTTGGAAGTGAGCGGCGGCTGAAAATCGGGGCCGACGAGAAGCGCAGCATACTCTGTTCCGGGGTGAGTGAAATTGCTCCATTTCGAACTTGGGCGAATGCTCGTAAAAGGTTGGTTCGCGAACGGCTGGACCCACCAGGCCGTCTCCCCCTTGGCGTATAGAACTATCTTCTGTCCAGGCTGGGCGCCGATCACACGTCCCTTAATCGTGCTGAGTTTGTCGGGGTCACCCGCGCCTGCCAAGGGAACAGTAGTGAATTCTAGGGTTGGATGTGCAAGATTGTTGCGGTTCTCTCGTGCCTGACAACCACTCAACAGAATACAAATAACCACCGCAAAGGCCGTGCCATTTGCCCGAGTTGGGGACCCACAACAACAGAGCCTTGCGATCCAACGACAACGCGCAGTCGTACTGTGCTTGCAAGTCGAGACGCCGGGATTGATCGCATGCTCCATTAGAAGACGAGCCTTGCACCGAATTGACCAACGCGAGGTCCAGGAAGGCCATTGAGATCTTCCGGCGGGACCTTAGCAAAGTCCGCCGTTCCAATCTGCGTGTTAGGGCCATTGAAGCCGTGTCGATTGAACACATTGAATGCCTGAAAGCACAAACTGACCCTGGAACGCTCGCCAAGTCCCAGGGACTTTCTTACCCCAACATCCTCCGACGCGAAGCCCGGATTGCGAAGGTTCGCCAGGTAACCGGGCGCATTGCCAAATTCTCCGTTTGCAGGATTGGTGAAGCAAGTTGGGTTGAAGTAGGTGCTCCCGACCTGTCCATTAAAGTGATCTCTGAAGTCGCAAGCCGGCACGATGTCCGAATACACATTGTTGATTCCGGGGTAATACACGTTGGCTGGTATTCGCATCGGGATTCCGGTGTTGTAGTGGAAGCCCCCGCTGACCGTCCATCCACTTACGAAAGCGTTCACGGCTGGTCCCCTGCCGGAAAACAACGCCTTGCCTTGACCAAGCGGCAGTTGGTATAGGACATATCCCTTTACGATATGTGTCTGGTCGAAATCGGAAATCGTATGGCGCTCTTGCTGCAAATTGTAGACATCCTGTAGTGGCCCAGTCGCATAGAGGTCCTCGAAACTGTCGTCCACGTCTCCGTGAGAGGAGGAAAGGTTGTAGCTGGCCAGCATCGAAAGCCCGTGCGCCGCGCGCTTCTTCACCGTGAACTGCAACGATCGGAAGTCGGTGTTACCAAGAGGCGAACCGACATAGTAGAGAGGCCCATAGGTCATCGCGACATTCGGAAACGGGGCCACGGATGCCCAGCCAAATCCGGCGAAACCGGGCTCTGTAACCCAACTGTATTGTTGACCCGCCTGAACGAGTGCGGTGTAGGCCGATAGCCGGGGTTGGTTTGCGGCTACATATCCACTCTCGAGGTGATAGCCGTGGTTCTCAATGAAGGTCATGTCAAGCACAAGGTCGCGGCTGATCTCATGCTGAATTCCCACGGTTAACTCTTGAACGCTGCCGAGCTCCAACATGCGAGGATCGATCGATACCATGCCATAGCGAGTAAAATTCGGGTTCATCCCGATATTTACTGCCTCACCAGGATAAGCGCTGTCCCAGTTGAACGGCGTCAGCACCTGGTTGTTCAATACAAATCCGGGATTGAATTCGTATGGAATCCCGCTAAAGGTGTTCAAGTTGAGTGGTACGTAAAAGATGCCGAACGATGCTCGTGCAACCGTTCTTGGTGTGAGCCGGTATGCTCCACCCGCATGTCCTGAAAAATTATGGTAATACTGTCTTGTCTCAAACGAGTCGCCGCCGTTTGTTGCGAATTCCAAAGTGCCCGGCTGCCCGGTGACCGGGTTGACCGCAGTCGTGTCGAAATTCGACCAGTGACCGTATTTTTCGTGGTAGCGCCCGTTGAAATCCCAGCGCAAATCCAGATTCAAAGTGAACTTCGCCGTAAGCTTGATGTCATCCTGTGCATATAGGGAGACAGATTTTCGGCGGCCGTATGTATTGTCCGGTTCGCTGACCGAAGCCTGATTGACGTCGCCTAATAAGAAGCTGGCAAATCCAAAGCCGGCGTTTGCACCGAAGGTGCCCGCCGTTTGGGCGGGATCAAAGACGAAGGTTGGAACTCCATAATCTCCATGAGAGTTGAATTGCTGGGCACGAAATTCGGCACCAAACTTGTAGGTTTGGCGACCTCTGACCCAGGATAGATTGTCGTCGTAGATAAAAGTGTTGGCAGCATAGAAGTCGTTAAATTGGCTCCCCAGGAGCGTCTCATCGACCGGCAGGCCGGCCACATAACGGTGTTGGTCGCTGTTTACCCCCTGAAACTTGATGATGGGAAAATTCCCCGCGCCGAAGTCTCCGAGTCCTAAAGTCGAGGGCCAGTTTCCTTCCCGTGAACGCGCATCGCTCGGATTGCGGAATCGATTGAACGTGACGCTGACCACATTCAAGAGCGTGTTCGAAATCGTCCACGAATCCCGGGAGCGCACTGACGGCGCAGTCGTATTGTGGTCGTACGCGTTCGCCATAGGTCCACCATCCTGTGAACCGGCCGACCAGATCCCACCCTGATCCGATAGCACACGCGGTATGTAGGCATAAAGGATTGATCCATCCAAAAAGTGATTGCGCGCCAGCTTGTAATCCAGCTTCATGCTGTACTGATTGCTTTGGTACCATGTCGCCGGGCTGCTGAGCGGCAATGCATTGTTGTTCGTAAGGGTCGACGATAGCGGCTGATAGTACTTCTCGTAAAGACCGACGATCTTCTGCGATACCGCGCTGATGCGTGCCGTGGGAATGATGTTTCCCGGGAATGCATTCCCCGTCAGGGGGTCGATGATGGCGCCCTGATGTACGGTCTGACCGGCACTGTCCGTCCCGAGGACCACTGCCGGGTTCAACAGTGCGCTGAAATTGCCGTTCAGGAAGGCTGTAGTAGGGACGGTCGAGGTGAGCCCGCCGATACCGTAATTGGCAAATGTGTATCGCTCCCACGCTGCGTAGAAAAATAGCCTGCCCTTCTTGATGGGACCACCCAAGCTCGCGCCATAGGTGTAAAGAGAATCGGATGGTTTGCCGAACGCACGCTGGCAACTCGCGGCCTGAGCAGGGTCGCCATTGTCGTCGTTCAAACACACGACCTCGTTGTACTTGTTGCCCCAGGATCGAGCATCGAATGCTTCGTTGTGCATGTAATAAAAACCGCTTCCATGCCAGGCGTTAGTGCCTGATTTCATCTCATAGCGGAACACGCCGCCACCAGTACGTCCGTCGTCAGCCCGAACTCCTGCGCTGGTTACCTGGAATTCCTCAACTGCCTCCATCGGAGGGCTTGATTCACTGAGATAACCGCCAATTTGCGACACCGCCGACGTTCCATCGATCATCACTTCCTTGTTCTGACTTAAGCTCCCATTTATGTGCGAAGTGTAGTCATTGCTCTGCGGGTTATTCCCGCTGCCTTCCACGCCGGGAACATACGCAAACATAAAGGCCGCCAGATTTCGTCCTCCTTGCACATTCAGCGGGAGTTCGGTAATTGCCGCATTGCCCAGACTTGTCGAGATCGAGGAGGTCTGCGTCTGAAGAAGTTGAGCATCTCTGGTAACCGCGAGAGTTTCGGTGCTTGGGCCAACCGTCAACACCGCGTCGATCTCAGCCGCTTGACTGATCGTCAGGTCGATCTCGGAGCGCTCGTATTTCTTGAACCCCTCTTTGGAACATACGAGCCTGTACCGTCCGATGGGCAGATTCAGCAATGTATAAACTCCTGCAGGATTCGTGGCCGCGCTTGCCCGAAGGTCATCGCTTGCATTGGTCACGGACACCTCCGCACCGGCAACGACCGCGCCGCTCGAGTCTTTTACAGTTCCGGTGATCGAGGCAAGGTCAGATTGGGCGAGGATTTCCCCGGCGGTGAGTAGCAACACCGAGAGAACCATGACCTCAATCTTCATGCGACCCCACAGCGCTTGGTCAACGGGAAGACGCGTTAAAACATTCCGAGGGACCCATGCCCTTCGAAAAGCACAAAGAACGAATCAAAGCTGACTTGCACTCTTGCTGAGATCGCGTCTACGGCGATCTACAAGCCCAGCAACCGACCCTATCGACGCGAATACACGCGAACGTAGTCCACCAGCAGTCGCTGCGGAAACACTGTAGAGTCTTCGGGACTCCCCGGCAAGCCTCCGCCGATCGCCAGATTCAGAATGACAAAAAACGGATGATCGAACACCCAACGCTTGCCAGGCGGAAGATCCGCAGGCGTTTTAGTTTCGTAAAGCTGCCCGTCCACATAAAAGCGCACGGCTTGCGGCTCCCACTCGGCGGCGAAGACGTGGAAATTGTCGCCGACGTTTCCACTCGCAAACGAAAAGCTTCCGGTCAACGCGCTCTCTCCTGAGTACCCAGGGCCGTGCACGGTGCTGTGAATCGTCGAGGGTTGCGAGCCTAGGCTCTCCATGATGTCGATTTCCCCACATGCCGGCCACCCAACAGCAGGAAAGTTATCGCCCAACAACCAAAAGGCTGGCCATGTGCCCCGTCCGTATGGAACTTTAATCCGCGCTTCGAATCGCCCGTATCTTTGGGCGAATCGTCCCTGTGTCTTAAGGCGCGCCGAGGTATAGCGGCGCTGAGTTCCGTCAGCGGCAGTGAATTTCTCCTTGATGGCCTCGATCACTAGGTTCCCGTTTTCCTGGCGAACGTTTTGGCTGCGGGCTGTGTAGTATTCCAGCTCATCGTTGCCCCAGCCATTTCCCCCACTCTCAACCACCCACTTGGCCGGGTCCGGTGTCGAACCGGCGGGGCCATCGAACTCGTCGCTCCACGTCAGAAACCAGCGCGGTTTCGAAGCCGATGACGTCGGGTCGGCGTGCTGCTGCGAACCGGCCAGCAGACCCCCGGCGAAGAAAAGAATAAATGGTGCCAGTGAACAAAATCGCACGTCCTTCCTTCGAAACGAGGCCGAAGCATTCCTCATGTTCGGATTTCTCGGCACTTGATTGGAGAGTCTGCTCCCGATCACTTTCGGACTTAGATTAGAGGCGCAAATTTGTCACCGAATCCCACGGCTTAGGCATATTTAGATACCACTTTCGGGGTACAGCCTTTTTTCACTGGCGCACATATCTCGAATGTTTGTCCTAAAGCGGACGGCATGGAATTTTCAGCTTCCGAATCCGATAGGTCAAGGTTGTGCGTTTCATCCCGAGCCTCGCTGCCGCTCCGTTCGGTCCTCCGATGACCCAGTTGGAATCTCGAATTGCCTGGAGCACATGTTCGCGTTCCATCTCTTCGAGAGTACACATCTTCGAACTCGGGCTCGGATTCGGGACGCTTGTTCTTCGCAGTTCGTCGAGCGGAGGCCGGAGCGCACTCCCGGGTGACAAGATCACCGCACGCTCGATGAAGTTTTGCAACTCGCGCACGTTGCCTGGCCACGGATAGCTCGCAAAGACCTCCATCGCGCGGGAAGGAATCGTTTCAATATGCCGGTTCATTCGCGTCGCGTACTTGTCGACATAGTGGCGCACCAGCATCGGGATGTCTTCGCGGCGATCTCTCAAGGGAGGGACGAGTAGAGGGAAGACGTGTAAACGGTAAAACAAGTCGCTCCTGAACTGGCCGTCTTTGACCATCTGCTTCAGGTCGCGGTGAGTAGCCGCGATCACCCGTACATCCACCTGCTGCGTCCGCGTGCTGCCTAGCCTCTCAAACTCCTGTTCCTGCAAAACACGCAACAATTTGGACTGCACGTCGAGTGGAATGTCGCCGACTTCGTCCAAAAACAGAGTGCCCTTATCGGCCACCTCGAATCGTCCGGCCTTCCGCATGATGGCGCCGGTGAATGCGCCCTTCTCGTGCCCGAAGAGCTCACTTTCCAGTAAGCCTGAGGGGATGGCGGCACAGTTCAGCTTGACAAAAGGACGGTCACGGCGAGCGCTCATATTATGAATGGCGCGGGCAATGAGTTCTTTTCCGGTCCCGGTCTCACCTCGGATCAAAACGCCGGAATCGGTCGGCGACACCACCTCGACCTCTTGGAGCACGCGCTGCAGGGCTGCACTCCTTCCCACAATCTCCGTGAAGTTATGCTCGCTGCGGACGGGATCGTCCGAGCGGACGCTTTCCTCGCCGGAATTGTCCTTTAGATTCCGCAGTTCGCTGTTTACCAGTCCGTTCTCGATAGCCAGGGCTACCAGGCTCGACGCATGCTTCAGGAAATCCAAGTCGTCCTGGGTGTAGGATTTCTCATCTCGCTTGCCAAGGGCGAGAATGCCCAGGACTTTGTCGCGGCTTACGAGCGGCAAAGCGCAGATGTTCCTGAACCCCGCCGCCCACTTCGGATACTCCTCCGTATCCGTCTCGGCGAACTCTTCGGCCTTGCCCACCCAAGGTTTGCCAGTGGAGAAAATGCGGTCCCCAAGAACTTCTGCGAGGGAACTCTCCACTTCCTCGTCGAACCTGATATGCGCTGGCAAATCGAACGCCTTTATGTGCAGCCGCCCGCTTTCCGAATCGAGCAGTCCTGCCAGGGCAAAATCCGAACGCCCGACTCCCCGGGCGCTCACCGCAATTTCTCTTAAGAGATCATCGATCTCCATGCGGGAAGCCACGCTGTTCGCCAAATCGAGTAGGAGTCTCAACCGGGCAGCCTTCGCATCCGCCTCTGACTGCGCGCGGAGTGATCTCTCAAGGACCTCGGCGTCCAGCAGAGGCTGCTCGACTCGCAACCGGGGTAGCGTGCTGATAAAAGATGTCTGCGGCGTTAGTCCAAATTGTGCGACGCTCATTTTGTACTCCTCGCTTTCTGACGGAACGGTCCCGGGACCAACAAAAGCTGGCAACCGATATCCCGGCGTGATTGTGTAATCACTTCTGTATTGTCACGAGTGCATCATGCAGATTGCGCGGAAGGAATACATCACGGAATGGAGGGCTTTTTTGCTACTTCCAACGGCTCATGCCCGGATACCACCATAGGGTTACGGAGATGCCCGTATAGAAGAGTGGCTTGTGCGGTCTGCCGGTCCGATTCAGTAGCAACTACCTCTGCTGAGAGGCGCCGCCGCCGGTGCCTGAGGCTCGGAGATCCGGCTCGCCGGGGTCAGTCGCAGTGGCCAGTGAATTCTGCAAGCGGCGAAGGATCAACGTCTTCACTGCAGACCACACTTTGGGGTCGCATTCGATCTCGGTGTGCCCTGTGGTCAAAAGGCGGGCATGCCAGGGAAACTCACGACATTCCGCGGGCTCTTCGTTGTAATTCATATGGAAATTGCCGAGGATTGTTGTTCGGGATGGGTCGGCGGCCGTTATATGTGACTGGCCGTGAATCAGGCCGCGTGTTTCACGGACACACCGACTCCGCCCGAAATGCCGACGAATCAACAGAAACGGCCCGCCAGACTTGCCTTCGAGGTTTCGCCCCCATGATCTGAGCCAACTTGCCGCGTGCACGTGCCACCTGCGCCTTCACTGTTCCCTCGGGCACCCCCAACCGGCGCGCAGTTTCTTTTGTGGAAAGGCCCTCTATGTCGCGGAGCTGAAATGTTCTACGGAGTGTCGGTGAAAGCTGGTTGGCGACCTCGAGCAACCGTTCGTGTGCTCGGGAGCTGACGCAGATTTCCTCCGGACTCGGCTTCGGGTCAGGGATCCGCTCCAGCAAGGCGAGACCGTCTTCCCCTTGTCTATGCTCCAGTGACAGCGGAGAAACGCCGCGTCGCCGGCGTAATTTCATCCGTGCAGCGTTGATGACGATTGCTGTTAACCACGTTGAGATTCGGGCCTGTCCCCTGAACTGCGCCAAGTGTTTGTACGCCGAGAGGAGCGCATCCTGAACCGCATCTTCCGCATCCGGTGCGTTGCCCAAATATCGAAAGGCACTCTTGTAAAGGGCACGCAGGTTTCGTGAGACAACATCGTCAAGTTCTCTCATACGGTCACTCAGCAAACCAGATCCAATTTCCGGCCCACCCTCCATCGAGGCTTCTGTCACGCGCATATGTCTTGTCTCCCGTCACTGGCTTCAAGAGCACGTCTGATACCAGTGCATGGAAGGAGGGGAAGAACAAGAATGCTAGGAGAAAGCTGCGAACCACAGCGGTTAAATGGCGAACTGTGCAGGACGGCCTTTTACATTCAGGTTATGTCGATCCGAAACCCTCCTGCCAAGGGTTTGTCACGTGCTATGACTTTGACACTTCTGGGCCCGCAATCCCGGTGAGGTCAGCAGTGATCCACTCTTCTCTTTGACCTGGAGAAATCATCCGCAAGAAACGAGTAGCACAAATAGCAGCGGAAGATAGACGATGGATGCCATTAGGAGCCAGCGGGCGTTCGTCCTCGACCTGTGAGCTATGAAATGTGACCCGCAGTAGAAAAACCCTAGAGTCAGGAGCAAAGCTCCCGTACAACAGAGAACACTGGGCTGGCCTGCCCGGGCTGGCAGCAGAGTCACGGGGAACAGAGCCAGAAGCGGCAATACGGTTTGTAGGCCAACAAGACCATCTCTTGCCTGTCCGCGAGGAAGCACGAAGTAGCCCGCGCGATCGTAGTCTTCGCGATACATCCATGCGATCGCCATGAAATGTGGAAACTGCCACAGGTACAGCACTGCGCAGAGTATCAATGCCTCGAAGCTCAACCGCCCCGTTGCGGCCGCCCAGCCAATCAGGGGCGGCATCGCCCCCGGCAACGCTCCGACTGCCGTACATAAAGGTGTCTTTCGCTTCAACGGCGTGTAAACGAAGAGGTAGCTCGTGAGCGTGAGAACCGCAAGCGCGCTGGCAAGGACGTTCACGGCGACAGCCAGGTAGATGGCTCCTGCGGCTGAGAGAACAATCCCGAACCACAGAGCACTTAAAGGTTCGATCCGTCCGGCCGCCAATGGGCGTCTCGCCGTGCGCCGCATCTGGGCATCAAAACGGCGTTCCATGTACTGGTTTAGAGTACCGGTGCCGCTGGCAACCAGCAGGGTCCCACACAAGGTGTGAGTCAGCAACGAATAAGGAAAAGTGTGGTACCGCGTTGGGAGCCCCAGGTAGAAGCCGGTAAAGGTTGCGACCGCGATCAGAAAATTGATTTCAGGCTTGGTGAGCGCCCAGTAATCTGCCACCTTGGCGTAGGGGCGAACGGCGATGGTTTCCCTTGCGTGTATGGGCGCAGCGGGAGTGCCAATGACAATGATGGGTTCGCTTGCCACGTCTAGAGCACCTCTGCCTCGGAGCCGTTCCTCAACCGCCCCACCTGTCTCTCCGGTGCAGCTGGCATTGCTACGTTCGCGTTCCCGTTTGACGGCGAAAGTATCTGTGTGGTGAGGACGACTGCAGGAATCAGGTACGCAAACGTTATCCAAACCCACATTAGGGCACCTGCTCTCTCCTGGTCCTGGATGGGAGTCAGAATGAACAATGGCGTCGTGGATCGGTAATGGGGATAAACAAGCCGGTTACAAAAGACCAGGAATGCCGAAAGAACGTCGCAAGGCAGTGTGGCCAGAAAAAGATATAACGCCACTGACCAGCGAGGAGATCTCGTCGCGCTCCGCGACGGCTGCACGATGGGGCACCAGAACAACAACCCCGCCAAAAGAAAGCACGCGTCCTCCATCGTATGCACCCAATGAGATCGCATGCCCAGCTGAAATGGGATGGGAAGGTGCCATCCAATAACCGCGACTGTGCCTGCCAGCCAGCACGATACAAGATGGGTAGGAGCACGCTCGAGCCATCGCGCGGACCAGTTGACGAGTAGAGGATCGCTCTTGATGAAGAGTTTCGGAAACCCGGAAACCAGCAGAAACACCGGCGCGCCCGCGAGAATTGACGGAGCAGCAACCGTCATGAGCAAAAGATGCTTCATCATGTGAGCTGTGAGCGACTGATGGTCAAGAGTGCCGAGCGGAGATGCCGTCGTGGCCCACACTAATAAGAGTCCACCGATAAATGCTGCGAGCCGCCATCCAGCGATCAGCCCTGGGAAAGCATTTCGGAGGCAGAGCCAGCCTCGCAGGTAAACCAAAGCCACGACCACCAAGGCGGCTGTGATGCCGAGCGCGACCGGCCAGGACTGCATGTGTGCATGGGACTCGAACATAGCTAGCCCTACCTTGGTGATACCTCGCCTGCACCGAGTGCCACCGCTTGAGAAGCATTGCGAGCCGGTTCTTGATTTGCCGGGTGCAATGTTTCCAGGAACGCCACCAGCGCAGTTGTTTCCGCCGGACTCAGATTTTTTCCGTAGGCCGGCATATTCCCCCCACCTTGGATCACTTGTCGGATCAGTTGATCTTCTGTTAAGCGCAGGGCGACCGTATCGAGCGCAGGCCCACGCTGACCTCCTTGGTCATCCAGCGAATGGCAGTTGTGACATTGCTTCACCTGAAAAACGAGTGCGCCCCGACGCTCCAAGGCAGTCCGACGTTGTAAATACTCTTGAGGGATCGGCTCGGCGCTCCAGGCATTCATCACCGGGCTCCATGGAGTGTGCTCGGCTAGATGAGTCAGCGTGCCGAGGGCTACCGCGATCAGCAGCATGGCAAGTACAGCAATCGGCCTGCGCTTCCAACTCTTCTCTCCCTCGCCTGCCACGAGCGGAAGAGCCAGCAGGACAATGATTCCGATGGCGGGACCGATCAGAAGAATCGGAGTCTCGGCTGACGGGGGCAAAAAGGAGAGCAGTGCATACAGCCACAAGAAAAAAAAGTCAGGTCGCGGCGAGGTCTGAATCACCGTCGGATCAGGCTGGCCGCCAGGACCGAATGGGCCGAAATAGACTGCGCAGGCTGCGATCGAAAGGAGAATGAAAGCGGAGAATAGTATGTCCTTCCACACCGCGTTCGGCACGAACGGCACACCCTCCTTGTGCGTTAACTCGTGATACTCGTGCAGGTATGTGGCGCGGCGGACGATGCGGCCGGGCATCGGCCATTCGTTGATACCTAATTTCAGAACCATGAGCAGGTGCACGCTCACAAAGGCAATGAGTAGTCCAGGAATGACGAAAACGTGGAGCGCGAAGAATCGCGAGAGCGTTGCTCCCGCAATGATCGGGCCGCCAAGCATGAGATTGACGGCCCAAGGCCCAATCACCGGAACACGACTCGCGATCGATGCTCCGATGCCTAATCCCCAGTAGGCGTCCTGGTCAAAGCGCAGAACCTGTCCGGTAAAGGCCATGCCCAGCGTCACAAGCAAAAGAAGGACACCAACCATCCAGGTCAGTTCTCTGGGAAATTTATAGGCTCCAAAGAGGAAAACCTGCACCATGTGGATCAGGACGATCGCTACCATGAAATTCGAGCCCCAACCGTGCAGCGCACGTATGAACCAACCGAGAGAAATACCGTGATTGATGGTCTGGAGGCTGCTCCACGCTTCTCCTGCAGAGGGGACATAGATGAGAGCGAGCAGGATGCCGGTGACAATCTGGAGCATGAAACAGGTGAGTGCGGCACTGCCGAAAACGTAGAACCAGCTCGCCGTCTCGCGAGGAACGGGGTGCTCCAGCGTTTCTCGAATCGGCGTGCCCAACTGCAGCCGCAGATCAAGCCAGTCGGCGAGTTTTTGGATCACGCGCATGTCATATTTCCTCCCACCTTCTTTGCTACGGGCTGACCGGGAGTCGGCATTTCGCCAGCCTTGATGAGAAGCTTTCCGCCTTCGATTTTGTAGTGATACTGAAACAATCCTCGCTCTGGAGGTCCCGAAGCGCGAGATCCATCCTGGTAATAAGCTCCGCCGTGGCACGGACACATGAAGAGACTTGATTGAGGAAACCAGCGAACCGGGCATCCCAGATGCGCACAATTGACGGCAAAGACCTGGAAAGTTTGATCATCCACATTCCGCACCCAGCAGGCGATGTCGCCGGTTTCGCCATCCCAGACATTGACGACAGGATTCTTGTAAGTGGCAAGCCTCGTCTGGCCGGCGGGAAACTGTTCCAGTCCGCCAAGCGAGAGCCACGACTCGTATCCAAACTTTTTTTCACGAATCACTGGCGACAGGAGATAGCGCACGATCGGGACTGCCAAAAAAGCACCGACGATACCGTTCAGAACCAAGCCAAGTTTGACGAGCGCCGCTCGTCTGGAGATACCATTTTCTGCATTCATCGAGATCCTCCGCCGGCCGAGTTCATCGAAGCGGTGGAATAAGGCTGGCCGGGGAACTTTGTCCGCTGGCTGGAAAGCCACGCCACCACATCAGAAATTTCTCGGGCTGACATGGGGCGGCCCACGAGGTCACCGCGCCAGTCCGGAGCACCCAGTTCCGGTCGACCTGCGATCACGATGGTTCGAAGTTGCTGGTCGCTGATCAACGCGAGGAACGAGCCATTTACAATCGAACTAGCCTTGCTTCCGCCGCGTCCGTTGGCTCCGTGACAGGAAGCGCAGTAAGTTCGATAGACATCGGCGCCACGTCGCGGATCGCCAGGAGCCTCGGCCGCATATGGCGGCGGAGTCTGATCGCCGAGAACATCCGGTTTCGCCCAAGATCGAATTCCTCGAACGAGCGCATCAATTTGCTGGTTAGTGAGCATTCCCCCCGCGCTCTGCGCGAACGCGGGCATCGGCGAGCCCGGTTCTCCGTTCGCTGCGATGCGCCGAATCACTGTGTCGTCGGCAATTGCGAGAAAAACTGGACTTGCCAAGGCGATGGCGGCTCCTCCTTTACCGTCCGAGCCGTGACATCCTGCACAGTTCTGACTATAGAGGAGCTCGAAATCGACGATCTCGTTCGGCGCGACTACCTCTGAGTCCGCTCGGGGAACACCAGGAGAACCTGCGCATGCTGCACAAAGCAGGAGCGCAACAGTGTGAAAAGCAACGTGAATCGATCGACGAATCATTGCCGGGGACTCTCACTGTTCTTCTCGTCCATCGCTCCCGGGGCTTCAATCCCGGCGCGGACTTGGAACGGAAGATATTGCCAGGTGCTTATGCGCTCCTGCCTCGAAACCACGATGCCGGCGACGATGCCGAATCCGATCTGAGAAACAACAAACCAGAGCCAGTCAATGCGCTGGTTGAGCACGGGATCCAGCGCTTCGAGCATGCTATGGATCAGCCCCGTCCAGAGAACCGGAGCGATCACCCCTCCGAGCAGAATCGGGCGGCGCGGAAACATCGGAAGCGTCACGCCATAAAGAAGCCCGACGAGTACAGAACAGACACTGTGGATAATTGCGGCAATGATCAAAGCGTCCCAATGAAAGGCCGCGATTTCAGCCACCGTAGACCGCGCCGGAAATAATCCAGCGGATAAAAGGTTGATGGGATACCACATGCCATGGCCACTGACAATTCCATACAACACTGCCAGAACAGCCATGGCAACGCTCCCGGCCAACCCACCTTTGACCCCCGCCGAAATCGGGTAAATCTCCAGCGGCAGACGCGCGCGGTTGAGTTCTTCCGTCATCCATTCAACTCGAGCGACCTGCGGTCGCAGAGTAGCCACAGCCGGCGGTTTCCCCATCACTGGTACGGACTCATGTTTTTCGTTTGGCAGCACGTCGCGAAACCACCCGACACAGCCCGCTACGGCAAAGATCGCACCGAGAATGCTCACCGAGGCGCTAGTGACCAATCCTGCGAACACCAGTGTCAAGCCGAAGGCCAGGATGATCGGCCACGCTGTCGGCGCCGGTAGTTCAATTGTGCGCGGTGGCTGCTGCATCTCACTAGGGAGTTCCAGTATTTCCGAAGCCATTTCGCAGTCCTTCCTTTATCGTCCAATCAAGTACACGACCGTGAAAACGACAACCCACACCGCATCGACAAAGTGCCAGTAGAAAGACAAGACATCGACACGCCCAGCGTGTTCTGCTCTCAGCCTCCCCACCAGCGCGAACACCATAACTATGGAGAGGCCCGTGAGACCCACAACCACGTGGAACGCGTGCAGTCCGACCAATGAGTAGTAAGTCGTTCCAAATAGATTCGTGCTGATCGTCAATCCTTCGTGGTAAATCAGCCGGTGCCATTCGCTAGCGGTCCCGAACATGAAAGCGGCACCCAACGCGATGGTGGCGAACCACCACGCCCCGAAAACTCGCACGCTACCCTGGCGAAGCGCTTTCACAGCCAGGTGAATCGTCAGACTGCTGGACAGCAAGCAAATCGTATAAAGGATCGGGACACTGAGAACGTCCTTTGGTGTCGGTCCCGTCAGACTCTTGCCCACATAGAAAAGGTATGCAACTACAAAAATCGTGAAAATCGCAGACTCCGCGGCGATCAGGCCCAACATCCCGACGCGCCCACGTTGGGGACGATCCCACTCAATCGGCCTTGCCACGGTTATGGAAGTCGCGTTCATAACGTTTCACTCACTCATACTTCCAGTCCGGATCTTCGGGATGCTTAAGGTCCCAAAGAGGGCGGCGGCTTCTCACCGTTGGAATCGCGCTGAAGTTGTAGGCAGGCGGTGGTGAACTCGTGGACCACTCGAGGGTCCAGGCATCCCATGGATCGCTTCCGGCAGTCTCACCTCGGAAGTACGACCACAGCAGGTTGTAACCGAAAACCAGAACGCCCAGCGCCTGGAAGAAAACGCCGACCGTCACAATGAGATTCCAGGTATCCCAGCCGCGGCCCGGTTCATAGGTGTAGATTCTTCGTGGCATCCCGAGCAAGCCGGGAATATGCATGAAATCGAACGTCAGATGAAATCCAATCAGGAACAACCAGAAGTGCCACCGGCCCATAGTTTCGCTGTACATTTTTCCCGACACCTTCGGGAACCAGTAATAGAAGGCACCGAAGATTGCGAAAAGAATCGCACCCACGATCACGTAGTGAAAGTGCGCGACTACGAAATACGAATTGCTCAGTTGCCAATTGAACGGCGCGCAACCCAACATGATTCCGGTAAGACCAGCAATCAGGAATTGGAATAGAAATCCAATCGCGAACAGCATCGGCGTCTTGAACAGGATCTTTCCGCCCCACATTGTGGCCAGCCAGTTGAAGATTTTGATTCCCGTAGGAACCGCGATCGCCATGGTCGAAAACACGAAGAACGTGTTCGCGTTGGCACTCATGCCCACCGTGAACATGTGGTGGGCCCAAACCGACATGCTTATGAAACCGATCGCTACGGTGGCCGCCACCATGATCGGATAGCCGAACATCGCTTTGCGGGAAAATACCGGAACAATTTCGGAGATGAATGCGAACGCGGGGATCACCAGGACGTAAACTTCCGGATGGCCAAAAACCCAGAAGAAGTGCATCCAGATCACGGCGGAACCTCCGGCCTGCGTGTCGAAGAAGTGTCCGCCCAGATAGCGGTCGATCACCAGCATTACTTGCGCGGCGGTCAGAGGGCTCACGGCAAGGATTACCAAGCCGGACATGACCAGGTTGAGCCACGCTAACAGCGGCATTTTCCCTAAGCTCATCCCCGGGCAGCGCATGCATAAAATCGTCGTCATGATATTGATCGCCGTACCGATGCTGCCGAATCCCGAGACCAGCAAAGCGAGCGTCCAGAAATCCGTGCTGTGTCCGACCGAGAACGTTCGCGAAGTCAGGGGCGCATAGGCAAACCATCCCACGTCCGGCGCGTTTCCTGCCCCGTACAGCCCGTTCGCTCCGACCAGGCTGAAATAAAGCAGAAGACCTCCGAATGCGGTGAGCCAGAAACTGAAAGCATTCAAACGCGGAAACGCCATATCCCGCGCCCCAATCATCAGCGGAACTAAATAGTTGGCAAATCCAAACACCAGAGGCATGACCACGAAGAAAATCATTGTGGTTCCGTGCATGGTAAACATCCGGTTGAAAACCTGCGGGGAGACAAAATCGTTATGCGGACGAATCAGCTGAATGCGGATGATCGTCGCCTCGATTCCGCCGACCACAAGAAAAATCAGGGCATAGACGATATACAGAATGCCCAGCCGCTTGTGATCAACCGTCGTAATCCATTCATGCAGTTGATCGACGAATGGACGCGAAAGGCTTTCGCTGCTCGGCCAGGCGATGGATTCAGTCGACATCAGCCACTCTCCTCGTGAGGTTCGGCAATGGGCTCAAGAACGTCTTCAACGAAGTGTCTCCAGATAAGCGGTCAATGCGTCCACTTCTCCATCGTTCAATTCCATTGCGGGCATCAAGGATCCTGGCTTGATCGCGTTGGGATTTTTAATCCAGAGTCGAAGATTTTCCGCTGTATTAAGGGCAGCGCCGGCTGCGATCGTGTCGCGACTCATCAAGTGAGTAAGATCTGGGCCGAAGCGCCCGTTGGCCACCGTTCCCGCAATGGTGTGGCAGTTGATGCAGGCGGTGGTTTCGAATATTCGTTGCCCTTGCGTAACAGCATCACCTACGGCTGCGGGTTGGCGCTGCTCTTCAATCCAGCGATCGAAGTCCTCCCGCGACTGAACATAAACGCGCAGAAGCATCTTGGCGTGTTGTGTCCCGCAATACTGGGCACACTGGCCCAGATAGAGGCCCGTCTGCTGTGGATCAATCCATATGCTGTTCGGATGGTTGGGAATGAGGTCAGTTTTACCCGCCAGACGCGGAATCCAGAAACTGTGGTCGGTATCCGCGGACAGCAACTGAATGAAGGTCGGCGTCGGATGGATCGGATCGCTGACCGGCACATGCAATTCATTTGCGGTTATAACCTTCAGACCCGGGTAGCGGTACTCCCACCAGAACTGGTGGCCAATTGCGACAACCTCGATCGCCCCGTCGGGTCGCGATGCCTTCTGGACGTCTGCGATCACTCGCACCGTTGCCATGAATAAAGCCACCACAATCAGCACCGGGATGACCGTCCAGGCAAGTTCAACCTGATTGCTGCCGTAGACCTGAGGAGGCTCGCGGCCATCGTCGTTGCCCCTTTTCCTGAACTTTACGACACAGTAAGCGAGCAAGCTAAAGACAACCACGAAGATGGATGCTGTGACCGATAGAACAAAGAGGGATAGTCCGAAGATCGACTTGGCTGGCGTCGAGGCGGGCGCAAAGATATTTGTCGGACTCAGGGCTGGAGTCGCCGGCTCGGTGGCGCCAGCTGCCGCCACAAACCAGAGGACAACCACAAGCCCCTGAAGCGCGCTCAATCTCTTCGATGTGTGTGCGCCGCTCATTTGGAACTTACTCGAATCCCTAGGTTTTGAATCTCTCAAAATCAGTGATGCAGAAGTTCGTAGATCAGTTACACACTCGCGGCGATTCTGTCGGACTCCGAGGATCTCTTCTCGACGGAGGCCATCTCTTGGTTGAAGTTGAAGTCAGTAGCGGCGTCCCCGGTAATAAGCCGCGCCCCGCGACTGAAGGTCAAATCCTGGAAAGCCCACTGAATAAGAACCAAAATGCGGCTCTGGAACTGGACGAGGTACAGCAGGTGGATGAACGCCCATACAAACCAAGCCAGGAATCCGGACAGATGGATGCCGAAGGCATCCGCCACTGCGGCCCACCGGCCAATCACTGCCAGGCTGCCCTTATCGAAATACTTGAAGGGAGGAAGATCCTTCTCGCCCTGGAGTTTCCGGACGATTGCCGTTGCGGCGTAGGCTCCTTGCTGCATGGCTACTTGAGCTACTCCCGGCAACGGTTTTCCGTTGGCATCAACCGACAGAGCGAGGTCTCCGACCACATAGATATCTGGATATCCGGCAATGGCGAGATTTGGACCTACTTTGATCTGGCCGCCTTTATTTGTTTCCACCTTTGTCCGCTGTGCCAAAGTCTTACCCAATCTGCCAACTGCTACGCCGCCCGCCCAGATTACGGTTCTGGCCTCCAAACGATCGACACCGTCATGAGCCTGGATGTTCACGCCTTCCTTATCAATGTCTTTCACCATCAGGCTGGTCCTCACCTGCACCCCGAGTTTCGCCAGCAACTGTGCCGCCTTCTCCGACAAGTCTTCCGGGAAGGTGGGAAGCACCCGCGACGCCCCATCTATCAAAATGATTTGTGCCTCTTGTGGATGGATCGAGCGGAAGTCATTCTTGAGTGTCTGTCGAGCGATCTCGGCGATGGCTCCGGCAAGCTCTACTCCTGTTGCGCCTCCACCTACAATGACGAACGTAAGCCAAGCGCGCCGTTGCGCCTGATCAGGCATCCGTTCGGCGACCTCGAACGCATACAGAATCTTGTGCCGGACGTTTGTGGCTTCTTCTACGCTCTTCAGGCTTGGAGCCCATTCTCGCCAGGCTTCGTGGCCGTAGTAAGAGCTCTGCGAGCCCGATGCCACAATCAGTGAGTCAAACTCCAGGCTGGCCCCATCCTCGAGTAGAACGTGCTTGGCCGCCGGATCGATATCGATTACATCGCCGAGCAGAACGCGGGTGTTCTTCTGGTGGCTCAAGACGCTGCGCAATGGCGCCGCGATTTCTCCGGGAGATAGCGACCCGGTGGCAACCTGGTAGAGCAACGGCTGGAATAAGTGATAGTTGCGCCGATCGATCAGAGTCACATCGACGGGCGCAGACTTGAGCGCTTCCGCGGCGAGTAAGCCTCCAAATCCGCCGCCCACGATAATCACTTTCGATCGTCCGCTCATATACGCTCTCGTTACGACTGCTTCTTCGTTCTGGTACCTTCCCTGCGCGGTCGAAGGAGCACAACAATCGACCTGGGAGCCACCGCGTAGTCCATCCGCTGCAAGGCAATGCCGCTCTCCGAGAAATCGTTGGGACTCGGCAATGCTGTGTCCACAATTCTTTTCCACTCCAGCGGAATCCCTTCCTGCACTTGGAATTTCACCTCTCCCCAATACGCGTTGATCATGGCATAGATATCGTCATCGTCCTGAGAGGCGCCGTGCAGGCAAAACGCCAGGCTATGAGAGTCGTAGGAGAGGTCGACCGTTGGACCCGCGCCGTACCAGGAAATATCCTCCCGCCAGAACCTGCTGCGTCCCAGGGCGGGATGATTTTTCCGGAATGCAATCACGCCTCGGAAAAAACGGAAAATATCGTCGTTTGCCCGGAGTTGGCTCCAGTCCAGCCATCCCGTTTCGTTGTCCTGGTTGTACGGGTTGTTGTTGCCGAACTGCGTGTTCATAAATTCGTCTCCTGCCCGGAACATCGGGGTTCCGTTCGACAACAGCAGCAGGCAGCAGAAGTTCTTAATCTGTCTTCGACGTAGTTCCAGCACCTCCGCCGCCGCGCCTTCATCTCCTTCGTTGCCGCAGTTCCAACTATGGTTGTCGTCCGTGCCGTCCTGGTTATTGTTCCCGTTTTTCCAATTGTGCTTGTGATCGTAGGAGACGAGATCGTACAGAGTGAAGCCGTCGTGGGAAGTTACAAAGTTCACAGTCTGGTAGGCGTGATACGCATCGGCGCGGCTGTCGGGAAACAAATCATCGCTGCCATAAACGCGACGCATCAGGTCGGGGACCAACCCCGGATCGCTCTTAACGAAACGGCGAATGTCGTCGCGATACCGCGCGTTCCACTGCAGCCAGGTTATGCCTGGGAAGCCGCGTCCAAGCTGATAAGCGCCTGTGTCCCAAGGTTCTGCGATTAAACGCAACCGACTAAGCTCCGGATCAGCGGAAATTTGACTAAAGATGGGAGCTTCTCCCCAGTTGAGAGATCCATCCGCATTGCGGCTGAACACGGACGCCAGATCGAAGCGGAATCCGTCGATATGCATTTCTCGTTTCCAGTAACGCAAGCTGTCCATCACCATCTTGCGCACATGCGGCTGGCTGAAATTCAAAGTATTGCCGGTTCCTGAGTAATTCGCGTAAGGGTTTGCCGGATCAGAAGACAGCATGTAATAACCTGCGCTGTCGAAGCCCTTGAAGCTGTAAATTGGCCCCCTGCGGTCGCCCTCGCACGTGTGGTTGTACACGACGTCGAGCACCACGCCGATATCAGCCTCATGAAGCGCCTTCACCATCTTTTTGAATTCAATATGTTGTTCATCAGCACCGCAGCTGCTTGCATACTGGGCGTGCGGTGCGAAGAAATTCAGAGGCATGTAGCCCCAGTAGTCGCCTTCTTGCGGATCACGTTGAAACACCGGCATCAGTTCGACAACCGTGACCCCGAGCTCCCTCAGATACGGGATCTTTTCCACCAGACCGGCATATGTTCCGGCACGAGCAGGATCCACGCCGGAGTTGGAGTTCTTCGTAAACCCCCTCACGTGAAGTTCATAGATGATGGCATCCGACTGATGAAGCGGCGACCGATCCGCTGCCCAGTCGAATGTCGGGCGATGAGCAACCAAAACTCCTAACGGCGCACGGCCCGCGTTTCCCCCTTCGCGCATAGCCAGCTTGCGATCAAAACCGGGAGGAAAGAAAATGCATTTCGCGTAGGGGTCGAGGAGAACCTTCTGCGGGTCAAAGCTATGCAGTTGAGGTATGCTCTCTCCCGACACGGAGTATGCGTAGTAGCGAGCTTCAGTTATCTTTGTGATCGGAATCCGGCAGTGCCAGATCCGCCCTGACTTGTTCCGCAGAAAATCGAAGCGAAAGGTCAGGAGGGGGTTCACCAAATCGTTGGCGGAATACAGTAGTAGAGTGACACCCTCCGCGTGCTCAGAGTGAACGGCGAAGTTGAACGCCTGCTCCGCCTCGATCCACGCGACCCCAAGGGGTAAGGGACTTCCCTCAGCCTGGGCCCACGTCGGGCGTTTGGAGAATGCGGCCGGCTCGGGGAGGGCAGCCTCGGCTGGAGAATCTACATTAGCAAGCACATCGAGGGTTGACCTGTTCACTTAGCCTCTCTGAACCTTGACTAGTTTCGCCAGCTGACCTCAGTCTGGAAAAAATACAGCTTGTTACAAGGCTGGCGCCGGTCGCATCCGGCGGGTACTTGGTTGCATGCACTTGTCCTTCCAAGCTCGACCGAAGTCGGCTTCGAGAGGCACGCACGCTGGATCAATCAGTTAGTCGTAAGAGCGGAGCGCCAAAAGCAGGAACCCTGTCATTCGGCGGTGACAGCACTTCGTCAGATGTCAATCAGGTGTCAGGCCTCGGAGGCCGCCCGGTCAGCGAAAATCACCGCCCGATCCTGTCGAATCCGTCCGGCAGGGATTGAGGCATCGGCCTTGCGCAAGCGCACGAGTGCATCTATCTTCTCTTTGCCCGTCACCAACCAGAGGATATGCCTGGCGCGGTTAATGACCGGATAGGTTAATGTCATTCGCCGTCTCCCCTGGTAGCTGCCGGTCAGAGCCACATCACTGTCAGTCACGTTAAGTACGGGATCATCCGGAACAAGAGAGGCAGTGTGGCCGTCCGGTCCCAGGCCGAGGTGAACCAGGTCCAGCGTGGGCGGCGAACCCGCCAACTCCTGGAGCGTCAATGCATACTGCCCGGGCGCGGCTTCCAAGTCCGGCGATTCCACTGGCATCGGATGGATATTCCCGGGTGGAATTGGGGAGTGATCGAGCAGACTTTCTCGAAGATGCGTGAGATTCCTGTCTGGATTTCCTGCAGGCGCCACGCGCTCGTCCACTTGCACGACATGGATGTTCTCCCACGGGAGCTCTTCCTGCGCCAGCGCGCGTAGCATGATCCAAGGAGTACGCCCGCCGCTGACGGCCATCACGAACCGACCGCGCGCACCGACCGTAGCCCGCGCCGCCGCGGCAATAAACTTAGCCGCCGCTTGGGCGGCAGATTCGTCATCGGCAAATACTTCAACGTTCATTCCGGTTTCTCCGCTTCGATTTCCAGCGCGTCGAGCGTCATCACGGGAAGGGCCTTTTTTTATCAAGCAGCTTTACCCTCAGCCGCCGATGTCTCGTCTCCAACAATCGGGTTCTTCCAGCCTCCCGGCGGCGTCACTCGGTCGATCTCGTTCGGCCCCCAGCTTTTTGGCTCGTAGGGATAGACTGGCGTAGCTTTTTTCAGGAGTGGATCGACGATTCGCCATGCTTCTTCCACGTAGTCTTCGCGCGCGAATAGCGTAGCGTCTCCGGCCATCGCATCTCCCAGCACTCGTTCGTAGGCGTCCATCTCCTCCGCGCTGGGTTGTTCACTCGCGATCATCTCCGTAGGTTCACCGGCCATCTCGTCCGGAGACATCACCGTCATGCCCATGGCAATGGACACGTCCGGACTGATTCGGAAGCGGAGATAATTCGAGTGCAGACCATCCGATGGGATTACACTGGGTGGCTTTCGTAGCCGACATACGACCTCCGTGGACGTGACCGGCAAACACTTCCCGGCGCGGATGTAGAACGGAACTCCCTGCCAGCGCCAGGAGTTGACCTCCAGCTTAAGTGCAGCGAAGGTTTCAACCTTCGAGTCCGGCGCGACTCCTTTTTCCTGCAGATATCCGCGAAACTGGCCGCGAACTACGCCTTTCTCGCCCAACGCCGGGATTGCCTTCAGCACTTTGACCTTCTCATCACGAACGGATTCGCTGTCCAGTCTTACCGGCGCTTCCATCGCCAGATTGCAAAGGATCTGGAACAGATGGTTCTGGACGACATCGCGGAGCGTTCCGGTTTCATCGTAGAAAGCCCCGCGGCCTTGGACACCAAAGTCCTCCGCCATCGTGATCTGCACACTCTCCACATAATGGCGGTTCCAGAACGCCTCCATGAACGCGTTTGTGAAGCGGAATACGACCATATTTTGCACCGGTCGTTTACCCAGGTAATGGTCGATCCGGAAAATCGACGACTCATCGAACTTTCGCAGAAGGACCTTGTTGAGATGCTGCGCGGATTCCAGGTCATGGCCGAACGGCTTCTCGACAATGATCCGGGCATTCGAGGTGCAGCCGCAATATTCCAGTTTTTCGAGCACCGCTTCGAACATGATCGGTGGGATCGCCAGATAGTGCGCCGGCCGTAGGCTTCCTTTCAATTCTTTGCCGAGAGCCTGAAAGGTACCAGGATCGTTGTAATCTCCATCGACATAGCGGAGTAAAGAAGAGAGCTTCTCGAAGGCTGCGGAATCGACTCCGCCATGTTTTTCTAGGCTATCGTGAGCACGATCCTTGAGCTGATCGAGCGTCCACCCAGCTTTGGCAACGCCGATGACTGGCACATCCAGATGCCCGCGTTTGATCATTGCCTGCAACGCGGGAAAGATTTTCTTATACGCCAGGTCGCCTGTCGCCCCGAAGAAAACCAGCGCGTCGGAATGGGGATTGCTCACAAGCTCTCCTTAAGCTACTTTGGATTTGTCTTCGGATTTTTCCAGGTGTCCGCCGAACTGATATCGCATCGCGGACAAAAGTTTGTCGGCAAACTCGGCCTCGCCCCGCGAGCTGAATCGCTCGTAGAGCGCGCAGGTGAGAACCGGCGCCGGCACGGCCTCGTCGATCGCGGCCTTGATGGTCCAGCGCCCTTCGCCAGAGTCGGAAACACGGCCGGCAAACTTCGAAAGATTCGGATCCTGCATCAGCGCGTTAGCAGTCAGATCCAGCAGCCAGGACGCGATCACGCTTCCACGGCGCCAAACCTCCGCGACATCGCGCAGGTTCAGGTCATACTGGTAATGTTCTGGATCGCGTAGCGGCGTGGTCTCCGCGTCGACTGCAGTGTTTGCGCGCTTGCCAATGTTAGCCGAGCGCAGGATCGACAACCCCTCCGCGTAAGCCGCCATAATTCCGTACTCCATTCCATTGTGGACCATCTTGACGAAGTGGCCGGCTCCATTTTGGCCGCAGTGCAGATAACCCTGCTCGGCGGTGCCATCGATCTTGTCCCGGCCGATGGTGCGCGGAATGTCGCCCATTCCAGGGGCGAGCGCAGCGAAAATTGGATCGAGTCGTTTGACGACTTCGGTCTCGCCACCGATCATCATGCAGTATCCGCGTTCCAGGCCCCACACTCCTCCGCTGGTGCCCACATCCACATAGTGGATGTTCTGCGGAGCGAGTTGTTTCGCCCGCCGGATATCGTCGATGTAATACGAGTTGCCCCCGTCAATAACGATGTCCTCCGCGTCAAGGTGCGGCATGAGGTCGGCGATGGTATTGTCGACAACCGCCGCCGGCACCATCAACCAGATCGCTCGTGGCCTCTCGAGTTTCTTTACGAATTCCTCGAGCGATGCCGCTCCGATCGCCTTCTCTTTCACCAGTTCGTTCACCGCTTGCGGCGTTCGATTGAACACCACGCAGCTGTGCCCTTTACGGAGGAGTCTCCGCACCATGTTGGCGCCCATCCTTCCCAAACCGATCATCCCGAGTTGCATGGCTGTCTCCTTAATTTGAAAGCGCAGGTTTTACAGAGCTTCCGCTGCGATTTGCTACGTGGCGCGCAGCGGGTCTGTCAGGCGGTCCCCTTCGATTTCCGGTAATACCTGATCAAATTGTTAGTTGAGCTGTCGTGCGCGAGCGTTGGTTCCGTCTTGCTTTCGATCTCGGGAATAATGCGCTGCGCCAGCACCTTGCCCAGCTCGACGCCCCACTGATCAAATGAATCGATATTCCAGATTGCCCCTTGGGTAAACACAGAATGTTCATAGAGTGCTACGAGTTTGCCCAGAGCTTCTGGTGTTAGTCGTTCCACCAAGATCGTGTTCGATGGACGATTGCCCTCGAACACCCGGTGCGGAACCAGCCACTTCGGAGTGCCCTCGGCGTGGACCTGCTCGGGAGTTTTGCCGAACGCCAGCGCTTCAGTTTGCGCGCAGACGTTGGCAATCAGCATGTCGTGGTGACGGCCCAGTGGATTAAGCGGCTGCGCAAAAGCGATGAAGTCGCAGGGAATCAACCGTGTTCCCTGGTGAATCAACTGGTAGAAAGAGTGTTGCCCGTTGGTTCCCGGTTCGCCCCAGTAAATTGGACCGGTGTCATGAGCCACTTTCTTCCCATCGAGCGTGACATGTTTTCCGTTGCTCTCCATCGTTAGCTGCTGAAGATAAGCTGGGAACCGTTTGAGATATTGTTCGTAAGGCAACACCGCCACGGTTTGCGCGCCAAAAAAATCGTTGTACCAGATCGATAGAAGACCCATCAGTACCGGGAGGTTGCGCTCGAAGGGAGTGGTGCGGAAGTGCTCGTCCATTTGATGGAAGCCGCTCAGCATAGCGCGGAACTTCTCCGGTCCGACGGCGACCATTGTAGAGAGGCCAATGGCTGAATCCATCGAGTAGCGCCCCCCGACCCAGTCCCAGAACTCGAACATGTTGGCCGTATCGATCCCGAATTTTTCAACCTCTGCCGCGTTGGTCGATACCGCGACAAAGTGTTTCGCGATCGACTTCTCGTCTCCCCCCAAACCAGCAAGTGCCCACGCGCGCGCCGTTTGGGCGTTCGTCATCGTTTCGAGCGTCGTGAAGGTTTTCGAAGAGATGATGAAGAGCGTCTCCGACGGATCGAGATCGCGAACGGCTTCCGCGAAATCCGTGCCGTCGATGTTCGACACAAAGCGAAACGTCATTGCTCTGTCTGTGTAGTGCTTGAGCGCCTCGTACGCCATTACCGGGCCGAGGTCGGAGCCACCGATGCCAACGTTGATCACATTCCGAATCCGTTTGCCGGTGTGACCTTTCCACTCGCCGCTTCGGACTCGGTTAGCAAAATTGGCCATCTGGTCGAGCACTGCATGTACTTTGGGCACGACGTTCTCTCCGTCCACCATGACGGAAGCGTCGCGCGGCGCGCGCAGGGCGGTGTGCAAGACCGCACGCTTCTCGGTGAGGTTGATCTTCTCCCCCCGAAACATAGCGTCGACTCGTTCTTTCAGCTGAGATTCCTCGGCGAGCTGGATCAACAGTCTGAGGGTTTCGCCCGTAACCCGATTCTTCGAGTAGTCCAGAAAAAGGCCGACAGCCTCGGCAGTCATACTCTCGCCGCGTTTCGGATCCTCAGCAAAGAGCTGCCGCAGGTGTAAGTCCTTGACCTCCTTATAATGAGTTTGCAGATCCTTCCAGGCTTGGTGTTTAACTGTGGGGCGCTTCGTGATCGCTTCAACTCTCGCTGCCATTTCCGTTATCCTTTCGGGTCCTCCAGTGCTTTAGACCAACTCGTGCGTCTCTGACTTATTTTATGAGCTCGGATGCCGCGCGGAGTTCTCTAGCACCGGAAACGTTTAGCCCACTTCGGAGTAGTTGTATTCAAGCATTCGCAATTCCAGTCCAAGCTGCTGGTCACGCCGGAGAGCCGCATTCTCCAACAGAAGGACTTAAAGGTCTAATCTTAACGAACTCGTCACGACGTTCCGAGGTGAAATCGGAGAGAGTGTCAACAGTTTGACAAATGACGGCGTCAGATATCGGATCCGCCCCTTCCTTCCCCTCAACGCGGCACGACAAAACTGGCCACCTGCGGCAGTGAACTGAGCAACTTGCTCGCGCCGTTCCATAGGATCTGCACTCCAATGCACACCAGCAGGAACGAGGAGAGCCTTAGAATTACGTTCATACCGGTCTGGCCCATAACGTCCGCCAGTCGGTCGGCGAAGCCATAGCAAACATAAATGGTAACCGCAACAAACGCTGAACCGATAGCCGCAGCAAGAAGCGCGAGCAGGTTAGCCCCTAAATGGTGCGTTTCATTCGCGCCAAGTGTGACCGCAACCGAGATTGAACCTGGACCAACCGTCAAGGGCAGTGTTAGCGGGTAGAACGCATCACTTAGAGCATCCGTGCAGTTGACTGTACGCCGTACCGCGTTTCGATCATCCCCATCCTTCTGGTTCAACATCGACCAGCCCGTCGAAATCACGATGAGACCCCCACCCACCTGCACCACCGGAAGAGAAATGCCAAAGAACGAGAGCACGTGAGAACCGACGGCGAAGGAGGCAATTAGCAGAATGAAACTGTCGACTGCGATGCGGCGGGAGAGTAGTCTTCGCGTCTGCGTTGTGTAGTCTCTCGTGAGCGACAGAAAGATCGGACTCCCTCCGATTGGATCGACGATCGGGAAGAGCGCGCTCACAACGAGCAGAATACCCTTGACAACTTGAATCACCGAACCCATTTCGTTCTACTTTCTAGACTTGGAGCTCAGAGCTGGTTCAAGGCCTCGTTGCACCGTATCGGATGTCATGGGGCTGGTCGAGCGCTTTGAACTTTCTGTCAACTCCGTCAACCATTGAAACGCTTGGGGCGACAGCATGTCTTCTCGGACTCGCCAACGCCAATTTCCATCGGGACGCCCAGGCACATTCATGCGCGCTTCACTGCCTAAATTGAGCAGGTCCTGCAACGGAGCAATGGCGAGCGCCGCTTTTGACGACCACGCTATGCGAATTAGCACCGACGCGGCTTCAGCACTCTCACCCGGCGGGCGCTTCAGATAGTTCCACAGATTCTGTCGCTGGTACTCAGGCAGCTCTTCGTACCATTGCCGAGTTGTGGCGTTGTCATGGGTACCGGTGTAGACAACGGTATTGGGAACAAAGTTGTTTGGAAGATACGGATTATCCGCATGTCCATCAAATGCAAATTGCAGCACTCTGGTTCCCGGCACTTGAAATTGGTCGCGCAGTGCGTAAACGTCCGGCGTAATCAGACCCAAATCTTCGGCGATAAACGGAAGATGACCGAGTTCCGTTTGCACTGCTTGAAAGAAACTGGCGCCCGGACCTGACACCCATTGCCCAGATTGAGCGGTTGGCGCATTGGCTGGAACGTGCCACGCAGCCGCGAAACCGCGGAAATGATCCAGTCGAATTACGTCCACATGGTTGAGTAGCGCGCGCACCCGATCGATGCACCATTGGTAACCGGTCGAGCGAAGGGCGTCCCAGTTGTAAACGGGATTGCCCCACAACTGTCCTTCGGCGCTGAAATAATCAGGAGGAACCCCGGCAACGAAGCGCGGCCGACGTTGCTCGTCCAGCAGAAAAAAATCCGGGTTAGCCCAAACATCACTCGAATCGGCGGAAACAAAAAAAGGCAGGTCGCCAATCAAGCCCACGCCGTTGGCATGGGCGTACTCTTTGAGTTGATCAGCCTGGCGGAATAGCAAGAATTGCGCAAAGCGAACTTGATCGATGTCACTTGCTAACTCTCGCCGCGCCTCGGCGAGAGCACCGGGGCTTCGCTGAGCCAACTCGGCTGGCCATTCCAGATAATAAGCATCGTGATACTTGGTTTTCAGCGCTCGGAATAGAGCGTAGTCCTCCAGCCAACTCGCCTGTTTGTCGCAGAACTCGTCGTAAGCAGGCGCCAAGCCATCGCCTCCGCGCTCATCGACTTTGAAGTTTGTCCGCGCCTTTTGGAGCAGCCGCAGTTTGAACGGGATAACGGACTCGTACTCGACCACGTCGGCGGAGAAGTGAGACTCACAATCCCTTGCCTGCAGCAATCCGTCCGTAATGAGCGACTCCGGGCTGATCAGCAGCGCATTCCCGGCAAAAGACGAGAGCGATTGATAAGGCGAATTTCCGTAACCCGTCGGGCCGAGCGGTAACGCCTGCCACCATCTTTGGCCGGCGTTATGGAGGCGATCAACCCACGAGAACGCCGACGATCCCAGATCGCCGATGCCATACGGAGAGGACAGAGACGTAACGTGCAGCAGCAAGCCAGAAGCGCGATAGACGGACGGAAACGGCGGAACAGGCGAAGGCGCCCATCCCCACATGCGCGGGGCTTCGCTCATTATCGCGCTCCATCCTGAGAAACGACCGTGGAGGAACCCAGTGCATTGTTCACCATCTGCTGGGCCTCGCTCACAATCGCGGCGAGATGCGCTTGGCTCTTGAAACTCTCCGCATAGATTTTGTAGATGTTCTCGGTGCCGGAGGGCCGGGCCGCAAACCACCCAGTCTGTGCCACAACTTTCAGGCCGCCGATCGGAGCATTGTTGCCCGGCGCTTTGGTCAGCTTGGCTGTGATCGGCTCGCCCGCGAGATCCAACTCCTTCACTGCATCCGGAGATAGCTTCTGCAACTTCGCTTTCTGCTCGGGCGTGGCCGGGGCGTCGATACGCGTGTAGTACGGAGTGCCAAACTCCGTCGTCAGTTCACGATAGTGCTCTCCGGGATTGTTGCCGGTGCGCGCGGTAATCTCCGCCGCCAGCAGGTCCATGATTAGTCCGTCTTTGTCGGTCGTCCACACTGTACCGTCAAGACGAAGGAAACTCGCTCCCGCGCTCTCTTCTCCGCCGAAACAACACGAGCCGTCGACCAGGCCCGGCACAAACCACTTGAACCCGACCGGCACCTCAAGAAGCTCGCGGCCGAGCTTTTGCACGACTCGATCGATCATGCTGCTGCTCACCAGAGTCTTCCCCACTGCAACTTCGTGACGCCACTGTGGGCGGTGCGTGAGCAAATATCGGATAGCAACGGCAAGATAATGGTTAGGGTTCATCAGTCCGGCGACCGGAGTTACGATGCCGTGCCGGTCTGCGTCGGTATCGTTGGCGAAAGCGACCTGGTACTGATCTTTGAGCCCCACTAACCTGGCCATCGCATAAGGGCTCGAACAGTCCATGCGAATTTTGCCGTCGTGATCGACGGTCATGAACGAAAAGGTCGGATCGATGATGGGATTAACGACGGTGATGTCCAGCCCGTAAACGGAGTTGATCGGTTCCCAATAAGGCTGCGATGCCCCGCCCAGTGGGTCGACTCCAAGCTTGAGGCGGGCGCCACGGATCGCATCCATGTCAACCACATTCTTGAGATCGCGAACGTACGGAAAAACGAAGTCTTCCTGGTGCGTCGTTGCGGCCTGAATTGCTTTCGCAAACGCAACACGCTTGACCCCAGCATTTCCCGCGCGCAATAAATCGTTCGCACGATCCTCGACCCAACGAGTCACGTCCGTATCGGCCGGGCCGCCGTTCGTCGGGTTGTACTTGAAGCCTCCGTCCTCCGGCGGATTGTGCGAAGGCGTCACGACAATGCCATCCGCGAGGTGTTCCTTGCGGCCGCGGTTGTAAACCAGAATGGCTCGCGAGATTACGGGCGTTGGAGTGATGCCGTCCTTTTCCTGGATGATCGTCTCTACGTTATTCGCCGCCAACACCTCGAGGGCGGTGCGCTGCGCTGGTCCCGACACAGCGTGCGTGTCCTTCCCCATATAAAGTGGGCCGTCCGTTCCCTGCCGCCGGCGGTAGTCGCAGATCGCCTGGGTAATGGCCAGGATGTGCGCCTCAGTGAACGTTCCATTCAGTGGAGAGCCCCGGTGCCCGCTGGTGCCGAAGCTGACTAGCTGAGTGGGATCCTGCACGTCGGGACGACGCTCGAAATATTCTTTCTCCAAGTGAGCTACGTCCACCAACAGCTCTTTGGGAGCCGGTTTGCCCGCAAGCGGCGAAATTGTCATTCCGTTAGCCTCACTTGCTGCCGGGTGTGTTTCTAAACTACTGGGCATGGTTCCACCTTCCAAATGTCAGATGCGTATTCCGCAATGGTGCGGTCGCTCGAAAACTTCCCGGAGCTGGCCAGGTTCAGGATCGCTTTGTGCGCCCACGCGCCCGGGTCAGCGTAAAGGGCGCTTACGCGTTCCTGCGCCTGGCAATAAGAGGTCAGGTCGGCCAAGTGCATGTAAGGATCGCCGCCGGTCAGCAGCGTCTCGCGCAAAGGAGCGAACACTCCCGGTTCGTTACGGCTGAAGTGGTCGGAGAAAATCAGGTCCAGAGCGGCTCGAGTCTCCGGCTCGTGGTCATAGTGCCAGTACGGGTTGTACCAGCCGCGACTGTTCTCCACTTGCTCCACGGTGAGACCGAACAGGAACATGTTCTCTTCCCCGGTCTCCTCCGCCATTTCGATGGTAGCTCCGTCTCGAGTTCCCACCGTCAGGGCCCCGTTCATCATGAATTTCATGTTACTCGTTCCGCTGGCCTCGTAGCCGGCGGTCGAAATCTGGTTGGAAACATCGCTGGCCGGAATGAGCCTTTCCGCCAGCGAAACATTGTACTCAGGGAGAAAGAGAACGTTGAGTCGTCCCCGCACGGCAGGGTCACCATCAATCGTACCCGCAAGGTTATTGATGAATTTTATGATCAGCTTCGCCAACGTATAAGCTGGTGCCGCTTTACCGGCAAAGAAAAATGTGCGCGGCACCATGTTCAAGTCGGGATTCTCCCGCAGCCGGTTATAAACAACCACAATTCGCAGCGCATTCAATAATTGCCTTTTGTATTCGTGGATGCGCTTGATCTGACAATCGAAGATCGTATTCGGATCGACGATCTGACCGGACGTCGTCTTGAGCCAGTTGGCAAACTGCACCTTCGCCTCTTTCTTCGATTTCAGAAACACTTCACGAAAGCTGTGATCTGCAGCAAATGATTTGAGTTCGTTGAGTTGGCTCAGGTCAGTAATCCAACGCTCGCCGATCACCTCCGTAATTGCGCTTGCCATCACAGGATTGGCTTGCAGCAACCAGCGCCGCGGTGTTACCCCATTCGTTTTGTTGTTAAACCGTTCGGGGAACATTTCAGCAAGATCCTTGACCGTCGTAGTCCGCAGCAGCTTCGAGTGAACGGCAGCCACTCCATTCGTGCTGTGAGTGCCGACGATCGCAAGGTTCGCCATGCGAATCTTCCGCTGGTTCCCCTCTTCCACCAGGCTGATGCGCTGCACGCGTCCCTCGTCGCCCGGGAAACGAACCCGAACTTCGTCCAGCAGTCGCCGGTTGATCTCGTAAATGATCTCCAGATTCCGGGGAAAAAGTACTTCAAACCACGCCACGGGCCATTTCTCCAGAGCTTCCGGCAGCAAGGTATGATTTGTGTACGCTAGCGTCTTCTTCGTCAGATCCCAGGCCTGGTCCCATCCCAGGTGAGCATCATCCAACAAAATTCGCATCAACTCAGCCACCGACATGGAGGGATGCGTGTCATTCAGTTGAATTGCGACCTTCTCCGGCAACTTGTCCCAATCGGTGTTGTGGCGCAGGAAACGGCGGATCAGGTCGGCCATCGAGCAGGCAACCAGAAAATATTCTTGCAGGAAGCGAAGTGCCTGCCCCTGCGTCGTGGAATCGTCCGGATACAGCACGCGGGTGAGTGACTCCGCTTGGAGAGTCTCGCCCAACGCACCCACGAAGTCTCCAGTGTCAAACTTCGCAAGATCGAAATATTCAGGCGCCGCCGCGGCCCAAAGCCGCAGGGTGTTGATCGTCTTTCCGCCATAGCCCACCACGGGACGATCAAATGGAATACCGATCAGGCTCGACGGCCTGTCTCGGACGACCTCAAGCTTGCCGGCTTGCAACCGGAATGAGACGTTCAGCTTAATCTCAACCTGCTCGTGAGGGCGGGCGATCTCCCAGGGATCGCTATCGCGGAGCCAGTTGTCGGGATTCTCTTTCTGCCAGCCATCCACGATCGTTTGCTTGAACATGCCATACTCATAGCGCAGACCGTAGCCTGTGGCTGGAAGCTGCATCGTCGCCATCGAGTCGATGAAGCACGCAGCCAGACGGCCCAGTCCACCGTTACCCAGTCCTGCATCCGGTTCCTGCTCAATCAATTCCAGCCAGTCGATATCTTTCTCTTGAACCACAAGTTGCACAACTGGATCGAGCAATAGGTTAGAAACGTTGTTGGTCAACGAACGCCCGATTAGAAACTCCATGGAAAGGTAGTAAATGCGTTTGGCGTTCTGTTGTTCATACGTGGTCTTGGTCTGCACCCAGCGCTTCGCGAGAATATCCCGGACGGAATGAGAGAAAGCCTCAAAGCGCTCTCGCGCACTGGCTACCTTCGGGTCGATCGCCCGGTCAAACACTAAATGCCGTTCGTAGAGCGCGCTGTCCGTCCCGGCAAGCGGAATCGGACTGCCATATTGCTGCAGTAGGTCTGAGGCTTTGGGTACACTCGTCGTCATCGGAACAACTTTCGCGGAGCCGGGCCGTGCCACACTCTTTGTGCTCATTGATGATCCTTTATCTTCGGAGTATCTGAAATTGTTAGAGTTCGACATCCAAGAATCAACACGTTCCCGCGGACCATCGTCTATTTACGCGGCCACATGATGATCGTCATTCCAAAGCCGGATCACCGGCTGGGAGAGATTATGCTCGTAACTGAGCGCACTCAGGCTCGCCGGGTTCAGTAGAAAATACCTACCGGCCGATCCAAGACCGAGTGCCAGCCAACGGGCGGTCAAAACTCGAATAAAGTGCCCGCTGGAAAAGAGCAGCACATTTCCCCGAACTGCGCGCACCCGCTCCACCACCCGATCTGCCCTCGCGCCAATTTGTTCTGGCGACTCGCCCTCCGGTGCGCCGTCGCGGAACAACTGCCATCCGGGGCGTTTTCGAAGGATCTCATCCGAGCGCAACCCTTCATATTGGCCGTAGTTCCATTCCACCAAGTCAGGATCGATCCGGGCCACAGCCCCAAACCCAGCCAGTTCGCAGGTTCGAGCAGCGCGCTGCAACGGGCTGGTAAACACCTTGGCGAATGTCATGCCCTTCAGCCGTTCTCCAAGCCTGCGGGCATTGCACTCACCACTTGGAGTGAGAGGTAAATCGGTAAGGCCGGTATGCTGGCCCGTGATCGTCCAAGCGGTGTTACCGTGCCGTGCCAGATAGATCTGTGGAAGCCCTTCGCTCATGTAGTCTCTCTTCTCAGGATGCTCAAATCCCCCGCCCTTTGTCGGCAGACAACCCGCAAAGAACCGCAGTGTGGTCTAGGTCGTCAGCGGACATGCCGGGTGGTCGCATTGACAGGCGATGTCCACCTCTTGGCTTCCCGCGTCCCTACACACTTCTCCGCGGTACTCCTGTCCATCCGGGACATTGCAAAGGCATGGTAGGTGTGCGCACTTTCTCGTGTCCTGATTCTTCATTGGTTTCCTCCCTGGTGCATCTGGTTGTCCTCTTCAATCCTCGAAGCTGCGTACACCACCCTGGAATCTGTTCTTCGCGTTGGACCACAGCCACTTGATCACTCGCGCATCGTTGTAGCAGTACGCCAGGTTATGGTTGAGGGTGGAGAAGCAGTGTTGCTGGCACGTCGACTTCATCGCAGAGAGCTGCCCCTGATCGAATCTCGGCTGGTCGATATTCCCCCAGTCGAAGGTTGCGCCATACATCGGGAAACAGGGAGCGACGGTGCCGTCAGTGCGAATAATCACATTGTTCTGACCGGCGCGACAGTTCCACTTCGCAAAACGCAGTTGGCCGTCTTCCCCCTGTTCGATTCCCGGCAACGAGGCGAGCAACTCCGCTTTGTGACCGTTTCCGCCGGTTCCGTCGCCGTTCCAGCCGTATTCCTTCAAGTCAAGCCCAGAGGACATCCGCAAGAAGGCCTTGATCTCTTGCAGCCGTTGCACTGAGTTCACCATCTGGTAGCCCGCTTTGTTTTTCTCAGTCAGCCAATCGACCAGAGCGTCGATCCTGCACCAATCTTCCGGGCGGATGTATGTGGGATTATCGTAAAGGTGCTTGAAGTGGTCATCCTGTTCGAGCATCGGAGTTTCATTGATGTGATAGTCCGTGGCAATGCGATGGTCGTGGGCGTATTCGGTTAGTTTTCTGACGTCTTCCGTGTTGTTGCGGCAGATGTTGATGTTGAAAAAGACCAGGTATCGATGTGCATATTGCTTGCGCAAGATATGTTCCAGATTCTTCTGCGCGGGCACGAAAGCCTTGGGAAGGCTCGGCTGCAAATCCCAGGAATCCAGCGCGAAGTTGAATACCGCGACGCCAGCGTCGCCCAGGCGGTCTGCGACATCGGGGCGCAGCAAACGCCCGTTGGTTGCGATATAAACCCAGAAGACCTTCTTAGCAGCGTAGTAGACAACTTTATGGATGAAATCCGGCCGCAGCAGCGGTTCGCCGCCCATCAGTGCCAGCACTCGGCAACCGTTGTCGTGCAGCCAGTCGATCGAACGGCGGGCCACGTCCTCGGTCATGCCCTTCACCTTGTTGTTGTAGGACCAGCAATACCAGCAATCGAGGTTGCACTTGTACTCGACAAACAGGTACGCGGTGATGGGGTGGAACTCGCCCGGCAGAACTCGCGAGCGCATGTAGGGGAATAGCCACCCGCGCGAGTAGCGGTAAACATCTCTCACACCCCACTGCCGTTTCTCAGGCGGGGTCTCAGGACCGGGATCGCTCAGGCGCTCGGGGTACTGCGGAAACTCAGGCTCCGGAAGGGTCAGCCCCCGAGCACTCGCCGGCGCCGGTGAGCGCTGGGCGGAGTTCATTAAAAGGTCGTGGATCGCTACGTCGATTCGGAATTTCGCGGCCGTGGCCATGAAGATCTACCTCGTAAAATGGTTGATTGGAAGCGGTTGTTCCGTCGTTTTGGCTGAGAGATAAAACCGCCAGCAGCGCAAACCTCCTTCACACCGCTTCTCGATAGAAAATGCAAGTCATTTGCCAACGTTGGGAGAGAACTGCACCGCTAAACTTTTGTAAACAGAAGGTGGAGGGGAGCCGCAATATTCTTAGCGGGTCCAAGGTTTGGCATCTGCCAAGGTCTTGACCCTAATTCGGGGTTAGATTTTGTGAGTGAAGTGAAGGACCAGTGGGTGTCTGGGAATCCTGCTGCCAGCCTCCGCCAAGAGCCTTGTAGAGTTGCACCAGGCTTTGGTATTCGTTGCCTCGAGCCTGGGCGAGAGTAAGCTCAGCCTCAAATAGCGATCGCTGTCCATCGAGGACTTCAAGATACGTAGTGATGCCTCCCCGATAGCGTAGGAGAGACGTGTCGACGGTATCCTGCAGATCCTTGACCGTCGTCTCCTGCGCAACGCGGACCTGATGAAGTTTCTGATAGCCGATCAGAGCATCGGAGACATCGCGGAACGCCAGCTGGATGACTTGCTTGTAAGCGATCAGCTCCTGGCGCTGTTGCGACTCGGCCAGCCTTAGATTTCCGCGCAGAGCGCCTCCCGTGAAAATAGGCTGAGTGACCTGGGCGCCGTAGGACCAGATTCCAGTTTGCGAACTCATCATTCCGGTTAAGAGAGTGCTCCGACCGAACGCGCCTCCTCCGGAGCCAGTGAGAGAAATCTGCGGGAAGAATGCAGCTTTGGCGACGCCGATCTGAGCGTTGGCGGCGATCAGCTCTTGCTCGACCTGGCGAATATCCGGCCGGCGTTCAAGCAACGTCGACGGCATGCCCGGCGGCACTTCCGGAGGAAGGGGCTGTTCGGCTAACCGACGCCCACGTCGCACACTGTCGGGATAATGACCAAGCAGAATGCTGATCGCATCTTCTTCTTGGCCGATCTGCCTCTCCAGGTCAGGAATCTGCGCATTGGCGGTATCGAGCACCTGCTCAGCCTGCAGCACATCCAGCTTGGTGGCAACGCCATGGTCGAGCCGCAACCGCGTCAGCTTTACGGAATCTTCCTGCGTCAAGACCGTGTCGCGCGTAATCTGGAGTTCGAGATCGAGTTGCAGCAGCGTGAAATAGTCACTCGCCACATCGCTGACGAGCGTAAGTATGACCGTATCACGCGCATCTTCCGTAGCCAGCAGCTCGGCACGCGACGCTTCCGTCGCACGTCTCAGGCGACCGAAGAGATCCAACTGGAATGCCGCGTCGGCCGTGAGCGCCAGAATGTTGTATTTCGCCTGAGTATTTGGATCCTTCCCGCCAGCGAAATTGCCGCCTGCTTGCACTTGCGGAAATAAACTGGAACGCGTGATGGTGACCTGAGCCCGCGCAGCGGCGATGCGCTCCGTCGCCAATTGCAGGTCATAGTTTTCTTTCAGTGCGGTCCGGATCAGTTCTTGCAGCTGCGGATCCTGGAAAACCTGCCACCAGGGAAGGTCGGCAAACGACGCTGCTTGAGCCTGGGCCTGTGAGTTTTCGTTTAGATCACGATACACGCCAGGAGTCTGAACGACGGGCCGGTGATAATTCGGCCCGACCATGCACCCGGTTAATACGAGCGAGGCGAAGATCACAGACAAAACCCCGGACATCAGCGACGCCAACTTTTTCATGACTATCTCCGCAGCTCATCCCTTATTTGTATATTTGGGAGCTGACCATTTCAGTCTCCCTCCGCTGGTGCAGGCGTTCCTGGCAGCGCGGTGGTTACCGGCTCCTTGCCAGCGCCGGACCACTTCTCCACCAGGTAGAAGATCGCCGGCACGAAGAAGATTCCGATGAAGCTAGCCGCGAGCATGCCTCCGATCACTGTGGTCCCCATGATCTGGCGGGCAACCGAACCGGCACCACTCGCCGTCCACAGCGGCACGCAACCGAGGATGAATGCAAAGGATGTCATCAGGATCGGTCGCAGGCGAAGCTTGGCGCCCTCGAGAGCAGCATCCGCCAGAGGCTTTCCTTTCTCGTATTCGTCCTTGGCAAACTCGACAATCAGAATCGCGTTCTTGGCTGCCAGGCCAATGAGCATGACCAACCCAATTTGCGAATAAACATCGCTCTCGATCTGGACGAGATAAGGTGGCAAAAAGACATTGAGCAGTACGCGCCGCAACCAGAGGATTCCAAATGCTCCGAAGATCGCTACAGGCGTGCTCAGCAACACGCTGAACGGCAGCGACCAACTTTCGTACAATGCCGCCAGAATCAGAAAAACGAACAGCAGGGAGAGCCCGAAGATCACCGCTGGCGGCACTCCCTGCCGTGCTTTCTGCTCCTGAAAAGACATGCCCGAATAATCGAAGCCCATCTCACTGGGCATCGTCTCTTTAAAGACGTCTTCCAGGGCTGCCGTTGCCTGATCCGCGCTGTAGCCCGGCGCGGCACTTCCGTTGATTTGCGCGGAACGATATTCGTTGAAGCGCAAAGTGAACTCCGGACCCAGCCGCGCCTTGATGGAAGTAAGTGTGGAGAGGGGAACGTCGTCTCCCCTGTTGTTGCGGACATAGAACTCCCCGACGTTCTCGGCCTTGGCGCGCTCATCGCCTTCCGCTTCGATATAGACCTGCCACTGGCGGCCGAAGCGATTGAAATAGTTGATGAAGTAGCCGCCCATGAAGGCTTGGATCGTATGGTACACGTCGCTAAGGGACACGCCCTGCTTCAGCACTTTGTCGCGGTCTACTTCCACAAATTCCTGGGGCACGGTCGCCAGGAAAGTGGTGCTGAGGCTGGCGATTTCCGGCCGCTTTCGGGCAGCCTCAAGAAAGGTGTTGAGGTTCCTGGACAGGAACTGAATATCGCTGCCCGAGCGGTCCTCGAGCATGAAGGTAAATCCGCCGGCAGTGCCGACGCCTGGAATAGCGGGCGGAGAGAAAGCGAAGGCAACTCCTTGCGGCAACTTGCTCAACTGCTGGTTAAGATGTGCCTTGAGCGATTGAAATTGCTCATCCCTTGTCTTGCGTTGGTCCCAGGGCTTGAAGTTCACAAAGAAGGTTGAGTTGTAACTGGTACGAACAAAACTGAGCAAACTGAAGCCAACGAAGCCGGTAACCTGTTGAACCCCCGGAGTATTCATCAGGATTTTTTCCACATCAGCCGATACTGCCGTGGTGCGTTCGAGCGATGACCCATTCGGTAGCTGCAGATTGACGTAGGCGTAACCTTGATCTTCGTCAGGCAGGAAGCTCGATGGGATCCGGGTGGAAAAAAAGAATCCGGCTACGGAGAAACCAACGAGCAACACGATCACGACGACGCTCTTCTGTACCAATACTGCGCTCCAACTCACGTACCCCTCAGTGGCTCGCTCAAAGACGCGATTGAACCAATCGAAAAACCTCCTCAGGAGTCCATGGCTCTCGGTCTTTGGCTTGAGCAACAGTGCGGCAAGCGCCGGGCTGAGGGTGAGGGCATTGAACGCAGAAAGTAAAACGGAGATCGCGATCGTGACCGCAAATTGTTGGTAGAGCTTGCCGGTGATTCCAGGAATGAAGGCGGTGGGCACAAAAACCGCGGAGAGGACCAGAGCGATGCCGACCACGGGACCAGAAAGCTCTTCCATGGCTTTCAGGGCTGCGGCCTTCGGCGTCATCCCCTCTTCAATGTGGCGTTCGACGCCTTCGACCACGACGATGGCGTCGTCCACCACTAGTCCGATCGCGAGCACCAGACCAAAGAGCGAGAGCGTGTTGATGGAGAACCCGAAAATCGGGAACAATACGAACGTGCCGACCAGCGAGACGGGCACGGCAAGAAGCGGAATCAACGTGGCGCGCAAGCTCTGCAGGAAGATGTAGACCACAAGGATCACGAGCGCGAGAGCAATCAAGAGCGTCACAACGATTTCCTTCATGCCCTCCGTGACCGAGCGCGTCGTATCCAGAGCAACTACATAATCCAGATCCTCCGGGAAGCGCTCTTTCATCTTGGCCATCAGCTTATTGACTGCGGCGGCCGCATCCACGGCGTTCGACCCCGGCAGTTGGTAGGTGGCAATGACGGCGCTCGGCTTTCCGTTATAGCGTCCAGCAATGCTATAGTCCTGCGAACCGAGCTCAATTCGAGCAACATCGCGGACCCGGACGGTCCCGCCGTCGGGGGTCTCGCGGACAACGATCCGTCCGAATTCTTCCGGGGAGATGAGCCGGCCCTGCGCCAGGACCGTATAGGTAAATTCCTGGCCCTTGGGCGCCGGCTCGCCCCCTGCTTTCCCAGCTGGGTTCACTGTATTTTGCGCCTGAATGGCGTTGATGATTTCCGGAACAGTGACGCCCAGCTTGGCCAACGTGTCGGGCTTTACCCACATCCGCATCGCGTATTGGCCGGAGCCGAACACCTGAACGTTGCCGATACCTGGTGAACGCAGAATGGGGTCAACAAGATTGATGTAGGCGTAGTTCGCTAGAAAGGTCGCGTCGTACGTTCCATGAGGCGAGTACACGGCAGTCAACGTCAGGGGAGCGGTGACGGACTTTCGAACGGTGATTCCGTAATTGTTAACGTCCACGGGAAGCTGAGACGCAGCCTGGGTTTCACGGCTTTGGGCAAGAATGTAATCGTTATTCGGATCGGTTTTTGCGTCGAAATCCACGATCAGGCTGGTGGTATTGTTAGCGGTTGCATTCAGCGAATACATGTAGTTCATGTTGTCCACGCCGCTCATCTGCTGTTCGATGGGCGTGGCAACAGCCTGTTCCAGGGTTTGCGCGTCGGCCCCAATGTAGGTCGCTAGAATTTGAACCTCGGGCGGAGCGATGCTGGGAAACTGCGCGACCGGCAAGCTCAGAATGGTAAGAGTGCCAACCAGCACCAAGACGATGGAGATCACCATGGCCACGATGGGACGGTTGATAAAAAACTTTGACATTGGATTACCTTCCCTGGTTGGCCGCGGCGAACGGCTTGGGATTGACGTGCATGCCTGGACGCACCTTCTGCACGCCCTCGGCGACGACGCGGTCGCCGGGCTTGAGTCCGTCATCGATAACCCAGTCGCTGCCTACACGGTCGCCGACTTCAACCGTCAGGATGTTCACTTTGTTCTGATCGTCCACGGTCGCGACTTGATAACCGCCCTGCAGCTCTGTCACTGCACGCTGAGGTACCAGCAACGCGTTCGGCTCGACCCGGATCACCGCGCGAACCTTACCGTAGCCGCCGGGACGCAGGATGTTTCCAGGGTTGGGAAATAGACCGGCGATGCGAATTGCCCCCGTGCTCACACTTACCTGACGATCGGCAAAATAGAATCTGCCCTCGTGTGGATAAGTTGAGCCGTCAGCCAAAATAAGTTGCAGGTGCAGACCTTTGTCCGCGGCTTCGCGAGAAGTTTCTGTTGGGAATCGTTTCCTCCATCCGAGGTACTGCGGCTCTCCGACAGTAAAGTAGACCTTGATTGGGTCGACCGTTGATACCGACGTAACGGGCCCGCTACTCAAATTGACCAGGGCACCCACCTGCAGTTGAGCCTGCCCGGCGATACCGTCGATGGGAGCCACGAGCCGGGTAAAATCGAGATTGATCTTCGCCGTTTCGACCGCAGCCTCATCCGTTTTGATCAGAGCCTGGGCTGTCTCCACCGTGGCCTTGGCGGCCAAGTTATTCTGAACGGAATTGTCGAGATCCTGCTGGCTCGCGGCCTGTTGTTTGGCGAGCGGAGTATATTTCTCTACGTCAAGCTGGGTCCTGACTTGAACGGCCTGGGCAGTGGCGAGCTGCGCTCTAGCCTGCGCCAATTGTCCTTGGGCTTGGTCGAGCGCTGCTTGAAATGGCCGCGGGTCGATCTCGAAGAGTAACTGGCCCTTCCTGACGTAAGCACCTTCCTGGTACCCCTGCCGCATCAGGTAGCCCGTCACCTGCGCCCGGACATCGGCATTTACGAATCCATCGAGCGTCCCGATCCACTCGCCAAAAATCGGAACATCCTTCTGTTCAACCTGCACGACTTGAACTTCCGTCGGAGCGCCCGGCTGCGCCCCCGATACATGCCTTGGGTATATCGCTCCAACAATGAGGCCGATGACGAGTAAACAGACCGCCCCGCCTATCCAGACTTTGTACTTCGAAAGCGTGTTCATATTCTTCCTCAGCAGCGTGCCTTCACGCCAGGATCGACTTGTCAGGTTTATCGACTAATTCTCGTCAGTTGCCAGATGTACTTCCTCCAGTGGTTTGCGCTCGTTCAGCCATTCAAACCAGACGAACGTTGCGTTCCATAGTCTTGATCACCGAGTCCATGCGGCCGGAGAGCACCTGCTTGGCGAGGCTCAAGGTAAAGCCTTTGGCCGCATGAAAGGGCACATGCGACGGCAGCGACAGCGCAAACGGATCCACGACAGCATCGACAACGACTGGACCGCCCTCGTACGCGAGTGCCTCGGCAAGCGCCTCTCGAACATCGCCGGGTTCCTCGATGCGGATACCCTTCGCGCCCATTGCTTCGGCGACCTTGGCGAAGTTTGGATTCTTGAACTCAACTCCGAAGGGGACGAAGCCGGCCTCTTGCTGCTCGATCTTGACGAAGTCCAAGGAGTCGTTATTGAGAATGATTTGGACGACTGGAGTCTTCCGCTCTACTTGCGTCAACAGGTCGCCCAGGGCGAGCATCGTATAACCCCCGTCTCCGCACAGAGCGATCGTTTGGCGGCCAGGGTATGCCAACTGCGCACCGAACGCATTGGGCGCGGCATTGGCCATGGACGCCCATGAAAACGAACCGAAAAGTCTGCGATCTCTGCCTCCCTTGATATACCTTGCCAGCCAAATTACTGCCGTGCCGGTGTCGGCGAAAAACATCGCGTCATCGGAAGCCACGTCATTCAGAGTCGCAGCCAGGAACTCCGGACGGATGGGCTTGATGTCAGGTCCTTTGTCAACATAGTGCTGCAACAAATCGTGGAAAGAGTTGGTTTCCGCCAGCTGCTTGTCGAGAAAGCGGCGATCGGTTTTCTCAGTGACGTTACCAAGTAACGCCGCGACGGTTGTCTTGATGTCGCCGACCAGCCCAAGATCAACCGCCGTGCGGCGGCCTATGTGCTTGGGGTTTTTATCGATCTGGACTTTCTTCACACCATCGCCGGGCAGAAATTCAGAAAAGGGAAAATCCGTACCCAGCATAAGCAGGAGCTCGGCTTCGTTAATTGCACGATAGGCTCCGCCATAACCCAGCAGTCCGGTCATGCCCACTGCGTTAGGATTGTCGTGTTCCAGCCACTGCTTGCCGCGGAAGGCGTAGCCGACAGGCGCCTTCAGTTTGTCCGCCAATTGGAGCACCTCCTCGCGAGCATCCCTGCAGCCGTCGCCGCCAAAGATTGCAACCGTTTTCGCGCGGTCGATCATCTCTACGAGCCGACCTAGGTCAGCGTCGGAAGGGCGCAACATGGGCGTACACGGAATCGTGATCTCGGTCGAGCGCGTGGTCCGATCGGTCATCTCAGCCGAGGCGATATCGCCCGGAAGCGAAATTACTGTCGGGCCTTTTTCCAGGAGCGCAGTACGAATGGCGGTGCTGAAAACGGTGAACGCCTGCTCAGGATTGACGACGCGGGCGGTATAAAGGGACGCAGTCTCGAAGAACTTGTAGGGATTAAGTTCTTCCAGCGCAGCTGTATCTAAGACGTTGGTCTCGACATCGCCCGCAATGGCGATAATTGGGGCTCCCTCCTTGCGTGCATCCATGAGCCCATTGAACAGGTGGACCACGCCGGGGCCGGCGGTTCCGCACACCGCCACGGGATTGCCGCTCAGATAAGCCTCTGCCACAGCGGCGAAAACTCCGTATTCTTCATGCCTGACATGAACGAACTCGATCTTGCCGTTGCGACGCAACGCGTCGATTACAGGATTAAGGGCGTCCCCTACGATGCCATAGCAGCGTTTGACTCCGGCGTTCTTTAGCATCGTCCACAGGACGTCTGCCACTTTTTCCGACATGGTAATCACCCTTTCCCGGGCTGGAATTCCGATTTTCGACTTCGGATGCGGCAGCTCCCGCACCCCCTACGCTCGCAACCTTTTCGTTTTGCTCCGGTAGATGGTTCCGGCCCGTGATGGTTCTCAGTGGACTATGCGCTTGTGAAATCTGGGTTCATAGCGCACGTAAAGTAATACCCTCGCCTGACAATGTGCGCTATGACGGGTGGAAAGGCATCACGAGATGCAGGGGTTTTTTACTACCACTGAAGGCTGCGCAAGAGATACCTCTTTTGTGGTAGGGCGCAGGAAAGGATGGCTTGCCTGCCCTTCCTGACAGCCGCCGGGAGGGAAGCGGGACAATATGCAATGCGTTATGATGACCCAATCGTTATCGTGAGTGTCCTATGCCGGGGTGGAAGCTCTCATCGCCGAACATCCCGTCCGTGATTCAGCGCTACGGTCTTGCAGTTTTGTCCGTTGCGATTGCTCTGGGGATCGGTCTTCTTCTCGAACGCTCGCACTTCCACGATGTGGAATTCCCGCTCTTCCTTTTGGCCATCGTCGTAACGGTATGGTATGCCGGGGTCGGGCCCGGGATTCTTGCAGTCGTACTCTCCAGTTTGGCTTTCGACTTTTTCTTTACCGAGCCCATTTACAGTCTCTACGTCAGCAGGTCGGAACTCCCGTACTACGTCGTTTTCATACTCTTCGCGTTGCTTCTGACCTGGTTCAGCGCCGTCCGCCGCCGCGCCGAGCGAGACCTTCTGCAGTCCCGCGACGAACTCGAACAAGAAGTGGCCATACGAACGCAACAGGCCAGCCTGCTTAATCTCACGCATGACACAATTTTTGTTCGTGACATGAGCGACGTCATCACATACTGGAATCGCGGCGCTCAGGAATTGTACGGGTGGACGGCGGTGGAAGCGATCGGAAAGCGTTCTCACGATCTCTTGCGGACCGTTTTCCCGGCACCTCTCGACGACATAGCCGCCGATCTGCTGCGGACGGGCCGCTGGGAAGGCGAACTCGAGAAAACCAAATCTGACGGAACCCGCGTGGTGGTGGCCAGCCGATGGTCTTTGCAGCGAAATGACCAACGGATCCCGATCGCGATTCTGGAGACTAACAACGACATTACCGAGCGTAAACGAGGCGAAGAAGAAGTACGCAAACTCAACCAGGAGCTCGGCAAACGAACCATCGATCTTGAGGCCATCAATAAGGAACTGGAAGCGTTCGCGTATTCCATATCGCACGATCTGCGCGCCCCTCTTCGCCATATGGTTGGCTTTACAGAGCTACTTCAGAAGAATGCTTCTTCAGTTGTGGATGAAAAGGGCCGCCGTTACATGTCGACGATCCTGGAATCGGCAAAACGGATGGGGACTCTGATCGATGATCTTCTCGCCTTTTCCCGAATAGGGCGCGCCGAGGCCCGGGAGAGCGTGGTCAATTTGGAAGAACTGGTAAAGGAGGTTCAGAGCGAAGTAGCACAGGAGGCGGAGGGGCGGAATATTACCTGGAAACTCACCCCGCTGCCCGATCTGTACGGCGATCGTTCGATGCTTAAGCTTGCGCTCGTCAATCTTCTTTCCAATGCGATAAAATTCACGCGCCCCCGCCCACAACCCGAGATCGAGGTGGGTTGCGCCGAGAAACAAAACGACAGGATCGTTATGTTTGTTCGAGATAATGGAGTTGGCTTCGATATGAAGTATGCCAACAAACTCTTTGGCGTGTTTCAGCGTCTTCATCGCGCGGAAGAGTTTGAAGGTACAGGCATAGGGCTGGCCACGGTTCAGCGCATTATTCGTCGTCATGGGGGCGAGGTCTGGGCTGAGGGGTTCGTGGACAAAGGTGCAACCTTTTTTTTCTCAGTTCCGAGCCAGAGGAGATAAACATTATGGAATTATTGGGACGCATCTTGATGGTTGAAGACGACCCCAAAGACGTAGAACTCGCCTTGAACGCCCTGGGGGAATACAACCTCACCAACGAGGTTATTGTTACCAGTGACGGCGAGGAGGCCCTGGATTATCTCTATCACCGCGGAAAGTTCCAGACGCGTACCAATGGGAATCCTGCCGTCCGGTTGCTGGATTTGAAATTGCCCAAGGTCGACGGATTGGAAGTGCTGCAGCAGGTTAAGTCGGATGAGAAATTAAGAATGATTCCCGTGGTCGTACTTACCTCCTCACGAGAAGAACGGGACATGGTGGCGAGCTACAAACTTGGTGTAAACGCCTACGTGGTGAAGCCTGTGGATTTCCACGAATTTGTGAATGCCATCAAGGAACTGGGGGTTTTCTGGGCCATTATCAACGAAGCCCCGCCCGGGAGCATAAAGAGGAAATAAACGAATCGCCGGCCGTGAACACGTACGAGAGCATTGTGCCTGCTGGCTCAAGAACCGGAGCCTAAAGTTTCTCGTCTTTAGACAGTAACGGCTAACGGCGGTGTGAATCGAACTTGGACCTGATCGACACAACTGTGATCTCTCCTATCAAAATTCTTCATCTTGAAGACGATCTCAAGGACGCAGAGCTTCTTCAGGCAACCCTGGAAACCGAAGGCGTTGCCTGTCATATCACTCGTGTTGAAACACAACCCGAGTTCTCCGCCTCTCTGAGGCAAAGTAGTTTTGATCTAATCCTTGCGGACTATACCCTCCCCTCTTTCGATGGCATTTCTGCCCTCAGAATTGCCAAAGAAGTCCGCCCTGACGTGCCATTCATTTTCGTTTCCGGAACCCTGGGCGAAGAGGTGGCCATTGAGGCGCTCAAGATGGGCGCAACGGATTACGTTTTCAAAACGCGCCTCTCCAGAATCCTGCCCTCGGTGCAGCGAGCCGTGCGGGAGGGCGTAGAAAGAGCGGAGCGCAGGCGGGCCGAGGAGGCACTGCGCACGAGCGAACAGAGCTTCCGGCTCATTTTTGAGACCATTCCGGGCCTCATCGCTGTCCAGACGGCAGCCGGTGAGCTCGAACTGGTTAACCATCGACTCCTGGAATATTTTGGTAAGACGCTCGATGAATTGAAAGCTTGGACCAGCAGCGATGTCGTCCATCCGGATGACCTTCCCCGCGTGATAGCGGCCTGGAAGCGCTCGGTTAAGAGCGGGCAACCCTACGACGATGAGCACCGAATCCGCCGGGCCGATGGTACATACCGTTGGTTTCACGTGCGCGGACTCCCCTTGCGGGACGTACAAGGTCGTATCGTCCGCTGGTACGAGTTGTTTACTAATATTGATGACCGCAAGACGGCCGAGGAGGCGCTGCGCCGGAATGAAGCTTACCTCGCGGAGGCACAGAGGTTAAGCCACACAGGCAGTTTCGGCTGGCATGTTTCAAGCGGCGAGATTTATTGGTCCGAGGAAACCTTTCGCATATTCGATTTCGAAGTTAGCTCCATCCCAACATTGGAACGTGTGCGCCAACGCACTCACCCGGACGACAGACCCGCTCTGCAGGAACTACTCGAGCGTGCTTCGCGCGAAAGGACGGCGTTTGATCTTGAACATCGGCTGCTGATGCCGGATGGATCCGTCAAATACTTGCTAGTCGTGGGACGTCCGTCCAAGGACAAAACCGGCAACTTTGAATTTGTGGGAGCAGTAACGGACATCACCGAGCGCACGCGAGCGGAGTCCCTCTTGGCTGCAGAAAAGCGTTCTTTGGAGATGATCGCCAGCGGTGCGAGTCTTACGGCCATTTTGGAAGATTTGTGTGATGCCATCGATGACCAGTCTCCCGGGGTTATCTCGACGGTTCTGCTGATCGATGCCGACGGGAAGCGGTTGTGGCCGGCAGCGGGGCCTAAGGCACCTCGCGGCTGGAGCCAGGGCATTGCTGGTGGGGCAATCGGCCCACGAGCAGGCTCGTGCGGAACGGCTGCGTTCCTGAAGAAACGCGTGATCACCTCGGATATCACTACCGACCCTTTATGGGTCGATTATCGAGACCTCGCTTTAAGCCACGGACTGCGCGCCTCTTGGTCGCAGCCTCTTTTTTCAAAAAATAACCAGGTGCTTGGCACTTTTGCAATGTACTATGCGGAGCCCAGAAGCCCCAACAGCAGCGACCTTCAATTGATTGAAGCGGCGGGACACATCGCCGTCATTGCGATTGAGCGTCGGCGCGCTGAGGAGGCGCTGCAGGAAAGCGAAGAGCGCTTTCGCCACATGGCAGATGCCCTTCCCGAGGTCATGTGGATCACTGGCTTGGATCCAGAAAGACCGCTGTATACGAGCCCAAGCTTTGAGCGCATCTGGGGCTTTCCCGTCGCAGATCTCGATGAGAATCCGCGCCAATGGACGGAGAGGATTCATCCCGATGACCGCGCCCGCGTGGTCGACATTTTCACCCGCTGGATAGCTGGTGAAAATGTCAGTTATCACGACATTGAGTTTCGCATCGTCAAGCCAAATAGCGAGATCCGCTGGATTCACGAGCGGGGAGTGCTCAGTCTCAACGACTACGGCAAGCCGTACCGCGCCAGCGGCATTTCGACGGACATTACCGCCCGGAAGAAGGCGGAAGCTAAGTTCCGCGAGTTGCTGGAAGCGGCCCCGGACGCGATGGTGGTAGTGAATCGAGAAGGCAAGATTGTATTGATCAACGCCCAAGTGGAGAGGTTGTTCGGATACCGCCGCGAGGAGCTGCTGAACCGGCAAATTGAGGTGCTGGTGCCCAAGCGCTTCCGGAGTCACCACCCTGAGAGCCGAGCCGGGTTTTTTGGCGAGCCTCGAGTACGTCCGATGGGCGCAGGGCTGGAATTATACGGATTGCACCAGGACGGTCATGAATTTCCGGTGGAGATCAGCCTGAGCCCGCTTGAGACGGAAGAAGGTACGCTGGTCTCAAGTGCGATCCGCGACATCAGCGCGCGCAAGCGGGCGGAGTCTTTACTTCGAGAAAGCGAGCAGCGCTTTCGAACGATCTTCGATGAGGCAGGTACGGGCATCGCTCTCGTCGATCTGGCATCCGGCGGACCGATTGAGAACAACCGTGCTCTGCAGCGGATGCTTGGCCGCACCCAGGACGAACTCGGCCGGATCGAGACCTACGACGAGCTAACCTGCGAAAAGGACCGAGAAGCAGATGCAATTCTGTACCGTGAGCTTTGCGAAGGGAAGCGTGAGACGCTTCGGCACGAAAAACATCTCGTGCTCAAAGATGGCGGATCCGTGTGGGCAAATGTTGTTTTTACGCTCTTGCGCGACCCCGAAGGACGTCCTAAACGTGTCATCGCCATCCATGAGGACATCACCGAGCGCAAGCGCGCCGAAGAAACCTTGCGGCGAAGTGAACAGCGGCTTCGCGAGGTGATCGAAACGATTCCCATCATGGCGTGGACCGCGCTCCCCGACGGCGGCAACGATTTCGCGAACCAGCGTTGGCAGGAATATACCGGGATATCTTTGCAGGACACATCGGGCGCCGGTTGGGAAATGGCCCTTCATCCCGCAGACACTGCCACCCACGTTGAAAAGTGGCGCGAGTCGTTGGCCACCGGGAAGCGGTTCGAGAATGAAGCACGCCTGAGAAGATCTGCGGATGGGCAATACCGCTGGTTCCTGCATCGCGGCGTCCCTCTGCGCGACGAGCGCGGAGAGTTAGTCAAGTGGTACGGAACGGCGACTGACATTGAAGACAGCAAGCGCGCGGAGGAGGCCCTGCGAGAGAGTGAGGCCCGCCTAGCTGAGGCGCAGCGGCTCAGCCATTCGGGAAGCTGGGCATGGAACTTTGTCACCAATCGTGTTTACTGGTCGGAGGAAGCCTTTCGAATTTATGGCTTCGACCCAGCGACCATCCCAACCAGAGAACTTTTCCAGCAGCGAGTTCATCCAGACGATCTGGCGGCCGTGGAGGCGGTAAGCGCTGATCTTCTCGCGGGGCGCGATGGGGAATGCAGCTTCCGCCTGGTTCTTCCTGACCATTCAATCAAGCATGTTCACAGTGTTGCACACGCGGTCACGGATGAAAATGGAAAGGTGGTTGAGTTTGTCGGAACCGTCGTGGATATAACCGAACAACGAAATGCCCACCAAGCATTGAAGAAGGCTTTCGAAGAAATCAGGACTCTGCGGGACCAGCTTTACAAGGAAAACATTGCCCTCCGGGATGAAGTCGACAAGGCATCCATGTTTGAGGAAATCGTGGGTGACTCACCTGCGCTGCAATCCCTCCTGGTGCGCGTTAGCAAGATCGCGCCCTCGGATGCTACCGCTCTCATCACCGGCGAAACGGGCACCGGCAAAGAGCTCATCGCGCGAGCCATCCACAAACGGTCTCGGCGCTCTTCCCGGGCCTTTGTCACGGTGAATTGTGCGGCTACACCCTCATCGTTAATTACCTCGGAGTTGTTCGGTCACGAGAAGGGAGCCTTCACCGGTGCTCTGCAGCGGCGCCTCGGTCGGTTTGAGCTCGCCGAGGGGGGCACAATCTTCTTGGATGAGGTCGGCGAACTCCCTATGGAGACTCAGATTGCCCTGCTGCGCGTTTTGCAGGAGCGGGAGTTCGAACGAGTTGGGGGCAACCAAACCATTCGCGCGAACGTACGGGTGATTGCGGCGACCAATCGCGATTTGCAAGCGGCGATTGCCTCTGGTGCGTTTCGAAGCGACCTTTTTTATCGGCTAAATGTAATCCCCATGCAGATTCCGCCCCTTCGCGAGCGGAAAGAGGACATCCCTCTCCTGGTTGAGTACTTCATTAATCGTTATTCAAGAAAAGCCGGAAAGAGAATACGAACCATAGAAAAGAAAACGTTGGAGCTATTACAGTCGTATTCCTGGCCGGGAAATATCCGTGAGCTCCAGAATGTGATCGAGCGCTCAGTCGTCGTCTGTGAAACCGAGACGTTTTCCGTAGATCAGGGCTGGTTCTCTCACGCTGCTTCTTCTCTCGGGGAAGAACAACGCCAAGTCAAATCTGTAGGCCGGCGGTCACCCGCTGAAGAGAAGGAAATAATCGAGGCGGCGCTGGCGCAAGCCGACGGCCGAGTCTCGGGACCCTTGGGCGCGGCAGCGCAACTTGGCATGCCCCCTTCCACCCTGGAATCCAAGATCCGGACCCTGAAGATCAATAAGTATCGGTTCAAGAGCGCTTAGAAAGCCCCGGACTGGTCTCTCGCCGCGAATTTTTCGCGAAAAATTCGCGAATTCGCGAACTTCGCGACTCTTGATTTCCACAAGCATCCTTAATTTTCAAATGTTTACGGATGGTAATCCCCATGCTCTACGTTGAACGTTCACGTAGAAATTAATCGATGCTAAGAATTCAGCGGTTGTCAAATAAAGGGGTCGTCTTCACCTTGACGGGGCGAGTCGGGGTCGAAGACATCGCGGAGTTGCAGCGGCTTTTTAGTTTGGAAGAAGCCGGCCGTCGCTTTGCACTTGATTTAGAAGAAGTCACCCTGATCGATCGGGATGCCGTGAAGTTTTTTGCAAGCTGCGAATCGGACAGCATCGCGCTGGAAAATTGTCCGGGCTACATACGCGTCTGGGTTGACCGCGAGAAAAAGCGAGAGCAGCTCGCTTACTAGCACCGGGCCAAACTGCGACCTAGGAGTTATCGCCATGAAATTGAATGGTCTTTACCAAGACACTACGCAACCGACTGTTCGTCCCCAACAGGGTCCCCGTGAGTCTGCGGGTTTCGCTGAAGATAGAGCCGCCGGTGATGATCTCGAAATCGCCTTCTCACGCATTCGTGCAGAAATGCGTCTCGGAGCACAGATGGTTTTCCGCATGGTCATCCGAGGTAAGTCCCGAGCGCTCGATCCGCTGATCCGAGACGAAGCCTATCGCATTGGGCGCGAGGCTTTGGTCAATGCATTTCTCCACTCCGAGGCCGCCCGCGTCGAAGTCGATCTCGAGTACGCTCCAAGGCAACTCCGCATTGCTGTGCGGGACAATGGGAAAGGCATAGCCCCAGAGTTGCTGCGCTCGGGGCGTGGTCATCGTGGTCTCTCCGGAATTCGGGATCAAGCGGAACGAATGGGCGCAAAACTCAAGTTGCTAAGTCGAGCCGAAGCAGGGACGGAAGTCGAATTGTCAATACCAGCTCACATTGCATTTGTGTCACAGACAAACGATCGCCGATTGGAATGTGCGCCTGTCTGAAGCGGGAACGCACGAACCATTGGTTTGCAAGGAGATCGAAATGACAACGCCAGCCCAGATTCGCATCCTGACCGTCGATGATCATCCTTTGCTCCTGGAGGGGTTAGCGGCCGTAATCCAGAGCCAGCCAGACATGCTCCTCGTTGGACAAGCTTCGAATTGCCGCGACGCAATCCAGCAGTTCCGAAAACTTCAACCGGACGTTACACTGATGGACTTGAGATTGCCAGACATGAGCGGAATCGACGCGATGATGGCCATCCAGGCCCAATTCCCAGACGCCCGTATCGTTATTATGACGACGTTTGAGGGCGATGGCCCCGTCCAACACGCACTTGAGGCCGGCGCTCGTTCCTACATTCTTAAGAATATGCCACCGAGAGAGATAGCCGATGTCATCCGACAAGTTCATGCCGGTAGCAAACGTGTGCCCGCAGAAATTGCTGCCACGATGGCTGAACACCTCGGTGATGAAAAGCTGACGGACCGTGAAGTTGACGTTTTGCGGCAGACCGCAGGCGGAAATCGTAACCGCGACATCGCAGACAGACTCTTCATCGCGGAAGAAACTGTAAAAGCGCACATGAAACACATCATGGAGAAGCTCGGCGCAAGCGACCGCACGCATGCTGTCACCATTGCCGCCCGGCGCGGCATTATTCAACTGTAAGCTCGCTTCCAGGAAATACCCCCAGGTAATCGTCCAATTCTTTGGCCTTGGCAACTCGCAAGAAGGCCGATTCTTGCGTCTATTGTTCAGAATGCAAGCGGCGAGGAAATCACACGCTGGCTCTTCTCCATCGTTAGAAGCGACTACGTGGCGCTAACCCGAACGTGGTACCCATCCACAAAACTCCCGTGGTAGAAAAAAAATACTGCATATCGTGATGTGTTTCTGCGAGAAATCTGCAAAAGTACTCCCTCAGTGAACCTGCGAATACCATCCAGTGACAGAAACAACAGTAGGGAATTTTGTAGTCCGCTATTGTTCGCAGGCTTTAGCCATTCCATTTCGAGGGAAAAAAGATGACACCACAACTTCCGTTTGATAGCCCCGTCCTTTTGCAGTTCAAAACCGGTCTGCGCGAACTGCAGAACAAACTGCAGGAACTAATTGAAAGAACCGAGAAGGAAATTCGAGAATTCGCCGATCTTGGACCTCTAGATGCGGTAGACATCTCGTGTTTCAGCTCTTCCAAAGAATCAATGTTTGCCGACAGCAGCCGGAACCGCAACCAGTTGCAACTGGTCCAGCGTGCGCTGGAGCGCATTCGCGATGGTAGTTTTGGCATTTGCGCCACCTGTGAGGGTGCGATCGGCCTCAAACGGCTACATGCTATCCCTTGGACCAGGCACTGCATTCAATGCCAGGAGCAATTCGAGCACGGCAGACGGCAAGACTGGATGGCAGCTTGACTTCATTACTTCTACCCCGAAGGTGGTACGGACCCGCAGGGCTTCTGGGGCAGGAAAAAAGTACTGCATCTCGTGATGCGTTCCCTGCGGCGTCGTGTGAAAGTGGGATGCACGTAAATTGAGTGCGATGAGACGCGAGAGAAGAAGGAGTTTTTTATGGAGAGGCTAATTGGCATCCTCGATTTCGTATTTGGTTGCCACCACGGTCACCTGAGCCGGGTTTTCAGTATCGACGGGCGAACTTACCGGGTGTGTTGTGACTGCGGAGCAAAATTCAAATATTCGCTGGCCAGTATGTGCATTGAACGAAAGTTTCGGGTGTTAGATGCTCCGCATGTGACCCTGTCCTGATTCGAAGATCAACGGCAAGCGGGTTTACAAATCTGTGAAAGCTTCGGAGGGCTACCCGCAACTCAGCGTGTGCCGCCGACAGAACGCCGACCTGATTTTTCAACCCGACCTGAAATGTTTTTCACGATTCAGCGTCGAACTTTCCACGAAAGCTATCTCGACCTGTTGTGAAAGGCTTTGAATAGTCGGATGCCCTGCGCCGTCGAGTCCTACCGTCTTAGTCAAACTGCAGGTCTCGCAAAGCCACAAAAACATCGGAGTACCGCCAGCCTTCGTGCCTCCCGAGGTAGACATATTCCGCGATAATCCTGTGAAACTGGCGGTCTCAAAAACAAACAGTTTACCGCGTCCTAGCCGCCCGAATGGAGCGGAGCACGAAGGATTCGCACACTTACCAATCAATTCATTCCTCCGAATGAGTTCTTCCTTTGAATCAGATAAAACGGCAAGATCGTTTGACAGCGGGAGAACGCTGGGTCGCGTCCGCTACCCTCAGAACGATTTTGCCCCCTTTTGTGCGGAATGATTGGCCTCCACATCCGCGAGGTCTACGCGTAGCCATGCAGCAGGATTACCGCTGATCCATGACCAGCCGTGGTAGTACAGCGTCAGTCCAGCCGCTTCGGCGGTGTGCGACTCGATTGCCAGTCCGAATGTCACCGGAAGAACCCGCTCACCAGTCCAATCGTGCGTATGTGCCAGCAAACCAACCAGGAGAAGCAAACCAAGCAAAATCTCCGGGCACCGAAAATTTTTTCGCAGGAGACTCGAAGAGGCATGATCGTTACTCTTGCAGGTTGCTCCGCTGGGCGCGTCACGAGATGTAGTGTTTTTCTTCTACCCCGGATGGCTGGCGCATCCGTAACTCCTTCGGGGTAGTTTGCCGATCTCCCAACGCGCACGAGCACAAACCTGTGCAGCGGCATGATTGAGCCGTAAGAGGCGGACTGCGGAGGCTGCGTGTGCTGGCACCACGTCGTTGAATCGCCCTGCGATGCTGCGACCCGCTCTCGGTTGCGTTTTTCTGCAGGCAGAGAGCAGAGGACTAATAAATTGCCGGGCCTTCAGGCGGCCTCGTCGTCCTCCAAACCCCAATGCTTCAGCAGTTCGGTCGGCACATACTTCTGATCCTTATTCTTCTGGACCCATTGTTTCAATGGCAGGGAATCTTTGTATTGGTCGGGGCGGATACCCAGGATTGCTACGACATGATCGAATGAACTGGCTTGGTCCATGGCACACCTCATGTTGGTTGTAGGTTTATGGCGATTCTAGCGGTCAACTATTAACGGATCATAAAACTGCTAAACCGAGTCTCCAGACGCGAACAAAAAAGCCCTCTCCCGCCAGGGAGAGGGCCGTTGTCATCGGAACGTGTTTTAGTCGTCGTCGTCGGCCTTCGCGGGCGCCGGTCTGTTGAAGTCGCTCGCGGGGCGAACCTTGCTCTCGCCAGGGTAGGGGCGAGTAAACGCGGTGGATTCGTACCAGTTCAGGTGGTTGACGGTGTCCGAGTCTTCGACGTCTGGCCTGTGGTAATTGCCAGCGAAGACCTCGGCCTTCTTCTGCATCCAGCCAGCCCTCAGAGCCTTAACCTTGGAGCTCTCTTTCACCGTGGACTGAGCCTTGACCGCAGGGGCCAGCGCTGGCGCCGCAGAACACGAAGGCGGGAGGGTCTGGGTTGGACTCTGGCTAACACCATAGGTCAGCGGCACTCCCGCTGCCACGTGTGTCCACGGCAGGAAGTTGTCCGCCGGGGGGGTATCGAGGAAGAGTGTACTCATCGGCGAGGCCACAAGGTCGTTCTGGTTCATGGGCTCAATGCCGAGAATCTGCTCAATCGTGCGAGTCAGGTTGACCTGCGTGTAGAAGGTGCTGTCTACGTAGGTCGAACCACCGGTGCTCTGGATGACGTAGGGGCTAATGACATAGCCAGGGCTGCGGTGACCGTCGACGTGGTCGACGCCGGTCTGCGCGTCGTCTTCGGTGACGAAGATAGCCGAAGAGGACCAAATCGAGCTGTGGCTGATGGCGTCGACAAAGCGGCCAAGCGCCAGATCGTTGTCGGCCTGCATGGCTGCCGCGTTTGGCGGGCCGCCAGTGTGGTCGGAGCTGATCCACATGAACTCCAACTGGGGAACCGTACCGGCTGCAACTTGCGCCTGGAACTGCTGATTCCAGATATCGAAGCGGAACTGGTCGGGGATGCCCAAGTCGAATTGTGGGTAGGTCTGGTACGTGTTGTTTATCAGGTTCGGCAGCGGGGAGTGCGATGCGACCGTGTTGTAGTTGTAGAGCTGGGGCTCGTTGCCGGCCTCGTAACAGGTGATGTCGTTGTAGAAGTCGATCCACAGCGGCTCGGCGGTTGAGCCGGTCGGCTGCAGGAACGAGTTGTACTCGATATACTCGCCGAAGTTCTCAAACGAGATTTTGTACTTTGCAGCCTGATCCCACAGGTGGCCGGCCTTCTGGTAGGCAAGCGCCTCGCCGCCGTTGGAGGGGTAGTCGCGGAGCCAGTCCGGCGACTGGACGTCGTCGGAATAAGGAGCGATGGCCTGCGTGATCCAGTTGTGACCGTCGGCCGACTGGCGGCTCGGGTTGTAGTAATTGTCCAGCAGCGGGAAGCGCTGCACGATCGAGTGCGCGTTGGGCGTTACGACGGGGTAAGGTGTGTAGGTCGAGTTGTCGCCGAAGGTTGCCAGGGAGGCGTCGCCGTTGCCGGCAGTCACGTCGCCCAGGATCTGATCGTAGGTGCGGTTTTCACGGATGATCAGGAAGACGTGCTTGATCAGCGAAGGCGAGCCGATCTTAGCCGGGATCGCGACCGGCGGGGTCGTGCTCTTGCCACCGGAGGCGGATTCGATATTTGCCGTGAGATCCCAGTGGTTGTTGTATAGAACCTGCGTCGTCATCGCCGGCAGGTTCAAGCTCGCAATGGGAATGATGCTCGCGGTGCCGAGGTCCTGGTGGGTGTTAAAGTCGTAGACGCCGAATTCTTTGCCGTACGAATTTTCGAACGTATTCGTAGGAGGCAGCGACACGCCGTAGCCCGTGGTGCCAAGGCCTTTGTCGTTGGCAACGAGCAGCTCCCCGTCCGTCGAGTCGAACACAACCGAGCTCGGCGCATAGCCGACGGGAATCAGGCCCTGAACAACGGAGGTGTTCAGGTCTATTACGGCAACCGCATTGGCATTGTAGAGCGCCACGTATGCATTGTTTGAATGGTCGACGGCGATCGCGTTTGGCCCCACGACAGTGACGAGGTTTTTGGGCACTGTGACCCCCAGCCCAGCGAAGAAGGGATCAAGCTTAATCGTCGACGAGACCGCATTGGTGGTCGTGTTGATCACCGAGATTGTGTCGTCATAGGCATTAGTGACCAACAGGTAAGTGGTCGCCCCATTGGTCCAGAAGGTCATACCCGTCGGGTGCAGGCCGACCGTGATGGTCTTGGTGACCTTGAACGTGGAGAGGTTCACGACGGAAATGGTGCCGTCGCTCGTCGCGCCCGTCGGATAGACGGCGACGACCGGCGTGCCGTTCGAGTATCCCTGGAAGCTGCTCGCGGTAGGAACCTTTCCAGCCTCGTTGGCAACGTAGGCGGTAGTGCCGCTTGGCGAGATCACGATGTTGTTCGGAACCTGACCGACGCGAAGCTCCGGACCCTCCACCGGGGTTCCCGTCAGGTTGATGCTGGCGATCGTGTCGTTGTTGTCCAGCACCACGTAAGCAGTATTGCCATTCGGCGTAACCGCAATGCCCATCGGATAGGAAGTGGGCGCACCATCTGATACAAGCGAGACGGTCTGGCCACAGGGGATTTCAATGCTGCCGGTGGTCCCCGGAGGGCTGCCGGACGGGGGTGCCGAGGCAGTGTTAAACGGAGCGACCCACGGATAGCAGGTAACGTTGGTCAGATTGCCGCCGCCGTCGGCGTCCAGCGGAACGCTGACCTCGGCGTAGTTGGAAAGCAAGCCGGTCGTCGGACTGACACTGGCCACGGCAACGTACGCTGGCCCGTAGTCGCCGTCTTGGCTAAACAGCAGGTACTGGCCATTGGGCGTATAGGTGATACCCATAGAGCTACCGCTGTTGGTCTTGGACGGAATATAGTTCTGCATGACTTGGCCTTGCGTGTAAGTCCCGCCATCGCAGCCGGCGGAGGCGACGCAGAAGATCGAGACGGACTGTGGGGCGCCCATTTGAAGTACGGCGGCGGTTCCGCTGCCCGTGGGATTGAGTGCGATGGCCTTGGCCCGGGTCGTGGTGCCGAGGTAGACCTGGGTGCCGGCGGGGGCGATGATCGTGCCATCGCTGACGACCCACGGATTGCTCAAGGGCGCCGTGAATTCCGGGCCCGTGGTTGCGCTCGTGTTCTCGCCAGGTGTGTAGGTCGGAAACTCTGTGGATTGCGCAAGCGCCGAAACGCTCAACGCCGCCAGCAGACCGACGAATAGAGGCAGACGCCTCATCCAGGACTTATTGCTAGACTTTGGGGACATTATGCTCCTCCTCCTGGATCTAGCCAGGGGATCCCATGGTCGCAGCGCGGGGCTGACGCCCGCATGACGCGAAGATTACATTTTTGTCATCTCGTGGAGCAGGAAGACGCCGGCATTTGCAGCGTGACCCGCGTGCCGTGTCCCGGTTGGCTCGAAATCTCCACGTTACCGCCGTGAAGCACTGCAATGCTCTGAACGATCGCCAGCCCCAAGCCGGTGCCTCCCGAACCTTGGGATCGCGACGAGTCGACACGGAAGAAGCGATCGAAAACTCTCGGCAGAGCTTCGGCAGGAATGCCCACGCCGGTATCGGAGACTTCGATGCGAATGGTAGAAAAATCTGGCGTCGAGAAATCCTCGTTCGAGAAATCCTTGTTCGAGAAATCAATGCCCGTCCCCAACACGACCGTGCCGCCGGGCGGCGTGTGTGCCAAAGCATTCGAGACCAGGTTGCCCACCGCCCTCTGCAATAGCGTGCGGTCCAGTTCGGCAATCACCGGTTCGTTGCCGACAATCGTGGTGAGCGAAACTCCCCCGTCCGCAGCCGAAGCTTCGTAATATTCCCGCACTCCGCTAAGCAATTCGCCCACATCCACCCGCTCGCGGCGCAGATGAGTCAACGGGCTTTCCGCGCGTGCGAGAAATAGCAGGTCGCCGATAAGATCCGAGAGTCGGACGGCTTCCTCTAGACAGGACCCGACCACATCGCGATATTCGTCGGCAGTTCGCGCACGGGCCAAGGCTACCTCTGCTTCGCCGCGAATGTTATTCACTGGAGTGCGCAGGTCGTGCGCAATATCCGCCGAGAATCTCGAAATGCGCTCGAAGGACTCTTCCAGGCGATCCAGCATTTGGTTGAAGGTACTGGCCAGGGATGCCAGCTCGAACGGATATCCTTCGGGAAGAATGCGTTCCCGCAGGTTTGTCGAACTGATGTGTCGCGCGGTCGTCGCCATTTCCTCCACTGGACGAATGCCGTGCCGTGCAATCTGGTACCCGACCAATGGAAAAATGGCGAAAGTCGCCAGCAAAATGGACCAGAACCAAAAGCGGTAGCGTGCCAGCAATCCCTCTTTTTGCGAGACATCGACTGCAATCTGAATGGTGTCGGTTTGCGTTGCCTGGGGACCAACCGGAACCGATGCACTGGTCACGCGAAAGGGTTGGCCATCCCTGCCCTTCATCCGAATCATACGATCAGGGCAGCTTTGGGTTTGACTGGCTAATTGCGCCAGGTCTAATTGATCTGCCATGCCCGGCGTCATCAGTAGTGGTCTGCTTTGTTCATCCAACAGGCGAATATAGAATTGTTCGTATCGCCGCGCGGCCGATTCCAGTTCAATTTCCTCCCGCAGTGCATCCCAGTCGTCGGGTCTTTCCCGCAACATGGTGCGTAGCACGTGCTCCTTATCCGCGAGAAACAGATCTGTGCTTTTCTCCAGTTCGCTCACCAGCACCAAGTAAAGACTGGCCGTGGCGAGGAACACGAGAAATAAGCCTGCAAGCGCGTAGCCTGCCGTCAACCGGAAGGCCAAAGTTCCGCGCAAGCGTGAGACCGGCGCGAGGCTATGGATTGGATTCCAGGACATAACCGGCGCCCCGAACCGTATGGATCAATTTGAACGCGAAAGGATCATCCACTTTGCTGCGCAGCCTTCGCACATTAACGTCGACGACGTTAGTGTCGCTGTCGAAGTTCATGTCCCAGACCGCTTCGGCGATCAGGGTCCGCGATAGCACTTCACCCGAGCGGCGCGCCAGCAGGGATAGAAGAAGGAACTCTTTCGACGTCAGCTCCAATCGCTGACCGGCGCGCGTGGCACGCTGGCGCAACAAGTCAATCTCAAGGTCGGCCAATCGAAGCGTCTCTTGCGCGCGTGGAGGCCCACGGCGCAGCAGCGATCGCACGCGCGCCAGTAATTCGGAAAAAGCGAACGGCTTCACCAGGTAATCATCCGCACCCAGTTCGAAACCTCGTACCCGCTCGTGTACGGCGTCGCGAGCGGTCAGAAAAAGCACCAGCGCGCGCTGGCCTTCCTGGCGCAAACGAGTGAGAACCTGCCAGCCATCCAGCCCTGGGAGCATCACGTCGAGAATCAGGAGATCGAAGTGTAATTCTTGTGCGAGATGCAACCCATCTAATCCATCTCCGGCTACATCCACGACGAAACCTGCCTCTCCCAGTCCCTTCTGCAGGAACTTGGCGGTCTTGGCTTCGTCTTCGATGACCAGAATTCTCACGATCAGCCACCCTAGAACGTAAATCTCATGGAGAACTGCAATACTCTGGGAAGACCGTTGGGACTGATTTCCTGTAAAGCACCAAAATTGCCTGGACCTGAATTCGGCACCAGATAACAGGTCTGGTTCAACGACGTGCCATCCCCGCAATTGCTACCAAACGGGTTGTATTGCAGTTGATTGATGCCGTCACCATTCTGGACGTAATAGTTGGGATGATTGAACAGATTGAATGCCTGCGCCCGAAATTCCAGTTCCTTGCCTTCGCGGATTTCGAAGCCCCGTGCCAGGCCAAAGTCGATTCTCTCCAGCCATGGACCATAAAAAGAATTCAGGCCGATCCCCGGTGTTGGGCCAGCGCCGTTAATTCCGCCTGCTGTGTTGGCCGTGTCCTGGTTGAAGGCGGTGTCATTCAGATTGTCGTTACCGAAAGATTCGCAACCCAGGTTCGCCAGGTTTCCGGAGTTGCTTGCGGTCGTGCATGCTGGACTTAACAAACCCGCATAGGGACGTCCAGAGGAGAACTCCACTACGGCGCTCAGCGTCCAACCTGACAAAACTACGCGTCCCTTGCCGGAAGTGGTCAGCCTTTCCAATTCAGGGCGGTATACCGCAGCCAAGCTAATTCGATTTCGCTGGTCAAGCAGTGAAGGTGCGTGAGTATTGCTGAAGTCGAACTGATTGCTGAAGTCCATGCCGTCGAGCATGATGCTCTTCGCGAAGGTGTAAGAAGCCTGTAAAGAAAGTCCACGCGACATGCGCCGCTGCAACTGGACGAAGAACGAGTTGTAATAATTCTGCGCCGGGCTGATCAGTTCGTTAATCTCGCCCAGGTTTCCGCTGATGCGGCCTTCCGTCAGCAGGCCACTGTCCATGTTCGGCAGGACGGAGGTGGGACCGTTGCAAGGCAGGGCGGCAGTGTTGGCAGGACAGACGATGTACGCTGTCGTTCCTTGCAGCGGATTCAGGTTTAGGTCATAAGCGCTGCCGGAGAGGATGTGCACCCCATGATTCCACATGGTGCCGACCGTCAGGGTCGTGTTCTCCGCAATCTCCCGCTCAATCTGCAAACTTGCCTGCAGAATATATGGCACCCGGAATTGCGGAGAAACCAGCGAAATGTCTGGGGACGCACCGAACAGGGGAGAGTTGGCGGATAGGAGATTGGGAAACGTCGGCAGTTGCTGGTTCGGAGGACCTCCCGTGTAACTTGCACTTACCGACGACTGCTGCGAAGCCAAGCCATTCGAGACAACTGCATTTCGATAATTCAGGCCGTTCATGTTCGTATAGAACTGCCCGAATCCTCCACGTACTACGGTCTTCGATGCCGGTTGCCAGGCAAATCCGAAGCGGGGAGCAAAGCGGCGAAACTGGTTCGGATATTGTCCGGTAAGAGGAAAAGCCGGATTTTCCGCCGGCTGCGGATAGACCTGAAAGTCCTCGCGCAGGCCCATTTCCAGCGTCAACTGCCGGAACGCACGGAATGTATCCTGCACGTAGAACCCGTAGTAAGGCACCGAAAAAGAAAACCTTGGATCGCCGGCTGCCTGACTGAAATTAATGTATTGTCCGAGGGCGAAAGCTTGCAGACTCGGAAATTCGTAGAGTCCGAGCGGCGACCCGAAATCCACAGCCTCGTTCGGGTCGGCACCGCCGTCATTGGTATCCGCATCCGAGGAGCGGCTCCAATCAAAACCAAATTGCAACGTGTGTTTGCCGATCACGTAATCGATGCGCTCCGAAAGCGAGTACTGTCTTTCAAAGACTCTCCCGATGGAAAATGCGGCATTCCCCAGAGTAAAAGCGGGACTGTCCAAAATCACCGTGGGTATGTTTGGAGCCAAACCGGTGGGCGTCGAGATTTCGTTGTCTTGCGAAGTGCCCGCATGAAACTCACTTAACAACCTCGAAGAGAACGCGTGCGTCCAGCCTAAGCTCGTTTCAAACGTATGCACGGAGGAATTCGCCAGAGTTTGCAGGCCATAGTTCCCAACGGTCGGGTCGGTGATCACGCCTCCGGGCGAGTCGAAATGATTGAAGTTCAAGCTGAGGAACAAACCGTCCCGCGCACTTGCCTGGTAATCCAGCCGGGGCGTAAGCACCAAATCGTTGCGCTTTCTTGGTCGGCTGCCCAGATTGGAATTCAATGCATTGATCACATTGGACACCTGCTGCAGATACACCGGATTGTTTGCATCCGGTGCAACGTCGGCGCCAGGTACAGGCAAAGGTCCGTTTGGTATCGGGATTGGAGTCTTATCCGGGATTCCAAAGTTAGAGGACAAGAAACCTGGCTGCGCGCTCACCAGCGCTTGGTTGATCACAGAAATCGGATCGTTCCGCAGTTGCTGCTCGTAATCCACGAAGAACCACAGACGGTTACGGAGGATCGGCCCACCCACTCCGGCGCCGAATTGCTGCAGATTGTCCTGCGGTTTCGGAAAACCTGCCGCTTCGTCGAGAGCGTCATTCGCTCCGGTGGCGGAGTTGCGGTTGTAATAGAAGGCGCTGCCGTGGAACGTGTTGCTCCCCGAACGAGTCACGGCATTCACGAATCCTGCTCCACCGCCATACACGGCGGAGTAAGGGCTCACCGAAACTTGAAACTCCTGGATCGCATCCTCCCCATATAGATAGGGGATGCGGTAACGGCCGATAATGTCGGCGAAGTAGTTGTTGGTAGCATTGGTTCCGTCGACAGTGAACGCATTGGAGCCATTTCCGTTGGCGTATCCCGAGTCTTCCCCGCCCTGCTGACCCGCGATGCTTATCAGTCCGGTATCGCCGTCATAGCTGGTATTGGGCGTGAGCGCGGTGAAATCGGTGTAGCGGCGTCCATTAAGCGGTAGCTCATCAATGAAGGAGCGGTCAAGCACGGTGCTGGCCGAAGATTCCGCAGGCCGCAAAAGTGGCATTTTTCCGGTGACCTTTATTGTGTCCCCGCTGGTTCCCACTTCCAGCCTGACATCCTGCGATGTAGTGTTTCCCACCAACACTCGCACCAGAGCCGCGACATCGTGAAAACCCTTTCCTGTCGTCGTGACCGAATACGTTCCTGGCATCAGAGCCACGAACTGGTAAAGTCCGGCGTGATTTGTAACCGTGGAGTGCTGCAGTCCGGTCGCAAGATTTCGCACCACAACTGACGCCCCCGGCACGATTGCTCCGCTTTGGTCAGTGACGCGACCAGCGATGGCGCCGGTTAATACAACGTTCTGAGCTGACGACTGCAGCGTGCTCGCTAAAACAAACAGCGTGGCAAAGAGCAAGTGGGTAGTCAGCAGACGTGGCTTTGCGGAGGATGGAAAGAAGCGCTTTGTCTTCGAGTTGATTGTCATAAAACCGACCTGCGGGGGGAGAAAACCAATGTACACGGGCAGCCTGCCCACTTTCATTGAGTTTCCACCGGCGGCAAAGCCATGCTTTTTCTCGTTGTCAAAACCTGGGCTTGTCCGGTCACCATTACGGAGACAAGCGGATGGTCGTGAGTAGCAGACTAAATGAACTTGTGAAGCTGTACTGCGGATCCCATTGCCAGTTTCCTTTCGAGAAGCTCCGTTGCTGGTTGGGGTTCAAAGTTATGGCGGCACAGCCTCGCCGCCAGGAGAGCAGCGTTGAATTCGCACAGCGGTTAGCGTCCAGGTCGCCCCAAGCTAGTAACTGGAACAAACAACCATACGTACACATGGTTACGGAAAGTTGAAGCAAATGTGAATTTCGGATGAAAATTACGACTGACTCCGAACGTTGCATCTGAGCCCTGTGAGATGTAACCCTGGGCTCCCAAATTTGACTTGGCCGCAAAGCGATCTCGTGAAACTTTCCTCGGACCTTGCTGTACGACCGCCGGCGAGGGTCAGCAAGAAAATTGGAATCGCGATCGGCAAAAACCGGCTTTCGCCACCCATCGCCGAGTCGGCCGAAACACCGAGCCGAGATCCGATTCTTTCTCTCCGTCTCTCGCTCACCGGCCGCGATCCTGGCCAGGGTCATGTATCGACCGCGACCGTCTCAAGTGGGCTAGTTTGTTCAAACTAGCCCATTACCTACCCGTCTCTCTTGTTGACATTCCCGGCGTGAGAATGCAGTATGAGTTGGCTGTGGGGCCGTCAAGTTCGGTGAGGTTGATTCCAAAGGTGCGCGTCACCACCCCATCCGTACCACGCTAGCGCTGCAAACCAGTTGTGGAAGCAGAATCACCGTGCTGGTCGCTCTGGCCGCGCCAATCGGATCGCTTCACCCTCCCCAATCCAAGTGGCTACGCTATAAAGAATTTATTCCAGAAGTCAGGCAGTCTAATTGGCCTTGCGATTCGTTCCGCGTAGGCTTTGACCGCAGTTGCTATCGAGCCTCAGATTAACTAATTCCCAGGAGGAGTACACGATGAAATCGCTCAAAGCGAAGCTTCGCCCAATGGTTGTGGTCGTTCTTGTCCTTCTGGGGTTGGGCGTTGCTCAAAACTCACTGGCACAGACGGTGTCGGTTTCGCCGGGCGACCTTTCTTTCGGCATCCCAACCGGAACACCGCCCCCACTCGCCATAACGGATATGGTCACGGTAAACGTTACAGGGACCGGGCAAGCCACACTGAGTAACTTCGCGATCACTGGCGGCCCGTATGCGGGCGATTTCACATTCAACGGTAACGCCTGCTTAACTCCGCAAACCGCGCCCACTACCTGCCAGGTTGGAGTGCTCTTCACTTCCACGCAAACAGCGGGCACCCTGGAAACAGCAACACTAAGTTTTAATTCCTCCACGCAAACCGGCCCGATCACTGTTCCGCTGAATGGCGCATACGGCGCTATCAAGCTTTTTGGTCCTATCGATGTCGATCCGTCCCTCATCTCGTTTCTTACGTGGACACAGAACCCGCCCTACGCGGGTTATACGGTACAGGGCACAAACATCAATCTGTCATGTCCGGCGGGAGTCACTGCGACTCTATCCTCGACGCCTGATGGATCAGGAAACGTTTTCCAGGACAACACAATCCAATTTATTGATACCGTGGGGATAGCCACAACGACAACCACGAATGTTTGCACGGGTGGCGATCCCAACTTCGTTGGGTTCACCGGTTTTCCCGCAGGGTCGACAAACTGCTTTCAGGCTCCTTACGAACATGCAGCGCAAAACTACCTCGGACAGAATCCCGACCTCGCCACCTTCCCACAGAGCGGCGGCGCGCTGGGCAGCTTCATTGCGACATATGGCGTCAACCCGCTCAACGTTGCCGGCCTGCTCACGCCTGGGAGCCAGAATTCAAGCCAGCTTCAGTCAGTAACCGTTCAGCTGCAGGATGCTGGGGGAGACCTGGGCGCGGCCACACTTCACCTGGTAACCAGTTGCAGCCCGGCGGGAATCACGCCTGGAGGCACGATCACCGGGAATCCGATCACGCCGAATGATCCTGCCTCGTTGACGCAGACCTATGCCTTTGCCAACTCTCCGGGCCAGAACATCTCGTTGATCGACAGCACCACGCAAAACCCGCCTCCTTCGGGAGCAGTGCCAGCCGTTACTGACATCGGCGTGCCCCAGTCTCTATTCTCTCAGCTCGTCGCTGGCACGTCGGCCGCCCCTGCCGTTTGCTTACGCATGTCCGGTGAAGTGGATTCTCTTGGCAATCCAATGTGCAAAGGATTCCTGATCCAGTGCACCCTCTCGGGGACGACGAGCGGAAGCAATTGCGATCCTACGATCTCGGGCATGTCGAGAAGTCTTTTCGACGCGGTCCAGTTTGCCTCGCCGGACGCCCCGGTCGGGCTTAACTTCCTGTACGGTCCGGTGGGAACTCCTGCCGCGGATGCATGCAGCAACGTCCTGAATTCAGTGTCGGGCGCTGCTTGCGCGACGAACACTGGACCGGGCATCTTGATGGGGAGTGACAACTGGCTGTGCGCGCCCGAACAGAACGCGCCCTGTACTCCGCTCGAGCCCAATACTTCGACGATTGGACCAACTTACTCGGCCAGCAATTGCGAACTGACAGGCAGTGTAGCGGGCGACTTGTGCCCGCTCGACACCCTGACTCAGTTCATGGGAGCAGCGGATCCGTCGCACGGCGGCACGACCGCCGGCAAGAACTCAGTGCTCATCCCAGTCGTGAATATGCCGCTGCCCTCCACGGCAATAACAAACGCTACGTTCCAATCGAACGGCTGGGTACCGGCGCCCAATTCCACTGCCCAACTTACCTTCACCGCGAACGCCGCTAGCTATAATCCGTCGATAACAAATCCGCCGTCCAACACCTTTGTCGCGGCGCCGGCGTACAGCGTGACGTATGGCATCACGCCGGCGAATATGCCCCTTCCGGATACGACCTATCCGGTTTCGGGTGATATAACCCTGTTTAACTCGACCGCGAATGCGAATTTTGCCGACCCGCTATGTTCGACGTCGACCACAAGTTCCTTTTCTCCGCCGACCGTCATCATTACGCCCCCACAAGACGGTATCTACAACCTCCACTACTTCACGACGGACTGCGCTCTGACGGAGGAATTGATCTTCAATCCGCAGGGTTCGCAACTTACCGATCCAACCGCGAACTGGGCATCGTTCCGCGTTGTGACTTTCGGCGTTGACACCGTAGCCCCTACTTTTTCCTGCAACTCACCGAACACCAGCGTTTGGTACAACACGAACCAGACGGCAACATGCACGGTGACGGATCAAGACTATGTTGCCAACGTATCAGGATCCGGATTCTCACCGCTTACCACCGGTATCCAGGGTAGCCAGACTGAAACCGTCAACGTCTCCACCAATGTGGCGACCGGCAGCTTCAATTCGGTAGCCCCCACCAATTCTCCGCAGGCGTGCGATTTGGCTGGCAACTGCCTCACCGTCTCTGCGGGTCCGTTCAAAATCGACCTGCAGCCTCCGACCATCACTGGACCTACCTTGAGCTCCGCTGGACCTTATTATGTAAACGGACCGCCCGTCACCGTGACGTTTATTTGCTCCGATGGAGCTGGGTCTGGCATCGCTGGTTGCACCGCCACTGATGCACTGTCAGGAGGCGGTACAAACAATATCTCTACCGGCGGAACAATTAGCGCCTCGGTCGCAGGAACTTACACAATTACCGTAACCGCCCTCGACAACGCTGGAAATCAAACCAGCTCCTCCCTGATGTATACAGTTGCGCCTTTGAGCACTACCACACTGATTTCTTCCCTCAATCCTTCTCCGTACGGGAAGTCGATAACCTTCACTGCGACCGTCTCCTCATCCTCGGGAACACCCACGGGTACGGTTGAATTCCTGAACGGAACAACCGTGCTGAAGACTGTGCCTCTGAAATCTGGTTCTGCCAAATACATCACGGCTCAACTGCCTCAAGGCTCGAATTCGATGACCGCAATCTACAGCGGCGATTCGCATAACAGCGCCAGCACTTCACTCATCTTGATCCAAATTGTGCAGGCGCCCACCACGATCACGCTCGGTTCTTCGCTAAATCCTTCCATTTACTACCAGACGGTAACATTCACCGCGATCGTCAGCTCTACCATCGGTGCTCCACAGGACGGTGAACTCGTCACCTTCAAGCAAGGCTCGACCGTGTTGGGAACAGGAGCACTGAGCAGCGGCACGGCCACCTTTTCTACTCTCGCGCTTCCCGAAGGTGACGATAGGATCACGGCGGTTTATGGCGGGGATGAGTACTTCCTTTGCAGCCAGTCAGAAACCCTCGGTCAGGTCGTCGCAGCTGCTTCCACCACAACCGTGCTGATTTCCTCGCAGAATCCATCCAGCTCCGGGCAGCCTGTGACCTTCACCGCGACTGTGACACCACAGTTCGGCGGCACAGTACCGGGGAATGTTACTTTTATGGATGGAACGAAACAGCTGAAAGTTGTTCCGTTGAGCGGAGGGGTCGCAAGCTACACAACCTCGAAGCTTGCTTCCGGCTTAAACAACATTAGCGCAACCTACTACAGCTACAACGGTAACAGGGACTTCGCGGGTAGTTCGGCGTCGCTGACGCAGACCGTGCACTAAAGAAAGCCGCCCGAGTAAGGATGATGTGGAGAGTCACGCCTGGAATGTGTGTCGACGAATCGCCGTGAAGAGGACCAGTCTTACTTGGTCGCGGCGGCAATCGGGCCGGATTCGGTGTACATGGTATGGAGGTCGGAGCGATCAAGGAGATGCTCCGCACCCGGATCCTTCTTGAGTTCTTCGAAAATGTCGCGTCCCAACTGATACTGGTGGGTCGCGTCGCCGGCATTTCCGCCAAGTCGGAGGGTGTCTCCGAGTAAATAATGAATTCGGGCAGTCTCCAGGCGCAGGCCCAGTTTCTCGCTGCTACCGAGGGCATTCTCCAGTTCCTGACGAGAGTGCAGATAGTCCTTGCTCTTGATCATCGCTTCCGCCAGGTCAACACGACTGCGGAGCCAATAATATTTCAGGTGAAGAGTGTCGGCCTGCTGGATAGCGGCGCGTAATTCGCTGACCGCGGACTGCGAACGCCCATCGGCAATGGCCACACTGGCAAGATTCATCTTGGCGATCAAGATATTTTGACGATCTTTTGTCTTGGCGGCAGCCAGGGCAGCCTGTTCGTAAGCGCTGCGTGCCGACTTGAAATCTCCCCGATAGTAGGCTGCTTCTCCGCGGGTGTTCAGAAGTTGACTGCGAACACTTTCATTCTTGAGCTCGCCAGCAAGTTTGGTGGCTTCGTCCAAAGGTTTGCCAGACTCGTCGCCACGGCCGGCCAGGGCCAAAGTTTCTGCGAGATTATTCAACGAGTCGGCCAGCTCAAAGCTCTTGTTGTTGGTGGAGCGAAACCCGTTAACCGAATCCTGCATGGCGCTGACGGCAGCTCCCAGGCGCCCCTGGTACATTAAAACCTTGCCGATGGAACCGGACACATTTGCTGCATCCCTCGCGTCATTTGCCTTGCGCGAGACATCAAGCGCATTCATCATGTTCGCCAGCCCCTGATCGTAGTCGCCCATGGCTGTGTACACTTCGCCGAGAGCGGCAAGGGTTTCCGCAAGGTAGATGGGTTCGTTCAGCTTTTGCCGCAGCTGAAGAGATTGCTGGTAATAGATCAGAGCGTTGTCAGTGTCGTATTTCGAGAAATATACGTCACCGATATTGCTGAGACACAATGCCTGGTAGTTAACGTCGTTCGCGTCGCGCTGGATTTGCAACGCCTCCTTGTAGTCCTGGAGCGCTTTGTCGTAGTCGCCGCGCGTCTGGTAAAGAACGCCACGATTGATCAGGATATCGCCATAATCCTTAGTTACCCCGATCTCGTGCAGAATTTGCAGCGCCTGGTTGTAACTGGCCGTCGCCGCGTCGGGCTTGCCGAGCGTGATCTGATCCTGCGCCAACTCAGAAAGGCTATTTGCCAGCAAGCGCTTCATGCCCAGTTTACGGCTAATTTCCATCGAGTCCTGGATGTTACGGATCGCTTCATCCGGCTTGTCCATCTCACGATAAGAAATGCCCAGCGCTTGCAAAATAAGCGCCTTCTGCTCTGGGTTATCCACCTGCACCGCCAAGCTTAATCCCTTGCTGAGTGGCTCCAGGGCCGCCTGCGGATTTCCTGACAGGAATTCCACGCTGCCAATCTGCCACAGCGCTTTGATGTTCTTGGGATCGGCTTTCAGAATGCTCGCAAACCGAGAGCGAGCCTTGTCGAAATCACCGTTGTCGGCATAGAGGCTTCCCAGTGCATACTCCACATCCGTGTTGTCGGGGAAAGTCTTGGCCAGATTTTCGTAAGCCTCGATGGCCTTCTTGTTGTCTTTCATGACGTGCGCGTGGTTGGCTTCGATAAGGTATTTCTCCGCCAAAGGAAGTTGCTGGCTGAGTTCGAGAGCTTTCCTCGAATACTGTTCCGCCTGAGTGTCGTATCCGAGAGCCGACTCGGCCTCGGCCAGCCGCGAATAGGCCAGGGCAAACTGGGGATCTTCCTGGGTCGCAGTTTGCAGTATCTGCACGGCATCCAGGTCTTTGCCTTCGCGCAAGAGTTGTACGCCTTGACTGAAGTCGCGGAGTGCCGGCGCGGATTTTGACGATGGCTGGAAAGAACTGGCCTTCAACTCCTTCAAGACATCCGAAGAGACGGAAAGATTCTGGCGGATAAGATCAGCCAGGCGATCGACAGAGACGGGAATCTCCTTCTCATTAGCCGCTTCGATTTTCACCGGCATGCGCTGGTTGCGCTTTAAGTCCTGCAGTGTGGCGTCGATGCGAATCTGCTCCCCAAACCTGGCATATTGTCCCCAAACCACGATATCCGCGTTACTGAATTCAGCGAGGCGGCCAATCATGGTCGGATCAATAGGGGTTGCGGGATTAACGTGCAAATCGGAAAGGACTTGATGAAGCCGTTCAGGGGAGATTGTGCGCAGATGGGCGGACTGTCCTACATCGGTGCTCAGCATGTCGGCTAAACTCGGCCCCAGCCAGTCAAGACTGGTGTCGCCGGAAGCATTTCTAAAAGGCAAGATTGCCAGCGACACAGCTTGAGCAGCACCATTTCCAGCCGGCGAAGGCGAGGAGAGCCTACCGCGAAACACGTAGCCCAGAATCGCCAGTACGATTACGGTAGTGATACCCGCCACCAGCGGCCAGTGAATCGTCCGTCCCCAAGGCTCGACGGCAGGTTGAAAGCCCAGGGTTGCCGCAGCACGATTGCCCTGCCATGCCTCAAGGTCCGCCAGGAGTTCGCCCGCGCTCTGATAGCGTAACTTGGGGTCGCGCTCCAGGCACTTGCTGACAATATTGCTGAGCGCACGTGGAGTGGTCCCATCGTGATCGGAGACCGGGATGGCTCGCTCCTGGTTGCGCTTGATCAAGCTGGCCACCGCGCTCTCGGCCCTGAACGGCGTCACACCCGTCAGCAGTTCATAAAGAATCAAGCCCACGGTGAAAAGATCGGAGCGCTGGTCCAGATCTTTCGCCAGAGCCTGCTCTGGAGACATATATTCCATGGTCCCAACCAGAGCTCCGGTTTGAGTCATCCCGTCACCCTGCACCGTGCGTGCGAGGCCAAAGTCCATCACCAGGATCCGGCCGGTTTGATCGCGCATGATGTTTTGCGGCTTCAGGTCGCGGTGGATCACCCCAACGCTGTGAGCGGCTTCGAGGGCGCGGCAAACTTGCTGAATGATCTCGACCGCCTCTTCCGGCGGAAACTTCTTCCTCTCCAGGATGAGAGCGCGCAGATCCTGGCCTTCGACGAACTCCATGGTGATGAACTTCACACCATCGGCGTCCCCAAAATCGTAGATCCGGATCACATTCTTGTGAGTAACTTGATGCGCCAGCAGGAGCTCTTGCTTGAATCTCGCCAGAATCGAAGGATTGGAGGCCAATTGCGGCCGGATGAGCTTCAGGGCCACCGGGCGGTCCAGTTCGCGGTCCATGGCTTTATACACCGCGCCCATTCCGCCCTCGCCCAACAGTTGCAAGATCTCGTAGCGTCCTCCCAGCACATCGCCCGTTTGCAATACTGTCGCGCCAGCCTGAAAGCGAGCGGGGCCGCCGGATGGAGAACGCGGAGCCGGAGTCACGTCGACCTGGGTCGCGTCGGCATCCACGGGACTAGCGGGGGAAGCAGAAGACGGTTGGGGAAAATCGACTAAAGTAGCGTCGGCATCAATCGCAGAGTTAGAGGCAGAACTATCTCCTTTGGTCGGAACGCTCACACCGAGCGGGTTCGTCGAATTCGCTCGATCTTGCGGATCAAAGCGCGGATTCGTGTTCTGCATGATTCGCCCGAGTGGGGCCGGGCCAAAGGCCCCGAAGAGAGCCGCACAAAACAATAATTTTGAAAGTATATACCGCCGGAGGTCCGCGCGCACGAAGAGCTTGGAGCGGGCGAGTGGTGGGCTGTCCCTCGTGCGGCGGAGATTGGTCCCGATCGCTGGTTTGCTTCTCGGGTCTAGCTAATTGTCGTCGCGGGATGCCCGGGCTGAATGCGGTTGCCCAAATCGTTATATCGTTACAAGGAGCTCGTGCTGGCGCCGGAGAACATCGTGAGCTCCACGATGTTCTCCGGCACTATTTGGTCAGCCTAGTTGACGGTCAAGCTGAAGGTTGTCGATTGCGTCACGTTGCTGGAGGTGCCTGTTACCGTGACCGTGTAGGCTCCCTTGGGCGTGCCGTTGTAAGCAGGGACAGGGGCGGGAGCAGAACTGCCACCACCACAGCCGATCGTGAACATTGACAGGCCCAGGAACAGCAGGGTCAGCATTCTCGAGGCCTTGCGGCGTTTCCCCGGAATCACGAATGCGACTCCAACCAATCCCAAACCGCTGAAGGGTAACCACGCCGCGTAGAAGATTCCAGGATGTGCGATCGCAGCTGCCGTTGATGCGGTTGTGGTGATCGTGACAACCACATTTGTTTGTACGTTGCCGGAAGGTACCGTCGAGGGCGCAAACGCACATGCAGACTTGGCCGGCAGGTTCGAGCAGGCCAGCGTGACCGCGCCGCTGATTCCTGGATTGGGGGTGAAGGTGATGGGTTCGGTCGCAGATCCGCCGGCTGTCGTGCTTACCGACGGCGTCGTCGCAGCCAGAGTGAATCCTGGGTTCACCACCGTGACGTTGGCGGTTGCCTGAGCAGTCGCGCCTTTCGTGTCCACGACCGTGAGTATCACGCTGGTTATACCGACGGGGTACGGTCCAGCGGGCGTCTGTGTCAACGTGATCGCGTCTCCGTCAGGATCAGAAGACCCGTTGTTGATATTCGCAGTCGCGGTACCGCCCATGCTGGCCGCAATCACCGAGACGTTTTTGGAAACTGCGATGGGCAGTTGGTTCACGTTGCAATTGATGGAGCACGCCGGGATCTGGATGGTATACGTGTTTGGCGGAGCGGGAGGCGGAAGCGGATTTCCCGCCACATCGTTTACGACAATCGTGTAGGAAGTTGAAGCGGTTGTCGGGATGCCGAATGATTGGATGTTCGAGCTCAGACCGGCGTCGCCTTCATAATCCGTTCCGATGCTGGCGGGAGTGTAGAGGCGAATAGGCGGACGAAAACAGATTGATTCCAGCTGCTCCTGCGTTGAGTCCCACCGTCATACACGACGACTGGCACGCATTAAAGGTGTAGGAGTCGAAGGTGTGGCTCCCGGTGATTGCGCCTGGGAAGGCTTTGGCGGTTCCACAAGCGCTGATCACACCGTTGCGGTTGATTCTGTTGGTTTGCGTGCCGGTAGCCGTGGTGATTCCTGGCACCGAAGGCGGTTGGGTTCCGAGCGTATTGGTAATGGCGAACGTGCCAACCGGAAGGGTGAAATTGAGAGCCCTCGCCGCTCCGCCTGCATAGTTCACGGTGAGAGTGAAGTCGACGCTCTGACCGCAGGCAAAGGCCGGGTCGAGGGTGAAAGTGAACGGGGACAAGTTGTTGCCACCCGCTGAGCCCACCGGCATATCGGCGTACGCGCTGGTGGCTGGTTGCGTGATGTACACGTTCGGAGTGGAGGTGGTTAGCGTGGCTGTGACGCCTGTCGCTGCCTTGACTCCGCCCTTGTTGTTGAGCCCGATGACAATGATTGCTCCTTCGCCCGCCTCGATGGCTCCGTCGCCGTTGCCGGGATTCTCGTTGGCGGTGATCGTTCCCAACGCGGGATCCGCTAAGCCAGTCACGCCCAGAGAGTTGATCGCCTCCCAAGCCATCACAATGCCGTTGCCGGAATCGCGATCGAAGCCCGGGGCCATGATATCTATCGCCGTGCTGGTCAGCGCGCTTCGCATCGCCGCGGCACTCAGCGTCGGCTCCGCGGACAACACCAGTGCTGCGACCGAGGCAGCAGCCGGTGCGGCGGCCGAGGTTCCGTAAAACGGACTGCCGAAACCTCCGACTCCGGTCACCGACACTCCGTCGGCAGCCGTGATGTCCGGCTTGTTCAAAATGTCCCCGCCGGTTGAAGAAAAGTTTCCGGGTGTAATCGCCGTCGAGTCTCCATTGAAGAAGATGTGGCGGAGGCCGTCGGAACTGAAGAATTCAATCTGACTCGAAGATGTAAACGGGTTGGGGTATGGTCCGTTCGGCGTGGGCGCCCCGGCAGAGACGGCTGCCGGCGTAGCAGCCACTGTATAAGCTCCTGAGGCTGCAGAGTGGCCGTGCGTCTCTCCAGAAGTGGCCGCGGCCAACGTACCTCGAAACAGCACAAGATGGAAGAAGCGGTTCAGCGCGTCCGTGTTCTGGAAGACGACGATCTGGTTGCCATTGATGACATTGGCACTGCCAATCAACTCTACCGGATCCTGGGTTCCGTTCTGGATATTGGTCGACGCAGCCAGAATCGACGTGCCAGTGCTGTTGAGAACATACAGATCGTAATCGTTGCTCGAACCGCCGAGCGGATCTGACCAGAACAGGCCGACCACCTGCTCTCCCGGAGAATTGATGGTGTCAAAACCGTTGCCTCCGCCAAAATTGTGTACGTTCCCGGTGGGCAACGGCGAGGCCGCGGCCTGGGGAACGAAGTCGCCTTCATATGTGCCCGAAGTGCTGGTGTCGAGGTTGCCTTCATTCCCCGCGGCGGAAAAATACAGTACGCCCTGGGCGACCACATCATTCACTGCCTGCGTGACTACGCCGCCCTGGCTGGTTGAAACGACAGCCGCAGTCTGTCCGTCTTGAAACGGAGTTTCGACGAAGTAGAAAACATCGTCCACGATGATATTGCATCCGGCTGCCTGCAGGGCCTGGATGTTTGCTGCAAAACTTGTGATGCTGTTGTCGGCCGTGGCGAAGTACAGGCTTGCTCCCGGCGCCATGTCATGAATGATTTCCATCATGGCGGTGCCTTCATCGCCCGCCCCCGCTTGCCCGGAGAGCACAGTAAGGCAGGGCGGCGTTCCGCAAGTCGGAGGCAGATCGCCAGTGGCTTGGCTGAGGGCCATACTTGTAACTCCGTCCGACAGCACGCCGATCTTCAGTCCTGCGCCGTCCACACCAAAGGCGCCGCGCGCGTCTACGGCGCGGTGCGTGAAATCACCTTCCGTTTCCACGCTGCCTTGACCAATTTGCGGTATCCCAGTAGAGGACATTGCCTTCGCCAGTTGTTGACGAACTCTCGCCGCTCTCTGTTCGAAGCCTGGCGCCAGCTCACGGAACCGCATCGGACTGATAGGTGCAACGACACCGGTACCCGCAGTCATGGAGCCTTGCTTAGGCGAAATAAAAATCACGTCCGGTGAGGCAGCAAGATTCTCGATCTGCTCTGGTGGAATGCTGGCTCGAATGCTGCGCAGCTCGCGATTGACATACAAGACTTGTCCGCCAGCCGCTGTAATCTGCGCAAGAAGGGAGTCTGTAACATTCGCGACTAGGTCCGTGACGATATTGTTGCTGTCGTCAAGCTCGACGCCGGTGTAGAGGTACGGTACTCCGGGAGCGGCGGGTTTCCCGGCCAACATGCGGATGGTGTAAAGAACGTTTGAATCAATTTTCTGTTGGGCTGGCGTGCGCGAAGCTTTTTCCTGTTGCAAACCCTGTATCTGCTGAGCTGCCGCGAGACTCATTCCACCGGGCGGGACTGCCTGGTTGCGTGCGCCCGATGCCTGTTGTTCTGGCGCCACCTTGGGCTGAAACTTGTGAAACCGCAAGTCCGTTGGCGTCGCGGTCTGGCCCGCAACAAGGTTGCTGGCGATTAAGACGAAAATGCTTAACAGGATTGTTGTGATTCGTTCAAACGAACGAGCGCTTTTGTCGCGACGAGTGACGGATGCTGACATTTGGTCTGCCTCAGGTGAGATGATTTGCCGTTATCCCCTAGCACTTCAGGCGCCACATGATCGAGGGCACGAAGCACTGACCGGGAGTGTGCGAACTCCCCATTCGCCAAATCCACTGTCTGTAATCCATCAATGTGTGCGGAAAGCAGACACTGTCAATTGAAAGTGGGTATATCCGTCATGTTCGGAGTCGAGGAGAGCAACACTGCGAGGGAATGTGACGGTAGTCTCGTTAGACTAGTGATCAGTCGCCGTTACGCTCATCGAAGGCCTTGGCCGGATTCCCGCTGTCACGAATATTGAGCCCGCAAGTCATCTACCGACAGGCCGAGCGAAATTTCACAGAGAATTAACACTTCCCGCCGTCTGGCCCGCTAATACTAACTTCCTGGAGGTTCCCATGAAAGCGAAGAAATTCATATTGGCTGGAGTTGCGCTGGTGAGCACATTAGCGTTGTCGACAAACGAAGGTTTAGCTCAAACCAACACCGTGGGTTCGAGCAAGATCAAGCATGTGCTGCTGTTGAGCATTGACGGCATGCATGCCGTGGACTTCTATAACTGTGCGCACGGGCTCTCCGGCGTGAACGGCGGCAATCCGTATTGCCCGAACATGGCAGCGTTGAGCCAGACGGCGATCAACTACGTGAACACAAGTTCATCTAAACCCTCGGACTCTTTTCCCGGGATGGCGGCGCTGGCGTCTGGCGGCACGCCGAAATCGACCGGCCTTTACTACGACGTAGCGTATGACCGATCGCTTGATGCTCCGGCTGAGACGACCGGCACTGGTCTGGCCGCGGGACCATGCGTTCCTTACGCGATTCCATTCGGCACGACAACCGACAACGACCAAGGAATTGACATTGACGATACCAAGCTGAACGGCGGCGCACCGGGAGCGGGGCTGACGGAGGGAGGAATTGCCTCGATTGATCCAAAGAAGCTGGTGCGCGATCCGCAGAACGGTTGCGCCCCGGTGTATCCGTGGAACTTCATCCGAGTCAACACTGCATTTGGTGTCGTCCACGCGGCGGGCGGATACACAGCGTGGATCGACAAGCACCCGTCGTACTCCTTTGTGGGTGGGCCTGGCGGTAACGGCCTGGACGATTATTATTCACCGGAAGTCAACTCGACCGTGGTGCGTCTGCCTGGGGTAAAGACTTTAGAGGGCGCTCCGTGCGACCCAATCCGCGACACGGTTGCCGTATCGGCGTGGAATGCCAGCTTCGAAAACATACAGTGCTATGACGCGATCAAGGTGTATGCACTGCTGAACCAGATCGCCGGCAAGACGCATTCGGGTGCGCCGGCGGTCGTTCCGGCGGTTTTCGGTATGAACTTCCAGTCCGTGTACGTGGGCGAGTCGGTCAATGAGGCGGGCGTTGCAGTGGGCGGGTACAAGAACGCGGCGGCCGTGCCCGGCTCGGAGTTGCTGGGGGAGATCGAATACATCGACACCGCAATCGGCGAGATCATCGGTGCACTCAAGACTGCCAGCATTTACAACAACACGCTGGTCATTATCACGGCGAAGCATGGCGAGTCGCCGATCGATCCGACTCGGTATGTGGCAGATGGCACGGATACTCCGGCGACTCTGCTCGGGGATCTTATTCCGTACTCGGAATCGCCGCTGAACACGACGGGCATCGGCGCAACTGAAGACGATGTGTCTGTGCTCTGGCTGAAAAAGGGCGTGAACGTGGAGACGGCTGTGCAGATGCTTGAAACTGATGCGGCCGAAATCGGGATGGGAGAAATCCTTTACGGGTCGACACTGGCTCCGAACTACAACGTGGGCGGACTTGAGCCAGGCGAGGATTCGCGGTCGCCGGACATCATCGTGACCCCAAACATCGGAGTGACCTACTCGAACAGCACGTCGATGATTGGAGATCACGGCGGGTTCGCGCATGACGATACGAATGTCATGTTGCTGGTAGCGAATCCCGGCTTTGCGGCACAGACAGTTTCGGCCGAAACGGCGACCATACAGGTCGCTCCGACGATCCTAAGTGCATTAGGCCTCAATCCCGCGGCGCTGCAGGCAGTGCAAATGGAAGGCACGCCGGTGCTCGCCGAAGTGGCTTCGCAACTAACAAAATAGCTATTCGTTCCTGGAAAGCAACTGTGGTGGGAGGAGCCGACAAACGGCTCCTCTTAATTTTTTTGGCGTTAGAAAGAAAAACTCGCGCGATCAAGGAGGACCGAAACGATCCGGAGACGTTCAACCGGATTATTTGGAAAGGGATGATGGGGAACAAGCCATATCCGACGAAGCGCAACGGCGGAACTCCGCAACCCGAAACCAAAAGGGCAGCCAAGACCGCGCCGTCACAGAGGGACGACGACTAGGTCAAAGTCAGCCGAACGTCAAAATCAAGAAACCAAAGAGGCCTGAAAAGTTCGGGCCTTTTTCCATGCCCTGCGCCATAACCAGCGGCGCTCACAAACGTCGCAAGTTTTGACGACTCATGTGCGGCCACGTTGGTTCGCAAAGTCACCGCTTGCTTGCCGCTCCAGTCTGCTTTGGCAGGCAGTTATCCTGAAATACGATCATTTATTGCATATTTTCAAGGCGAGTGGTACTTCAACGATCCTTATGAGACTTCATCGAATGGCACCCTCCTAGCAATCCGCCGTACACTTACAGTATGTATAAAACCAAGTAATACAGCTGGGATTATTACCATATGCAGCGACTGCGACTACCAAATAAGACTCAATGAGATTTGCCGGCGCCCCTACAAACAGCTACGGACATGTCGAAACATTTGACCTCCACAATACCTCGGAACCCCACACAATTGGCAGCCGAATGACCCGGCATCCTGGGCATAGCATTTCTGAGGCCCGCCACCGCCATACAGGTGCGGGTTATCTTGCACTTTGAGTTCGCATACTCAGGAAGTCGCACCAAGCGTAGCAAACCAGTTGGCGATTCTATGTCTGCATCAGGGCGGCCGATGGAGACTGCATGGAAAAGGACGATCACGTGAAGGTCATGGGAAAAGACGGATTTTATGTATTCCCGGCAGAAGTTCAAGGAAGAGCAACTCTTCGAGTAGGTAGAATGTGAGTTCTCCTCTCTATGGTTTTCGGAGAACTCGCATTCTAGTTAGTCCAGTTTTCGCGGGTTGGGTCACTGAGAGTGCCACATCGAAAACGCAGGATACTCCTCAGTTTGTTCTGTTTTCGTAACACCGAACAAAATGATTAGGGTTGACGTGCCCAACATCGAATGAAATAGTAGTGATGGTTTCGTGTTTTTCGAGGTGGTGTGCTGCTAGAGTTCGGATCGTGTCGGCCCACCGCCCTTGGGCAACCGCTCACATCTTGGGAGGCATCAGTGAAGTGGCCTCTGCCAGAAAACGAAGGCTCCCGTCTTGAACGTCTCCGTAGCTTTCGAATTTTGGGAACATCCCGAGAGCAAGAGTTCGACGACATCGCTCATCTAGCCGCTCTTATGTGCGACACGCCGGTCGCCGTCATCGCCTTCATCGATGAGCAAAGCGTATGGTTTAAGGCTAAAATCGGCCTCGAATTAAATGAGATTCCGCGAGGTGGCTCGTTCTGCGCACATGCAATCTTGCAGTCCGACGTTCTGATTGTACCCGATCCAATCTCTGACAAAAGATTCATGAACAGTTTCTTGGTTGAGCAAGTCGGTATTCGATTCTATGCCGGGATGCCACTAATTACCGCTGATACGCATATCTTGGGCACGCTAGCTGTGATGGACAGAGTGCCTCATTTCCTGACCGCCGAGCAATTAGATGCCTTGCAGATTTTCGCTCGACGAATCATGAACGAGTTGGAACTACGTCGCACACAAGAGGCTCCGTCAAGGGAGCGAACCCGCCATGCACCCACGCGTCAGCCTCCTGCCACCATCCTGTTGGTCGAAGACAACAACAACCTTCGAAACCTTCTGCAACGGACGCTCGAAGGGGTTGGATTTTCGGTCTTTCCAGCCGCCGATGGTGCAGAGGCACTCCGTTTGTGTCAGCAACACGATGGCATCCTAGACCTTGTAGTGACTGATATTGTCATGCCCAAGCTCGACGGCCTTGAGCTGTCGGAGCAAATTAGTGCAGATCGCCCCGAAACAAAGTTCTTGTTCATAACGGGATTTGAGGATCGGTTGCCCGAATTGCGTGATTACGGCGCAAACGTTCTAGAAAAGCCATTCCTTCCTTCGGAACTTCTGCGCAAGGTGGAAGATATACTCGATCAAAGGGAAGCTGCCACGGGAACCGAAGGATAGTCGGTTCTATCCCATGCGCCCAAGTTCGTCGGAATCTAAACTAAAGGCACATACACCACACTGCTCCTGCAGGAGCACACAACTGCTCGCGCCAGAGACCTAGCCATTTTAGCAAGAGACTTAAATTTATGAGCTGCGGGAGCTCTCGCTGGCCTCCGTCTCGGCCATTCTCTCCCGATACTGCTGAAGCCACTTCTGCAGATCGCTCGGGCTCCGGCGCGAGTTCCGCATGTCCGGGTAGTTTGGGTACATCACGTGCAGTAGCGCCGTACTCTCGTCTACGTTGAACACCATCGCTTCCGCCCCCGCTACGGTGATTTCTGTGATTCCAGACGGGCTTTTCCAGTCCGCTTCGCGACGCATTTCGCGCTCGATGATAAAGTTGCCCTCGATTGCTGGAGGCGTGCTTCTGATGACTGGACTGAACGTAGCGAGCACATCGCCTCACGAGGCACGAATTTGGTCTGTTCCTGTGTACCATATTGATTTCGCTTCACGGAGGAGCGATCGAATTTTCGCCGCCAGCTCCCGAAGAAGGAACGGCTTTGCCAGGAAAGCATCGTTCGAATCGAGAACGTCCTGCTCAAGAGTCTCGTCAGCAAAGCCGGACACGTAGAGAACCCGCATGTTCGGGCAAAGCGTTCGCAGTTGTCGTGCTAAGTCTCGACCGTTCATGCCGGGCATCACTACGTCCGTTAACAGCAAGTCTATTTTCCCTGCGAATTGCTGCGCAATCTGAATAGCCTCAATCGGAAGGCCCGCAACCAGCACCTTATATCCCAGACTCCGCAAAAACCTATGAATCAGACTACGCAGTTCGCTTTGGTCCTCTACTAGAAAGATGGTTTCCGAGCCCCGCAGCGATTCGTCGGGAACTCTCGATGCGCAGGCCCGCTCTATGATTTTCTCCGTCGCCCGAGGCAGGTAAATCCTGAATATCGTACCCGCACCACGCTCACTGTTTAAGGCAATGCTCCCACCGCTCTCCTTCACGATTCCATAAACTGTAGACAGACCCAGGCCTGTGCCCTTTCCTAGGTCTTTTGTCGTGAAAAACGGATCGAAAGCACGGCTCTGGATTTCTGGCGACATACCCACCCCGGTGTCGCTCACGGTTAACCTAACGTAATGACCCGGAGCAAGGTCGGCCGGTTCGCCGCTCTCCTGTTTCATTTCACAATTAGCGACCTCGATAGTTATCTTGCCTCCTTTCGACATAGCGTCACGAGCATTCGCCGACAAGTTCATCAGGATCTGCTGGACCTGAGTAGGATCGGCGAGCACCGGCGCCTGCTCCGACGAGAGCACAATAGCAATCTCGATGTGTTCTCCGATTATTCGAGGGAGCATGCGACCAGTCTCCTTCACTATCGAATTGAGATCAAACACCAGTGGCGAAGATACTTGCTTGCGACTGAAAGTGAGGAGTTGTTTTGTCAAAGTTGCGCCCCGCTTAGATGCGGCCGTGATAGCCTCTACATACTTTCTTTGTGGGTCGCTGGCGCGAAGATCGTGTAGCAAAAGTTCCGAACTTCCCATAATTACACTCAAGAGGTTGTTGAAGTCGTGAGCGACTCCACCAGCCAGGCGGCCGATGGCTTCCAGTTTACTTGCCTGTTGTAATTGCTCTTTCGATCTGCGCAGAGCTTCTTCGGCGTGTTTGCGTCGTGTGATGTCGCGGATGTTGCACTGGATGACCCGTGTGCCGCCCACCCAATAGACGTTACTGACAAACTCCACCGCGATTCTACGGCCGTCTTTGGTTTCAAGAGGCAAATCGTCGTATCGGATTATTCCCTTGGTTTGCAAATCAGCGAATGCTGTGCGGCTGGCGGAGATATCCATAACTGGTCCGATTTCCCAGAGATTTTTTCCCACTAACTCATCTTGCGAATATCCCAACAGGTCGATCAAGAACGGGTTCACATCCAACACTTGCCCGGTAGTAAAATCGAGGATCAATATACCGTCTTGGGCAGCTTCAAAGAGCCGCCGGTAACGACTTTCGGACGCTTGCAGCGCGTCGTGCGCTTCCCTTTTCACCGTCGTATCGCCAACTGCAACGGCGACCAGTGTACCTTTCCGCGCCCCGGGGTCCGGGCCGATACTCGCGGGGGTTTTGTGCCCACTGCTGCCACCCAGCTTGCGATCAACCATGACTGATCCTCCGCGTTACGTCGGCCCGCTGCATAATGAGATGACGTTGATGCCATTTCTGTTCTCGGCTCAGGCTGCTCTCTCGATGGCAATACCGTGTAGCGTTGACGCTCTTACTTCAAAACTCTCCAGCGTCGCAGGATACTCCAAGAGCGGCTGCACCATGTCGGCGATCGTGTAGTAGAGCTGGCGGTTATATTTCTCGGCATCTTCGCACAATGTCCAGAAACTTATGCACACCAGCCTTTCGGAGTCTATTTTGTCGGAAAGCATAAGAAAGTCCACGAAGCCAGGCTGCTTTTGGAGAATTGGCAGTGCGTCATTCTCTAACTTGTGGCCGACTTGCTCACTTCGGCCCGCTTTCGATTGGCATACCACAACACGAGCAAACATAGAGGTGGCTCCTTACTTACTTGGTTTGTCGACAAATGATCCCGTTTCGGGTATTGCTTCGTCGGAGCGTTTCTTCGTAACGTCTGGTGATCCGCCTTGGAAAGACATTCCAGCAGACCACCAGACACTCGAAGCGCTCCTTTGGGGGAGGGCCAACTTGTGCGACGTGCTTCTCAAGACGCGAGTGGTTGAGGTCGCCCGAATCCAACGACTCGCCCGCGACGACTTCGTGGTAGAGAATGGCACAAGTCCACGGTTGCCCCCTCCGCGTTGGCTGCCATCAGGTATTGCATGTGCCGGTCCATCTTCGAGAAATGGCTAAGTCATAGAAAACACGAGCCAGCGATCTCGATGTCACAGTGTCAACACTGTCGCTCGACAGACGATTCGACATACCCGTCACCCCTGTCCGTCGCTCGCATCAGTGTATGCAGCCGGGGCACATTCCAAGGCGGCGCATGGACTCGACACTGTCGGTGCCTTTCTCGAGGTATCCGACATCGCTACCCGCCCTGGCAACTAATTATGGACCTCGGCGGCACTGATCTTCAGCTTTTTCATTGTCGAATACAGGGTCGTGCGTTTCATTCCCAGCCTACTGGCGGCACCGGATGCGCCACCTATCACGCCGCTAGCCTCTTTCAGGGCCTGAAGGATAAGCTCGCGCTTGCCCTCCAGGGACATCCTGCCGAGGGATGGCTTTGTGTCCATTATTAGTTCGTCAATGGGAACGCTCAGGACGGTTGAGCTCGTCAAAATCACGCATCGCTGAACCAGATTCTGCAATTCTCTGATGTTCCCCGGCCAGCTCCAATTCACAAGTGCACTCATCGCCTCGCCAGGTATAGTCGTAATCGACTTCTTCGCCTCTTTTGCATATCTGGCCACGAAGTAACCCACAAGGGCAGGAATGTCACTTTTTCTCTCCCGAAGAGTGGGGACGTAAATCGGAAAGACATTGAGCCTATAGAATAGGTCCTCGCGGAACCGACCTTCGGCGATCCTCCCAAGTAACTTCTGATTTGTGGCAGCGATCAGCCGCACATCAACCTTTACAGTCCGGTTACTGCCGAGCCTTTCGAATTCCTTGTCCTGCAGCACCCGTAACAACTTTGGCTGAATTACACTCGGAAGGTCGCCTACCTCATCCAATAGTAGGGTGCCTCCGTCTGCAAGTTCCAAACGACCCACGCGCCTGTTGATGGCGCCGGTGAATGCGCCCTTTTCGTGTCCGAATAGCTCACTTTCCAGCAGGTCGGTTGGAATCGCAGTACAGTTCACGCTAACAAACTTGTGGTCGGCCCTTGGACTCAATCGATGAATGGCGCGTGCAACTAACTCCTTTCCGGTACCTGTTTCGCCCTGCAACAGCACCCCGGCGTCAGTGCCGGCGACCGTCTTCACTTGTCTTAGCAACTCTTGGAGAGGAGCGCTATTCCCCACAATCTCGCGGAAAGCTTCATCCCGAGTTGCCTGATCACTCGGATCGAAATCCCGCAGCGCTTGTTCGGGCCGCGACGTTATGCCCGAGGCGGTTTGGACAGAATCTGTCAGCGCTACGGGCCAATCGGTTGACGATGTGTCCAGGAATTGAGCGACTATGGCCGCCCCACGGCGCAACGACTCAAGCGTTGTATTCGTCTTGGGAATGATATGCAAACTGCCAAAACCTATCGCCCCCAGCTTGTGGCGACTTGTGGTCAGGGGAAAGACATAGTAAGTACGAACGCCGAGTTGGCGAAGTGCACTTAAGAAAACCGGCGACGTCGATTCAGTGTCCAACAATTGGACAAGTACGGATCGTTGACTTTTCCACGCCCACCCGCTGGCACAACTGTGAACAGGAATGGATTCGGACGTCTTCTTTGCGTCGCCCGCCCTCCAGGTGTCCAAACGCATGTTTCCCGTACTAGAGTCGTAAATACCCAATGTGACAACGTCAAAATTCAAGGCATTGCGGATCTGGAGTGCCACAGCAGGAAAAAGAGCATCTGTTGTGCGGCGACTGAGCGCTAGCAGTGCCAAATCGAGCAAATTGCAGTACTGACCGACTGTTAGGTCTGAGTGATAGGTGGGATCTAGCGCAGGTATTTGTTCCTCCATACTCTCTGCACTCAAAGGCTTAGTGCTTCGCATTCGAACCACGTTTCACATTGACCGGTCTTGACACCAATTTGCGGTAGCGGTGTCGGTCGATGATCAACGATACGTCATGTTCGGCATGATGACCCAGTCCCTGCGGGGGAACATCGCGGGGAACAATGTTGAAGGAATGGGGTATATGCCGGGTACCCTTCTGTAATAAGCCTCCTTATCAGCGTCAGGAGTGGTGGGAACTGAACGCATTGTTGCGTGGCATCAGTGCAGTCGCTTCGGCCTTAGAACAGACGGTTTCGTCTCGAGAAGCTTCGCAGCTACCGAATTGTGGGAACAGCCTGCGGGAAGCACACTTAAATGGGACAACTTCTACGGAGGGAAAACTGACGAATCGATGACGGTCGACACTCACTTGACACTCGTCAGACCAAGTCACGGTGAAAAGGGATTAAATAACTCCCTTATTTATAGCACCGTGATGGCGACTATCGCGGATGGAACCTCCCGTGCTCCAGAGACAACCGTTGTTGCAGCCCCAGGGTTACATCACGAAGGCGTCGGATCCGTTGCCGACGGTTTTGCCAAATGCCATGAACCAGAAGATGTGAACGAGCTACTGTCCTCACTCCCGTCATTCTAAAAGGGGATTGATGCGCCGCTGCTCCTCTCAAGGGAGTATCACGTAAATGAACAAAGTACCATTTGTCGATTCCCGGCCCGACCCTAAAGAGCCAGAGAAATCTGAAACACTAACCATCAGGCCGAAGGCTACCTTCCAGTGGCCACCAGATTGTGTCTGGCCGTTCACCGATCGGAAAAGAAATAGCGATACATAACAGGTAACTTAGAAGGTGACACGATGAGCATGTTAAGGATAATACAAAAGCCGCTCGGGATTGTTCTTCCGATGGATGAAGTAAAACGCCGGGTGATCGTAGATGCGCTCGACAAGTGTCGCGGGGACCGTATCCTCGCAGCGCATTTGTTGGGCATCGGGAAAACAACACTCTATCGAATGGCACGGACGTACCATTACCAGGGACCAGAAGCGCAAGCGGAAGCGTTGATGACCGTGCCGCCTTTAAGGCGCGGACAGCCCCTTGAGCGCATGAGCACAGGTGACAGGTTCACGGAACCGGCGGGTCTACGCAGAGGCCTTCCGGAAATAGTGGCAAGCCAACAGCCGAAGCTTCGGCACGCATCCGACAGAAGGGACAACTACACGGAGAATGCCTCTTGAACCTCGCCCAATGACTCGCAATTTCGACAACCTGCTTTAATGAGTCCGTTGTCCCCCGCCGCCCATTAATTCCCAATGCAGAACAATTATGTCCTCGAGCTTTGGAGGTGCTGGTTTCTGCGTCGTCCAAGCCTCGAACCTCCGAAGTTGACTGCTTAGATTCGGCGGAACTGAGACCCCCTGTTCAACTCATTCAAAACCACGCTTGCATACACCAAATCTAGTAATTCTGGCTCGTCGTCTGCAGCCTGCCGGATCAAGTGGACGACGCGTTGCCCAGCAGCTTTTCGCGCTTCAAGTATTCGACGAGAAATAAGTTCCATGTTCGTTTCAAGGACAGCGGCCCGGTATAACTGCTTCCATGATTGAACAACCTGGGATCGTCGGTCGCACTCATTCATACAGGCTCCTAGTCATAGGAACTAAGGGAACACGATTAAATTTGGGGAGGTCATTATATCGGCGGTCTTGGCTGACTGTCGGTACGTTCACCGACATATGAATGTGCGATGGCGAGGAGGTATTACGAGGAGGTATTACAAAGACTACGAATCGCCCGGAATCACTCAATCGGGTCGCATAACATCGAGAGGGTCGTTGGGATATTGGCTCTGTTTTAGATCCGCGTCAAACGTTGCCATTAGACCGGATGCGGTCAATCTGTTCAGTGAGGTACTCGCGGATGTCGCTAGCGCTTGTCGACGGCTTACCATCTCGGAGTCTGGGTCGCTTGAACAGGTCGTCCCTCAGGTGCTCCAAGACAGAGACAGCTATCTGGCGCTCGTCGGAACTGAGAATCGAAGACTTTTCCGCCATTGCTCCTCCTAGTACCTGTGTTTTGGTCACCTTAAGGCACGAGACTATCAGGGTAATGTTTACGAAAATGAGCAAAACAGACCACCTCGGACTGCCATCTTCATTCTTCTGAGACCTGCGGAGTATGTCCATATGCGCAATGGCGGTCAAGAACGATCACGGTCGCGTAGCGCACGAGCAACCGGACGGGAATTGCTGTTTGATGGGATCGTTTGCGGACCGTTTATGCGAGACTGCGCGTATGGTCGACCAGAACGCACGCTCGACCCGGCGTCGGTTTGGCCGCCATGAGCGAACGCTTGCACGAACTGGACGGCAAATTGGAAATAGAATCCGACAGCGCGGAACGACAACGCGACCAACGCTTCCACTCTATCCAACGTCTCTCCCGGGTCGGCGTTGCGCAGAACTCGGTGCATCCGCGCAGACTTAGTCACGCGTTAAATCATTTCGTTGAGAAGGCGCGCCTTGCCGCCGCCTCGAATTGCCGGTCGTAACATCACCATCACACGCACAGCTCAGGGTTGATGGTCCCAATCGACTCAACACCTTCAGCATTGCTCCCCTGGCGGACCTTGGTCAACTTATGCACCAAGTGGCGCATGCGCGGAATCATGACGTGGTGGCGCCGGATTGCGGGTTTAGTAGGGCCTGGTCTCGAAATAGCGGTACCACCTACGTCAACTTCATCAAGAGTTTATGTGCCGCCGCGCGACTTGGTGCCGCATCATGAGGCTCTCTCTTCGTAATTTCTGGAAGTGTGCAATATTGACCAGCGGCGGCAAAGTGAATCGCTATACGTTTAGTGATTCCTAGAATTCGAATGATCACCGCGAACCATCACTGGCCGGACAAAATCGCACGGCACGGCGGGTTGCACGCCACGATCTCTCATGGAGACATTCTCGGCCACGAGAATCTGCTGCGCGTCATTACAACCCGCAAGAGTTCGAGGAGTGTACCAGCACAATCAAGTCTTCTTCTGTTGATCTTCTGTCTTTTAGGTGTCGCCTTTGCCCACGGTCAGGTTTCCCCGCCAGCCGCAGGGAAGAGCGCTCAGTCCACCAGCGCACCCGTGCCTAAGACTCCTTCTCCCGAAGCGTCTAAGTATGTGGGAGCCGAGACCTGCAAAACCTGTCACGAAGAAATTTATAACGCATGGGAGAAAACGCCGCACTGGAAGACCACACTGAACACAAAAGGCGGTCCCTCAAAGCAGGGTTGCGAGGGTTGTCATGGTCCCGGCGCCGATCACGTGGCGGGCGGCGGCGACAAAACGAAAATATTCGTATTCGAGGGCAAGTCACGGCAGGAGACTAGCGCTCGATGTTTAACCTGTCACGGCGAAGCCCACGAACAATCGCACTTCGCCCAATCCGCTCACTCCAGTAGCGATGTGGGATGTCTCGACTGCCACTCTCCCCACCACGCCAAGGAAAAAGAGTTCCTGCTAGTACAGGAGCAACCACAGTTATGTTACGGGTGCCACACATCGGCAAAAGCAGATTTTGCCAAACCTTATCACCATCGCGTCAACGAGGGATTGGTGCAATGCGTGGACTGCCATAACCCGCACGGAACGGGAACCGTGCGGCAGCTTCGAACCCTGCCCAGCGGTGATTTCGTTTGCTACAAGTGCCATGTTGATAAGCAGGGTCCCTTCGTCTATGAGCACGTGCCGGTGAAGACCGAGGGCTGCCTCAGTTGCCATTCCCCCCACGGTTCCACCAATCCGAAGCTACTCAACGTGATGCCGGTGAACATGCTCTGTCTGCAGTGCCACACTTTCTCGACCACGTTGACGGCCGGCGGACCAATCGGTCCTGTGCACAATCAGTCGGCGAAGTATCAGGCCTGCACCATGTGTCACACGCAGATTCATGGCTCCAATTTCAGCGATGTGTTTTTTAAGTAGGAGTATCGATGGAGCCACCAAGAAAACTCGACCAGCCATCTTCGCTACCGGAGAGACGGCCGTCCTTCGCCGCGCAGGCGAAGAGCAGCTCGGCAACTTCCTGTAGGAGTTGTGACAAACGTCGAATCGCGATAGCTGGGGCATTGCTTTTGTGCGCAATGATCGTGTCGTCACGAGAAACGCTCTTCGCTCAAACTCCCACAGCGAGTCCAATCCCGGCGCCCGCCGCGACCGCTGAACCCGACGGTGTGACCCGCGGCGGGTACCAGATTCACCAGTCCGTCGAACTGGGTTACCGTACTACTGACGTGACCGGCAGCGGCGATATGTACGATACGCTGGTCAATCTGCAAAGCGGCCCGCGAATACTTGACCAGACGCTTACGATGCAGTCGATTGATCACCAGGGTTTGCTGTTCGACGATCTTTACCTCAACAGTTTTGGATGGGGAGGCGATCCCAACAACGCTCTGCGCCTGCGGGCGGACAAGAACAAGTGGTACAACCTGCAGGGCAGCTTTCGTCGCGATCAGTATTTTTCTGATTACGACTTGCTGGCGAATCCACTGAATCCTCCGACATCTACTCCATCCATTCCGGTACTTACTTCGCCCCACGAATTTGCTACCACGCGACGTATGAGCGACTTCGACCTGATGCTCTTGCCGCAGTCCACAGTGAGCTTCCGTTTGGGATATTCGCATAACAACATGACCGGGCCTTCGTACAGCAGCATCCACGAGGGCACGGAGGCTTCGCTCCTGCAGGACTGGAACACAACCATGAACTCCTACCGCCTGGGAGTGGACTTTAGAATCGCGCCGCGAACTGTGCTCAGCTACGATCAATTCCTCGATTACTACAAGGGAGATACCGACTACCAACTGAACCCGATCAATGAGGTACTTGTACCGTCGACGCCGACAAGTTCCGCTTCGTTGGGGTTGTCCATCGACACTGCAAACAAGGAACCCTGTGCCGTGGTGCCGCCGGCCACCAGTCTGGTTGTTGGTGGAACGCTGACGAATGTCACATGCAGCGCGTACTTCAGCTACTTGCGGAATCAGCGGATCCGCACCTCAACGCCCACCGAGCGTGTCAGCCTGCGGAGCAATTACTTCCAGCGGATAGAACTCGTTGCTTCTTTCTCCTATAGCTCCGCAACTTCGAGCACGCCGTTGGACGAGTCCTTCAACGGGTTGATCACCCGCACCGCCACGCGTGCGTTTCTCGGCACGGGCGAGGCCGACGCCAATCGAATTTCCGACACAGCCGATCTCGGGGCTACCGTGCATCTCACCCAGCATCTGCGCCTGATCGAAAAATTTTATTTCTGGGCCTACCGCATTCCGGAGAACGGCAATTTCAACGAAGTCGACAGTGATTGCATCAATACAAAAGCGTGCACGCTGCTGACTCCACTCTCCGCCACCGCGCCGACGGCGGTACCTACCGTGCAACAGGCATCCTTCAACCAGACCTGGACGAGAAATCAGACTGAACTGGCCTGGGACATTTCAAAAAAGGCCGGAGCGCGTATCGGTTACCGTTATGGAGACCGGCAATTCAACCACTTCAACGATTTTCTACCCGGAGATCTAGACCACTTCGTAGGCCTGGAAAAGACGGCGCTTCTCGGGCTCTGGGCGCGACCCACACATGCCTTGCGATTGAATTTTGATCTGGAGCATACGAATTACAACGCCGTGTTCGTCCGCCTTTCGCCGCGCAAGGAAGGCCGCTACCGATTTCAGACAACCTACACGCCGCGCTCGTGGGCGACCTTGGGCGGATCCATTAACATCCTGCAAGAATCCAACGCCGACGCACAAACCCAGTTCGTGGGACACAACCAAAACTACGGATTGACAGCGTCACTGGCGCCGCAGGAGCGCTTCGGAATGGATCTGGCATACAACTTCAACAGCGTGATCCAGAATGCCATCATCTGCTTCAACGACACGCCGCCAACGGGCGTGATTCTTCCTTTCGTAGTCAATGCCGTTAACAACGATTGTGCAGGGAACGATACGGCCAATAATTTAATGGCCAACTCGTACTACACCAACTACACGAATTTCGGAATGGCCACGGTCAGATTCAAGCCTGCGAAGCGAGTGATGGCCAACGTCGGCTACAGCATCACCAGTGTCGACGGCAGCGTGCCGCAGTTCAACATTCTGCAGCCGCTCGGTACGCTGCAATACAAATATCAGCAGCCTGTAGCCAACCTGAGCGTGGATATCGGCCATAAGTTGGCCTACAACATGGGCTGGAATTATTACCAGTACGGAGAAGGCTCGTTCGTCGGCCCAACAGCGCCACGCTATTTTCACGCCAATTCGCTGACGGAGTCCCTGCGTTACTCGTTCTGATGTCATCGTTTTCACAGAGGTACATCGCCAGGAGTGGCCGCGAGTGTCGTCGCAGAACCGGAGCAAAACTACAAAAAAAGGGAGCCTCCGTTTCCCATGGATCTGCGAGAACGTATCCGAGAATGGTCGCAACCACTCTATTTTCTTGGCCAGAACCCTGTCACGCTCACGGGTGCCGTGATCACTACCAGTACGGCGCTTACCACGATTGCCTTCTGGTTCTATGACATCTTCCTACCGGGACCACCACATCCCTATATTGGCATTCTCGTCTATCTGATTCTCCCGGCGATTTTCGTTCTCGGTCTGCTGCTGATTCCAATTGGCATCCGGCTCAAGCGGCGAAGTCTTCGGCGGACCGGGATACTACCGCCGGTTTTCCCCGCAATCGATCTTCGCTTGCCCGTCGTGCGCCGCACCCTGGAGTACGTGGCCTTAGCTACGTTCGTCAATCTTCTCATCATCGGAACGGCATCGTATCGAGGAGTGGAGTACATGGATACCGCGAATTTTTGCGGCGCGACTTGTCACGTCGTCATGCAGCCGGAGTACGCGACCTATCAGAATTCTCCACACTCCCGTGTGGCCTGCGTCGAGTGCCACATCGGCTCCGGAGCTGGGTGGTTCGTCCGATCAAAGGTTTCTGGTTTGCGTCAGGTCTACGCGGTAGCGTTTCACACTTATCCGCGCCCTATTCCATCGCCAGTGCAGAACCTTCGCCCCGCCCAAGCCACCTGTGAGCAATGTCATTGGCCGCAGCGCTTTACGGGCGACAAATTCCTGGTGAATACGAGTTACAAAGACGACCAGAAAAACACGCCACAGACCGATGTGTTTTTGATGAAGGTGGGCGGACGCACGTGGCAAGGTTCCGTGGGGATTCACGGGCATCACCTCGCCGACGGTGTGCGTATTCGCTACATTTCGACGGATGCCGAGCGGCAGACGATTCCCGTCGTGGATTACACCGACACCCAGGGGAAGACTACCGAATTCGTTTCGACGGATGCAAAGCCTACCAAAGAACAATTGGACAAGGGCGAACATCGGGTGATGGATTGCGTGGATTGCCACAACCGGCCCACTCACACCTTCGATCTTCCGGAAAATGCCGTGGACAAGCAAATGTCGATTGGGCGGATCAGCCCGGACCTGCCCTACATCCGGAAAAAAGCGGTTGAGGTGCTCAAGGTGAATTACACCACTCGCGAAGTAGCGGAGCAGAGCATCACGAGCGAGATAACCCAGTTTTATCAGACTAATTATCCTGAAATCGATCGAGCGCGGCCCTCCGCAGTGAGGCAAGCGGGCCAGGAAGTGGCCCGTATCTACCTGCGCAATATCTTTCCAGACATGGGTGTGAGGTGGGGTGCGCACCCGAATAACCTTGGCCACAACGATTCCCCCGGCTGCTTCCGCTGCCACGATGGCAGCCACACCAGCGCCGACGGCCAGACCATTACCAATGACTGCTCCGCTTGTCATCAGATACTGGCCTCAGGTGAAGAAAATCCCAAAGTCCTGACCGACTTGGGATTGAAATAAGGTATCCGAAGCGAAGTGATATTGCAGTTGCGGACTATCTTCTCCAGAGTGGCGTCAATTCTCTTTGGCCTTCTGCGCTACCTTGCGAAATTCTTTGGCTAGTTTATGGTTTACCTTTACCTGCAACTGGGCAAGCTGCCGAGACTCCTCGTTCGGCAGGACCGAAATCATGGCCTCCAGCTCAGTTGCCGTATCGTGGGCGCGGTCTGCCTCATTCACCATCCGCTGTTCGAATTTCCGCGTTGACTCGTTGTGATCCATAGATCCTCCTTGGTACAAGGTACATGCCACGCGTCGGGTGAGACTGACCACTCTTGCTCAGAAGAGTGTTGGCGCCGCTGTTACGCTCGATTTCACGTCGGCGAAAGCAGGACTTATCCAATGGCAACCGCAGAACTCGAACTCACCAGCACGAGTGTCGCAAATTTACGCAGCAACAATTCCATTTGAAGGGAGATCTCCCGGCTGTGACCGATGGACGCATTCTTGGTCACGAAGGCATCGGCGTGATCGAGCAGGCCGGAACAGGCGTCTCGGAATTTCACGTTGGCGACAAAGTGATTATCTCGTGCGTCACCGCGTGCCTGAAGTGTGACTTCTGCAGACGAAGGATGTACTCCCACTGCCGGCACGGTGGCTGGATTTTGGGCTATACATCGACGGCGCTCAGGCCGAGTATGTGCGAATCCCCCAAGCCGATGGAAGCCTCTACAGCCTCCCGGCTGGCGCGGACGAAGAAGCTTTCGTCATGCTGAGCGATATCTTGCCGACCGGTTTCGAGTGTGGCGTCCTGAATGGTCAAGTGAAACCAGGGGATACGGTCGCTTCGGAGCGGGGCCAGTCGGTCTTTCAGTCTTGCGGACGGCGCAGTTTTATTCACCCGCAGCGATCTTTATTCGAGCGATTTGCTAGGCAAACTCTTATATCGCGGTTTACACTCATCGACCCGGTGGAAGGGTGAAGGCCTAACTTTAGGTGTGGCGCAGCGGAAGTGAGAACAAGCTGCGCCACCTGAGGAAGAAGGAAAGTCGCGGGGGGTTTGTGGGATAACCGCGTTGTTTCCTTCAGATCACCTCGTTTTGAAAAGCAGCTTACTAATGCCCCTAATCGAGCGTCTGTTCAAAACTGCACAGTATTGACATTTTTCCCTCACTCGAGTCGGCTCGATTACTACTGTAACAATTCCATTTCACTCATTGACCCGTGACTAGAGTTTTAAGTGCAGTTGACGCCTGTTAACAACAGCGACAGAAACAGTGTCGACTTCCCAAGTGCGTCTAATGCTGATTGTTTACTTCCTCCAGGATGCGGGCACCGGGTAGCATTGCCGTCAATAAACTTCGGGTATGTGGTAATCTTCCTCACGCCTTTATCACAGGGGGCGCTCAGTTGCTTTGGATGGCAACGAACATCCATCTTCCTGGTCTTTTGATGGCTCCTTACAAGCTTGAGCAACCTCATTGGAACCAATCGTCTCGGCGCATTCACCTTTTTCGTCGTAATCGCAAGCAGCACCGGGATGGGCTTGTTTACATTTCTGGCATAGTTGAGTCGCCATTTTCCACGTTCTCCCATTTGTAATAAATCGTGTCGAAGGTGCGACCTACGCGCGGACGGTGAATATCTTTCAAAACAACTATCCCTGCCAAACATGGTTACCGCCCCGGCACGTTACGGTTTCGGTAGGCTGTTGCTTGGTTAATTGCTTTTTGCAGATGGGGCACGGTTTAGTCATCACGTACGTCATAGCCTTCCTCCTCGGCTGAATCGCTCGATGGCGAGAGCCGGTTACAAGTTCATAGCTTCGTCTGGCATGTGACGGACCATAAAACGTGATCGTACCAACTCTGGGTCAGACCTGTCTGGTCAAGAAGGATCACATCCGGGGCGTGCTTCTCCGATACTCCAATTAAAGATCTAGAGTCTGCAACTGCTGCAGCTTCTGCTCCGAACCCACGAGTCTTTTTCTCGACATAACGAAAAGATTGATCCAACCGTGGCCCTCAGTCTGTGAGCAATTATCGCGGAAAATTGGCATGTTTCGCGTATTTCGCGGTAACGGGAAAGGAAATTTCTCTGTAGGTTAAGGATGGATAGCGGAGAGAGTGGGATGGGCTTGCGCCGCGTCAATTAGTTGCTGGTATCCGGCTGCCTCGGTTACCATGATGCGCCTCTCCTGACCGGCGGACTCTCTGGTGAGCACGTGCATGGCGTTTTCGTTCACTCCTCTTACGACCAGCGTTCCTTTCATACTTCTATGGCCTCTGCCACAGACATTCGAGCAGCGAAATTGGAAAGTGCCAGCCTTGTCAGCGGTGAATTCGACGACAACCGTCGTTCCCTTAGGAATTTTCTGGTTGATGTTAAGGTCGTCTAGCTTGAATCCTTGATCGTGGTCCGTGGCGGCCATGACTAGCTTGACCCGCTCGCCTTTCCTGACGCGCAGCGTTGTGCCGAGTCCACAGTCATATTCGTGCACTTGACGCGGCAGAGCGCTGTTCTCCAACGCGCTGCCCACGCCCTTTAGAAGTCTGAGCTCACTGCACCACGACTTTGCCGGTCATCTTCGGG